>Ga0209491_10000026_pt1 | contig 209745 bp, 186 predicted proteins | sample BON02_FD_187213 | JGI IMG/M metagenome (GOLD analysis project Ga0209491, IMG submission 187213) | Freshwater microbial communities from Lake Bonney liftoff mats and glacier meltwater in Antarctica - BON-02 (SPAdes) (version 2) | ecosystem: Environmental > Aquatic > Freshwater > Ice > Glacier... | reverse complement strand
TGGCTCTGTGGCTGCCCGATCCGGCTCTGTGGCTGCCCGATCCGGCTCTGTGGCTGCCCGATCCAGCTTAGGCGCCGATAATCGACGGAATCCGAGGCTTTTCGGCGCCAAAGATTTGGGGATGAACAGGTTGGGTCTGCGCCGGTTGGCTGAATGTGTTGTGGTCTCTGCGCTGTTTGTCACAGCGGTTTCATGTAGCGGGCTGTTTGGTAGCAGTGATCCGGTTGAGCTGCGAAAATCACTTGAGGGTGTTGATGTAGATGGCAACGGGGTGCGTGACGATGTGGATGCGAAGGTCCCAGAGTTGACTACTGACAAGGCCATTGCAGCTCAGCTTTTGGCATACGCACGCCACGAACAGATGATAATTACTTTTGATACGGAGGCCCCTGATGCTGCAGAAGCTGCGTTCCAACTGGCTTCTGAAACATTTCGCATTCTCTCATGTCAGCAGCCTGCCGGCATCAATTGGGAAGAATGGGCGCGGTTGACCGACGAGGTGCAGCGAGCGGTGTTCGACCCGAGGGGCCGCAAAGCGAAGCTCAACGATTTTCAGGCTCTGATCGATGCCCGGGCCTTTATGAGTCCCGATTGCGACCAACTGTCGCCTACAACATCTAGTTACCCCTCGAAGTAGGCATCGTTGCTAGGAGTTGCGGTTCTCTGAGGATGCGTACATCTGCGGTGACACTCTGGTAGCGGTTGGGGGTCTGGAGGGGTGGCGAAGAGTGCTGGCGAAGGTCGCCGGTGGACTCGCGTTGACCTGCAGCATGCTGGGGCTCTGGCCGACGTATCGTTCTTGGGGCAACTTGAACAGTTCTCGCCCTGACCGATCGGAGCCGATGTGCCGGACTTGCCCGACTTTTTTACCGCCAACCTTGAGATCGCTGCGACTAAGCAACTTGATGTCGACGCGTTGTGGAAGGTGTTCCGGTTGGAGCGCACCGGCCACGAGTTTTACGAGGGGCTCGCTGAGCGCATTGATCATCCAGATGTGCAGGTGCTGTTGCGGCGTAATGGCACTGAGGAGTTGGCGCACGCCCGGCGGATTCTGAAGGCGATTGGGTTGATGGTCGGCAGCGAGGTCCTCCCATCCGATGAGCAGCTTGAACTCCATGCGGTGCCGCTGCCTGACACCATCGACGCGGGAATGCTCGCTTTGATTGTTGCTGGCGAGCAGAACGCCGATGCGGGTTACCAAGCTTGGGCGGACCAGATGGATAACCCCGAGGTAGCCAAGTTGTTGCGTTTGAACGGTCGCGAGGAAACCATCCATAGCGAGCGAGTAAATCAAGCCATCGCGCTGCTAGCCGCTGCCAGCTAACCCCGCGGGGCGCCACAGGCTTGTACTAGCGGACATGTCTGTAGCAACGCTTTCTCTGCTCTCCCTGTCGGTGGTTTTCTGCCAGCTCGTGCCCCAGCCGTTGCGGCGATACCGCAGCGGTCAGGTTTGGGTCCAGGATGCCCAAAGTGGTCACGCTCTTTGAGTTTTCGGTGTGACAGACCGAGGCTTGGAGACACCTCACAGACCAAAACCCCTGCAAGTACCAGTGTTTCACCGGAATCGCAGGGGTTTTTGGTGGTGGTCGGGCGGGGCGTCGATCCCCGGACCTACCGCTTTTCAGGCGGTCGCTCTGCCAACTGAGCTACCCGACCGCACAGCGACGTGGCTTGGAGTTATCCCCTTGACACGCCTCTGATTGGTTGCTACTTCTCACCGGAGTTCACCGGTGAGAAGTAGCTGTTGCGGTCCCGACGGGATTTGAACCCGCGACCTCCGGCTTGACAGGCCGGCGTGCACTCCAGGCTGCACCACGGGACCACGAACTAAACATGGTACTGATTTTCTTGGAACAACTTCTTGTACTTCTTTATTCCTGGACTTCTGTACTGCTCTACTTCTGTACTGCTTTGGTACTGCGTACCCCCAACGGGATTCGAACCCGTGTTACCTGCGTGAAAGGCAGGCGTCCTAGGCCGCTGGACGATGGGGGCTCATCCCATGGGAGGACTTTGCGACAATAGCAGGCAGCACGCAGAGGTCCAAAGACTGAGGTTCACCCAGTTGTTCAACATAAGCGCAAGTTCAAACTGACAAGGACCGAACGATTCGCTCCAGCAGCATGCCGAGGTACTCATAGGTGTCGTATAAACCTTGCGTGGCTTCATCGGAAGCGTCGAATGCCTGGTCCTCCGACAGATTCAGGACGGTGCCTAGCACGAGCCGAATGTCGTTGATGGAACGCATCCAAGACTCAACTTCTTCCTCTGATAAATCCTCGGCCGAGATTGAGTTGGTGACACAGTCCAGCGAAGAGAACTTGCGCTCCACGAGTTCAGACCCCGCGAGTGCGGAGTAGCCCTGATTGCGTTCCTCGTTTTCGCCGTAAGGCGGCGGAAAAAGTCGTTGCAGCATCGGGCTATCAGTAGTAAGCAACTCTCGCAGGTCGAGCACAAGGTTTTGGATCAGTTGGCGCTCGCCCTCAGACAAGTTGACGCTGTAGCGACCGTTGCGGCGTTTTCTAAATGGCTGATCAAACACCGAGTCCAGAATACCCATGTTGGTAACGCCTCAGTCCTGTTGCATGGTTGCCCACAAACCATGCTCGTGGAGTCGAAACACATCTCGCTCGGCTTCGGAGCGCGTGCCATGAGAAACAGCTGCTTTACCCTCGGTGTGCACTTGCATCATGAGCTTGTCTGCCTCTGCTTTTGAGTAACCAAAAAGTCTTTGCAGAACCAAGGTGACGTAGGACATCAGATTGATTGGATCGTTCCACACCAACACAACCCACGGAGCGGCGGTCTCTTCGACAGTCTCTCCGAGAGTTCCCGTATCGGGTTCCATAACTTCGAGCGGCGCAGCTGTACTCATGTTGCCTGTACTCATGTTGCCGGTACTCATGTTGCCGGTACTCATGTTTGGGCTGGGTCGGTAGTTCGGTCGGGAATTGGGCTGTGAGTTGAGTTGGAGTTTGAGTCTGTCGGGAGAACAGTTGATAGTCCAAGATGAAACCACACCACGGTGCCCACAAGCAGCGTTGCGCCGGCGATGTGGGCAAGAACTAGCCAAGCGGGAATGCCAAGTTCGTACTGCGTATAGCCAATCCCTCCCTGAATCAGAATCACGATGAGTAAGAAGTATCCGCGCCGAAGGATCTCTGCAGGGCTCTTTGATCTGCTGAGCCGCAGAAGCAAAATCACAGTAATCGTCAAAAAGACCCACATGTTGATGCTGTGCACTCTGGCTACATCGGGGATGAGAAGATCAAAACGGGGCGATCTCTCATCACCAGCATGCGGGCCGCTACCAGTAACGATTGGCCCTGTCACCATCAAGGTCGCAGCGGTAGCCACTGCAACTCGAGACAGGTTGAGGTTTACCCGAGACACTTGCGGCCGAGTGGGGCCAGGCTCATGGCTGGCCTTCCAAACAAGAATCGTGGCATCAGTAACCAGAATCATGGACAGTACAAAGTGTGCGCCAACAGCTGCAGGGTGCAGATCAACAAGCACTGTGATTCCGCCCAACACGATCTGACCAATCACGCCTGCAACAAGCCCACAGGACCACCAGACCAAATCTTGTCGGTAGGGTCGCCGGCGCAGCGATCCAAGAACCGCAGCAATGACAGCTACCGAGACCAGCCCGGTGAACAGCCGGTTGACTTGCTCAATGGTTTGGTTGGTGTTGCCAAATTTGACAAGTTCGCCTGAGGCGCAGTTGGGCCAGTCCTCACAACCCAGCCCCGAACCTGTTAGACGAACTGTTGCCCCTGTCACCACGATGGTGCCAATAAGCGCAAGTGCAACAAGTGCAACCTTGCGATATGCACTAGCCGAAAGTGTTAAGCGTCCGGCCGAGCCTGTCGTGCCTGTTGCACCAGCCGTGCCAGCTGTGTTTTTACTACCCAGAGTGCTGTTACTCACTTCGCTACTCGCATACCTTGCAGATTAGGACAGCCTTGCTGCTTTCTCGCCGTCACAGGCCTGCGAATTTGCAAACTCACTACAAACTGACAGCAATCTTATTCCCCGTGTTGGCTCGCGAGTCCCCGGGCGACGTAGCTTGGGGTTGACATGGTTGCTCCGGCAGTTTCTCACCCAATCTCGATAGGCACCCGAGTCTCTGCCTACGTAGCGCTCACCAAACCGCGAATCATTGAGTTACTACTCGTCACGACCATCCCAACCATGGTGGTTGCAGAAGGACGTATGCCGCCTCTCTGGTTGATGCTTGCCACCATGATCGGCGGGTCGTTGGCAGCGGGTGGTGCAAATGCCATCAACATGTACGTCGACCGAGACATTGACGCCGTGATGGACCGAACCAAAGAGCGCCCGCTAGTCACTGGTCTGATCACCCCTAGGGCTGCGCTCACCTTTGCTATCAGTATTGAGGTTCTGGCCTTTGTGTGGCTCTGGGTCATCGTCAATCCACTGTCGGCCCTACTCGGAATGTCGGCCTGCTTGTTCTACGTGTTCGTCTATACCTTGTGGCTTAAGCGCACCTCGAGTCAGAATATTGTGATCGGTGGTGCCGCTGGCTGCATCCCGGTTTTGATCGGATGGGCTGCAGTAACTAACTCGGTGACTGCCACCTTTAGCTTGGCCCCCTTGACGTTGTTTGCCTTGATGTTCTTTTGGACGCCACCACATTTTTGGGCACTGGCCATCAAATACCGCGAGGATTACGCACGCGCAGAAGTACCGATGTTGCCGGTGGTGGCAAGCTTTCGGCAGACCACAAACAAAATGTTGGTCTACACAGTTTTGGTGTTTTTGAGTTCGCTTCTGTTTGGTTGGGCAGCCGGAATGGGTCTGTTGTATTGGGTGTCCGCACTTGTGCTTGGGGCACTGTTTATCTGGTTTTCAGTGGATCTCATGCGTACGGAATCGCCGGCGAAGGCCATTCGAATGTTCACCTTTTCGATCACCTATATCACCTTGTTGTTTGCAGTAATGGCAGTGGATGTTCTGCTTCGAGCCCGGTGATGAGACAGGTAATTAGACAAGGCGATGAGCTGAGGGTTTTCTTTGGCGGCCGGTGGCCGATGTAAGGTCAATCCTCAGCGGTTAGACCGCTGTGCCTATAAGCGATGAACGGGTACAGAAAATAACGATCTTGGTTGGGGATTCTCCTGCGCGAGAACCTCATTAGGGCACGACACACATGACACTGACTGACACAAGAACTACCTCCGATAACTCTGCTACAGCACGAGGCACCGTACCGACCGCTCTTGAACGAGTGATCGGTACCGGCGAGCATCAGGCAATCGGAAGAACCTTTATTTTGAGTTCGCTCCTTCTGATGGCCATCTCCGCTGCCGCGTTAGCAGTAGGCGGTCTTACTGCATTGAGTTCCGGCGGAGCGCTTGACCTATCTGACCCGCTCTGGAACAGCGCGTTAGTGGCAATGGTGCTCATGGGAGCTATCGGGCTTCTGCTCGGATTAGCCATCTGCCTAGTTCCACTGCAAGTCGGTTCAGCAGCCATTGCCTTTCCACGTGCTGCAGCACTGTCGCTGTGGGCATGGCTTGTGTCTGGGTTGATATTCCTTGTCAGTATTCCGCTCGACGGCGGCGTGGGTGGATCCAAACTCGAAGGCGCCCGACTTGGGATGCTCTCAATGGGCTCGATGATGGTGGCCTTATCGCTCGGTGCAGTTTGTGTTGCCACTACGGTGCTCTCGCATCGGCCAGTTGGAATGAGCCTGTCAAGGGTGCCGTTCTTCTCGTGGTCGATGCTGGTAGCTGCACCGATCTGGATTCTTACCTTTGGATCAACTACTGCACATGTGCTGCTTGGTCAGGTGAGTCAGACAAACGCTGCGGGGCTGGCGCTTCGCTTTGAAGCTGGTGTCTCTTGGTTCCTGCGGGCACCTGCGGTCTACATGTTGGCCATCCCAGTGATGGGAATTGCATGTGACATCGTTGCCCAAGCATGCGGCCGCAGGATTACTCGTTACTCAACGGTACAAGCGCTGATAGGGATGTATGGCGTGTTCTCATTTGGGGCATGGACCCAAACCTCTGGCGGCCGCCAGAATATTTTCTGGATTGCATTCGTTGTGCTCGCAGCAGTGCCCGTACTTGGCTTACTGGGTCTGATTGCTGACACGCTCCGCCAGCAAAAACCAGAGGTTTCGCCGGGCCTCGTTGGTGTGCTCTTGGCCTTCTTACTTCTTCTTGGCGGGCTGCTCTCTGGGATTCTTGAAGCGCTCAACACCACTGGTTCTGGCACCTTATTTAGCTTTGAAGCCGCTGGCCTTGGATGGGCACAAGGAGTGTTCCTTGTGAGCGCGGCTTTCCTCGGCGGACTTGCAGCGCTGTCGGCTTGGTCACGGGTGGTGCTTCGCGCATCTGAACCTAGGGCCATTGTATTTTCAGCGATTGCTGCCGGGTTAGTCGGTGGCGGATTGCTCGGCACGGTCTTCTTAATTCAAGGCCTGACTGGCTCTGGTCTGAATCTGTCCTTCTACAACGTCTGGGTTGCAGTATCGGCCTCAGTTCTTGCTCTGTCTGCGCTTCTTGGCCTGATGATGGCGCTTGTCACTAGCAGGGGCAATTCTGCAGAGCCTGATGCGAGCGGCGCAGTTGTAAGTGGAGCAGTTGGACTTACCTTGGAGTGGGCCTCAACAGAACTCTCAACCCAGGATCAGGCGCTCCTGATGAGCGCAATTGTGGGTAGCCCCTACCCGTTGCTTGACTTCCGCTCCGCCGGAGAACCCGTAGAGGAGGAGAACTAGTGTCAGATACTGCAACCCTGTCGCCCCCCGAGGTGGCAATTCCAACAGACAGCCCCCAAGTTCTGCTTGTGCCAGCAGCAGAGCTGTTTCCAACCATGCCGCGTAGGCGTGAGCTGATCTTTGGCACTGTCTTTGTAACCGCCGGAGTTGCCATGGGGCTGCTCACACTGATCGGCAGTTACATTGCGACGCGTGATGCTGCTGGAGCGGCCTGGCTAGCCGATAATCAGATTGCACTTACGCAGCCAAATATGCAGATGCTGACCATGTTGATGTCGGTAGTCACCATGCAGTGGGCAGTGTGGTCAATTTGCAGAGACGATCGCTACCACACCTACTTGGCGCTCGGCGTAACCCTGCTGTTGGGCATTGCGTTCGTCAATCAGAGCACCTTCTTATTTAAAGAAGCTGGTATTTCAATTACCCAGCCTGAGGGCCCGCTCTTTTATGCAGTCACTCTGGGCCATTTAGCCATGGTGATGGCGGGTCTGATATTTACAGTGCTGATGGCATTTCGGACCCTTGGTGGTCAGTATTCAAGCCGTCAGCCAGACGGTATTAATGCAGCAGCAGTCTTCTGGTACGCAGGAGTTGCTCTCTATTCGGTGATCTGGTTCGCCGTGTACATCCAAAAGTGAGCTGATAGATGATTACTCGAGGATCAAAATATTTCTATGGTGCAGCAGCAGTCGGGCTGCTGATGGCGTTCGTCTACGGCATGGTGACGGGTGCCTCCAACAACGGCGGCTTGAGCTCGGTGCTCAGCAGCGGTGGCCTAGTCAACAGCATTGTTGGCCCGCTCACCTTTGGTTACAAGGGTTGGGTGGGAGACCAGATCGGCTACTCCATCTTGATGGCCTTTGCTGCGCTCATGGCCATAATCGGAGGCTTCCTGACGGCCTTTCGTGATGGCGACGCAGAAGCACTCATTCAGCTTCAAGGGCCTGGCACCACATCTGATAATGCCGATCTTCGAGTAGTAACTCCGCAAGGACTTAGCTACTGGCCAATAGTGGGTGCGTTCTCGTTTGGTCTTGTCATTGTTGGTCTTGCAGTATCGGGTTTGTTGGTTGCAGTTGGCTGCGTAGGTCTAGTTGTGGTTCTGGTCGAGTGGACAGTTCGAGCTTGGTCTGAGCGGGCAACTGACGATGCAGCGGTCAACAGTGCGCTTCGCAAGAAGCTGATGTATCCGATTGAAATCCCTGTAGGAGCAACGATTGCGGCGCTTGCAATTGTGTTCCTCATGTCTCGAATCCTGCTGTCGGTGTCAAAAACCGGAGCCGCGATTGTTATTATCTTGGTGGCAGTTATTGTCTTTGGCGTGGCAGTGTTTTTGGCTTCTAGGCCTGACCTGAAGCGGTCGGTTTTGGTCGGGGCCTTATTGCTTGGTGCAGTACTGCTACTTGCCGGAGGAATTGCCGGTGGCATATCGGGACCACGTAAGTCAGAGCATTCAGGAACAGAAGAAGGAATCTCCTCGTTGACCGCAAACTCCCCCGAGCGTGTAGTGCCAACTGTGAGCAAGAGCCTCGACCGTTTGATCGTCGAGAACTGAGAGGTTGTCCGTGCGAAACAATCGCAAGTCATACGTCATCACAGGAATCTGCCTAGCCATTGTGCTTTTGCTGGGCTACTTACTAGTGATCAATATTGGATCGCCGGTAGGACGTCCGCTTACCACGCTGAGCCCTAGGGGCGATAAGTCCCAAGCAATCCAAAATCTGATTATCCCAGTATTTGCCATCGCAGGAGTGGTGTTCATCCTCGTCGAAATTGGTCTGGTATTTGTTGTGACCAGATTCCGTAGACGCTCCGATGAAGTTGACGGAAACAATGAGCCGGTGCAACTGCATGGCAATACCAAACTTGAGCTCGGTTGGACCATTGCGCCAGCGCTACTTCTCGCAGTGCTCGCAGTGTTCAACGTGAACACGATTCTGCAGATGGACGATGCCACCGACCCGCTCGAGGTAACAGTGATTGGCCAGCAGTGGTGGTGGGAATACCGCTACGACCTTGATAACGACGGCGCTCCGGATATCATCACCGCAACCGAGGCCGCAATTCCGGTTGGGCGCGATGTGCGGTTCAAGATTCAATCCAATGACGTAATCCACAGTTTCTGGATTCCAGCGCTCTCTGGAAAGATGGATGCTGTTCCCGGTCGAACCCATCAAGTCATCCTGCAAGCCAATGAGGTTGGAATGTTCCAAGGGCAGTGCACCGAGTACTGCGGCTTGTCGCATGGCTTGATGCGTATGCAAGTCAAGGCGCTCACTCCAGCGGATTATCAAATCTGGCTAACCGCCATGACTACTTCACCGGCCCAGCCTGATCCAAAGAATGAACTCGCAGTGCAGGGTCAGACACTCTTTGTTTCTCAGTGTTCCTACTGCCATCAAGTTGACGGCATTACACCTACCTCTAAGTCTCCTTACCCGTACAACACTGTTCCAGACCCGGACTACGGCAAAACAGTGGACATCACAATGGCCTCGGGCAATGCTCCCAATCTGACGCACATCATGATGAGGCAACACTTCGTAGGTGGTTTGCTCAACCTGTATCAGGGTGATGATTCGATTCCTCAAGCAATTCCTGATGGTATTCCCGATACAAACAACATCAAGCGTTGGCTTCGCAACCCAGAAGAGGTAAAGCCAATGGACCCAAATAACAACCAAGGCATGCCGAACTACAACCTGAGCGAAGCACAGATTGAGCAGCTCACGGCCTACCTCCTCACCCTGAAGTAAGACCGCTTTGCCTGAGAAATACATGACAGCTAGAAATTCGAAGACGAGACAGTGCATCTATAAGTACTCAGCAGAACCGAAAGAAGGGATGATCTGATGACGATCATCGAAGAGCAGCGTCCACTTGAGCTGACCACTGGCTATGACCCAGCAGCCCCAGAGGCTCCGAACCCCCTTGGCGTGTTTGCACGGCCTCGGTCAAACACCGGTTGGAGGTCGTGGATTAACACTGTCGACCACAAGAAGATCGGCATCATGTATGGAGTTGCTTCGTTCTTCTTCCTGCTTGTAGGCGGGGTTGAGGCGCTCCTGATTCGCTTGCAACTGTCGGTTCCTGGCAACCAACTGCTCTCGGCTGACTTATACAACCAAGTCTTTACAATGCACGGAGTCACCATGGTGTTCATGGTGATCATGCCAATGGCCTCTGCATTTGCGAACTATTTGATTCCCTTGCAGATAGGCGCGCGGGATGTGTCATTCCCAAGGATGAATGCACTTTCGCTATGGATCTGGCTTTCGGGCGCCATCTTCTTTAACTCATCCTGGTTGCTCGGCGGGGGTGCCAACGGTGGTTGGTTTAACTACGCGCCAAACGCTGGGGTGACCTTCTCGCCCGGCACAGGGATTGATTTCTACGCAATTGGACTGCTCATCATGGGAATCGGGTCGACGGTCTCTGCCGTCAACTTGACCGTAACGGTGCTCAATATGCGCGCACCGGGCATGACCTTGATGAAGATGCCGGTGTTTACTTGGATGAACTTTGTGGTTCAGGTATTGCTGGTGTTTGCACTTCCGGTGATTACCGTGGCGCTATTGCTGCTTACGTTTGACCGTATGTTTGGAGCAGCGTTCTTTGATGCATCTAGAGGTGGAGATCCGTTCCTGTGGGAGCATCTGTTCTGGATCTTTGGGCATCCCGAGGTGTACATCATGGTGTTGCCGGCTTTCGGCATGGTCTCTGAGATCATCCCAGTGTTTTCTCGCAAGCCAATCTTCGGTTACCCATTCATGGTTGGATCGGGAATCGCAATCGGCTTTATGGGTTGGGGCGTTTGGGCTCACCATATGTTTGCATCTGGCATGGGCCAGCTTTCGGTGTTGGCCTTCTCGCTCTCAACGCTGTTCATTGCCATTCCAACGGGTGTCAAGATCCTTAACTGGATGGCAACCATGTATGGCGGTCGCCTGAAGTTCACAGTGGCGATGTTGTTCTCGGTTGGGCTTGTCGGAATGTTCACGATTGGTGGGCTGTCAGGTGTGACCCACGCGTTTGCGCCAGCAGATACCCAGCAGACCGACACGTACTACATCGTTGCTCACTTCCATTACGTGCTCTTTGGAGGGGCATTACTCGGAATGATGGGCGGGTTGTACTTCTGGTGGCCAAAGATGTTTGGTCACTTCCTAGGCGAGCGGACAGGCAAGTGGCACTTTTGGCTCATGCTGGTTGGCTTCAATCTGACCTTTGGTCCGATGCACATCCTTGGCTTGCAGGGCATGATGCGACGCACCTATACCTACACGTCGATTCAGGGGTTCAGCACTTGGAACTTGGTCTCTACGATTGGTGCTTTCGTTATCGCAGTCTCGTTGCTTGTGTTCATGGGCAACGTTTACTTTAGCTATCGTAAGCATCGCAAGAATCCCGTCAACCCGGGCGCAGACCCTTGGGACGCTCGCAGCCTTGAGTGGATGATTCCCTCCCCAACACCCGAGTACAACTTTGCCGAGATTCCTGTTGTTGAGGAGTTTGACGAGTTCTGGCATCGCAAGTATGGCCACGATGAGAACGGTCGACTTGTGAGGATTGCTAGGACAGAAGACGTGGTTGAGTCAAGCGACCCAGTCACTGTTCATCTTCCGTCACCCTCGTATTGGCCGCTGGTGCTGGCACTCGGAATGCCCCTTGTTGGGTACGGGTTGATCTTCAACCTCTGGTGGGCAGTTCCAGGAGTAATCCTCATTGTGGCCGGTATGTATGGATGGGCCATGGAGCCTTCAACCGACCCAGATTCTGGCCATGGCCATGATGAGCATCACAGCGAACCTGACGCACCAGATGCTTCTGAATTGGAGACTAGCGAGGCAGTACTTGTCTCTTCTGACGCCGGTTCTGTTGCCGCTGGGTCTGTTGCGGGCTCAGAAGGGGAACTCAAATGAGCACTCTGGCACATGAGTCGTTAGAAGACGTCGAGTTCCCCGATGACATTCATACAACTTCTACGGGTATCTCAAATGAGAAACTCGGGATGTGGGTGTACCTAGCATCAGATTGTCTGCTCTTTGGCGGCATGATTTCTACATATCTGATTTATAAGAACCGTCCAGGTGAGATTGCAGGCCTGAGCGGCAACACGCATAGGGTTTCGGAATATTTTGATATTCCGTTTACCTCTATGACCTCGTTCATTCTGTTGATGAGTTCACTCACCATGGTGTTGGCTGTGAACTCAATCATCCGAGGCGACCTAACACGCTTGCGTCTGTGGCTCACCTCGACTGCTGTGCTTGGTGGGTTATTTCTTGGTGGTCAGATTTATGAGTTCACGAATTTTGTAGTCAACGACAATCTTGGATTTACATCAAACGTTGGGTCCTCTGCATTCTTTGCATTAACTGGTCTACATGGAGTGCACGTGGTGGTCGGTGTAATCATGTTGTTGTCAATGCTGGCGATTTCTTTTGGCACGCGGATTCGTGCAGAGGCCGTTGAAGTAGTCGGCCTTTACTGGCATTTCGTCGATATTGTGTGGGTTCTGATCTTTACGATCGTGTATCTCATCCCATGAGGAGTTTTAGATGAGCGCAGCAGTTACAGAACTAGACGATGACTCTCCGGTAAATCCGGGTGAACATCATTCCCATGGGCCCACTGATGCTCAGTACTTCAAAGTTTTCTTTTTGCTCGTAGCGCTCACCGCAGTAGAGGTAAGCACCTACTGGTGGGATGACATTTTCAATACCGACACCAAGAAGGTTGCCGTACCCGTACTTATTGCTTTGATGGTGGTGAAGTTCTTCTTAGTTGCGCTGTACTTCATGCACCTGAAGTTTGATTCGCCTTTACTGAAGAGAACCTTTTATGCCGGGATGATCGTGGCCATTTTTGTTTACGTAGTCGCATTGACGGCTATGAACTTCTGGTCCGACTCGGGGACAACTCACTTCAACGACCCACCGATTGATCCGCCTGCACCATTCTGCGCCGACTGTCCGGGCGGCTGATGCTGAGCAGTGCGTTCCCAGCATGGGTTCCACGCTATGAGGTGTGGTTGCTGGTACTTGCGCTTTTAGGTCTTGGGCTTTATTCCAGTCGAGTGATTCAGCCTAAGGCTGTCGCTGCAGGTGAAACACCGATTACTTCTCATCAGAAGATTTGGTTCTTCTTCGGTGTTTTTATCTTCTGGGTAGCTACTGATTTTCCCTTACATGACCTTGCCGAGCAACGGCTGTACTCATTGCACATGTTGCAGCATTCATTGCTCATGGTGGTCTTTGTGCCGGTCATGTTACTGGCAACTCCAACTTGGCTCGCCAGGCTGATTATTGGTGAGGGAGGGTTTAAGCGCTTTGTCTACTTTTGGGCAAGGCCTGCGCCAGCACTGATTGTGAACCTGTTCCTTACTGCTGCGATGCATGCCGCTGTGGTCGTCAACACCTCTCTCTCGAACGCATGGATTCACTACAGCGTGCACTCACTTGCCGTGTTTACGGCCTTCCTCGTTTGGATGTGCATTTGTGGACCCATCCCCGAGTTGCAGGTCGGCCCGCCGCTCAAGATTGTGATGGTGTTTCTTCTTGCTGTCATTCCGACGATTCCAGCTTCATTTCTTACAACCGCCGAGTCTGTGCTTTACCAGGGATACAACCACGATCCGCGGCTCTGGGGTTTGAGTGTCGTGGAGGACCAACAACTTGCCGGAATAATGATGAAGGTAATCACCGGATTTTATTTATGGGGGATCATCGGAGTGATCTTCTTTAAGTGGTCGCTACGGAGTAAGGCCAATCAATCAAAGTTCCGCGGCAAGCTAGTCATTTCTGGGGAAGTTATTCCGGGCAGCATTAGTCCTACCAGCGTTATTCCCACCAGCGTTATTCCCATCGAAAGAGAAGCGCTGCCCCAAGCGGAGCAATCAGCGCCCAGCAACTGAGCGAGACCCAGGCCCAGACCGACACGGTTCCGCCACCTGTCGCAGCTCCGCTGGCTGTTAGAGCTCCGCTGGCTGTTAGAGACCCAATTATGATCTCTGCAAGCGGAGCGGCCGGAAGAAGCTTGGCAACAGCGGCGAGGGGTGCGGGGAGTTCGCTGAGTGGAATGATCATGCCGCCAGTGAGCAACAGAATTAGGTACAGGCCGTTTGCCCCGGCAAGCGTGGCTAATCCGGGCAAGGTCCCAGCCATAATGAGCCCTAGGCCGCCAAAGGCCGCTGTGCCAAGCAGGGCGCCCACAATAGCCAAGGCCCAGCCGCTTAGCGGCGGCGACCATCCGAGAAGTACAGAAGCACTGATAAGAACCACCCATTGAATGACTTCAATCACGAGCACTGTCGCTATCTTGGCAGCCACCCACCGACCGCGGCCGAGCGGCGAGGCCCCTAGGCGCTTCAATACTCCGTAGGTACGTTCGAACCCAGTGCTAATCCCGAGCGAGACCAAAGAAGTAGACATCACTGCCAGGGCGAGCACCCCCGGAGCCAAAAAATCTATGGGCTCGTTAGTGCCGGTTGGAAGTACATCAATGGAAGAGAAGAACACCAGAACCAGAAGTGGTATGCCGAGTGAAACTAGGAGTTGCTCGCCTTGCCTTGAGCTCAGCGCCAGTTCGGTGCGAATTTGTGACCTGAGTGCACTCACCGGCGGGAGTCGTCGGTCAGGCTGGAGCCGTCGGTCAGGCGGCGAAACACGTCGTCGAGGCGTTGGCGTCCGGCTCGCAAGTCTGTGAGTTGAATGTTCTGCTCGGAAAGCCAACTTGTCACAGATGCAACAAGTGCAGGCGATGGTGCAGCTTCGACTCGGTACTCGCCGTGCGTAAGTTCGAACACTTTTGCCCCAAGAGAGTTGCCCAGAGCCTCGCAATCTAGGTTTGGAGTTGCACCAAACAGGAGGTGGTCGGAGGTGCTTGAAGACATCAACTCTGCGGGCGTTCCTGATGCCACAACTTTTCCATGATCAATGATGACAACCTTGTCTGCCAGGCGCTCGGTCTCTGCAAGGTCATGAGTTGTAATAAGTACACACACGCCCTCGGAGCGCAGGTCAAGCAGCAGCGAGCGAATCAGGTCACGGCCTTCAAGATCAACCCCTGCAGTTGGTTCATCAAGAAACACAACCTTAGGTCTACCTATCAAGGCAAGGGCAAGGGAGAGTCGCTGTTGTTCGCCGCCAGACAAGCGGCGGTATGGGGTTTTGGATCGGTCCAGAAGCCCAACCCGCTGCAGTAAATCTTCAGGATTCAGTGCTTGACGGAAGAAACCCGCGTACTGTTTCAGTAGTTCCCTAGGTCGAATAGCAGCGGGGATACCACCGTTTTGCAGCATGATACCGACTGATGAGGTGAGCTTGTGGTGATCTGTAATGGGGTCGAGCCCTAAGACGCTGCTTGCTCCAGCGCTTGCGGGTCGGTACCCCTCAAGATGCTCAATTATGGAAGTCTTGCCTGCACCGTTTGGGCCAAGTAGCACGGTTATCTGTTCCGAGTGCGCCTCGAAACTGACCTGATCAACGGCCACGGTCTCGCCGTAGCGAATGCTCAACTGTTCAGCGATTACTGCCACAGGCTGACGCTACTTGTGTCTGGGCCTGTGAGACAGTTTGGTGATGGGGTTCAGCCCGTTGCCTAATGCCAACTAGGTTCCACATCATGCTTGATGTGCGTATGATCCGTGCCGATATTGATGGCGTGAAGGCTGGCCTTGCTCGACGGGGTCAAGATACGGCTGTGGTCGATGCGGCGGCTGGCGTAGATGCCGAGTTGCGGCGGTTGTCTTCTCAGCGAGACTCGCTGCGAGCCGAGGTGCGAGCACTGTCAAACGAAGTAGGCAAGTTGTTCCGAGAGAGTCGTCAAGAAGAGGCGACTGAATTGCAGGAGCAGAGCAGACTGCTCGGACTTGAAGAAAAGCAGCTTGACACCCGGGCCGAGGATTTGCAGGTTCAGCTGCGAGATCAATTGTTAAGGATTCCAAATCTTCCTGCTAAGGATTGCCCCGATGGGGCCAGTGAGAAAGACAATGTGATTCTGCGAGTTGAGCAGTATCACAGCGATGCTTATGAGCAGTATCAGCGGGTTCCACATTGGGAGATTGGGGAGCAGCTCGGGATCTTGGATGTTGAGCGTGCAGTGAAGATGTCGGGATCTATGTTTGTGATGTATCGCAAACAAGGAGCGGCGCTGGTGCGGGCACTGTGCCAACTCGCTATTGATCGCAATGTTGATCTTTACGAAGAACTGCGACCGCCCACCCTTGTGCGCACAGCAACAATGGTGGCTACGGGGCATCTCCCGAAGTTCTCTGAAGAGGCTTACGCAGTGGAGCGAGATGACCTGTGGGCTATACCCACCGCTGAGGTACCGCTCACCTCGCTGGGGCAAGATGAGATTGTGGCAGAGGCAGATTTGCCCATGAGGTTCTGCGCTCATACCAGCTGTTTCCGACGTGAGGCTGGGTCCGCTGGCAAAGATACGCGTGGCTTATTGAGGATTCATGAGTTCGATAAAGTGGAAATTCTTGCCTATACAACACCAGCACAGGCAGCTGATCTTCATGCCGAGATTCTGTTACGAGCGGAAAGTCTGATTGCTGAGCTGGGCTTGGCGTACAGGGTGCTTGATCTGTGCGCCGGTGATATTGGCAACTCAGCTTCACGCACCTTTGATATTGAGGTGTATTCGCCCGGGGTTGATCAGTGGCTTGAGGTGAGTTCTGTTTCGTGGTTTGGCGAGTACCAAGCTCGGCGAGCCAATCTGAGATTTAAGCCAGAGGGCGGCAAACGTACAGAAATTCTGCACACACTGAATGGGTCTGCGCTTGCAGTTCCAAGGGTTTGGGCAGCAATTGTTGAGACCTACCGGCAAGCAGATGGATCGATCAAGATCCCCGACTTGTTGCTTCCCTATATGCGCGGAGAAACGAGTATCTCTGCAGGTTCTCGTTCCGGAACTGGCAAGAATGACTGAGTTGGAGCGACCTGCTGTCAGTTACTTAGATGCTGTCACTTACTTAGATGCTGTGCTCGTTCCGCAGGGAGAGCCGCCCGAAGACATTGGCAGCACGCACCCAATGCGTCAGATTACTGAGGCGGTAGCCGCTGACCCGCTCTCTTGGACTCCACAGGTTGCTCAGCAAGTTGCCGGGTTTTTTGATGAGATGGCAAGTGGTTGGGCGGCTTCAGGGAATAGGGCCCGTGGGCAAGTGGTGCTGCATGACTTGCTGTCGAGAAGTGAGTTGACCGGTGGAGTAGTGGTTGAACTCGGAGCTGGTACGGGATCTGGCACTGCCTTACTACAGCAGCAATTTGAGCATGTGATTGCAGGAGATTTATCTTCCGAGATGCTCAAGCGGCTACCACCGGATTTGGCAAGCAGAGTGCAGTTGGATTCGAGTGCCCTTCCCTTTGCAACTGGAAGTGTGCAGACTCTGGCCTGCGTCAACATGATGCTTTTTGCCGATGAGGTAGTGCGGGTATTGGAGGCCGATGGCGTGCTGATCTGGGTCAACTCAATCGGGGATCGCACCCCAATTTATCTGTCTGCGGATCGGATTGCTCAGGCGCTATCGGCGCAAGTGCGTCAGCATGAATCTGGTGGCCGTTTCGAAGTCACTGCTTCAACAGCAGAGTGGGGAACTTGGGTAGTTGCGCGCCGCTGTTTGTGAGGACCCGCTGTTTGTGAGGACCCGCTGTTTGTGAGGACCCGCTGTTAGTGAAGATGCCGGCATGTCTTGCCAAGCACTTTTAAAACCGGCTTATGACGAAAACTCTTACAGATTCAGAAATGTGGGTTGAGTCGGTATGGTCCCGTGGCTTAGCTGCTCATACTTGACTCGGCTGATCTCCGGGCCCCACTCCCCGGTGACAACTTGGGGATATATCGGCACACTGTAGTGATGAATAATCCGTATCGCAGGCCCTATCTACACCCCGAGGATTTGCGCGGAGCGAATCTGCGCTACTGCCTTCTCACTTTGCTTTCTGAGTCTGGAAGGCCTCACAGCATTGCCGAACTCAGAGCTACACTCGAAGGGCTTGGGCTGACCGTGGGCGGGAGCGATCCCAACAAAGTCATATCGGATGTTCTTCGCTACGAGTTGGGTTTGGGCCGGGTTCGACGCACCGAGAGAGGTCGCTATGAGTCGAGGTTCCGACCGAACACAACGGTGCGCAGGCATAGAGCCAGACTGAAGGATCTGGTAGCAAAGGCCAGAGAATCTAGGAAGCGTGCAGACCGTCTTTCGTTATAAGCCGGTTTTAAAAGACTGTTGCGAGCCTGTCAGACCCTGAGTCAGGGAACCAACCTACCCAAGAGAGCTTCGCTGGTGAGCCAAATCAAGCCCGCTGAGCATGCGACCCCAACTGTGATGGTCCGCCATCGTCGGTCCGTCCACAAAGCGAGCGCAACGATAAATGGCAGAACAAGCAGACCGTATCTGCCCAGAGAATCAGTGACCTGTGAGGAAAGTAACAACAGGAGCGATGCACCAGAGTAGGCAATCCACGAGACCGGCAGAGAGACAGGCAGCGCGCTATCTCTCCCAAGAACCCCAGAAGGAGAACGTCTTCCCAAGACCATGAAGAGGAAGAGTAGTAAAAGTACGACCATGAATCCTAGGTTGTAGACATCTCGAAAGTTGCCTCGAAAAAGCTCTCCAATTGGCTCCAGTACTCGAGTCAGCGGATCTTGAAACCCGCCTCGAAGTTGCCGTTGCAATCTGAGAGGTAGCAACAGGTCTCCAGTGGAACGTTCAATCCAAACTAGAGCTAGGCCTAGCCCGATAAATGGGCCTCCGAGTCCAATGACCCAGTTCCACCAGGCAGGCCGAGGTCGGGACCGAGCCAATTCAATTGCAATTGGAATCAGAAGCAGGCCTCCCACGGGGCGGATACTTGCCGCCAAGAGAGCAAGCCCTCCAGCGATAGCAAAGTTGCGGCGCTGCAAGGCGAGCAGCGCTCCAGCAACCACCAAAAGCGCCAAACCCTCGGAATAGGCAAAGGCAAGAATAAACGCTGCCGGAAATATTGCGATCAGGACAGCGGACCGATTCGCAGCAAGAACCACACCAGTACCACCAGTACCACCAGTACCAAGAACTTCAGTAGCGAGCTTCCAGAGAACCCAAGCTCCCAGAAAAGCTGTGATGTTGGTGATTGCAATCAGTGCCCAATCAGCATGACCGCCCATTATCGGGCCAAACAGTCTTGCCAGAGCCGGATAGACAGGAAAGAACCTTGCCTCCTCTCCAGAGATTCCATCGAGTCCAGGGCGGGTGTACCACTGCTGTGCCAAGCCCCGATAGAACGCCCCGTCCCACATAAACAAGCCCTGCTGAAGCGCCGGTGACTCAAGCCCCAGTGAACCAAGCGGAGTCTCAAAGTGATCCGCCATGAGGTGCGCAGTGACAAATCCACTAGCTATGCACATCCGAGCCCAGACCCACCCAAGGCACACCGCAGGAAGGCCAGTACGCCAAAGGCTCCGGTTACAAGCTGCGGTCGGATCATCTGTGTGATCTGTGTGATCTGTGTGATCTGTGTGATCTGTGTGATCTGTGTGATCAGTCATAGTTGGGTTGTCAGTTAGATCCTGGGCGTAAATGCCCAGAGGTTGGCTGACTCATCAAGGCCGCTGTCATCAATAGCTATGAGCAAGCTCTGATCTCGGTCTGCTGCAAGTGCTGCTAACAGAGCGTCACATTGCCCCTCATAGGTTAGATATGTCGAACTCTCCACCACATACACAGTGGCATTATTTGGAATTCGCCCAGCGACATCTTCAAGGAAAGCAGCCGGAGTTGCCACAGAATTACGTTCGGCATAATCCACCCAATTAATAAATCTGGGGTCGCCACCGGTGGGGTACGGAATTACATCAGTGGGAAATTTGGCGCTGCCACCGCTCTCTAGTTCTCGCTGCAGGGAGACTCCAAGTTGGTCGGGGCATGAGATGACCACGGCGGCGCCCTGCCCGCCTTGTTCCATAATCTTCTGCGCAATTAGCCCTGTTTGAGATCTCAGGCCACCAATTGCACCAACGGATCCAAAGCTACCCACCAGTACAATGCCGGCGAGTAACAGCGCAGTACCTCGAGGGCTGCGAACTACAGCGATACCTGCTGCAATGCACAACAAAAAAAGCGGGTAAATCCCAGAGGCATACCTAGAAGAGAAAGTTCCACTCGCTGCAGCGGTCGAAGCCCATCCGATGCCGAGAGTGAGAAGGATTACCAAAAGTTCCGCTCTGATCCGTGGCTGCACAGAGCCTGTGATCACAACCTGTTCCCTTGAACGACCTCTCTGGATTACTGCCAGAGTCCCCAGCAGAATTAATGGCACGAGCAGATAAGTAAACAGATGAGCTATTCCGTACTTGGCTCCCGCAAAGTCAACAATGGCGAGCACAACTATTGAGGCGGGGCCAAATCGCTCTCCCCAGGGAGTCCCTGTATGAGCAGACTGATAAAGCAGAGTCGGCACCCAAGGGATAAAGCTAAGCCCACCCACAATCAGCGCTCCAACTAGGAGCCGAGCACCAACTCTGCTCTCATGGCTTGGCGCTCTCCAAGCTTGGAAGAGAGCAAGCAGACCGACTGCTGCAAGCAACCAGAGTGACCAGTAGTGGCTCCACATCAGTGCCGAGGCAACGAGGGTCGCTCCGATGACACCGAGCGTTCTTCGAGTGCCGCCATACCGAGCCGTCAAAAGGTCATCTACTACTAAATATCCGGCAACAGAAAGTGCAATGACTAGGGCGTACATCCGCGCTTCGGAGCCGTAGCGAATCCCAAATGGCATGACCGCAGTGACCGTTAGAGCGATGAGCCCAGTTCTGGTACTTCCTAGCGGGCCGGCCCCGCTGCGCTGTGCGATTCTTCGTCCTGCTAGGTACATGAGCGGCAACGTGAGGACAGATATCACTCCGGAGAAAGCGCGAATCCACCAATCTGAAACGGCATTCACTCCACCACCGACTAGCGAAGTCCAAAGATGCAGGAGAATATAAAACAGTGGGGGGTGACCATCTTGTCGAAGCGCTGCAGGTATGTCTGCAATCGGCAATTGAGCAATGTTGCTCGATAGGGCCTCGTCTAACCACATCCCTGATCTGGGAGCGAACCTCAGGCCAATCCCGATAAAGACTGCGACAGTAGCTACGACCTTCAGCAGGAGATCGGCGGGCGTACCGGTTTCTTCGGTCAGTGCTGTTTCCTTACTCATCGTCCCGCCAGCGTAGGAGGGCTGGGAGGGCTGGGAGGGCTGGCAGGGCTGAGCAGGCTGGGAGGGTGCGGGAGCGTTCGAACAGCCTGAGCCACGACCTCGGCTGTGTCAGACCAAGTTGGCGGGCAGTACGCGGCAGCTTTGTTTTTCATGGCTTGGTGGTGTCCGGGGTTTTCAAGATGAACTCGTATGAGTGAGACGAGACCATAAACGTCATCAGGATCGATCAGTTCAGTAAAGCCTGCGCCGGCCTCGGGCAACGCCCCGCCAGTAGATGCAACCGTTGCGCACCCGTGTGCCAATGCCTCTAGCACGGGCACGCCGAGGCCTTCATAGAATGACGGATTAACTGACAAAAAGGCGTTTTCATACAGCCAACTGAGTTCAGAATCCTCAATACCCCCAAACCAGCACACTCGCCGCTCGTACTCGGGGTGCGAGCGAATCCTAGTAACGAGTGAGTCCACCATCCAGCCCTCCTTACCGACAAGCACCAACGAGAGGTCGGGGAACTCTACGCTGAGTTGATCAAATGCATCGAGTACCAGTTTTTGGTTCTTGCGTGGCTCAAGTGTGCCAACGACGAGCAGAAATTTGCCCATCTCTGCTGGTAGCTCAACAACAGTCGATTCAGTTACCTGATAATCGGCGCCTAAGGGGATAACAATCACATCAATCTCATCTTGTATTCCCAACTTGGCTGCCACTTCACGCAGGTCGTTGGCAGTGCATTCTGAGTTCGCTAGAAACCGGCTGCTCCAGCGAACATGTGCATGAATCCAAGACTCAAACACTGCAATATGTCGCGGATCGAACCATTCGGGGTGGACAATGGGCATCACATCATGAATAAGAACCATGCTGTCAACACCCTCGGCATGCAAGCGGGGCAGCAGAGTCGAGCGCGGCTCGGGGTCATACCAAGAGCCTTCAAGGTCTAAAAAGATGGTCCCCGGTACGAGAGTCCCTAAAGCAAGTGTTGCGTTTACAGGGTGAAGTTCACGTCGTTTACGAAGTAATTTGGATACCTGCACCCGAGTCCAGACCACGATCTTGAGATCTCCTAATACGCGAACCATTGGCGACAGAAACCCAAAATTATCGGCACGTCGGCCAGCACGCCCACCAGGGGGGTGCACCTGTAGCCGAGTCAGCTCCTCCTCGGTGAGCGTCCGGTACTTACCCTTTGCCGAGGGTTTTAGAATGGGAACAACTTCTAGGCCCTCGCCAACAGAACCTTGAAGCTCACGAATGATCTCTCGCACAACACGTTGTATCCCGGTGGTATAGCCAATTGAGATGGTGTCGGTAACCTCTATGAGCACCTGTCTGGGGGAGGTCATCTGACTGATCGTAGAAGCTCAAGCCTCTCGCTTACGATTTACTCCAGTAACAGGCTCGGGCTACGAAAGTTCGGGCCCGAGCCAGTACTTACTGGATCTGCTGGTCTTGGTGTTCCCAGAAAGATTCTCGGCAGCCCTGACGGGCAACCTGAATTTTCTTAAAGAAATATTTTGACTGACAGTTAACGAGTCAGAATTACTGAGGATCCGTGCCCAAACAGGCCCTGATTGGCTGTGATTCCCACCTTTGCATTCTCAGCCAAAGCACCTTGTGCCGTGCCTCGAAGCTGCCAAGTGAGTTCGCAAACCTGTGCAAGTGCCTGTGCTGGGACTGCTTCTCCGAAACAGGCCAAACCACCCGACAGGTTCACTGGTAAGCGACCACCAAGGCTAGTGACGCCATCTCGAAGAATTTTTTCGGCTTCGCCAACCCCACAAAAGCCCAAGTCCTCATACCAGTCGAGTTCTAGAGCAGTGGATAGGTCATAGACCTCTGCCACATCAACGTCATCGGGGCCGAGACCTGCTTGAGCGTATGCAGCATCTCCGATGGCTTGTTTAAAGCCACGGTCAGGTTTTGCAATACCGGCAGCAGAATCTGTTGCAAAGTTAGGCATCTCTAGAATGGTGTTGGGAAATGTTGGGGTCACAGTAGAAATTGCTGCGACTCTGACCAGCGGATCGCCTGATCCAGCAGAGGTACTCAGATGCTTCTTTGCGTACTCCATCGAGGTGAGCACAACTGCCGCACCGCCGTCAGAGGTTGCACAAATATCTAGCAGACGAAGGGGGCTCGACACGGTGGGTGATTTTGCAACATCTTCTGCGGTTACCAATTTGCGATAACGAGCGTAAGGATTGTCTAGGCCATGACGAGCGTTCTTGATCTTCACCTGAGCGAAGTCATCGCTGCTAGCACCAAACAGATCGATGCGCCGACGAGCCCACATTGCGAAATACGCTGGGTTGGTCATGCCGAGCAGACGAAAGCGCAACCAGTCGGGATCGTCGCCACGTTCGCCCTTATTGGGCTTGAGAAACCCTTTAGGAGTGGTATCTGCACCCACCACAAGTGCGACCTCGCACATACCAGAAAGAATTCGCTGCCGAGCAGCATCAAGTGCCATAGCCCCAGAGGCGCAAGCCCCGTATGAACTAGTCACGGGGATGCCAGTCCAGCCAAGAGCCTGAGCAAATGTGGCTCCTGCAACGTAACCGGGGTAGCCGTTACGCATGGTGTCTGCGCCTGCTACAAATCCAACATCACGCCAGTCGATTCCCGCATCCGTGAGCGCATCTTGAGCGGCGGCCACGCCGTACTCAACAAAGTTTCTGCCCCACTTACCCCAAGCGTGCATGCCAACCCCAAGCACTGCTACTTGTTCTGCCACTTGTTCAGCTACTTGTGCAGTGCTCATGCTTCGCCCCTTGCTGTGTCGGCGGCTAACGGTCGCCATTTCCACATGGTGTACTCAGTGTCTTCGTCCTCGTAAAGGGTGCCGAGTACTAGTTCCATCTCCATACCTACTCGTAAGTCTTCGATTCCCACTCCGGCAACAACTTGACCAAGAACAACAAGTTGTTCAATCTCAAGTTCTACAGCCGCCAAGCAGAAAGGCTCATACGGATCTGTTGGCGCCTCGAAGGGTTCGGGCGGTTGGTATTGGGCATCGGTGTAGGACCAGAGGTGACCACGAGTAGAGAGTTCCACCTCTACGAGTTCAGATTTGGCAAACCCAGGGGCACGAGACATCACACGCTCTGGCGGGAAGAAATAGGTGCCGCTCTGTTCACAGCGAGTGCCTATGAGAGCTACAGGGTCTGCCCCCACGGGTATAGGAGTGTTTCCACTCGGCGACATTGTGAACCAACCCTCAACAGCGGGGAGTTTGGCCTTTGCCATTTTTGCCTCAGTTCAAGTGTCTGGATTTCAGGAGTCTGGAGTCTGGAGTACCAGAAATGCGCAGAGTACTACGGGGCTCCAATGAAGGACACTTTGCCGATGAGGGACCGGTTCCGAGAACGTTGCAGTGGCTGATCACCACTCAGGCGGTACCCGGGGCGTTTCTTGAGTTGGCGGATCTTCAAAAGTGGCGACGTTTTCGACTCGCCGTCTGCGAGGGCGCGACTTCGGTTTTGAGCGGCCCTTTACCCAGTTCGTTATCCACATTGCAGTAGCAACCATTCCCACCAGAGAAAAAATTGCCATGATCAATCTAAAAAATCCGCCGCTACCAGTGGATGCTGCTTCGGCCACTTCTACTCGTAGGCGAACTTTATTTTCAGCTGGTTTGGCATTCTGCGAAGGGCCACTAGTTCCACCCGAGGCTGAGCTAGTTACAGAAGATTGGCTGCGATCAATTTGTTGAGCATCAACGTCAATCTTGGTGGCAACTACTCGAGCATCAAGTCGCCCAAGTGCACCGAGGGCGATTTCTAGGTTCTCACCAGGCAAGCTGAACTCAAGCGCTGTCTGATTGGGCTGAGTGGTTTCTTCGCCAACTCTGGTACCTCCCCAGGTGGGTGCACTAGCCAAAATCTCTTGCCTGGCCTGCAGAACAGCTGGCTGGTCATCGGCCTCGATTTTGACCACTGCGTCTGCTTGCTTGGTGCTCAGTAGGTCTCCACAAGAAGTGGCCAGAAATACACAGGCAAATATGCCAACCAATCCAGCCGCGCCAACTCTGCCAACTCTGCCGCGCGAAACGACAAGCGGCCGGAGCAAACTGGGCCTGCGAATCTTTCGAGGTGAGTTGGTCAGGAAGTCAGTTCGTAATCTGATTGACGTAGCGTACGAAGACTGAGCTTAAAATCGGGGGATCATCGGCGAACGCGCCCTAGTTTCCCTCAACGGCATCTAAGAAGGCGGGCCGTTCCCCGCCCCCGTGTAGCCAGATAGCAGTGCCGCTCACGTATGAGGCAAGTGGGGATGCTAGCCACCTGCAGGCCTGCGCTAGGTCCTCTGGGGTGCCAAGGCGGCCAGCAGGAACTGTGGCCGCGGCCCGAGCAACTGCGGCTTTATCGCCATAGTGCAGTTCTGCTTGCTCAGTCAGAATAAGCCCCGCAACGATTCCAGCCACGCGAACCTTGGGTGCCCATTCCACGGCAAGTGATTGAGTCAGGCTGAGTAACCCTGCCTTTGCTGCACCATAAGCAGCAGTGCCCGGAGAGGGACGCACCGCCGAGACCGAAGCGATATTTATAATCACGTTTGTTCGGCCATCCTCAGGTGCAGCCTGCATATAAAAGTTTGCTCGTTGAGCCACGTGCAGCGGCGCAAGCAGGTTGAGCTTGATGATGGATTCGCTAAATCGCGGGGACGCAGTCGCAGCGTCGGCAGGAGGAGCGCCTCCGGCATTGTTGATCACTGTGTCGATTCGGCCAAAGCGTTCAACCGTTGTGTCTACAAGCGCTGCGGCTGCATCTGGGTCTCTGACATCGGCTGCCATAAAGGCTGCGGTGCGATCACCTGAGAAGGGAAGCTCTTGGGGTTCGGAGCGGCCACAAGTCATGACTTCGGCACCCCAATCCAAAAAGCGCTGCACAATTACTCGGCCGATTCCCTTAGTGCCACCGGTGACCAATACCACCCGGCCGGTGTAATCGAGTCCTGTAATTTCCTGACTGTTTTGTGACATGGTGCGTCCCTGTGTGAGTGCCTATGTGAGTGCCCGATTCGGCTTGCGACTATACGCTCATGGCGCCGGAGGATGCCCGGCGGTACCGTTCTCATCCTGACAGATGGCGCAGTACGTACACAGTGTCTGGCCATGAATCAATTCAACAGGGAGTACAGCATGGGAATTTCGGTGAATATTACAGAGGGCATTGCCGAGGTTGTGATGGACAATCCGCCGGTGAATGCACTGACGGTGGCTGGTTGGTATGAGCTAGCCGATCTGGTTACCTCCACTGGCCGCAACCAAGAAGTGGGTGCGCTTATCTTGCGTGCCGAAGGTCGCGGCTGGAATGCCGGAGTTGATATTAAAGAGATGCAGAACACAGAGGGCTTTGAGGCGCTGCTTGGAGCCAACCGCGGGTGTTATGCGGCATTTGCTGCGGTGTATGAGTGCGAGGTGCCTGTTATCTCTGCTGTACACGGATTTTGTTTGGGCGGCGGTATTGGCCTTGTGGGCAACTCCGACATCATTGTGGCCGCAGAGGGAACTCGATTTGGTCTGCCAGAGGTGAACCAAGGTGCACTCGGCGCAGCAACCCATTTGGCTCGTCTTGTTCCGCAGCACAAGATGCGAGAAATGGTCTACACCGCAGAACCAGTAGATGCCTCGCTGCTCGAATCCTGGGGATCTATTAGTAAAGTTGTCCCGCTAGATGAGCTTCGTGACGCGGCGTTTGAGGTGGCTGCAAAGATTTGCACAAAGAGCCGCTTTGTTATGCGGCGTGCAAAAGAGTGTCTGAACGGTATTGACCTAGTGGACGTTAAGCGCAGTTACCGCTTTGAGCAGGGCTTTACTTACGAACTCAACTTGGCTGGCGTGGCAGACGAGGCTCGCGATGCCTTTGTAGACAAGACCGAGGCCAAGTTCTCGAAGTAGACCAGAACAGGCAGAGCAGCCAGAACAGACGAGCGCGCAGCCCCCGTACCCCGTACCCCGTACCCCGTACCCCGCACGGACTCGTATAGGCCGAGATTTCTGGCACGGCCACACCCGAAGGTGCAGCCGTGCCAGCAGGATTTAGCTATCTGGAACTAGCAATCAGCGGTATCAGCCTGCAGGAACGGTGCTAGCGCTTGGGTCAGCGCCTGGATCGGCTGCAGCGGGTGGAGCGCACTGTGCCTGAAAGAGTGTTTGGTACTCAGTCATGGCAGCGGTGTAACCGTCTCCTGAAAGTGCTTTCTGCCCTGCTGGTCCCGATAAGAAATCTGGCGGATAGCCAGCGGCTTTGGCTTCTGTTTGCAATGTGTTGGCTGCAATACGTAAAGACTCACTCGCTGCAGCAGAGTTGGCAGGGAACGATTCGGCCACTGCGTTGAGCAATTCTACGTAGAGCCCAACAGCCTCTTCTGTTTGCTTAGGATTAGTCGGCTCGGGCGGCCCTGCTGTGGTGACCTTGCTAATTGCGCACAAGTCGGTTCCAGCGCCCTTGATTGAGTCAGAGATCTTGGAAACGCTGGCGTTATAAGCCTCATCGCTTAGCGGCTTAGCTGTTGAGCTCGTGGTCTTATCGCCCTTTGCGGTAGTTGTAGTCGTGGACTTGGTGTCTTTGGAACTGTCTTTGGAACTGCTGCAGGCCCCTGCAAATAGTGCCAAAGTTGCGATCAGTACTAGGCCAGAAACGCGCCGCCAATTGTTGTGCGGATTCATTCGAACTCCTCTTTCCCCTGCGGCCAGGTAGCCAACGGAACTCGCAGAATATCGCCCTTCTTGGTCAGCTGCGGCCATCTACGCAATATGCCTACTCACTATGCCCGACTTGTCTCAGCTTGAACTAAGAAGCTGCTTTTCATCAGAGGGCGCATCAGCGTCTACATTTTACTATCTGACGCCCCATCAGAAATGGGGTGCTTCCATCGCTTGAGCTCGCCATAAACCTGCTCAAGCCGTAACCAAAGGGGGTCCGGTGCCCGGACCGGACAAGCGCTGCACAGAAGATGAAGTCATTGCCGAACTGAGTTCTGGCATGACTATTGGTATTGGCGGATGGGGGAGTCGTCGTAAGCCGATGTCGCTTATACGAGCGATCCTTCGGTCAGACCTGACTGACCTGACCATTGTGAGCTACGGCGGCCCAGATGTGGGCTTGTTGTGTCGCAGCGGAAAGGTTCGGAAAGTGATTTCTGGATTCGTGTCACTTGACTCCATCCCGCTTGAGCCTCATTACCAAGCCGCCCGCCAAAATGGCAGCATCCAAGCCGCCGAATGGGATGAGGGTATGTTGCTGCTAGGTCTGCAGGCCGCTGCTTGGCGTGTGCCCTTCTTGCCGACCCGTGCTGGTCTTGGCTCTGATGTCTTGAAGTACATGGAAGATCTTCGAACAGTCACCTCGCCCTATGCCACAGAGGTACAAACCGGGGCCGAATCAGTGAGCGAGTTTGAAGAACTGCTTGCGGTGCCAGCGCTTGAACTTGATGCGGCTCTAGTGCACCAAAACGCCGCCGACATGTCTGGTAACGCAGTCTGGCTTGGTGAAGACCCGTTTATGGATGATTTGTTTGTGCGAGCAGCCCAACGCTCATACGTGAGCACCGAGCGAATTTTGCCAACAGCAGACCTTGCTGGGCTCGGTGACATTACGCATCTGAAAATCTCACGCATGGATGTGACCGGCGTGATTGAAGCCCCACATGGTGCCCATTTTACGGAGTGTTTGCCGGATTACTCTAGAGATGAAGCGTTCCAGAAGCGCTATGCCGCAACAGCCAAATCTGATGAAGCATGGGATGAGTTCCGAGCAGAATTCCTAGATGTTAACGAGGCCGGTTATCAGGCCAAGGTGAAGGAGTTGCAGTCATGAGTAACCCAAGTACAACTACTTCTGCGTCCACCGACGTGACCCGCGCCGATGTTTGCGCCGTAGCCATAGCCGAGGCGTTCCGCGGTGATGGCGAACGCCTGTGTAACCCAATCGGAAATCTGCCGCTAATAGGCGGGCGATTAGCGGCGGCAAGTTTTGAGCCGCACCTGGCCCTCACCGACGGTTTTTATACTCTGATGGACCCGCAGTCACCAGATCAGGTGCCAGCGATTGCCCTGCCCGAAGCAGAGCGCGTTGCGCAACGAACTGTGGCTCACTGGAACCCCTACCGAGAGATGTTTGGTCTGCTCTGGCAAGGAAAGCGCCACGTAATGATGGGCGCAACGCAGATTGATCAGTATGGCAACCAAAACATTGCGGCTATCGGCGATTGGACTCAGCCGCGGCGGCAGCTACTCGGATTCCGTGGGGCACCAGGCAACACAATCAACCACACCACAAGCTATTGGGTTCCTAACCACTCGCCGCGAGTATTTGTGCCCTCGGTAGATGTGGTGTGTGGAATTGGCTATGACCGAGCGCATGCACTCGGGCCGGTTGCCTCCAGGTTCCATGAAATACGCCGGGTGGTATCCAATCTGGCTGTGTTTGATTTTGAAGCTACAGATTCACACGGTGTTGCCACCATGCGACTGCGCAGTTTGCATCCCGGAGTCACTCTTGATCAGGTGCTCGAAGCCACTGGCTGCGCGGTAGTAGTTCCCGAAGAGCTTGGCGTGTCCCGCGCACCGACTGAACAAGAACTGGCGCAGATCAACCGGCTCGACCCGCGTGGGTTGCGCTTGAGTGAGGTTCCCGAGCAATGACCGCCCTTGACCTACCACTCTCTGCGACTAGCAACAGTGGCGCTGCGAGCGACGGCGCCGGTAGTAGCAAAAGCGGCCCTGCTCAGCGCAGTCGTCCAACAGCTTTGCGGACCGCAGCTTGTGAGTTGTTTGGTGTGGAGTTGCCGATTGTGCAGACCGGTATGGGGTGGGTTTCTGGAGCGCAACTGACTGCGGCTACATCTGCTGCTGGCGGGCTAGGGATTTTGGCTTCGGCCACTATGACCCTTGAGGAACTGCGTCAGGCAATTGCCAAGGTCAAGGCCCGTACTGACAAACCCTTCGGCGTCAACTTGCTGCCAAACCAGCCCGATGCTGCGCAGCGACTCGATTTGGTTATCTCTGAACATGTTCCTGTGGTCAGCTTTGCGGCAGCCCCAAAAGCTGATCAGGTTGCAAAACTAAATGACGCCGGCGTGGTCACTATCGTGACAGTGGGCGCCAAGCGCCACGCTGAAAAAGTTGCAGCTATGGGCGTCAAAGCAGTGATTGCCCAAGGCGGCGAGGGAGGCGGCCATACAGGCACTATCCCTACCTCATTGTTGCTACCGCAGGTTGTAGACGGGGTGGCTGGATCAGAGGTAGTGGTGCTTGGTGCGGGCGGATTTTTTGACGGCCGCGGTCTAGTAGCCGCTTTGGCTTATGGCGCTGATGGTGTTGCCATGGGAACCCGGTTCTTACTGTCGGCAGAAAGCCAAGTCCCCGATTCGATAACCGATATCTATGTGCAGACTCCGCTGACTGGAACCGTAGTCACTACTGCAATTGATGGTGCTCCACAACGCGTGATTCGAACTGCAATGATCGATGCCCTCGAAAAGTCGCCCGTGCTGTTGCGCTTCCCACGCGCAGCAGTAAATGCCATCAAGTTTGCTGCGCAGGCCGGCTTGTCGCTACCAGCTTTAGCCAAAACTGGTCTAGAGATGCGCAAAGATCAAGACCTGACTTGGGCGCAGGTGGCACTAGCAGCCAACGCTCCGATGATGACCAAGGCAACCATGGTTGACGGCGATGCCGCAGCGGGAATTCTGCCAACGGGTCAGGTTGTTGGCGCAATTACCGACCTTCCCCCAGTGGCTGAGCTTCTAGAGAGAATTATGTCCGAGGCGGATGCCCGACTTCAGGCACTCTCGGGCTGAGTAGCTCGACTGGCTCGAGTAGCTGAGCCGATCTGGGTCAATGGGCCAGTATGCCTGCTTGGCAGAGGGCGGCTCATTTCACATGGCCACGATCTGACGAGGCGTCAGATCTCGCGGCAGACTATAAGAACTGTGTATTTTAACTACTCAATAGAGGGAGATCCTCGGTGGATCTGACATGGAGTGACTCCGAAGAAACTTTTCGTGACGAGGCCCGTACTTGGCTCGAATCGAATGTTCCTTCGCCTGCATTGCCTTCGGGCGACACTGCAAGTGGGTTTGCCTTGCATTTGAATTGGGAGCACAAACTTGCGACTGATCGCTGGTCGGTTGTTTCTTGGCCCGAAATATATGGCGGGCGAGCTGCGAGTATTTGGGAATGGCTGATCTTTGAAGAGGAGTATTACCGGGCGGGTGGCCCACAGCGGGTGACGCAAAACGGCATCTTTTTGTTGGCCCCAACTATCTTTGAGTTCGGCACTAAAGCACAACAGGACTACTACTTGCCTCGTATGGCGGCGGCTTTGGACTTGTGGTCTCAGGGCTGGTCCGAGCCCAACGCAGGTTCTGATCTTGCTGCAGTTCGTTCAAAAGCAACTCGTGATGAGGCCGCTGGCGGTTGGCGGCTCTCGGGGCAAAAAACTTGGACTACCCGTGGTGCTTTTTGTAATTATTTGTTTGGCTTGTTTCGAACTGATCCTGGGTCTGAACGCCATAAGGGCATGACGTACTTCATGGTTCCACTCGAGGGTGATGGGGTAACCGTGCGCGGCTTTGGTCGACTCGATGGCGACGAGGGGTTTGCCGAGGTGTTCTTTGACGATCTGTTCATTCCAGATGACGACGGAACTGCTCAAACCATGGTGCGCGGCGGTGTGTTGGGTGAAGTGGATCAGGGCTGGGGTGTTGCCATGGCCACGACATCATCTGAACGTGGACTCACACTGCGCTCGCCTGGACGCTTTCAGGCAACTGCAACGAGGCTTGTTGATCTGGCGCGTGAGCGCGTGGGTAACGGTTTGAGCGAGCAGATGGCTGATGCCGTAGCTGATGCGTGGATCGATGCCGAGGCCTACTCGCTGTTCACTCTGTCAGACGTAACGGGAGTGGTTGAGGGAGTGGCAATGGGGGCGCGGTCTTCGTATAACAAAATCTTTTGGTCGGAACTAGATGTTCGCTTGCACGAAGTGGCCCTTGATTTACTCGGCCCTGAAGCCGAACTCGAGGGACCGTGGATGAAGGGGTATCAGTTCGCTCTGTCGGGGCCAATCTATGCCGGCACAAATGAGATCCAGCGCAACATCTTGGCTGAGCGAGTGCTTGGTCTACCCAGAAAATAGATTTGAACTCCAGAGTTAGTAGCTCCAGTAAGTAAGCCGAGCAAGTAGCCCAGACTGAGTACAGAAAAGTTGGTAGTTAAATGAGATTCGCGTTAACCGAAGATCAGATTGAGTTTCGTGCCGCTGTTCGCGGCTTACTTGCAGACACCTGCGGCCCTGATGAGTTACGGGCAGCTTGGCCCGATGCCGAACTTGCTGGCGGCGGCCCCGGTGGCGGCCATGGTCGGGTGCCGGGGGCTTGGTCGGCGCTCGCAGAGATGGGTGTGCTTGGCGTTATGGTGTCAGAGTCTGAAGGTGGCTTAGGCATGACCGAGGAAGATCTAGTTCCGCTTCTTGTAGAGGCCGGATGGGCTGCATTGCCAGATCCGCTCGCTGCGACTGCGGGAGTTTCGGTGACCTTGTTACAACAAAGCAGTGCTACTCAGCCGCTGGCAGCTCAGATGTTGTCAAAGATTGCTGCAGGACAGGTCAGCTTGGGGGTTGCTTTCCTTGATGGCAGTGTTGCTGCTTCTCATTTTGTTCCAACGGCAACATCTCTTGATCAGATCTTGCTGTGCGTCAACGGCCAGGTGCACATAGTTGCCCCGCAAGAAGTTGCTCTAACGCCAGTGCAATCAGTTGACGGGGCGCGGGACTTGTTCAGCCTGGCGCTGACAGATGACCTTGATGAGTCCACACTGTTGCTAAGTGGTGAGGCTGCTCAAGTTGGCACAGCGGCGGCTTTCAACTTTGCCGCAGTAGCTGCCTCGGCAGAACTGATTGGTTTGTCTCGCCGCATGTTAGAGATGACCATCTTGTATGCAACCGAACGAAAGCAGTTCGGTGTTCAGATCGGCAGCTTCCAAGCAGTCAAGCACCATCTGACAAATGCCAGCTTGGCTGTGGAATTTTCTGAGCCGTTGGTGTTGCGGGCGGCTAACTCTTTGGCCCTTGGCTTACCGCAGGCTTCATTACATGCCTCGATGGCCAAGGCCAAGGCCTCGGCTGCTGCCAAGGCTGCGGCGGCTGCTTCGCTTCAGGTGCACGGGGCCATTGGCTACACCGTGGAATACGACCTGCATTTGTTCATGAAGCGTGCTTGGGTATTGGCCGGTGAGTTTGGCGATTCGCAGTTTCATCGTCGCAGGGTGAGCGCCGAACTGCTTGCGGTATAGAGTCCTTCATGATTTCGGAGGCATGTTGACCCTGCCGAGGAGATACTGCCGAGGAGGCACAGAGTGAGGATTTCACGTATTTCACCGCTGGTTATTGTTGCCGGCTTTGCCGCATTAGCAATCATGATTTCTGGTTGTTCGAGCAACCAGGATGGTGATGCGAGTAAGGAAAATGACGGGGCCAAAGCCAAGCCGGTTGTACCTCTTGCGGGCCCCCCTTCGCCAGACAAAGTCTCTACTCCAAAAGTCGATGGGCCAATCACAACTGGCGCAGGGCAGACCGTGCTTGGCCCACCCAAGTTTGATCTGTCAACGGTTGGCTATACCCAAGAAGAGTTCTTTATTTCTGGTGACGCAACCTCCTATACCTCTGCCGAGCCGCTGAGCGAGGATGGTAAGTGGTCTGTCACCCCAAACACGTCTGCTCCTTATACCAGTCGAATTGTGGTGCGCCGCCCTGCTAATCAGGCAGATTTTGATGGCACGGTAGTGGTGGAGTGGCTGAACGTATCGGGTGGCCTAGATGCCGATCCTGATTGGACTTATACCCATACGGAGCTGATTCGCTCGGGGTCTGCTTGGGTTGGGGTGTCTGCTCAACGAGTTGGAATCTTTGGTGGGGGTAGCTCGCTTGGTTCTGCGCTGGCGCTTAAGAATGCCGACCCTGTGCGTTACGAGCCGCTCGTGCACCCTGGCGATGACTACAGCTACGACATCTTTAGCCAAGCAGGCGCAGCAGTTTGGTTTGATGCTCAAAAGGTGCTCGGCGGGTTTGAGCCCACCGCTGTTCTTGCCATGGGCGAGTCGCAATCAGCATTCCGGCTTACTACATATGTCAACGCTGTGGCTCCGCTAGTAGATGTCTTTGACGGCTATTTGGTGCATAGCCGAGCCGCTAAGGGTGCCCCTCTTACAACAGAGCCAGCGGTTGTCATTGAGGCCCCCGACCCCACGTTGTCTCGAACAGATCTGAAGGTTCCGGTGTTGGTGTTTTCTTCCGAGACAGACCTAGTTGGCGATCGCCTTGGCTATGTCCGGGCACGGCAGCCCGACACTGAGTTCTTTGCAGGCTGGGAAGTTCCAGGAACCTCACACGGCGATGCATATAGCTTGGGTATTGGCGACAGCGATGATGGTTCTGGGCTAGCTGATACAAAGTTATTTGCAGCCATGAGTACACCGCCGTCTTCGGTGTACTTCGGAATCATTTCTTGCACCAGCCCGATCAATGCTGGACCGCATACCTATGTGGTGCGCTCGGCGCTAGCGGCGTTGCGCAACTGGGTTATTACCGGTGAGACGCCTCCTGCTATGCCTCAACTCAAGTTGGATTCGGCCCAGACCAACTTTGTGCGCAACGAGTTTGGTATTGCCGAGGGTGGTATTCGCACCCCTCAGGTTGATGTTCCGATTGCTACGTTGTCTGGTTTAGGCCAAGAGGGTCAGAGCTTCTGTGGTCTCTTTGGTACCACGGTGCCATTTACTACCGAGCAGTTGTCAGCTCAGTACCCAGACCACACCGGCTTTGTTGCTGCTTGGAATGAGGCTCTTGATTCTTCAGTCGAAGCTGGAGCGATTCTGCAAGCTGACGCTGATCAGTTGCGCACAGTTGCGGCCGACTCTGCGATTGGTGGCTAAAGGCTTGGCAGGAGCGGTAGCTGCAAGTCGAGTTGAATACTGCAACGATCACCTATGCGGGCCTGTTGACCCTGAGCCCACAGGCGCTCGGGGTGGAGATCAGTATGACTGCCGGGGTCTCCGGCACTCAGACACCCTTTGGCGAGCCGATTCTGCTAGACGTTGTGGAGTTCTCTAAGGCCTAATCACTCGGCCGGAACCGAGCGAACTTTAGGTGGTGCAGACCCACTGACACCGTCTTCAGCTGCGGCGCACCGGAACAACCCTCAGGCCGATCCCTGCGATTAGAAATGGCAATGCTACGGCAAGGGCTACGAGTCGACCGTCTTGTGCCCACGGACCGTTCCACTGCGGGACAGCAATCAGGAGCGTGGCTTCACAAAGTAATGCTGTTAGGAGGATTACTGCGGCACCTATCAGAGTCGGCGACAGCCTCCGTCGGGTGATGGTGTCGAGCGCAGCAGCGGTGACTCCGGCACCGAGCCCGATCGCCAGTGCTATCGATCGGCCTCGAGCCCCTCGATGCGCCGCTACTGGGTCGCTCCACGTTTTTGCCTTTCGTCTGAGGGTTAAATTTCCCTGAGAATAACCTGTCCTTCTGAGTCAGCACCGTGTACTCAAAATATGCCGGTAGGGGCACCGTATCCCACCACCTCGGGAGCCCGGTCTACTCGAGAAGTTCGACCTGAACGTTGAATGCCCGATCGGTATCGGCTGCTCGGCGGTCGCGACTGATGAGCGGCAATTGGTGGTGGGCGGTGGTAGCTGCGAGGAGAGCGTCGTACCGAGATCGTCTCGATCCACGCGTGGCCAGCGAGTCCGAGTCTGCGTTCATGAAGCGCCCGCCATGTTGACTTGTGGGCGTCGTGGCTGGCTACCACGAAGGGGACCGCAGCGCTGGTGTCTTGCAAAACATGGGGTAAACGGGTCATATCAAGGCACTGAATTAGCGCTGATCGGCTCGATCCGAATCACTGCTCCGTCACGCAGGATCTCAACGGGTCCGGGAGCAATCCCGAGTTCATCGCGGAGCCTTTTAGGAATTACCACTCTTTCGGCACTATCAATGGTTGCTTCGATTCCTGAACTCTACCAATGACTAGGGTGGCGGCAATGGGGCATCTGTGGTTGTTAACCAAGTAACTAAGTTGGCTTGGCGGCCACTAGCTGTCCTAGCGAGTGCACAAGCGCTACTGGTACTCGATAACTCGTTGGGCGGAGTGTCTACCCCCTCAATTGTTGGCAGCTTGGGGGTAGATATCAACGCCGTGCAAGCCGTGTTAACCCTGTCGGCGCTGGTCATTGCCGCATGTTTGCTCACTGCCGGAAAGCTGGGCGATGTGATCGGCCGTCGCACAGCACTTTTGGTGGGATTGTCGATCCGCGTAGTTGGTTCGGGTCTGGCTGCTTTGGCACCAAACCTTGCACTGTTCGGCCTTGGAGAGGCAGTACTTGAAAGTATCGGCGGAGCGCTGGCCACCACTGCAGCGGCCGCGCTAATTGCAGAGACGTTTGTGGGTGCCGGGCGGGTTCGCGCGTATGCCATGGTGGGAGTGTTTTGTGCCTCGGCCATGGCGCTTGGCCCAGTTGTTGGGGGCTGGGTTATTGGTGTGTGGACCTGGCGTGCAGTATTCGCACTTGAGGCCTGCCTAGCTCTGCTGTTGATTCCGCTGTCGCTTCTATGGGTCAAGGGTGGTCAGCGAAGCGAAGCTCCTGAGCGTCTAGATGTGGTGGGCGCAACCCTAAGCGGACTTGGCTTAGTGCTTGTTGTGCTCGGAATGCAGCAGTCGGCAAATTCGGGTTGGTGGTTTGCGTATAGGGATGCTCCTTCATGGTGGGGGCTGTCACCGGTTGTGTTCATCATCGCAGCAGGGATTGGCGTGCTCACACTGTTTGTTAGGTGGGAGGCCTTTGCAAAGAGGGTGGGCAAGCCGACCTTATTCGACACGGATCTAGTGCGGTTAGCGCCACTGCGAGCAACATTCCTGACTGGTATAGCGGGCCAGGCCGCAGCCACCGGCATGTACTTTATCTACCCATTGTTTCTGCTGTTAGTAGTAGGTCTGAGCCCGCAGATGGTTGGCCTTTTACTGGCACCCGCAGCATTGACTGCATGTGCAGTTTCGATTCTCTGGCCACGGCTCACTCGGCGATTATCACCGCGCAGGGTGGTACGGCTTGGGGCAGTGTCATTAGCGGCCGCAGGACTTCTTGCATTAATTCAGGTCTCGCCGGGCATTGGGAGGATTCCCATATCTGTGTCTGCGGCGCTACTGGGCTGTGGCTTAGGCCTGCTCGGAGCGCAGTTGCCAGCTACTGCACAAGGCCTAGTTGAGGACTCGCGCCGAAGCGAGACTGCAGGGCTTTTAGGTACTGCTCAAAACCTTGGTGCTGCGATCGGCTTTGCAGTAGTTGGTTCGGTCCTAGTTATTGGACTGTCCGCTGGAGTAAGGCAGTTTGTTGTGGAGGAACCATCGCTGTCTACAAACACCCGAGCAGTTGCCGAAGTTGCAGTTGAGCGGGGGGTGCCGTTCTTGCCGGCAGAGACTGCTCGTCAGAGGTTGATTGCCAAAGGCGTTGCCCGCGGCGAGATTGACCGCGCAGTGGCGGGTTACGAAACCTCGCAGCAACGTGCGCTAGGTGCGGCTTCACTGCTGATCGTTGGCCTAGGTGTGGCTGCTTGGTTGCTAGCGCGCCGCATGCCTTCGCAGGTTCCGGCGAGCTAACTGCTGTAGGGGCGACATACGCCGCTCAGAGTAGAGCGTTACTATCGATTTATGATTAATAAATTTAAAAAAGCAGGATTATCCCAAGACCTTATGTATGCCCTGGGCCTTGTCTCAATCGGTGCGAGCATCGCCATCTGGAATCTTAAAAAGGGTGATGACGAAGCTCACGCAGAACGATTTGGCATATTCGTAGGATTGTGGGCCCCCACCTTCTTTGCCATTGGAAATGGTCTCGCTGACTCTAAGGACTGAGTCTTTCGATACCTGAGCGAAGCGGCGCGGTCAACATACTGCCGGTTACTCGGCTCTTATGCTGCTCGTGCCTCCTAGTGCCGTCTGTAAAAAGCCCTTAAACAAGCTGCGGCCCAAGATCATGGCTGCAATCCTCTTTGGCTCGCTCAACACCGTGGCCAATACCTCGGAACTTCATCGCCAAGCGTTCAATCAGACATTCAGACGGTGCGGGATTGACTGGCACTGGGACCGAGATTTCTATCTATCTATCTATCTATCTATCTATCTATCTATCTATGCCGCAAAAAGCCCAGTAATGAACGATTTTCTACCTTTCGGCATCTTTAAGACAGACAGTTGAGGTTGAGGAATTCCATCAAAAGAAATCTGAATGCTTCTGGCAGTTACTCCTCGCACAATACCGAACGCCGAGAGCGCCGAGAAGCAAAGCAGCAAGGCCGCAGGGTGGCTGGGTATCGAGGACAAGTTCTGAGAATATCTCAGCGCTACGTGAGTGTCGCTCATTTTGAGGTCAGCGAAGTAGCAGCAAGTAGGAGCAAGCATGAGTTCAAATCGGTCATGGGCTATTCGCGATGCGCATCCAGGAGACCTTGATGGCGTCCTGCGCCTTATTGAGTTGGCCAAAGGGCAGGTTGATACCCGCCCCGTTGATCTTGTAGAAACTCTGGTTCACCTTCGTTCGGGTGCGCCAGCGATGGTTGCGTCTGTAGGCACTGACATCGTGGGGGTAGTTATTGCATCGGTGAGTGGAGATATCGCTTGGATCGGGGCCTTAGCGATTGCCCCTGCCTGGCGCAAGCAAGGAATGGGTTCTGCGTTGGTGCGTGCTATTGAGGAGCGGGTGCTGCATCTAGGTGCACGCAAAATTTCGACCATCTTGGGCGTAGGGCAGGTCGGCGAGGAAGCCTTGGGCAACCGGGGATTCGTTGCCACACATGGGCTGGTCCTATACGAAAAGCTCGAGCCGTTAATGCCCTCAGAGGTCGGGGTGCTTGACGAGTGGGGTGGGGAGTTGCTGAGTTCAGATAACTGGAATTCTGTTGCTGGGATGTCAACCGAGAAGACATTGATTGAGACACGAATTGTTGCGCCGCTAGCTGATTCGGTAAGTGCCCGAAAGATTGGCTTATTGGCACCTGCAACTGTCATGCTTTTTGGTCCGCCTGGGACTGGTAAAACAACGTTTGCTCGTGGAGTGGCGGGTCTTCTTGGGTGGCCATTTGTTGAGTTGTTGCCGTCAAAGCTTGCGTCTGCGCCTGCAGGGCTGGCCTCGGAACTGCGCCGAGCGTTTACTGAGTTGGTCGGGTTGGAGCATGTAGTTGTGTTCATCGATGAGTTCGATGAAATAGCGTCGCGCCGGCAAAGCCGTCCCGAGATGCAGTCAGTAGTGAATGAGCTACTGAAGGCAATCCCGCCATTTCGCGCACAGCCCGGCAGGTTGCTGATGTGCGCCACCAACTTCATCGACGATATCGACCCTGCTGTTATTCGACCTGGACGATTCGATCTGATTGTGCCGATCGGTCCCCCTGATGAGCATGCACGACAGGCGCTTTGGCAGGCCGCAGTTGAGCGACTTGATCATCGTGATGTCGACATTGTTCAACTTGCGGCCGAGTCTGAGGGATTTACGCCAGGAGACGTAGCCCTTGCCGCCCAGCGCGCAGCGGCTGATGCGTTTAATCGGATTCGGTTGAGCAATGGCCTTCAGTGGGTCACACATGAAGACATGCTGAGCGCATTGCAGCGAACTGCGGCCTCGGTGAGCAGCGCAGATCAAGAACAATTCGCCGAGGAAAGCCAGCGTCATTCACGCGTGTAGGGGTGTTTTCAGTTCGTGATCAGTTCCAACATGCCGGCCAGGTATTAGGTGCGATTTTCGGCAACTCGATGAACAACTCTGGCTAGGGTACGGGGGAGTGGCTAAGTCCTATTCGAAAGGCATCCGAATGTCAGCTTTTGCGCCTACGGACGAGTTAGTTCGAACTCATCTGCTCGCCAGTTATCTTGTGGCGTTCAGAACCTATGTGCGCAGCAGTCTTGCTATGGCGGTTGCAGTACTCAGCGGAGCGCTACTGCTCGCTGCGTGCAGCAGCGACAGCGGACATGGCGGCAACAACAACAACGGAGATAACGCAACGAGGTCGACTGAGGTTGTCAATTCGCTGGGCTGGTCGGCCCAGTCGGTGCTGTGTTCAGGCTTTGATCCTGCTTCAGCTGCCAATGAAGCGCTCCGGCAGTTAGGCCCCGGCGAGCTAGGTGTGCTGGGAGCCGATCCCGCCTCGGTGATTTCTGAGTTGGGATGCACACCGGCCACTCCACCAGCGGGCGGAGCGCCTGAAACGCCCGTAGTTGATAGCGCTCATAGCTACTTTTTTGTGGGAACCGGCGCTGACCGCCTTGCTGTGGAACTCACTGATATTAAGCCTCGGAGTGGCGGGTCAGCGAGCGGTGGGGAACCTTCAGCTGTTTCCGCAACAGTGACTCTTAACGTGCTTGATAAGAACTGCGTCACCACCATGGAGTACCGCGGAAACCTACTGCTGTTACTGCAAGGCCCGGTGGGAGCACTGCCACCGACAATCGACTTCCGAACACAGACCACCAATTGTTGAGCCACGGCTGTGGTCAGTTGGAACTTGCACGCGGGCCTGCGACAACCTGTAATTTGGCAGCAAGAACCCGGTAGCCGACAACCTCGTTTACACTGAACAACGGTACTCACTTTCGTTGACGTGAACACCCCGCCCGAGTAGCTCAGTTGGCAGAGCAGCTGTCTTGTAAACAGCAGGTCGTCAGTTCAATTCTGACCTCGGGCTCTGATCTTGTGGTGCTGCGCGGGGCCGTTGCTTGCTTGTCTGCAGCTGCTCATAATTCGTTGTTCTACGCTCCTTCACATTCGATCTTCGGATGGACTTCCTAGTTGGCATAGTGTTGCGAACGACTTACTTTCAGAGCCACCGTCAGCGGGCAACTGATCAGCGGGCAACTGCCCAGACCGCTTCATTCAACATTTCTACTGAGTCTCCGGAGATTATCCTTGTCTACAGCTGAGCCAACCTGTGCACCGACACCGACACCGGCCCTGGCCGCTTCCTTTATAGGTCGCCACTTCTTCCATGGGCAGCCACTTGGTGATACCGCGGTACAAGACTGCGCATACTTGGCGGTGCGCTGAGTTGATGAGAGTGGCCTACGACGACGAGATCTTTACCCGGCAACGACAAGGTGGCGTATCGCGCGTTTTTTCGGAGCTCATCCGAGAGTTCCGCGAGGACCCGACCTTGGGCGTTGAGCCGGTGTTCGACTTTGGTATCCACCGTAATGATCACCTAAACGCGCTGAACCTGTCGGGAGTGCGAGCCATCAAAGCGGGAAGCGTGCTGGACCGCCGGCGTCTCGCCCAAACTGTTAGCGAACGAGTGTTCACTCGGCGTCGGACCAAATCGGACGTGTTACACCTGACGTACTACAGCTTGCGAGCGCTCGGCCGAGCTGACGGGCGGCCCGTGGTGTGCTCGCTTCACGACATGATCCCCGAACTGCACCCTGAACTCACCCACGCAACAACTCACGGTGCCAAGTTGAGCGTGCTGCGCCGATGTGACCTGATCCTCTGCGGCTCCGAGACAGCGCGTGCCGATCTAGAAACACTCGTACACGGCCTTGATGCAGAGATCCGGGTCTGCCCGTACGGGACGCGTCCCCGTCAGCTAGCCGAACCGCCGGTCGAACGTGATGCTGCCACGGTGCTGTACGTGGGCGGTCGATTGGGTTACAAGAACTTCTCGGTGCTACTCGACGCGCTCAATTTGGCCGGTGCAGCCGCTCGCAACGGCGCTCACGGCGCTCACGGCGCTAACGGCATTGAGCTTCTCTGTGTGGGCGGCGGGCCCTTAACTAGAGCTGAGCTCGAGAGGATCTCGGCACTGAATGCGTCGGTTCGGGTTCGCCAAATTGATGCCGATGACACCACACTCGAAACGCTCTATGGGCGGGTCACCCTGTTTGTGGCGACATCGCTCGCCGAGGGCTTCGGGTTGCCTGTGCTCGAGGCCATGTCTGCCGGCTGCCCAGTGGCTATCAGCAACATTGCGGCATTCCGTGAGGTTGTTGGTGATGCCGGCCTGTTTCACGCACCTAACGACCCCGATGCGCTTGCAGACAACATCATGAGCGTGATTGGTGACCCGGCGGTTAGTGCCGACCTAGCCGGACTCGCCCGGGCTAGGTCGCTGCGCTTTACCTGGCGGCGGTCAGCTGAACTCACCGCTGAGGCGTACCGAACACTGCTGCCGTGAGTAGCGAACCGCCGTCTCGCGCCGCCAACTCTGCGCTGCTAAAGCGGCTCAGTTCCGGCATCCTCGGCATCCTTCCGCGCGGAGGAGCGTGGAGCCTCACTCTGCGGCTTGGTAACCTGACGACGACGCTGATCACGGTTGCTTTCTTCACGCGAGCCTTGGGGCCATCCTCATTTGGCTCGTGGTCGGTGCTTACTGCTGTGGTAGTGGGGATGGGCTTCCTCGACCTAGGTCTGGGCCACGCACTCATTCGGCGCACCGGCCGGTCGGTTGTGACCTCGGATCGGTCCGAGGCGTTGGCGTTCCTGTCTGAGGCACAGCACGTTGTTACGCGACGGGTTGCCATCCCAGTTGTCTTATTCTCATTCACGCTAGCGGCGGTGTCGGCCATTGCAAACCTGCACGTTCTGGGCCTCAGCGGACCTGATCTCTGGAGCTCAATTGCTGTCGGCGGGCTGATCGCCGCCAGTATCGCGGTGCTGGGCCTTGCTCCCAAGGTGCGGATCGGCATTGATGAGGTTGCGCCGAGTGCCCGCTACCAACTGGTGGGCTGTGCAGCCCAGATCCCCGTGGTTGCGCTAGTGGCGACCACCGACGCCCCTCTCGGTGTGTACCTTTTAGCGTCGCTCACTAGCCAGCTCATCGGCTTTGGGCTTGATTCGCTCAGGCTTTCTGGAGGCGACCGCAGCCGCGTGCGTCACGCGCTTGACGATGAGACCAAGCATGAGGGTCGGGCCTACATGATGTTGTCGCTTCTAGGGTTCGCCGGTTTTGGGCTAGACCCGCTCATCACGGGTGCGATACTCAGCCCGACCGATGCCGGTCTAGTCGCCTTAGCCGCCCGGATCATCATCACTCCGCAGGGCTTAGTGCTGTCGCTATTTCAACCAAGCTGGGGCAGATTCGCCCGTATCGAGCATGAGTCACCAAGAGATCTTCGCGGACTTGTGCGACGTTCGACTCTGCTAGCCGGTGGCGCCACGGTCGCTGTATGCGTTGTTGCAGGTTTACTCGCCAGACCGATCCTCAGCGTGTTAGCGGGGCCCACCTATCAGTTCACTACCCACCTCATCTGGGCGACTGTCGCTGCTGGATCCGCCATGGGTATTGCCTCGGCGATCGCGTTTGCTATGAACGGGTTGGGCTTGGTGTGGAGTCAGTTCCGGATATCGTCCGTTGCCATCACAGTGAACGTGATTTTGAGTATCGCTCTATGTTCGACGATCGGTTTGGCAGGCGCACCCCTTGGTACAGCAATTGCTCACACCACACTCGCCTTGGTGCCCGGCGCTTTGTTGGTACACCGCCGCCTTGAAGCCGTTGCGGAGTCGTGCGGCGAGTCGGCGTAAAGCTCTGACTCGGCGAAGTCCGGGCCGATATCTTGAGCGTCGGTGCACCAGCAGCCGAGGGACTGTTCTTCTCCGAGGACCGCGCCGCTAGCGGGGTTTCTTTGAGTTCGGCAGGATCAAAATAGTAACAGCGGTACCTGCGTAGATTTGGTGTGGTGTGCCAAGCTGGAAGCTGAAGATATGGAGCTGAATATGAGCACACAACACGACTGGGTCCGAGTTCTTGCCCGTTGGGTTCTTGGAGCCTTCTTGATTGTTGCCGGCACCGGTCATCTGACTGCACAGCGCATAGCGTTTCAAGCTCAGGTTCCCACGTGGTTTCCCGTCAACGCCGACGTAGTTGTGATTGTCTCTGGGGTTATCGAACTGCTGCTCGGCGCAGCGCTCATCTTTGGTGGACGCCGCTCAGGCCCGATTGGGGTTGTGGTCGCGGGGTTCTTCATCATCATTTTCCCTGGCAACATTGCTCAGTTTTTAGAGGGCAAGGCCGCGTTTGGCCTTGACACTGACGTTGCCAGGTTTGTCCGCTTGTTGTTTCAGCCGCTGCTTGTGCTGTGGGCTTTGTGGTCTACTGCTGGGTGGCGCTGGCTGCGGTCTCAGTTCGGCCAACAGCCAGCCGCATGATCGACCCGTAGGCATGCGAACTCTCTCACTCGGCTCGTTCACTCTGATAGTCAGTCACACTCTCGCCGCCCGAAGCTAGGTCAGCCGCGACTGCGGCAAGTAGCGCTGGCACGATATACCCAGGGCGGCCGCTGGTCTCTGCCACAAATATGACGGCGGCGAGGGGCACTTGGTAGCCAGCGCCAAGTACAGCTGCTACCCCGAGAATCGGGAACAGAGCGGACCCACCGAGCCCAACGACGCCACTGGCTACGCGACCGAGAAGGCCTCCGAGCACGACGAGTGGAATGAAGAAGCCGCCGACTCCTCCGCCAGCTGTCGTGGCTACTACACCGACGAAGCGGATCAGGAGCATGATGACAATCACGCCGATGCCAAGCTTCGGGTCCTCAAGCCAGTTGAGTACCAAATAGCCTGGGCCGATGCCCAGCGGCAGGTCGGTGACGGCGTATGCCGCATAAGCCGCGACTGCTAGCACCATGATGCACAATGGCAGTCGTATCTGGGCCGAGGTGACCGCTGCCCAGTGCTTTGCCCACTTGATCGAACGTGAAATCAGCCGAGCTGAGACCCCAGCGACAACACCCAGCAGGAGCGCTCCGCCCAGATCCCGGAAGTCGAACGGTGGGTTCCCCTGAATCGGAAACAGCCGCTCCGTTCCAGCCAGGCTGACTACGGCCAGGTAGCCCGCTGATGCACCGACCAGCGCTGGCAGCAACTGGTGCCGCGCCATGTCATTTTTGTACGGAACCTCAAGGGCGAACACTGCACCCGTCGCTGGGGCCTTGAACACAGCTGCGACTGCTGCAGCGGCCCCTGCCACCAGCAGCGCCTGGTGATCTACGAGTACTCTCCGAGCCAATCGCCTTGCAGTGTTATCTGCGGCTCCGGCGCCGAGCAGCACCGCTGGACCCTCAAGACCGAGTGAACCGCCGAGGCCCAAAGTAGCGACTGCAGCAAACATCCGGGCGCCAACTTGGCGCACCGAGATTCGCCGGTTCGAGTCGTGCATGCTCGCCAGATATTCGTCCGCAGTCGCCCGGGAGTGTGGCGTTGGCCCCCAACGGATAGCGAGCGCTGCGAGGATCAAGCCAATGCCGGGCCCGAGAACCATCAGAGCTACCGGTGCGGCCCGAACCTGCTCAAGCATGCGGCCGACGATCCACTCGAACCCGTACACACCTACGCCGATTGATACCCCCAACAATCCAGCCAGAGGCAATGTTCGATCATTCAGACCAGACCAGAGTTTGGGTGACCAGTTCCTCGAGCGACGGGGAGTGGGTGGCTGGTCAGTCACTATCTTTAAGTTACCAGCAGAAAACCTACTGCTGGAGCTGACAGCTAGCTGGAGCACAGCAGCCGGGCCTGATCCTGCAGGGCCGGTCTGCCAACTTGGTGTGCGGTCAAGGTCTTGCGTCTTGACCTGCGCTCGATCGAAGCGCGGCAACGAAACGTAAGCGTTCGCAACCCCGCCGCAGCTGGTCCAAACAACGGCGCGCCTACCTCGATTACAATCGGTACCCATGCCCGGCATCGACGCGCACCTACCGGGTCTTGACTGACTGATACCTAATGAGCGAACCCACCTCCCCTGATGCCAGCCTCAGCAGTCGCGGTCGGATCATCGGACTAGACATTGCCCGGGCATTTGCGATCATTGGGATGGTCTTAGTGAACTTCAAAATTGCTATGGGCGCGGAAGAGAACGGTCCACAGTGGCTGCGCTCGGTCGCCGCACTGTTCAACGGGCGGGCCGCGGCGACGTTCGTCGTGCTGGCCGGCGTGGGTGCCAGCCTTGGGTCGCGCCGTGCCCGTGAGAACTGCGACCCAGAACTGCAGCATCGGGCACAGGTCACGCTGGCCAAGCGGGCGCTGTTTCTGTTTGTGATCGGCTGGGCCTTCTTCCCCCTCTGGCCCGCCGACATCCTCCACTACTACGGCGTCTATCTGGCGATCGGCTCGATTCTGTTGTTTGCATCCTCGAAACGACTGCTCGCACTCGCCGCCGCCTCGGTAGCGGTCTCGTTAGTATTTATTGTCCGCTTTGACCCATTGGCCAACTGGAACCTTGTTGACTACTCCTACCGGGGCCTTGCGACGCCGGTCGGGTTTTTCCGTAACCTTTTCTTAGACGGCTTTCACCCCGTGTTCCCCTGGATCGCCTTTTATCTGTTCGGCATGTGGCTCGGACGCACCGACCTTCGCGACCCCATCTGGCGACGCCGGCTGCTTCTGTGGTCGACGGTGATAGTGGTGGTGAGCGAGGTCGCAGCTTGGGTGTTGCTCGGGCCAAAAGGATCGAGCCTTGCCAACCTCGATGCGCAGAGCTGGCGCTGGCTGTTCTCGGTCGAGCCGGTACCCCCATTTCCGCTGTACGTTCTTGTCGGTGGCGGCACTGCGGTGCTGGTCATCTGCGGCTCAATCTGGCTCGGCGACCATCTACCGGCCAAGGCGGCCGAGCCGCTCGTTTCGACCGGGCAGCTTGCGCTGACAATTTACCTGGTTCATGTTCTGGTCGGGATGGTGCTGCTAGACGCGTTCGGCCGCCTCGATAACCAGACACTTACCTGGGCGGTGTCTACCAGCATGGCCTTCTGCGCGGCGGCAATTCTGTTCTCTTGGGCTTGGCGACGACGTTTCGAGCGAGGGCCACTCGAGGCGGTGATGCGGCGCGTAGCGGGTTAAGCGGCGCGAGGATCGAACGCCGGCTGACGAAACAAGTCAGGCGTTAACCAGAACTATGCCTGCGTACAGCAGAGCCAACGCAAATGCGGTGGTCCCGATCAGAGCTCCAGTGCGGCCGCCACCCTCTTGTGCGGAGTGGCGAAACTCGCTGGCGTGAAGCACCGCCGCGCCCAGAATGTAGATCGCATACACAAGCACGACGGCGCCTTCAGCCTTGATGCCCCAGCCCAACACCCAAGCACCAATACCAACAAGGCCGATGGCCAAGTTTGCTAGGCCGACTTCGATCTGGAAGTCGTTGCGGCGCTCGTAGTCCCAGCCCATTCGAGCTGCATCGCTGCGGTGGAAGATTGAGTGCCGAACGAATGACAAGATGCCCGAGGCGCCGACGGCGCCGGCCGAGGCCCATGCTGCTGCTGCTGCCTTGTCATCCTTGCCCAGATAGTTGAAAGCCATGAATAGGCCGAGACCACCAACCACATACGTGGCGGCCATCAGGCGACTGCTGATTACCGGTTGACTTAATCTGGCAGATGTCATAGGTCAATTCTACATGCATGCTTTCTGGAGTGGACCGTTATGGCAGTGATTGAGGCGCTGTTACGGTGCGTTGAACCTGCAGGTCTGAGTGACGGGAACAGTCTGAGCAGCAAGGGCAAAAACCGTCGGAGCGTCGCAGTCTTCATAGAACTCTGCATCGAGGATTGCAACAGTCAGTTGCCTTGCTGGCACAGCAATTACTAGCTTTCCAGCTGAGTTACTCCTGCCCACAGCAACGACCTGCCGAGAAGCGCTGACTTGCACATTGCGAGAGGCCGGGTTGGTTCTACAAAAGGGTTGGCCGGGCGGCGGGATGGTGCCTCCACAAATAGTCTGAAGTGTTGTGATTTCAAGTTGAGTGGCCGCCGGACCGGATGGTCCACTCGGCGCGGCGCAGGCCGCAGCGCCAACTGCCAGCAAGCTGATACATGGAATCGAAACCAGACGTATAAGGCGCATCCTCATGAGTCCCCCCGAACAAAGGCCGCCGAGCTTGTCTGAGCTTGCCCGGATACGGCCTACTAAGTGCTAGGAGGTTACTGCAAAGCCCCATTTTGTGATGAGATAACGCGCCTAGCGCCGCCTGGTGCCGCTTTGTGCCGCTTTGTTGTGGCCCACACTGCTGAGTTACTTGCGCTTATCTACTGCCTCAGTAATCAGCGGAAGCACAGCATCAGCTAATTTACCGCCGTCTTCATAACGTTTCTCGACGATCAGATAGCCGGCATATCCGCGCTTACGGTCAATCCACGGAACTGCTCCAAACGCTCCCGCATCCTCAACATAGGCCGGGTCATCACGGTCGATCCACCAGCCAAGTCCGTACCCCAACAACGCATTGGTATTCTTCGGGTCGCCTGTGGAACCGTTGTAGGCCGGACCGATTCGGTCGGTTTGCATCCGGTCGATTGCTCGGGCCGAAATCACTTGCTGTTGATTGCATCTACCACCGCGAAGTTGCATCAGGAGTAGCTGTGCATAGTCAGTAGGGCTGATGTATGCGCCACCCTCCATATTCGGATTTTCGCTCTTGTTCAGCGTTTTGGGGTCACCGTTGAATTGCGGTGGATACATGAATGGCCCTTCGGGGGCGACCATCTGAGTGAAGTGATTGTTGTAGCCGAGGGTGCTCAAACCGCAGGGCTTGGTGTAGGTCTCATCCACAAGTTGGGCCCAAGACTTGCCCGAAGCTGCCTCGGCCACTGCCCCCGCAACCTGCCATTGGGCACCCCCATATCTAAACTTGGTATCGGGCGGCACCACATAAGCGTCATCATTCGGGGTAGTAAAAATGGTGCGGGCACAGTCCTGCAGGGAGCCTTCCGCAATGTATTGACAGATATAAGGCACCGAAGCCGAACGGTCTTCTAGGCCCGGCAACCCTGAACTGTTCGACATCAACTGCGCCAAAGTAATTTCGGGGTGAGCGTTACCCCAGTCGACATAGTCAGCGATTGGTTTATCGATATCGAGGACGCCTTGGTCTTCAAGACGCATCACCACACCGGCAGTGAGCGATTTGCTCGCCGAGGCAATCAGGCTGACCCGGTCGGCCGTGATGTTGCCAGTGTAGTACTGGCCAATCACCCCATCTTTGCGATCCACCACAATCAGTCCAGCGCCGTCAAGGCCTTCAGATTTCACTAACTCATCAATCTTTGCGCTCACCTTGGTCAAGTCAAGCGGCGGTGTAGTAGCGGAATCAGAACTATCACTACTGCTGGAACTACTGCTGGAACTACTGCTGGAACTGCAACCAGAAGCAAGAACTGCCAGAGCTACACACAAGACAGCGATGTTGGGGCGCATCGGCATACATTACTTAGTCGCCGGCCGCTTTTCGGCCTCACCTGTCAACTATCAAATCTGCCCTAGCTAGCATCCGGATTAAACACTCAAAAGCACGGGGCCATTTCCCTCTGGGGTTGGATCGGCTTACCCAACAAGCGAGCCTGTTCTGGCACAGACCCCGGTGCGGTTGCCTCTCTTGGGTCGGATCAGCCGGAGCTGTTCACTGCGGCTCGGCGGTTAACTGCCCGGCAACCTGATCGGCAATCAATGGGTCTCTGAGCCCGGACCAAGATGCAGGGCTGCCTATGTGCATTCCAGAATGGGCCAGTTCTTTTGCTTGGGCGATAACGGACGTTATCGCCCAGCTCTATCCAGTGAGCTGCGCATCTTTGCCAGTCCCTCTCGGCGGCGTGCGTATCGCCTAACCGCGTAGCCCGCGCTGCTGTTCGCCCCGCGTGGACTGCCTCTTTCCAGCTGTCAAGACTCCCGGTGTGGCGAGTTGGAATCTGCGCAGTGAAAAGGATTTTAACCTTAATATCAGTTTCAGTCAGCCCTAGAGGAAGTATTACCTCGGCAGAATCAAGTAGGCCCTCAAGACGAAAAGGAGCCATCGCTAGAAGCACCAAGCCATCGCGTCGAAGCACGCGAACCCACCGCTCCTTGTCATTTCGTGTGGTTCTTACCGTCAGACTTGATGGATACGACCAGACAAGTTCAAGAAAGTCTTCTAGCGGTTTTTGAGTCGGCCTGTTCTCGCCGGGTTGGGTGCTGTTCAATCCGTCCTCGCATGGGGTCTGCATGTGCCCATCTGTCGGGCTAAGTCGAAGAGTCAGGCTATCGAGGACCTGTTCTTGACCGTAACCACCGAGCTGTTCGGAACTGCTACGCGACAGCTCTGCTAACGCTGAATCTGCATCAGGGCTAAAGCTCGCCACCCGGGCACACTCCATACTCAAGTAGCTCAGAATGCGTGTATTTAAGGGCTCAAGATCAATGGCATCTACGGTTGCTGCCAGCTGTTGAATTCGGTGAATATACCGCTGCGTTAAGGGAAGGAATAACTGCCGAACCGAGCTTTTGGGAATCTCAGAAAGTAGCTTGAATCCGGCCGCAATCTGCGCCACGGGATGCAGCGAAGAGTCATCTGATAGGTCTGAAAGCAGGACTAGCCGTCCGGCCTTAGTCTGCAAATCGTTAGGCCTACTGACTGACTCAGAAAACGGCTCCTGGTCTGGATCTTCAAATCTGGCGGGGCGGCCCAGCTCGCTAGAAAGCTCACCGGGCGCGGCTGCCTCTTCGGCCAAAGCCTTGGCGGCATCAGCCCCAAACGCTGCCTTGCTCTAACTGCAGAGTTAATACTCCAGCCGGGCTGCCTGCTCGACCGCACCGAGTATTTGGGCCACATTATTTGACCGGCTAGCCACAATGCCGGCCAACATCTGGCCTGATTAGGCTTGGCGCCTGCTTTTGGTGAGGGTGTGTGGCTCGGTGTGGCATCTGGATCCATGAGCATGGTGAGATAGCTGAGTGCCCCGAAGTGACCCAGGGCTTTGCAATGGATGCCTGCTCGATCAGGACTCGAAGCTCATCGCCTTGCTTTGCTGCTGCTGTTGCCGCGCTCCGCAGTGAGTCCTGCAAAACAATCAGCTCAAGGTCAGGGTCATCAGCGCCTAGGGCCTCCTCAAGCCCGTCGAGTGGTTGATCTCGGTGACCACTATTCAGTTTATTAATTTTGTTTTTTAGGACTGTCGTGGCGTAAGCAGCTGCAGAATCCAGAACTAAGGGCGCTGCCGCCTGCATCCGCTTCCAGACAGCGAATTGCGCCTCAGCAATCAGGTCAGCCTCGCTGATGTAACGGCTCATTCCTTGCCGATGAAGCAGCCGACGGGCTTGTGCTGTTGCTTCTGAGGAACCCCGCCAGTCGATCACTGCTTCGCCTGAATTCTTGTTTAGCTCCTCTTCTCCCATTCACGAATTAGGCCAGCGGGGTGTGACAGTGAGTGCTTGAAGCCACAGAACGTGGCAGGTTGTTGCTGTGCAGAACGATTCAGCCGAGGTACTTGCCGAACGCCTATTGAGGGTGATTGATGAAGGTAAACGAATTGCCACATACAAGCTGGCCCTCTTAATCGCGTTGATCGACTGCTGCGCTGCTGGCGCCGACAGCAACGGTCGGGCCCCATCGCAATTGCACACTCGAGATATTGCACGGCAAGTCCTAAAGCTGTACTTGCCTCAGGCTCGGCTGTATTTGGGTACCACACAAGACCCCTTACAGCTTCGCCAGATCAGCCAGAACAACTCGGTGGCGCTGAGCGCTGTCCTTAAGTTGCATTTGCTCGCTGAGTCCAAAGGGTTGAGATCGGTGACGGTAATTGCGGCTCGCCTGCCAACTGAGTACGAGCAATGTCTTGACGTTATTGAGCAAGCGTTTGCCAGATACCCGATCCGGCTACTACAAACCGTAGGTAAAGAGAACCGACCCTTCTTATACGACTTTGATTGGACTGAATCAGTCAGCCTGAAAGCACTGCATTCACCAGGTGGGGGAGTGATGCAATTCAAGTCGGGGGCGGCCGATCACCTGTTGCGCCTTGCCCCGCTGCTACGTCCGTTGATTGAACTGCATTGGACTAAAATGGTGGCCCGGCTCAACCAGATTGCTACCGAAGATCAACGCCTTCACGATCACCTGTTTGGAGCCGAGCGAACAGCGTTCCCCAAAGAACTGCGCGCTGGGTTAATGGATTTGCAGCAGGGAAGTTGTTTTTATTGCAACAGCCGCCTCGGGGCGAGTACCCAAGTCGACCACTTTGTGCCTTGGTCGCGCTGGCCAAATAACGCGATGGAAAATCTAGTGCTGGCCGACAGTTGCAACTCGCATAAGAGTGACTATCTGCCAGCTATGAAACATGTAGATAACTGGTCGCAGAGATTTGTTCACCGCAGCGTTGACCTGGCGCAGCTAGCAGCTGATTCAAACTGGGAGAGCAGCCCGACACGATCTCTGTCGTTAGCAAGAACCTGTTATGCGCATCTGCCCAATGGCACCCCCTTGTGGCTCCTAGCCCGGGATTTTGTTGACGATGACCCGGCTCTCATCACTCAGGCATTACATCAGGTCGCACTGCCAACGGGGCCAGGCGGGCAGTAGCGCCGGCAGCCCCCACCCCTCCCCTCACCCCCCTCCCCTCAGCCTTTGGCGCCGGTTTTCGACGGAAAGCGTCGCTTTCCGGCGCCAAAGATTGCTGGGGCGGGCTGCTGGGGGCTTGTCTGTGGGGAACCCGGCCTGAATAATCGGGTTGAGTGCAGCTAGCGAGTGAGTCATCCTGGTAACAGGGAGATGCCATGACTGAGTTACCGCCGGGTCTGTACGACCGACTGATTGATGGATTATTAGCCGACAGTCTGGGTGAGCTCAATGCTGGCCTAGCTGGACGTCTTCATTCCACGATTGTGCAGGTCGACCCAGCAGAACTCCCCGACCGTGTCGGCGAACTCATCGGAGGTTGGGCCCAAGAAGTTCTTGCATCACTAAAAGATGAGCATCGGGCAGAGACTGCTGTCTTACTTTCACGGGCCGTCCTAGCAGCTGTGCAAGCTATGACCGACCTGTCGGGTGACAAAAAATCGCAACCCGTGGCGCTTGATACTCGGCGAGGTATTAGCGAACCTATTCATCGGCTGATAGCGGTTGAGCATCTTGATCCGACTAATAAGCCGATCCTGATTGAGCAGCCAATTACGCCGCTCAGGGATACCGTCCTGATGACCAACTCGCGTGACCAGCCAACAGTTGGTCGCGAGATCAAGGCTGAAATCGATTCTGCCGAACGCATCGATTTGGTTCTGGCGTTTATTCGCTGGACGGGGATTCGCGATCTGCTGCCTGCGCTGCGTCGCCATGTTCAATCTGGCCGCGTACTTCGAGTCATCACCACTACCTACACCGGTAGCACTGAACAGCGCGCCTTAGAAGCGTTGGTCGAGATTGGCGCCGAGGTGAAGGTGTCCTATGACACCAACACCACACGACTTCACGCAAAAGCATGGATGTTTCATCGGCCAACTGGCTTTTCGACTGTGTATATCGGTTCGTCAAACCTGACTTTTTCGGCTCAGGTGACTGGTTTGGAATGGAACGTACGGGCCTCGCAACGGCTCAATCCAGACTTGATTTCGGCTTTCGATAGAACCTTTGCTACCTACTGGGCTGACCCACACTTTGAGGAGTTCGACTCCGAGCAATTTGCTCGTGCAACCTCAGTGGCTACAGCAACTAATGATGTACTCACACCGTTCAATATTGAGCCCTACCCCTTTCAGCGACAGATTCTAGAAAGCCTGCAAGTCGAGCGGCTAAAAGGTCACCCTCATAACTTGGTAGTGGCCGCAACGGGTACTGGAAAGACCATAATTTCGGCGTTGGATTACCGGTATCTTCGCAGCAAACTCGGAAGATCACGGTTGCTCTTCGTGGCCCATCGATCAGAGATCTTGGAGCAGAGTCAAAACACGTTTCGTCATGTTCTACGGGATGGTTCCTTTGGCGAACTTTGGGTAGGCCAGCACCGACCCACCCGATGGGAACATGTATTTGCCTCGATCCAGTCGCTTCGAAACAGCGACTACGAAAACCTTGATCCCACCCAGTTCGACGTTGTGGTGGTTGACGAGTTTCACCATTCCGCAGCCAAGAGTTACGCGGCGCTACTTGACCACTTGCGGCCACAGCATCTTTTAGGACTTACGGCAACTCCCGAGCGAACTGATGGGTTAGATGTGTTGCGGTGGTTCGATAATCGTGTTGCGGTTGAACTCAGGCTTTGGGATGCCCTCGAGCAAGGTCTTCTCTCACCGTTCCACTATTTTGGGATTCACGACAACACCGACCTCAGCAAGTTCAAGTGGGGTCGCGGTAGCGGGTACGACTCTGAGCAGCTCACCAATCTGTACACGACAGATGATTTGTGGGCCGCCAAGGTAATCACAGCGGTTCAAGAAACTGTTGGAAGTCCGCAGCAGATGCGGGCGCTGGCATTCTGCGTGAGCGTTCGCCACGCAGAGTTCATGGCGCAACACTTCAAGAAGGCTGGTCTGCAGGCCCAGGCTGTTTCTGCCGAGACACCGAAAGATGTTCGTAAGCAGGCACTGAAAGATCTGCAGCAAGGCAATCTGCAAGTGCTCTGCTCTGTGGATCTTTTTAATGAAGGTGTAGACATTCCGAACGTGGATGTTGTGCTGATGCTGCGGCCCACTGAAAGTGCAACGGTCTTTTTGCAGCAGCTCGGAAGAGGTCTGCGCCGAGCCCCCGGAAAAGATGTGCTCACGGTATTGGACTTCGTGGGTCAGCAGCGGAAGGAGTTTCGGTTTGATCTTCGCTACAGCCGAATGCTCGGCCGAACGCGACGTGAACTACAGACCGATATAGCTCAGGATTTTCCGTACCTGCCCGCCGGATGCAGTGTGCAACTTGATCCCATTGCCAGCAAAATTGTGTTGGAGAACATTAAGAACGCACTACCGACTACCTGGCCCCGCCGAATTAGTGAGCTGAAAGAACTCGGTGACGTTCCACTTGCAGAGTACCTGTCAGAGACGGGCCTTGAGCTAGAGGATATTTATCGGAACGGCCACACTTGGAGTGAGCTACGACGAGAGGCCGGGCTGAGTAAAAAGTTACCGGCCAATGGTGAGAGAGAGGTAGGCCGGGGGCTGGGCAGGCTGCTTCACATTGATGACCAAGACCGAATTGACTCATACCGCAGGCTGCTCGACAGCAAGGTTCCACCGTTCGCAGCCAACCTAGATGAACGAACCCGCCGGCAATTCGAGGCCCTACTGCTCACGGTTCTGAAGCCGAAAAAGGGAACCTACGCAGGAACGGACGAAGCAGCAGTGGAGTTCTGGAAACACAAAGAGTTGCGAAAGGAACTCTTGCAGGTCCTTGAGATTGAAGAGAAGAACATTGCGCATCTTCACGGCCCGCTACGCATCCCGCAACCCGTTCCGTTGCAGGTTCATGCCTCGTATTCTCTGGCCGAGATCTTGACAGGCTTTAACGCCCGTGGGGTGAACACGCCAGACCTGCCTCGCGAAGGGGTGTATTTCGATTCAGCGACAGCTACGGATTTGTTATTCATTACACTGCAGAAATCTGAGAAGGACTACTCACCCACTACTCGCTATTTGGATTACGCGATCAGTGATCGACTCTTTCACTGGGAGTCGCAGGCCGCTACCTCAGCATTGAGCCAACGGGGGCAAAATTACATCAAGCACCAAGCGCGAGGACGCAAGATTCTTCTGTTTATTCGCTTGAAAAAGCGTGATGAGAACGGCCGTACGTCACCGTATTTTTGTGCAGGAACAGCTAGGTATGTCTCGCATGAGTCTGAGCGACCACTTCAAATCACTTGGTGCCTTGAACAACCACTTCCGGGGGAAATTTTTGCCGAGTTCCGAGCGGCTGTGGCCTAACTAGAACTTGTCGAAATTCACCCCCTCTCTTCATCTCGGGTTGGGCCAAGATAGGTTGCGCGAAGATTGCTAGTGCCACACAGACATCCACAGTGACACAGCCACACAGCCACACAGCCACAGAGACACAGCCACAGCAGTACAGGGAGCGGGATGAGCGAGTTTGAGTTTGAATGCGAGATTGACCAAGCCGAGTGGCAGGCGGTCTCGCAAAAGATCATGCCGTTCTGCGCCGATGACGAGCGGTTTGGTTCTGGCTTGCTGGTGCTTCGCTCAAGCGATTCAATTCGAACCTGGTGGTCTACTGACGGCCGGGTAGTGGCGCGACTCGAGGTAGGGGCTGCAGAGCGGGACTACTTGTGGACTATCTCGCCGCGAATCCTTGAGGCCTGGTCATTGGCAGCGGGCGGAACAGGGCTTGCCAAGATTTGTGTGACTGATCGGGAGGACTCCAATCAGGTGTCTATTCGTGGCGCAGGCGGCTCATTTTCACTTCCTTGGCGCAACCTTCGATACCCGGGATTGGCTACCCTCGCCGAGCAGTATGACCAAACAGATAGTGCCACCGCAGTGGTCGAAGCCGAAGGTTTCTATTACTTAGCAAACCTGATCAAGAATGCTCCTGCTGGCCCGTTCCTTGACGAGGATAGGCAAACACCACCCTGTGAGCTCAGCGTGACCGCCGATTCGATTACGGCCAAGGTGTTGTGGCCTGAACTGGGCGAGAATGTGCATAGCCTGCAAGCCGCCACTACTGGTCAAGGCACCGTTTTCTGTAGCCCCGTAAGGCTTCATGAAAGTGTTGAGGCCCTCGAAGCGGGCGAAGTTTCTGTGGCTATTCCCCAAGATTCATATGAGGGCGATGAACCACCGATTCGGTTGCAGCAAGGCCCACTGACCATGTATGTGCTGGCAGCGGGCTGTGAGCTTGCGCTGGATTCACTGCAGGTCAATTACGTAGCTCCGGTGCTTGAGGAGTGCTTCGGCCCAGATGTGTTGAATGTTGACGAAGGTGGTGATTACGAACTCTCTGTATTGGGTGCTCCGGTATATGCCCGAGAGTTGCCAGGAGACCCAAATCGGCTGTGTATTTTTGCCACCGTTGTAAAAGACATTGAGCAGTCCCCCGAGTTGTTAGCTGAACTGAATGATCTGAATAAAGGCTATGGGTTTGTAAAACTGCTTTGGCAAGACGGCGAAGTGCTTGTTGCTGGTGACTTAGTGGCAGAGACGATCGACGCTGCCGAGGTATTAGCGCTCTATGAGCGAGTCCGATTTGTTGCTAGCGAGATTTCTCCGACTCTGGCCGCGGTGCATGGCGGAATTGCTGCAAAACCAATTGAGGTAGCGCGCTGGCAGCAGTACACCCACACAGCAGTTATGGCCGAGATGAGCCAAGGCAGATTCGTTGACTTGTCTGGACCCGATGCTGTTGAGGAATGGCCATTTGAGGGTCCAGTACATGCGCTGACTGCATGGAACCCCTTTGGTCGACGCCGAGGGGAGCAGTGGAATCAACTTCAAACTTCTGAGCTTGCGGGCCGTCTGATTTACGAGGGTGGCTCAGTGGTCCGTTCAGATGGTCGTAGCTATGAGGGTGACTTTGTAGAAGGCGGCCTGTTGGTCTGGGGTCTCGACACCGACCAAGTGCGCAGCATCGCTAGGGAGTTCGATCAAGAAGCGGTATTTCGCCTAGATGCAGACACTCTTGAAGTGCTCGGAGTGTTCAACGAACACATAGCCTCAAGACCCCGACTCGAATGCCGCAAGGAACTTCAGGCTCTGAACGAATCTCTTGCAGATCCCGAAGCCTGACAGCGCCTGAACGTAGTCATAAGCCAGTTGCTATGTGGCCGGCGGACTCAGATAGTTGCCACGCTCTGGGATCACATATCGAACCCCACCCCTTGGGTCAGCAACATCACCGATTCGCCGCGGAATTAGATGGATATGTAAGTGATTTATGGTTTGGCCGGCTGCAACGCCAGCATTGATGCCCAGGTTGTATCCATCTGGTGAAAACTTGGCATCAAGTAACAGCTTGACCTGCTGAGCCAACTCGAGCAGTGCGGCTTGTTCACTAGCTGAGGCATCGAACCAGGTTGGGATCACGCGGTGCGACACAATCAGAACATGACCTGTCGTAACAGGGAAATTGTCGAAGATGGCAAACCCGACTTTGTTTGACGCAATCCACTCAGAGGAGTCAATTTCTGAAAACACCGAGGGGGGAAGCGACATGTCAGCAGCGTAGCTACTGCTTCGGACAACCTGCCGTGTGAAGGCAGAGCTAACGCTGCCAACACCCCGCACGCGACGCAGCTAGGTTCAGCAGGTATGCAAGTACTCGGAATCGATTTGGCAGCTCAACCAAAGTCCACGGGGTTGGTATTGCTGAGCAGCACCGCAGCACCCGGACCTTCTGGTCACTGGACTGCCGAGTGTCCAAACAGTGCAGCAACAGATGCCCTACTCATTGATCTTGGCGCCACGGTTGACGTGATTGGAGTGGATGCGCCGTTGGGTTGGCCCGAACCGTTTGTGAACGCGGTGATGGCACATCAGCTTCGACAGCCCTGGCAGGGGACTGAGGATCGACGACCACTCACCCATCGGCGCACCGATAATCGAGTGCGAGAGCAGGGCTGGGGGCAACCTATGTCTGCGTCTGCAGACCGATTGGGCTCTGTGGCCATGAGGTGTGCGCTACTGCAAAGAGAGTGGGCGAAGCTTTGGGGGAGTGCTGCACCGAGAGATGGCAGCGGCCGGCTGCTCGAGGTGTATCCAGCTGCCGCGCTACGAGTCTGGGGTATGTCGCTGCCAGGTTATAAGGGAGGCACTAAATCTGCGACTGACTCGGCGCGCCTAGCGCGCACTGCAATAACTAGCTCAATCGCTACTGCCACAGAATCTTGGCTAGATGTCTCTGCAGTGCAGCATGCATGTGTTGAGTCTGATCACACCTTGGATGCTCTGATCTCGGCACTTATTGCAGTTGCGGCTCAGAGCAATGGCACTAGCAGCCCAGAAACCGATGAAGAGTTAAGACTGGCAAATACTGAGGGGTGGATCCACGTTCCCACCAAGCCGCTTGCGCAAATTCTGCTCTGATAGCTCTGATAGCTCTGATAGCTCTGATAGCTCTGGTGTTTAAGCCGAGTCCGGCGAAATGGGGCGAAGTCGCCGGACCCGGCAGCGCCGAAGCGCATGTTGAGGTGCATGCCACCGCACTGACCCTCTCCAGAACAGAGCGGATTCTGTTTGGCAGAAAAACTGAGTGCAAAGAAGAACTGAGCAAACACAAGAACTGGTCAAACAGAGCAAATAACTCAACATGCACATTGTGCCGATGGGGTGTGACAGCGAAGATCTCAGGCAATTTAGGCCTGCAATACAGCCCGTTTGGGTAGTTTTGCTTGAAGCCAGCCCTTGATCTGCGTAATAGTGTTTACTGACGCTCTGCTGTGGGCGCATTGGGCAACGGGGAGAATCTTGTGAGTTCAGTATCTACGAACCGGTCAGTATCTATAAGGCGATCAGTTTCTATAAGCCAGTCAGTTCGTGTTGCGTTGGCGCTGTGCGCAGTGGTTGGGCTAGCAGCAGCTTGTGCGCCAGCCACCCCCGGCGGCGGAACAGGCGGCGGAACGATAGACACCGTCAAGCCCAGTGTGTTGTCTGTTGATGTTTCTCCACTATCAGTTGCACCCGGAGCTAGCTTTACTATTTCAGCGCTGGTTACTGACTCAGTAGGAGTCACCAGTGTTGCCTTCGCCGTTCGTCGTAACGGTTCTCCGGCGGGCTTTTGTGCAACTACTGCAACGCTGGTCTCTGGTACTGCTCAGACTGGTCAGTGGGACCTCACCTGCACTGCACCGGCAGTGGTTAACTCTGGCTCGTATCAGGTCAATACTGCTGCAGTCGACCTTGCAAACAATGCAACAGTTATCGGCGATGGACCAGTGAGTGCAACGAGTGGCCACTTCAGTATTTCGGGCAGCACCTCAGATGCTCTAGCGCCCACAGTGGTTTCGGTTACGCCTACTCCTGCAACAGTTGTTCGGGGAAGTTCCTTTACCATCTCGGCTCGAGTCACTGATGACACCGGCGTTGGCGCTGTGCTTTTCCAGGTTCGGAGAAACAACTCCACTCCGGGTTGGTGTGTGGCCCAGGCTGCGCTTACCTCTGGAACAGCAATCGATGGCATCTGGACCTACGAGTGCACCGTTCCTGTTGGTGCTGCGGCAGGCGACTACACCATTAGCACCGCAACAAACGATGTGCTCAACAACCTTGTGTACCTGGGCGATGTTGCAACACCAACCGCAACCAGCGGCAACTTTACGGTCACCCTCTGACACGGCCCATTCTGATACTGCCCATTCTGACTCAGTTCACTTTGCGGTCTTTGCCTGCCCAGTAGGGCTCACGTAGCTTGAACTTTTGCAGTTTTCCTGTGGCAGTTCGGGCAAGTTCCTCTCGGAACTCAATACTGGTGGGGCACTTGTAGCGAGCAATATGTGACTTGCAGTGTTCCATCAGGGCATGCTTGGCTGCATCACCAGGTACAAGGTCACTCCCGGGCACTAGCACCACAAGGGCCTTTATGGTTTCACCCCACTTCTCATCTGGCACACCAATTACTGCCACCTCTGCAACTGCTTCGTGAGAGAACAGAACATCCTCGACTTCGATTGAAGACACGTTTTCGCCGCCAGAGATGATGACATCTTTTTTGCGATCGTGGATCCGCACATATGACTCCTCGTCAATGATTCCGCCGTCTCCAGTGTGAAACCAGTCGTCTTCAAGTGCAGCAGTAGTTTCTTCTGGCTGGTTCCAATAACTTTTCATCACCACGTTTCCGCGGGCAAGAAGCTCGCCCTCACCGTCTACCTTCAGGCGAACTCCCAAAGCGGGTGCGCCTGCGCGAACCAACTTCTTGGCCCGATCTGCCGGAGTGAGATCGTCCCACTCGCTGCGTGATCGGTTCATGGTGAGCAGCGGTGCGGTCTCGGTCAGGCCGTAGATCTGAATGAACTCCCATCCGAGTTCGGTCTCGACCCGTTCAATAATTCGCGTTGGCGGCGGGGCTCCTGCCACGATGATGCGTACCTGCTGCCGGCCGTCAGTTCCGCTGCCAGGAATTGGCCCGTCCCAGTCTGCGGCTGCTTCAAGAATCATGGCCACAACTGCAGGGGCGCCACAAAGCAGGGTGACTCCATGGGCATCGATACGTCGCAAAATTTCTGCTCCCTCGACCTTGCGAAGCACTATTTGAGGCACTCCCATGGCTGCAACCGTGTACGGAAAACCCCAGCCGTTGCAGTGAAACATCGGCAGAGTATGCAGGTAGACGTCTCGATCGCTCACCCCCGCCTGCCAGCCAAAGGTTGCTGCATTGACCCACAAATTGCGATGGGTCATTTCAACCCCCTTTGGCCGAGCTGTTGTGCCGCTGGTGTAGTTAATTGTGGCCGTGGCATCTTCATCTGCTTGCCAAGGTGTTGCCTGCAGGTCATGTCGGTAGAGCAGCTGATCAGTCCTTGCGCCGATGATGAGTTTTTGAGGAGCGGTAACAGCAGCCAGCGGCTCTTCAAGCTCTGGGTCAACGAGCAGCAGCGTTGCGCCACTGTGTTGGACGATGTACTGCACCTCATCGGGGTGGAGCCGAAAATTGATCGGAACTACGACCCGACCCGACGCGGGTGCCCCATAGAGCAAGGTAAGCAACCGTGCCGAGTTCTGCGAGACAATCGCAATACGTTGTCCTTGGGCAACTCCAAGTGATTCAAGCCCAGCAGCTAGTGCCGCTGCATGGGCTGCAACATTTGCATAACTCAGATTGCTCAGTGGTGGCGCCGGTTGGTCTGGCTCGTCGACTATGCCAAGACGGTCGGCATAGACCAAGGCTGCGCGCTCAAGGTGATCTTGGACTGTAAGCGGTACCTGCATGCGTGAAAGGTAGTGCTATTTCTCTGTAAGCGATCTAGATCCGGCCAACCTTTGGACTTCGGCGCCGTTTATCGACGGATTCCGTTGATAAACGGCGCCTAAGATCTGGAGGCTATGTGGAATAGGCCTAACTTGGGTTAGTTGCCTGACCAATAGTGAACCAAGTCCACGGCTTGGGTCCGCGGGCATATTTGCTGGTGATTGATTCCATTCGAAACCCTGCCGCCTGAACTAACGCGGGCATGTCTCGAGTCAGGTGGCAACCGCCAGCGAGCTTTGCTTGCAGCGGATCGAGTCTGCATTGCCAGTTCGCAACGCCAACATCTGGAGCAAGGCCGTGTTCAAGAAAGTGAAATCTTCCGCCAGGTCGAATCACCCTTCTGAGTTCGCCGAGCGCCGCATCTACATCGGGAATTGTGCACAAGGTAAAAGTAGAGAGTGCCCCATCGCAGCTATTGCTACCTAGTGGCAGCAACTCGCCCGTCACCCCGACCTGCTCAATCAGGGGGTAAGCGCCCCCTGCAGCTAGCCGGGCAGCACGTTCAGTAGCAATCCGTGGCTCGGCGATGCGCAGCGCTGCCTGCGAGGGCTCCACGGTAAACACTCGGGTTACCTCATCTGGGTAGACCGCAGCATTAGCGCCAGAGCCAAATCCAATCTCGACAATCACACCACTCAGGCCATCGGCCGTTGATTCTCGCCAGGGCAACATCTCTGGGCTGGCACACATAGAGTCAACGATTCGTGGCAAAACTCGTTCGTTATAGAAGTGGCCAAGCCCGTACTTCATGTGTCGGCCTGATCAGTCGGGCAGTGCCTGCCCTGACGAATGCTTTCTGCTTCGCGGTCTCGTGCAGCCTTGGCTAGGTTTTCGATCATTGAGCCAAACACGATGTTGTGGAGTGGGCTAATCGATAGCCAGTAGAGCCGTCCGGGTAGTCCGCGCGGAATAAACAATGCGCGCTGATGCAGAGTGGTAATGCTGGCGCTCTCAAACTGGCTTCCGCTGCCGGCAACAGCGCCTGTTGGGGCCTCTGCTTGGGGGAGTGGGCCTTCGGTAGTGATCGAAAACTCAAGCCATGCATCTCCGGGCAGGATCATTTCGGCTCGCAGTCGCAACAGTGCCGGGCGATCAACTTCTTCAACTCGCCAAAAGTCAATGGCATCGCCAACAAGCACGCTGTCTGGGTCACGTCGGCCGCGCCGTAGGCCAACTCCGCCAACTAAACGATCCATCCAGCCACGCAGGCTCCACGCCAGTGGCATTGAGTACCAGCCGCGTTCGCCACCTATACCCTCTATGGCCTGCCAAGTCTGATCAACGCTTGCCCCAACCACCGTTGAACGTTCATCTCTGTAGACGGTGCCGCCGCTCCATTCTGGATCAGTCGGCATCGGATCACTCGGCGCTCCAGGCCATTCGGCTCCCGACCATCTCGTGATGACCTGCGCCGAGCGGATTTTGCCTAGAGCCAAACGTACTGCTTCATCAAACCCAATCAAGGACCCAGGCAGCAGAGTCTCAATATCATTTTCGCTAGCCACGGCGTCATTGCGCAGTGACTCAATCAGCGGTTGCGCAATAGCCTTCGGCACGGGAGTCACCACGTTGACCCAGTGACTCGAGAGCCAAGGTGTGAGCACTGGCACGGGAATGATGATGCGTTTTCGCAGGCCATCTACTTGAGCAAATCGTTGCATCATCTCCCGGTAGGTCAGTACATCGGGCCCTGCAACATCAAAGCGCCGATTGGTCTCTATGGGAAGCTGCAGTGACTCAATGAGATAGCGCAGAACATCTCGGACAGCTATTGGCTGCACATGTGAACTCACCCACTTTGGAGTGACCATCACTGGCAATTGCTCAGTCAAATAACGAAGCATCTCAAATGAAGCAGAACCGCTTCCCAAGATCACTCCAGCTTGCAGCACCACTGCTGGAACATTGCCGTCCAGCATGATTTGGCCTACTTCGGCCCTAGAGGCCAAGTGCTCAGAGGCCACCTGGCCGTGTGGCACAAGGCCGCCAAGGTAGATCACGCGGCTTACTTCAGCAGCCTGAGCAGCCTCGGCAGTAAAAGTTGCTGCTCGCCTGTCTGAATCAGAAAAAGAACTGCCAGTGCCGATGGAGTGAACCAAGTAGTACACGGCATCAATGCCCTGCATAGCTGGAGCGAGCGACTCTGAATCGAGCGCATCGCCCTTAACGATTTCGCAGTCAGCGGCCCAAAGCACTCCCAGAAGTTTTTCGGGCCGACGAGTCAAGCAGCGCACCTGATGGCCTTCGTTGATCAACAACGGAACTAGTCGCCCGCCAATGTATCCAGTTGCTCCCATAACCAAAATGTTCATACTGTCCAACCGATCTTGTCAGGTACAGAAACTGCGCTGGTCACTTCGGCACCGCTCGTGGGCGACTCATAAGAATACCGTCGCGTGGTTCGGATTTTCTTTCGGTAAGACAACTGCTGAACCCTGCAGTGACTGCTAGCGACACCCGTCACGGGTACCTGCCTACACACTGGGGCTCAAGACGTAACAAACTGTAGCTGTGCGTACTGTTGGACACCGAGATATCTTGATCATTGGCGGCGGCCCAGCCGGTGCTGCAACTGCTATCCGCGCAGCCGCTGCAGGTGCCACGGTGACTGTGTTTGAAAAGGCGATGCCGGGCCGAGACAAGATTTGCGGAGATGGTCTTACTCCCCGAGCAGTTAAGGCGCTTGACGAGTTAGGTGTATCGCTTGAGGATGCGCACCGCATTGACGGTTTGCGCATGATTGCCAACTCCACCGTCAGACAATTGAAGTGGCCCGGGATTGCACCCTTTCCCGCTCATGGCGCTGTGTGGCCTCGACGCAAGCTTGATGAGCGGCTCATGGACCTCGCAGCCAAAGCTGGTGCAGAACTTCTCTGGGGCCACGAGGCGTTGCCCGTCATGGAAGATGGCCGAGTCACCGGAGTGTCTGTTGGCGATCAGCTTTGGAGGGCTGACCTAGTAGTGGTTGCTGCGGGAGCGCCTGGGGTTGTGCATCGCATGCTGGGTATGGAGCGTGATCCAAATGAGCCGTTTGGGTTAGCGATCCGCACTTACGCGCAAAGCCCGAGATCCTCGGAGCGTTACCTAGAGGCCTGTCTTACTTTGCGAGATTCTGTCGGAACCCCCGTTCCCGGCTATGGGTGGATGTTCCCCGCCGGGGACGGCACGGTCAATATTGGGGTGGGTGCGCTCTCGACCATGAAAGGCTTTAAGAAACTCAACCTAAATCGCCTGCAAGAGAGCTATCGAGGACTTGTCAGCAAGGACTGGCAGCTTGGCCCAGATTTAGAACGGCCTCGGGCTTGGCGACTGCCTATGAGCACAACCAAGCGGCACGGCCCAGGGTGGGTAGCTATTGGCGATGCTGCAGGCTTGGTAAATCCTATGAACGGTGAAGGCATCGACTATGGCCTTGAGTCTGGAATGCTCGCTGCAGACTTGTTCTTAGCCGACCCCGCCCTTGCAGCAGTTGAGTACGACAAGCAGATTGGCCTGCGCTTTGATGCCTTCTTGCGTACTGGAAGAAGGTTCTCATTTCTGATTGGTCATCCTTGGATCCTCAGGACCGGCCTGCGCTTTGCAGTTGGTACACACGGGATTGCAAACATCACCCTGCAGGTGATGGGAAACCTTGTTGACTCTTCGACTCCCGGAATGGGCGGCTTGGCCATGCGGTCAGCCGACACGCTGCTAGGTGTTGCTGACCCATTGCTTCGCAAAACCCGCGCCACTGGCTAAGGCTCATGCTGCTGGCTGAGCAAGGAATCGTTAGGTAAAGCAAGAGCCGCACCGAACTTGCTGATAGACGCAAACAACGCCCGGGCAGTTGCCCGGGCGTTGCTTGCTGATCAGCGCTTGTTGATTAGCAATGCTGATTACTGAATTACTCGATCAGGTTGGGGCGAATGAGAAGTCATAGGTGTGTGTTCCGCCTGCACCAGAGAACTGCTGCGTAAAGTTCTTGGGCCCACCCATGGTGGCGATCCCTCCGCCAATAATGTCTGGCGGCAGATTCAACACGGGGATGTCGAAGACTATTGGCGGGGTATTTACGATTGCGGCGTTCACGATCTCGGCAAGGTCTCCCTTGGCACCGATTCCTAGATAGAGCGCTCCACCAAGCACGTCATCACCAAGGCCGAACAGCGGCACGTTCTGAGCAAGTAGCCCAAGTGCGCCAACGATGTTGTCCAAGATGAGGTCAAGAATAAAGCTGGCATCTGCTGGCAGCGCACCCTGAGCCAAGGTGGCGTTCAGCGCATCCTTGAGCAGTCCGGCCACACCATTTGCAGCAACACCGTTACCAACAAGGTCTTCCTCAGAAGCCCAGGTGTACACGCCAACAACTTCTAACTTATTTGCCGAGTTGAACAGATCGATCAGCGCTAGCGGCTTGACGTTGGCGAAGGTGGCGGCGTTCTGCTGATTGCCGGTCAGGACTCGAGTTGATCCCTCGCTGACGCTCGGAGCGTCAGTGCGGTTATTCACCACAAAGGTTTGAGCCGAGTTTGGAACGCCAACCTTGACCCTAAAGCCAATCTGCAAGGCATAGGGCTCGTCATCGCAGTTAGGAATGGCGATACAGAATCCAAAGATCGGGTCGCGAATCTCGTCTTGGCTGTCATTGATCTTGACGGAGTTGGCCTTAAAGGTCCAACTTTCTGAAGCAGGAGCGGCCGCTGGCGCGCATGAGGCAGCAAGTGCCATCACAGCTACCACGGCTACGATGCCCGCGGTTATCGAACGAGTTTTTGTCATTTCGGATTCCCTCCATTTGGTAACGCAGAATTTGGTAACGCAGAAGCAAAAATTACTTACCTAAACAGTCGTAACTGCGGGTTAATGCGTCATCTTCGCCTGAGGCACAAACCCAATTGACCTGTGACTCTCGTCATCTTACACCAGTCTTTTACGAAATTCCATAGAAAGCTGACGGTCATTCATTATTTTTGTTGTGAAAGTTATGGTGCGAAAGTTTCTACAGCAGCCGCTGCTGTACAGGTCAAGGCAGTTGTGTTCACTGGGTTACACCTAGCCGACACTCGAGTTCCGAATGAGACCACATAGCCGCTAAGTCGGTCTGACTCGCCGGGAATGAAATCGCTGTGGATCACCTGGGCTCCCGAGGCCAGCGCTATGTCTCTTTGGGCTGCATTTGGTGCAGTCACGTTGCCGTCAGCACGGGTACGAACGATGTAGCCCTGCTGCACCAACTGTCGAATCCGCGACCCATCGGCAGGATCGTTCTCTTTAAGAACTGCCCCATCGGGTTGTCCTTCGCCGGAGCTTGTAAACATTGCCCGTCCCGCCAGGGAAGGGTGACCGTCAAGGTAAGCACTTCGCTTGTCTGCGTTGTCGATGAAGAACAAGAACTTTCCGCGTGATTCGGCAACCGTTGGCCAGCCCGTGGTGGTGATTGCTGTGCGAAGGTCTGCCGCTGAGCCGCGCACATCATCTGGTGTTATCAGTCGGTCTCCGAGCACTGAGCGAATTTCTGCATCTACGGCATCAAGCTGAGTTGCATCGAATGGGATCATCTTGGTTGCATCAACAGGGGAGGGCAGGTTCTGGTCTTTGAGTTCCAAGTTGATGATGACTGGTAGATGCCCCGGGTGAGCATCAGAGAACGTCTTTAACGCGCTCATGCAAGCAACCAGAGTGGGGCAAGTGGAGATGAAGTCGATGTCTTGTATGTGGATGACCTTCATGCCTGGCTGGCTCATTCCCGTGGGTCGCTTGACAGACAGAGTCAAGATATCTGGCAGGAGCGGTCGGGCGAACTTGCCGCCGGCGGGATCGGCCGCAATATCGAGTTCGAATGACCGCACCCCGCGCTGTAGTTGCGTAGCTAGGGGAGCGTGGGTGTAATTGATCAGGTCTGAACCACCAAGTGCAGAGGCCACGGCGGGTGCCTGCTTGGCAAAGAAGTCGAGCCACTGAAGAATCGGTGCTTCTGGCGCAACGTGGTAGCTGTTATGTGAGCCAATGAACTGCAGTTGGTTGAGTCGAACGGTGTCGTCACCAGAGGGAACCGTTGGTTCGCCCGCCCCGTCGGAGAGTCCATCGCTTCCGTTGTTGAAGGGTGCGCTCACGCTGCACGCCGCAGCAAGCGAGGCCGTCACCGTAAGCAGGCCGAGGGCTAAGACTTGTCGTGACTTCGTCCACGTGAATTCCATTATCTCCCCTAGTCGCCAGAACTGCGCATGTGCCAATAATCAGTGTGTCACTTGTTTACCTTTTGTTCAATCTTTGTTGGCCTTTCTGGGTAGAACTACCTGTCTCCCCCTGTCAAGAGAATCTGTCAAGAGAATCTGGAAGAGTGTGGGTATGCAGGTTGCTTCTTGGCTGTCTGAATTTGAGCCACCGCCCGAGGTGCCTGCTGCTTTTATTGAGCAGCTACGCGAACAACTTCAGGCCAGTGCAGTAGTCGCTGCTGAGCGGTTACGGCAGGTGGCCTCGACGCAGGTGCCGATCAGGATGCCTAAGTCGCGGCTAGCAGACCTTGATTGCTGCGAACGAAAAGCGCTAGCTGCATCGCAGGTAGATCAAGCAGCGCAATGTATCAGCGAGTCGATGTTGCGAGGGCTTGCTCTTGATCGATTCATCACACATCAGCTCGTTGCCGGTCGAGTGCTTGAGCCAGTTGAGACTTGCATATCGATGCTGGCCGCAGAGGCAGAGGACTCGGCGGTTCAGGCTTTACAGGCGCTAGGCCCAGATGTCGCCGCAGCGCTGGTTGATCCACTTGCCGCACAAGTTGCTGACGCATGGTCGGGGATTGACCCCGCATGGGTGCCGCGCACGCAATCTAAAGCAGCCGCAGTTTTTGCAAATGGTGCCGTGGTGTCCTCTGGAATCATTGATGTTGAACTTGGTGGTCCTAGTGCAGGTGTGCCAGCGGTGATTGTCGAGGTGAAGTCGGGAAAGCCAGTAGCTGCACACCAAGCAGAGGCCTACAGCTATGCGTTACTGCTGGCGCTTCGTGACGGCTCGGCTCCTGGCGCAGTTGCTCGTTGGTACCCCGGGCTAGACCTAGCAGCAGTGCCAGTAAGCGAGGGGCTTCTAGCTTCGGCGGCCCTGCGTTTAGAGCAAGGCGTACTTCGCTGGACCGAGTTATTGCTGGGTCGGGCGCCCGAGCAAACCCCAGGGCCCTGGTGTAGTTGGTGTCCTGATAATGCAGTCTGCCCGAGCAGCCGCGTCCACCCTCAGGGGCAAGCGGGTGCTGGCACTGGTGTTAGTAAAGGGGAGTTCGAGCCGGAGTTTGATCCGGAGCAGGACTGGTGACTAGTCAGGTTGATCTTGGGACTCGTGAGGGACGCGAGGCGCTAGCAACTCGTATGACAGAGCGTCTATGCGACTCTCTCGATCAGCTCCTTCAAGATCGGTACTGCGTGCAGCCTGGAGTTCGCCATGACTACTACACGGAGGCGCTACTTGCAGATGCCTATAGCGCCACCGAGCGTTGCCCTCGCAAGCTTGCGGGCCCAAAGAGCGAGTACCGCAACAGCGTTGCAATGACCCGCCGCCGCATCGGTTTGCTAGCGATTCGCGAAGTTGCGAACTGTCCCGAGGTGTCACAACCCATGCTGGTTTCGGTTGCGGTTGAACGCGTCATGACTGACCCAACGAACTGGCCTGCATCTTTACGAGACTGGGTAGACAGTCTGGATAGAGCGGGGCAGGCGGCCGTAGCTGCGGCTGCTATTACTTGGAGTGACTCAGCGCTTCGCCTAGTCGGTCGAGATTTGCGAGTGAAGTGGGCAGAGCCCTCGCAGAAGCCGAAGTGGAACGTTCCGGGCCGCCTCGTGCAACTTTCGGCTTCGGTGGACGCAGTGCTTGGTGGTATGGCCTCTGGCGAGAAACTTTTGATTTTGAGCGACGCAGTCCCCGGCCCGGGTGATCGCTTGCGGGCGGGGTTCACTGCGCTTGTGCGCACACTTGGGGCACGACATGCACCGGTTAGGGTCACCCTTGGGTCACCTGCGACTGGGTTGTTGCAACCGATTGCTGTGACTGAAGAACTCTTAGAACTCAGCGCGGATCGAGCCTTAGAGATGATTGGTTTGCTTGCCAATTCGGATTCGGCTGGCACGGTTCCAGGCAGATGGTGTGGCTACTGCCACCTGCTGGCACAGTGCAATGAGGGTCAAGCTCAGCTGGCTGGTGGATCCGCGACTGGCGGATCAGCGACGATATAGAGCAAGTTGCCCGTTGCTACCTTGACTGCAGTTGCCGTGCGAACCTCTACCTCGCAAAACACCACTTTGCGGCCTCGCTTAGTCACCCAACCTTCTGCCACCAAGTCCTCTTGCCGAACAGTGTCTAGATAACGAATAGACATCTCGATGGTAGCGAACGAGCGCCGATCGCTATATGCGGTTCCAATTGCGGGAACCACCACAGTATCGATCAGGGTAGCTATTGCTCCAGCATGCATCAGGCCCTGCGGCTGATTAAGTTCTTCTCGCCAAGGCAGGCGCATTCTTGCGTAGTCGCGCCGAAGCTCTTCTACTTCAATACCAACCACATTGGGAAAGTACGTCTTATTCGGCCAGGTGCCGTAATGCGACCACAACTCCTGAACGGACTGAGGAAGCAGGTCGAACTGATCCGCGCGCCATGAGGTCATGCGTAAAGTGTTGCATGTTCGCTGCCGCTACTACGGTAGGAAGTCGAGGAACAGGATTTCTCTGAACTTCTGCAGCTCTGATCGCCCATGGTCTGGCTGTCTTACCCACCACTCTTACCCACCGCTCTTATGGAGGCGCATCTCATGGCTGAGGCCTATATCATCGACACCGTTCGCACACCCGTTGGGCGACGCGGAGGTGGTCTCTCGCAGGTTCACTCTGCAGACCTTGGCGCACATGTGCTGACAGCGCTTGTGGAGCGAACCGGAATTGACCCCTCCTTAGTTGAGGACGTCGTCTTTGGTTGCCTTGACACTATTGGCTCGCAATCAGGAGACATCGCACGCACCTGCTGGCTTGCCGCCGGTCTACCCGAAGAAGTCCCTGGAACAACTGTTGACCGGCAGTGCGGTTCCTCGCAGCAGGCAATTCATTTTGCTGCTCAGGGAGTTATGTCTGGCACCCAAGATTTGGTAGTCGCCGGCGGAGTCCAGAACATGTCTGCAATTCCAATCTCTTCGGCAATGCTTGTGGGCCAAGAGTTTGGTTTTGAAGATCCGTTCTCTGGTTCTGAGGGTTGGGTGAAGCGATACGGCGACCTGCCAGTAGATCAGTTCTACGGGGCAGAGATGATTGCTCGAGACTTCGATATCACTCGCGAGCAAATGGAAGCTTTTGCTGTGCAGTCGCACGAACGCGCGATAGTTGCCCGTGCCGAAGGCCGCTTTGATTCACAGATCACACCCTTTGGGCAGGTCACACAAGATGAGGGCCCGCGTGAGCCGAACCTTGAGAAGATTCGGTCGCTAACCCCCCTGACCGAAGGCGGACGGATTACTGCAGCGCTTGCCTCGCAGATCTCTGATGGCGCTGCCGCCATGCTGGTTGCCTCGGAACGCGCAGTTGAGCAACTTGGCCTGACCCCAAGAGCACGGATTCATCACCTATCGGTACGTGGTGAAGACCCGATTCGTATGCTCTCTGCACCTATTCCCGCTACCCGTTATGCACTTAATAAAGCAGGCATGACCATGGACGAGATTGACTTAGTTGAGATCAACGAGGCCTTTGCGCCGGTGGTCTTGGCCTGGGCCAAAGAACTTGATGTCGATTTGGCAAAGGTGAATGTCAACGGTGGTGCAATCGCTCTAGGTCATCCTCTTGGTGCTACGGGTGCCCGTCTGATGACTACCTTGTTGAACGAACTGGAGCGCACGGGGGGTCGCTACGGCCTGCAGACCATGTGTGAGGGTGGTGGACAGGCCAACGTCACGATTATCGAACGACTCTAGAATTGCCTGGCAGAGAGAATTGGCTGGCAGAGAGAATTGGCTGGCAGAGAGAATTGGCTGGCAGCTAGAACCGGCGGGGATTATTTGAATCCCAGCACAGCGCCTAAGCGTTTGAAAACCTGCTTACGACGAATACTCCCAGGGTCTTGAAGCAATTCGCGTCCGTGAAAGCTTGAAATAAGCCACAACTTGCGTAGCTTATTTATTTCGCGTTGCTTGGTGGCTAGTTCGGGTGTGTACCCAAGGCGTGTCATGGGGGCAAAGCAGTACTCTTCAACATGTCGCTGACGCTCAGCCGAGAGCGTGGTGCGCCACTTTTCTAGTCGTGCTGGGTCACCTGGGTGAGCAGCGATGAGTTGCTCGATTAGCTCACAAGACAATCCTGTCTGAGTGAATGCCCATTCAAGAGTTGGGCGCGGGTCGGTGGCCATCTTGGTCAGGTCAACTACTAAGTAACGCGGGTCATTCTCTATGCGGCTGAGCACCCAATCTGCATGCGTGAGCCAGTAGGTGGCGCTGTATGCAACCGAGGTATCGAACTTGACCTCTTGTGAGGCAACAACTGCGCGTGGATCTCTAGTGAGTACGATAAATTTGCAGTCTGGCCAAAGCTCTAAAAGAGCCGGTGTGGTTTCTATTCTGAGTGTCTTGTTACCCCAATGAGTAGTTGTTTCGAGGGAGCAAAAAATGGCCTCGCAGATGGATGCCCATCCTGGAGTTGACTCATAGGATGCCCAAGCAGCTGCGAGCACCTCGGGCTGGCTCAGTAGCCCATACAGCTTGGTGTTCATTGGGTCTTTGATCTGCTCTTGTAACTGAGTGAACAGCCGCTGCATATCGGCCTTGCTGGCAATTGGCCCGAACTGTTTATACAACTCGAACCCCTCGAGTGGCAGCTTTGATTCATAGCCCATCGACAGATCTGGGTGAGATGCAATCAAGTCAAATGCCCAACTTGTTCCACTTCTAGCGGTTCCAACAATAAAGAGTGGTGCGGGCATATAGGTCCCAATGGTGGTGGAGGTGGTGCGCTGTTGCGATTCGTTCAAGAAGATGAGCCCTGAGGTTAGTTGCAGCTGTGCCCAATTCGCAGACTGCGGCTACTCCATTCTGTCTCCCTTTCGCACAGGTGGAAACTGAAAAAATTATTTAGGTGCGCTCAGCAGCGGCCGATACGAATTAGGCAACCAGTTCCTGAGTTGCCGGCAAACCTCTCGCGCGACCTTATGTCTACCCTCGAACCCCTCCTCCCAGCTGCAGAAGTGACTGACCCATCGGTCACGCGGATTCTGATTCGTAACGCTCACTCAGTGCGTGTCAGTACCCTGTTGCAGCGCGCCACTGCAGTGCGTCCCAGTACCTCGGTCATTCTGACTGGAGCGGGACCGCTGAGCGATTCTCTGCTCAGTGATGCAAGCGCGTGGCAGGCCACCGGAGCTCGCCTTAGTTTCTTTGCATTTGATTCAAATAACCCTTCATCTGCAGCGGTCAGTTTGGCGCGTATGCAGCGCTCAGATGTTGATCATCAAATACTTGCAGCGGCCCCCGGTGGGCAATTGCTCGGTATTGCCCGTGCTGTGGAGAAATCCGAAAATGAATTTGTTGTGTTGCTCTCTGCGCAGAGTGACTCGTTAGGGTTCTTAGACCAGTGTTTGGCACAAATGTGGATTGATGGAGCAGATGTGGCCGTGCTCCACCTTGATTCACTCGCCGATATTGAAGGCGTCGATGCCGGGACGCAACTCGCTCGCTGGATTGCGTCCTCGGGGAGCCACGCACCTAACACCGCAGCAGGGCAGGTTGGCCCAGCACAGCGCGTAATAGTTATGCGTCGCTGGGTCGCTCGCTGGCTTTTCAATGAGATTGCACGGGCAATCGACCCCGTTGAAGAGATTGCCGACCGAGCGAGACTGCTAGGTGTGGCTATTGCCGTAATTGGGTCGGCCAAACAGCACACGGCTAAACAGCACTCGGCCAAACAGCAATGAGCAGTAACAAGCGTATGGGACAACTGGAACCTGTTCCAGTTTTCTGACGTACTCTAAGCGGGTGGATTTCCAAGACTCTCCTGATCTGGCAACGTTCCGAGAGGAAGTTCGAGCGTTCCTCGCTGCCAATGCCGAGCTTCGACGCGGTGATGTCCGCGACTGGTCTCGCAACGGCGCAGCAAGTGACCCGGCTTTGGCCGAGGATTATCGCAGGCGATGCCATGCCTGGCAGAAACTACTTTTTGATTCAGGTTGGGCTGGGCTCACTTGGCCAACCCAATTTGGTGGACGTGGCTTGGGAGCAGCTCAGCAGATTATTTTTGGACAGGAACTCGCCAAATATGATGCCACTTCTGGATTCTTAACCGCAGCGCAAGCCTTGGTTGGTCCCACCCTGATGCAACATGGTTCCCCCGAGCAGCAGCAGCGTTACTTAGCACCGTTGCTGTCTGGCGAGGAGTCATGGTGTCAGCTCTTTTCAGAGCCGGGAGCAGGGTCTGACCTAGCAGCGCTTGCAACGCGAGCGGTGCTAGACGGTGATGATTGGGTCGTGAATGGGCAGAAAGTGTGGACATCAAGTGCTCAGCACGCACACTTTGGCATCCTGATTGCTCGGACAGATCCTGAGCTTCCAAAGCATGAGGGCCTGACGTACTTCATTGTGGATATGCGCTCGGCAGGGATAGAGGTTCGTCCGCTCATTCAAGCTCAAGGTGTTGCGCACTTTAACGAAGTATTTTTCTCAGACCTTCGGATACCAGTGGCTAACCTTGTTGGCCAGGTCGGTGATGGATGGAAGGTTGCTCGAACGACGCTACGCAGCGAGAGTTCGATGATTTCTGGTGCCGGTCAGGCCACCAACTTTGCAGCTGTGTTATCTACTGCGCGCAGAGTTGGCCGTACTGAAGATGCTGTTCTACGACAAGAATTGGCAAAGGTTTGGACGAACGAGCAGTTACTCAAGTGGATGAGTTGGCGAACCCAAACTGCAGTAATGACAGGCAGACGCGAGCTGGCGTTGCACGGGTCTTTGCTCAAGAATTTTTTTACTCGTTCCTTGGCGCATCGCGTAAACTTGGCCGTAGAACTTCAGGGCCCCGAGGGAATGCTCTGGCAAGATGCCGAAGGGGAAGGGTTCTGGCAGTACCAGTGCCTGAACCAGTTTGCATCTCGGATTGGCGGAGGCACTGAGGAAGTTCATCGCAACAACTTGGGAGAACAAGCACTGGGTCTTCCAAGAGAAGCCGCAGTCGACCGAGATTTGCCTTGGACGAAGTCCAAACGGTCGTGAGGTTGTGGAAGTCCAAACGGTCGTGAGGTTGTGGAAGTCCAAACGGTCCTGAGGTTGTGGAAGTCCAAACGGTCCTGAGTAAAGCAACAACTGAGAGAGAGTGATTTGAATGATGCTTGAAGGAAAGACTGCACTAGTAACTGGAATCGGACCCGGCATGGGTCGAGATATTTCGCTTGCATTGGCTCGAGAAGGCGCCGACGTGATTTTGGTTGCCCGGTCGGAAAAAGTAGTCCCGGGGGTGCTTGCAGAGATCGAGGCCTATGGCCGTTCTGCGTTTGGGTTGTACGGAAACATTGCAAAAGCCGAAGATTGCCTGCGGATCGCAGAAGAGGCTGAGGCTGCTGTGCAGCAGCTTGATGCTGATCGGACTGGCGTTGACATCTTGATCAACTCTGCATTCCATGGCGGAGAACACGTCAAATTTGAAGATGCGGATCTACAGCGTTGGCGCCGTCCCGTAGACATTAATTACTTCGGTACTTTGCAACTCACTCAAGCCATGTTGCCGTTACTTAAGACGGCCTCGGCGCGAACTGGCGATGCCCGAATCGTCATGATTAATACCATGTCGGTGCACCATATTGAGGCTCGGACAGGCTCGTATGCTGGCTCCAAAGCTGCACTCGGGGCAGTCACAAAGACTCTTGCTCAAGAACTTGGCGAGTACGGAATTCGCGTCAATGCAGTTCACCCTGGCTATATCTGGGGTGACAGCGTGAAGATCTATTTCGAATGGCAGGCCGAGGAGCGCGGCGGCGGTGCCACATGGCAGGACATCTACGATGAGCGAGCCGCAGAAACAGCGCTTGGTTACTTGCCACATTCCTCAGAGATCGCTGGCGCTGTGGTGTTCTTTGCATCGCCTCTGGCATCTTGTGTGACTGGCACTGCGCTGCCAGTGAACTCGGGGCATTGGATGCCACCGAGCGCCTAGGCGTTGCGGTCCTTGCGGCGCTGCCTGCGTTGAGTCAGCAGCGCTCCAATAGCGGCACCAAAAAGTGCAGTTCCGGCTAACACAATCCAAAGCGGCAGAGTTGCGCTGAACAACAGAAACTGAATCTTTGCATCTTGGCTATTCCCGGCAATAAAGACCACGAGTGCAAAGGTAACGATACCCCCGAGGACAACTCGCGTATTTATTTGAAATCCGTGGTCGTCGGGCCCTTTGCGAAGCTCTTTTTTACTTGGAATATTTCCCATCAGGGTTCCTTGATCTCTGCGAATTCTCAGGATTGAGTAGTGCTCTGATCTTAGACAGCTATCCAGTTCTGAATCAGGACTGCCTGTTGCTCAAGCACCTTCATTACTTCGGCCTGCGGGGCCGAGGGAAGACGAAACACGCATTCGGTAACCCCGATTGACGCAAAATAATTTAGCTTCTCAGAACTGGGATGAGAGCCGAATGGAACCACGCGCATGCTCTGCGGGTCTCGTCCTGCGGCTTCTACCGCTGCATAAAAACTTGGTATCGACTCGTTAAGACCGGCTCCTCCAATCGGAATCCAGCCGTCGCCGTATTCGGCGATATGTGCAAACATTTTTGGTCCGGCCCCGCCGCCAATAAGCACTGGCACTGGCACTTTGGGTTTTGGCCACGACCAAGTGTCCGGAAAGCTGACGTGATTACCGCTAAATGAGGCAACATCGTTGGTCCAGAGTTCTTGCATGGCCAGCATGTGCTCTCGGGCATGGGCCCGTCGCGTCGAGTAGCCAACGCCGTGATCGGCCATTTCGTCTTCGTTCCACCCGAAACCAATCCCAAACTCGAATCGACCCTCAGACAGGTTTTGTAGGGTTGCAATTTGTTTTGCAGTGACTAGAACTTCATGCTGGGCGGGCAACATAACCCCAGTACCAAGACGGATCTTTGTAGTCACTGAGGCTGCGGCCGCTAGCGAGATGAGCGGGTCAACTGATCGCTTGTACTCCTCGTCAAGCACTGCTGTACCCGTAGGTGGGGGAGTACGTCGTGATGTTGGTATATGGGTGTGTTCGGGGATCCAGATTGAATCAAACCCAAAGTCCTCTGCCTCACGAGCCAGTTCGGCCACGCCCATAGATTGATCTGTGGCAAAGATAGTGACGCCAAAGCGCATGGAACTCCCTGAAGGTGCGGTCAGGTCTTAGGCTAGAGCACCGGTGGCGCTGGATTGTCTTGGCTGTATCTGGATCGTTGAAGATTCACTGATACCTCAAGCATGTCCACCCAGTGCTCTTGTGTGACGATTCTTGCCGAGCAAAGACCCTCGTTGCGGCCCACCCGCACTCCCCAAGTTGCGCCAATAAAAACACCGGTCAGCACAAGGGAGCCGGCACCCAGAAGAATCAACAGAGGCATCATTGGCGGATCACCTTGATTCGGGAAAGCAACGTAACGGCGTAAGACCAAAGTTTATTCCAGTTCATACTCCCGGTGGTGCCTTCTAAAATAAATACTTCCCGTCACGGCAGTTTGTGTCAGTTGCTTCAGGGGTGACAGATTCTATAGATGGGTATTTGCGACGGTCGTGTAGTCATCATCACTGGATCAGGTCGAGGAATCGGCCGAGAGCATGCATTGGAGTTTGCCCGGCAAGGTGCTGCGGTGGTGGTGAATGACCTTGGTGTGGCTCAAGATGGATCCGACCCTTCTGACACTCCTGCACAGTCAGTAGTCGATGAGATCATCGCCTTCGGCGGACGTGCAGTGGCCTCTGGTCATGATGTTGCCGACTGGGATGCTGCCGGTGACATGGTGCAACTTGCTGTCGAGACTTTCGGCGGCCTTGATGTGCTGGTGAATAATGCAGGCATTGTGCGTGACCGCATGTTTGTAAACTCTGAGCAGGCCGAGTGGGAGGCCGTTCTGCGAGTTCATGTTCTAGGCCACGCTGCCCCAGCGCGACATGCCGCTAGCTACTGGCGCACTCAATCCAAAGCTGGGGAGACTGTAGATGCGCGCATTATTAATACATCTTCTGGTGCTGGCCTGATGGGTTCAATTGCACAAGCTGCCTACTCTTCAGCCAAGGGGGCTATAGCAAGTTTGACGCTGGTACAAGCAGCCGAGCTTGGGCGAATCGGAGTCACAGCAAATGCGCTTGCTCCAGCAGCAAGAACCCGAATGACCGAAGCGGCTTTCAAAGACATGATGGCCGAGGTTGAAGAAGGTGCCTTTGACGTCATGGATCCAGCCAATATCTCTCCGCTTGTGGTGTGGCTTGGCTCTGCTGAGTCGGCAGCGATTACTGGTCGCGTGTTTGAAGTCGAGGGGGGCATCATTGGCCTAGCCGAGGGTTATAGCCACGGACCGCGCTTTGATAAGGGCGCTCGATGGGACCCTACAGAAATAGGCGCTGTGGTTGCTGATCTGATTCGTGAAGCGACGGTGCCAACTCCGGTGTATGGCGCTAACTAACTCTGGTTGCTAAGCAATCCAAGCACTTGTAAACCCTTGGAGGGCTTCAGCAAACAGCGTTGAGTAGGGGTACTCAATCTGCTGCGGGAGTGTGAGTTGTAGCGGGTCGGCGTTGCCAATATCTCTAAGAATATGAGTGATGTTGGGTAGCTCTACATAAGTAGCCAATCCAGCAGGAATTGCTTGGGCTAGTGCAGAAACCCCAGATCCTGGCTGGCCGCCCGGCATTGCCGGGGTATTGAAATCTTTCGTTCCGGCCGTGATGAGGACGGGTATTTTGAGCAGTGCTGCCAACTCTGCGGGCACGAGCGCATCCTCTGATCGGATGAGCTGATTGCGCATACGGTCATAAACCACAGACAACACGGCGTCTTGCCATTGGGCCGCTTCGCCCGCGGCCTGCGAAAGCGGAGGCACAAAAGTTGCCGGCCCAATCAATGCTGAACTTTGTCGAATTTCCGCAATGCCAGCGTCTGCAAACTCGGTCAGCGCAACTTTGTCTGCAGCACTTATCTGAGCAAGTTCAATCTGCTCGGCTAGCTGTCGTGAAACAACATCTAACAGCCGCGCATATGAGGGTTCGGCAAGCACTAGAGCACAAAGCGGTAGGTCGGAGCTAGCTGCAAGCAACATCGCTATCAGCCCGCCCTCACTATGGCCTACAACCATGAGCTTCTCGGGGTCCACCCCGGGTTGCGCTGCTAAGAAAGCCAGTGCATCTCGAGCTGGTTGCACAAAAATGCTGTCAAAATCTTGCGCAACGAGTTGTGCGGGGTCGTTGCTATACGGGCCGATGCCAGTAGCACCCGAGGTGATTTTGTCATACCGAATTGAGGCGATTCCCTGAGCAGCTAATAGCTCTGCAATCCAGCGGTAGAGGTCCATATGGATTTCTGTCGGGGTTCGATCCGCACCGACAGAACCATTGCGGTCCACTGGCCCGCTCCCCGCGATGATGAGCACCCCAGAAGCGTTTGGTTGAGTGTTCTCGGGCAGGCGAATGCTGGCGTGAATATTCACGCCAGCACTAGCAAAAACAACCTCAGAATCCGGTAAGACCATCACGGCGCTCAAGTTAGCTCAGGCGTTCAATCACCATCGCCATACCTTGGCCACCACCCACGCACATTGACTCAACGCCAAAGGTCTTATCTGATTCCTGCAGGTTGTGAATCAGGGTGGTCATAATGCGAGCACCAGTCATACCAAAGGGGTGCCCTAGAGCAATAGAACCGCCACGGGTATTGAGCTTCTCCATGGGGATGCCCAAGTTGCGAGCTGATGGCAAAACCTGGGCCGCAAACGCCTCATTGATCTCGAACAGGTCAATATCGCCCACGCTCATGCCAGCTAGGGCGAGTGCTTTAAGGATGGCTGCTTCTGGACCCATTCCCATGATCTCTGGGTTGAGCCCAGTAGCCGAAGAAGAAATGATTCGCGCAAGTGGCGTCAGTCCAAGGGCCTTGGCTTTGGTATCGCTCATCACAACAACTGCTGCGGCGCCGTCGTTGAGCGGGCAGGCATTACCCGCAGTTACGGTGCCATCTGGGCGAAACACGGGCGACAGCCCGGCCAACTTCTCTAGGACGGTTCCGGCGCGAATGCCGTCATCGGTGCTGGCCACTCCATCGGGAGTGGTAATCGGCGTAATCTCTGCTTCCCAAAAACCACTGACTTGGCTTTGCTCAGCCAAGTTCTGGCTGCGGCATGCAAACTCGTCTTGATCTGCACGTGAGACGTTTTCGAGTTGAGCAACATTCTCTGCTGTTTGGCCCATTGCCAAGTACACATCAGGAAGGCCAGGCTGAGCTGACCAGACAGCTGCCCCGCCCTCGGCGCGCTTGGCGTTACGTGCTTCAGCTTCGGCAAAGATCGGGTTTTTTGGTCCGTCTGCAAGCTGCATATGCAACTGATGGCGGCTAATGGTTTCGACGCCACCAGCTATAAAGACGTCTCCGTCGCCGGACTTGATGGCATGTGCTGCCATGCGAATAGTCATGAGGGACGAGGAGCAGTAGCGGTTCACGGTGACTCCAGGAACATCGCTGAGCCCGGCTAGCACTGCAGACACGCGGCCTATGTTGTGGCCAGACTCCACAGCTGGCTGGCCGCAACCCCACAGAACATCTTCAATTTCGGTGCGGTCAAGGGCAGGAATCTTGTCGAGCACAGCCTCGATGATCCGAGCAGACAGGTCATCTGGACGCATGTCTTTGAGCGACCCTTTGCCGGCTCTGCCGATGGGTGTGCGGGCAGTAGAGACGATCACGGCCTCGGTCATGTGGTGCTCCCTAACGTTGAATCGAACTTCTCGCAAGACTGAGTTGTCTTGTGAGCCCGTCAGGTTACCGAGCAGTAACAATATGGGCCAACTGGGGCGCCCGAACTCAAATCAGCAACAGCAGGTCAGGGAAAGAAACGGCTCACCGTATCGGCTACACATGCCGGTTTAGTGCTCGCTTCGCCCTGTGGGTCTCGAATCTCAATCGTGACTCGAACAGTTGCCTGAACGCCACCTTTGGCCTCTTGCACAGCAACGATCTTCCCTCGGCCGCGCAGAAATGATCCAGTTGGTACCGGCGCAGGAAACCGAACCTTGTCGAGCCCGACGTTTACCCCCATGCTGCTGCCATCGACCTGAAGAAGTTGAGGAAGAAACATGTTGACCAAAGCTAGGGTCATGTAGCCGTGAGCAATGGGCCCACCAAACGGAGATTCCGCTGTTGCCCGCTCAACGTCTACGTGAATCCATTGGTGGTCACCTGTGGCATCGGCGAACAGATTGACCTGATCTTGCGTGACTGCAGCCCAGTCGGTAACTCCAAGCTCGGCGCCATCTAGAGCGAGTAGTTCAAGTGGCGATGCAACCACCGTCGAGGCCTTTGGGTTACTCATGCGTGCTGGCTTGATACAGAGATGACTTCACCAGTTAGGTAGGTGGACAAATCGCTTGCAAGAAACACCATCACGTTGGCAATTTCCCAAGGTTCTGCAGCACGCCCGAACGCCTCTTTCGAAACCAGTTCTTCTAGTAGCCCTGCTGGTGTGACCTTGGCCAAGTTGGCATGCATCGCCAAACTCGGTGCCACTGCGTTGACCCGCACGTTGAACTCTGCAGCCTCAACCGCTGCAGATCGCGTTAGTGCCATGACACCTGCTTTCGCAGCGGCATAGTGTGCCTGCTTCTCTTGGGCACGCCAACCCAGCACCGAGGCGTTGTTGACTATTGCGCCATGTCCCTGGAAATACATCTGAGGCAGCACTGCACGGAGGCATCGGAAGGTGCCGGTTAAAGTGACGTCAATCACCTTGGACCATTGCTCGTCGGTGATCTCTGTAATAAGTCCATTTCCGCCCAGGCCAGCGTTATTCATCCACGCATCGATATGCCCTAACTCAGAGATCGAGCCGGCTACTAGAGCTTGCACATCCTCTTCGCTAGTTACATCGCAGCGGAATGTGGCGGGTCGGTTTCCGAACTCTTGCTCTAGAGCATCTGCAGTTTCTCCCAGCCTTCGCTCATGGGCATCCGAGATGACAATGCGCGCGCCCTCAAGCATGCAACGTCGAGCAAGTGATCCGCCGATCCCACTGCCGGCGGCAGCAGTGATGACCACCGTTCTATTTTTGAGCAGTGCATGGCCCGCAGGCTCTATGGGGGTCGGGACTGGTTTAGTCATGGGTTCTTTCGGGTTGTGGGAGTGAGTCCAAAGACTCGGTGGCTAGCGAGGCTCACGAGGCAGACCAAGGGCCCGCTCGCCAATGATGTTTCTTTGAATCTCATCTGAGCCTCCGTAGATGGTGTCGGAGCGGCTGAAGAAGAACAGCTTGTGCGCTGAGCCCATTTCTAGATCGCCAGCGTCGCCCTCATGTGCCTCGGAGTAGCGAGTCAGTAGCGAGGCTGCGCCCAGCACATCCATGGCTAGCTCGCCCATATCTCTGTGCAGGCCTGCCCAGTACAACTTGTTAATCAGTGCCTCACGAGGAAGTTCTACGTCTTCATCAACTCGAAGCGCCCGGAGTGCGTTCCATCGCATAATCTTGAGTCGCGACCACAAGCCCGCTAGGCGCTGGCGAATGATGGGGTCATTGCCCATGCCGAGTTCTTTGGCAGCATCAGTTATTTCGGTGAGTTCGCGGTTAAAGGCCATCTGCTGGCCAAGGGTCAGAACGCCACGCTCAAACGCAAGCGTTCCCATCGCCACCTTCCAACCATCGCCAGGTGCACCTACACACAGATCGGCTGAGGTTCGAGCACCGTCAAAAAACACCTCGTTAAACTCGGCGGTGCCCGTGATTTGGCGAATCGGACGGATCTCGATGCCCGGCTGATTCATGGGTACAAGTAGGTACGACAATCCTTTGTGGCGCTGCGATCCCTCTTCGGTACGACAGACAACAAAGCACCAGTCAGACCATTGGGCCAGTGAAGTCCATACCTTTTGGCCCTCAATAACCCAGTCATCGCCCTCTCGCCAGGCACGGGTTTTTACGTTGGCCAAGTCTGATCCCGCATTTGGTTCGGAATACCCTTGGCACCAGAACTCGTTGCCAGAGATGATCCCCGGCAAGAAACGGTGTTGTTGTTCAGGGGTACCAAAGTGAATCAAGGTGGGTCCCAAGAGTCCCTCGCCGATCAGGCCTGCCCGACCGGGTCCGCCGGCGGCTGAGTATTCCTCATGAAAGGCCACTTCAAGATTGATACCAAGCCCGCGCCCGCCGTGCTCACTCGGCCAACCGCTGCCAGTCCAGCCGCCAGTAGCAAGCTCTTGTTCCCAAGCCATGCGTTCTTGAACAAAGGCGTGTTCATCTCCAGGTCCGCCGCGATGCCGAAGCAATTCAAACTCGCCGCAAAGATGATCTCTCATCCATTGACGAATCTCTTGACGGAACTCGGCCTCTGTCGGGGTGCCCTGATGGTTGGCTGCTGAATGGCCAGAGGCGGAGTCGTCGCCGACGGGTGCATGCTGGTTAGTCTGCTCAGTATCAACTATTTCGCTCACCCTCCGTACGCTACCGCGAACTGACGACCCGTCAGAAAAGCGAATCCGAGTCTGTCAGTCTCCGGCCTACACTTTGATGCCACGCGGTAAGCCACGCGGTAAGCCACACGGTAAGCCACACGGTAAGTAACAGGCTGAGTAACACAAGAGTTCTTGTTAGGGAGGGCATGTGGCCGAGAGCCGCAGTTCAACAACTAAAATACTTGTTGGGGTCATCCTGGCTGCTGCTGTGGTGTTAGTTGTTTTGGTCTCGCTCGCTATTCGCCAACAGGCCAACAGTTCTCAAATAACAGCTGCTCTTTCGCCAACCTCTTCGGGTGTAGCAACAACGCTGAATCAGGCCAATACAAGTGTTACTCCAAGCTCTAGTGCCCCTGTAGCAGTTGATGTTGTTGACCATGTGATTCAGATGGGACTCATCCAACGTGAGTACCTGACGGTGGCCCCCAAAGACCTTCAACCCGGAGAGAAGTTACCCGTTGTACTTGCGCTACATGGTCTTGGTGTTGACCGTCGAGGAATGCTGAGCGCTGCGAGTTGGCGTCAAGAAGTTGCACAAAAACGGTTTCTTGCAGTGTTCCCTCAGGGGGTTGCAAACTCATGGAACGTTGGGCCTTGTTGCCCTCCTGCGAGTCTTCTTGGGATAGACGACCTTGGGTTTATTGATGCCGTAGTGGCACAAGTAACAAGTGAGCCGAATGCAGATGCTCAACGTTTGTACCTCACCGGGTTTTCTAACGGCGCAATTATGGCCTACTACTTGGGGTGTTCACGCCCTGGGGTATTCCAAGCAATTGCGCCGATGGCGGGTAGCAATCTGAGTAGGTGCACGCCGTCAGAGCCCATCTCTTTATTTCACCAGCATTCAGACCCAGACCCCGTGGTGCCCTTCGATGGCAAACCCACGATGGCACAGTTGCTTAGTTCGGGAGCCTTTCCTAGCGTGCCGGCCTCGGTTGCAGCTTGGGCGGCAGCAGACGGCTGCCCGGCAGAGCCCACGGTGCGCACAGAAGCTGCTGGCGAAGAACGTTCGGTCTGGGAACCATGCAGGTCGGGTACCCGAGTAGAACTAGTCAGGCTTGTCGGCACTGGCCATCACTGGCCCAATAAAGGTATCTACGATGGCCTGGATGAACTTCTAACGTTCTTCGAGATTCCGTAAACGCCAAGAAACAGCGCCCCCGAATTAATCAGTACAGGGGTAGCACCGGCGCCAAGAATTGTGGTTGAGAAGTTGGGTGGCGGGACCTGGACCCAACTCGACTCGACTCTTTCTCTATCTGTTGCTTCTGAAGTTTTTCGAACTCGGCGACGCAGTGTTGCAGGGCCAAGGTGTCATCTGAGTCTGCGTCTAGCAGGCGATGTGCCGAGAGGTAACGCAAATAAGTCGTGAGAGTTTGGCTGAGTTCGATGGGTTGTTGCACCCCTCGCAAGCTGCACCACTGGCTAAAACCGTCTTGCAGAAGCAGGTCAAGTCGCACCCCGGTCCAGTGAAGCGACACCTGCCCCGGAGCGAGTTGGGATGCGGCACTGATGATGACTGCAAGAGAGTCACGGCTTACTTGGTCACCGTTGGTAAGTGCCCAGGTCACAACAGCCGTTCGGTGGCGGCGAAGGTCTGCCGAGGTGGGCACCGTATGAGCCCGGCGTTCGGTATTTGCTTGGCCTGCGGTGGAATCGAACATGCGTTTCATGATGAATACATCATGCAGGCAGGGTCTGACAGCGAAGCCGAGAATTAGAACCCTTGGGCTAAAAGCATTGTGGGAGGCGCCCACTGGCCGCATCCCACAATCAAACTTTGAGCACTAGCAAACTTTGAGCATTTGCTGGCTGGGTCGCAGATTGTTTAACCCACGAAGCCAAGACCCTGAGTACCGTTCTCTCCGCCAACTTGAACACTGCTGATTCCAAGCACTTCGGGGGTGACAGTTACCTCAATGATTGCCTGTGAGCAAAGCGGCTGGGCCTTTGTGGGTGATTCACCGCCCACTACTGGAACGGCCACGGGATTAATTTTCTGCGGGAAGAGTGCAGTAATCGCAGCGAGTAATGCTGGTGCTGCTGCAGTGAGTCCCCCAATTACTACAGCGATGAACGCATCTGACTCTGCCTCGGTAAGAGTGCCAGTAAGGATTTTTCCAGCTATGAACTCATTGAGTGCTTGACCCGTGCGCCCGCCCAGCGGATCTACTGGTGGTGGGCTTCCAGGAACAGTGGTCGTCGTCGGCGTCGGCGCCGGAACTAGTTTAGCGATGCTCTCGTTGATTCGTACGAGCCCTTCCTGCGGAAGTATTGAGTACCACTGGCCCAAGGCAATTCCGGGAACGTCTTGTTCGGCCAGAGCGCCCTTGAAGTTGACCTTAAAGTTGGTCACCCGGTTTGGAGTGGCGGGGTTGCTCTTCTCCGCAACTACCTCGACATTGCCTTCACCAACATTCGACAAACCTTCTAGGGCAGACTGAATCTGACTGGCAGAGATGCCGGTGTAGGTCGTGAAGACATACTGGCCAACAACTCCTGCACCGCTGCTCGGAGCCCAGTTAGTTGGGGTAGGCACCGGAAGTGGTCCGCTGTTGGTGGCCCAGATAAGCGGGGTCTCTTGGTCTCCGAACTTCAAAGTGAAGGCGATCGGCCTTTTGTCTAGGCCACCGCCGCCAAATGCAGTCCAGTTCTCGCCTAGCTCAATGTTCTGGATTTCGCTCACTCCAGGGGCCGCAGACTCTGCCTTGGGTACTCCGCAGATCTCGACTGTTGTGGAATAGGTGCCAGCATCGGCGGGGGCTGCGAACGAGAACACGCCGTTTGTAATTGTTGCCTGACCAGCAGCTGGTGGTTCAACAATCTTGAGAGTTTCTGGCAGCAGAGGAGTTTTTCCTGCGGAGATAATTGGCGGGTTGCCGCCAAGAAGATTAACTGTTGCTACGCCGCCGGAGGTGGTGCTGAGTGGGATGAGCTCGGGAGAAAAAGTCGGGGCGTCGGGGTCTTTGACCGAGGTCTTTGCAATCAGGCTTGAGCCTGTTGGTGAGCAGGTGATGTTCAGCACTACTGGCGCAGGAAGAATCGATGCAACTAATTCGGTGGTGAAATTCACCGAACCGACCCGGTAGGTGATGATGCCGCCGCCGGTGGTGGTGATCTCTCCGCCGATATTACCCAAGGCCAAGTTTGTGGGCACTCCGACAGTAGGTACGACTGCTAGATCGGGGGCAGTTGCCGAAAACGAGCCAATATCGCTAGGGCCTCGAACGACCATCTGTGCGCTGATATTTTTGGCGTTGATTGACGCACCAATACCCGCAGCAGTATCAATGAGCTGCTGTGAGAGCGTTCCAGACCAGTTGAACGTTGCGTTGATCTTGTCGCCAATGGCCGCATTCTCGGGAATATCTGCCGCAGTGGCCTCAAGGGTGACTGCAATAGTGTTGCCACCGAGAATTCCAGCAAAGCTGTTTAGGGTGTTGCGTGAATCGTCATCTGCACCTGAGCAGAGCGCCTCGATCTTTGTCGAGACGGGTGATGCGCCGCCGGTCGTTGTTCCTGCTGTGACGAGCCCAAGTGCGAGCAGCGAGGTCGCAAGAATCACCCCGCCTGCCGTTCTAGCAGTCTTGCCCCGTTTAATGACCGAAACTCGATTGACTCCCATAAAAACTCCCTTGTAGCAGCGGAAACCCCGACGGCCCATCAAGTAAATCTGATTGACCGAGTTCAACTCTTAGAAACCCAAAACCACCTGACAGCAGCTAATCCCCGCCTGTGACCCAAATCGTCACCCATATTAGTAGTCGCTCACTAGCTACACTGGCAAGTGGCTTTGGCAGCATTGGGCAGTATTGCTCAGCGCAGTTTTATAACGAAACGCAGAGTTGTTGGGCGCATCTTGGCAGGCAGTGCAACGGCTTAATTGCCGTTCGAACTCCAATGCCATGGCTCTGAGGGCAGGTTAAAGAACCCGAAACTCGAAGCGTTGGCCCGCAACCATGCAAAGCCTGAGCTGCCACGACTGAGCGTGCTGCCGCCCTGAGTGAAGTCAACCGCAAGGCCGCGCTCGTGCATCGAGGAGCCTGGCCGAGCCGAGGGAGGGCTGCAAGATGAGGCCGGCATCTCATAGATGGCGTAGTTGCTTGACCCGCAGTTATTTCTGCGAACTGCAATCTGACCAGCCGAGTCTCGGTAGCCTCCGCCGCCAAAGTTGATCCCTGCTGAAGATGCTGCAGCTAGCAGACTCTGCAAGTTACCTGCCATAGATTGATGAACTCGGATTCCTCCGACGTTGACGATCTCTCCGCTACCAGTGATGTTCGGAGGTGTTCCGCCGCCGCCTGAGTTGTCACTGCCAGACAACGCTGGCCTGTTTTGTGCTGCGCGCTGTGTCGCTCGCGCTGCTTCTGCTGCGCGTTGGGCTGCCACGACTTTGGCAATCTCGGCCTGTTTTGTAGTGATTGAACTCGATAGCTGTGCATTAGTTGCAGCTAAGGAGTCGGCTTCGGCGAGCGCAGAGTTCAATCTATTTTCGACTTGCGTGGCAAAAGCTTGTTGTTCTGCATAGGCCTTGTTGAGCTCATTGAGTCGATCCTTTACCTGAGTTGCCCCGGAAGTAGCTCGAGCATTAGCGGCAGTTGCTGCACCCCGCTGGATTCCAAGATCTTCTTGCACCGAGCGGAACTTCTCTACCAGGCCGATGTCTTCATTTGCCTGAACAGACATCAGGGTGCGCTTATTGACGGTGTCGTTGATGTCGTTGGTTCCTACCGAGACATTATTAGCGCTACCCATACTGACGTAAGCGTCTACGGCGGACGCTTTCATCTGAGCTGTGAGTGCATCTAGCTCGCCCTGTTTAGCTGCCTGAGCGGCCTCTGCTGCAGCTTGGTCGGCTTGAGCCTGAGCTACTGCTCTTTCGGCCTCTTCGAGGCGATCTTGTTGTGCGTTCACGTTGGTATTCAGAGCGCTGAGAGCAGAACTCACTTGCGCATCAGAAGCCTTCAGACCGTTTACTTGCGCTGCTTTACCAGCAGCTTTTTGTTGCACAGCAGCGCGTTGGCTTTGGAGCTCAGACAAGCTTGGGTTGTTGTCCTTGGGCACGGCGCTGTTCGCGGCAGATGCTGGCAGTGCTGTTGTGCCAATCAGAGCTAGAGATGCTGTAGCGGCAAGGACAACAAACAGCTTGGTCCTTGGTCGTAGAGACACTGAATTGCCTACACGGGATGTAATCGCAGAAGTATTCACAGCGGAGAGGGTTCCTCTTGGATCGACTTCATTTCGTAACGGAACTGAAACACTAGCAGGAGGAGTTCGACTCGTCTCATCACAGCCTGAGGTATTACTTCAGTTTGAGAAATTACGACGTGTTTAGCTGTATTTTGGTCTTAGCGCCGTTGACAATTTGGACAAAACACAGTAGATCGAGCATCGATAACAATGCGTTCCAGGGTTGTGTCGCAACGAGTGCAGGACTGCCCCGCTCGGCCATAGCAATCCAAATAACGCTGGTTGGTACCGCTGGCACCCTCAGCATCGCGGTAGTTGCGAAGCGTGGTCCCTCCGTTGTTGATGGCCGATTGCAAGACGTGGCTCATTGCTTGGCAGAGCCTCTGTGATTGCAGCACCGTGATTCGCTTTGCGGCTGGATGAACCTGCGCTCGCCACAGGGACTCATCAACATAAATATTTCCCAAACCGGCAACCAATCGTTGTGCTAGTAGCTGAGCCTTAACTGATCGTTTGCTCAAGTTGATTTGCTTACGCAGGTACTCAGGAGTGCACTCGCTGTCGAATGGCTCGGGCCCGAGTGCGGCCAGCGTGGCGAGAGACTGGTAGTCGCCCGCGTTCACTACGGCAATTCGCCCAAATCGCCGCACGTCGTCGAAGTACAAGTTGCGACCGTCATCAAGGGTCCACACGGCGCGCAGATGACGCATTGCTTCGGTCTGGCCTACAGCAGAAGCGCTTAGCTCGGCCATGTTGGTTGTTGCAGATTGTTCCCAACTGCTGCGTTGCTTTTGCTGCCGGGTGTTGGGTTCGACCGAATGCAAACTCGTAACTGAAGCCGTATTTGAAGACACCGAAAGTAGGCCTGTCATGCCTAGGTGCACAATCAGTTCTAGCGGGTCGAGGGGAGAGTCAGGATCAATCAAATCCACTAACAGGTACTTGCCGCGGCGCCTGACTCCGTTGAGTCGGCACCCCAGTGCATGATGTGCTTGGGTGAACTTGGGTGAGTCAAATGCCCAGACCTCAACAATGTTGCAAGCGCGAAGAAGCGGATCAAGCTGTTTGCGAATAGTTTCCACTTCGGGAAGTTCTGGCAAGGTATTGAGTGTGGCCCAACTTCCATCAAAGCGCTGGTGCATTGGCCTCTAAGATGCCGATGAGCTAGCCGGTCATCCGGTCTGAAGTAGGAGACTCGATGTCTGCGAGCGGCGGAAAAAAAGCGATTCTCGCGGCGCTTGGCGCAAACCTTGGCGTTGCAATTATTAAGTTTATTGGGTTCGCGCTGACGGGTGCATCCTCGATGTTGTCTGAGGCAATTCACTCGGTGGCCGACACCGGCAACCAAGCGTTGTTGCTATTGGGCCGTCGGCAAGCCGACAAAGACTCCGATGATTTGCACCAGTTTGGGTATGGCAGAGAACGTTTCTTCTGGGCATTTGTGGTGGCTGTTGTGCTGTTTGCTCTGGGTTCGGTTTTCTCTCTCTACGAGGGGTTCCACAAAATTCAGCACCCCGAGCAAGTCACGAGCCCGCAAATTGCCTTTGCCATCCTGATCTTCTCGATGCTGTTAGAGGGGTACTCATTGCGGACTGCGGTTATTGAATCGAATCACCTACGAGGAACAGACTCTTGGTGGGGGTTTATTCGGCATTCGCGAGTACCCGAGTTACCAGTAGTGCTTCTTGAGGATTTTGGGGCAATGACTGGATTGGTAGTTGCCTTCATGGCAGTTGGAATTTCAGTACTAACCGGGGATGGTGTTTATGACGGAATTGGGTCTGTGGTGATTGGTCTGATACTCGGAGTGATAGCAGTAATTCTGAGTATTGAAATGAAAAGTCTAATTATTGGAGAACCGGCCCTAGCAGAGGATCGAGTGAAGCTGCGAGAGGCAATGACTTCTTCTCCGAACGTTGTCAGGGTGATTCACGAGCGCACCGAATACATCGGCGCAGAACAGGTCTTGCTTGCTGCAAAGGTTGAGTTTGATCCCGGCCTGACCATGGTTGAACTAGCTGAGGCAATCAATACCCTCGAAGCCAATCTGCGATCTGCTGTTCCAGTCATCACTCTTGTGTATATCGAGCCCGATATCACTCGTGTCCCCTAATTCGGGATTATTTGAGTAGCTTTATGTAATGAGCATCACCGCGTTGGTGAACCAAAAGGGTGGTGTCGGAAAGACGACCGTCACGCTCGGACTCGCAGCCGCTTACGCTGCGCGGGGCCGCAGTGTCCTTGTGGTTGACCTTGATCCCCAAGCAAATGCAACCACTGGCCTTGGCGTGTATGAGGTAGTGCAGGCAATCGATACCGCTTTGCTGAGTGACGCTAGTGGTTCGCTCAGCGCCGTCATCCAGCGAGCGGGTTGGTCTCACCCTGATTTTGCAATACCAGTAGATGTTGCACCGAGCTCTCCGCAACTCGCTAAGTGTGAACCACAACTTGCAACAGACATGATCGGCGCTCAAGACCGCCTAGCTGTTGCGCTTGAAGGTGTTGCTGATCGATATGACGATGTGCTGATTGATTGCGCGCCTTCATTGGGTTTGCTCACTGTCAATGCTTTGTTCGCAGCAGATCGAGTTTTGATTGTGGCAGAGCCAGCTGCTTGGAGCTCTGATGGGGTCGATCAGATCCTTCTGAACGTCAAGCGGATTTCTGAGCGCCGATCAGGCAGGCCAAAGGTTGCGGGCATAGTGATTAATCGCCTTGGTCGAACTCGTGACGCTACGCATTGGCACGGAGTGCTGAGTGAAACGCACCCAAGCTTGGTTCTTGATCCGCCGGTTCGGCTGCGTGCCGCGGTAACCGAGGCCGCGGCAATGTCCGAGCCGGTCGGGGCGCTCAGCAGAGATGGAGCAGCCCAGGCCGCTGCCGAGTTTATGGCGTTGTCAGTTCTTCTTGACCCAGAGGCTGAAGCTGTGCCGGCGGTCGCTGTGCCTTGGGATGAAGTTTCACCCGTTGCTAGCACAGGAGAAATCTGATGCCTTATGACCCTAAACGCCCGCGACTAGCGGCCTTGCCAAGCGATGCAGCTCCAGTTGACGCACTGCTTGCATCAGTTGGTGCCCACGAGCCTGAACCGGCGCCTTCGAGTAAGACTGCAACTAAGCCTGCGCCTGCGACCGATCAGTCCAATGGTTTGAAGCCGCAGCAAGCCTCAGAGGTTCCTGTGGCCGCAGCGCCAGAAGAAGGCACGGCCAATCGAGCGGTGCTGCTAGCGGTGGCTGGGGCCTCGCTCGCAGCAGCTGCAGGGCTCATTATCTGGAGCCTTCGCCGTGCGAGTTCAGCCCGGGATTAATTTGCAGCGTGATTGACCCGCAAATTTTTTCTTAGGTCTCCTGTTCCCCAGATACCAGCAGTATCGAGTTTCCATGACGACAGATTCCCCCTCAACTCATCGGTTCCTTTGGCCTGTTCCAACTATGTGTTTGGCGTTGGCCCTTCTTCTACTAGTGCTTCTATGCCAACCGGCGCCCAACGCTGCCGCCCTCGGGTCGCCGTCTGATCGTGTCGCTGCAGCAAAGAGTTCTCTTGCGAAAGCAACCTCTCTGCGTGAACAAGCCGAGGCACGCTCAGCGCAACTTGTGGGCGCCGTTGAGCAGTTGCAAGGGGAGTCAACTCGCCTCGGCCAACAAGACGCGGCCCTGAGTTCTGAATTGGTCAACTCACGTAAGGAACTTCGTGACTATGCCGTGGCTGCATATATCGACGGCGGGCAGTCCGCAATCTTTCGCGCTTCGCTCAGTCCAGAAAAGGCCGTTGCGCTTTCTTGGCAAAGCAGTATTTCTGTTGGCCAGTCCTCATCGGCAAATCAGGCCGCTCAACGATTTGAGGAATTAAGGGCTTCGGCCGCTCCCGGTCGTGTTGTTGCTGCAGCTCAGCTGGAATCCGCGACACGCGAGTTGGTTGAGGCACAGTTCGATGCAATTCAAACTGCAGGGTTTGAACGTGACGCCGAAGCTGAACTCGCCGAAGCGCAGCGTCAAGAGACAGCAGCCAAAGCTGCTGCTGCAGTCGAGGCCGCAAACGCCGCACGCGCCGCTCTCGAAAAAGCGCAACAAAATTTAGCTGAGGCTCCCGCAGATGGCGCAGCAGTCCAACCATCCCAACCGCCCCAAGCAGCAGTCAACTTTGGATTGCTAGGAAACCCCTCGGCAGAAGAGTCGGCAATTTTGGCAAAAATTCGCCGCTGCGAGTCTCGAGGTAATTACTCGGTGGTGAGTGCCTCGGGGCGATATCGCGGCGCATATCAGTTTGACTTCACAACCTGGAGAGGTGTTGGAGGGTCAGGCGATCCGGCTGCGGCCGCGCCCGCCGAACAGGACTACCGGGCATTACTTTTGCTGCGTTTGCGTGGCAGTCGTCCCTGGCCGATCTGTGGAAGATAGCCGGAGACTTCTGCCGATTGGGGTTGAGATCGGCAGAAATCATTTGTTCCAGATTTTACTGCACGGCTGTTGCCCCGGCTATGGTCGCAGACGTCATGAATGGCCGAGATAGAGGAATGCCGTGAACGCTCGTCTTCGTTTGCCCTTGTTGTTAGTAGTAACTGCACTAGTTGCCTTTGGATGCAGCAAACAAGAGGTTGCAAAACCGGCTTTTACCGGCGACATTGCTAAAGGTAACCCGCCTGCTGCGCAGGTGCCGTTGAGTTCTGCTTCGGGTGATGCCCCCGAGCCCATAGGCCTTGACCCACAAGGCGATGCAGAGTTGCAGGCTTCCCTTGAGCAAACCCCACCTGGTTGTGAGCTGCTCAGTACGCGCTCTTGCCTGTTGCCCTTTCCAAGCGATGCCTACACCGTGGCTGACGCCACAACGGGAACCGGCAGGCGCGTCAGCATTCCCCAAGGCTTGCTGAAGAACAAGAATGGCCAAGCGCTTGACCCAACAGCGTGGAATCTGAACGATGGCTTTAGTCCTTCCACTCCAATTCTTGTTCACATCCCGGGAATCGACCCCTCGAAGACTGCCCTGCCCGTAGAAACAAATATTGGATTTTCGATTACTGCCGAATCCGCCACTGTGATTATTGACCTTGATAGTGGTCAGTTGGTTCCTCATTGGGCCGAGATGGATTCCCGTGCCGAAAAAGATATTGACCGTGCCCTTATTCTTCGACCGGCCACCTCGCTCATAGAAACCCATCGCTTTGCGGTTGCTCTGCGCAACATCAAGGGCTCGGATGGTCAAACGCTTCCCGCTCCGATTGGGTTTCGGGTACTGCGTGACAACAACCCCACAACAAACCCGACGATTGAAGAGCGCCGAAATGAGTTTGAGGCAATCTTTGCAGAAGAGGCTGCTGTTGGAATCAACCGTGCCGACACGTACCTGACCTGGTACTTCACAGTTGCCTCTGCCGACACTCTGGCTGGTCGGATGCTGTCAATGCGAGATGATGCCTTTGGTCAACTCAACGGGCAGTCACCCAAATTTGCTGTGACCGGAACTCGAACGACCGGTCTTCTGCCAGGCATCGCAAAAGTCGTGACTGGTACCTTTGAAGTTCCGCTGTATCTAGACAACGGGGGAGCACCCGGCAGTCGGATGACCTACAGCCCGACAAACGGTGACCCAGTTTCTTCCGGGACCTACACAGCGCAATTTTCTTGCAGCCTTCCATCGGCTGCTATGGCAAATGGAGAGGCCGTACCAGTGGTCTACGGCCATGGCCTTTTGGGCTCAGCAGCTGAGGCCGAATCTACTCAAGTGCAGCGCACTGCGGCTGCCAATAACTCACTGTATTGCGCCACCAATTGGATTGGTCTTGCTGCTGAAGATGTTGGCTTCGCCGTTCAAGCCCTAAGCGATATCAACTTGTTCCCGTCGGTCCCTGATCGACTTCAGCAGAGCATGCTCAACACGTTGTATCTCGGACGCCTAATGATCCACTTAGAGGGCCTTGGTGCTGCACCAGAGTTCCAGACCACCGGTGGGGCCAATATGATCAACACTGACTCGGCTTACTTCGACGGCAATAGTCAAGGCGGCATCATGGGCGGAGCAGTGACTGCTGTGGCTCAAGACTGGACACATGCCGTGCTCGGGGTGACTGGCATGAACTACTCAACGCTGCTTCAGCGCAGCGTTGACTTTGATCGATTCGCGTCGGTTCTTCGGGACGCCTATCCGAACGCTTTAGATCAACAGTTGGTATTTGGAGTCATTCAGATGCTCTGGGATCGCGGCGAGACCAGCGGGTACGTACAACACCTGACTGATCGGGCCTACGAGCGCACGCCCGCTCACTCAGTAATTCTTGATGTTGCATTTGGTGATCACCAAGTTGCACCAATCACCGCTCAGAACATTGCTCGAACCCTAAAGATGCCAATCTACAAGCCTGTTCTTGCTGCCAGCTCTGCTCCGCTTGGTATTCAGCCGTTCTGGTTCTGGAACCTTCCTGGGATCCGAAAGTTCCCATACGAGGGGTCAGCGCTGGTCTTTTGGGATTCAGGAACAATGGCCCCACCGAGCGGCAACGTAACCCCCATCATGAGCGATCGATGGATTGCCGAGTGCAGCGGTGTTAACGCCGGAAATGTCGATTCCCCGCTCTGTGCAGATCCCCACGAAGACCCTCGTCGGCAGACTGCAGTGATGGCGCAGAAGCTGGCGTTCTTCCAGCCGAAAGGCAAAGTTCCTAACGTCTGCGCTAGTCAGGCCTGCGTCTCGATCCCCAGTTCAGAGTTGGGTTACTGAGCTACTCAGTCACTGCGGGAGTTGAGTTAGACGTCGACCGAAAAAATGAGCAGGTCTTCAGCGAGCAGCCGACGAAGTTCTTCAGCCAGCGCGCCTCGTAACGTCGTTCGAGTCAGGCGGAACGGGCCGGGGTGTAGGGCTGCAGCAAGCTCGGAAGCAACTTGGGTTGCGCGGGCAAGCACCTGATCAGGTGCAACAACCTCATCCAAGAAACCAGCTTCCATCGCCTCATTTGGAGAGTGGACATGTGCAAGCTGGATTGCTTGAGTAAAGAACCGTGGCGAGAGCCGGTCGCGACACACCTCGGCGGCAAACGCTGGCACTGGCATGCCAATGCGCACCTCATTCAAGCCAAGCTTGAATGGCCCCTCTGCGCCGATGCGCACATCGGCACAGCACAGTAAAATTCCACCCATAGCCAACGCGTGACCAGTCACTGCAAGCACCACTGGTCGAGAGAACTCAAAGACTCGAATACCAAGTTCAGCGCCACGGCCGAGTAGTTCCCTTGCCTGCTCGGGCCCACTAGTCATCACTGCTAGGTCAAAACCTGCAGAGAACTTTCCTTCCCTGCCAGCAATTACAACCGCTAGAGCAGAGTCAGCTTCGGCCCTATCCAAAGCCAACTCAATGCCGCCGAGCGTGCTGTGCCCTAAGGCGTTGGCCTTGCCGTCATCAACCGAGATAATGGCGATCTGCTCAGCCAAGGCATAGGTCACCGAATCGGAGGTGTGCTCTGGCTGTGCTGTTGTAGCTGGAGTGTCGGTCATCAGCGAACCGTAGGAGGAAGTTCCTCGCCCGTCCAACTCCCGCTGTGAGTTTTGCAGCTCCCGCTGAGAGTTTTGCAGCTCCCGCTGAGAGTTTTGCAGCTCCCGCTGAGAGTTCTGCAGCTCCCGCTGAGAGTTCTGACGGCCTAGAGCTGCCGGACCGGGCTCGCATGCCTTCAGTGCGCGAAAGTAAAGTGTTGCCGCTAGGCAGCCTTACCCCATGCACTCCACTAGATCAGACACGCGAGACTTCATCCTGATGGCCGGCCCCGATGGACCGCGTCTGCCCGCCGTGCCGCCACTAGACGGCCTTCGCGGCTTGGCGGTTGCGGCAGTAGTTCTCTATCACGCCGAGTTCACGGTGATGATCGGTGGCTATCTCGGGGTGTCAACCTTCTTCACCCTGTCTGGATTTTTGATTACTACTCTGTTGCTCAACGAGTCCGCTCGAAACGGCAAAGTTGCCCTACGGGCATTTTGGGGTCGTCGGTTCCGTAGATTATTACCTGCCTCGCTTGTTACGTTGGCCCTTGTCGCCACACTCTTTGCTTGGCTCGTAGCTACGGCAGATCAGCGTGCCAACCTGCGAGTAGATGTCCTTGCCTCATTGCTCGATGTGGCGAACTGGCAATTCATTTGGCAAGGGGCTTCGTACGGCGACCTGTTTGTGGCACCATCGCCAGTGCTTCATTTCTGGAGCCTTGCTATTGAAGAGCAGTTTTATCTGTTTTTTCCCATTGTGTTGGTTCTGCTCTGGCGCATAGCGAAGGGGCGCTCACATGTAATTGGGCTCACTCTTGCTGCGTTGGCTATGTGTTCTGCAGCACTGCCTTGGGTCTTTCGGATGTCCAAGGATCGGATCTATTTCGGCACAGACACTCGAGCTGCCGAGTTGTTGCTGGGCTCCCTTCTGGCAGTGTTGCTTTCAAGGGAGTCTGTGCGTCGCAAACTTGCGCTAGTACCTCGTTGGAGATTGGGTCTATCTGCGCTGGGTGCAGGCTGCTTGGCGTTACAGGCCTATTGGTGGTGGACCCTTCCTCAGGCCACTTCATGGCTGTACAAGGGTGGATTTACTCTGTATGCGCTGATGAGTTGTGCAGTAATTGCTTCACTGGCATTGCCACGGTCGCCGTTTCGTGCAGCCTTCTCTGTGAGTTGGCTGCGTTGGCTCGGACTGCGTTCTTACGGAGTCTACTTAGCTCACTGGCCAATTTTCTTAGTGGTCCGTCAAGAATTGCCCTCTTGGGGCCGAGGTCCGCAGGCTGTGCTAGCAGTGAGTTGCTCGCTAGCTGTGGCCGAAGTCTCGTTTCGGCTTCTTGAGCAGCCAGTGCGGTTGCAGCGTTGGCCCACGAGAGAACGGTCGGTGAGGGTTGCCGCCGCGGCAATGGCGGGGGTGGCGCTACTTGCGCTTATCCCGTGGCCGATTGACGAGTCTGCTCGGGCTACTGACTTTGAGTCTGCGCTTGATGAATTCAATTCTCGTTCCGCATCTACTGCATCACGATCTACAACTACCCAACCGCCAGCAGCAGTACCTCAGCCCCCGCCAAACGCAAGTGTAGATACCTTCGGTGACTCAACAGCGCTGCTCATGGTGATGGGCATGGCAACTGCTGATGCAAAGTCCGCACGACCCACCGGTCGGGTGAGCGACATTGGCGGTGACGTTGCGCTGGGCTGTGGTGTCAGCCGCTTTGATATGTTGCGCGTCGAGGTTGATTTACAAGTAACTCAAGAGTGTCGCTCTTGGCCCGAGCGATGGTCGCAGGCTGTGGCTGCAAATCATCCAGATATTGCACAGTTGATCACTAGTGCTTGGGAGGTGCCAGACGTTCGTCTTCCTGGATCAACAACTTGGTCCTCTATTGGTGACCCAGCAGTTGATGAGTTCGTGAGTAGTGAACTCACTAAAGCTGTTGATGTCTTATCGGCAGATGGCGCAATGGTGCTGTTAGTGCTGTGGCCTGAGTACGGGCAATGGATCCAAGACGGTAAGTCCGAGGCGCTTCAACGCCAAGCTGACCCCGCACGTATGCGCCGGTTGCATGAGCTGATGCGTCAAGTGGCGGCCTCTCGTCCTGCCACGGTAAGAATCCTCGACCTTCCTAAATTTCTGGGCCCCGAACGCCTAGCCGACCAAGCTCTGAGACCCGATGGCTTACATATTCAGGCTGAGCAGACCACAGAACTTTATGCGAATGGCCTCAGTGATGAGATCTATAAGATTTACAGCGACTGGTGGATGCAGAATAAAGCAGTGCCAGCCTCGGGTGGGTAACTCGCCTCGATCGCAAAACAAACCATCACAGGCAATCTCAACCTCTCAGTTCGGCGCGGCGGGCTATTGCGTCGTAGCTTTGCGCAGTGATCCTGCTTGATGTTGACGCCGTATCTGCAAGCCGTCCCGGCCGGCCGCTGTTTGCAGATGTGTCATTTACAATTTCTGATGCCGACCGACTAGCAGTAGTTGGGCTGAACGGCTGCGGAAAGTCAACGCTGCTCGGCATTATTGCCGGGACTGTCGAGCCCGAGTTTGGATTGGTTCGTCGTGCCAAAGGCGTACGCATTGACGTACTCGATCAAGACCCAAAGCTCTCGGCTGGTACCGTTCGTCAGGCAGTCATCGCCGGGTTTGAAGATGCCGAGTGGGAGGCCGCCTCCGTAGCTGATCGACTTGGGCTTGGCCCGCTGATGGATCAAGACGTTCGCAGTTTGTCTGGTGGTCAGGCCAAACGTGTTGCCTTAGCCCGAGCACTTGTCACCGAAACCGATCTGCTTATTCTGGACGAGCCCACCAACCACCTAGACATTGACGCAATTGCTTGGCTAGAGGATCGCCTTGCAGCGCACCGCGGCGGACTGGTGTTGGTCACTCATGATCGGCACTTTCTTGATCGAATCACTACTCGCGTTCTGGAACTCGATCGAGGCAAGGCTTACACTCATGAGGGGGGGTACGGGGCCTACCTAGAGGGCCGTGCGCAGCGAGAGGAACATGCTGAAAAAGCCGAGCAGAAGCGCAAGAACCTAGCGCGCACCGAGCTTGCTTGGCTGCGGCGTGGCGCACCTGCTCGCACAGCTAAACCGAAGGCCCGGATTGAGTCAGCAACGGCAATCGTTACTGGTCGTGCTCAGGCGGCAGCGCGCAGCGGTGAACTTCCACTTCACACCGGAGTTCCGCGGTTAGGCGATCGAGTGATTGAGCTTCATCAGGTGTCACACGGCTATAACTCAAGCGCGGACTTATTTTCAAACGTCGAGTTGCTGCTCGATAACCGTGAGCGCTTGGGCATTGTTGGTCCTAACGGAACCGGTAAGTCCACATTGCTTGATATTTTGTCTGGCAGGTTGAAGCCTCGAACAGGCTCAGTAGACGTGGGCAGTACGGTCCGAATCGGCTACTACGACCAGAAGGGCCAAGAACTCGACCCAAATCAGCGGGTTAGAGATGCCGTCACCGGCGGCCATGGTGAAGCTGACTGGACAGATACGGCGTTGATGGAAGCCTTCTGGTTTGACGGTGATTCGCAATGGGCCCCGATTGGTTTGCTGTCGGGTGGTGAGCGTCGGCGTTTGCAGTTGTTGCTCACCCTTGCAGAGCGACCCAATGTGTTGTTTCTGGATGAGCCCACCAATGATTTAGACCTAGACACTCTTCGACAACTCGAGGACTTTCTTGAAGATTGGCCTGGTGCCTTAGTTGTTGTCAGCCACGACCGGGCATTTTTGGAACGTACCGTTGCCGATGTAATTGTGCTTGACGGTGCAGGAACAGCGGCTCGTCGTCCGGGGGGATATGCCGCCTATGAGGACGAGCGTCGAGCTGCACGAGGTTCAGGACGTCGACTCTCGGCAACAGGAGCACCTACTGCTTCAGGCACAGCTAGCGGTTCTGCTTCTGTTTCTGCTAGCGCTGGTGTTGGTACAGGGCCTGGCGGCGCTAGCGGTTCTAGCAACTCTGCCGTGCCCCGGGCAACATCAAAGCCAAAACGGAGCTCATCTACAGTTCGACATCAACTTAAGCAGGCAGAAAAAGCGCTGGCTGCAACACAGCGACGTTCATTGTCATTAACAGAGCGGTTAGTCACAGCTGCTGCTGCCGGCGAACGTGTCGAGCTTGCTTCGCTAGGCGAAGAACTCGAAGCTGCGAAGCGCAGTGAGGAATCTGCTGAAGAAGCATGGCTTGAACTAGCGGCAGAGGCCGAAGATCAAGGTCTAAAGACCTAACCCAGCGCTTTGCGGTCACCCGAGGCGCTCTGGCATTCACCCCAGAGTGGGTCTATCTGATCTCACCTGGCATGCATGCCCAATGGCGTTGTCCACCCACCTGCGATCGTGACTGGCCTGCACACCCGTTGCCAAGCCAACTCGGATGTTTTTGGTCGATTATCGACCAAAAACATCCGAGTTGGTGCTGGTGCGTGCGGGGGCCGGGTGGGTGCGGGGTTCAGGGTCCATGCGGGCTGGCTCGGGTGGGTGCGGGGTGCTGGTGCGTGCGGGTGCAGGGTCCATGCGGGGGCGGGGCTGGCTTACAGGGTGCTGCTTTTACTGCTCTTCTTTGGCTTAAAGGCATTCTCGATCATGTCTTGGCTGTAGACCAAGGAAGACTCGCCAAACATGGCGTAGCGGTACAGCGCCGTGCGGAACACTCCCGAGAGCGCTGTAGAGAATACGCTCACCAGAATTATCCAAATCACCATCAAAATGCCGCCGATGACCCCCAACGGCCAGAGTTCCGTAGAGACTCCAATCATTATGATCCCAAGGCAAAGGAGTACGCCTGTGAGCATCGCAAGACCCGAGATCAGGCCGATTCCGCCGTTGCCCACCACGTTCTCGCCCCAAGTCCGTTTAAACGCTGCGGCCGACCTAGTAAGAGCCTCTTTCACCCCGACTCCCTCGATCACCAAAATGGGAAGCACCAGCAGCGTGACCAGCGTCCAAGCCAGTCCAACTAGGCCGATCACAATCTTGCCAATAAAGCCAGCACGCTCTTGAATGGCAGCGAGCACGATTGACACCGTGGCGCTAATGATCGCCCAAGGCAGAATGCGACCTGCATTTGCCCGAGCGCCTCGAAGAGCTGACTTGAGCGTTGGGTTTCCGCCAGACATGCGTTCGTTCGCTGCCAAAATCAGAGCACTCTGAAAGAAGATGGTGATGTAAGCAACAACAAGGTAGGCCGCGAACAGGGCGATGAAGCCCGGGATCCCTAAAGAAGTACTGCTAGAAGTCGAAGTGCTCGCCGAGCCAGCGCCCGAGGAATTAGTGCTAGCTGTGAGCGCTGCGATGGCAAAGAAGGGTGTAGCCAGAATGAGCGATGCCACAGAAGAAATTGCAGGAAGCACGGCTAACTCTTTATCTTCTCGCAATACCTGCCATGAAGCTTTTGTGAGTGACCAAGACCGAGCAAAAGTTCCCATAGCGGCAACGCTAACAGCGGGGCGATCAGATATTGCGTAACAAACCCAAGTAAACTGCGGTCACTATGAGCCTCGATACCCCTCGCACGAGCCCGATTGCTGATGATGACGCTTCAATTACAGATCTCAGCACCACAGAAACTGTCAGCACCACAAAAACCCTCAGCGCCACAGACGTGGTGATGCGTGTGAGCGATGATGCCCTAGCTACCGTTCGAGAGATCCGCTCGGCCGAGGACGACCCTGCCGCGCTTGCATTGAGGGTCGCAATAACGGGAACCAAAGGTGTGGAGTACACCTATGACCTCTCTTTTGAAGAGATCGACTCATTAGATGAAGAGCACGTTCGCTACACCGTTGAAGATCTGACGGTGGTTATTCCACACGACTCGGTTGAGCGACTGCGAGGTGCCGAGCTTGATTTACCGAAGTCTGCCGGCCAGGGCGGCCTAGTTATTCGGAATCCCAATCGTGCCGATCCGCTGGCTAACATCAACATTGAGTTGTCTGGTGATGTTGCAGAGAAGGTGAAGCAACTTTTAGAGGCCAGTATCAACCCAATGCTGGCGACCCACGGCGGGTTTGCAACCTTGGTGGGAGTGGATGAGATAAACAACGTTTATGTCACCATGGGCGGAGGGTGTCAGGGGTGCTCAGCTAGCGCTGCGACCCTTACTGAGGGTATTCAGCAAAGCATCAAAGAGAACATCCCGGAAGTACTCGAAGTGATCGATGCAACTGATCACGCCTCTGGTGAGAACCCGTTTTACAGCTAAGCTGGCGAGCTAATTCAGCGGCTTAAGACTCAGCTGAACGTGATTGGCCTGTCGCAGAGCGACTCCAAGCAATCACTTCGTCAACAATGCCATCTGCATCCAAGCCCAGCTTGGCCAAAATGCTGTCTGGCTTGCCGTGCGGAAGGTGCACTGTTGGCACCCCCAACACCCTGACTGAGGGTCCGTCTGTGGGTGCAAGCTGTGATAGTGAGTCGGCCACCAATGCGCCGATTCCTCCGTCTCGCAGACCATCTTCAATGGTGATCACAATACGGTGACCAGCAGCATCTTCGAGCATATCTGGGTCAAGAGGCTTCACTACTCGGGGGTCCCAAACAGTGGCGCTAATACCATGATCTTCAAGGCGTCCAGCTGCTTCTTCTGCGGCGGCCAGCATTTTGCCGACGCCAATCAAGCACACATCTTGGCCGGCACGAACCTTACGAGCGCTCAGCCCGGAACCAGTTGTGGTCTGGCCAGCTGGCGGCATGGTCTTTGAGAACCGAATGGCTGAAGGCCCATCGGTGCAGAGTTCGAGAGCATCGTGAAGCATCTGGGCAACCTCGGCATAATTCGAGGGAGCAAAGATTGTGCAGTCGGGCACCTTTGACAACAAGACCATGTCGAGGACCCCATGATGCGAGGGGCCATCGTCGCCGGTGATGCCAGCACGATCAAGTACAAACACCACAGGCTGATTGTGCATACCAACATCAAGGTTGACCTGGTCAATTGCCCTGGTCAGGAATGTGGCGTACAGAGCAACCACCGGCCGCAAACCGCCCATGGCCATTCCTGCAGCAGAGGTCACTGCATGCTGTTCGGCAATGCCAACATCAAACAGCCGATCAGGGTAGGCCTGCCCAAAGGGAAGTAAGCCAGTTGAATCAGGCATTGCGGCAGTAATCGCCACAAGTTCTGGCCGATTTGCACCTTCTTTGAGAATTGCCTCTGAAAATGCGCTTGTGTATGAGCCATCTTTGAGCTCGGACAGGTCGTGCATGTTTTTGATTGGATCGTTCTCTGCCGGGGCGTATCCCCGACCCTTTTGGGTAAGGCAGTGCACCACGACTGGGCCGTCCATCTTGGACGCGTTTCTTAGCGCCCCTTCAAGGGTCGCAATATCGTGGCCGTCATAGGGGCCGAGGTAAGTCACTCCGAGTTGTTCAAAGAACGCTGGGGGCTCAAACATTTCACGAATCGCCGCTTTGGCACCGTCTACGCCTCGTTCAAGGTAGGCACCTAGTGGCAAATCTGCGATAAGTCGCTCTACGCGTGCGCTCTGGCGGCGGTAGGTGGTAGACGAACGGAGCTTGGCCAAACTCTCGCTCAGGCTAGATGCCGTGGGTGCATAGGAACGGCCGTTGTCATTCAGGATAATGATTGCTTTTCGGCCAGAGTGGCCAAGATTATTGAGCCCTTCATAAGCCATGCCGCCAGTGAGAGCGCCGTCGCCAAGAACCCCCACGACTTGGCGATCATGTTCGCCTTGCAGATGTAGCGCAGTCGATAGGCCGTGTGCGTACGAGACCACGGTTGATGCATGGCTGTTTTCAATCCAGTCATGATCGGATTCTGATCGGCTGGGGTAACCAGAAAGACCGCCCTCTTGGCGCAATGTGTTAAAGCCTTCGCTTCGCCCCGTCAGCAGCTTGTGCACGTAGGCCTGATGACCGGTGTCCCACAAGATGATGTCATGTGGGGAGTGAAAGACCCGATGCAGAGCCAAAGTGATTTCTACGGCCCCAAGGTTTGAGCCAAGATGCCCGCCGTGGGTATTGACACGATCAACGATGAACTCGCGAATCTCGGCAGCGAGCAACTCAAGTTGTTGCCCGTCGAGTACACGGAGATCCGCCGGTCCATGAATCGAATCCAGCAAGTGAGAAGAAGTATTTTCCATCAGCACTGCACAAGTTACAGCCCATAAGGCTGTGCGTCATGTCTCCTCGGCGAGTTCGGACTGTTCGTGCCGCCTGCGGCCAAATGCAAAGCTTGGTGCTCCGGCCAAACTCGCCGCAACGAAGATCAGATAGACCAAAAGCCCCAAAGCAATTGCGTTGGCATCAGGAACGCCGAGGGCGCCAAAGAACAGCACAAATGCTGCCTCGCGCACGCCAAGGCCGCCTAAGGCGAAGGGCAGGTTTTGTGCAATCGCAGTGGGCGGAAAAAACGCCAGCGTGGCCAGCAAGGTCACTTGGTCAATATTCAGCGCCTGTCCTGCGGCATAGACCGAGACGCATTGCAGGAACTGAAAACCCAGACCAGCAGCGAGCACCTCAAAAATCCTGCCCCGACGGTCTTTGAATGCAATCACGCCCAAGTGGACTGCCGCCAGGTAGCGCCGCCACCCGCTCTGCCCGATTAGGCGACCGGCACCTTTCTTATGGCCCGCTGCCCACAGGATTGCAATCAACGCAGTCACGGTGCCGATATTGATGGTAACTGCCAAAAAAGAAGCAGTACCTAGGTGAAGGAACTCGGGGTGAATCAGCATTGCCGCTGTAGAGAGAAATGGCAGCACTAACCAACCGGTGAGCCGCTCAAGGGCAGTCGCTGCAAACGCGTCTGCGTAGTCGCCGGTGTCTTCCCCCTGCCGCCTCACTCGAACAACATCTCCGCCAAAGGATGTTGGCAGCGCATTCGAGACGAACTCCCCCGCAAGCAAGTGAGAGAACATGCGACTGAACGGCAGACCAATCCCTAGTGTGTTCGACACTGTGGACCAGCGCACAGTCTGCAGCCCGTAGGCAAAGATGTGCACCAGAACGGCCACCAGAACCCATAGCACTGCAGCACTAGTCATTTCGGGAATGACGTCACCCAGAGACACATCTGGAAGTTGCCAGAATAAAATGCTGAGGAATATCAAACTAATAAATAGACGTAGAACGACATTGCGCCAATTGTTCTCAGGTAACTGCGCCTCTAAACGCGTGCCGCCGATTTGCAGTAGTGCCTCTTTGCGCTCCTCCTCGTCCATACGTATCAGGACTCTACCGGCGCAGCAGGGTCCTTAACCGTTAGCGAGTTTTTTCTAAGAAGCGTTCGATGTTGACCAGAACCCGTGTGACTTTTCCGGCTGCAATTAGTCCGCGCTCGTCGCGGGCCGAAACGTGAAATATCAATCGACGCCCCTCAACCTTTTCAAGATGAGCCTCTGCAGTGACGATGCCGCCGACAGCGGTCGGGGAGATGTGTTCTATCTGCACCCGAACTCCCACTGTTGAACAGCCAGGTTCGAGTTCGCCCTGCACCGCAACAACAGCTGCCTCCTCAAGCAGTGCAATGACGCGCGGCGTGGCAAGAACAGGCACATCTCCCGAGCGAAACGCGATTGCAGTATCGCTATCAGAAACAGTGAGTTCGACGGTGGCCGACAGGCCGGGGCGTATAGGCACAACCGATACAGTAAACACTTAGTTGCGCCAAGGCACATCCATCTTCGTTGTGTATTGCGCTACCGAGCCTTTTTAGGAGGAGTCATTATGATTGAAGAGCCCATCATTCAGCGAGTCTTAGCGGCCGCTTCATCTCGCGGAGCTGACTTTGCAGAGATTTTTGTTGAAGAGAAACGCTCTTCCTCTGCGCTGTTAGACGATGGCCGGATTGAGGAGCTCACCTCGGGCAGAGACCGTGGAGCTGGTATTCGCGTGGTTGTGGGTGAGTCCACTGGGTTTGCTCACACCTCTGACTTGTCCGAGTCCGGGCTAATAGCGGCTGCCGAAACTGCTGCTGCTGCGGCTCGTGGGTCTGGTCAAGGAACCACCATTGTTGACCTTGACCGGGTGCACGCGAAGTCTCCTAACTCGGTTCGCATCATGCCTGGAGATGTTCCGAAAGCTAAAAAAGTCGAGCTGCTTCTGACTGCAAATGAGATGGCCCGAGCAGAAGGGGCTGCAATTACTCAGGTCTCGGCGCGCTATGCCGATTCACACCGGCGGATTTTGGTGGCAAATACCGACGGTATTCTTGGCACGGACGATCAGGTAAAGACTCTGTTCTCTATTTCGGCCGTGGCCTCTGGTGATAGCGGTATGCAAACCGGTCGCGAGTCGATTGGACGCACTGTTGGGTTTGAGCTGTTTGATTCCTACGAGGTTGCTGACCTGGCGCGAACGGCTGCACAACGTGCCATCACCAAGTTGGCTGCCAGACCGGCGCCATCAGGAGAGATGACTGTAGTTATCGGCCCGGGTGGCGGCGGAGTTATGTTTCATGAGGCTTGCGGTCACGGTCTAGAAGCCGACTTAGTCGGCAAGGGCGCTTCGGTGTTTGCTGGCCGAGTTGGTGAACAGGTGGCCTCTAGTTTGGTGACACTTGTAGATGACGGCACCATGGGCGGAGAATGGGGATGTTTTGCCATTGATGATGAGGGGCGCCCCGCTCAGCGAAATATTCTGATTCAAGACGGCATTCTGGTTGATTACATGTGGGACGGCCTGCGTGCTCGAGCCGAGGGACGCTCCTCTTCTGGCAACGGCCGGCGCCAGAGTTATCAGCACCTTCCTATGGTTCGCATGACCAACACATATCTACTCGGAGGCGCCTCTACGCCCGATGAGATTCTTGCCGATACTGAATCAGGCGTGTACATCGCCCATCTTGGAGGTGGGCAGGTCAATACTGCGACTGGCGATTTTGTTTTTGGAATGACCGAGGCATATCTGATTGAGGGTGGCCGGATTACCGAGCCGCTTCGTGAAGGCAACCTGATTGGCAACGGTCCAGGTGTGTTGACTTCGATTGATGCGGTGGGCAATGACTTCGCTATGGGAGGGCCAGGAACATGCGGTAAAGATGGTCAAGGCGTGCCAGTTGGCGACGGCGTTCCAACGCTTCGCGTTGTAAGTGGTTTGACCATTGGCGGCACCGCAGCGTGAACCCAGAGGAATTGCAACAAGTTGCTGATCGCATTGTTGCCATGGCCCAGCCCGGCGAGCAGGTCGAGGCAGTGGTCGCATGGAGTAGGGACACTGAGGTCCGAGCATTCGAGGGACAAGTTGAGCATTTCGTCTCGGCAGACTCCGCCGGGGTAGGAATCCGCATCATTAACCAGGGCAAGCAAGGCTTGTCTTGGGCTGGGGTGCTTGATGACGCTGCGCTGAACGAGTGCCTGGCAGAGGCCCGAGACAATGCCAGCTTTGGTTCGGTCGATCCCCACGCGGGCTTGGCAGAACCCGACGGTGTAGTCCCAGACGAATTAGTGCTGTACGACGAGCGCTTGCTGCAGGCAGACACTGAAGAGAAGATTCGCCTGGCTATAGAACTCGAGGCCGAGGTTCGTAAAGGAGACCCAAGAATCTTTGGCATTGAGTCAGCTGACTATGCCGATTCGGTGGTGAGTACCGCCATTGCATCCACTACAGGTATCAGACGGGCAAGCGCAGAGACCTCGGTATACCTCGGGGTCTATGCCTTAGCCGGAGACGATGACGAGACAACCACCGGGTTTGGCTTTTCGGTGGGCCGCTCCCTGCAAGAGCTAGATCTAGAGGCCGCAGCAGATGAGGCAGTACAACGCTGCGTTCGGCTACTCGGTGCGAGTAAGGCCCCGAGCGAACGGCTGACTGTGGTGCTTCACCCCTACGTAACTTCTCAATTCTTGAGTCTGATTGCAGAGATGCTTTCGGGAGAGTCGGTAATTCGCGGTCGCTCACCCTTTGCCGGCCGAGTTGGTGAAGCCATTGCCGCGCCAGAGTTCACTATGTTTGACGATGCAACTGATCGGCTCAGCCCAACTGCATCAGACACCGACGGAGAAGGTTTGGCTTGTCGTGCAGTGCCGCTTATTGAGTCAGGAGTGCTTACCGGCTACTTACATAACGCGTATACCGCTCGGGTTTCCGGTACCTCATCTACTGGCTCTGCACAGCGCAGCAGCCATCGCTCCGCACCGGGAGTTGGACCACATGTCATCAAGCTGCGTCCCGGTCAAAGCTCTGCAGAAGAAATTATCTCGCAGGTCGGTGACGGATTTTTGGTCTATGACATTGCGGGCCTGCACTCTGGAGTTAACCCAGTCTCTGGCGACTTGTCGGTAGGAGCCGATGGGATTCGAATCCGTGGCGGGGAACTTGCCGAGGGGATTCGCGAAGTCACGATTGGCTCCACTCTTCAACGCATGTTGAACGATGTCGTAGCTGTTGGTTCAGACCTGACTTACTTCCCGTGGGAGTCAACTGGGGTGACGTTGGCCATTGCTGATGTCACGATGTCGGGCCAATGACCTCAACCGCAAAACATTTAGAGCCCGGCAACTCAAGCGATCTTGTTGCGTTGGCGCAATCGATACTCAATCAGGCAACTAGCGAGGACCAGATAGAGGTGCTGCTTAGTCGAGCAAGCAGCACCACGGTGAAGGTCTACGCGGGCCACGTGGAGTCGTTGACATCGGCAGATTCTTCGGGTGCTGGAATCAGAGTAATTCGCGACGGCAGGTTGGGGTTTGCCCATTGTGGCAGTTTGGACCCCGCAGTGTTGTCCGAGACCCTGCGTGAAGCCAGAGATAATCTTGAGTTTGGTGAACCCGATGAGTTCAACGGGCTTGCAGTGCCAGATGGCGTAGCTGTGGTTCCCCAGAACAGCTGGTCGCAGGCCGTGGTCGAGTTCCCTGTGGAGAAAAAAATTGCGATGGCGCTAGAGCTTGAGCGGCGAGTGCTTGAAGCAGATGATCGGATTACTGGTATTCGGTCCACTGCTTACGGCGATGCGTGGGGCGAGTCAGTGATTTTGTCTACGGCCGGTATTCGTGCAGTCGATAGCGGCGGTTCTTGCTCAATCTCTACCCAACCGCTGTCTAAGGTGGGCGAAGAAACCCAGACTGGATTCGGCTATGACTCGGGTAGGGTTCCAGAACTTTTAGATCTTGATCATGCAACTGCCGAGGCTGTGGATCGAGCCACTCGACTACTTGGAGCTACCAAGCCACCTTCGGCTCGCATGACCATTTTGTTGGAACCTCGCCTTGCCATCTCTTTGATGGGCATTGTCTCATCAATGTTGTCCGGTGAGTCGGTACTAAAAGGTCGCTCTCCGTTCGGTGACCGTATACATGACCAGATTGCATCGCCAGGGCTGTCCTTAATGGATGACCCAACGCGATCAGAGTCGATTGGTGCTGAAGAAGTCGACGGTGAAGGGCTTGCCTGCCGCTCCAATTTGCTGATCACTGATGGGGTATTGCAGGGATTTTTACAGGACTCATACTCCGGCCGGCGAAGCGGGTTAGCCTCGACCGGCTCAGCCGTTCGGGGAACTCGAAGCTTGCCTGGTGTTGGTGCGCAGCTGTTGGTTATGCAGCCAGGTACCCGCAGCTTTGAAGAGCTGGTGGCAAGTATCGACTTGGGCCTGTACGTAAATAGTTTTTCTGGGATGCACTCGGGTGTGAACTCAATCTCTGGAGACTTCTCGGTAGGCGCCGATGGCCTGATGATTCGTAACGGTTCACTTGCCGAGCCTGTACGCGAACTCACCTTGGCCTCAACGCTTCAGCGCCTACTGCTAGATATTTCGGAAGTGGGCGGAGACTTTGAGTGGCTTCGTTCGGGTGATGGAGCCTGCTCCTTAGTTATTCAAGATGTTTCGCTCTCTGGTTCCTAACCAGCCCGCCTCCTAACAACCTAAAATTCAGACCTGCACCACTACGGCACTATGACCACTACGGCACTATGACCACTACGGCACTATGACCACACTGATTGGCGCTGTGGCAGCTGCTTTCACAAGCGCGTCAACTTGCTTTGTCTGCACCGCCAAGGTCGCTTGACCCTGACCTACCCGAAGCACGAGAGCCGACAGAGCAACACGTTGAGCGCGGAGTTCTGCACCGTGTTGGCTGCCACCTAGCGAATCGGCGGCAAGGCTTGTGCCATCAGTACTTACCGAGACGACATCCACAATATCTCCGATCTGAATAGGTGCTGGCGCTTCCCCTAGTGGGATTGTGACTGCTTGAGTTTGCTCAGTCAGGGTTGCGCCGAGAGTGCCCGTACCAGATGCAGAGACTCGGCTGCGCAACAGAATCTCGCCAGAAGTTATTGCAACCTTGGCACGCCGACCCTCCGGTAGGTTCCTCAGAGCACCTGAAGGAATGAACCGCACGGGAATCTGTTCTTTTCGAACTGCAGAATGATCAAGTGCTTCTCCCTGCTGCAGCGAACGAGTTGCAATCAGCACTGGCCCACTGATTCCCCAAGAGGCTTGTTCGCTTTGAGCAGCCTGCAGTTGAGTCGTGACCTGCCAGCCCACGGTGAGAGCGACTAGCAGCACAATGAGTCGTGTAGCGAGCACATGCCGGGCAAGCGAGGATTGCTCAATTCGAGATTTGAATCGGGTGACTCGGGTTGCGACTAACTGCAAGCCTTTGCTCAATCCCAAAGCAAACTGACGGTTTGGTACAGGGTGTTGCTTCACGGCACGGTCCTCAAAAATTCACTGGCCGGAAGGCCGTAGGATCAGCGGGGGAAGCCGTCAGCAGGGTTTTTAGGAAACAGGGGTTTTTAGCAAACAGGTTTGCTAGTAAACAGGATTGCTTAAGCAGCAGATGAGCGCTGAAGGTCTACGGCGCTGATTGCAAGCCCAGCTTTACCTCGGCAAACAACACATCTGCCGGCGGACCTTCACTTGGAACTGTGAGTAGTTCGTGGCCAGCGTCGGTAACTAACACCGTGTGTTCGAACTGTGCCGAGCGCTGCATATCTCGGGTACTTACTGTCCAGCCGTCATCCCACATCTCTAGGCGGTTTGAGCCAAGGTTGATCATTGGCTCAACAGTAAAGGTCATGCCCGGCAGTAAAACGGTGTCGTTGTGGGGATCGTAATAGTGAGGAATCTGAAGGCTGGTGTGGAACTGATCGCCAATTCCGTGGCCAATAAACTCTCGTACAACTCCGTAGTTGAACTCGGCAACTGATTGCTCAATTGCGCGGCCGATTTCATAGACGCGAGCCTGAGGCTTAACTACGGCAATTCCAGCGTGCATCGCTGCTCGTGTTTGTCGCACGAGTTGGGCCGATCGCTCATCAACTTCGCCTACCAAGAAGTTGCAAGAGGTATCTCCGTGAACTCCCTCGATATATGCAGTTATGTCGACGTTGACAATGTCTCCATCCGCAAGCTTGCGGGTATCTGGGATGCCGTGACACACAATCTCGTTGGCCGAGGTGCACAAAGACTTTGGAAACCCTCGATAGTTGAGCGTTGATGGGTAAGCGCCGGCTTCGACCATGAACGCATGGCCGATTCGGTCGAGCTCATCATGGGTGATTCCTGGGCGAATGTGGCGACCCACCTCAATCAGCGCCTCGGCAGCAACCCGGCCAGCAACACGCATTGCCTCAATCTCTTCGGGGGTGCGGATGGCCCGACTGGCGCGGTCAGATGGCTCACCCGTGGCGGCATAATCTGGGCGGGCAATACCAGCAGGCACCGTCCTCATCGGGCTAATCAGCCCGGGCGTGACCGGAGGGGATTGTGGTTCTGGGAGTACTAAACGACGCTTGCGCTTTGCCATGGGTCTCCCATCGTAGAAGATTCGCTCACTATTGCGTTGTCGATGCAGCGGAGGTGTCTCCCCGGTTGTGCAAGCCCAAGGCAAGCCCAGCTTCGGCCCTAGGGACTGCACCAAAAAACCTGCCCTGCCCTAGATTTTTACTTAGCCAGCAGCCGAGCTCTTCTGAGTACTGCTCCGGGACCGAATCTGCGGTGTCACTCGCTAGGCTAGCCAAGGCCTGTTGAACCGCGAACGGAATCTTGAGATTGCAGTCTTCACTAGGAGTAGAGGAAAAGGGAATGCTCCATAAATCTGGACCTTGCAACGCCGGGTTTCCATCAGGGATGGTGCCTGGCCCATCCTCACATCTAATTGATGCCAACCACGACCCCGGGCTTCGGGCGTTTAGCAGCGTAATGCTGAGCGAGGCTTGCCTTCTAAAGAGCTCTGTCGGCATTGTCGACAATGATGGTTTGCTTGCTAAAAGCCAGATGTGAACGGCTGCCAAGACTCCGTGCAGGGAGGCCTCTTCGGCATTGCATGCGGCGTCTCCGTGATGGCATAAAGCGTGAGCTATCGACGGAGCAATAGCCGCTGGATGTTCTGATTTGTAGCGCTGGTTGAGTACCCGACGCAAGGGATCAGCGTTGCCAACCTCGGACCCAATAACGCGCCCCTCACCGCTGACTACGCCAACCCCAAGGTGCTCTATCGCTGCCTCACCTGTCAGGAATGCGTGCAGCAATGAGTCTGCTGGCCCACCGCTTAACAGCAGTAGTGCAGCGCGAACCGCCGGGTCTGGCACTCGTTGAAGAAGGTCGGAATTAGTAAATAGCTTCTGGACTGTTTCGGCGTCGTTGTGGCCAAAGAATTCGGCCAGGACAGCAGCACCTTGTTCCTCGGTATACGGCGGGGTCGAGGCGGGCCGCATCGGGGGGCCCTGCGGATAGATTCCAGGCTGTCCGAAGAGAGTATTCGAGCTAAATAGGCCCAAGTTATTTGGCACTGATGGCGCGTAGCTCAAAAGCCGCTCAGCTTGCGCAACAGAGAGTTCGTTCACAAGTGGTCGTCAGCTAACGCTCTATTGTGCTTGCCCATGCTGCCGAGTCTGCCACTTCAGTCCTATTCTGGGCCACTGTGTCGAGCCGCAGCAGTACTGCAATTCTTATAGCAGTAGCCCTTCCACTCGTAGTATTGAGCATTGATTTTTCGGGTGTAGCAGTAGCTCTTCCAGATATTGGCAAAGAGCTTGGTGTTCCCGCGAGCAGCACTGGTTGGGTCATCAACGCGTTCGCCTTGGGTGCGGCTGGTCCGCTGCTGGTCTCTGGCCGGGCGGCCGACCTTTATGGTCGACGGCGCATGTTGTTGATTGGTGTGGCGGTGTTTTCTTTAGGAACAGTGCTTGCCGCACTTGCTCCAGAATTTAGTGTGCTGATACTGGCCCGGGTGATTCAAGGCTTTGCAACCGCACTGTTTATGACGGCCTCATTATCAGTTGTCAGCACCTCATTTACTGGAGAGCGTCGCGCTTGGGGGATTGGCATGTGGAGTGCTATTGGCAGCACCGCCGCTGCAGCTGCACCCGTGGTGGGGGGTTTACTTGTTGCAACCTTGGGATGGCGCTGGTTCTTTGCGCTCAACCTTCCTGTTCTGCTTGCAGCACTCATCATGATTCTGCGTTTCGTTCCAGAGTCCTACGGAAATAAGCGCCCCATTGACGTTGTGGGAGCAGTACTTGCAACAGCATCGGTTACATGTGTTATTTACGGGCTTCAAGAAGCAGGCATGAAGGGTTGGCTAAGTCCTGCGGCGCTTGGGCCGATTGCATTAGGGGTGGCAGTTTTCGCTGTGTTTGTGATTCAACAACGCAGCTCTGCACAGCCGCTTATTGCTGCTGCAATTGTTCATGCGAGCGCCTACCGACCACCCGTAGCAGTTGCATTTTTGGCGAATTGGGGATTCGGAGCGATCAATATTTTAATGACCTTCTGGTTGCAAGAGGTTCGAGATCTGTCGGCTGGTGTCACTGGTCTGGTTTTCTTGGCTTACTCAGTGCCCTTTGCCATCATGGGCGCACTGACTGGCCGAGTCGTGAAGTTCGCCGGCACACGAGCCCCAATGGGTTTGGGAATGTTACTGATTGCGGTTTCATTTGCCACTTTGACTCAGCTTGGAGCGAGCGCCTCGTTCGGGCTGGTAGTTGTGGCCATGGCGCTGTCGGGAGTTGGACAAGGCTTGGCCTACAACGTCGCTACCACAGCTGCCATGACAGCAGTTCCAGACGAGGATGCCGGAGTTGCCTCTGGACTGCTTACCGCTTTACGTAATGTGGGAGTCGCAGCAGGTGTAGCAGTTGCAAGTCTGGCTATTTCTGTTCCCTCTTCGGCTAGCACTTCTGCACAGAATGAAGATTTCACCGCCGGGTTACAGCGGGCCTCATGGGTAATCGTTGTGATTTCGCTAGTGGGCATGGTAATTGCCGGCATTTCGGGCAATGCGGGCGGAAAAACTGCGAATCCGCAAACGCGTTCGGCTAGCTAGCTAGCTAATTAGCTAGCGCCTGCGGGTGAGGCTGGCGCAAAAACTTCGTATGCCCCTGGCGACTCGAAAGCCTTTTGCGGAATCCCCCAACGCTGTCGAAGTTCCTCGAGCGGTGTGTCCGCTAAGGCAAAGTGATCTACTCCGCCCATTACGTCGGCAGTGCACTGTCGTGCCCGCCGGAAAGCGTCAACTAGGTGATCAACTGCTCCCTTGTCCGACAGGGTGTCAGCTCTTGCAATCGTGACGGGCTTGCCGCCCACCGTAGTGATTGTGCCGTTCTGGAAGAGAGCGAGGGTAAGAATAAACTGAATCAGACCTCGCCCGTCTTCCATGGTTGCGGCAATGAAGGCGAACACGTCAATCTCGCCCTCGGGGGACGGGCCGTAGTCAGTAAGTACGTGAACCCAATCGTGAAGGGCGCCGATTTCATAGATACCGTTCGGCTCACCCGGAAAGGAAAAGCCGTGCACGTTATAAAAGCGTGCCACCCCGTGGCCCCAAGATCCCTCGGGGCAGTTCCGTAGGCCCCGCCACTTTGCGGCAAGCTTGTCGTCGCTACCGAGCGAGTAGTAGGCAAGCTTCGAGCGCAGGAGTTCACCGCCACGGCCCGTAAATACGCCCTTAACAGTTTGCTCGGTGTACCAAGAGTTGCGCATCAGATCAGCGTGCAACCTAAGCGTGTGTTCCTCGGCTGTGTCTCTGAGGATCGTTGCGTACTTTGCTTCTGACCCGATTGCTAGCAAATACTGAGCAGCGTGTTTTTCTAAGCCGGCAGGAAGCGGATTCATCGTGAGTTCTAAGACTGTTACAAAGTTGGCACATTGCTTCAGGAGATGGCTGTCTTGTAATTCTGCGGCGGCCTTTTCAACGCTGCTCGGCGAGAACTCCCGGACTGCCAGCGCAGTTCCGGGTGTAAACGCGTCAAGAGTAGACTGGAGTAAATCCAGTTGTAGCTCAGTCGGCCCACCGCCTGGCCAAGTGAGTGCTCCGAGCACTGCGCTAAAGAGCGGAACAACCTCAGCTTTCGTGGGCGGATCAAAGCGCGGCATTAGACGGTGCGATCTCCCCAGCGAGGCCGAGCTAACTCGGCTGGCAAGGGCTGAACAAGGCATAACTCGTTGCCCTCAGGATCTGCCATCACGTAGTGATGGTCTCCCTTCAGTTCTTGAATAGTGCGCACATACGAACCGCCGAGTTCAATGATTCGATCTCGCGCAAAATCAATGTCAGTTACTTCAATATCGGGCCGCAAAACCAGTAAGTCTGGTCGCTTCGCAGTACTTGGTTGGAATGCAAAGAACGTGCCGCCGGGGTCTGGGCTGAGTTGCACCCAGTCAGCTTCGCTCTCAACGATCTGTACATCAAGAACCTGACACCAGAATGCGGCAAGCACTAAAGGGTCATGAGCATCAATCACCACGGATCGCATCCATCCCACAGCACCTATTCCCGAGCCTTGTGAGTTAGCTGGAGTCTGCATGAATGGTCTCCCTGTTGATTGTGCTAGTCGTTTGACTTGGTTTTTGCCGGTGTTGCAGTCGTAGGTTTATCACCCGAACTACCCCCAGGGCCGGAACCGGAAGAACTTGAAGATTCGCTCTGCGATGACCCGCCGCTTGCTCCAGAGCTACTCGAGTCGGACTTTTGGGACTCAGTGCCCGCCGAGCTAGAACGGTTCGAGTCAGACTTTTCGGACGCAGAGCTAGAGGACTCAGAGCTATCAGAGGATGAACCTGCAGAACTGGCGTTTGATGAGCCAGAGCGGCTGTCATTTTTGTAAAATCCAGAGCCCTTAAAGGTGATTCCTACTGGTTGAAACACTTTGCGGAGTTCGGCTTGTCCACAGTCGGGACACACGGTGAGTGAGTTGTCAGAGAAGGGTTGCTGGATGTCGAATTGATGGGAACAGTTTTTGCAGCGGTATTCGTATACGGGCATCGGAGGATTTCCACCTATAGGTCAATCTTGCTGGGCTTTATATGGCTGGGCTTGATATAGCTGAGGTAAGGCCACCGTCTGCTTGGGCGCAGGCACTCACGGCACAGAACCCGTCATGGTAACGCCTAGAACGCGAGCTACCCAAGAAGCCTTTGTTAATGCTTCGAGTACAAGCGTGGTTTGTTCACAAAACTCTTGGTCAAAGAGATCGCCAGGTAATTGTCAACAGTTCGACTGCAGTTGGTTGAAACTGAGAGGATGATAGTTACCATGACCTCTGTAACCTTTCAGGAATTGCCAAGATCTGAAAAGTGCGCAAGGAATGAACCTTGTGCGTGATCCTGGATCTGCCGACACCAACATCGGAGTAGCACATGGGCCGTGTAACTAAAGCAGTTATTCCAGCAGCAGGACTAGGAACGCGCTTCCTTCCTGCAACTAAAGCCCAGCCCAAAGAGATGTTGCCCGTAGTTGACCGTCCGGCTATTCAGTATGTTGTCGAAGAGGCTGTAAAGGCCGGGATCGACGACATCTTGATCATCACCGGTCGCAATAAGCGCAGCTTGGAAGATCACTTCGATCGCAACTTTGAGTTGGAGTATCAGCTCAAGGCCAAGGGCAAGATGGGCGACCTAGCCGAGGTTGTAGAACTTGCGGAGCTTGCCGATATTCATTTTGTTCGTCAAGGCGAGCCACTTGGTCTGGGTCATGCAGTGTCAGTTGCCCGCAAGCATGTTGGAAATGAGCCGTTTGTGGTCATGCTGGGCGACGACATCATGGATGAGAATTCCACTGTCCTGACCAACATGATCAAAAGCTTTGATGAGCATGAGGCCTCGGTGGTTGCCCTCATGGAGGTCGATAAAGAATCAATATCTTCATATGGCTGCGCTGCCGTTACTAACTACAGCGGTGCCCTGTGCGAAATCACCGAGATTGTTGAAAAGCCTGATCCGTCGGATGCCCCTTCAAACTTGGCAGTCATGGGCCGATACTTGTTTACTCCAGAGATTTTTGATGTACTCGCCGATGTCCAGCCTGGCGTAGGAGGCGAGATTCAGCTGACCGATGCCATCGCAGCGCTGCTTGGTAATAGCCCTGTGTTTGGTTACGTCTTTAGCGAGGGTCGCTTTGATATTGGTAAGAAGATTGATTACCTGCGGGCAACCGTTGAGTTGGCGCTGAGACGTGAAGATCTTGGCCCCGAGTTTCGTGAGTTCCTGTCAATGGTGGCAAAGCGCGAAGAACTCTGCTGATTGCAGCAGGTATGACTCACGTGCGTGGCAGCATCGGCAGGCACCTAAGATGGCGCGATGTCAGACAGGGGTTTAACCCATCTTGATCCGTTAGGTCGTGCGCGCATGGTTGACGTGACTCCTAAGGAGCCGACTCACCGTCGAGCGATTGCCCGAGGTCGGGTCTGCATGACCACCGATACCACCTCGCTAGTAGCGCGCGGGGCCATCAACAAGGGTGATGTGCTCTCGGTGGCTCGAGTAGCTGGCATCCAAGCTGCGAAAAGAGCCTCGGACCTGATCCCGTTGTGCCACCCCGTTTTGATGGGCGCAATGCTGATTAACTTTCGTATTGAGGATGAATTCATAGAGGTTGAGGCCCAAGTAGAGACGGTGGATCGAACCGGTGTCGAGATGGAGGCGCTCACCGCTGTGTCAGTGGCTTGCCTGACGATTTATGACATGTGTAAGTCAGTTGATCGCTCTATGGTGATTGGCGAAATTGCGCTCTGGGAGAAAACTGGTGGCCGATCTGGAACATTTCAGCGGCAGTCAGGACCAGCGGATGAGGCAAGCAGAGACCTGTAAACGCAAGTGTTTTTGCCAAAGTACCAGTAATTACACTCTTGTAATCCGTAAGCTACTTGTAACATTGCAGTCAAAACCGTAAAGTAATGTTCGCATTCAGTACACCTCGACCAACAACGAGCTGTTTTCGAAATTCTCAATGAATCGATTGTTCCCGCCAGAACCCTCTGTTCAAGAAAAGGAATGAAGCATTCTATGAATGTCTCAACGCTGATCTTTCTAGGCCTTGCAGTCGTGTGGGCAATAGTTTTACTTCCAGAACTTCTTAGGAAGCTTGCTCTGAGTCGTCGAACCGACTCCATTAGTTCGTTCAACCAGCAACTTTCGGTCTTACATCGCTCCGGTAATCGACGTGGGGCTGACTTGCCTGGCATGCCCCGCCCAGTCAGCTTGAACACGCAGCGCAATGCAGGGAGCAGTTCTTCTTCAAATAATGAGGCTTCCAATAATGTGATTGACCTGCGTGACCGAACCAACGCTCGGCCAGTGGGCATGCCCCAGCAGAAGGTCTCTCCGGCAATGCGTCGCAGGCGTCAAGATGTTCTTGTAGTGCTTGCTTCAGTCGCAGTGTTAACCCTGCTCTGCACGGTTGCTTTCGGAAGCATCTTCCTCCTCCCTTTCGTGTTGTCGGCTTCGCTTCTTGTTGGATATGTGCTCTTGCTGAATCAGACCAATCATTCGGCCGGATTTATGCAGCAGCGTGACCATCGCAATGGCCTAGTGCCTGCAAGCTCGCTTCCGAGCGCGCTACAAACCTCAACTGTTGGTCGCTCCACTCCGGCTCCGCGCCGAGTAGCAAACTAAGAGTCGCCTCACTGGCTACTTGAGTGAGCCGTTCCCCGGCTATTCTCAAGGTTCCTTACCCGGGGGTGTAGCTCAGTTGGCTAGAGCGCTTCGGTCGCATCGAAGAGGTCGTGAGTTCGATTCTCATCACCTCCACCGGAAACAGAACCCCGACCCAAGGTCGGGGTTCTTTTATTTTTTGGTGTTGATGTGGTCTGGCATTTCTAGTAAGCGGTTTGTAAATAGAACGAACAGTCGATCATGTATCAGCGTGCTTCAAGCCCAACTCATAACCGCGTTGGCTGACCGCAACAAGCACCGGCAAGGATGCGGCTACAAAATTTGCCGAGTGGATCTCAGTACGCGCCAAATTCACCCGAGCAGAAGCACACACCTGAACACCAGAGAAACCACCAGTGAGATCACCAACACCACCAGCACTCATGATCTGTTGGTGGTATCAGCGCGTCCGGTAGTTCAGTAGGATTGACTGTTGATCTGCAATGTTCCTCTGCGGGGACTTTTGCTTGACCTTGTGCTGAGGAGGCGCTCGAAGTGCTCTTTCCAACGATGACGTTCGCGTTGTTCTTCGTCGTTGTCCTTGGAGTCAGCTGGAAGCTCAATGATCGCCCCACAGACTGGAAACTGTTTGTACTCGGAGCGAGCTATTTGTTCTACGGCTGGGCTGATTGGCGCTTCTGCTTTCTTCTGAGCGCATCTACCGTCGGAAACTGGGTACTCGCCCAAGCAGTGTTTCGAGCTAGAACAGATGCACGCCGTAAGCGATGGATGCTGCTAGCTGTTGGGCTAAACCTGATCCTCTTAGGCTTCTTTAAGTACTACGGATTCTTCGTTGAATCGGCCCTGAGCGTGCTTGAGCCTCTTGGTCTTGCGGCCACCCCCATGCTCATCAAAGTGGCACTTCCCATTGGGGTGTCGTTCTTTACTTTCTGCGCCATTAGCTATGTAGTGGACGTGTTTCGTGGCCATCAAGACACTGTTAGCTTGCTGGATTTTGCGGTGTATCTCTCATTCTTTCCGCATCTTGTAGCTGGTCCGATTGTGCGCGTCTCTGAATTTGTTCCTCAGATGAACGAACGACCAGGTGGACAGTCTGTAGACGTAACGCGTGCTGTCCGACTGATTTGTCGGGGCATGTTCAAGAAAGTCGTGATCGCCAACTTCTTGGCAACCGCAATCGTCGATCCCGTGTTTGTCGCGCCTGGTCAATTCAGAAACTGGGAACTGCTGGTTGGCGCTTGGGCATACGCAGTTCAGATCTATGCAGACTTCTCTGGCTACACCGATATTGCCATTGGTATTGCTTTGCTGATGGGCGTGAAGTTCCCAGACAATTTCGATCAGCCCTACTCTGCCCGAAGCATCCAAGATTTTTGGCGTCGCTGGCATATGACGCTGTCTCGCTGGCTTCGTGACTACTTATACATCCCACTCGGCGGTAATCGCGGCGGCCCAAATGGCGAGTATCGCAACTTGTTCTTGACCATGCTCTTTGGTGGGCTTTGGCACGGCGCAAGCTGGACCTTCATTATCTGGGGCGCCTATCACGGCGTGGGTCTTGTAGCGGAACGCAGACATGCAGTGAGCGTCGAGGCAAGGTGGCTACCTACCGAGGATGCTGAACTGCAGCCACGTGACAACCCCGATGAGACCAAGGTGATGCAGCGAGCAACTCCAACTGTTGTGTCCACCGAAACAATGAACCCCTGGCTGGCGCGGCTTTTGGTATTTCACTTTGTGGTGGTTGGTTGGATCTTCTTCCGCTCGACCTCTATCACCGGTGCACTTGAGTACTTCTGGGGCTTGATCACCAACTGGGGAGTCGGAACTTTAGTTACGCCGGTAGTTTTGCTGGCAATCTTTGTAGGCATGATCGGACAGTTCATACCCCGTCGAATTGGGGATGCCCTTGAGTACAGGGCCTCTCAACTACCTCCTATCATCATGGCCATTGGTGTAGGCGTATTCCTTTTGGCGATCAACCTGCTTGGCCCGCAGGGTGTCGCCCCGTTCATTTACTTCAACTTCTAATGAACCAGACCAGATCAGCCCAGCCCCGCCGTCGACCTCGGCGCGTTCGGCGCACTCAATCAGCAGAGACTGTCTGGAAGGGACTAGTTGTTTCTCTGATTGTTTTTGTGGTTCTTGCCTCGGGAAACATGGTGGCTTCTGCTGAAGGAATGCCGCTTGGCTGGCAGCGGACACTTGCAGTGGGAACCTCGGCAGTAATCGACCGACTCACCAACTTGGTGTCACTTAATCGTCCTTACGATTGGGCGGCAGAACAGCTTGGCGTCGAGCAAGACAACGCAGACTTTGAGTTCCCCGTGGTAGCCGGTCCAGATGCTGAACCCTCGGTAACCACCACCACAATGCCTGCAGTGCGGGTCCCTACTGCCGCTAATCCACTCAAGGTTGTTGTGGCCGGTGACTCCACAGCAAAAGCTTTGGGCGACATGTTGAAGTCATCAGTCACTGACATTCCCGAGCTGAGCATTACAAATTACGGCAAGGTGTCTACTGGCCTGGCTCGCTCCGATTACTTCAACTGGGGCGCGAGGATGCAAGAGATTGTTGCAACTGACTCACCTGAAGTGACCTTGTTTATGGTGGGTGCCAACGATGGTCAGTCCATCCTTGAAGGCGATGGCACCGTAGTTGCCCAGTACGGCTCTGCCGACTGGGAGGAGCAGTACCGTGAACGAATAGCCGGGATTATGGACCTAAACCAAGGCAACGGCCGTCGACTGATCTGGGTAGGCGAACCAAACGTGGGCAAAGGAAATGTTCAAGAAGCAGTTCAGACCGGCAATCGGATAGCCCAAGAAGAGGCGAAGACTCGACCCTGGGTGACGTACTTCAATGTGGCAGCACTTGTTGCCGGACCAGATGGCAACTTTGCCGACTACATCACCTTGCCGGACGGAACCACAGCGCGTTGCTACGCCGGAGACGGCGTTCACTTAAGCGTCAAATGTATGAACCTGGTCATGGACAGCCTGGTTCCAGTTCTGACAGGGCTCTACAGCACTAGCCCCGGCCCTTAAAGAATTGTGCCAAGCAGTACCTCGTGAAACCAGATGGCGCACATAGCCCCAAGTGCCAGCCCTGGTCCAAATGGAAACCGACTGTCTTTGCGAATCACCAGAGCGACAAGGCCCATGAGTAATCCAAAAAGACTTCCGAAGAGCAGCCCATAGATTGGTAGCACCGGATGTAGCCATGCCAAGAACATGCCCAGAAGCAGTGCCATGCGAACATCACCAAATCCGAGCTTGCTGGGGGCAATCAACCAAAGAATGAAGAACAATAAAAAGGCGCCGACACCGCCCCCAACTGCATAGAAAATCTGCGAAGGGTCACCGAGCCCAATCGACACAATGCTGATCAGCACCAAACCAACTGAGGCCCCTAGCCAAGGTATCCAGTAGGGAATCAGCCAGATCCGCAGATCAACTACAGATATTGCCGCCAAGACAATAACTAGCCAGAGATAGGGCAGCGCCACCCAACTGCCGCTCAGCTGGATCAGGGTCACGAGCAGGGCCACCGGAACCCCGATCTGAACAAGGGGAACAGTCCACGGAAACCTTTTCCCGCAGTCAGGGCAACCCCGAAACCAACTCAGCACAGGGAGCGCGTCCGCCGTGCTGCACACATGGCGACAGTTCGAGCAAATGGCTTGGCGGTAAACTGCAGAGATGGCAACCGGCGCGCTAGTAGCTGTTCCACCCTCGGTAGCAACGTCTCGCGGAGTGAGTGGGCGAAGCTCTTTAAATCTGTGCAATGGAACGGTAATGAGCCAAGCTATGAATAGTCCAAACAGGCCCAACGCAATGAGTTGCATCAGACCTCAAGCAACTTTTCTGCCAACTTTTGTGCTGCTGCCCGATCGATTTTTTGGGCACTGCTGAGTGGTAAGGCATCAACGATCACTAACAGATCAGGAAGCTTGTACTGAGCAATGAGCTGCCGCCCATGCTCTCGAAGTTCTTCAAGCAGCGGCGGATCTTTGGGCTCTTGAGCGCAGACCATGGCGAGTCCGAGTTCTCCTAATATCTGATCGGGGTAAGGCACGACTACCACAGCGGCAACCTTTGGATGATCGAGAATGGCCGCTTCTACTTCGGCGGGAAACACGTTGTAGCCGCCGCGGATATACATCTCGCTTTGTCGGCCCGCCAGCATGACTCGTCCAGCGCCATCCATTCGCGCTAGATCGCCTGTCCGCAACCAGCGGTCTTGCGTGAGTGCCCGCTTAGTCGCGTCTTCGTCGTTCCAGTAACCATGCATGACAGCAGCTGACCTCAGCTGAAGCTCACCAACCTGCCCCGTTGGCAGCAAGCGATCCTCGGCATCAGTGATGCGAACCTCTACACCGGGGCGCGGTAAACCAACAGTCTGAAGTTCGTCCTCACCAGAATCATCAAAGCCAGTCGCAATACCAACACCTCCTGATTCTGTTGAGGAGTAGCGAATTGAGTAGCCAACCCCAAAGCGCTTGCGTGCCTGTCGAACTAACGCCGGGGGAGAGGCCGCACCCCCAGCAATAATCCCAGTGACGCAACTAAGATCTAGTGAGTCCATGAGCGGTGATTGAAGCATCAGTGCAAGCTGCGGTGCCACCACTCCTAGGGTCGAGATGCGGTGCTTTGCCACAAGACGAAGAGCCTCATCTGCTCGCCACTTTGGCATCACATGAAGTGTGTTTCCCATACGCAGATACCAAGGAAGCTTGGTTGACATCCCCACGTGAGCGAACTGGGTTGAGGCCAGCATGGCTGCGCCGCCTCCCCAGATATTTTCTGCGTCGGGCCCTAGGTCGATGTTCTGAATCGCCCGAAGTTGTGAGACACAAAAAACTGCAGCCTTGGGTTGGCCGGTAGTGCCAGAGGTAAAGCAGATAACGGCCTCGTGATGATCAGCCCTCTCAAAATTGCCAGAAGAACTCAAAAGTTCTGGCAGTATTTCAGATGCTGGCTCGATACTGGGCTCAATACTCCGTGACCCAGGTTCAAGCACCGCTAGTTCTGCCCTCAGAGGTAACCCGTCAATCAATGTTGGGTCTGCCAAGGTGATCCGGGGAACCAACAATTTTACCAAAGCAGCGCGTTCAGGTGCTGATAAAGCTGGACTGATTCCAGCAAACACTGCACCTAGGCGAGCTGTTGCCACCGCCGCCACCGCCCAATCACCCCCAGATGGAACCAGCAGAGCGACGCGGTCGCCGGCCACAACCCCCCGCTTTGCAAGCGAGGCCGCTAATGCATCGGCATGTCGGTCAAGCTGGGCGTAGGTCAGCACTCCGTCTGCTGCAACAACTACTGCTCGGTCGCCAAAGCGCTGGCCTGCCTCACGGGCTATTTCACTGAGCACAGCCAAGATGGTAGGGCACCGGCCCATTGGGGGAGCGGCTCCCACTAACGTTGCCAACTCATGGAGCCGAATCCTGAGTCCATTCTGCTAACCGACCGCACTGCGCTTGTGACCGGAGCCGCTCGCGGCATCGGCCGCGCCACTGCTTTGGCGCTTGCTCGCTTTGGGGCTGACGTAGCAGTCTGTGACCGGCTTGGCGATGAGCTAGCCGAGACAGTTGCCGACATCACTAGTCTTGGCAGGCTTGCTCCAAGTGCTGTGCTTGACGTTCGAGATACCCCCGAGGTTGATGCTTGGATTGCAGAACTTGGCAGCCAATGGAGTCACCTTGACGTGCTAGTAAACAATGCCGGGGGCGGATTTCACTCATCGGTCATGGACCTCAGCGAAAACGGCCAAGCGGCCTTGATCGCAGAGAACTTCACGCAAGTGGTTAACGTCACGCGCCGCTGTGTGCCTCTGCTAGCGCGTTGTTCTTCAGGTGCATCAATCATCAACATCACATCGGTAGAGGCTCATCGCGCTGGCCCTGGGTTTGGCGTTTATTCAGCGATGAAGGCAGCGGTTGCCAACTTGACCCGAACCCTTGCCTTAGAACTTGCCGATCAGCGGATCAGAGTCAATGCCATCGCCCCTGACATGATTCCAACTCCTGGTGATCGCTCGCTGATTGAGGAATCAGAAGCATTAAGTGGAACTGATTGGGCAAATACTCCCTGGCCTGATCAAGGCCATGCTGGAGACGTTGCTGCGGCCGTAATTTGGCTTGCCGGACCAATGAGCAAGTTTGTAACGGGCACCACAGTGCACGTAGACGGCGGCACTTTTGCTTCTTCTGGCTGGAAACGAACCCTTGATGGCGGGCGCTGGGTTCTCTAATTCGCTGACTACGCCTACTATCTGACGACCCGTCAGATATCTGGCCATTTGTCAAAGTTCAAAATAGGAGCATTCATGGAGTCAGCAGCACCCGACGCGCCACTTGCGGGCCTTCGAGTTATCGAGTTCTCATTGCTTGGTCCTGGCGCAGTAGGGCTTCACCTTGCCGATTTAGGCGCAGATGTCATCAAGGTTGAGTCACCCCAGGGTGACTACATCCGGCAAATGACCTGGCCAATCATCGAAGACTCCTCGCTCTTGCATTGGCATATTAATCGCGGCAAGCGTTCCATCACTTTGGACTTGCGGAGCGAGGAAGCCAAAGATGTTTTTCGTGATCTTGTTCGCGATGCCGATGTGGTCATCGAGGCTATGCGTCCCGGCGCGCTTGCCAAACGCGGACTCGGCTATGAAGACCTGCGAGAGATCAACCCTCGGATCGTATTTTGCACCATCTCCGGCTACGGCATGACTGGCCCCTATGCCAACCTGCCAAGCCACGGAATTGCCTATGACACCTGGGCCGGATTGGTCAAGCCTGGTTACACCGATGATGGTTACCCGTTCATCCCAGAGCACCCATCAGTTGGTATTCATGCCGGGCCTTTGTTCGCAGCGTTTGGCGTACTGGCTGGTGTAACCCGTGCCCGTGAAACAGGTGAAGGTTGCTTCTTGGAAGTTGCTCAATCAGATGCATCTGCTGCTATGGACTGGCTGCGTAGCGAGACCTTCAAAGCCTACGAACGCCCGCAGTCAGAGGTAACCGGGAACAAGGCTGACAACTATGAGCGTCGCGCCCCCGGTACTGCTGGCATGACCACAGGCGTCCGCTATCAAATCTATGACTCCTCTGATTCGCACATCTTATTTATGGCCTCTGAGCAAGAGTTCTGGAAGAACTTCTGCGCCGGAGTTGACCGTATGGATCTGTTCGAGAAATGGCCCGGATCAAAGTTTGGGGATCACGCTCGAGACAACCTTGAGTTGCGCAAGATTCTGGCGGAAATCTTTAAGACCAAAACCACAGCCGAATGGGTGATCTGGTCGGGTGAGCACAACACCACCATTGCTCCGGTGAATACCCCCGAGACTCTGGCTCAAGACCCACAGTTTCTTGATCGACTTGGCTTTATGAGCCATGAGACTCATGGCGCCGACATGATTCCGTACCCCGTTAAGTTCGTTGGCGAAGAACCCGTCGACCCAACCCCCGCTCCAACTGCGGGCCAACATAACGATGAAGTCCTTGAAGGCGTGCTTGGCTACACCTCGGAACAGGTGGCTGCATTGCGTGAGGCCGGAGCATTAGGAGAAGGTAGATGACTAAGGACTTATGACTGCTGACTCTGAACTTCCACAAGTTGGGTCCCGTGTTGACCTTCAGTACGAAACAATTCCGGCGCTTCTCCGCGCTGTAGCTCAACAGCGTTACGCAGCCGAAATAGTGGTGGATCATTCCTGCGAGCCAGTTATGAGGATGACCTATGCAGAGCTGCTAGCACGTGTCAACCAACTCGCAGCAGCGCTAATCAGCGAGGGAATTCAACCGGGTGATCGGGTTGCAATTTGGGCTCCGAATTGTTGGGAGTGGATTGTTGCGCTCTTAGGTTTGCAGTCTGCGGGAGCAGTACTGGTCCCTCTTAACACTCGTTATAAGGGCTTGGAAGCAGCAGATATTTTGCGTCGTAGCCATGCGCGACTGCTCTTTACCGTCGAGGGCTTCCTTGGCAACGAGTACGTCTCAATGCTGTCGGACCACCAAAAGGATCTGCCTGACTTACAGCGAATTGTCCTACTTCGTGATGCTGGTCTGTTGGCCGAGCAAGCCTGCACGCTTGATGAGTTTGTAACTGAGCATGCCGGAACTGCCGATCAGGGTGCAGTGACTGCACGCGTTGCTGAGCTCTCTGGGCAGGACCTGTCCGACCTGTTATTTACCTCGGGTACGACGGGTCAACCCAAAGGCGTGATGCTGACTCACTCTCAGACCCTGCGCGCGTTTGGGGATTGGGCTCACATTGTTGGTCTGCAAGATACCGACCGCTATCTGGTCATTAACCCGTTCTTTCATGCATTTGGCTACAAGGCGGGCATTATCGCTTCGCTGATTGCTGGGTCAACTCTGGTGCCGGTAGCTGTGTTTGATCTAGATGCGGTCCTCGACCTGATTGAGCAGGAACGCATCAGCGTGCTGCCAGGTCCACCAACGATTTATCAGGGTTTACTGAATCATCCTGGGTTTGACCCTCAGCGAACAACCTCACTTCGCCTTGCAGTGACGGGTGCAGCAGTGGTGCCAGTTGAGCTTGTAGAGGCCATGAGAAACATCCTGGGCTTTGGCACCGTGGTGACTGCTTATGGCATGACAGAGGCCTCTGGCATTGCTACTACTTGTCGCAGGGGAGACCCTGCAGAACTCATCGCAACTACCTCTGGACGTGCCTACCCAGGTGTAGAGGTGCGGGTAGTTGATGACAGCGGCGCAGAGTTGCCGACTTTTGAGCCTGGCGAAGTGATGGTTCGTGGGTACAACGTCATGAGCGGTTATTTCGAGGACTCAGAGAAGACTGCCGAGTCGATCGATTCTGATGGCTGGTTCCGAACTGGCGATGTAGGGGTAATGGATGCCAGCGGTTACCTGCGCATAACTGACCGCATCAAAGACATGTTTATTGTTGGCGGTTTCAATGCTTACCCGGCAGAGATTGAGCGGCTCCTGTTGTTGCATCCCGACGTTGCGCAAGTTGCAGTGATTGGTGTTCCCGATGAACGCTTGGGTGAGGTTGGCTACGCCTTTGTGGTGGCCACAAGTGGAACTACACCTGACCCAGCGCAGATTATTTCTTGGTCACGAGAAAACATGGCCAACTTTAAGGCGCCGAAATATGTCGAGTGCGTTGACGAGTTGCCACTGAATGCAAGTGGCAAGGTGTTGAAGTTTGAGTTGCGCGATTCTGCGCAGGCCACACTTCAGGCCTAGCTACTTCCCAGAAAAACGACCCCCCCACTACTGGAGCAGATTGATGAAATTTTGCCATGGTCTTATCGGTGCGCCACCAAAGGATTGGAACCGACTCGCCCGAGCCTGTGAGGCAGCGGGGTTTGATTCAGTTGCAGTGTCGGATCATGTGCTCTTTCCTGAAACGCTCGAATCTAAATACCCGTATACCCCTGACGGTACGCCAATGTTCAGTCCCGAAGAAGACTGGCCAGATGCTTGGGTGGCAATTGCATCAATGGCTGCGGTGACTACTTCACTACGCTTTATTACCAACGTGTTTGTGTTGCCTTCGCGCAACCCGTTCTTGGCAGCTAAGTCAATTGGCACTGCTGCATACCTGTCTGAAGGCCGTGTTGGGTTAGGAGTTGGCGCTGGCTGGATGCGAGAGGAGTTTGACCTTCTTGAACAATCGTTTGCGAAACGCGGCAAGCGAATGGAAGAAATGATTCAAGTGATGAAAGCGCTCTGGACTGGTGAGATGGTTGAGCACCACGGCGAATTTTATGATTTCCCACCCGTGCAAATGCGACCTTGCCCACCGTCTCCGGTGCCGATTTATGTGGGCGGACATTCCGATATTGCGTTCCGTCGTGCGGCCACAATCGGAGATGGCTGGCTGGGAGTTCACTACTCACCTGAAGAATTATTGAACTACTGCAAAGTGTTGCAGCAGGCCCGAGAAGATGCGGGCACTGCAGATGCACCCTTCGAGATCATTGCGTCACCTATGGCAGCCCCAAAGACTGACCTATTAGAAGAACTCGCTGTGGCAGGGGTGACTTCGATACTGACTTCGTCATGGATCTCGGGTGGAATGACTGCGCCAGAGGTAGGCCGAGCCGAAGAGATGATAGCGGCGTACGGTGAGCGCTTCATTAACTGACAAGTTGACGGAATTAACTGACAAGATGTCACCGTGAGTTCCGAGCCGCGTGATGTTGGGTCCATCGAGGGCCGAGAGGTTCCTCAAACTCAGGCAGAGTTCAGCCAAGCAATGCAAAAGATTCGGGCGAGCCGCAGCCCGGTGCGACCAAATTCCAGACCGTTACCGAGTTGGGTAGAACGGCTCGCGTGGATTCTGGATAGCGCCGTTCGGGTGCCAGGTACCAGTGATCGTCGAGTAGGCATTGATGGCCTGATGACGCTCATTCCCGGGGTCGGGGATGCCGCCGGTGTTGCGCTCTCCATGGCAGTGCTCCTTGCTGGAGTAGCTGCTGGAGTCAGCATTCCTACGCTGCTGAGGATGCTGATGAACGTTGGAATTGAGGCACTAGTAGGCCTGATCCCATTTGTAGGTGCTGTATTTGACATGATCTACAAAGCCAATATTCGCAACGTTGTGCTGATGGAGCGAGACCTAGCTGATCGAAGAACGACTCGGCGGTCTTCACTTGGGACTTTGGCGCTGATGGTGAGCCTCATCTTTATCAGTCTGCTGATGTCGGTACTGGCTTGGTTTGCCGCATTTGCAGTTTTGGTTTGGTTTTTCCAGAGTCTCTTCTAGTTTGTGTGCAGTGACTAGCGATTCGGAGCCCTCAAAGAATTCCGATCTTCGAGCTGTGGATGGACGCTTACCTGGCTGGCGCGGTAGGGCCACTCGACAACGTCTGTTGGAATGCACTAGCGACCTGCTCGAAACCACCTCGTATAGAGACCTCAAGGTGGTTGATATCGCACGAGCTGCAAACACATCTCCGGGCACCTTTTACCAGTACTTTCCAGATGCTGAGTCTGCGCTGCTGGCACTTGCTGATCGCTTAGTAGGTGAGGGTGGACAACGATTGATTCGGCCCCTCAAAGCTGCCAACTGGCATGGTGAAAACGCTTATCTCGCTTGCGAGGCTGTCGCAGATGCGTTCTTAGAGTTCTGGGCCGATCATTCGGCAATGATGGCCGTGATTGACTTAGCTGCGTTACAGGGTGATCAGCGCTTCCGGGATTGCCGTATTCAACTGTTGAATACCTTCACAGTGGCTGCTACCAACGTCTTGACCCAGCAAAAACAAGCCGGCTTTGCTGCCGCAGAGGTTGATGCAGAGGCAACTGCTGTGGTCTTGGTCTCGATGCTGTCGCATGTGGCTGCGCATCAGACTGGCATTGCGGAATCAGGAGTGGCAATTGAGCATCTTCGAGATGCCATGGCTCGGGTTATGTACAACAGCCCGCTAGGCAAAACCGACACATTTGGTACTACAATCTGACGGGTCGTCAGGTTTCACGTTCGGAGACAAAACTATGGATTTCCAGTACTCAGAAGATCAGCAAGCTTTCAACAAAGAGGTCATAGCGTTTTGCGATGATCACGACACCATCGAGATATTCGATGTGACCCGAGAAAATATGGCGCAGATTGTCGACACACCTGCGCGCCGCGCGTTTATGAAAGAAGTTGGCCACAAAGGCTGGCTCGGCATGACCTGGCCAACCGAATACGGCGGCCAAGAGGGCGAGGGTGTTTATGAGTACATCCTGAATGAAGAACTCGCCGGTCGTGGTGGGCCACAGATTGGAAAAGGCGTTGGCATCATCGGTAAAACCTTGATTGCTCACGGTTCTGACTTCTTGAAGGACAAGTTCCTTCCCATGATCTTGGAAAACGATGTTGAGTTTGCCGTCGGGTACTCCGAGCCAAACGCTGGTTCTGACGCAGCCTCGATGCGTATGAAGGGCGTGCCACACACTAACGAAAATGGTCAGACCGGCTGGCTAGTAAATGGTCAAAAAACTTGGACTACTTCGGCGCATTTTGCCGAGTGGTACTGGTGCGGAGTGCGCACGGATCAAGACAATAAGCACCTAGGCATCTCACTCATGCTTATTCCAATGGATCACGCTGGAATAACAATCAATGGCATCTGGACCATGGGAGATGAGCGGACCAACGAGGTATGGCTCGACAATGTTTTTGTGCCAGACGAGTATGTGGTGGGCAACGTTAACTATGGCTTTAAGTACATCTCGCAGGCGCTCGACCTTGAACGCTTCACCATGTTTACGTATTCGCCAATCAAGCAGCGACTTGACCTGCTGACTGAATATGTCAGAACTACCGTGCGGGATGGCGAGCCGCTGAAGAACAACCCCGTGGTGCGGTCTCGTATGGCAGCACTGCACACCGAGGCCGAAGTGGCCCGCGTGATGGGGCTCAAGTTTGTGGCCGAGGCAGTCAAGGTAGAAGAGCTGGTTCGTGCCGGTAAGGAGTACCAGCCGCCAACTGTCATTGCATCTGAGTACAAGTTGTTTGCTACCGAGTTGTCACGCCGGCTCGCTGATGCCTCAATGGACATTGGTGGCCCAGGAACACAGCTTCGGGTTAAGACTGAAGATGCGCCCATGGCTGGAAGGTCAGAGTCCACGTATCGCTACACCGTGATCGACACCATCGGCGGTGGCTCTTCAGAAATCCAGAAGAACATCATTGCTCGACGTGGTCTTGGCCTGCCCAAAAACTTCTGAGCAACGTGAGCCAACCAGCGCTGCAGAATATACGTGTGCTTGACCTTGCCTCGGTGGGTCCAGCGGCGCGCGCGTCTCGAACGTTGGCTGATTACGGAGCCGAGGTCATAAAAATCGGTGCTGTTCCCAAAGGGGCCGCTGTGCAGATTGTGCCGCCCTATTACGCCTATTCGGGTAATCGCAATATGAAGCGTGCCATGTTTGACCTTAAATCCGAGGTTGGTCGTGAAGCCTTTTTGTTGCTCGCCGATACTGCGGATGTCATCATCGAATCCTTCCGACCGGGTGTAGCTGACCGTCTTGGAATCGGTTATTCGGCAGTCAACGAACGTAATCCCAGAATCGTGTATTGCTCCACTAGTGGATTTGGGCAAACGGGACCGCGCTCTCAGTGGGCAGGCCATGACATCAACTATTTGGCCACCAGCGGATTTTTGGATTGCACCGGACGTCAGGCCGATGGCCGCCCAGCCCTTCCGGGAGCAACCATTGCCGATATTGCCGCCGGCGGCATGCAGGCAAGCATGGCCATCATGGCGGCGCTGCTAGGCCGAGCATCTGCTGGCTTGGGAAGCTACCTTGACGTTTCCATTGCCGACGGTGCGTTTGCACTGATGTCGTTGTATGTCGATGAGTACCTAGCCACGGGAACCGAGCCCGGCCCTGGTCATTACATCTTGACGGGGCGCTACGCGTGTTACGACATCTACACCTGCTCTGATGCCAAGCACATCTCTGTTGGTGCCATAGAGGGACAGTTCTGGGCGAACTTGTGTGAGTTGTTAGACCTAAACGAGTTTGCCGATTCGCAACTTGACGATGCCCTGCAGGATGAGATTCGCGCAGCGCTCTCGCAGCGTTTCGCAACTCGCAGCAGAGATGAATGGGTTGATCTGCTTGGCGCTGCAAACACTTGCGTAGCGCCAGTCAATACCGTGGCAGAAGCAGTAGCTGATGAGCAGTATGTGGCGCGGGGTCTAATCGCAGATGCAGTGTCAGAGACTGCTGGATCGTTCCGTCAGAGTGCCCCTACTTGGGCAGGAACTGTGGCCGCTGAAAGGCCCTACAAAATTCGTGATGGCGCCGTGAGTGATACAACCGAACTGTTAGGACTGCTCGGCATGGATCCGGCCGAAATTGCTCAACTCGAACAAGTCGGAGCAATCGCATGAACGAGACCAGCCTTGATGATCTCTCTCAGGAAGTCTCAGCAATGATCGGCCGTTCGCAGTATTTTCAGACTGCAACCTTTGATGTTGAGAACAGCTACGGCTACAACACGCTCGCTGCAACTCAGAATAACAACCCACTCTTTTGGCAGGAGGAGGTTGCTCAAGAACTCACGTTGGGGCACATACTGCCACCCACCACACTCTCTCTTTGGATGCGCCCGCACTTTTGGGAGCCCGGAGCAGCTGGTGAACAAGTTGCCCTGCAGGTGCATTTTGATTTAAAGAAAATCTTTGACCTGCCCGAGGCAGTGATGACTGACAACACCATCATTTTCTATGAGCCTGTTCGTGCTGGTGACCGGATTAGTAACTCGCAGGTGCTCAAGTCAGTGTCTGGTCCAAAGACCACCAAGCTGGGATCAGGCCGTTTCTGGGTCATCGATGTTGAGTTCACAAACCAACGTAATGAGTTGGTCGGCATTGAGTCATATACCGGTTTTGGCTACCGCCGTGGCACCGAAGGAGCAGCCTCGTGACTGCCGAAACTCGAATCAAATTTGCACAAGTAGCCGCTGGTGACTCGTTGCCAGAATTGGTAATAGACGTCACCCCGACCACTGTGGTTCTTGGCGCATTGGCAAGCCGCGACTGGCGGCCCATGCATCATGACTACAAGTTTGCAACAGAGCGAAACGGTGTTGCCGATATTTTCTTGAACACCCCGAATCAAGCTGCTTGGTTTGAACGCTATGTCACTGATTGGGCTGGGCCGAGAGCCCGTTTGGGCCGTATGAAGTTTCGTATGAAAACCTCGGTGTTTCCTGGCCATCGCATGGTTTTTGCTGCCGCAGTTACTGATGTTTCTACTGACCAAACTGGCTGTGGTTGGGTGTCACTTCAGGTGGAACTCTGCGTGGGTGCTCCCGAGGATGACCGATCCACGTACACAGTTGCTTCTACTTGTGAGGTACGCCTTGCACTGCCCGATTCACAAACAGATAACCCATGGTTGCGTTCAGGCGACCAATGGGTGCCATAAACCTGCCGTAAATAGAACATTACTTACCAATCAGCGAAGCTACATCTAGCCCTAAAAGAGAAAGCAAAATCACCATGTTGGACCTTGATTTCACAGAAGAACAAGACATGTTGCGAGAGATGGTCGCTGGCCTACTCGCTCAATACGCGTCATTAGATGAGGTACGCGCTGCCGAGGATGACCCCACTGGCTACTCCGTAGAACTCTGGGCGCAGCTTGCAGAGTTGGACCTTCTGGGGCTTTTGTTGCCCGAGCAATATGGCGGCTCAGAGATGACCATGATTGAAGGGGTTATTTTGTATGAGGAGATTGGCCGGGCATTAGCTCCCACGCCGCATCTTGTAAGTTGCGTACTCGCTGCAGGAGCAATTGTTCGTTCTGGGTCCGAAGAGCAAAAAGCTGGTTGGTTGCCTCGGATTGCAAAGGGCGAATCGATTCTCACCCCAGCTTGGCTCGAGCCCGAAAATAGCTTCGGACCCAAGGGCGTTCAGATGCGAGCTGTGAACGACGGCGAGGGGTTTACCCTGACGGGAACGAAATTGCATGTGCAGTTTGCCTCTTCGGCTGACAGGCTCCTAGTGCTTGCACGCACCGGTGATGGCGAGCAAGAAGTTGATTTGTTCTTGGTAGATCCAAGCGCCCCCGGGGTGACACTGTCGCAGAGAATGTCGATTAGTTCTGATACTCAATACCGCGTGGACTTTGATGGCGTGCAAGTCTCGGCTCAGGATCGGATCGGCGAAGCTAGAACTGGCTGGGCCACCTGGGAGAAAGTGATGGAGGAGGCCATGGTGCTGGTAGCGGCATCGGCCACCGGTGGGGCTGAGCACGCCCTAGAAATCACTGTGCAGTACTCCAAAGACCGTGAGCAGTTTGATAAGCCACTTGGCGCATTCCAGGCTCTGGCTCACTATATGGCCGACTCAAAGACCAACATTGATGGTGGCCGTGTGCTGGTTCATGAAGCAGCTTGGGCACATTCAGTTGGGCGCCCGATCTCTAGCTTGGCCCCAATGGCCAAGTCATTCACCTGTAAGAGCTACAGAGATACAACAGCCATGGCTCAGCAGATCTTTGGTGGCGTTGGCTTTACAGTTGAATATGAAATTCAGCTGTACTTCCGCCGCGCAAAGCAACTGCAGATCTCGTTCAATGACAACGCTCGCTGCGAGGAACTCATTGCCGCAGCTTTGTTTGACGGGGAAGCGGCCTAAGGGCTCCGGCTGGGCTCAGGTAATCACGCCTTGATCGCGAAGCGTGTTGAGTTCCGCAATGCTGAGGCCTAGTTCTGCCAGCAGAACTTGCTCTGTGTGTTCGCCAACCCAAGGCACGCGAGTCTCTGGGCCCTCTGTTACAGCCGACATTTTGACTGGGTTACCAGGAATCAATACTGGTTCCTCAACGCCGTCAACGCGAGGCATCTTGACTAACATGTTGCGCTTGGCAACATGGTCATCAGCAATGACTTCTGCCGGAGAGAAACACGGGCCAGCGGGAATGCCAGTTGTGCCAAGTATCTGACATGCCTCTAAGCGTGTATAGGCCGCAGCCCAACCTTCTACTGCCGGACGCACTACGGTCTCTAGCTCGTTTGCCCAGCCGCGTCGGGTAGCAAATGCAGGATCTTTGGGCCATTCAGGGTGGCCAACAAGCTCAGCGAACTTAACAAACTGATGCTCTCTTGCCACCTGCACGGCAAACCAACCATCACTCGCTTTAAACCCAGTCATGATTGAGTGGGGGGTGTTGTCTGTGACTCCTAGCGAGTAGAAGTTTGTGATGACGTCTGTCATGGCGATCATCGAATCCAGCATGGCCACATCGATGTACTGCCCAAGCCCTTTGGTATCTCGGTGCCGAATCGCTGCAAGGATGCCAATCACGGCAAACAGCGCAGAGCTGATATCTCCGAGAGCGCCAGCGGGAATCACACGCGGCGGTTCCTCGCCTTGGCGGGCGTATTCGTACAGCCCAGACATTGCCTCGGGGACCATTGCATAGGCCGGCCAGGAGCGGTATGGGGATTCTCCAAGGTTGCCGAAACCAGAAACCGAGACGTAAATCATTTGCGGGTAGCGCTCTGCGATTGCTGCATAGCCCAAGCCCAAGCGATCCATGGTGCCGGCCTTGAAGTTTTCTGCCACAACATCAAACTCGCCAGCTAAGTCCAAGAAGAGCTCACGGCCCTTTTCGTTTTTTAGATCAATACCTACCGAACGTTTATTCAGGTTATTGCGAAGAAACGTTGCGCCAACGAGTCGGCCCTGCGGGTCTTTCATTGCAGGTAACGCACCTCGACCGGATTCGCCATCGATTGGGTGTTCAACCTTGACAACCTCTGCACCTAGTCGGGCAAGTAGCTGTGTGGCATACGGAAGTGCCTGCATTTGCTCGGCGGCCAGAATGCGGATGCCTTCGAGCGGCTTCCCGTTGATAAAGGCTTCGGGGTTTGCCACGTCTCCAAGATGCATAATCAACATGGTGGCAGATCAACCCGGGCTGAGTCGATCAGGCTTATAGGGTGCTTAGCTCGCTCAAAATTACTGTGTCTTTGGAGTCCGCTTTCTTAGTGGTCAGATCGGTGATTTCTAGAGTCGGAAGCACGACGAGTCGATCGGTTGCGATCAGTTGATCTACAAATGCGCAGGCCGACTCGAGGCCCTGTCGAGAGGCCCCCCATCCCAGCAGTAGGTCATCTGTCAGGCTCAAGGCCAGTTGCCGGCCGTTAAAGAGGGCCGCAAGGTTTTCATCGTTATAACTCCCGACGTTTGAGGCGTTTGAGACAAGTAACGCTCCGTTGATTCCGCCGGCCCAACGAATAGTGCGACTCACTGAGGAGTCAGAGTCTCGGATTTTTCCGGTGGCTGGGTCAGCAGGCGGAGCTAACAGCGCTCCAACAAGAATTGCCTCATCAATCAAGATTAAAAGTGTATTGATCAGCGCAAGGGCAACCGGTAGGACAGCATCTTGATCTTTGGCAGTTGTTAGCTCATCGCGGGTACTGATCATGAGTTGAAGCAGATCGAACTCTTTTGGATGGATTTCACCTAAAGCAACAAAGATTCGACTGCTTGCGACGAGCCGCACTAACACAGCAGCAGCTGCATCTAAATCGGCTTCAGAGATCGCCTTATCCCAAGCCTCTGCCGAGCGCTCAAAAGTAGCGAGCACGGTCTTCATAGCTTCCACTTGCAAAACAGCAAGCAGGCTAGATTTTGAGTCGAAATAGGTATAGATAGTACCGACTGCACAACCGACGCGCTGCGCAACTGCTTGCATTGTTAGACCATTTAGGCCTTCGGTCTCTATGATTTCGGTGGCAGCAAGCAACAACTCGCTGTTTCTGGTAACACGGTTTTGAGCTCGACGTCCAGTAGCAATTTCAGTCATAGTGCACTCCTTGAGGGCTGTGCTACTGCACCAAATTGCCAACGATGATCAGTAACTGGTTTGTATTGGTGACGCCCCAATTCTGAGAAAGAGTACTGTAACTGTAGGCTGAACCTTTACTCGTTATCAAGAACCTTTTTGGAGAAAATATATGCGAGGCATTATTTCTGCCGCAGGCTACTTGCCTCATTGGCGACTGCAGCGAGATGCAATATCTGAGGTACTCGGAGCCTCGGCGGGCAAAGGGCAGCGCTCGGTGGCCTCATATGACGAAGATTCGCTGACCATGGCAGTAGAGGCTGGACGTCAGGTTCTAACTGGGGCTTTCACAGTTTCCCCTGCCGCTCTTTGGTTCTGCACAACTTCGCCTACATATGCAGAAAAGACCAATGCCACGATTGCTCATGCAGCCCTGCGCTTGGGCTCGGAGGTGATTGCAGCCGACGCTGGGTCGGGCCTGCGTGGGCCGAGTGCAACGTTGCGCTCAGCGCTTTATTCGAGCGATCCCGCTGTGTTGCTGTTAGCAGCGGATCTGCGAACCGGGCCTGCTGGTTCTACAGATGAAAAAGATGGCGGTGACGCAGGTTCTGCGCTGCTTGTCGGAGAAGACTCTGCGGAGTCAGGCACTTCAGTAATTGCCGAGTTTCTTGGGAGCGGTTCTGCCACCCGAGAGTTTCTTGATCGTTGGCGGGCACCAGGGGAGGCGAGAACGCGCTCTTGGGAAGACCGATTTGGTGAGCAACGCTACGGTGACCTTGCTGCGCAGGCTTGGGAAACTGCGCTCAAAAATGCTGGCGTAGAGGTTGACCAGCTCAGCAGAGTTGCACTTGTTGGACCACGACCGCGCGCTAGCGCGGCTTTGGCTAAAAAGCTTGGTGCTGCAGGAGTCGAGGTGATTGATTCACTTGCTGGCTCTGTCGGCTTTACTGGCGCTGCGCATCCGTTTTTATTGCTGACCTCACTCATTGAGCAGTCGCAGCCGGGGCAAATTATTGCGATGTTGGCGATGGCTGACGGTGCAGATGCCTTCGTCTTTAAAGTTACCGAGGCCGTGACCAACGCTGTGAGAGCTGCAAAAGCCGCTGCTGTAACCGTGGCTGATCAAGTTGAGAATGCAGATAACACGCTGCTGTATTCCAAATATCTGTCTTGGCGCCAGGTGTTGCCTATCCAGCCGCCCAACCGCCCCGAACCTGCCCGGATGTCTGCTGCTGCAGCAGAACGCCGGTTGGATTGGAAATACGGCTTTGTTGGTTCAAAGGACCGCGAGTCTTCTGCGCTGCACTTGCCGCCAGCGCGGGTGTCGTTCGTGGGTGGAAACCTTGACGATATGGAGCCAGCTCACATGGCCGACGTGGCAGCAACGGTTGCTACCTTCACGGTCGACTCCCTTGCCTACTCGCCATCACCCCCGGTGGTGTTTGCCGTCTGCGATTTTGATGGGGGAGGTCGTCTGCCGGTTGAACTCACCGATGTTCGAGCCGGCGATGTGAGTATTGGGATGAAGGTTGAAATGACCTTTAGACGCCTCAACACCGCCGATGAGATTGCAAACTATTTCTGGAAGGCCCGACCAGTCAGAGGGCAACGTACGGTTAGTGAATTCGGCAAGAAAACGGAGCAGAACTAGTCATGGCAAGCCATGGAATCAAAGATCAAGTTGCCATCGTTGGAATGGGGTGTACCCAGTTCAAAGAACATTGGGATCGCAGCACCGATGACTTGCTCATTGATGCAGTCACCCAAACCTTGGCTTCGGCCGGAGTTGAGAAGAACGACGTAGATGCTTGGTGGCTCGGAACTGCTCAGTCGGGCATGTCGGGTATCACCTTGGCTGCGCCGCTCAAGTTGCAAAACAAGCCAGTCACCCGAGTCGAAAACTATTGCGCCACTGGGTCCGAGGCGCTCCGTCAGGCCTGCTACGCCGTTGCTTCTGGAGCGTATGACATTGCTGCGGCAGTTGGTGTAGAGAAGGTCAAGGACTCGGGCTATCAGGGCCTCAATGCATTTCCCATTCCCAGCGACGGGACACAACGAACGCTAACTGCAGCAGGGATGTTTTCACTTGTGGCCCCGGCCTACGCAGACAAGTACGGAATTGACCCCAACGAGCTGCGTCGCACCCTGGCTCGAATTGCATCCAAGAATCACTCAAATGGGGCAAAGAACGAGCGTGCGCAATTTCGCAGAGAAATGTCGGTTGATTCCATCTGCGCGATGCCCGCAGTTGCCGGCATGTTGTCGGTATTTGACTGCGCCGGAGTAGCCGATGGTGCTGCAGCGGCAATCGTGGTTCGCGCCGGCGATGCCTATAAGTACACCGATAAGCCGATCTTTGTTAAAGCGCTAGCTATGGTGGCCGGCAACAGCTCTGGCCTTGCTGATCCAGATTTTGATTACACCCATTTTGATGAGTGTGAGGCTGCTGGCAAGGACGCGTACGCTCAGGCCGGTATTACCAACCCCCGCACAGAGTTGGCTATGGCCGAGGTGCATGACTGTTTTACGCCAACAGAGTTAGTGCTGATGGAAGACCTTGGATTCTCGGCTCGGGGTGAGGCATGGAAAGACGTAGAGGCCGGAGCGTTTGACTTACATGGAGACCTTCCCATCAATACTGACGGTGGCCTAAAGTCCTTTGGTCATCCAGTTGGAGCTTCGGGCTTGCGCATGTTGTTTGAGTGCTGGTTACAACTCCGTCAAGAAGCTCCCGAGGATCGCCAGATCGACACTGTTGATCGTGGTTTGGCACTGACGCACAACCTTGGTGGCTACCCAGGAGACATGGTGAGCTTTGTTGGCATCTGGGGAAACCGACTCGGATGACAATGCTGCTGCCCGGAATGCCCGAAATCATTGAGCGACTCAATCAGATGATTGCTAATCAAGACTCGAGCAGTTCTGCGTGTCCGGGCGTCTACGTCGTGGGGATTGCTGACTATCAGGCGCTGAGTAGTACTGACCTGATTGGTACTGAAGCTGCAATGGAAGAGATTGCGGTTCGACTGAATCGGCTGGTGCGCACAGCAGATGTATTAGGTCGGATTGAGCCGGGTCTCTTTGTTTTAGCAGCTACCTCAGTTGTGCCTGCCTCGGCCGGAACAGTCATGGAGCGAATGCGCGGGGCGATTGCTCTGCCCATGCAGATTGCAGATCAGCCACTTTCGGTTCGGGCACATGTTGCTGTTTCATTCTTTGTTCCCGGAGCAACAGCTATCTCAATGCTGACTGAGGCTGAACTCGAACTTAACCAACTGCGCAACTCCTAAAAGCATCAAAGCATCAAACAGCGCATCGCAGAGAGAATAACTATGAGTCCAATAATTCCAACCTCTCAAGTGGCCTGGGGATTGCAGTTGCCGGTGCAGTCTCAGAGCCCTTCTTTTGTTCAGCCCTGGGAACACGCTGCAGGAACAGCCGAATTGGTCAGCGTTGCGCAGGCAGCCGATAGGGCGGGCGCGTTCTACATCGGCGTCTGCGATCACGTTGGTGTGCCTCGCCCAGCCGATGAACAAATGTCTGCAGTCTGGTATGACACAATTGCAACACTCGGCTGGCTCGGTGCCCTGACCCAACAGGTTCGATTGCTGAGCCATGTTTATGTGTTGCCCTATCGGCACCCACTCGCAGTCGCCAAGGCCTTTATGACACTCGATTCGCTTTCTGCCGGGCGCGCAATCCTTGGTGCTGGTGCTGGCCACCTGCAGTCTGAGTTTGAGCTTTTAGGGGTTGATTTTGACTCTCGCGGAGCGCAACTCGAAGAGTCAGTCGCAGTCATCCGATCAGCGGTTGCTCAGGAGTATCCAACAGTTGGTGGTCCTGGTGCGCAGGTTGGCATTGCCATGAGTCCTCGTCCCGTTGCCTCACTGCCCATCTGGATTGGGGGGTCCTCAAAGGTGGCTATTCGGCGCGCTGCGCTCCTTGGTGATGGATGGCTTCCTCAAGGCCCGCCGAAGATGGGTCTGAGTAAAGCAATTGCCTTTATCCGCTCAGAACGTGAAGCTGCAGGCCGTCCCGCTGCCTTTGACCTTGGACTTAACTTTGGAGCAGTGTTTCTTGGTCAGGCAGATTTTGATCTTGAGCAGTATGCAAGAGGTCCGGCGGTGCATGGAACGGCTGAACAGATAGCGGAGCGAATCAACAAGTTTGCAGCTAAGGGAGTCAATCAGATCCAACTGCGTTTTCTTGGCAAAGATGCTCAACAAGTATGCAATCAGATCGAACAGTTCGGCGATGAAGTAGCCCCGCTTCTCTCATGTGGCTAACACGCCCACAGTCCTAATAACCAACACCTAGGATGATTTTCATGACTCCTCCCGAGCCTGATGACTCTTCGCAGGCAGATGAACATTTGATTAGGGATGAACAGGGCAACGCTGTTAGCGATCGCCCTTGGATTATTCGCACCTATTCGGGCCATTCCAGCCCCAAAGCCTCGAATGAGTTGTATAGATCCAACCTAGCCAAAGGCCAAACTGGCCTGTCGATTGCGTTCGATCTGCCTACGCAGTGTGGCTATGACTCAGATGATCCGATTGCCCGGCCAGAAATTGGCAAAGTCGGAGTTCCGATCAACTCCCTAGATGACATGCACATCTTGTTCGATCAGATTCCCATTGAACAGATGAATACATCGATGACAATTAACAGCACGGCCATGTGGTTGCTGGCCTTGTATGTCGGTCTAGCCCGTGAGCGTGGGGTAGAAATCTCTGAACTCACCGGAACTACTCAGAATGACCTCATCAAGGAATACCTAGCTCGAGGCACTTACATCTTTCCACCAGAGCCGAGCTTGCGAATTATCGCAGAGATGTATGAATTCTGCCTAGAAGAGATCCCGGCCTGGAATGCCTCGAATATTTGCTCCTACCACTTGCAAGAGGCTGCTGCTACACCTTCTCAAGAGCTGGCTTTTGCCTTAGCGAACGCAATCAGCCTGTTGGATTTACTCAAAGAGCGCGGACGTTTCACCGAGGAGCAATTTGAGCGCTCGGTCGGAAGAATCAGCTTCTTTGTGAACGCAGGTATCCGATTTGTTGAAGAGATGTGCAAGATGCGCGCGTTCGGCGAGCTTTGGGAGGAGTACACCAAGGATCGCTTCGGCGTGAAGAACGAGAAGTACCGCCGCTTTCGCTATGGGGTTCAGGTCAACTCACTTGGGCTAACCGAGAGCCAACCAGAGAACAACGCCTGGCGCATCCTGATAGAGACGCTTGGCGTGACGCTTAGCCGTGACGCAAGAGCTCGCGCCGTGCAGCTACCCGCATGGAATGAGGCACTTTCGCTGCCACGGCCTTGGGATCAGCAGTGGTCGCTTCGTCTACAGCAGATTTTGGCTTATGAGACTGACCTTTTGGAATATCCCGATCTGTTTGAAGGCTCGATTGTGGTTCGCTCGAAGGTGAATGACCTAAAAGCTCTAGCCCGAGAAGAGATCGAGCACATCCTGTCGATGGGAGGGGTAATTCCGGCTATTGAATCCGGTTACATGAAGTCGGCTCTTGTGCGTTCTATGTCTGAACGTATGAGCGCGATCAACACTGGAGAGCAGATCGTGGTTGGGCTCAATAAGTGGACTGATGGGATTCCATCTCCCTTGTTAGGCGGCGAGGACGGTGGCATTTTCAAAGTTGACGAATCCTCGGCCAGAGACACCATCGCTAGTTTGGAAACAACTCGATCCCTACGCGACCCCGAGCGAGTTGCTGCTGCACTTGAGGTTCTGAAAGAGGCCGCTCGAAGCGGGGCATCAATGATGGAGCCCTCAATCGAATGTGCGCTAGCCCGAGTCACCACAGGTGAGTGGGCCGGAGCACTTCGAGAGATTTTTGGAGAGTATCGCCCGGCTACTGGGGTAGATGGGCAGAAGCTGTCATTGAACGGCGAGCGTGTGGAGTTGCTTCGGGCCCGCATTGATTTGTTGTCGCAGCAACTCGGTCACCGACCGCGGATCGTGGTGGGCAAGCCTGGCCTTGACGGCCATTCCAACGGTGCCGAGGTGATTGCGGTATCGGCACGACATGTTGGATTTGACGTGATTTATTCTGGTATTCGGCTAAGCCCAGATGAGATTGTCCAGTCTGCAGTCGAAGAAGACGCTGATGTGATCGGAGCTTCGGTGTTGAGCGGCTCGCATGTTGAGTTGGCACAGCAAATCATGGAGAAACTGAACGCGTACGGGGCACGCGATCGCATTGCGGTTGTGCTGGGGGGAATTATTCCCCCTCATGACTTTGAGACCTTGTTCGGACTTGGTGTGAAGCGGGTATTTACGCCATCTGACTATGAACTCATCGACATTATGGAATCGATTACAGAGGTGATCGAAGCCAACACAGAAGCCAACACAGAAGCCTCGTAGAAGGGCAGAGCGTAGTGACATCCTTGGACTCACTAGAACAGGATCTGCCAAGGCTTGTGAGCAGAGCTTTGCAGCGAGACAAGATGGCCGTGGGGCGGCTCATTAGCGTGTTCGAGGATGACCGAAAGGGCAGCGCCTCTGTTCGATCGCTGGCATTAGAACTGCTGAATGCTGAGCCCGCCCGAAGAAACGGAACGATTCTGGGGCTTACTGGAACCCCGGGTTCAGGAAAGTCATCCCTGCTATCTCGCATCACCGTTGACTTGCTGAAAGCAAACTCCGATTTATCAATAGCTGTTCTTGCTGTTGACCCCTCGAGCCAAGTATCTGGGGGTGCACTGTTGGGGGATCGAACCAGAATGCGTTTTCTTCCCTCAGAGAATCGACTTTTCTTTCGGAGCCAAGCCTCACAAACCGACCTTGGTGGTCTTGGCCCCTCGAGCTTTCAAGTCTGCCGACTGCTTACAAAGTTATTTGATTGCGTGATGATCGAAACAGTTGGCATCGGGCAAAGTGAGGCCGACATCCGCCATCTAGCAGACCGGGTGTATTTAGTGTTGCAACCACTCGGCGGAGATGAGGTTCAGTTCCTGAAGGCGGGGATCATTGAGATCCCTCATGCTTTTATTCTCAACAAGTCCGATGAACCCAGTGCACTCACGAGCTATCACCACCTGCGTTCAAGTATGTGGCTTGCACGGCCGTTTGAGTCGGAGGATCTGCCTATCTTTCAGACCAGCGCACTCACCGGGGTGGGCCTTGAAGAACTCGAGATTGAGATGCTGGGCCAAATTCGCGCCCCCGGTGCTACAGCTATTGAAACTAGAGAGCCGTATTTCTTTGATCGATGGGTGCATCAAGAATTCGGTAAATCGGGCGGGCGGTTCTTAACTCAAGAGCTTGGTGGTGCCGCTGCATTTGTTGCTCAGGCTGGTGGGTATGAACAGGCCCAAGCGGGATTCGGTCAAGTTTTCGGCTAGCCCCTCTGCTAGGTGTTCTGCTAAGTTGAACCTTGCGGCGCTGCTGGGTGCCGAGAAGTGCAATACGTTCCTGAGTGGGGGAAGCCGGTCAAATTCCGGCGCTGTCCCGCAACCGTGGGTTGGAAGTTTTTTACGAGACTTCCAACAAGTCGGAATGCCTAGTCAGGGGCTACAGCTCTAATCATCCGTCGAGGATTGCGGAACGAGAGCTCGAATTCTGACGCCCTAGACAGACGCAAATCTGCCGAGATCTGGTGTGTCAGTTTCGGGAGTAGTTCGAATCCTCGCCTAAGAAAGGCGAAGCTATGAACTTTAAGAGGCACTTAGTCACAGGCAAACTCCGGTCGAGAGTTGTCATTCCCATCATGATTGGTTGTGTTGCGCTGGCTTCCGCCTGCGTTGCCCCCTTGACCCCACCCACTGGCCCAAGCATTACTGGTCAAGCTTGCGTGGCTGGGTCTGGCGTAACCGTGGTAGTTGATTACACAGCGCTCAACAACTCAATCAAGGTGGCATGTGCATCTGGGCCACAGGCAAGTGGGTTAGCAGCACTTGCTGCTGCTGGATTTACCCAAACCGAGGTTCCGACCTATCCGGGGGCAGTCTGTACAATAAACAACCTGCCAGCGCAGGGCTTTCCGTTCTGCTGGGAGACCGGCGGCTACTGGGGTTACTACCGTTCTACTGACGGCGCTGCTGCATGGGATTATTCCCCCGTGGGTGCCGCTGATGGGCCACTCGTTGAGGGTTCTGTAGAAGGATGGGCCTGGCAACCAGACTTTGCTGGAAACGTACCTCGTCTGGCTATCTCTGACCTTGTCGCATACACCCCCTAAGGGTGAGCGTCATCCTCTTGGGGTGAGCGCTCAATTCTGAGTTCGTGGAATTCCACCGGGGCATCAAAGGCTGCTCGGCGCGTTGAGCGTCGCAGCACTGCTAGCACGGTAGGTCCGAGCAGAATAATCGCCAACGTATTGGTGATTGCTCTGCCGGTATCCCAACCAAAGGTTGATGTTGCAATCGTGTACACAAAAAACCGATGCAGATTCTCGGCCACTGATGCCCCGGGCACGAACGATAACTGGGTTCCTTCTCCTGTAGTGAAGGGCCAAAACCACATATTGAGTAAGAAGCCAAAACAGTATGCAGCTACCACTCCGTATGCTGCGAGAAGGGCGATCTCGGCTCGACCTTTGGCCTGTGGAAGTAGCCCTGCGCCAAGTCCGATCCAAGATGCAGCGAGCATCTGAAACGGCAGCCAAGGTCCTATCCCACCTGTGAGCAGAGCAGAGGCAAACATGGTGGTGGAGCCAAGCACAAACCCAAAGCCTGGCCCGTAGACGCGTCCAGACAGAATTAACAGAAAGAATACGGTCTCGATTCCAGCTACCCCCGCGCCGAGCGGCCGAAGTACAGCACCGAAGGCAGTGAGTACGCCGAGCATGGCAAGTGCTTTCGTGTCGATCCCAGCACTGCTATGCAACTCTGCGAGTAACACGGCAATGAGCGCTGGCAGAATCAGAGCAAAAATGAATGGAGCATCGCGGTTATGCGAAATTCCTGCTGAGGGGTTCAAGATGAGCGGCCATAGAAACATCATGAGTCCAGCTACAGACACCACAGCCAGAACAAGTCCTGAGCGGCGACTGACTCGCAGCACTGTTGGTCTCAGCACTGTTGGTCTCAGCACTGTTGGTCTCACGGTGCGCTTCTTAGTGCACTAGCCACGTCTTCTACTGTGAGCCACGGTTCGGGGCTAAGAATTTTTGCCACCTGTGGGGCGAATGCTGGCGAGGCCACTACGACTTCTGCCGTTGGCCCGTCAGCCACAATTTCACCAGCAGCGATCACCATCACCCGGTCTGCAGTTGAAGCAACAAACTCAACATCATGGGTAGAGACAACAATTGCGTGGCCACGGGCAGCGAGTTCTTGTAAGAGTTGTGTGAGATGTTCTTTGGCCGTGTAGTCGAGCCCTCGTGTTGGCTCATCAAGAAGAACAACGCTCGGGCTTGCGCACAGTTGTATGGCAAGCACCAATGCAAGCTTTTGCCCCTCGGAAAGGTCCCGTGGGTGAGTCAAAGGATCGATACCGGCCACGATGCGTTGCAGTATCTGTGCACATGTGCCGGCAGGTTGTTCGGCATCTAAGTCTGCTTGGGTGCATTCGGCCTGCACCGTGGCTAGGTATAACAAGTCAGTTGGGGTCTGAGGCACAAGACCAACTAGCCCTCTGGCTTGACTCGGGGGCAGGGTGCTTGGGTCTTTGCCCTGAACAGTCACCGATCCGCCGTCTCTAGCACCGGCCCCCTGAAGTGCCCACAACAATGAGGACTTTCCGGAGCCGTTGCGACCCATGAGCGCAACTATCTCACCTGATAAAAGCTCAACATCTACTCTTGCAACTGCAACAACCTCTTCGTAGCGAACCGTTAGTTTGCTGGCTACAAGTGCAGTGCTAGCTAGAACTGTGGGGCTAGATGCACTTGTGGGGCTAGATGCACTTGTGGGGCTAGCTACAGGTGCGGGGCCAGCCGAAATTTTCTTAAGTTCTATTCGTAGATCGGCCGCAACCCGACGTGCATCGCGCACCGATAGCGGCAGCGGGGACCACCCGGCTAGGCGCCCGAGTCGCACCACCGGTGGCGCAACAGAACTTGTTGCAAGGATCTGCCCCGGTGGCCCCGAGACAACTCTGCCATCGCTCTGCACAGAGATAACACGGTCTGCATATTGCAGCACGCGCTCTAGGCGGTGCTCGGCAATAACTACAGTTACCCCTAGGTCATGAACCAGCCTGGTAATAGCAGCGAGAACCTCTTCGCTGGCAGTTGGATCAAGGGCCGATGTGGGCTCATCAAGTACTAAGACACGCGGGTGGGCAGTAAGCACCGAACCAATTGCTACTCGCTGTTGTTGTCCGCCCGAGAGGCTGCGTATGGGTCGGTTTCGAAGGTCGGCAATCCCTAACAGATCAAGCGTTTCTTCCACCCGCTTGCGCATCACCGCCGGCGCTATAGCCAGCTGCTCCATTGCGTAAGCAAGCTCTTCTTCTACCGTATCGGTAACAAACCCAGCCAAAGGATCTTGACCAACAACTCCAATCAGGTCAGCGAGTTCTCGTGGCGGATGAGTCGAGGTATCACGGCCGTTCACTGTGACCCGACCCGATAAAGTTCCGCCAGTGAAGTGGGGAACTAGACCGTTGATTGCGCCGAGCAAAGTAGACTTCCCGACCCCTGTTTGACCCACCACAAGGCACAACTCGCCTTCGTCAATGCTGAGATCAACCGAGTCCAAGGTGGGCCTCGTGGCATGCGGATACGTCAGGCTGACCTGAGAGAAGCGAATCATGTTCGCACCGGTGGCGGCGAAACCCAGGCGGGCAGAATACCAATCAGAATGGCAAGCGTCGGCAGTAAGGGTAGCGATGGCCAGCTGAGTGGTTGAAGCGATGGGTTCAGGCTGCTGGGGTTGGTTACTGCAACCACAAATACAACTGTGGCAACTGCACAGCCGCTCAAGGCAACTGCCCATTCGTTAAGTATCCACAGATCTGGTCGATAGCGGCTGCGTTGAACCCGCTGCCCACCTAAAATAAATCCGATTCCGGCAAAAACCAAGCCGACTGCAAGCATCGGAACGCCAAGCGTCCACGGGCTGCTGCCGTCAAGAAGGCCATAGATGCCAATGCAAACACCGATAAGCCCAGCAATTACTAGGGTTCCTGTAACACGACGTGTCTTTACTGGCACATGAGCGGTTCGGCCATACCCGCGAGAATCCATGGCTGCTGCCAAGAACAAAGAGCGGTCGAGTGCGTCGGTCATAACGGGCACAAGAATCTCTGAAAAGAATCGGGTGCGCCGGCCGAGTTCGCCGCGCAATTTTCTAGCTTTGCGGATTCGTTGTGCGCTCTCTACAAGTTGTGGCGCCAAAGTCAAAGCCACGGTGAGCGCAACCCCAACCTCGTGTAGTGCGCCAGGTACTGATTTGAGCAGGCGCTTGGGGTTTGCCAAGACGTTTGCTGCCCCCAGACAGATAAGAAGCGTAGCCAAACGTAATCCGTCATAGAAAGCCGCAAGAAGCCCCTCGAGCGAGACAGCTCCGCCAATTCGCACCCCCGCGGCAAGCGATGGCAAACCAAGCTCTGGTAGTCGAAACAGCACATGTTCGCCGTACTGACCGTCAAGGAGCAGACGAAAAGCTAAGCGGCTGCAGATAATGAGTAGGCCAAACCAGAGGTAGGCCGTAAAACCTTTTGCCCAGGGGGCTTGGGTTCGGCGAGCCGAAACTACAAATGCAACCACGGCCAAGATGACCAATAAGAGAAGCGGATTTGTGGTTCTGCTGGCCGCTGTTGCCATGCCAAGTGCCCAAATCCACCATGCCCCGGGGTGCAGATCTCTAGGCAGCCGACGCGACTTTGCAGAGGGTTGGGCTACGAAGCCCGGCCGATCAGGAGCGAGTTGCACGTCGCCTCTGCAGAATTGCCCCAGCACCCAAGCCTGCTAGGAGTAACCCCGCCAGGATTGGGCCCAACGGCGATGACCGAGGGGTGGATTGTTGATTGAGCTCTAGCGCGGCAGACCCAGACTGCTCACGGGTTTTGGTAGAGGATTTATTTGCTAGCGACTCGCGAGTAGGGGAGTCAGCGGTTGCCTGAGTGCTGCTTGTTGCAGTCTCTCCGCCTGCGCCTGCCTCTGCTCCTATGGCCGCCGGTGCTGTGGGCGCTGCAGTGGATCCCGCGGGTGCCGCTGCGGCCTCTGCTCCTATGGCCGCCGGTGCTGCTCCTATGGCTGGTGATGCTGCGGGAATAACGGGATCTGGTGTTGCCGGGTATTTGGTTGCTTGAGCTTGGTCGGTAGTGGTTCTCACTGGCGAGTCGCAACCACCACCCACAGAGGTTGTGGCCACTGCGCCGGGCAGAGCGGCCGGCGGAGTCGCTCGTGGCGCTGCTGCATCTGAGTCGGTCCTGTTTAGTGAGAATGACCAACCTTGCACAGAACCCGCAGGTGGCAAAATGTTTCCAGCGCCCAGACTGCTATAGCACCAGGCCCCGCCGCGGTTTGCAAGCCAATATGACCAATACGCAGTGGTCGGTGAAGGCTGAATGCAGGGATCGGTGCTTGGCATCCCGGCAATTTTGCATAAAAACCCCGGCGAGCGCGTCGCAGTTTGATAGTTGATACCGGCTGCCGTCAGCACTGCAAAGCCCGAGGAGATCGGGCTCGCTACGCATCGGGTGGTGATGCCCCTGCCGAGTTCTTGAAAATCAATGATCACAGTCACTCCCGAGGAATCCTCGCAGGCTGCCTCGTTGACTGTTGCCTGCTTGAGCGCGGTTTGATTGGCTGCTACTTCTGGGGCATGCAGAGCCGAGGCTGCCAGCAGCGCAGCTACTGCGAGGAAGAAGAAAATTCGTGAATTTTGATGCCAAGGCCAGCGGCTTTTGTCCGCTGCTGCAAGGGTTATGCCAAGCGTGATCAAAAACGCAGCAAGCAAAATGAGCGGCTGAGTTTGGCTACCGGTGAGCGCCAGTTGTTGTGCACTGGACTGTGCGCCAAGTACCTCGGTTGGGGGTGACGCGGTTGGGGTTTGCGCGGCTGGGACTGAGATTGTTGGTACTTCAGAGGTTGTTGGTGGGACCGTCGTTGGTGGGACCGTCGTTGGTGGGACCGTTGAAACCTCTGGTGGCGAGTCCTGAACGGCGGGGGCAAATGGTGGTAGTCCAAGGCCCAGCACAGCCTGCGCTGTTGCTCTGCGCCATTGGTCTGAAGCGTAGCTAGGGATACCGCTGGCTATTGCTGCCGCTCGAGCAGTTGGCGTATATGCGATTGCTCCGTTGAGTTGTAGTGAAGAGGTGATCCACAAGGCGGCGCGATCTGCGGCGGCAACTTGTCCGGCTGCTCGAAGTGCCTGAGCGGATAGCCCAGTGCTGTTTGCGTTGAGCGCTGCGGTGGAGCCGGATCCACCGAAGCCCCCAGTGCCAGGATCTTGCTGAGATAACAGCCAACTTGCGGCAGCGCTCAATGCAGCACTGACGGCCGGTGTTCTGTCTGCGGCTAGGAGCGCTTGTATGGCAACTGCTGTGCTGTCGGTATCTGATCGAGCATTACTCACGCACCCCGGCGTCGCTGAATAAATCAGCCGAAAGCCGCCGTTGGGGCATTGCTGGGCCAGCAAAAACTCAACTGCGGGGGTGGGCACACCGGACTCCGTCCGGCTCAGGGCCAAAATAGCCAGAGCTTGGCCGAATCCGTTATTTGAATCTGCTGCGACTGGGTCAGAACTGCTGGGGTTGCGATCAGCGAAGCGCCCTGAAACAGAACCGGCAGTAACCATCAGCGATCTGAGTTCCTGTTCAAGAGTAATTCCAGGCCCTAGTTGAGGGGTGCGTCCGAGTGACTCTGAGATCAAGAGCAGTTTTGCTGTTGGGCCGGCGAGTCGAACTCCGGCAATCTCTGGCTCATACGTGGTGAACTCGCTCAGGTTCTCGAAGAGCCTATTGGCAGCTAACTGAGGGGTTTGTTCGTCGGCTCTACCGGCTGCAATAAAGCCCAGCAGTGCATCGGCACTGAGGCCCCAGTCGGGTTTGGCCGCGCTAGTTCCCACACTGAAGCCTGGCAAGGCATTGCCGTTCGCTGTGAGTTGAGTGCTCAGCCAGTCAAGCGCTGCGGTGGCTTCGGGCCCGGGGGTATTGCTTAGGGTGCTCTGACCCGCATTTACTGTGGCTGCGTTTGACACCAGAGTTCCTAGAACTGATCCCAGGCCCAACAACACCGTCACAACAGCTAGCGCAGCACTCACTGCTCGCCTAGCGGTGAGTGGATGTAACGGTGAAGTGTTCAATCTGGAGTGCATGGCTGTAGGTCTCCTAGGCACCGTCTGCCTAGAAAGCCGCTCGCATATCTGCAAGGACGCACCAGGCCCCGGCATCCGTTTTCCGCGACGGACGGTCTCGAAGCATCACGACAAGTTGAGCATTCCGACTTACAGATTTGTGTAACTCACGGTGAGTACGCCTCTGTCAACGGTTGCGGGACAGCGCCGGATTTTGACCGGCTTTCCTCAACTTGCAGTGTTTTAATTTTGGCAAAACTAACAGCTTCACACTAGCCCATGATGCAGAAGTCAACTCAGGCAGCTAGTTAGGGACAAGAGAGTTCATTGTTGCCTCACTGATGTTGCAGTCCTCTAATAGTCCTTGAATCAGGCCCTGATTCTTTGCCAAGTCGCCAGCGGGATCACTCTGACCGACCTGTTGAGATAGGTCGTTCATCTTGTCGTTCAGACACTCAGCCTGCTTTTTGGTGAATCCCATCTTTGTCCAGATTTCGGTCATATCGGCCGATGGCACTGGGTCGGCTTGGGAGTAACTAGTTGGAGTTGTGTCGTCTTTACTTTGAGTTGTGCTAGTGGCTTCCACACTCGAGGTGTCTTGGCTGCTGCATGATCCCAACGCGATCAGGCCGCAAAGCATCAGAGTAGCTGCGGCAAGTTGAAGAGATTTATTCAGAGTTGGCATCGAAAAGTCCTTAATTCAAGTGTTGTTGAAGTGCTGATAAAACGATTAGTCCTGAGAACTGAGCGGAGCTTCGTTAGGGCCGGGGTTGCCTTTGTGCTGTACTGCGAAGTCAAAGGGGAACAGGGCAAGTTTGGCCATAGAGAAGTTCTTGATCCCAAAGGGAATCCCCAAAATGGTTATACAGAGCAGCACTCCAAAGACCACGTGGGTGATCGCCAGCCAGATCCCTCCGAAGATGATCCAAATGAAGTTGAACACACCCTTTGAGAGTCGATGCCCCGGTGACTCAACTAGCTCGCGGCCAAAGGGCCACATGACGTATCCGGCAAGCTTGAACGACTGAATACCAAAAGGAATGCCGATGATGGTCACACAAGAGACAATTCCGGCAAGGATGTATGCAATTCCTAGCCAGACACCACACAAAACAAACCAAAGTACGTTTCCAATAGTTCTCATCTGGCTCCCCGTGTGCTCATGGTTCTTTAGTTTTTGCGCTAGCTATCCCCGCAGAACTATTCCTCTAGAGGGTACCTGCTCGTTCAACCCTGAGTCGGTCATTTTCTTCTTCACGCTCAGCTAACCGGTGAGCTAGGCCTTTCAGCAGAGCACGTGACAGCCGAGGGATGTCATCAAGCAGGGTATTAAACCCGCGACGGTCAATCACCTCGAGTGTCATGTCAGTTGCAGCCACCACTGATGCAGAGCGAGTGATTGCATCCAATAGGGCAACTTCACCAAAGTAGGTACCCGGCCCGATACGAGCGACCACCTTGTCGTCTCTAACGACCTCGGCCTCACCGGAGAGGATGAGTGCAAACTCCTGACCCAAATCACCTTGGCGCATGATGGTTCGGCCTTGCTCAATGTGCACCTGATCAGTGAGCCGATCAATCTCAATCAGTTCTTCTTCGGTCAGGTCTGCAAATAGCGGCAGTTGCCGAATCTGAGCAAGGTTGTTCGAAGGAGTAGGCATATCCATAAACTACTCGCCCCAATTTGTGCCACCATGCCATATCAGAATCTGTTTCGCGAAGATTGATAATGAGGAGTAGTTATGGTCAAGCTGTTTGCTTTGCTGCGTCGTAATCCAGATATGACAACCGAGGAGTTCGTGACACATTGGCGTGATCACCATGGACCGCTCATTAAAAACGAGCCGCTGCTTGCTCGCCACATTGTGAGATACGAGCAACATGTTCGCCATAGGGACGGCGCACTTTCGGGCAATGAAGGCCTTGATGGGGTGGCCATTCAATGGTTTAACTCAATTGATGACTTTGTGGGGTTCATGTCGGAACCCGCCTATGCCAACCTGATAGCACCAGACGAGCAGCGTTTTTTGGATATGAGCACCATTGAGTTCATCGTTACAGAAGAACCAACCGTGGTAATTAGCCGCGAGGACGAGCCCGAAAGCCAACCTGCATGACGGCAGTTCACGTACCCTCTGGCGGTGTGATTGTGACTGGGGGTGGTTCTGGCATCGGGGCAGCGGTTTGCCGCCAGTTAGCCGCTGCAGGCGTAGCGGTTGGGGTACTTGATAGGAATGCCTCTGCAGCCGAAACGATTGCAGCCGAGATTGGTGGAGTAGCTCTGTGCGCAAACGTTGGAAACAGCTCAGAACTTGGCCAAGAACTTCACCGAGGCGCAGAGCTTCTTGATGGTTTGATTGGTCTGGTGAACAACGCCGGGATCGGAAATCTGAAAAGTTTCGAGAGCTATACCGATGCCGAGATCGACTTGATATTTGCAGTCAACTTCTCTGGCACGTACTCAGCAATGCGCTCGGCAGCGCCGCTTATGCGCGACAGCGGCGGGGGCAGCATCGTCAACGTGGCCAGCGTGTCGGGAGTTCGCCCAACTCGCGGTGAGGCACCGTACTCTGCGGCTAAGGCTGCAGTAATAGCGCTGTCACAAGCAGCTGCGCTTGAACTCGCGCCGCAGATCCGGGTGAACAGTGTCTCGCCGGGTTTTATTCGCACCCCGCTTAACGAGGTACTTGCCAAAGATGAGCAACTTCGTTCGCAAATAGTGGCTGGTACCCCGCTTGGCAGATTGGGGCGGGCAGATGATGTAGCAGAGTTAATTGTGTTTCTTCTCTCTGATCGATCTAGCTATTTGACTGGGCAAAACCTGGTACTCGACGGGGGGTCCTTGCTCAACTCGGCTCAGATGGACCCGGTGCTGGAAACCATGCTTAGTCTGTATTCCTGAAGGCAAGTCGAACGCAGGTAACGAGCAGTATCTGGTTCGAATGGCCCCTTGTGAAGATTTTTGCCCTGCCTAGACTCATTGACACGCTCGCAGGGTCTGGGATGATGCAGCAGTGATGATTCGCTCTTGGAACAAAGATAATGATGCAAGTACTGGTTCAACCGATATCGCAATGTTCCCGCCGATTACTCTTGTGCAGATTCCTGTTCGGCGGGTCTATCTTGCCGCAGCCATTGTGATTCTGAACCTTAGTGATGTGTTGCTTACCCGGGCTGTGCTTGACCGTGGCGGGGTAGAAGGTAACCCACTGATGGCCGGGTTGATGCAGGGGCTAGCTGCGCCCCTTGGGGTTAAAGCTCTAGTGGCGGCAATAGTGGGAATTTTGTTGCTCGTCTCGCCTGTTGAGTCAAAGTTTGCCGAGTGGGCTGTAGTGACGGTGGTTGGTTTGTACATAGGTGTTGTTGTCTGGAATTCATCGCTATTAGGAATCCTGCACTTCGGTTGAATTGATGCTCGAGGGAACTAGAACCTGTTCCAGTTTCATCTGACAGGGCATTGTTGGTGGAGTTAGCATCCACCTCCGGGTCTCATTCCCGAGAAACAACTATCAGAATGCTTGGAGTGCACCTTTATGTCTGAAGCAACATATCGCCTCACCATCGGCGGCGAGTCGGTAGAGGGCGCTGCTGGATCATATGAAATCATTAATCCAGCAACAGAAGAAGTAGCGGGCCTTGCGCCCGAGGCTTCGGTTGAGCAGGCAAACGCTGCTGTTGAAGCGGCCGCCGAGGCCTTTGAGTCTTGGTCGAGGACAACTCCCGAGGAGCGATCAGCTTTACTGGGCCGCGCTGCTGACTTAATTGACGCACACCGAGATGAGATTATTCCAGTGCTTCAGGCAGAAACTGGAGCAACTATGCGCGTGGCAAAGACCATGCAGTTTCCCCAGGCCTCTGCGCGGTTGCGCCGCTATGCACAAGGGGCGCTCGACTCGCCGCTTATTCCCCTTGAACCGGCCGTGTCGGCTAGTACCCCTTTGGCCCCGGGCGGCTTGATCTCTGCAGTGGCCAACAGGGCAGCCGTTGGCGTTGTGACCTGCATCACCTCGTACAACTTCCCAATGACCAACATGGCCGGAAAGATCGGCCCTGCTTTAGCTATGGGAAATACGGTGGTAGTCAAGCCAGCGCCGCAAGACCCACTTGGTGTTATCCGCATGGTTGAACTCATGAACCAGGCAGGGTTCCCGCCTGGGGTTATCAACGTGGTGACAGGCCTAGATACGGCTCCTTCAGAAGCTGTTGTTGCACACCCGCTCACCGACATGGTTTCTTTCACTGGCTCAACGGGAGTTGGGCAGCGCATCGGTGCAGTGTGTGGCGCTCAGATGAAACGTCAACTGATGGAACTCGGCGGCAAGGGTGCCTGCATAGTTTTTGAAGATGCAGACCTAAAGACCGCTATTGGAGGGATTTCATCAGTCTGGGCATTCCATTCGGGGCAGATCTGCACTTCTCCTACTCGAGTCATTGTGCACCGCTCGGTGTATGACCACCTAGTTGGTGGTTTGACCCAAGCCATTGGTCACCTGAAAGTAGGTGACCCACTTGAGCGTGACACCGTGGTTGGTCCCGTGATTTCTGCTGCACATCGAGATCGCATAGAGGGCCACATCGCAACTGGAGTTTCAGAGGGTGCCACGATTGCCGCTGGTGGCAGCCGGCCAGATATGGAACGTGGCTTTTACGTTGCGCCGACCCTGCTAGTTGACTGCACAAATCAGATGACCCCCGTCCGTGAGGAACTCTTTGGTCCTGTGGTGGTTGTAGTGCCGTTTGATGATGAGGACGAGGCCATTGCAATTGCTAATGACAGCGACTACGGCCTGTATAGCTATGTGTTCTCGAAAGACGCTTCACGTGCATGGAACGTTGCCCGGCGTTTGCGCTCTGGCAACGTAGGTATTAACACGTTGCAACGCAACGGCGAAGCACCCTTCGGTGGATTTAAGCAGTCGGGGGTTGGTCGCGATGGCGGCAGGTTTGGGCTGTACGCCTACTCCGAATTGCAGTCAATTGTGTGGCCGGGCTGACATGGTGGGTGGCTGGCAGAGGGCCCGAAATGAATCCGGTTCTTTGCCTCGGCTACGGTCAGCGTTATGAAGGCACTTGTATGGGACGGCAAAGAAGCAAAAGTTGAAACTGATGTGAAGGTTCGTGACCTTCGGGCGGGTGAGGTTCGAGTTCGCATCGATGCCGCTGGGCTGTGTCATAGCGATGTCTCGGTGCTGAACGGCACCATTATGTTTCCGCCGCCGGTAGTGCTTGGTCATGAAGGTGCCGGCGAGGTTATTCAGGTTGCACCTGACGTGACCAACGTTGTAGTTGGCGATCACGTGGTGCTGTCTACGCTGGGCAACTGCGGGCAATGTGGAAGTTGTGATCGTGGAAAGCCAACGTTTTGCCGTCAGTCGCTCGGCAAGTTGTCTCGGCCGTTTTCACGTGGTGAAGGCAAAGATCTCAAGAAGTTGTTCCAGTTCGCCAATCTTGGAGTGTTCTGCGAAGAGACCGTGGTGAAGGCAACTCAGGCTGTCAAGATTCCTGATGAGGTGCCGCTTGCAGCGGCCTCGCTCATTGGTTGTGGTGTGTTGACTGGTGTGGGCGCCGTGTTTAATCGAGCCAAGGTGGCCCACGGCGAATCCGTGGTGGTGATTGGTGTCGGGGGTATTGGGCTCAACGCTATTCAGGGCGCGGCGCTGTCTGATGCTCTGCCGATCATTGCTGTAGATACCAATCCAGGAAAAGAAGCATTCGCCAAGGCATTTGGCGCAACACATTTTATCTGTCCCGATGGCCCCGATTTTGATTTGGTCGAAGCCGTCAAAGAGATCTGTCCAAATGGTGTGGATTACGTATTTGAATGCGTTGGTTCAACCGCTCTGATTCGCACGTCAACTGACTTGTTGGACTGGGGTGGAACCTTGGTAATGCTGGGGGTTCCCAAGATGGGATCCGAGGCAAACTTTGTGGTCAACACCATGTACAACGACAAGACGATTATGGGTTGTCGCTATGGCTCGGCACGTCCGCAGTACGACATTCCACTTATGGTCAAGCTGTATCAGGCTGGCCGGCTGAAGCTAGATGAGCTGGTCTCGGCCACCTATGCGATTGAGGATTTTCAACTGGCCCTTGACGAACTGCACGAGGGCAAACTTGCTCGCGGTGTTTTGACGCTGGCCTGATTGAGTCACTGATGCCACTTCCCGGAGATTTGAGTGACCTTGCAGCCCGAGTATCTAACTGGGGGCGCTGGGGCGAAGATGACGAACTCGGCTGTGGCAACCTTCTGACCGCTGAAACTGCCCAGCGCGGTGCAGCCTCAGTCCGATCAGGCAAGCGAATTTCCTTAGCGGTCGACCTGCGCGCAGATGGTATTCAAGTGGGCCAACCCGCTCGAAGATTCAACCCGATTATTCATTACTCTTCGTTGAATGAGCGTGATCAGCATGCCCCAGGTATTTGGGAGGGCACTGATGACCTGCTCATCATGTCTACGTGTGCAGGAACTCATATTGATGCACTTTGTCATATTTCATATGACGATCTGCTTTACAACAACATTCCCACTTCTGTGGTGAGTGCATCTATGGGGGCTAAAAAGTTGGGTGCAGAAAAGCTGCCTCAGATTGTTACTCGCGCAGTGCTGCTGGACCTGCCTCTAGTGAAGGGCGTGTCAGGGTTGGACGAACTGCACCCTGGCTACTCAATCACCGCAGAGGATCTTGATGAGGCAGCAGACGCGGCCGGCGTCAACATTGAATCAGGTGACGTGGTCTGCATTCGTACAGCCGAGATGCGGCATTACTACGCAGGGGATCGGCGACGTTATGCAGTGGGTGTTAATGCTCAATTGCCAGGCCTGTCGGTGAAGTCAATTGAATGGCTGCATAGCAAAGATGTCGCCGGGGCATTTACTGATAACTATGCCTATGAGGCATTTCCGCCCAGCCTTCCTGACTGGTCTGATTGTTTAGCTGTACACATGATTCAGCTTCGAGATATGGGACTGCTGCAGGGGCAGAATTGGGATTTTGAGGGTCTATCAAATGCCTGTGCCGATGCCGAACAATGGGATTTTTTGCTCTGCGCTGCACCTGAACCACTTGTGGGAGCAGCATCTGCGCCTGTTGTGCCCGTAGCAGTGTTGTGAAACAGAAAGGCAAAAAATCTGAGAGCAGCACGGCTAAAACTTTTGGCATCTGGGGCTTTGTCGCATTCTTTGTATTGCTGTCCCTAGTGGGCGTTGCCGCATTGTTGTTCCTGGGCACTCCCAATTCCCCGACAGAGCCAGTCGTTGGCGAGCTCACGCCAAATACCTTGCTTGCTACATCGAGTACCACTGCGAGCACCTCGGCTACAGAGAACAAAGTCTCGAACACTGTTCCCGGGGGCGGACCAGCACCAGCAGGAGTAAACCAGGTGCTGAGCTCGCCGGGTTCGCTCTCTTTCACCTACGAGATTCCCCCGGGGTTTGATGTGCAGCAAGCTCAAACAGCAGTTGCTCCTATTCGAACCCGCGTTGTGCCTAACGAGTCGGCAATTACTGCGGTTGTGTCTTGCGCACAATCTTCACAGGAACAGCTTGCTCAGGTGAGCGTCAGCGAGACTGCTCAGTCAGTGACCCTGGCCGCAGTGGTACTTGTTCCGCCAAATGCCCCGGACTGCGGTGCAGCAGTAGTTCCCAAAGAAGTCACCCTGCCGTTAGCCTCTCCAATCGCTCAGCGAACAGTCTTGGTTGTCCCTCCAGGTACCAAGGTTCCGCAACTCGGTTCGGTCTAAAGATTTCTGCTCTCAAATTATGGCAAACTCATCTACAAATCTTGAGTAAGGAAATCGCCGATGTTGCAGGGCCGCACGCTTTGGGAACTGATTGAGCAAAGGGTTGATGCAACCCCGGACGCACTGATGTTGGTAGATGAAGACATGCGCACGCTCACCTTCGCCGAGTTCTTGGCCGAGGCCGAACGCGCAGCAGCCGGTTTGTACCTAGCGGGAGTGCGTGCTGGGCAGGTGGTGTCTTGGCAATTGCCAACTTGGATTGAGTCACTAGTGCTGGCAGCTTCGCTGAGTCGCCTAGGCGTCATCCAAAACCCAATTTCACCAACCTATCGGGAGTGCGAAATTACTCACATCACTTCGCAGGCAAAGACGCAACTGTTAGTAGTCCCCTCGGTTTGGGATGGCTATGACTATGAACGACTTGCCACCGAGGTTGCATTGGGCAACGGTTCATTTCGAATCCTCATTGCGGATCGAGCACTTCCCCAAGGTGACCCGGCTGTGCTTTTCGATGTAGCAGACTCGGTTCAAGAAGATGTTTTGATGCCGAGTTGGGTCTTCTTCACGACAGGCAGCGCTGGCACAGAAAGAACTGTTGCTAACAGAGGCAAGTCCGTGGGTGTTTGCCACACTGACACAACCCTGATGGCAGCAGCGCGAGTGCTAGTGCAACGCTTTGGTCTGATTGCAAGAGATCGCAATTCTCTTGTGGAAGAGGTGGGTGAGATCAACTCGGTAGTGTGGCTCTTTGCCAGCCTCTTGTCCGGATGTTCAAATATTCTGATCGACACATTTCATCCCCAAGACAGCATCGAGGTTCTCTCTAGAGAGAACGTGACGCTCGCTGGCTCAGCGCCTGAATTCCTTTGGGCGTATGTTCACGCTCAGCGATCAGTGTTGACTCCAATATTTGGCGATGTCAGAGCATTCTTGAGTGGTGGTTCTCCCAAGTCTGCGGAACTCGCAGAGCAGGTGCGCTCATTGTTTGATGTACCGGTGCTTGGCGGCTACGGGTTAGTCGAAGCGCCAATGCTGACTTTGGCAGACCTCAGCGATTCAATGAGTGAACTTGTAGCTACTGACGGAAAACCCGCACTCGGAGTAGAAATTCGAATAGTTCAACCCAGTCAACAGATCGTGACTGATGGCGACGAGGGGGAACTCTGCGTTAGGGCCCCGCAGATGATGCTGGGTTACCTCAATGCAACTCGCTCAGCCGAGGCCTTTGATGAGGACGGGTTCTTTCGAACTGGTGATGTTGGTTGTATTGACGACCGAGGCAATCTGAGCATTACTGGCCAATTGGCAACGGTCGAAGCGACTACTCCGAAGCAGTAATCCAATAAACCGTTCCGATCTAGGCTCCGCGCCAGAGCATTTCTCAAAGGGTACGGTGAAGAACCTGCAGGGCTTACTCTGCTGTTCATGGAGCATCATTTACTTCAAGTGAGGGAGGCATATGTTGGCGAGAAAGCTTGGTGCTGAGTTTGTCGGCACGTTCTTGCTAGTACTCGGAGGCTGTGGCTCAGCAATCTTTGCTGCAAGAGCACTCGCACCTACTACTGGCAATGTCGGTATCGGTGGTGTCGATATTGGAGTAACCACTGTGACTGACTTTGGCATTGGTTACCTTGGCGTCAGCTTTGCCTTCGGCCTAGCGGTGCTGTGCGGGGCGTATGCCTTCGGCCACGTTTCGGGTGGTCACTTCAACCCGGCAGTTTCATTTGGTCTTGCTACGGCTAAGCGCTTTGACTGGAAAGACCTTCCCGCGTACGTCCTAGTGCAGTGCTTGGGGTCGGTTGCTGCCGTGGCAGTGTTGTGGTCAATTCAGGCCTCAAAGCCCGGTGGGTTCAAGATCGCGCAAGGTGCTTTTGCCTCGAATGCCTTCGGCCAAGAGAACGGTCGGATCTTCTACAACCTTGCAGGCGCTGCCATTGCCGAGGTCGTGCTTACTGCGTTGTTTATTATTGTGATTCTTGGTGTGACTACTAAAGCTGCATCAAAAGCTCAGGCTGCGATTGGCATTGGCTTGATGCTGACGCTTATCCACTTGGTGAGCATTCCAATCACGAATACCAGCGTAAACCCTGCTCGTTCGCTCGGCCCAGCGTTGTTCGAAGGTGGAACCGCGCTAACACAACTATGGCTCTTTATTGTGGCCCCAATAGTTGGCGGTGTGATTGGTGCGCTGATCTGGAAACTCGCCACGGGTGGCGATGAAGTCCAGACTGGCGAGTCCGAGGCCGAGGGCGTAGAACTCGCCTAAGGCGGCGGTGCGCGCTGCACCAGTTCTATTCGTTGTTTTCGTGAATAACCCGCTTGCCCTCTATAATCTGACTTCCCGTCAGATCATAGAGGGCGCCATCTCGGGTGCTTCCGCCTCTGTCGGGTTGACCGTATGGAGGAAAGAACTCATGGGCATGTTGGACGGAAAAGTTGCCATCGTTACTGGAGCGGGTCACGGCATCGGCCGAGGGCATGCACTCGAACTCGCTAAGCACGGCGCAAAGATCGTGGTTAACGACCTTGGCGGCTCGGTAAAGGGTGAAGGCGTCGGTCGAGATGCAGACCTGACCGTAGACATCATCAAGGCTCGCGGTGGCGAGGCTGTGTCGAACTATGGAGATGTCTCGGATTATGAGGCCTCTGGCGAGATGATTGCTCAAGCAATAGAGGCTTTTGGGCGACTCGATATTTTGGTTAATAACGCAGGCATTGTTCGCGACGGGTCAATTTTCAACATGACCCCGGAAGATTTTGATGCAGTTATCAAAGTGCACCTGCGGGGCACTTGGGCACCATGCAAGCACGCTGCTGTGCACTGGCGCAACGTCAACAAAGAGACCGGCGCCAAGGTGCACGGCCGCATCATAAACACCGTGTCTGGTGCTGGGCTGACAGGCAACTTTGGGCAGACCAACTACGCACCGGCAAAGGCAGCCATTGCCAGCCTGACACAAACTCTGAGTTTGGAACTTTACAAAATCGGTGTCACGGTCAATGCGGTGGGCCCTGCTGCAGCGACGAGAATCACCGGAACAATGCCCAACGCCCCGGCTGTTATTGAAGCCGATGAGGTTCCCGATGACGAGTGGAACCGTATGGACCCTTCGGTGTCTTCACCGCTAGTTGCTTGGCTCGCATCCGACGAGGCCGATCACGTCACTGGTCAGATCATCCGGGCAGTGGCCGAGAACATCATTTTGATGAAGGGTTGGCAAGACGGGCCCAGCATCAACAACGATTCCAAGCGATGGGATGCAAGCAAACTCGGTCAGCAACTTGCTACTGATGTGTTCTTCACCCGAGCTCCTGGGCTGCGTTACTAGAGCCTGCAGTACGAGTTCAAGATTGGGTTCAATCATCCAACCAAGTGAATGAACTCGCGATTCTTGGTTGTTGCCCCGTAATGTTGGGGTGATCTGAACGGGAGTCGTTGTGGCACAAGCCGATGCAACTGAGCCAAAGAAGCGGAGGTCTACCTCTACTTCAGAGTTTGGCGTGAGTAAACGCGAAGGACATGACGCAAGCGGTTTCTACGCACGGTTTGCCGCGCCGCAGGTCTCTGTTGAGGATGCCATCTCAGATGAGGATCAACTCCGCTGCATCGATCAGATTTTTCTGGGTAATGCAGTTCACATGTCTCAGGTTTCAAGTGGGTCAGTAGCACTAGTTGTTACTTCACCTCCGTATTTTGCAGGTAAGGCATATGAGGCAGAACTTGATGCCGAACATGTGCCTTCTACCTATCTTGAGTACCTACAGATGCTGCGCGAAGTATTTACTGAATGTGTTCGCACCCTTGAACCCGGTGGCCGCATTGCAGTAAATGTTGCCAATCTTGGGCGTCGCCCGTATCGCTCTTTGTCGGCCGATATCACCGCGATCCTGCAAGATGACCTTCGGTTGCTTCTTCGAGGCGAGGTGGTGTGGGTTAAGCAGCGCGGTGCCTCGGGTTCTTGTGCTTGGGGCAGCTTTCAACGAGCAACAAATCCCGTTCTGCGAGACCTGACCGAGCGCGTCATCATTGCCTCAAAAGGCCGCTTTGATCGGCCTCTCTCGGCCGAGGTTCGCCGACAGCGTGGCTTACCCTACGAGTCCACGATGTATCGAGATGAGTTCATGGATGCCACGCTTGATCTGTGGGAAATTCCCCCTGAATCGGCCAAACGTGTGGGTCACCCGGCACCATTTCCAGTGGCTTTACCTCAGCGCCTTATCAACTTATTTACGTATCAGGGCGATCTCGTCCTTGACCCGTTTATGGGTTCTGGCACCACGGCAGTTGCAGCAGTACAAACCGGTCGGCATTTTGTTGGGTACGACACCGAGGCTGACTATGTAACAAAGGCTCAGAAGCGCATTGCGGCGCTGACCACCGAACGGGTTACCGGACCGCTAGTTCCCTTAGCCTCAACTGAGCACGAGAATTGGCTCGAGCAGTCTCGCTCTGAGGGTGCTGCAGCCAAAGAAGTAGCCCGCCGCATGCTGGTCTTGGCTGGATTCGACAAGTTTGGGCCCATCTCTGAAGGGGTCAAGGCGGCTGGTATTGAGTTTAGTTTCTCTGTAATTGATGCCGCTGGCCGGCAGCTTTTGATTGATTTCTCGGGTGCGTTTAGCTCATCTCGTCCTGGGTTAAAGCGAAGCGAGATTCTGTTTCGCTCGCTAGGTAAAGCTTCTGCTGTGTCGTTGTTGCTTGCTGACCAATCAGGCCATCTCACTGATCCGCAACTTGTGCTGATGAGCACCGACGTGCCCACAAAGCGTTCCGCTCAGGGTCGAGCGTTGTCTGCTGCGCTCGATGTAAACAACGGCACGGTTGCAGAGGTTGTCTTGTTGGACGAGCAGGGTCTACTTACGCTGAGACAACTAGCAAGTGGTTTACGGGCTGGCGCAGTCGGATGGGTCGGGAGCGACTGGACCGCAACTTATGGTTGATGACATCCTCAATGATCACAGCGTGGGCGGAGTATCTGGAGCACGGCGATTAGCCCAGAGCTATCAGCAACTTCCTGCGGTGCCTGATCTGATGCTGCTACATCGGTCGAGTAACTTGCGGGGCCGATTAATCAAATTCACTGACCAACTAGTGGTCATTCAAGACCGCTCTGGGGGCAGGCACACTTTCGAGAATCACCCCGGCACATTTGCTCATCAGGGCGAGACCGTCACACTGATCCGGCCTGCTCGTCACGCTGGCGCTTCTGAGCCAGTAACGCGTCGCTCTGCCGCCGGGGGAGTAGTGGTAACCGAGCAGGTGGCCCGCGTTGCACAGGCCTCACGGCTTTGGGTTGAAGGCGACCATGATGCGCGTTTTATTGAACGCGTCTGGGGTGACGAGCTACGAGAATTGGGCATTGTTGTTGAGCCCATGCGCGGCATTGATGACCTTGTCGCTGCTGTTCGCGAGTTTGCGCCACAGCCGGACCGGCAACTAGCAATCCTGGTTGACCACCTAGTGCCTGGATCTAAAGAAACTCGCCTTACTGAGAAAATTGATGACCCCAACGTGTTGATTCTGGGGCACCCATTTGTAGATATCTGGCAATGTGTACGGCCACGTTCGATGGGGATTGATTCTTGGCCAGAGGTACCAAGATCTGAGGAATGGAAGGCTGGCATCTGCAAGCGTTTGGGGTGGGGTTCAACCTCTGAGGGCTGGAAGCGTGTGCTGAGCGCGGTCAACTCATTTGCCGACCTAGAACCCGAATTAGTAGGCGCAGTAGAACAAGCCCTAGACATGCTCGCTCCCCCAGCAGAGGATTACTCATGACCCGTACCATTGCCGATGTTCTAGAGGATCGCCTTCGTTCCTTAGGGGTGCAGCGGGTCTATGGCCTTCCACTAGCCAACCTTGCGCAGGTGCGGGTTCAGAACCCCGATCTTGCTGTGTTGCTTGCCGATGCTGATGGGCGAATTGGTCACCATGATGGCAGCGGTCGCCTTGGTGCTGCACTGCTAGATGGCCCAATACTGCACCTATCTTCGAGCCCCGGTGGCCGAGCCCCTCTGCAAAGAGTAAGCACTGCGGTTGAGTTACTAGATGCGCTAGTTGACCCGCCCGGCATAGTGGTGCCTGGCACACTTGCGTTGCATCTGGATCTTGACCTGACCGAGCAAGTTCAAGATGATCTTGCCGCTACGTTTCAGGCCGAACGAGTGCCGGTACTTACACTCGACCCCTCGTTAGCAGCGCTCAACATTCTGGTTCTGGTTGGACCGGGCGTGATTCGAGCAAATGCTGTCGACGGGGTTCGTGACTTTGCTCGGACTGCTGGCTGCGGCATCGTGACAAGTTGGGGAGCTAAGGGAGTGGAGCGTTGGGATAGCCCCTTTCACTTTGGAACCTTTGGTTTGCAGCAACTAGATGCACAATGCACTGGTCTTGATCAGGCAGAGATTGTCATACTCAGCGGTATAGACCCCGATGAAACCCCTGCGCATCTACTCGATGGCTTGGTTACTCAGCAGGTGCCCCCCGCTCAACTCCATGCCCTGGCCACTGGGTGGACTGCAAGCCGAAAACTGCCAGAACGACCTGAGTCCTATGAACTACTCCGCAGCGTGATAACTCCACAGTACGAGTCAGAAGCTGTTCCGCTCACCGCACCGCGGGCTGCACTTCACCTTGCCGGCATGCTGCCCGAGCAGGGACTTGTGGTTGCCGATCTAGGTGCTGCAGGGTTCTGGTTGGCACGCAGCTTTCCAACCTCATTTCCCGGAAATATCTGCATTCCCAGCACCTTCACCCCTGGGTTTGCAGCCGCTGCTGCGTTGGTTTGTAGCCTTGAGGGTCGCCCCTGTTTTGCTGTGAGCGATCAGCTTGGGGGCATTGACGGAATTGATGACCTCACTGCAGAGCTGCTCGAATTGGCAGAGGAACTAGACCAAGCAGTGGCCATACAACTGTGGGGCCCCGAGGGAACACTCGCTCATTCGGCTCAGCATATTGACCTACTCAAGGCTGAGTTAGCTACTGAGCAGGTTCGTATTGATGAGGTTCCGGTTGATGTTGATGCCACGGAGGGACTTGAGCAGGTCGCTGGCGAGTTGATTGCTTGGCCAATTGAGAGCCTTGGGTGAGCGAGTTCTCGTATGATCGTTGCCGAATCACAACGGGATGAGGCAACGGGTGTCAACAGAGTCAACAGAGTCAACAACATTGACGAAGTCACAGAATGCGCGTTTGACGCGCATGCTCGAAGTTGCAGCACAACTTGCATTTGAAGGTGGCTGGGATGCTGTGCAAATGCGAGAGGTTGCGCAACGTGCAGAGGTGGCCCTCGGTACCCTTTACCGGTATTTTCCTTCGAAAGAGCACCTGCTTGTCTCTGTGATGATCGCAGATATTGAAGGCCTTGCAGACCGACTTGCAGTGCGCCCGGCAGAAGGAACAGACCCAATCCAACGAGTGATCAATGTGCTCGGTAGATCAAATCGGGCACTGCAACGCCAACCGCAAATAACCATTGCAATGATTCGTGCCTTGGTTTCTGGCAATCAAGAAATCGCACCTGCGGTCAAAGAAACTCGAGTGCTGATGCGTCGCATTATTAGTGATGCGCTGGGTGCTGATGGCATGGCAATTGACGAGGATCCCGAGCAAGTACTTATGAGGATTGACTTGCTTAGCGATGTTTGGCTTGCTGCACTTGTTAGCTGGATCTCTGGAGTAGAGCCAGATACTTCAGTCATGTTGAAGCTGCAGTTGGCTAGCAAGTTGTTGCTCTCATCGGGCGGTTAGCTCACCAACCTGAGTTGCTGGTATCCGCCATCTCCGGAGATGCCAAGCCCTACTCCAGCGCCGATATTGGCCCCCAGAATGCCAGTGTGAATGTTCACAGAGAACTCGCCTGACCGACTGGCAGCTTTAGCCGTGGGCAAGTCGACCTGCGCAAGTGAGTGCAAGGCCTGATCGAGTTTGCCGTGCTGAAGGTGTTCTAGGGCCTGCGTGATTCGCGCAGCACTGCCCAACGTGGCTGTCTCTGAAACATCTAGATTGCTGACACTGCGGAACTCGCTGTGCCCATCAGTAGTGGTGGTGCTCACAACAACCTCTACACCGCCTACGGCTTGGTCAGGAATCTCGATGCGAAGCCGAGAGAGGTGAACCTCGCTGCCGGCATCTCCAACCGAGGCAAGCTTCAGTCGCTGCAGCAACTGACCTGAGATTAGCGAGGCAGCAGTTCCTTCAAGTTCAAGAATCTGTGAGTTCTGGCTGCGGCCAAACCTGAAGCTACCTGTACCCCGAACTGCCCCTTGCACCCCGAGCGATGATGCAAGCGACGCGCTGCCCTGCGCCGTGATGTTGAACTCAGTGAGTTGCTCGCCTCTGCTGCCGGCACTCGTAATTTCTGAAAGCAGCATCGCAGCTATTCCTAATCCGGGAATTCCGCTGCCCGTAGTCGCCGCTCTTCGCACTGCGGCCTCTGCCTCTATAACAGCGAGCATGGGTAGCAGTTTGTCCTGAACAGTTAAGTATTCGCGCCGAGTGATGTGTGCAATGCCAACCTGCGCCCGAAGGTTGGCTCCGAACGATGCAGTTTGTGTTCCGAATGCCACGGAGACCCCCGCCGACGTAGCCGATCCGACTTGGTTGCCTTCGGTGCTCACAATGCGAACCCGTCCCTTCGGGAACTGTTGAATAGACAGATTATTTGTTATACCCACGAAGAGGGCGCCTGCCGTTACCTGTGCCCCAGAGAGCAGCCGCAACTCTGAAGTTGGAAAGGCTGCAGGGGCGCGCAGAGCCTGACCTTGTGTTCCAGCACCCGACAGTGTTGGAGGCAGTGCCCGAGAGGCTGCGCCGGAGGCTGAGGCGTGTTCTTGTTGCTGAGCTTGCTGTCTTAACTGCGCAGAACAACGAGCGCAGGTAATTGCAATCGCTTGTAAAAAGGGCCGGTGCCGGCGCTGCCAATCCGCTGCAAAGTCTCTGGCATCAACTCCGCGCCAACTGCTGTATCTAACTTTTCTATCAAGGGTGGCAGCAGTGTGTTCTGCCTGGACCGACAACCTGTTGAATGCTGCACCGAGTTGTCGGAGCTCAACGGGATCGGCGCCAAGTCGTGACATGGCAGCGCAGGCTAGATGTCTGATTGCTGCGCGTCAGCGGGGATCCCACCCCGCTCAGAACCAGCAGCCCGCTCAGCCCAGTGCTGCAGTCGGATTGATGATCCCCCACCCAAAGCTTGAGTCCCAGCCTGGGTCACCAACATCTGTTGCTGTGCCAATGACGCGGGATCGAATCTGTGTAGCTGATTCTGCTGGGTGCGCACCTCTGGCTAAGGCCGCCACCGCAGTTACATACGGTGCAGCCATAGAGGTACCCGACATGTAGCCATAGAGGTTTGAGGTAATCGTTGACAGGATTGAACTACCGGGAGCAGCAACGTCTAGGTAGCTACCCTGCGTAGAGAACGATGACCTTGCCCCAGTGTCAGTGATCGAGGCAGCGGCGATAGGCCAGTCGTAGGCGGCTGGCCAGCTTGGCGAATTGCCGTTAAGCCCCTCGTTGCCACCAGAGGCAACAAGTACAACGTCATGTGCCTGTGCGTAGTCGATTGCTTGCAATAGAGCCGAAGAGCCAGAGCTTCCACCCACAGAGGTGTTAATCACCTCTGCCCCGTTGTCTACAGCCCAAGTAATTGCCTGAGCTACTCCTGTAGTTGTTCCTTCTCCAAGAGCAGCGGTCAGAGCCTTTGCATTTAACAAACTTACCCCTGGGGCTGCGCCTACAACGCCTTGGCCGTTATTGGCAATCGCTGCAATTATGCCTGCCACATGAGTTGCATGATTTCCATATGAGGCAACTCCTTCGCCCGACCAGTCAGCCGATGCCGCAACCTTTCCAGCTAGGTCGACATGGTTGAGTGCAATGCCGCTATCAACTACTGCAACGCAGACGCCCGTTCCGTTTGTAGTTGGCCAATTGCTTTCGAAACTGAATTGCGTCAGTGCCCACTGAGAAGGCCTGCCGGGGTCATTCGTAACGGGCGAGCCATCACTGCGTACCAAGGAGTCTGGCTCTACAGAGATGACCTGTTGGCCCTGAGCAATGCTGGTCCTGGCAATGGCAGCAACTTCAGTACGCGCTTGGTTGACGCTACTTACTGTTACCTTTTGAATCTGGGGTCGGCCGGTGGAATCAACAGAGGTGACCACAACTGGTGCTGACTCGGAGTCGCCAAGCAGATTTGGATCTATGACTGCATACACGAACGCTGCAGTTGCTTCGGCAGTGGCCTCGTTCACACTGAGTGATTCTGCAGCGGTTATCTGGGCTGGCTGCCCTGAAGAGCTTGCGGCGGCTGTAGCCGCAAGCGGTCTGCATACACCCGAAGTGTCGCTGGGGAACGGCTGAACAGACGGCGGAACAGTGGTGGCTGACGCTGCAATAGTAGTAGCGGGTGCTGCTACTGGATCACCTACCGGGGGAGCCGCTGCGCCACAAGCACTGAGTAACAACATGGTCGCTGATAGGGCAAAACTCGCGCTGCGCAGAGAGATTGAGTCGAACCTAGCCAAAGACATATGGCTGTATCGGCTGTTTCTGGTCACACCTGTAGATTTTGAGCAGCCCGGCTGAGTGGCTCTTACTCAGCTGCTCAGCCCCAGAATCTTGGCGGCGTTTCCTCGCAGGAATTTTGGCCAAACCTCGTCCTTGAGCCCGATATGGGGCAACTCCTTCATAATGCGCTCATAGGTAAGCCCTGCAGGGAAGTAGCCGGCGTAGAGCACCTTGTCTGCACCACGAGTGTTGGCATAATCAATGATGGCCTTGGGGTAATGCTTGGGCGCAAAGGCAGAGGTTGAGTAGTACAAGTTTGGCCACTTCAACATCAACTTGACTGCCAGCTCAGTCCACGGGTCGGCTCCATGTCGCATCACCACGGTGAGCTCGGGGAAGAACCAGCAGATCTCGTCAAGGTACTCCACTCGCTGAGGCCCGAGCGGGACGCGCGGCCCGGGCACCCCAGCAGTCAAAAAGATGGGTAGTCCAAGCTCTGCGCAGGTTGAATACACGGGGTAGTAGGCAGCCGCATTAATGGCAGTTTCGCAACCTGAGGGAAAGCTCGACACAGCAACAATCCCGTACTCATCGTGGTACTTGCGGATCTTGCGCACCGCATCCATTCCCTGTCTAGGGTCAACATCTACAAGTCCAAGAAAGCGGTCAGGATGATCGGTGATGGCTCTCCGAGGTTCGTCTCGGGTCTCATTGCCAACATTGATCAATCCCTGAGCCACGCCGTAGCGGTCCATGTTGTCAAGGGTGACTGCAACTGCGTCTACTCCATGTTCGATCTCTCCGGGGATGTCCTTAAACATGTACTGCGCTGGCATCTTGAAGTCTTCTTTAGATTCGGCATCGCGCAACGAGGGAGTCAAGAACTTATAGACCTCTCGTCTATCTGTGCTGGGAAAGCCGATCATGGTGTCGATGATTTGAATGTCGGTGGGCATGGCCATGTCATGCACTCTAGGGCGACTCAGTAGAACGCGTTCCAGTTCCGGGTTGACGTAAAGGGAGTTGGACGGCTCCTGGCCAAGGTATTTCTGGTTGAGTGTGGTGGCGAATCCATCTTTAGTCTGAACTAAGAACTCAAGGTCAAGTGGCCGAAAGGTCTGCGCCGAATGAGGAAATACCGTGCCGTAGCTCTGAGGTTGAAAAACTGGTCGGATTATCTGTACGGAGCCGTCCCGTGTCTGAGCTACGAAGTTGTGAAGTGTTAGGGAATCAAAAAACTGCAGCGGCCGTATCCGCTCGATTGTTGTAACTGCGGCATCAGAATCGTTTACCAAAGCTCCTAAATGCCAAGGCTCTCGAGAAAAGTATCCGACATGGTTTTTGCAACCGTAACTATCGGCCACCAGGTCCTCTCCAGCACGCCTAAGTGGTACCCGTGCGGAAACTGATCGCTACGGCGCCGCTCAACGAAGCAGAGAATGTGGCCAACCCTGATGAATTGCCCAATCATCCCTACAGGCAAGAACAACAGGACTTTAGAAAAGCACGTTGACAGCATCAGCCCTGCCGGACCTCACCAATTCAACTTGTTCTGCGACTGCGCCGGCCGGTTGGTGCTCCTAGGGAATATCCAGCACCGCGTGATCAAGCACTGCAGGATCAAGCACCGCGTGATGGATCGAATCTGTCATCCCGAATATCGCTGACCGATGCCGACAAGCAGGTTGAAGATTTAAAGGGTTCATCTCGGCGCTGGGTAAGCGCCCTAACCAGTTCAGTTCACCCAGTGATGGTGGCCATCGGCAGGATTCTCAGGCGCTTGAACCCCAAACTGTTCGCGCAGTTCAGATAATGGCATGTCCGCAATCTTAAGGTGGTCGATGAACGCGAAGTCCACCGTGCACTGAGCACCGCGTTCAAATGCCTGTCCCATCAACTCAATCGCACCAGGACGACTCAGAGTCCCCTCGGTTTGGACGATGTTGTCGAGATCGACGAACCCAGCCTCGTGAACGATGAGCGGTGAGTAGAACGCGAATGTACTTGCCGGAGTATCGGACATGGCCATCTGAAACGCGCCAAGTGCAATTTCTCCCTGACCCGTTGGTTCGATTCCGGAAATCACATGGATCATGTCGTGATCGACATACATGTGATTCACATTTGACGCACGCGAACCAGGCATATCAACTTGATTGCGCCGGTAGAAGTCAATCAAAGCAGCACCAAGCGTGCCGGGGTCAAGTTCCCTAAGCGATTCGATGCGGGCCACAATTTCCGGCTCGGGAGCATCTACCACTATCGAAACTGAACGCAGCGATGGTTCTGAGCGAGCCACGATCATGCTGTCGAAGAATCGGGTGAAGTCTTGCGCGGCGCGCTCGGCCCCTCGATCGACCAGATCACGAAACATCGCCAGTTCAGGACCGCCGAGACCCAGAGCAGCGGCATATTCCTCGACTCGGGCAACCTGTGCAGCGCTCTGCGGGTGTCGACATATCTCCAGTGTCACCAGCAGTTCATGGAACCGGCGGCGCGCATCAACATCGGGTACAGCCAGCGCAAACGCGCTCGGTGATAGTCCACCCAAGCTCCTGATATCGAGATCATCGCGATGCCACAGGTGCCGAACAATTGTGTCCAACACCGTCAGCTGCTCTGCAGTCGGGCCATCGTCTACATCAATCGCCCCAAGAAGGCCCCGGGCTACTGGTTCTACGAGTTCGGGATTTACTAACACCGACATAGGTCGATTTTATCGCATATTGACCAATCGCGTCCTCCTACTCGGTGCCGACTCCGATGGCGCAGGCAAGGCCACCCTTTCTAAAAAGTGCTAGGCCGGCCACCAAACTGCCGTTCGTGAACTCGGCAGATTATCAGCGAGACCGTGTTCAACAACTCGAGTCCAACGCGCAGGCATCAGATCGTGAGTCAGTCCATCTAACAGCGACCCATTGGTCTTGTGCACCACCGCTGACCCTGACCTAGCGACCTTGGCGGTGAGGCGGGCGTCGAGAAATTCCACGTCTGCTTCGGACAAGCTCACGCTAAGTTTCGTACTTTGTTGCTAACAAAGTTAGGACAATAGGTGAGCAATAGTGTCGAGTTTGGATCGATCCGTTAGCAGTTCGTAGCGTTCGTAGCGTGAAGGTGTTCGGGAAGTGCGAGATAGTAGGTGATGGCAGAATCTTGGTGGCGGCAGGTTCGCTCCCAGTTGCGGAGTGTAACGGCTAGCCGTGTGGTTGGATTTCCTAACTCAAGTAACCGGGCCTCATCGTTTCATCTGAACTGGCAGCTTCCATACCCAGCGACTGTTGCGGGCGGATCCCAAACAGGGCTTACTGCCATCGAAGTTACGCTTGAGGTACTCGAACCTCCCAGTGTGGATCGATTATATTTTTGGGCGCTACAGGCAAATTTTGCCGATGGCCAGAGCCGGCAAGCTGGCGGGGCACACCTTGGTCTGCAGTGGCATCCGGGCCATCCAGGGTCAACTGCTGTGAACTGGGGTGGCTATGACCATCAGGGCAACATTTTGTCTGGGTCTGAATCCGCCTTGCCATCCAAAATGGCCAACCCGCATACCCGAGACTTTCTATGGCAGCCCATGGTCCCGTATCGCCTGAGAATTGAGCGCATCTCTAGTGGCAGCCAAAGTTCTTGGCGCGGCAGCGTGACTCGGGTATCGACTGGTGTCACCACAATGATCCGTGAGTTGTATCCCGCTGGGGAGTTCATCTCTGGCGTCACGATGTGGTCAGAGGTCTTTGCCCGCTGCGATGACCCGTCCGTTGCAATTCGGTGGACCGATGCACAAGCTGAGTTTTCGGATTCAAGCTCAATACAGCCCGCTGGGTTTTTAGTGAACTATCAATCTCATAAAGATGGTGGCTGCGCCAACAGCGACTCGTTCTTTGATGGGGTGGGGCTAGTTCAGCGAACGGCAGTGTCGCGTAATACGCCGCTGGGCCAAGTCATTTTGTATAACAGCGGCTAGATTGTGAGTTCATATGAGTGATTCATCAACGCAAATTTCGGGGCCATCGCTGAGTTACAACTTGGCCGACCTGTGGGAGGCCGTGTCTGACCGAGTGGCAGAGCGCGAAGCAATTGTCTGTGGCACTCGCCGCCTGAGCTACGGGCAACTCGAAGAGCGCACCAACCGCCTTGCCAACCATCTGCTTGCCAAGGGAGTGCAACCGGGCGAGTTCGTGGGTTGTTACCTGACCAACTGCACCGAATACCTAGAAACCTTGTTGGCATGTTTCAAGATTCGCGCCATTCCAGTGAATATCAACTACCGCTATGTCACTGAAGAACTTCGGTATTTGTTGCTCGACTCCGGTCTAGTTGTTTTGGTCTGTAACGAGGAGTTTGTTGATCGAGTGAGCAGTGTTGCCGCAGAGATACCTGCTTTGCGGCACTGCATTGTTGTTAGCCCTGTTAGGCCTGCTGCCTCCAACGCGACTACAAAGTTGCCAGATCTTGACCTTCTTCCGGACGCGATTTTCTATGACCAAGCAGCCGCTGAAGCATCGGCTGTGCGCCCCATAGTTTCGGGCCGTGGCGACGATGACCTGTACCTGCTGTATACAGGTGGAACCACAGGTATGCCGAAAGGCGTGATTTGGCGTCAAGCTGACGCGTTCTTTGGCTGTATCGGTGGTGGCGATCCGATGCGTATGTCTGGGCCGGTGTCCTCACCCGAAGAGACCCTTGAGCGAATCATTGAGTTTGACTTTGTGTTCTATGCGCTCGCACCGCTGATGCATGCTGCGGCGCAGTGGGTGTCTTTGATGTGGCTTTTGTGCGGCGCAAAGGTGATTTTGAATTCGGGCGGATTCGACCCCGTGGAGATTTGGAACACTATTGATGCAGAGAAAGTCTCGATCATGACGGTGGTTGGTGATGCAATGGCCCGCCCGCTAGTTGATGCTTGGGACGCTCATGGGCCCTTCGAGATTTCAAGTATGTATTCGCTATCGAACGGTGGCGCTCCGCTTGCCCCCTCACTGCGCGATCGTCTGCGAGAGATCGCCCCGAATGCAATGCTCACCGACGGGTTCGGCTCATCCGAGACTGGCATTCAGGGAAGCCGGCGCTTATCCCCCGGTGAAGACCCCGGCAAGGGAGTTCGCTTCGATAACGTCGAGGCAGGAACCGCAGTGCTTGATGATCAGGGCCTGCCGGTGCAGCCTGGCTCGGGAGTAGTTGGTCGCATTGCGCATTCGGGCTACATCCCGCTGCGCTACCACAATGCTGAAGAGAAAACAGCCGAGACCTTTGTGGTAATCGGGGGGACTCGGTACGTTCTGCCAGGAGATATGGCCACAGTAGAAGCGGATGGCTCAATCACGCTGCTTGGTCGTGGGTCTGTCAGCATTAATACCGGTGGCGAGAAGGTCTACCCCGAAGAGGTCGAAGCACTACTCAAGGGCCACCCATCCGTGTATGACGTTTTGGTAGTCGGAGTTGCCGATGACCGTTGGGGAGAACGTGTCACTGCTGTAGTTCAGCCCACCCGGGGTAGTACTCCCTCGTTGGAAGAGCTTGATGCGCATTGCCGTGGCCAACTTGCGGGCTACAAAATTCCGCGGAGTTTGATTCTGGTTGAACAGGTAGTGCGCTCGCCTTCTGGCAAGGCTGATTACCGCTGGGCAAAGGCAACTGCGGCCAGCAGTGCTGGCGAGTAACAGTGCTAGCGAGTAACAGTGCTAGCGGCTAGCGCCCTTCTCTCCTCGAACCGAGGTAAGAACCAGCAGCAGTACGCTCATAATCAACACGATGGTGGCTAGCACGTTTACCTGAGGCGGGAACGACACGCGAAAAGCGTTATTGACCTGAATCGGAAAGGTTGTGAACTCGCCTTTGGTGAAGTCAGTCACGATGTAATCATCGAGTGAGAGTGCAAAGCTGAGTAGTGCCGCAGCCATAATCCCGGGAAGAATCAGTGGAAAGGTGATCTTGCGAAAGCTGCGCCAAGGTGAGGCGCCGAGGTCCATTGCGGCATCTTCTAGGGTCCAGTCAAACCCACGAACTCGCGCTTTGACAGTGAGCGCAACAAAGCTGACGCAGAACATCACATGCGCAATCACCACAGTAGAAAAGCCGAGTACCACGTTGCGGCCCAAGAACAGTTGGTAGAGCGAAGCACCCAACACAATCTCTGGAGTGGTGAGTGGAAGAACCAAGAAAATCTCGATTGAGCGTGACCCCGTAAAGCGGTAGCGAGCAAGCGCAATCGCAACTAGCGAACCCATGATTAGCGCAATGCTGATGGAGAGCACTGCAACCTGCAGGCTGCGAATAAAGGCGTCGGTCAGTTCTTTATCTTTAAACGGGTCAAGCCAGTTATTTATTGTGAATCCGTCCCAGCTGATGTTGTATCGGCCAGCAGGGTCATTGAATGTAAAGACAATAATGTTGATGAGCGGCAAGAAGAGATACAAGTAGACCAAGCAAGCAAAGGCGGTCAGAATTCGTCGTCCCCAACGCGAGCCAGCAGGCCGCGATGATGTCTGTCCTTTGCGTGACTTGCCTGGCTCTTCCAGTTCACGCAACAGGTACGGCGGGGCAGCGCCCTCAGACATCACCATGGGCAAACCTTGCCGCTAGTCACAACACCAAGCCGACTCATACTGCAAGCCCTTCGGTGCCAAGGAACTTGGAATAGATCAACACCATGGTGGTGATAATTGCCATGAGCACAAGCGAAAGTGCGGCTGCAACTGGGTAATCAAACTGCACCAAGAACTTGTTTTGTACCACGGTACCGATCATCGAGGTTTTGGGTGATCCAAGGTAGCGGTTGTTCAGGTAATCGCCGGCGGCTGGAATAAACACCAGCAAGCTGCCAGCGAATACACCTGGCATCGATAGCGGTAGTACGACTTTTCTAAATGCTTGCCAGGGAGTGCTGTACAGGTCGGCTGCTGCCTCTGTCAGACGAAAATCGATTTTCTCTAGGCTCACATAAATCGGAAGAATCATGAATGATAAGAAGTTGTAGGTCAGACCTCCAACCACTCCCGCTGGTGTTGCAAGCAGACGAAAATCCTGCGGAACAAAAGGGATGGCGTGGATCATGTTGATCACAACACCATCGTCTTTAAGGATTGAAGTCCAGGCAATGGTGCGAATCAGATACGAAGTAAAGAACGGCACCACCACTAACCCAATCAGTAGGTTCTTCCACCTTCCACCTTGGGTGGCAATCCAGTAGGCCAACGGGTAGCCGATCAAGATTGCAGACACGGTGGCGATGCCAGCGAACAGAAAAGACCGAAAGAACTGAGGCCCGTAGTCGGTGAACGCCGAAGAGAAGTTTGAGAACTGCCAAGAGAACTCTGGGTTAGCAAAGCGGCTTGCCTTTGACGACAATGCAGTACGAACCAGAATGAGCACGGGCACCAGAAAGAACAGCACTAGCCACAAAATGCCAGGGCTTAATAGGCCATAGGGGGCCCATTTTCCTTTCCGGAGTCCGCGATCATCTGAGTCGGTGTCTGCTGCCATCAGAGCCCTTGATTAGGCGCCGGTGATCTTGGCGAACTCGGCATCGAAGAGTGCTTCTTCTTTCTCGTCAAGGTTGCCCCAAGACTGCAGTTTGGCCAGAGTGGAAGCATCAGGAAAGATGAGTTGGCTATCGGCAAGTGCGGCAGCGTCTCCGCCCATCTTGCGCAACTCTTCCTGAACCCCTTGGACTGGTGAAATGTATTGAACCTCGGCAGTGATCTTTGCTGCGTTCACTGGGTCGTAGACATAGTTCATCCACTCGGCAGCGCCTTCAACGTTGCTTGCGCCAACTGGGATTTGCATGGTGTCAAACCAGAGCGTTCCACCGGACTCTGGAATAGAGAATCCGATGTTTGGATTTGATGCAGAAAGCTGCACTACGTCGCCCGACCAGCCAATACAAGCTGCAAAGCTGCCTTGTTCAAGGTCATCTACATAGTCATTTCCTGTGAATGAACGAATCTGCCCCGAGTCAACCCCTTCTTTGAGTTTGTCGAAGGCAGGTTGGAACTTCGCAAAGGTTGGGGTGGCTAAATCGATGCCGAGCGACATTGCAATCAGGCCGATGGTGTCTCGCATTTCAGTCAGCATGCCGATCTTGCCTTTAAAGGCTGGATCAAACAGATCATCCACCGAGTTCAAGGCACGCCCAGTCACTGATTTGTTATAAGCAATTCCTGCCATGCCCGCCTGCCAAGGAAGGGAATATTCGCCAGTCGGGTCGGATGGGGGCTTAGTCAGGGACTCAAGCAGGTTGGCAGAGTTGGGAATCTTGTCTAACGGCAACTTCTCTACCCAACCAAGGTTTGTAAGCCGGCCAGCCATCCAGAAAGTGAGAGCAATGATGTCGGGACCGATGGGCTTACCCTTTGACAGCAACGGCTGAATCTTGGCGAAGTACTCGCCGTTATCGTTGATGCCCTCGGTGTATTTGATTTTCTGGCCCGAGGCTTTTTCGAATGACGCAAGAGTGCCTCCCTTGCCATATAGCTCACCTTCTGGCTTATCGATGTAGAGCGTCCAGTTCTCAAACCAGAGTTCATTATCTGCAGAGGAGCTACTGCCCCCGCTGCTATCACTACTGCAGGCTGCGAGTAACGCTGGCCCAATTGCTAAACCACCAAGAGCTAAGCCGCTAGTACCCAAGAATCTGCGACGGCTCAGATCTGCTTGGCCTGCTGTGACGGGAGTTTGGATTCTGCGCTTTGTCATTATTCTCTCTTTTCTGTTTTTGGCTGGGAATTTTGGCTATGGGATTTTTGAGTTACTAGGGGTGGTAGTCATGCCAGCATCTTCGGGGTTGATCGCTTCGGGTACTAGATAGGCGCCGTCATAAGCCCAGGTCATATCAACTCGTGATCCAACGCTGAGCCGTGCGGGGTCATCCTCGGGGCCAAGGTGCGCAACTAGCGCAGCGCCCAGATCTGTTTCTACTTCGCAGCGCACTACTGGGCCCTGAAACACCAGGCTTGCAACCGTGGTGGGAATACTGCCGCCGACTGCTCCCTCTACCGGTGCAAAGCTAGGAATAAGTCTCTCAGGACGAATCATGAGTGTTACCTCTGAGCCGGGAGCGTAGCTGCGATTGCCCGATGGCACCCTGAACTGCTTGCCCGTCCGAGAATCCACAGTCACTGCTGAGCCGTCTTGGGTTCGCACGGTAACGGGTAAAAGGTTTGCTGTGCCGATAAACCCGGCCACAAATGCAGTGGTGGGCTGATGGTAAATCTCCGTGGGGGTGCCGATCTGCTCAGTACGACCCTGAGTCATTACCGCAATTCGATCAGACATGGTGAGGGCTTCTTCTTGGTCATGAGTAACAAAGATGAAGGTAATTCCCACCTCTCTTTGAATGCGCTTGAGTTCAAGCTGCATTGCCTGACGCAGCTTCAGGTCGAGGGCCCCTAATGGTTCATCTAAGAGCAGGGCTTTGGGAAGATTGACAAGCGCCCGGGCCAGTGCGATGCGCTGCTGTTGACCGCCCGAGAGTTGGTTGGGGCGACGCTTTGCGTACTCGGGCAGCCGAACAATCTCTAGTAGCTGGTTGACCCGCCGGGTTACTTCTCCTTCGGCGACTTTTGCATTACGAAGTCCGAACGCCACGTTGTCGAATACGTTCATATGCGGAAAGAGTGCGTAGTTCTGAAAAACGGTATTGACGTTTCTCTTATGAGGCGGGGTCTTTGAAACATTTACGCCGTCTAACAGGATGCGCCCAGAGGTTGGTTGTTCGAAACCAGCGATCATCCGAAGGGTGGTAGTTTTTCCGCACCCAGAGGGGCCTAACATTGAGAAGAACTCACCCTCGGCAATATCAAAGTCTGCAGATTCGACAGCGGTGTAGTCGCCAAATTTTTTAACGACTTGCTCTAGGCGAATGACTACTTCCGAAGTGGCTGCCGCTGGCTCGGTTCCCCGAGGGCCTGCTTGCCCATATAGCGTTTCAGTCATCCGTGGTCACCTATATCATTTCCTTTGGAATCCGTAGTGAAAATATACTTTCAGCCACGATATTCTTGTAAAAATGGCGAGAAAACAATTTTCTTGCAGTATTCAAGCGAGTCGGTTCAGAACTAACTAAGAACTAACTCAGTACTAACTGCAAGCAACTTAGAACCTAGAGGGGATTCATGACGACAAATATTGACATACGAAACGAAAACTTAATCGGGGGCAAGTGGCAGCCATCGGGTTCTTCGGGAACAAGTTCGGTAATTGACCCGTCCACAGCGACCGAAATCTTTAGGGCGCCGTTGTCGGATGCTGAAGATGTTGACCTAGCAGTGACGGCTGCTGCCAAGGCGTTTGTGTCTTGGAGCCGAACCACTCCGTTAGAGCGCGCAACAGCAATGTTTAAGTTGGCTGATCTGATCGAACAGCGAGCAGATGACCTGATTGCAATTGAGTCGCTTAACGCAGGCAAGCCCGTTTCGGCTACTGCTGACGAGATCTCTGCGGCAGCAGATTGCTTTCGATTCTTTGCGGGGGCCGCTCGAACCATGGAGACCCAAGCAGCTGGTGAATACATGGAGGGATTTACCTCAATGCTTCGCAGAGAACCAGTGGGTGTGATTGCCTCAATCACCCCTTGGAACTATCCGCTCATGATGGCCGCCTGGAAGCTTGGCCCGGCTTTGGCCGCTGGTTGCACCGTGGTGCTTAAGCCCTCAGATCTCACCCCGATGTCTTCGCTTTTACTCGCTGAACTTACCGTGGACGTGTTTCCTGCAGGGGTGTTCAACTTGGTCTGCGGAGATGGAGCAATCACTGGTGCTGCTCTGACGACGCACCCGTTAGTAGACATGATCTCTGTGACTGGTTCGGTTGGAACTGGTAAGGCAATTGCGAAAGCGGCTGCTGGCTCGCTCAAGCGGTTGCATTTAGAACTTGGTGGTAAAGCACCCGTGCTGGTCTTTGACGATGCCGACTTAACCAAGGTTGCCGAAGCAATCAAGGTGGGCTCGTTCTGGAACGCCGGTCAGGATTGCACTGCAGCGGCCAGAGTCATAGCGGCGGATGGTATTCACGATGCTGCAGTGGATGCAATCACTCAAGCGGCCCAATCATTAGTGGTTGGCCCTACTAAGGATGAGTCAACTGAACTTGGGCCCGTCATATCGGCTGCCCAACGAGAGCGTGTCGGCGGCTTTGTTGAGCGCGCTCGCGCTGAGGGGGCAGTAGTTGTCACTGGCGGGTCCACTGGCCCTGGTGACGGGTTCTATTACGAGCCATCTGTGCTTGTCGGTGTAGATCAGCGCTCAGAAATTGTGCAGCGTGAAGTATTTGGCCCAGTGGTCACTATTCAACGGGCTGGGAGTGTTGAACAAGCCATTGAGATGGCGAACGACAGTGATTATGGCCTAGCAGCCTCTGTATTTACCTCTGATGTTGGCACTGCGATGCAGGCCAGTGCGCAGCTTCGCTTTGGAACCGTGTGGGTGAATGATCACATACCGCTTGTTCCAGAGATGCCTCACGGCGGGTTCAAACAGTCAGGCTATGGAAAAGATATGAGCCAGTACGCTGTGGAGCACTACACCGAACTCAAACATGTGATGGTCAAGTGGTGACTCGCCACCTGCTTGGGCGCTTCCTAGCTGCGGGGCAGAGAGCCTGAAAGGGGTCATGGTGAGCCAGTATCAATCTCGCAGTTTTTGGTTGGAAACCTGCGGTGATGAACTCACCCCTCGTTCCTGCCTGCCGGGCGATACCTCTGCCGACGTAGTCATCGTCGGTGGTGGGCTGACTGGCCTATGGACGGCCCACTATCTGCATTCTCAGTCGCCAGAGCTTCGGATTGTGGTGCTCGAAGCAGAGATCTGTGGCTTTGGTGCCTCTGGACGAAACGGTGGTTGGTGTTCGGCATTGTTTCCTGCATCACTCGAGCAACTAGCAGCGATTGCAAGTGCCGGATCCAAAGCAGCCGGGTCCAGTGCAGCCGGGTCCAAAGCAGCCGGGCGAGCCGGTGCAATTGCTCAGTACCGGGCAATGATCGACACCGTGAGCGAGGTAGAGCGTGTTGCTCGCGAACTTGAAATCGATGCCGATTTCGAGCGCGGCGGGACCTTGTCTTTGGCCACGAATCCGGCGCACCTTCCACGCTTGCGAGCTGAGGTTGAGCATCTGCGTTCCTGGGGATTTGGGAGCGAGGATGTGCGTTGGTTAAACCCAACAGAACTAGCTGCCCGCGTCAGGGTTCCTGGTGTGAGCGGCGCTGTGTACACACCGCACTGTGGCGCGGTGCATCCAGCCAAATTGGTGAGAGGGCTAGCTCGGTCTGTTGAGGCGTCTGGAGTAGATATTTATGAACACACCCGGGTGACATTGATTAGGCCCGGCGAGGTGCTGACCCAGCACGGTCGAGTAAGTGCCGGGGTAGTCCTGCAGTGCCTAGAGGGGTATACCGCACAGATGCCTCAGCAGCACCGCAAGGTCTTGCCGTTGTATTCGCTCATGATTGCAACGGAGCCATTGTCAGAGGATCTGTGGCAACAGATCGGGCTTTGTCAACGTGAGACCTTTACCGATGGCCGGCACATGTTGATTTATGGCCAACGCACAGCCGATGGCCGTTTTGCCTTTGGTGGCCGTGGCGCTCCGTATCATTTTGGGTCGGCAGTCAAAGAAAGTTTTGATGCAGATAAGCGAGTCTTTTCAGCTCTTAAGTCTGCTCTGCATGAGCTCTTTCCGGTGACTAGAGGCGTTGCAATTACCCATTCCTGGGGTGGCCCGCTAGCCGTGCCTCGTGATTGGACAGCCTCGGTTCATTTTAATCCCCAAGATGGCTTGGGTGCTGCTGGCGGCTATGTGGGCGACGGTTTATCGACTACCAATCTGGCCGGACGCACCTTGGCTGATTTAGTGCTCGGCGTTGATTCAGAGTTGGCTCGCCTCCCCTGGGTCGGTCATAGTTCTGCGCAATGGGAGCCAGAACCACTTCGGTGGCTTGGCATTAACGCTGGTCGTGCAGTTGCAAGCTGGGCCGACCGTTCAGAGCGGGTTCATCGCACACCAGCAAGATTTGCCGAACGCGCACTGGGGTTGATCACCGGCGGGCACTAACTCTTAGTGACTACCCAAGTTGAGTTAGCTAAGTTAGAACTGGCATGGTCTTCGGAAGGGACGAATAACTTGTCTACTCAATCTATTGATGCAACTGATCTCGCATTGATCCAACTGCTACAACTCGATGGTCGGCGGCCCTATACGCAGCTTGCTAAAGAGGTTGGGCTATCTGAAGCAGCAGTCCGGCAGCGGGTTCAGCGCATGCTCGAACAGCAAGCCATGCAGATTGTTGCCGTAACTGACCCGATGCAACTCGGGCTAAAACGACAGGCCATGGTGCTTATCAAAGTTGATGGTGACGTTCGAGCAGTAGCTGATCAACTCGAAAAGATCGAAGAGGTTGACTATCTCGTAGTGACCGCCGGGGCGGTTGACCTTCTGTGCGAAGTAGTGGTGAGTGATGACGACGCATTGTTCTCACTGCTCAACGACAAGATCAGGAGCATCCAAGGTGTGGCATCGACTGAAACAATCATGTATCTAGGTTTAAGAAAGCAGACGTATCAGTGGGGAACGCGCTGAACTTTGAACAAGCAGCTACGCAGGTGCTTGTCGAGCTTGCGGGCCCCGATGCAACTCTGCGTAAAGATCAGCTTGAAGCAATACGTGAACTCGTAGTCAATCACCGCAGAGTGCTTCTGGTGCAAGCCACAGGCTGGGGCAAGTCCGCTGTCTACTGGATTGCCACGCAGCTTTTGCGTAAATCAGGTTCGGGCCCCACCCTGGTTGTCTCGCCGTTGCTTGCGCTGATGCGGAATCAGGTGGTCGCTGCCAAACGCGCAGGGATTCGCGCAGTCACCATTAATTCATCGAACATTGAGGAGTGGCAGGGTATTGAGGAACTGATCCGCAACAATCAGGTGGACGTGTTGTTGATCTCTCCAGAGCGACTCAACAACGACAGGTTTCGCAGAGATGTTCTGCCAGCACTTTCGGCCAGCATTGGTTTGTTAGTCATCGACGAGGCACATTGCATCTCTGACTGGGGCCATGACTTTCGCCCGGATTATCGCCGCATAGCTGACGTACTAGCGGGCCTAGCTGTAGACACTCCGGTTCTTGCTGCCACGGCCACAGCAAATCAGCGTGTAGAGGCCGATGTGGCTGCTCAAATTGGTAGCAATACGCTCAGGTTTCGCGGCTCGCTTGACCGGCCAACTCTTCATCTCAGCTTGGTTCGGATTGCCACAGCGGCCGATCGCCTTAGCTGGATCTCTACTTGGGTTAGGACTCATCTTGGGCCTGGCTTGGTGTACTGCCTCACAGTGTCAGAGGCTGAGCGAACCGCAGCATTCTTAGCTGGACTAGGACTATCGGTGCGGGCCTATACCGGTAGCACTCCCACAGAGGATCGAGAGTCGATCGAGGCCTCATTAGATAGCGGCTCGCTGTCCTGTGTAGTGGCTACCTCGGCACTTGGGATGGGCTACGACAACCCTCGTCTGGCCTATGTCATTCACCTAGGGTCGCCTTCATCACCAATTGCGTATTACCAGCAAGTAGGTCGTGCAGGAAGAGGGCTAGTCGATGCTCAGGTGGTGCTGCTGCCCACCCCAACGGAGGGGCAAATCTGGGCATACTTTGATTCAACGGCAATGCCCCCGCAGGCTGCAGTTGAGCAGGTGTTATCTGTGCTCAGATCACAGGGTGCGCTGAGTCTGGTTGAGCTTGAAGGCATTGTGAACCTACGGCGTGGCCGCCTAGAAGCACTCCTCAAGATTTTGGACGTTGAGGGTGCTGTTGAGCGCGAGGGGTCAAAGTGGCTTCGGACTGAACTTCCTTGGCGCTACGACAACGAACGCTATGAGCAACTTTCCGCTGCGCGACAAAGCGAGCAGCAAGCTATGCGCCACTATCAACAGTCGCCTGGATGCCGGCTGCGGTTTTTAAGAGAACAACTTGATGACCCCAATCCGTCAGATTGTGGCCGCTGCGATTACTGCACCGATCAGGTGAGTTCAGTCCTATCTGATCCAGCCCTCTCGGAGACAGCTTCAGATCAAGCTGCTGCAGTTCGATTCCTACAAGATGTAATTGTTGCGATAGAACCCAGAAAGCAGTGGCCCCGTGGCATTTCTGGGCGCAGCGGAAATATCGCCGCCACTAGCCGCGCTCAAGTTGGCCGGGCCTTGGCCTTTGGAAATGATCCTGGCTGGGCCGAAGTTGTAGCTCCTTTGTTCTCTCAACCCGATCAGCCGCCAACCGAACAGGTATTAGCTGCTCTGGCTGCTGTGCTCAAGGCATGGCCATGGCAACAGCGACCGACCTGGATCACTTGGATTCCATCTAGGACTCGACCAGCATTAGTCGAGGGGCTAGCGCACGGGCTGGGGGCTCTTGGAAAGCTGCAAGTGCTCGATGCGGTGCAACGAGTTCAAGCAGATGCGCCGCCTCAATCTGGTATGGAGAATTCAGCCTCTCAAGTCGCAAATGTAATCTCAGCGTTTTCATTCGGGGCCGTCGACAGCCAGAAGTTGCCAGATGGCCCCTGCCTAGTGGTTGATGATTATTTGCGTTCAGGTTGGACCATGACTGTGGTTGCAGAGGGCTTGTTGACCGCTGGCGCTACCGAGGTGTTACCACTGCTGCTCTGGCGCCGGCCATAGGTTGCTCCGGTAGCCTACGCATCGGATGATCACTGTTTCTGGCCTTACAAAATCTTTCGGTGGTCGCACACTGTTCGAGGGAGTCACCTTCAAGCTCATGCCAGGTCGGCGCGTGGCGCTCGTCGGAGGCAACGGTGTGGGCAAGACCACGCTGTTAGAGATCATTGTTGGCGACCAACTTGCCGAGTCTGGTGAAGTGCATGTTGGTAAGGACACTCGCATTGGGTATTTGCCGCAGGAACTCACTAAACAGGTGCACGGCTCAGTCATCGAAGAGGTACTACGCGGTGCTGCACATGTCACTGATCTTCAAAAGCAACTTCTTCGTCTAGCCGATGAGGTTGCAGAGACTGGTCCCGAGGGCACCCAACCAAGCGCCGAGGCGCAATCGGCTGCACTTGATGCCTACGGAACAGCACAGCACCATTTCGAGACGCTCGGCGGCTACGGCATTGAGGCCGAAGCTAGACAAGTGCTGGCTGGGCTGGGGTTTTCTAGCTCTGATGCTGACCGACCTGTGCAAGACCTTTCTGGTGGTTGGCGAATGCGCGTGGCTTTAGCCAGGCTGATGCTGTCTGCTCCCGACCTGCTTGTTCTTGACGAACCAACCAACCATCTTGATGTTGAGTCGGTCTCTTGGCTCGAGCAGCATCTTGCTGGCTGGCCGGGTGCGATTTTGTTTGTGAGCCATGATCGTGACTTTTTGGATGCAGTAGCAGAGCGAGTAGTGGAATTATCGCACGGTCGTGCGGTTGAGTATGTGGGCGGGTTTGCCGAGTTCATTGTGCAGCGTGAAGAACGCCTTGCTGCCGCCGAGGCCGCAGCAGCCGCGCAGCACAAGCAACTTGCGTCTACTGAGCGTTTCATTGAGCGCTTCCGCTATAAAGCAACCAAAGCACGGCAAGTGCAAAGCCGGGTAAAAGCACTCGAAAAGCTTGAGCGACTGCAGCCACCCGAGCGCAAAGATCTGCTTGCCAAATTTGGGTTTCCACCGCCGCAGCGATCAGCTCGGGTTGTTGTTGAAACCAAAAATGCCAGCGTTGGTTTTGATGGGCAGGCAGTGCTGAGCCAGATTGATCTGATTGTTGAACGAGGCCAGAAACTGGCACTGATTGGTCCGAATGGCGCCGGCAAGACCACGTTGCTGCGGCTACTTCTTGGGCAGATTCCTGCGATGTCTGGCGAGGTAGAAATTGGCAACAACGTAGACATTGCCGAGTTTGCTCAGCATCAGGTGGAGTCACTGAGGTTTGAAGCAACAGTGCTCGAGGAGTTTCGCTCAGCAGTCGGCGACGAACACGGCCGGAACCTGCGCTCGGTGCTCGGCAGCTTTGGGTTTCGTGGCGAAGCAGTAGATCGACGCATTGCCGATCTATCGGGAGGGGAGCGAACTCGGTTAGCGCTGGCTCGCATCATGGTAAATCCGGTCAATCTGTTGGTGCTTGATGAGCCCACAAATCACCTTGATTTACCCAGTTGCGATGTTTTAGAAGATGCACTTATTGCCTATCCGGGGACAGTGCTGTTAGTGACGCATGATCGCTATCTGATCCGCTCCGTGGCCGATTCTCTGCTCGAAGTGCGTGACGGCAGAGTGATCTTTCACTCCGAGGTTGATGAGGCAGTCTTGGCGCCCGCGGGAGTTACGACTGCAGCTGGAGCGGCAACTTTTGCTGGCGCCTCAACACCTAGTGCTGTGTCGGCCGCTAAGCGAACAAACAAAGTTGAGGCGAGAAAACTCACAGCTGAGGAGCGCCAAAACAAGCAAAAAGCCTCAAAGGCGCTCAAGCAGCAAGTGCAGAAGCTTGAACGGCAAATTCAAGCAGCAGAAACTCAGGCCTCGGAACTGTCGGCACAGCTAGCCGATCCAGAAATCTATGAGGATCACGCGCTGGTGCGGCAGCTAGCCCAGAAACTTGATGTTGCCAAGGACACAGCTGACCAGCTGCTGCAAGAGTGGGAGCAAGCTCAGAGCAAACTCGAATCAGTGCTTGGCTGATCTAGCTTTCAACTGATCTAGCCCTCGACTTTGGAAGTACCTGACTCGGCAAGTTCTTTAGCCCACCGATAGTCGGGTTTGCCCGAGGGTGACCGCAGGACTACATCCACGACGTGGAGTTCACGCGGAACCTTGTAGCCAGCAATATGGGTCCTAGTGTGATCAACTAACTCTGCCAATGTGGCGGTCTGGTCGACTCTGAACTGAACCACGGCGGCAACTTTTTGGCCCCAACGCTCGTCGCTCACGCCAATCACTGTGCAGTCAAACACAGCAGGGTGTGCTTTAAGTGCTTGTTCTACTTCTTCAGGGAAGATCTTCTCTCCACCGGAGTTAATAGAGACCGATCCTCGCCCCAGCATGGTCATCTGTCCGGGGCCTGCCCATTGGGCTGAATCGCCAGAAACCGCATAGCGCTTTCCGTCAGCAGCAATCACAAACGTCTCTGCCGTTTTCACTGGATCGTTGTAGTAGCCCAGGGGTATGTTGCCGCCCCGGCCGAGTTTGCCGATTCGGTGATCGCCATCAGGAATGATCTCTAACTCGTCATCAAGAATCACCACGTCCCGACCGGCAGCAACCGTAGGGCCGCCGGCAGTTGCCTTTGCGCCCTTGCTGGCATAGGTGAGACCGTTAAATCCTGATTCGGTAGACCCGATCGAGTCAGTGATGATCAAGTTGGGGAACTGATCCAAGTAGCGATCCTTCACCGACTGAGAAAATAATGCGGCGCTTGAAGAGACCGAGACCAACTGCGACAGATCCCAGCGGCCGGGTTCTTTGTCGAGTGCGTCAACTAGCGGGCGAGCCATAGCATCGCCAGTAATGAGCACGGAGTTCACACCTTCATCGGCGAACAATGACCAGATCTCTTCGGGCTCGAACTTGGCCACCAGCACTAGCGTGCTACCCACGAACCACTGACTGAGCGTTGCGATCTGAGCAGCGCCGTGCATCAGCGGAGGGATAATGCAAAAAATCAGCGGGGTGGTGCTCTGCGCCGCTTGCTTTGAGCGGTCGTACTCGCTGCTGACCCGCTCGCCGGTCAGAGCGTCGATGCCCTGTCCGAGTGCAAAGAAAATATCTTCATTTCGCCACATCACGCCCTTTGGCATGCCAGTGGTTCCGCCGGTATAGATCACGTAGATGTCATCGGGGGATCGTTCGGCAAAGTCACGATCTGTAGATGAAGCTGCAACAGCACTCGAGAACGAAACCGAACCTAAAGATGAAACATCTACACCGGAATCGTCTTCGATGTGAATAAAGGTTGTGAGCATGGGTGATCGGTCTGCAACAGCGCTGAGTCGCTCTGCGTACTCCTGATCAAATATGCAGGCCACAAGCTCGGCATTGCCGATCAGATACGACAGTTCATCTTCTACATATCGGTAGTTGACGTTGATTGGTACTGCTCGAATCTTGAGACATCCCAACATTGCCTCGAGCCACTCAGCAGAGTTCTGAGCATAAATACCGACATGGTCATCTTTGCCCACCCCACATGAGGCCAAATAATGACCCAAGGCATTCGCTCGGTCATCGAGTTGCTTGAAGGTCAAACGAGTAGTGCCTGCAATCAGAGCTACCCGATCAGGAACTACGTCAACGGTGTGTTCGAACAGGTCTGCGATGTTGTATGCCACGACGCAAAACTAGAACATGTTGCAAGATCTGGGTAGCTCAGGGTTGTAGAGCAGCGCAAGAGGGCTGGGCTAGCTGCTGAGAGGGTCTGTAGTTGCAACCTTTCGGAGGTCAACTGAAGGCGCCTGAGATGTTTGGGTAACTGGGGCGGCGGTTTTCGTAATGGTTGGGTCTTTCTTACTAGCAACTTGCTTGAGTTCTTCAAAAGCGGGCTCAACCTGTGCTGCAATTTCCCAGATATCGGGCACCAAGTCAGCATCAGCCAAGAACCCAATATCAATGTGGTCTCGGTATGACAGCACAGTGATGTTGAGTCCGGCCCCGTCCATGATTGGGCCCATGGGGTAGGCCGCAACAAGTTCTGCCCCTGCTAAGTAAAGCGGGAAGGGTGGCCCAGGAACGTTAGAAATCACCAGATTGTGGATCGGGCGATGCTGATTGGCCAGATTCATTGAACTGTAAAAACGGGCAGCTAGGCCGAAGGTGCGAGGCGCTGCCCACTCGGCCCAGTCAGTGAGTGTTCGAGCGCCAATAGCGTTGTGGTCTTCTTTTGCGCCCTCGGTGCTTTGACGGATGGTCTCAAGGCGCTCCTCGGCAGAGTCCAGGTTTGTGGCGAGCGAGGCAAAAATAGCCGAGACCATGTTGCCCTGAGTCCCTAGTTCTTCTTCTACGCGCACCGATACGGGGCAGACTGCAAGCAGCGGCTCATCTGGTAGCGCATTGTGCTGCAGTAGGTAGCGTCGCAGCGTGCCCGAGCAAACCTCGAGCACCACATCATTAATTTTTACTCCGAGTGCCTGCTTAACTGCTTTTGTTTCTGGCAGGGAAATTCTTGCAAAGGCCACCGAACGACGGGGCCCAATTGACTGGTTGAAGGGGGTGCGAGGTGCCGAAAGCGGAACCCCACCGTGCTTCATCTCTGGGTCGATGATGTTGGTTACTAGCTGTGTGACTGAGCGGATGGTTCGACTAAGCAACGGGACCACTGCGCGTGCTCGGCGCAGTTTCGAAAACGTTGCGTAGGACAGCAGCTCAAACTCAGTTGGCACCCGATCAGGTGGCGTCTCTACGGTCTTGATGGGTTCGGCATCTGGGGTCAAGTCGTAGAGGGCCGTCATGATTTCGGCTCCAGACGCGCCATCGATTGCGGCGTGGTGCACCTTGACTACAAACCCAACCCGGTCTTGTTTGAGCCCTTCGATTACCCAGGCCTCCCACAGCGGTCGTGAGCGATCAAGAGGCACCGAAGCGATTTCGGATGCAACCTGCCCTAGCTCACGCCTGCCTCCGGGTTCTGGTGCGGTGATTCTGCGCACGTGGTTGTCAAGATCAAAATCGGGGTCTTCAATCCACACAGGGTGATGGAACTGAAAGGGCACCTCAACAAGTCGGCGCCGAAATGGCGGAACTGATTGCAGTCGTGACGCGATATGGGTTCGGAACTTCTCAAAGGAGTATCCGCCCACCATGGTAGAGATGTCATAGATGCCAACCATGGCCACATGCATGTGGCCCGCTGGTGTCTCAAGGTAGAGGAAGGTGGCGTCCATGCCAGACAACCGCTCCATAGTTCAACCTTTCGTCTTAGGGCGTTTGCCCCCCGTGTTGCTATTCTTGTCTGAAATGAAACGGCATGCACCGTGAAAACTCTTTCGGCTTGTGGCTGAGCAGTTCCAGCACAAGACTGACCAACTATGCCAAAACTGCAACCTGCTCCTTCGGTAGTCCGCCGCAGTCGCGCGTTGTTTCGACAAGGACTGCTGCGCTCTGCGCTGGTAGCCAATGCGTATCGGCCAAAACGAAACAGCCCGACCCTTACGGTTCCCTCATTCTTTGCCTCTTGGTTAGTGACTGAAGCAACCCCAATGTTTTTGGCATTGTGGGCAGCGAGAACTACCAAACAGTTATCGGCTGCGCTCAGCGAACGCTCAAGGCGCTCACAGGGATCGCTGGGCGAGTCACAGCAGTTGCTTAGTCCGCTTGGGTGGGTTGGGCTTGGGTTAAGTGCCGCATCAACTGTTGGCGCAGTCGGATTGATCCGGCAGGCAAAGCAATCGGCAGAAGAACTCGACGCAGCGCTAAGCACTCTTCTTGCTATTGATGAGATAGGTGCAGCACCGATGGCTGTGAGCGGTGGTGCAGTCTTGCCACTGCTTAATGGATCGAGTCGCCGAAATCGAACCCGCAACGTTGTCTTTAGCGAGCATCAATCGGGCAACGTTAAGTCAGTCAGGCTCAAGTTGGACGTGTACACACCTCTGAAGGCACCTGAGCCCGGGCAGAAACGCCCGGCCGTATTGCAGATCCACGGGGGAGCCTGGGTGCTGGGTTCCAAAGATGAACAGGGAATCCCGTTGCTTAACCATCTGGCCTCATGTGGTTGGGTGGGGTTCAACGCCGATTATCGGTTGAGTCCCAAAGTGAAATATCCGGGCCACCTTATTGACTGCAAGCGAGCACTGGTGTGGATTCGCGAACATGCTGAGGAATACAACGTTGACCCAAACTTTATTGTGGTCACTGGCGGTTCAGCGGGCGGTCATCTCTGCGCTCTGATTGCTCTGACCCAAAATGACCCAGCATTTCAGCCGGGCTTTGAGACTGCAGATACTTCGGTTCAGGCTGCCGTGCCGTTCTATGGGGTGTACGACCTGACCGATCGTGAGGGCTACAACGGCGGACAATTCACTGATCTGCTAGCCAAGACTGTTATGGGAGTCTCTCTTCAAGAGCACCCAGATGCTTGGGCTGCATACTCGCCCCTTGACCGCATTTCTAACCAGGCACCTCCCATGATGGTGATTCACGGAGATAAAGATGTGCTAGTTCCGGTCGAAGGTGCGCGCAGTTTTGTTGCGGCTCTTCGCAAAGCTTCGGGTCAGCCAGTTGTGTATGCGGAGCTACATGGAGCGCAGCATGCCTTCGAGATATTTTCGAGTTTCCGGACAGTCAATGCTGTGCAAAGTGTGGAGCGGTTTCTGAACCACATCCACTCTGCTTACCTGCCTGCTTAACTTGCTGCCTAGCAGCATCACCGGTTCTGACGTATCGTCAGAACCGATTTAGCTACCCCAGACACCAGGAGTGCTCGGACATGACCCAGACAGAATCCTTTAATCCGTCAGCAGTTGCGGCATATCAGTTTGGTGGGCAAGACATCCCGTGGATGATCGACCATTGGGCCGAGCACCGCTCCGAGCACTCGTTCTTGATTTGGGAACCCAAAGATGGCAGCGACCGCACATGGACCTATGCCGAGTTTTCGCAGGCCACTAAAAAGGTTGCATCTGGGCTTCATGCAAAGGGGGTTGGCATTGGAGATATGGTGCTGATTCATGCCGAGAACTGTCCTGAAGCAGTAATTGCTTGGTATGCATGTGCGCGAGTTGGTGCAATTGCGGTGACTACCAATACCCGCAGTGTGCGGAGCGAGGTGAGTTACTTCATTGAGCAAACAGCGTGTGTGGGTGCAATCACTCAGCCCAAGTTCGCTGCGCTAGTTGCAGAGGCTGGGCCCGAACTCGGTTGGATCGTGGTGACAGATAACAACTCAGGTGTTGTCGCTTCTACCGAGGAACTCGCCCACGGCCAGGAGCCGTTCGCAGTACTCGAGGGCGATCCCGCTGATGCACCTGTTCGCTCAGCAGACCCGATGTTGCCTGCAGGTGTGCTGTTCACCTCGGGAACCACTTCTAAACCAAAAGCTGTGGTGCATACTCACGCCAATATGTTGTGGGCGGGCAAAGTTAATCCAACCAATATTGATTTTGTGAAAGAGGATGTCTACCTCGCGTCGCTTCCTTTCTTCCACGTCAACACTCAAAGCTGGGCCATCTGGACAGTCCTAGGTGTTGGCGGCTCGGTGGTACTGCAGCCCAAGTTTTCGAAAAGCCGATTCTGGGATGTAATTGCCAAGCATTCAGTGACACATATCTCGCTGATTCCATTCGTTATTAAGGCTGCTTTCGATACTGGCATTCCCGAGACCCACACGGTCAAAGTCGGCGTGTTCGGCCTGATCATGCCGGTACTTGATCAGATGATGGGTATGCGCGTGATCGCGGCCTACGGCATGACCGAGCTAGTCACGCATTGCATTCACTCAAATGACTTTGAGTCCTACCCAGACTTAGCAATGGGCAAGGTCTCGCCGGGTTATGAGTTCTTGATAGTGGACCCCGATACCGGGCTACTTTGCGGCGAGGGTGATATTGGCGAGCTATGGATTCGCGGCGTTCGCGGCGTCTCGGTGTTCTGGGAATACTTCGGTAACGCTGAGGCAACCGAGAAGTTCTTTACCGCCGATGGCTGGGGCCGCACTGGAGATATGGTGCGCTTGCTTGCCGATGGCAATATTCAGTATTGCGATAGAGACAAAGATGCGCTCAAGGTGGGCGGAGAAAACGTCTCTGCACGAGAGGTCGAAGACGTAGTGCGTACCGTGCCTGGTCTGGCCGATGTGGCTGTTGTTGCTAAGTCACACGAGATGCTCGACATGGTGCCCGTGGCATTTGTGATTCTTGCTGATCCAGCTGCTGATCAAAGCGCGATTGCTACTCAGATAATTGAAGCCTGCAAGGTTGATTTAGCTGACTTTAAAGTGCCACGCGCTGTGTACTTCGTTGACGAGTTCCCAACAGCAGAGCTGGGCAAGATCTCTAAGAAAGACCTTCGCGAGACTGCCGATGGGTTCCCTGCAGTCTGAGTTTGGGCAGTCTGAGTTTGGGCAGCGGTTCTTAACTGAATACTGCGGCTAGCGCTTCTGGCACGCTTGACGGCCCTGCTAGAGCAGAGAAGTTGATTCCCAAATAATTGGCTAGAACGCGAGCGTCAGCTGAGTCTTCGGCGGGTGCCAGGATGACCAGCTCGCTCAGCGCTGCCGCATCTGCAACGGGGTCCCCACCGGTGGTAACCCTGCAATCAGAGAGTGCAACGGTGATCTGTCTGGCAGCCGAGGACTTAGCAAGTTGTAGCGAGGCTGCGCGCATTGCCAAGGCAAGATTGGTCACCCCAAACCCTCGCAGACGCAACAGATCGCCCACCACCTGCTCGGGGCCTCGCTGCTCATGCTGGGCCTTAATCACGATGGCATCCTCGGCAAAGGCAATGACTGAGCAATCAGCGCCGCAGCGATACACCACTGCGGCTGCGGCAACTGCGGCTGCAGCTAAGCGTTCGCCAGACATGGAACCCGATCGATCCACGAGCAAGCACAGTGCAGTGTCGGAGCGCTTCCAACTGTGAACCCTCAGTTCTTCCGCGGGCACGGGTGTGCGAGTGGCTCGGGCCTGCAGAATGGGTTCAAGCGAGGCATCAAGATCAAGATCGCCAACATGATGTGAGGCTCGAGCAGACACAAGTCGGCCAATACCTGCTTTTGGCGTAGCGCCGTGCCGGGCAAGGTCTACTACCACCCGCCCTGCGAGTTTCTGTGCAAGCCGTCGGAGCTTTTCATCGGTGGCGCCGTTCAGGTCGGCGAGTAACGACAGTGCCTGATCGGGATCATTCTCTAGGCATTCAGCGAATGCATCTTCGTTAAGCACACCGACCTCTGCTGAGACCTGTTCAAACTGAGGATGACGAGCCAACTCTCGTCTTGAGGTGGTTCTTCGGCCTGCCTCTGCAACGGCAGACTGAGCTTGTTCGCCTTCTTTAATGTCGTCAGTTTGTGGCCGCCCCCCGCCGGGTGGCGGGGTCAGGCTTTTTTCGCAGGCTCACCCTGTTGGGGAGTGCCACGTGTTTGTTCATCTGCTTGCGCGCCAAACTGCCGTTGCCAAAGTTCTGTTACAAGTTCCTCGGCTGTTCTCGACCCGCCCTCGCTCAGTCTGATCCTGCCTGAAAGAGCGAGCATGGCGGCATCAAGAGTGGCTGAAGGGTCATCGGTCGAGGTATCTCTGAGCGTTGCGAGTTCTTGGAGCACCATGACAAAGTCAATGGCGCCTCGAACGGATGAGCCAGTGCGAATCTCACTATGAGTTCGGCTGTCTCTCACCATCGCAACTGCCGACTCCAGAGTTCTGTTACCAATCTTCTGAGCGGCCTCAGGCGCAGCGGAGCGAACGATCTGAGCCTCTTCCACTGCATCTTGATACCCCATAGCAAGACGACAGCAGCGGTCATAGACCGCAGAGGCAATCCTGGCAGTGCCTACAGAATCAAATGGGTTCATGGCCGCCACAAGTCGAAACTCGGGGTGCGCTTGAACCTTGCCGAGACGCGGGACATGTAGCTCACCCTCGCTCATCACAGTGATGAGCAAATTAAGCGTCTCTTCGGGGATGCGGTTGATCTCTTCGATATAAAGCAGTGCGCCCTCTCGCAGCGCGCACAGCAAGGGTCCGTCTACAAATGCATGTTCTACGTACCCCTCGGCGAGCACCACCGAGGGGTCGAACGCCCCGACTAGCCGCGCTGGCGTGAGTTCGGCGTTGCCCTCTATAAACTCAAACCCAGACCCGGTGCATTCTGCAACAGAGCGCAACACGGTCGACTTTCCAGTCCCCGGAGGCCCTTCAAGAAGTAGGTGCCGCCCTGCGGTGAGTGCCGCCACAACAGATTCAAGCTCGCGCCGCCTTCCAACAACTGAAGCTGTTAGGAGATCTACGAGTTCTTTGCCGGAATTCAGCTGCACAAGTTTGGTGAGTGGGTTTGGTGAGTGGGTGACGGAGTCAGCCGAAGTCGATAACGCCGCGAATGTTTTTACCGTTACGCATATCGGCATAGCCCTGATTTACCTGGTCAAGGCTGTAGCGATTGGTGATGAGCTCATCTAGTTTGAGCTCGCCTTCTCTATACATTGAAAGCAGTTGCGGAATCATCGCCCGGGGGTTGGTCGAACCAAACACGGTTCCTTTGATTTCTTTGTTCATCATCGACAGCATGAACACGTTGAGCTGTGCATCCGTCTCTAGTAGTGGAGCTAGACCAGTAACCACCAGCGTTCCACCCTTTGAAGTGAGCCCAAGCCCTGGCTCGATCATGTCTCCGTGCATCACGCCGGGGCAGAGGATCACTCGGTCGCACATATCGCCCCAAGTCAAATCTGGCACTGCCAGCATTGCCTCCTCGATAGAAGCAAATGTGTGAGTGGCGCCAAACTCCATGGCCTGCTCACGCTTGAACTCAACAGGGTCAATAGCAATGACCCGCTTTGCGCCAGCAATGCGTGCACCTTGTACGGCGTTAATACCAATCCCGCCGATGCCCACAACAGCTACGTTGTCTCCGGGTTTGGTCCCAGCGCGCTCGGTTGCGGACCCAAACCCTGTTGCAACTCCGCATGAAACCAGCGCGACTACGCCAAAGGGTAAGTCGTTCTCTACTTTTACAAGTGAGTTTTCGCTCACCAAGATCTGCTCAGAAAACGTTCCAACCTGCGCAAAGCGTCCGATGGCCAGAGAGCTTCCTTGGGAGTTGGTCACATGGTGAGCCTCACGGCCATCGCTCATCATGCCAATATCAAACAGCTTGGCTCCCTCGTTGCACAGGTACTGACGGCCAGTCGAACACCATCTACAGCGACCACAACTCGGGATGAATGACACCGACACATGATCACCGGGGGACAATGTGGTTACCCCAGGCCCGACTGCCTCTACCACTCCAGCACCTTCGTGGCCACCGATCACTGGCAGCGGAAGAGGCAGGTCGCCAGTAACGGCATGCTCATCTGAGTGGCACATGCCTGCGACCTTCATGGTGACGAGGACGTCGTTGGCCTTGGGGTCGTCGAGCGTTACATCCTCAATCTTCCAGTCCTCACCAATTCCCCACAGTACGGCTGCACGAGTAGTTGTTGGCATGAGTTCCCCTTAGTTGTAGAGAGTGTTGTTGGGTGATTTGGTCAGATCACCTCCCCTTCTTCTAGTGCATCTGAGCGCCTCCTGCCGTTCAGTTACTTTTGTGGGCGCAAGCTGAATCCGCAGAAGTTCTCTGGGCAGTACAATCTTTGGAGTTAACCGACTGCCTGACCAAGAACCGAGGCTCTGATGAGTATTGATGAACTCTCTGCAAACGCTGACCAAGTAGTTGCCGTAGTTGGCGAACCCGGCGCAGCAACCGTAGACGGCCAACAACAGGAGTTGCTCGTCGAGGAGTTGCTCGTCGAGGAAGTCTCCATCGACGGCATGTGCGGCGTTTACTAAGACTCCGTTGCTGTGACTGACTCAGTACCTGTGATTGATATAGAGGCTCGGTATCAGATCTGCCCAAACGTCTCGCTTCGGCCAGAGCGATTTGGTGCGCTGGCTTACAGCTTCGACACGCGCAAGCTGTCCTTCTTGAAGCACCCTGACTTGGTGCGGGTCGTTGAGTCACTAGATGCCCACGAGTCAGTGCGACAAGCCTTTGAGGCTGTCGGCGTTGATCAAACTCGGTGGCCAAGTTTTCTAAAAGCATTGGCAACCCTTGAAACCTCGGAGATGATTCGTGTCGCTTGACCAACAAGTAGAACTGATTCCCGCTCAACCTGCTGCGGCAACTCGGCCGCTGGTAGAAGAGTTCAAGTTTGGGTTGGACGCCCCCATCTGCCTGACCTGGGAGTTGACCTACGCATGCAACCTGTCTTGTGTGCACTGCCTGTCTTCCTCTGGTCGACGTGACCCGCGTGAGTTGACCACCGAGGAGTGCTTTCGGGTCATCGACGAACTTGAGCGACTCAAGGTTTTCTATGTCAACATTGGTGGCGGCGAGCCCATGCTTCGTGCCGATTTCTTTGAGATTCTGGAGTACGCCGCAGCGCATAACGTCGGGGTCAAGTTTTCTACCAACGGCACCTTTATCGACGGAGCGGCTGCCCGACGCTTAGCGGCCATGGACTATCTGGATATTCAAATATCTATTGATGGTGCAGATGCTCAAGTAAACGATCTTGTTCGAGGTGAGGGCTCATATGCCGCAGCTCGTGTAGCTATGGATCACTTAGCCGCTGCCGATTTTGGTCCGTTCAAAATCAGCTTGGTGGTAACGCGACACAATGTTGGGCAGCTTGATGAGTTCAAAGAAATTGCCGACTCCTATGGCGCGCAACTTCGTGTGACGCGGTTACGGCCCTCTGGTCGTGGAGTTGATTCTTGGGCAGAACTTCACCCAACTCAAGCACAGCAACGAGAGTTGTATTACTGGCTGTTGGATCGTCCGGCCGTGCTTACTGGTGACTCCTTCTTTCACTTGTCGGCACTCGGAGATGCTTTGCCCGGACTCAATCTGTGCGGGGCAGGACGGGTGGTCTGCCTGATTGATCCTGTTGGTGATGTGTACGCTTGCCCATTTGTTATTCACGACGAGTTTCTTGCGGGCAACATTCGTAACGAAGGTGGCTTTGCTCGCGTCTGGCGCGAGTCGGATTTGTTCTTGTCACTACGAGAACCGGAGAGCGAAGGGGCCTGCACGAGTTGCGGCAGTTATGACGCATGTCAGGGTGGCTGTATGGCCTCAAAGTTTTTTGTTGGTCTTGAACTCACCGATCCAGACCCGGAATGCGTGTTGGGTAAGGCCGAGCCCTATTTAGCTGCGCTGGCAGCAAAGGGCACTCCGGTGCCGAGTTCAATCGCCGACCATTCCCGGCCGGGAGTTCCCGTGCCATCTCCCGTTACCCTGCGTCCAACGCGCCGACAACGCGTCTGATTAGTGTGATCACCCTCAAGCGCTGATTAATATGGTCGCTACCAAGGGCTTTGGAGAGTTACCTCAGGTGAGCCAAAGTGGGGGAGTGAAACTGCTCGAACCTCTTAATCTGGGCGTTTTGCAGGCGCCAAATCGAATCATCTTTGGCCCACATGAGACCAACCTTGGGTTGGGGCGATCTTTCTCGGATGCTCATGTTGCTTACTACCGGCGTCGTGCTGTGGGCGGAGCGGGAATCATCATGACCGAAGAGGCTTCGGTGCATGAGTCAGATTGGCCTTATGAGCGGGCGCCGCTTGCTTCGCAATCTGCAGAGGGTTGGGCCCAAGTGGTCCAGGCTTGTGCCGCTGAAGGGGCTCTTGTGCTTGCGGCCCTTGGCCATGCCGGTGGCCAAGGAACTTCGCATTGGAGCCAGCGTGAACTCTGGGCGCCGTCACGAGTGCCCGAGGTGAACTCTCGTGAAGTCCCCAAGTGGATGGAGCCTGAAGATATTGCCCAAGTCATCGAGGGCTTCGCCGCCGCTGCAGGACTAGCTACTCAGGCGGGGTGCCACGGGGTAGAGATAAATGTTGGGCAGTACTCACTCGTCAGGCAGTTTCTCTCGCCCCTGACCAACCAGCGTTCAGATGCGTGGGGCACTGACCGCCAGCTGTTCTTGAAGCAGGTTCTGGCCGCCGTGCGAGGTGCGCTTGGTGTAGAAAAAATACTGGCGCTGCGACTATCTTGCGATGAGCTAGCACCTTGGGCGGGAATAACTCCTGAGCAGGCCCCTGAGCTAGCTGCCCAGATCGTTTGCCTACCAGAGCACGGTCCGGTCGATCTTCTTACCGTGGTGCGGGGCTCGATTTACACTGTGTCAGCCACACGACCGGGCGGGCATACACCGCCGGGGTTCAATATTGAACTCAGCGGGGCAGTTCGTTCAGCAGTGCGTGCGGCAACAAATAATCGTGCAGTGGTTGCTGTCCAAGGGTCGATTGTTGATGTTGATCAAGCCGATTGGGCACTGGCTGAGGGGTATGCAGATGCAGTAGAGATGACTCGGGCACAAATCTCTGATGCAGACCTTGTAGCCAAACTGCGTTCGGGCCAACCGACGCGAATCCGTCCCTGCACCTTGTCTAACCAGCGCAGTCAGGTTCGTGATAATCGCAATCCAATTGTGAGTGCACTGGGCGACCCGTTCTCTGGGTACGAAACCAAAGATGCGATTCCAGAAACAGCGGCCTTACACCGAGTAGAACTCGTGGTGGTGGGTGGCGGGCCGGCTGGGCTTGAAGCGGCCAGAGTGGCGGCCATCCGCGGCCATCGGGTCAAGCTCTATGAAGCTTCTGAAACCTTTGGTGGAATGGTACGCACTGCCGCAAAGGGCCCCGGTTGGGATCGCTTGGCATTGCTTGTTGATTGGCTCGAGGCCGAATGCAGGCTCGAGGGAGTTGAGCTCATCAACAATCATCGGGTGGCCCCAGATGAACTCACCGGACATGTGATTGTTGCTGTTGGCAGCAGCGATGGCTTGCGCAGTTATGAGCAGCAAGCAGGCGCAGTGGTACGCACTGCTGTGGAAGCACTCGATCACCCCGAGGACCTTCCCAAGGGCGAAGTTTTGATTTGGGACCCGATCGGCGGACCTATTGGTGTGGCTGTTGCAGAGTTGCTCGCAGCCCGCGGGGTGAGCGTCCACCTGGCAACCCAAGACAACATTGTGGGCAACGAACTAGCGCGCTCCGGAGACCTAGCTCCGGCCAACGCTCGACTTATGCAGGCCGGGGTGCAGCTTCACCCTCGAGTGATTCTGCGCTCAATCTCGGCCGATTCAGCAACTCTTGAAGATCGCTTTTCTGCGCAGCGTCAACAGCTGGGCGTGGCTGCGCTTATAGATGCGGGTCACCGTTTGCCCAATGATTTACTAGCACTGCAGCTCGATGAGCTGGCTCGGGTGCAGGTCTGCAGCGTGGGGGATTGCGTTGCGCCGCGCACTATCTATGAGGCAGTTCTTGAGGGTCGGCGAGCAGCAATTGCGCTTTCCGACACCTAATAAGAGGAATTCACTAGTTGACTTATACTGATTGCCCGCTACCCTCACTAAACGGGGGCTTGTAACATCAGAGCCTGCGATGGGGAAAGTCGGGACCTAGTCGTTAAGTTGGAGGCAAGACAATGGCAGCAGCATCGTTACTCAGCGAGTCCATCTCAACCACGAGTGCGGGACTTGAACGCACTGTTAAAAATGCTGTCGACTTAGCGAAGTCTGCCAATGGGTTGTTTCGTAGTCATGAGGATGTGGCCGTGACTTTGCCGGGTGGCATGTTTGGGCATGTACGCAACGGCAAGCTCATCGGATTTGGCCTTGAGCCAATCGGCGAGGTTCTCGTTGACTCTCACCGTAAAGTCACTGGGTTGCTTGACGGAGACAAGGGTCGAGTGCTGTGGGGCCGCGTGGCCGCAGTTGCTGGCGGAACTGCCGCAGCAGTGTCTTCTGTTGCCGGTCTGACCTCAATTGTGTTGGGCCGTCGACGTTCTTCAGAAACTCGCTAAGTGACCTGCTGATTCGGTCGGGGCACTCTGCCGATCTAAGTTAGAAACATGACTGAGCAGATCATCTGGACGCCATTGCAGTTGGGTCCGGTTACCGTGCGCAACCGCATTGTTTTTTCTGCACACCTGACCAACTACGCACAGGGTGGATTACCTACAGAGCAGCATGCCGCTTATTACGCCGAGCGTGCCCGGGGTGGCACCGGGCTGATCATTACTGAAGAGCACTCCACACACCCTACGGATTGGCCCTATGAAAAGTTGATCCACGGGTTCAACCGAGAGGTGATTCCTGGGTATCGGCGCATCACCGAGGCGGTGCATCAGTATCGGGTGCCCATCTTTGCGCAGATCAATCACAATGGCGGACAAGCTTCTTCAATGTATTCACGGCTACCAGTTTGGGCACCTTCAGCAGTTGCTGACCCGCTCTTTCGTGAGGTCCCTAAGGCCGTAAACGAAGCTGAAATTGCAGAGATCGTTGCCTCATATGCTTTAGTCGCCGGGCATTGCGTCGAGGGCGGGTTTGATGGCGTAGAACTCCAGTGCTCTCACTCTTCAATCGTGCGGGGCTTTTTGTCGCCAGCAACCAATCTGCGAACTGATAGCTACGGGGGTTCGTTAGCTAATCGTGCGCGAATCTTGATTGACATTGTTGCTGCAGTTCGGGCAGAGATTGGCCCTGAACTTGCCCTTGGTGTTCGCCTATGCGGAGACGAACTCATTGAGGGTGGCACCACCATTGATGAAGCCGTAGAAGTAGCCAAGATGATCGAGGCAACTGGCCATATTGACTACATCAATACGTCTATCGGGGTAGCCACGGCCTCGTTGTTCATGATTGAAGCCTCGATGCATATCCCGCCTGGCTATGCGATGTTTATTCCTGCAGCCATACGAGCAGCAGTTGACTTACCTGTAGTTGGTGTCGGGCGATTTAAAGATCCATTGCAAGCGGAGCGCGCTCTGAGCGAAGGTTTCTGCGACCTAGTCGGCGTAGTTCGTGGCCAAATTGCTGACCCAGACTTTGCTCGCAAAGCAAAGGCCGGTTTCACTGATGACACCCGGCTGTGTCTGTCATGCAACCAAGAATGCGTGGGCCGAATGGGGCTTAACCGTTGGTTAGGTTGCATCGAGAATCCGCGCACGGGAAGAGAGTCGCTTGGCGTGGGAGTGGCTCGGTCAGTGAGTATTGGTCGCAGGGTGTTAGTTGTGGGCGCTGGCCCTGCAGGTATGCAGGCTGCGATTGCCGCTGCCAGAAATGGCCACCATGTGACTGTGTGTGAACAGGAGTCTGCCGCTGGTGGGCAAGTGCGTTTAGCGGCGAGCGTGCCGAACCGCGTCGAGTTTGGCGACCTAGTGCGCAACCAACTTCATGAGTGCGGCCGACTTGGAGTCGAGTTTGAGTACGGGGTGACGGTGACTGCAGATGAGGTAGCTCGGCGAGGCGCCGACACAGTAGTTATTGCTACGGGTGCCAGAGCAGCGCGCCCGTATTGGATGCCAGAGGACCAAGCTGATGGAACTGGTTGGATTGTGGATGTGCGAGATGTGCTCTCTGGTAAAGCTCATCCCGAAGGCAATGTGGTAGTCATCGATGAGATCGGGTTTCATCACGCAACCTCCGTTGCCGAACTGCTTGCCGATCGCGGCTGCCGGGTAGAGGTGATCACCCCGGGCATGGTGGTTGGTCAAGACCTTGGGATCACGTTAGATATGGAGAACTGGTGGATTCGCGCTGGCTCTAAAGGCATTGTGCAGACCACCAATTCTGGTGTGATGAATATTGACGGCCATACAGTTGAACTGCAGCACCATCCGACTGGAACGCAGCTCACTCGGCAGCCCGACTGGCTTGTGTTAGCGCTTCCTGCAGAGCCTGTTGAGGAACTGTACCTAGAGCTCAAGGCTGCCGGAGTTGAGGTGTGCAGGGCAGGCGATGCAGTAGCTCCGCGCCGTGCTCACTCAGCAGTTATTGAAGGCGAGCGGGTTGGTGCTGCGATCACATCTGCTGATCGCGTCCTTGCAATTCGCTAAAGATGCTTGAGCGGAGATTGAGCTGCTTGGGGTGTACCCCGAGTTGAGCATTACTCTCTCAGATATGTCTGCAGTTCTTGCTCTTGTACCAATCCGGGCTGGAGTACTTCCTTCTGGTGGCGCCGAGGTGGTGGCCGAGGCAGGGGGCCGCGCCCTGCTTGTTGGCGAAGGCGCATCCGAAGCAGCAGCATCACTAGCGGGTATCGGAACTGAGGTCAGAGCTTGGGAGACCCCCGGCTTTTTGGTCGGCGAATGGTCGCAGCGGTTAGCTCCACTCTTGATTGAGGAGCAAGTGGTGTTGCTGCCCGCATCTCCTGATGGTCGAGACCTTGCCCCGCGTCTTGCAGCAGTCTTAGGGCGACCACTTCTTGCGGGTGCCATGGAGATCCGTCCCGGAAGCATTTCTACAATTCTCTACGGCGGACGGGTGCTAGCAGAACACCTAGTGGCTGGGCCGGTGATAGTTACGTTGCAACCTGGGGTTCGCGGTGTTGAACACCCGCAGGGCGCAACGCCCGAGGTTGAGTTGATTACACCGTCACCTGTGAGTGCCAGCGTTGCGGATGCATACCTCGAAGAGTTGCTGCCGCCGGATGTTTCGACCATGGACTTATCCGAGGCGCCCAGGATTCTTGGCGGCGGAGCTGGACTCGATTCGGCTGAGCGATTTGAGCAGCTCGCTCAGGTAGCTGCGCTACTCGAAGCCTCTGCCGGCGCAACCCGAGTGATTACTGACCGCGGCTGGATTGGACATACCCGTCAGATCGGAACAACTGGTGTGGTGGTTGATCCGCGGCTCTATATAGCCTTTGGTGTCTCTGGTGCAGTTCAGCACACTGCTGGATTGGGTCAGCCCGATCACATCATCAGCATTAATCTGGACGAACATTGCCCAATGATGGATCTGGCAGATTTGGCCGTGGTTGCCGATGCAAATGAAACCTTGCAGATACTTCAGGAGCGGTTACTGAAACTTCAAGATGCCCAGAAAGCCGGCCAAGTTGATGCCTGAGCAGCCGGAGCTTGAGATGCCTGAGTTTGATGTAATCGTGGTTGGGGCTGGGCCTGCTGGGTCTGCTGCTGCTCTTGAACTAGCTCGTGCCGGACGGTCAGTGTGTCTCTTGGAGCGGGGGCCGTATCCGGGATCAAAAAATATGTACGGCGGGGTTATCTACGGACGCGTCCTAGACAACTTGATACCGCGTTGGTGGGAGGAGGCCCCCATTCAACGATGGGTCACGCGGCGTTCCACCATGTTGATGACTGGCAACCAAGCGCTCACAGTTGATTACCGTTCAAACGCCTGGGGTGAGGCTCCCTATAACGGAGCCACTGCGTTTCGGCCAGAGTTTGACGCTTGGCTAGCCGCCAAGGCAGAGGCCGCAGGAGCAGTCTTGATCTGCTCGACCACCGCCACAGGTTTGTTGAGGGACGGCAAGCGAGTGATTGGGGTGAGCACTGATCGGCCAGACGGTGATCTGATTGCTCAGGTGGTGATTTGTTGTGACGGAGTGAACTCCTTCCTAGCAAAAGAAGCCGGGTTGTACGCACCTTCAGACCCTGCCAATTACACGCTCGGCGTGAAAGAAACGATTGCACTTCCCCGAGAGGTCATCGATGAGCGATTTGCTGTGCGCGGAAACCACGGGGTGGATATTGAGATTCTCGGATGCACTGACAAAGTCCCCGGAGGCGGATTTTTATATACCAACGCCGAGAGTTTGGCAGTTGGTTTGGTGCTCTCGTTACCTGAACTAGCCAAGTGCGGCCGCCGCCCAGAAGAGCTTCTAGCTGACATGAAAAAACATCCAGCGATTGCACCCCTGATCGAGGGTGGCGATGTGAAGGAGTACTCGGCGCACGTGATTCCAGAAGCCGGATACAAGATGATGCCCGAACTTATCGGCGACGGAATTTTGGTGGCCGGCGATGCTGCAGCTATGTGTTTGGCTGCTGGTATTTGGCTTGAAGGAGTGAACTTTGCCATTGGCGCTGGTGCCGCTGCAGGGCAGGCAGCTGCTCGGGCAGTTCAGCGCCGAGATACCAGTGCTGCGGGCTTGCAGGATTATCGCCGGCGGCTAGAGGCAAATTTTGTGTTATCTGATCACCGAAAGTTTCGTGAGGCTCCGCATCTAGTGATGAGTGATCTAGCGCAACAGCAGTTGCCAAGAATTGCCTGTGGGGTGATGGAACAACTCTTTACCGTGACCAACCCAGACCCCAAGCCCGGAATGCGAAAAATCATTCGGTCGCAGATGAAGCTCAATAACCTCAAGTTGCGTGATGCAATCTCTCAAGGAATGAAAGCACTGAGGACCTTCGGATGAGCACAGACTCGTACCCAGAGATCAGCTTTGAATCACGTATGAGTTCGGTGGAGTTTCGTGTTCATGAGCGGGCTCACATCACCGTAGATGACAAGAAATGCGCTGATTGTTCTACCCGCGAATGCATCACGGCGTGTCCTGCCAACTTGTTTGTGCCCACGGCTGATGGCGGAGTTTTGTTCAACTACGAGCTGTGTTTTGAGTGCGGCACCTGTTACATGGTGTGCAACGAAGAGGGCGCAATCACATGGTCATACCCAGAGGGTGGCCACGGCGTGGTGTTCCACGCGACATGACTACTCGTTCAACGGGTGCTGACTCTGTTCCCGATGCTGCAGTCGCTAGTTCAGCAGTGGCTAGTTCAGCAGTGGCTAGTTCGGCAGTTCAGATTGTGGCATGCGTGAAGTGGGCTGAGCTTCGGCCCGAGATTGATCCATTGCATGGATCTATTGAGGATCGCCCACGTAGCTTTGGAATCTCAAGCTCTGATTATGCAGCTGTCGAGACTGCCCTCAGAGTTGCTGATGCTTGGTCGCAGACAGGAGCCGAGTGTGCAGTAACCGTGCTCACTGCTGCTTCTAAAGAGTCCGAGGAATCGCTATTTGGCTTTCTTGCCGCGGGCGTTCAGAACGTAAAGCGCATTGACCTTGTCGGCCAGCGCAGCAGTGCAGAGGTGGCCGAGCTTTTGGCAGCTGTTTTGATACCTAGCCAACTCAACGCACAACTAGTGATCTGTGGTGATGTAAGTGCAGACCGCGGGTCGGGTTCGGTGCCAGCATTTCTTGCACACCAGCTAGGTGTGCAACAGGCCCTCGGGCTGATTGAGCTGAGCCCGACAGAGCTCGGCAGCATGCAGGCCGTTCGTCGTCTTGATGGTGGGCGGCGCGAACGTTTACTGGTGACCTCCCCTGCTGTGATCTCGGTAGAGGGATCGGTTGCTGACCTTCGGCGTGCATCACTTGCGGCCACTCTTGCTGCAAAAGCAAAGCAGGTCGAAGTTATTCCTCAACAAGCCGAGTCGCTGGCCGAGCAGTATCGCCTGCGGCCCTGGCGGCCGCGCCCTCGGGTGTTGGCTCCGCCGACTGGGGTTGATGCGCTAGCAAGAATTCTGGAGCTCACTGGCGCTCAGGGCAGTAGTACTGCAGCACGCACAGTGGTGTTAGATCCCCAACAGGCAGCCGACGCAGTACTCGAGCAGTTGGCTACTTGGGGTTACCTCGACCACGCTCCGCCGGCCTGAAATGGCTGCCACTTATCTGGCACAGCTTGCATCTTCAGAGGTGCCTGCAGATTCTTTGTTGCTTGTGCCGCTCGGGAGTTGCGAGCAGCACGGCCCGCATTTGCCATTAGATACTGATCTGCGAATTGCAAACTGGCTGTGCGATCAGCTGGCTCAGAGTCTGTCGGATGCAGTGATCGCGCCGCCGATCAGCATTGCCGCTTCGGGTGAACACCAAGGGTTTGCGGGCACGCTGTCGATTGGTGTTTCGGTACTTGAATCTGTGGTGACTGAGCTAGTTCGGTCTGCTTTGCCTACCCCAGGGGTAGGGCCATTTACTGCTGTGCTTTTTGTGAATGGCCACGGTGGAAATATTGCCGCAGTCAACGCGGCAGTCGCACGGCTCAGACTCGAATCTCGATTGGTTGCTGTTTGGAACCCGCAAGTTGCAGGGGGTGATTCTCATGCCGGCAGAACCGAAACTTCTATGTTGTTGCATCTTGACCCCACCTGCGTTCGTACCGACTGCCTGCAGGCCGGAAGCACTGAGCGATGGCGAGACATCTCGGCCAGAGTGATGGCCGAAGGACTAGCTACTGTCACCGCGAACGGTGTGCTCGGTGACCCGCGGGATGCAACCTCGGAAGAGGGGGCACAGGTCTGCGCTGATCTGCTGCTAGACCTACAACGTTTTGTGACTGACTGTCGTAAAGAGCAGGTGCTGTGAGCCAGTCCGAACCAACGCCTTGCGGGCCTAGCGGTAACGGGCCAGCCAGTTGGGTTCCGGCGTTCTTTACAGACTCCTCGGTGCGGCGCTGCGGAGGCGAGGGCCGGTTCCTGCTGGGGGGGTCGCCGATCCGGCTGTTTTCTCTCACCTCTGCTGGTGCAGCGCTTATGGACCGCATTGAGTTACATCAGTCATTTGATGCAAGTCCCGCCGAAGGGCAGTTGATCCGCCGTTGGCTAGATGTTGGGGTGCTTCACCCTCGGGCCGATCTGAGTAACGGCGTTTGTGTGAATGCAATGATTACGCTAGTGATCCCAGTGCGAGACCGCGCCGCGGGGGTAGAGCGACTGTTGGCATCGGTGGCTGCAGATTATGCAGCTGGCAGTTTGTGGCTTGCCGAGATCATCATCGTTGATGACGGATCTACAGAACTGTTTGTGGTTCAGTTTGATCAAGCGCTTCTGCCGCCAACTCGAGTGATTCGCTGTGAGCAGTCTGGTGGGCCGGCTCTGGCTCGTAATCTGGGCTTGGCGCAGGTTGAGACCGAGTTCGTTGCGTTTGTCGACTCCGATTGCGCGGTCACTCTGGGCTGGCTTGACCCGCTCATGGCGCAGTTCGGTGACCCGTCTGTTATGACAGTGGGCCCGCGGGTAGCTGCTGTCGCTCCTGCAGCCGCTGTCGTTGCTGTTGCTTCCCCCGCTACTCGTTCAACTGTCACTGCTCGGTGTGTTGCAGGGCTGCAGGCAGCCCTTGAGCAGTATGAGCTTTTTCGCTCACCATTGGATCTGGGCCCACAGCCAGGACGAGTCAAACCCGGTACTCGAGTGTCCTATCTGCCAAGCGCTGCGCTAGTGATGCGCACCGAGGTGATACGCCAGGCGGGCGGGTTCAACCCGGCAATGCGCGTGGGTGAAGATGTGGATTTAATTTGGCGACTCACCGAAGGGGACCGCAATACTTCGGCTAGTGCTCGTTGGGCTAGTGCTGGTTCGGACAGTGCTCGTTGGGCTAGTGCTGGTTCGGACAGTGCTGGTTCGGACAGTGCTGGTTCGGACAGTGCTCATTCGGACAGTGCTGGTTCGGACAGCGCTGTTCGTTACGAGCCGGCATCGGTGGTTCATCACCAGATTCGCTCGGATCTCGGCGCATGGTTGCAGCAGCGGGTGAGCTATGGCAGTTCTGCTGCTGCGCTCGAGCGGGCGCACCCTGGCATGGTGGCGCCGGCGGTGATTTCTCCTTGGAGCGCAGCAGTTTGGGGCCTAGCCGCAACAGGTCACTTGGTTGCGGCCTCGGCACTCGCAATTGGCACCACCGTGCAACTGGGTAAGAAACTTCCCGAGCTTCCCGTTGCAGAGGTTGTTCGCTTAGGAATTGGTGGCCATCTTGGCGCTGGTCGGCAGTTGGCTCGAAGTGTTCAGCGGGTCTGGTGGCCAGTGGCGGTTCCTGTTGCGGTGCTCAATCGGCGAGCTCGTTCTGCCGTGCTCGGAGCAGTAGTTCTTACGGCGGTTGGTTCACTTCGAGAGCGGCGCTCAACAGCTCCAACCCGACTAAGAGGTCGAGCAGCGCTTGGCTTTGTGGGGCTTGGCCTGCTGGACGACATGTCTTACGGCGCTGGTGTGTGGTTGGGGTGCTTGCGCGAGCGGTCGCTCAAGGCGCTGCTTCCCTCAATGAGCCGGCCCAGCGGCCCTACCCCCCGTTGAACCAGCCGGCCCAGCGGCCCTACCCCCCGTTGAACCAGCCGGCCCAGCGGCCCTACCCCCCGTAACCCGACAGTGCCACCTCTGCCTGAGCCAACTCGGATGTTTTTGGTCGACTATCGACCAAAAACATCCGAGTTAGCAGGGGAGCGCTGGTGTATTGGTACGCGGCGGACTCATGCTGCGGCTTGCCTGACCTGTAATTGCCGCTAAAGATTTGCAACACTGTGGGCCTGTGAGAGCACTTCATGTCCACCACGATGCCAACTCATCCTCTGGGGTGATGGCGGAGCTACTGGCCGATCGACATATCGACTCGGTTGAGCATCAGGTTTGTCAGCAAGCTGGCTCGCCTATCGGATCACTGGTGTTTCCTGACCCCTCACAGTTTGACCTGATCTTGGTGTACGGCTCTCGGTGGTCTGTGTATGAAAGTGCCGTAGCGCACTGGGTGACCCCCGAACTTGAGTTTCTTCGACAAGCCGATGCGCTGGGCGTGGCCGTGTTGGGAATGTGTTTTGGTGGCCAACTTCTGTCGGCGGCCCACGGTGGGCGAGTCGCTCCCGGGCATATGCCCGAGATTGGTTGGCTGAGCATTGAACCCACGCAAAGCAAAACTGTTGTTCCTGACAAACAAGGCGCCAACATTGCCAGCGCCAGGGCCAGCGGCAGCGGCAACATTGCCAGCGCCAGCGCCAACATTGCCAGCGGCAGCGCCAGTGGCAGCGCCAGCGGCAGCAGTAGCAGTAGCAGTAGCGCCAGCAGTAGCAGTAGCAGTAGCAGTAGCATTTTTGCCATTGACCCAGGACCATGG
>Ga0209491_10000025_pt1 | contig 209815 bp, 184 predicted proteins | sample BON02_FD_187213 | JGI IMG/M metagenome (GOLD analysis project Ga0209491, IMG submission 187213) | Freshwater microbial communities from Lake Bonney liftoff mats and glacier meltwater in Antarctica - BON-02 (SPAdes) (version 2) | ecosystem: Environmental > Aquatic > Freshwater > Ice > Glacier... | reverse complement strand
TTGCGCGACCCGAACATCGAAAAAGCAAGAAACTCCGAGAAAAGTCAAAATTTCAAACGAACAGGTTACGCTTTAAAATCAGTCAGGCAATTCATGTTCAAAGAACCGAAAATCGTTCCTGTGTAAAAATTCAGTTCTGGAAAACCGAAATCATTCCTTCCGCGCTATGTTTTATAACGGTATTGGTTATGATTTCGTTGTGGATTGACAGTTTTGTTTGGCTTTCACTCCGAGTGTGCCGAAATCTGACCGTAAAGGTGCTGAGGCACTTTTTAGGCCAAATAAAAACTGTGACAACGAATGTTTCATAACATGTTTTAAAGTTTAAATATAGTTCTAATTTTCATTTCAGTTACAATGCCACAATGAATTATAACCGATGTTGTATGTAGTGTGTTTTTAATTTTTCGCCTTTTCAAAACTTGAAGATGAATCTCCATCTGGACTCATATCAAGATATTTTCCATTTACCCAAAAAAGACCATTTCCAAATTCCTCAAAATCGGTACCCTTTTCGTTGTAATTATTCCACTCACTAAATTCTAATTTGCAATAACCATCATTGCTTCTTTTCCAAGTTCCATTTTGCGTCAGTACAATATCTTCTTCTTTGTAATAATGTTCAAACGTTCCATCAATATTCAACAATAAATAATTTTCAGCGCTTGGATTATTTTTACAAATAAATTTTCCAGAAATCTCATCAGGACAAGACCTTAAATTCAGGCAACTAAGAAGGATAAGAGGAATAATAATAAAAGGAGCAATTCTAAAATATTTCATTTACAAATTTATAAAGTATGGAATTTCAGTAACATTACATACAACGTTTATGTATATGAGCTGTGGCGTGTTTTAGCACGAACCTCTCCAAATATAAACTAACTTTGGGAAATCCATAAATTTTCCAAATAAGCACAGACCAAGCCATAGCTTATATACGGTGTTGCCCACAGTATTTTAATTCGTTAATGTCATTTCAATAGCTAAAAGTCCAAATTTATTTATATATCGCTGTGGACTATTGCTTTCTTCCGTAAATGATTCTACTCTTTCCCAATTTCCATCTTTGTAAGTCCAACTGTTTTCATCTATTTCGCTTGGTAAAAATCCGACTTTGGGTTCATACATAATTTTTTCAATCCGCTTTTTTGAATCTTTGATAGGAAACGTAGTTTTGTATGCGTTGTCTTTGATTATTAACCACTCGTAACTTATGAAAAAACCTGTTTCGGGAAAAATAATTTCTAAATTCGATAAATCAAGTTCAACATTATTTGTGCCTTTTTTGACAGTTCCAATAATGTTTTTTTCATATATCGGATTTTTGGGCTTACCATCATTTCCGATTGAATAAAGTCTTATATTGAATTTAGCGTTTCGAATTTCACTATAAATTCTAAATTTTAATTTCTTAAGATATGGTGTTTTGTAATAAGTCGAGTCGAATGGGAAAAATCTTGCTTTCATTTCAGGTTTGTCGAGTGAAGCATAATAATATCCAATATCTGAATCGTTGAATTTTCCAATTACGATTTCATTTTGTTTTTTTATAGAACTCAAAACTACTTCGTCCAGTTCTGTTAACTTTGGTTGTAAAAGTATTATATCTGATATTGTTGAAATTTCAATCCTTTTGTTTTCGTAACCTAAACTTGATAATATTAAAAATTTACCAATCGAAGTATCTATCGAAAATTCTCCGATTTCGTTAGAAGTAGTTCCAATATTTTCATTTTCCACCCAAATATTTACATAAGGTACTTTTTCCTTTGTTTCGCTGTCAATTATAACTGATTTTAATTGACAAAAACCGAGGTTCGAAATTAGCAAAATGATTAATGGAAGCAGTTTTTTCATATTGTGGGCAACGGTCTTGGCTATGATTTCGGCGTGGAATCGTCCACAGGATTATTTCGCATAGAAATCAAGCTAATTATTATTAATGCTCTTTGTTTTAGTACTATCGCCACGCTGAATTATAGCCGTTGTTGTATGCCGTTTTTTTAATTCGGTTTGTAACGAGTCAATCGTTTTATTCAACTTTTTTATTTCAGTTTGTTGATTGTCAATTTTTCTATCCTTTTGATAATTTAAATATGTGAAAACGCAACCATAAATAACACCAACTCCACCAATGATAGAAAGGATTATTTTAATACTCTTTTCGGCTTTAGTTCTACTATTTGCTTTGTTAATTGATTTTTCAAATGATGAATAGGATTTGTGCTTTTTCATCATTTCAATTCCGTCGTAATGTATATAAACCGAATATTTGTCGTCTTTTTTCGGTGTTGCCCAACCACGTTCAATTATTTCGTCTCCTATTGATTCAATTAATCGTCTATCCGTTACTTCGAAATATTTTTCGCAAGTCGGAATCAAATTCCAAAAGTTGTTTGGATTCTCGATTAGATGATTTAATATTTTATCAAATAGTTCGGTTCGTTTCATTTTCCAATTTTTCCGTTTCCATCACAAAGACTAATTTTTACAGGTCCGGTATATCCATCAGGAATCAGCGTTATTGTCTCGGTCGCCTTATTTGAGCAACTAAAGAACAAGATCGAAGTCAGTACTATAATGTATTTCACGGTTTTCTCAAATGGCATACAACTGGTTATATAAAAACAAATATAGTTGTTTACCATTTTAAATTTCGGGATAACACAACTTTATTTGTAACATTATTACCCACTTTTAACTCCTTAACTAGCATATCCAGTGGGCTGCTTATCTTTAATAAGTCCTTTTGCGTTACATGTGTATAAATCATCGTGGTTTCTGGCTTGGCATGACCCAGTAATACTTGTATATAACGTAGGTCTATTCCATTTTCTAACATATGCGTAGCATAACTATGTCGTAACGTATGAGGCGTCACTCTTTTTCGTATTCCAGCATCCTTACATGACCTTTTTAAAAAATGTCGTATAGAAGTTGCACTGTAGTGTGTTCCTCCCCTTCCCTCAACAAAATAACGATTGGGTTTATACGTATGTATATAATTTAAAAGTAAAGGTTCCATGGTAATTGCCAAGAGTACATTTCGGTCTTTTCTGCCTTTTCCTTTTTTTATGAGTACTTGCCTTCGGTCAAAGTCTATATCCCTTAATTCCATGGCAAGCAACTCTCCTATCCGTAAGCCACTAGAATATAACAATGCCAAGATAGCTCTATGCTTTAAATTACGTGTAGCTTGCAGTAAAGCAAGTATTTCTTGCTTAGATAGTACGGTGGGCAACAAATAATCTTTTTTGGGTCGTTTTAATTGCGAAACATCTAAAGGACTTTCAATAAACAGTTCGGCAAAATACTTTAAGGCACTTACACATTGCCTATGGCTACTTATACTGTAGGACCTGGCAGCTATTACTTTTTCCATAAAGTTATCTACCTCAGCTTTGCCTACGGCTTGCATAGGAATATCATCTATGAAATTCAAAAAAAGAAGCATGAAGTTTCCGTATGTCTTCAATGTACTCTCACTTAAGCGCTTGCCTTGTAAATGCCCAATATACCTGTCTAAATAAACCTGTGATTGAAGAGATAGTACAATATTTTTATTTTTTAATGGAACCACTTTTTCTGAAATGTCTTCTTCCAATGCACTATAATCTATATAATAGTTGTGGTTGCGTAAATGATCATATACTTTTTTTTTATTTTCTGAAGTCTTTAAAATATAAAAGGTTTTATGGGTTTGGCTCCACACTACCCCATCGAGTTCTTTAATATGTGCTTTTACTGAAGTATCAAAATCAAAGCGAATGGCAATTTGTGCCTGCCCTTTATGTAATAAAGTATGTAGTATTATTTTTTTCAATGTAAAAAAATTGCGCTTTTATAAACATCACAAATAGCAATAGCACTTTCTTATCACGAGAAGGCTATCGTTTTATTGCTCATTTTTTACTGGGGAGAAGTCCAAATATAGAAAAATTTATTGAGTAGTGAGTAGTGAGTAGGAGTTTTGATTTTTTTAGAAATTTATTGAATAAAACGTCTCTTTTACTTTACTTTAGAAAAATATGGAATTCGTTGTGCAATTCCTATATTTACAGAAATCTTAAACTCCCTATGAATGTCTGACTTTTGGTTATATTTCAAATTAGGTTTAGAACACGTACTCGATTGGAATGCATACGATCATATCTTATTTTTGATTGTATTGTGTGCGGCATATACATTTGTTTCTTGGAGGCGATTGTTGGTTTTGGTAACTATGTTCACTGTTGGGCACACCTTGTCACTATTGCTTGCAAATTATAATATTGTAACGGTCTCCTCGGGGGTTATAGAATTTTTGATTCCCGTAACTATTTTTGTTGGGGCATTATTCAATTTATTTACAGCCGGCAAAGAAAAACGTGTCGAAAAATTGAAGATTCTTTATATAGTTGCAATATTTTTCGGACTTATTCATGGCTTTGGTTTTGCATCTTATTTTAAAATGTTAAGCAGCGGAGGGGAAATCCTCCCTTTGCTTGAATTTGCTTTAGGGATTGAAACTTCCCAAATTATTATTGCTTTTGCTGTTTTAATACTGGCCTTTTTATTCCAAACTATTTTCCGCATCAACAAAAAGGATTGGGTATTGGTGGTCTCTTCTATTGTAATTGGAATGGTAATCCCTATGATTGCTGATAAATGGATATTCTAATTTCATTTAAAGATTTTGGAAATAGTTAACACAACATATTTTGACAAACTGTAACTTCCTAGTACTTTCGCTACTTATCTCTATGTATGAAAGATAGCAAACAATTAAAGTATGACATTGCTTACCTCCGTATGGCGCAGGAATGGAGTAAACTTTCCCATTGTAAACGCAAACAGGTGGGAGCCCTCATAGTAAAAGATAAAATGATCATTAGTGATGGCTATAATGGTACACCTACAGGTTTTGAAAATTTTTGTGAAGACGAAGAAGGCTATACAAAATGGTACGTTTTACATGCCGAGGCTAATGCTATTCTAAAAGTTGCCTCTTCCACACAAGCGTGTAAAGGAGCTACTTTATATATAACAATGTCTCCTTGTAGGGAATGTAGTAAGCTAATTCATCAAGCCGGTATAAAGCGCATGGTTTACTGTCAAGGCTATAAGGATAATTCAGGAATAGAATTTTTAGAGAAAGCCGGCGTTAGTATTACGCATATTCAAGATTTAGAAGGATAAAAATGGGATTCCAAAAAAAATATTTACCGTTGTGGATTGGATTGGCTCTTGCTGTTGGTGTTTTTGTGGGATCAAAACTCAATTTTAACGATTCTGCCGAAAAAATTTTCGCCACCAATTCTAAAAAAGATAAGCTTAACCGACTTATAGATTATATAGATTACGAATATGTAGATCAGGTAAATACAGATAGTATTGTTGATGTTACCGTGAACGGAATCTTAGAAAACCTAGACCCACATTCTGTTTATATTCCCGTTGCCGAATATGAAAATAATGCCGAAGATATGCGTGGTAACTTTACGGGTATTGGCATTAGCTTTTATGTATATAAAGATACTATAGCTGTAATACGAACCATTGAAGGGGGTCCTGCGGACAAAGTGGGTATAAAAGGTGGAGATCGTATTCTATATGCCGATGGAAAAAAATTATTTGGAGAAGAGATTGTTAGAGACACCATCACCGATTATCTAAAAGGTGAAATAAATTCGAAAGTAAAACTTCAGATTTACCGAAAAGGGAAGAATAAACTACTTGATTTTAAAGTAAAAAGAAAGACAGTTCCCATAGTAAGCATAGACGCCTCTTATAAGTTAACCAACAGTATAGGCTATATAAAAGTCAACCGATTTTCAGAAACTACTGTTGATGAATTTGCTGATGCCCTTGAAAAATTAAAAGACAAAGGTGTTTCATCATTAATAATAGATCTTCGCAATAACCCAGGAGGTTATATATCTGCAGCAGAAGGAGTTGTGGATGAATTTTTAGAAGACGACAAATTAATCCTTATTACCAAAAATAAAAGCGGGGAAACAAGTAAATCTTTTGCTACCAAAAAAGGAAATTTCGAAAAAGGGAAGTTGTATGTGCTTATCAATGAAAACACAGCATCGGCCAGCGAAATAGTTGCCGGCGCTTTACAAGATAATGATAAGGGAACCATTATAGGGCGTCGCTCTTTTGGAAAAGGTCTTGTACAACGCGAAATGGCATTAGGCGATGGAAGCGCTATAAGACTTACTATTGCAAGATATTACACACCTACCGGTCGTTCTATTCAACGTCCTTATGGAAAAGGAAATGAAGCTTATTATAACGATTATGAAAAACGTTATAAAAATGGTGAAATGCTTAGTGCTGATAATATTGTGGTAACAGATTCCTTGCGATATGTTACTCCAAAAGGCAAAGTAGTTTTTGGAGGCGGAGGAATTATTCCGGATGTCTTTGTGCCCAAAGACACAAGTGTAGAAAATGAAACCCTTCAGTTTGTTGCCCGAAGTGGTTTTATGAGTTATTTTATTTTTGAATACCTTGAAGACAATAGAGCTCAGTTTCAAGGAATGAACCTTAATGATTTTTTGGATAATTATCAGGTGAGTACGAAGCTTTCTGAAGCTTTTATTGACTATGCAAAGTTCAACGAATCGCATATAGATTTAAAGAGTTATTCAGAAGAATTAAAAAAATCTTTAAAAGCTAATATAGCACAACAATTGTTTGGATCTAATGCTTTTGAGTTTATTTTAAATCAAGGCGATACCATGTTACAAAAAGTGCTTGAGCTTGAAAATCCTGTGATAGCAAAATAAGCTATTTCTTCTTTTTGGCAATAACCATGGAGGTTCTTAATATCCATAATAAAAGTATGGCACAACTTGAAGCCAGTATGCTTATAGAAGCAATTGCACTATCCCCCGTAAACAAGTCGTCAAAATTTAACTTTGTAGCGTTATAAATAATAAGCCCTAGAGCTATAATTATAAGAACATAAATACCAATTTTCATAATCTAAATTTAATTAAACAATTCTTGAATATTAGAGGTAAATAGCTTTACGGCGATTGCAAGTAAAATTACCCCGAAAATTTTTTCAATAATGGCAATACCGCTCTTGCCCAAAAACCGTTGCAGTCTAGCTGAAGTTTTTAATACGATAAAAACCACGATAATATTAATAATAATGGCCACAATAATATTTTCAATATTATACTCGGCTCGTAAAGCAAGTAAAGTGGTTAAACTTCCCGGGCCGGCCACAATGGGAAATGCAATGGGAAATACGGTTGCCATTTCCATGTGATCCTCATTTTGTTTAAATAAGGTTACCCCCAAAATCATTTCTAAAGCAATAAAAAACAAAATAAATGCCCCCGCTACTGCAAATTCATTCACATTAATCCCAATGAGTTTTAAAATTTCTTCGCCTATAAACAAAAAGATTATCATTACTATCGCAGCAATAATAGAAGCCCGTCCACTTTTTATAAGGCCTGCTTTTTCACGCAATGAAATAATTACTGGAATACTGCCAATAATATCTACTACGGCAAAAAGAATCATTGTAGCCGTGGCAATTTCTTTAAAACTAAAATTCATTATAAAGGTTTCAATCGCCAAAATTAGCGAATAATGTTTGTCTTTTCAGAAAAATAAAATTTATCACGAAAAATCTTACCTATTACTTCCATAAAGAAATATCTTTGCCGGCATGTTTCAACTGGGAAAAACAATAGTTTCTGAAGATATCATCGAAAAAGATTTTGTGTGCAACCTAAGCGCATGTAAAGGGGCTTGCTGCGTGGAAGGCGAAGCTGGTGCTCCTGTTACACAAGAAGAAGTTGCAATTCTTGAAGAAATATATCCGAAAGTAAAACCTTTTCTTCGGCCACAAGGAATAGAGGCAATTGAAGCTCAAGGCACACATTTTAAAACCGATCTTGATGAGTTGGAAACTCCCCTTGTGAACGGCAAAGAATGTGCCTATGTTACTTTTACTGAAACTGGGACAGCGAGTTGCGGTATCGAAGACGCTTATAATGCAGGTGAAATAGAATTCAGAAAACCTATCTCCTGCCATTTATATCCAGTTCGCGTACAAGATTACAGTGAATTTGCAGCCGTAAATTATCACAGATGGCCAATTTGTGATGATGCGTGCGTTTTAGGAAAACAATTACAAGTACCGGTGTACAAGTTTGTGAAAGATGCCTTGATCAGGAAATTTGGTGAAAATTGGTATTCCGAATTGGAAAAAGTAGCTTCCAAATTATAAGATTTTATATCTGGCAGAAATTCATTTATTATTTTTTTACATCTTATTTTTTATAAAAATTGTTAAAATCATTCATTTTAATTATTCACAATTTAGTTGTTTTTTTGAATTTTAAATTGGGGTTTATACACTATAAAACCGACAGCTGTCGAGCTTTTTAACGCCTATACTTGGTTTTGTTAACAACTCAACAAGATGATCTTAAAATACTGTAATTCAATATTTTAAGACATTTGTTTAACAAAACAATAAGAACAGTTTAAAAACACTATGTTGAAAACTTTGTTGAAAACCTAAACTTAAAGTTGCAGTATTTCCCTTCAAAAATCTTCATATTTGTTAGTCCCGAGAAACGGCTAATATTTCACATTTTAAAAGCAAAGGACAATGAGCGCAGTAGAACCTATTTTACAAGAAAATAAAAACAGATTTGTAATCTTCCCAATAGAACATCATGATATTTGGGAATGGTATAAAAAATCTGAAGCCAGTTTTTGGACTGCTGAAGAAATAGACCTACACCAAGATCTTAGTGATTGGAATTCAAAACTTACAGACGATGAGCGCTATTTTGTTAAACATATCCTTGCATTTTTTGCAGCTTCTGATGGGATTGTAAACGAAAACCTTGCCGAAAACTTTGTGAGCGAAGTACAATACAGCGAAGCAAAATTCTTTTACGGCTTTCAGATCATGATGGAAAATATCCATAGTGAAACCTATTCGTTGTTAATTGATACCTACGTAAAGGATGAGGTAGAAAAAGATCAACTTTTTAATGCTATTGAAACCTTTGCCGCAATTAAAAAGAAAGCAGACTGGGCTTTAAAATGGATAGAATCTGATTCTTTTGCAGAACGTCTTATTGCTTTTGCCGCTGTGGAAGGTATTTTCTTTTCAGGTGCTTTTTGCTCTATTTTTTGGTTGAAGAAAAGAGGCCTTATGCCAGGTCTTACCTTTTCAAATGAACTTATTTCACGTGATGAAGGAGTACATTGTGATTTTGCGGTGCACTTGCACAATCACCATTTAGTTAATAAAGTTCCAAAAGAACGTATTCGTGAAATTCTTGTAGATGCTTTAAATATTGAACGCGAATTTATAACTGAATCTCTTCCAGCCAGTTTAATTGGAATGAATTCAAAATTAATGACGCAATATTTAGAATTTGTTACAGATCGCTTATTGGTAGAACTGAACTGTGAAAAAGAGTACAATGCTACAAATCCATTTGACTTTATGGATATGATATCGCTTCAGGGAAAAACAAATTTCTTTGAAAAACGTGTTTCAGAATATCAAAAAGCCGGCGTTACCAATAAAGACAAAGAGTCTAACAAAATTAGTTTCGACGCAGATTTTTAGGCTTTGGTTGCGCTAGTTGATGCTAAGTGGATACTGTAGATACTAAGTTGATGCTATTGTAAAAAATAACAGGATCCATAGCTCAATAGAACCATTTTAAAATGAGTTATAAGAATTTACAGGTTTGGCAATTGTCCAGATTGCTGGTGATTGACATTCATAATATGTAGCTAAACCTTCCTTCGTTTGAAAGATTTGAAGTAGGAAGTCAAATTAGAAGGTCTGTGAAATCTGTAAAGTCGAATATTGTTGAAGGATATGGCAGAAGAAGGTACAAACAGGAATATATTCGGTTTATAGTTTTTGCACTTTCTTCAAATGATGAAACAACCGATCATTTAGAAACACTTTTTGAAACAAATTCCTTGAATAATGAAGAATTGTATAACGATTTGCATAAAAGATCCCAACAATTGGAAATTAAAATAAATAATTTTTTACAAAGTATAGAGAAGAATCATAATAAGTTTGATGATATAAAATGATACTATAGATACTAAGTTAAGGCTATTGTAAGAGACAACAGAATCCATAGCATCAACAGCATCAAAAAATTTAAATAACGCCACAAAATAAGAAGGTATGAATGTAGTAAAAAGAGACGGCCGCAAAGAACCTATTATGTTCGATAAAATCACAGCTAGAGTGCGTAAACTATGCTATGGTTTAAACGAATTGGTAGACCCGGTAAAAATATCAATGCGCGTTATTGAAGGGTTATACGACGGTGTAACTACGAGTGAACTGGATAATTTAGCTGCCGAAGTAGCCGCTACCATGACCACATCACACCCAGATTATGCACGTCTGGCAGCACGTATTTCTGTCTCAAATTTACACAAGAATACAAAGAAATCCTTTTCTGAGGTAATGCAAGACCTATATACCTATGTAAACCCACGTACCGGTAAGGACGCACCTTTACTAAGTGATGAGGTGCATAAGGTTATTATGGACAATGCCGAAGATCTTGATTCTACAATTATTTATAATCGTGATTTTGGGTATGATTATTTTGGATTTAAAACCTTGGAACGTTCTTATCTTTTAAAACTGAACGGTAATATTGTAGAGCGGCCACAACATATGTTGATGCGTGTTTCTGTAGGGATTCATCTTGACGACCTTGCAGCTGTAAAGGAAACCTATGAGTTGATGTCGAAGAAATTCTTTACGCATGCAACGCCTACTTTATTTAATAGCGGAACACCAAAACCACAAATGTCCTCTTGTTTTCTTTTAACAATGAAGGACGATAGTATTGACGGTATCTATGACACACTGAAGCAAACCGCAAGAATCTCACAATCTGCAGGAGGTATAGGATTGTCTATCCATAACATTCGTGCAACCGGCTCATATATTTCAGGAACAAACGGAACCTCCAACGGAGTCGTTCCCATGCTTCGGGTGTTTAATAATACCGCCCGTTATGTAGACCAAGGTGGTGGAAAACGTAAAGGCTCTTTCGCTATTTATGTTGAACCTTGGCATGCCGATATCTTTGATTTTCTTGACCTGAAGAAAAACACCGGAAAAGAAGAAATGCGTGCTCGTGATCTTTTTTACGCGATGTGGATTCCAGATTTGTTTATGAAACGAGTTCAAGAAGATGCAGAATGGACGTTGATGTGTCCTAATGAATGCCCAGGATTATTTGATTGTCACGGCGATGAGTTTGAAGCGTTGTACCATAAATATGAAGCCGAAAATAAAGGAAGAAAAACAATTAAGGCGCGTGAACTTTGGGAGAAAATAATGGAATCTCAAATAGAAACCGGCACACCTTATATGTTGTATAAAGATGCTGCCAACCGTAAGAGCAATCAGAAGAATTTAGGAACAATACGTTCTTCAAACCTATGTACCGAAATTATGGAGTACACATCTCCAGATGAGGTTGCAGTATGTAATTTGGCATCTATTGCTTTACCCATGTTTATTAAAAATGGCGAATTTGACCACAAAGAATTATTCCGCGTGACAAAACGGGTTACTAAAAACCTGAACCGTGTTATTGATCGTAATTATTATCCTGTGAAGGAAGCCGAAAATTCTAACTTCCGTCACCGTCCAGTAGGATTGGGAATTCAAGGTTTGGCAGATGCATTTATTATGATGCGTTTACCTTTTACATGTGATGAAGCTAAAAAAGTAAATCAGGAGATTTTTGAAACCCTTTATTTTGCTGCTCTTACTTCTTCTATGGAAGAAGCTAAAGTAGATGGGCCTTACCAATCCTATAAAGGTTCTCCTATTTCGGAAGGATTGTTTCAACACAATCTTTGGGGAATAGAAGACAAAGAACTAAGTGGCCGTTGGGACTGGGGCAAACTGCGTAAAGACATAAAAAAGCACGGTGTGCGTAACTCATTATTAGTGGCACCAATGCCAACAGCTTCCACCTCACAGATATTAGGAAATAATGAGGCGTTTGAACCTTATACATCCAATATTTATACACGTCGTGTACTTTCAGGGGAATTTATTGTAGTTAATAAACACCTTTTGGAAGACTTAGTGGCTTTAGGTCTTTGGAACGAAGACTTGAAAGAAGAAATTATGCATGCCAATGGATCTGTACAAAATGTAGATGCAATTCCGCAGGATATAAAAGAACTTTATAAAACTGTTTGGGAATTGAGTATGAAAGATATTATCGATATGTCTCGTCACAGAGGATATTTTATTGACCAGTCTCAATCCTTGAATTTGTTTATGGAAAACGCAAATTATGCCAAGTTAACTTCAATGCATTTCTATGCTTGGAAAAGTGGACTAAAAACAGGAATGTATTATTTAAGAACCAAGAGTGCCGTTGATGCGATTAAATTTACCTTGAAGAAAGAAGAGAAAAAGCAACCTATTCCTGTAGCTTCAGAAGTAGCGGTTAAGGCGGCAACTTCTGCCACCACCAATAAGCCAATGACACCTCAGGAATTACGTGAACTCCTTGCAAAATCTAAAGGTGCAGATGCAGACGATGATTGCTTAATGTGTGGTTCTTAACACCTATGGGAATATTAGTAATCCAATAACACTTTAAATTGAAAAAGGAAGGCATTTGCCTTCCTTTTTTTATGGATAATGAATTCTAGGTTTTAAATTTTCTTCTTGTAGCTTACGTAATATTCTTGCATTAAATCCATCAATGCAGTTACCAGATCTTTTGTTTCTATTAATAAACTAAAATACAAAGTAGTATTTTTTGGACTGGATTCTTCTGTGCGTGTGCGTGCAATTTGTTTATCGATTTTATTTTGTAGGCTTTCAAAAATTTCTTGTTTTTGATCTAGCACACTTTTGATCTTACTAAATTCTTTGTTTTTAAAAATTTCTTCTATTTCATTTAAAAGCTTGTCCAGATGTTGATCCATTTCCTGAAGATCCTTAATTTGATTAAATCTAAGCGCTTTATGGTTGTTATTTATATGTTTATAGCTCGCTTTGGAAATAAACTCTAAGGATTGTGCAACATCGGTTAAATAGCCTAAAATTGTAATGTAAAAATTACTTCCGCTTACACTGGTTTCTTCAAGGTTTTTAATAAAATAAAATATATTATCACGAAGTTCTTCAACTTCATCATTCAGTTTTTTGACACCTTTTTTACTCTTTTTAAGTTTTCCGGTATCCTGTTTTGCCAAACCTCGAAGCATATCAGAATATATTTTGTTGGTGCGGGAAACAACATTTACAATATTGTCTGCACTTTCAAGAATAATTCCTTGTACGGTTTTGCTTTCTGCCTTTTTTAAACCTGTTGTGTTTTTTATTTCTTTCGTATTCTTTTTATGTGAAATATAATTGCGAACCAATAAAAGGATAGCCAATAATAATAATACAGCAATCATTGGGGCTTTACCTATAAAGATAAGGTATGTTAAAGTTCCTGAAGCGATAAGCGCTATAAATGCCGTAAAGAACCAACCTCCAATTACATTTAAAACCCCTGCAACTCTATATACTGCGCTTTCTCTGCCCCAAGCTCTATCGGCTAGCGAAGTTCCCATCGCAACCATAAATGTTACATAGGTGGTAGATAAGGGTAATTTCATTGAGGTGGCAATAGAAATAAGAACACCTGCTACTACAAGATTAATTGATGCCCGTATCATATCAAAAGCAGGTAACTCGTAAGTTTTGTGCTTGGGCAATGTTACTACAGGTTTTTCAAAACGGGTGCTTATTTTATTATGAACAGCTGTGGGTAAAATAAAGCTAATAGCGTGAGATAAACTTGTAGTTCCTTTAACCAAAATACGTGAAAGCATATTAGATTTAAATTTTTCCCGGCCTTCACCTTGGCGAGCGAGCCCTATTTCGGTATCGGTAACGTGTCTAGCTTTCTTTGAAAACCATAATGTTAAAACCATAACACCACCTGCAATAAAAAGGAGGATAGGTTCTGCCGGAACTTTTTCGGCTAAAACTTCCATAGAGAAAGAACCAGGTGCTACACCTGATGCAATCCATGCTTCATATGAGTGATATGCCGCCATAGGAACTCCAATAAAGTTTACAAGGTCGTTTCCTGAAAAAGCTAAAGCTAGACCAAAAGTCCCTACTGCTATAATAATAATTAAGATGCTTTTTTTGAAAATTAACGTAAACAAATATGAGAAAACGGTTAATATCACAAATCCTACCCCAACTACCATAAATGGATTACCATCAATAAACTCACTGTAATTACCATAATATGGAGTTCCTTTTAGACCCTTCATAAAAATAAAATAGCCTATTGCGGTTAACGCAAAACCTCCAAAAAATGCTCCAAAATGCTTTATTTTTTTTTCGTAATGAAAAGTAAATACCATTCGCGAAAGAAATTGTACCAAGGCACCTACTGTAAATGCTATTACCACGGAAAGTAATATTCCTACAATAATTTCAGTGGCTTTATCTGTATTTATATATTTCGCCAGATCTGTAAAAGTTTCTGTATTTGAATGCCCAATTTTTATTAAAGCCATTACAATGGCCGCTCCCAGTAATTCAAAAACAATGGAAACAGTTGTAGAAGTTGGCATTCCCAAGGTGTTGAAAAAATCTAGCAATAAAATATCTGTAATCATTACAGCCATGAAAATGATCATAATCTCATCGAAATAGAATTGGCTGGGGACAAAGATTCCCTTACGTGCCACTTCCATCATACCACTTGAAAAGACGGCACCTATAAAAATCCCGAGACTTGCAACAATGAGAATTGTTTTAAACGAAATTGCTTTTGAGCCAATTGCAGAATTCAAGAAATTCACAGCATCGTTACTAACACCTACAACTAAATCGGCCACGGCCAAAACAGCGAGGGCTACGAGCATTAATAAATAAATATTATCCATTCTATTATTTAAATTAAAGTGGTGCAAATTTCTCAATTAAATTGAGTTTAATTGTTACCAAATTGTTATGTTATATTTTAAAAATGCAGGTCGAATCCACAACGAAATTCTAATTCATCCTTATTGCCTAAAGTTGTATTGTAACTAAAATCACTTTGTACTTTAAGCTTATGTCCTACAATATATTTTGATATTCCCAAAGTGTATTGTTCTTGTGGGTCTATCGTTGTTAATGGGTCAAATTCTAGTGTTGTATATCGACCCGCTATTTCATAATTATTTTTAAAAAGATATCCTGCCTGCAGGTTTAATGCATTTCCTGTTTCAACAATATCCCCTGTGGGAATGCCATTTATTTCTGTAGCAATAGGATTATCTGTATTGCGATTTGCATATTCACCCATAAGCGAGAAGCCTTTGTATTTAAACATCATATCTATAAAAAGAGTGGTGATATCTGCTTCATAAAAACCATTTCCTGTAAACATATATGAACCTGAATTACTTCGAGTCTTTACAGCATTGTTATTATAATCGTAAGTAACACCTACCAATAATTTTGGTGATTTTTCTCGTTTTAAATCACTTCCTATATAATCTCCACCACCTTCAAACTCTCCAAGGGGAAGTGCTTCCAATCTTCCGGTATATTGGTGGCCTCCTATATTTCCACTAGTAATATTTCTACCTTCTCCTTGCGATAAAGCAAATTTTTCACGGATTATAAATTTTTCTGAAAGTATAGTATGGTGACGGATTTGAAATCCTAAATCACGATCAATATTAAAATGCTTGTTTAATAAAGAGCGATCTATTAATTGAAGATTTGCTGAAGAAATTACTCGCTCAATATTTCCAGGTAATTTGGTTTGTCCTACCCATAATTCAAAATTTTCATAAAAATTCCACATAATTACAGCATCAAGGATAAAACGAGGAGCATCACTTGTATATTCATTCGCACCTGCAATATCAGAATTAGAGAGGCCTATTTCAATTTTGTATTTTAATTTAGGTGAATACGCGAAACCATTGAATTTTAATCTCGCCCGCCTAATTAGAAAGTTTTGTTGGGGTTTTCCATATTTATCACCATCATAGTTCCAAGAAAATGTAGCTCTAAATTGAATTCGAGGAGCAAATTTTACGCTCCATGAGCTGTCTTTGGCAATTAAATTCAGCATTCCATTGCCAAATTTACCGTCGGTTACTTCTTGTGCATTAGATACAGATATTGTGCTTAATAATGCCAAAAGCAATACATGGCTTACTTTCATTAAATCGGTTTAAGTTTTTGTCACTACAAATAACCGTACTTATTATTAATCTAATGTTTCTTAATTGTTAACTTTTAAAAGGAAGATATTTTTTTTTAAAAATAGAAAAAAAAAGACTGCCTTTTAAAGGCAGTCCCTTCACATTTAAATCTAGTTGACAAAAACTTAATGATTTAATATATGTGATAAATGTCTATAGACACTGTAAAGAAAGCCCAACTATATGCCTTTATTGTGAAGTTAACATTAAAAAAACATTAAGAAATACAATTATTAGAAGACACTTTATGTTAAATATAATTTATTAAAATATTGATTGTTAATTATTTGAAACTCCAATGTAAATTTAATGTTAAGTAAACCTTTCTTTATTGTTATCAATTTTGTAAATTTGATGTGTTGGCAAGTCAAAAAAATTAATATTATGAAAAAATTAATGATTCTTTTAGTGGTGGTATTTTCTGCCAATGCAATGTTTGCACAGGGTTGTAAAATGGATTGCAAAGATAAATATGTGCTAAACAACAATAGTATAGAAGCTACTTTATATCATGATAATGGTGTTATTGCTCAAAAGGGCTCTTATACTTTAGATAATAAATTACAAGGGAAATGGATAAGCTATGATGCTGAAGGGAAAAAAACCGCTATAGCTGAATATGCAAATGGAAAAAAAGTGGGCACTTGGTATTTCTTTCAGGGAGAAGATATTTTGAAAGAAGTTACTTATGCCAATAACGGTATTGCTCAAGTAAAAACTTGGCAACAAACCGATACACGTGTAGTTGGTAATTATAAATAATAAATAAATAAGCTATAAAAAAAACCCCATTACGAAAGTAATGGGGTTTTTGATTTATTAAAAAAGAATAATTTGGCTTATTCAAAAACAAATCCGGTCCAGTTAAATAAACTTCTTTGAACAGTTGGTACAGCACCGTCAGTTACATTTATAGTAGCTCCAGCGGTAGTTTTAATATCAGCAATATCTAATCCAGAAGAAGCATTCCCAATTATTGAAATGTTTACTAAACCTCCATTTGCATCACCTCTACTATCTTGAAGATCAATAAAGTCACTTGCAGAAGCATCGTCACCTGCAAATGATACATAAGCATTGGTAATGGTTGCTCCACTTCCTCTACGTACTTTAATCATATCGGCCATATCAATGATTCCAGCATTTATAATCACTAAACCATTAACAGTTGGGTTAGATTGGCCAGAATCACCAGGAGAATTACCGTCTAAGTTCCCATCTCCTTCAATACCTCTAGGGTCTTCAGTAATTGAAGTATAACCAGCTTCTCTTAGCCCGTAAAGATTAGTAGCGGTTCCTGTCCATCCTTGAGTCCAGTCGAACATATCATCTTTAATATTTACAGCAATTGCATTTGTTACGTTTACTGTTCCACCAAAGAACTCGTAAGCATCATCATCACCATAAAATACAGCAACATTTTCTACAACAGTTCCGTTACCTACACCGTAAAATGTAATTCCGTTAAATTCTTTATCACCATTAATACGGGCTCCTGTGTAAAGGGCTTGTACATATTTAAGTGTTCCTGAATTATCTGAGGCATCTGTACCGCCGTACGTTAAATCAACAACTTCAGTAGTAGCAGTTCCGCCACCACTAATAGGAGCTTTTCCAATTAAAAGAATTCCACCCCAATCTCCAGAACGTGGGTTATCTGCGCTAGAAGTAAAAGTAATAGGAGAAGCTGCAGTTCCAACTGCATTTATTTTTGCACCTTGCTCAATAGCAATATATACATTGGTTCCACCGGCAGTTGCCTTAATTGTTGTACCTGCATCTATTGTTAAGGTTGCTCCTTCTTTTACACTTAATGGTCCATTTAGAACCCACATTTGATCTGCAGAAAGTGTAATGTTTCCAGTAACATCTCCTTTAAGATCTGAAGTAATTAGATCTGGATCATCTTGAGAAGCGATAATACCATCAAGGTTGCCTGAAACACATGCTTGACAAGAACCTCCACAATCAACACCAGTTTCATCTCCGTTTTGAATTCCATCATTACAGGTTGCTACAACTTCGGGATCATTACCGTCATCTTTGTTACAACTTACAGTTAACATCAACGATGCTACTATGATACTAGATAATAAGATTTTTTTCATGTCTTTTAATTTTCTGTTTTATTATTTTATACAAATAAACACGTATACTGTTTCTAAGAGATTAGCTTAATATTATCTATGTGTTAAAACTTATAGCTTACACCTAAACTAATTGTTACGCCTCTTTTATAAGTTTGAATGGTAATTTCTTCTCCGTTTGGAAGTAATGGATTAGGAACTCCTATATTGTTTACTTTTTGAAAAAGCCTGTATTCAGGATCAAGAATATTTTTAACACCAAGTTTTAACCCAAGGTGTTCGTTTAAAGAATAACGATTTATAAAATCGAGTGTGGAAAGAGAAGCAAGTTCTATATTACTTCTTCCAGATCCAGGGTTTGTATCATCACCGCCTGTTCCTATTGAGTAAATACTCTTGCTGTTGTAATTATAAACCAAAGAGCTTATAAGTCCTTTTTCACCATTTTTGAAACTATAGGTCAGGTCTGAACTCAATATTAATGGCGATGAACCTTCAAGTTCATCTTCATCATTTGTGAAACGAACGGTAAGTTCATCGGTAGGAACATCTTTCAATTTTTGGTTTGAGTATAAATAGGAAGCATTTAAACCAAATGCCAATGCGTTTTCCTTGCCGTTATTTGCAAATAAAAAAATATCTTTTCGTAATTCAAATTCAACACCAGCCACATTTGCATCTCCCGTATTTACATAAGATAATTCTCCTGCAGATGAATTTACTTCAATTCTGTTAATGGCATTTTTAATTTTTTTGTAAAAACCGGTTACGGCAATAATCTCACCCGGACTAAAGTAATATTCATACTTTAAATCAAAATTATAATTATCGGCAGGTAAAAGATTAGGATTACCAAAACTATTAAAGGTTACATCTTCATATAAAAAAGGAGCTACTTCTTTAAACTGCGGAAAAGTATATGTCTTACTCCCTGCTGCACGTACAATGCTATTTTCATTAAAATTATATTTTAAATTGAAGCTGGGTAAAAAGTAATTTTCTTCAATTACAGAAGGTTCTGTGGTAGCATTACTACTGCTTGCAAGGTTGGTGTCAAACTTTACAGTTTGGTTTATACTTTCGTAACGAGCTCCAATGTTTGCTGTAAATTTTTCTGAAAAATCATATGTAATCTCAGCAATACCAGCATGTATTTCTCTATCTCCTGTATAGAAAAAAGGTTCAAATGGATTCGTTCCATCACGCCCGTCACCACGGTTGGTAGTTAAAGAGAAAATACCATTGTTTAAAGACTCTTGGTTAAATAAAGAAGTGTCGGGATTGTCGATATCTAAAACAGCTGGTCTGTTAAAAATATAATTGATCTGGCTGTAGTTAAAAGTACGGTCTGTATTTCGATAATTATATCCTAAGCGTATTTTGCTGTTTTGCTTTGTATCATCTTCCTCATTGCTAAGTTTATAATTTAAATATAGCTTTCCGGCAAGTTCGTTTTCCACTAAATTTGAATAAAAACGACTATTTAATGCACTTCCTGATGCAGCCCTTGCGGTATTTGAATTAACATCAATTACATAGGTGTTTGTTCTTCTGTCTGGCTCAAATCCTCTAATTGTGTTGTAAGAAGCACCAGCCTCAACACCAATTTTTTCTGAAAGGGTAAATTCGCCTAAAAGTTGGTTTACAAAAAGGTTATTTTCATTTTCTTGTTGTCGTCTAATAAAAGCTCTTACCGGACTTCCTTCTTCATCATTTTCAGTTAGATTGGCTTTTGTTCCATAAAAATCACCTACTTTTTGTGAATTACTTCGAATGAACATACTATTTACTGCAATGAAATCACCTCCTGAAAAACGATATTTTACATTTCCCATTGCTAATTTTGACACATTATAAATATATTCAGTAGCATCAAAATTCTGAGCATAACCTCCTGCCGAATTTATTCTGTCTGAAACACCTTCTCTGTACTCGTATTTGCTGTCAAAATTTCCAACAAGGAAAACACTTAGCCTATCATCACCTATATCAAATCTTTTTCCGCCAGATAGTGAGTAACTCGAATTAAGCTGTGCATTTTGTGATTCCGGTTTAAATGAATGATCGAAGTTGTAAACCGTAAGGTTTTTAATAGGAACGTGGGTATGTTCGATATTTCCAACATAACTAGCTCCGTCAAGTGTTAAAAAGGGTTTCCCAACAGCTCTTGTATTTACTTCTGGAGTAATTGTAAATTGTAGATTGCCTTTCCCTGAAAGCTCCTTAGTAACGATATCAATATTGGCGCCTGCAACATCTCCATATATAGGCACAGAAAAAGTTTTATTTATTCCCACACTCTGAATGATATCAGAACTAAAAAAGTCTAGCGATATATTTTTGTATTCAGGATCTTCAGAAGGTAATGGTAGTTCGTTAAGAGTCGTAGAGTTATAACGATCTCCAAGACCTCTTACAAATACATTCTTTACACCTGCCTGTTTTTTAATTCCTGTAACTTTAGTAACGGCACCTTCAGCGTCGCTTACCCCTTTTTTTGCAAGATCTTCTGAGCTAATGGCTTGTTTTATACTTACCGCCTTTTTTTGTTCTAATAAAAGGGCAACTTCACTGTCTCTTCTTGCGGTTGTTTTAATAAGTACTTCGTCCAAAGCAGCAGCACTAGCACTCATGGGTACATTTACTGTGGTAACTTTATTGGCTTCTACATTTACATTGTCTATCTCAACAGTTTTGTACCCCACGAAGCTTAAGACAACAGTGTAAGTTCCAGGAGACATGTTCTCTAAAGCGAATAAACCGTCAATATCTGATATTGTTCCGGTTGAGGTACCTTTTATAATTACGTTTGCAAAGGCAAGCGGTTCATTATTATAATCTGTATCTGTTAATTTTCCTACAATAGAACCTGTGGTTTGTGAATAAGAAAATACAGTACATGTAATAAAAAGTAAGGTAAGTAAGTGTTTCATTTCTTTATTTAAATTTTATGCGCAAAGGAACTTCAGTAATGTAAAGTCCGTGTTAATCCTGTATTATTTATTAATTATCTCAACGTTATCTTAAGGTTAACAGACCAACGTAAAAAAAACGGTTGCTTTACTTTTGTAAATTGGTATCTTGCATTTCAAATTTTAATAATTATGATGCAGTGGGAACAATTGCTTTCCTTACGTCGGCAAGGCGATACAAATAAGCGTTTACGGATTGAACAAGACGAAACACGTTTAGGTTTTGAAGTGGATTATGATCGCGTAATTTTTTCTTCAGCTTTTAGAAGTTTACAGGATAAAACCCAAGTTATTCCCCTTTCAAAGACTTCTTTTGTTCATACCCGCTTAACACATAGCCTAGAGGTTTCAGTAGTAGGTCGCTCATTAGGACGCATTGTAGGAAAATCTATCGTGGAAAAACATCCACAATTGCAAACAATGCAAGGTTATAATTTTAATGACTTTGGAGCTATTGTGGCTGCGGCATCATTGGCTCATGATATTGGCAACCCGCCGTTTGGGCATAGTGGTGAAAAAGCAATTGGAAGTTATTTTTCAGATGGAAATGGAGCAAGGTTTCGGTCTAAGTTAACCGAAAAAGAATATCAAGACCTTATTGATTTTGAAGGAAACGCCAACGGTTTTAAAATATTGACTGAAACAAAAAACGGTGTCTCCGGAGGATTACGCCTTTCATATGCAACTTTGGGCGCATTTATGAAATACCCAAAAGAATCGTTGCCCAAAAAACCTACACCTCATATTGCCGATAAAAAATTTGGGGTGTTTCAAACTGAAAAAGATTTTTTTACTGAAGTTGCTCAAGAATTGGGTCTTCTTAAAAGAGGATCTGGAGAAGATGTAAGTTTTTGCAGGCATCCTCTGGCGTATTTAGTGGAAGCGGCCGATGATATTTGTTATACTATTATCGATTTTGAAGACGGAATAAATTTAGGGTTGATAGAAGAAGAGTTTGCACTCGAATATTTAATAAACCTAGTAAAGAATAGTATAAATACTGAAAAATATTCAGGGCTTAAAAGGGCATCAGATAGGTTGGCCTATTTAAGGTCTTTGGCAATTAATACATTGATTGCCGAAGCTGCTTCCATTTTTATTGAAAATGAAGAAGCAATATTAGAAGGAAATTTTTCCGAAGCGCTTCTCGATAAAAGTAAATATGCTGCCCAAATTAATGATATTATAAAAATAAGTATTGAAAAAGTATACCAGAGCACCGAGGTAATTGATAAAGAAATTGCAGGTTATAATATTCTTTCAACTTTATTGGAAAACTTTACAACTGCCTTTGAAAATAAGAGCGCAGCAACGTCTCGCCATTATGATCGTTTGCTTCTTAAAAATGTTGAAAATGAAAGAGTTTATAATAAAAATACTTCAGTATATTCTTATTTAATGGAAAGTTGTGATTATATTTCGCGACTTACAGATGGAAATGCCTTACAGATCTTTCAAAAAATAAAGGGAAACCTATGAGTTTTTCACATTCTTTGTGTTAAAATAAGATTTAATACCCGATGTTTTTATTTTTTGGGATATTTTTATGGTTGAACTATAAAATTATTTAGGATTAAAAAAAAAATTATATGAAAAAATTACTTTACTTAATTACCATTTTAACTGTAAGTTTTGCTTCAGGGCAGGATTACAAAGGAGTAGTCGACTCCTATTTAAACAATAATCGGGCACAGTTAAATTTTCAAGCACAGGATTTTGCTGAAACTTCTATTGCATCTCATAGTTTTTCTAAGAGTATGAACTTAGAAAATGTATATGCTTCTCAAGAGTTTCAAGGAATTCAGATTTTTAATTCTACTTCTTCATTCGCAATAAAAAATAATTTAGTTGTAAACGCAAATCTTTCTTTTGTTAAGAATATTTCTCAAAAAATTAATACGGTAACTCCGGCTATTAATCCTCAAACTGCTATTACTAAAGCAGCAAATACTTTGGGACTTTCTTCTCCAGTGGGTTTAAACCTTATTGAAACTATTTCAGGAAGAGAATTTGTTTACTCCAATGGCGGAATTTCTTTAAATGAAATTCCTGTAAAACTAGTTTTTCAACCTACACAGGATAATACTTTAAGACTTGCGTGGGATCTTAGCATATATGTTTTAGATGCGAGTCATTATTACAGTGTGCGAATTGATGCCGTAACAGGAGAGTTAATAAGTAAAAATGATTGGGTAGTAAGTTGTGATTTTGAAACAACAAATCCAAACATTATTTCTAACAAAGAAGAAAAGAGTGTTTTATTTCCTCAAAAAGAAAATATTACAATTTCACCAATGGGAACTGCAACATATAGAGTTTTCCCTCTTCCTTTGGAAAGCCCTAATCATGGAGATGAAGCATTGGTTTCAGATCCGGCTGATCCAAATGCATCCCCTTTTGGATGGCATGATACCAATGGTGTAGTAGGAGCAGAATTTACAATTACCAGAGGAAATAACGTTTTAGCTCAAGATGATAGAAATGGAAATAATGGACTTGGTGCCTCCCCAGATGGTGGTGTAACATTAAATTTTGATTTTCCTTTTAATTTCGAAGCGAGTCCGGTAAATATGTTGGATGCTTCTACAGTAAATTTATTTTACTGGAATAATTTAATGCACGATGTTTGGTATCAATATGGATTTGATGAAGCGAGTGGAAATTTTCAACAAAATAATTACGGGAATAGTGGAAATGGAAATGATTATGTAAATGCTGACGCCCAAGATGGTGCTGGTATAAATAATGCAAACTTCGGGACTCCTCCAGATGGTCTTAACCCTAGAATGCAAATGTTTTTATGGTCGGCTTCTGGTCCTGCAGGGACTCCTTTAACAATAAATAATGGTGCTTTAGCAGGAGACTATCCTGGGGAGACTGCTAATTTTGGAGATCCTCTTCCTACCAGTCCCTTAACAGCAGACCTAGGTTTGGTAATCGATAATAATGCTGGTGTTTCTACTGATGCTAATGATGCCTGTGACCCTATAATCAACGGACTTACTTTATCTGGAAAGATAGCAGTTCTAAGAAGAGGAGAATGTGAATTTGGCTTTAAAGTACTAAGTGCCCAAAATGAAGGTGCAGTAGCAGTGATTGTGGTAAATAATGTGGCAGGTGCGCCAATCCCAATGGGACCTGGCGCAAATGGAGCTAGTGTTACTATTCCTTCTATAATGGTTAATCAAGCAGATGGTGAGGCCATAATTACCGCATTATTAAATGGTGATACCATTAGTGCATCGTTAGTAGATGCAGGACCTTATGAAAAAGATGGTGATTTAGATAACGGTATAGTCGCCCATGAATATGGACATGGTATTTCTAACAGGCTTACAGGAGGACCTTCAAACTCGAATTGTTTACAAAACGATGAACAAATGGGAGAAGGATGGAGCGACTTTTTTACATTGATGATGACTATTGAGCCAGGTGATCAAGCTGCTGATAGAAGAGGAATAGCTACCTATGTAACGGGTCAATCTGTTACTGGAACTGGAATACGTCCTAGAGCTTATTCTACAGATTTTAACATTAATAATTTTACCTATGGAAATACCAATAGTTCTTCACTTCCAGCTCCTCATGGAGTTGGCTTTGTGTGGGCAACTATGCTTTGGGATTTAAATTGGGCCTTAATTAATGAGTATGGTTTTGATACTGATTTTTATAATGGATCTGGAGGAAATAATATTGCTATGCAATTAGTAATAGATGGGTTAAAGCTACAAAACTGTAGTCCAGGATTTGTGGACGGAAGAGATGCTATCCTTCAGGCTGACCAAAATGCAAATGGCGGCGCAAATCGTTGTTTGATTTGGAATGTTTTTGCACGTAGAGGACTAGGATTAAGTGCTCAACAAGGAAGTCCATTTAGTCGTTTTGACCAAACGGAAGCGTTTGATGTTCCTACAGATTGTGTGCTTGGAATAAATGATAACGGTTCAATAAATAATAACTTTATCATCTATCCTAATCCGTCTACAGGTATAATTAATATTAAATCTGTAGTAGATGCAGGAGATGTAAACATATCTATATACGATATCAACGGAAGAAAAGTATTTACTCAAGATATAACATTAACAAATACCGTTAATATTAATACTGGAAATCTGAAAACGGGAGTGTATATTATCCAAATAAATGGATCAGAATATTCTCAAACAGCGAAGTTGCTTATTGAATAGTAGGTAATAATAATACATAAAAAAGGGAGGCTTTTACAAAAGCCTCCCTTTTTTTTATAAATGTTTTTCAATGATTTGTTTTATTTTTTCTGAAGAAATCCCCAATGCGCTTTGTAGCTCTTCTACACTTCCGTGTTCTGGGAATTTATCTGGAATTCCAATGATTTCAATAGTATTACAGTAATTGTGTTTTACCGAAAATTCAGCAATGGAACTTCCAAAACCTCCGGCAATAACACCATCTTCCACTGTAAGAATGGTTTTATATTTTTTAAAGATATTATGAAGCAAATCCTCATCCAAAGGTTTTAAAAACCGCATATCGTAGATACTGATATTTTCATCTGAAATATTCTCTAAAGCTTCGAAAACGTTGTTTACAATTGTTCCTAAAGTTAAGATAGCAATATCTTTACCTTCTTTTAATTGTCTTGCTTTTCCTATTTCAATACTTGAAAAAGGTTGCTCCCAATTCATGATTTTTCCGCGCCCTCTAGGATATCGTATAGCAATAGGTAATTTTAAGCCTTGTTGAGAAGTATATAAAATATTACGAAGCTCAACTTCATTACTAGGTGCAAAAATTATAAGGTTAGGAATACAGCGTAAATAAGCAAGGTCAAAAATTCCGTGATGAGTAGCGCCATCTTCGCCAACAATACCCGCTCTATCTAAACAAAATATAACAGGGATTTTCTGTAAACAAACATCATGAATTACCTGATCGTAGGCTCTTTGTAAAAATGTAGAATAAATATTACAAAAAACAATTATTCCTTGCGTGGCAAGTCCTGCAGAAAAAGTAACCGCATGTTGCTCGGCAATTCCTACATCAAAAGCACGGTCTGGGAAAGCTTCCATCATATATTTTAAAGAACTTCCAGTGGGCATTGCTGGAGTAATCCCGACAATCTTTTTGTTTTTTGAAGCTAATTCTACCAACGTTTTGCCAAAAACATCTTGAAATTTTGGTGGTATTTTTTGATTGCTTTTAGGAAGCAAGTCCCCAGTAATTGCGTCAAACTTTCCGGGGGCATGGTAGGCAACTTGATTTTCTTCCGCTTGGCGTAACCCTTTTCCTTTGGTTGTTATAACATGCAATAGTTTGGGACCCTCGATCTTTTTTAATCTTTCTAATTCAGAAATTAATACTTTTAAATTATGACCGTCAATTGGTCCCGAATAATTAAAGTTCAATGCTTCAAATACATTATCGGTTTCAGGAGCCCCGTCAAGGTTTACCTTTATAAAATATTCTTTTAATGCACCAATACTGGGATCAATGCCTATAGCATTATCATTTAAAATTACTAGAATATTGGTATTGGTAGTGCCGGCATGATTTAAGGCTTCAAAGGCCATTCCACTGGCAATGGAAGCATCGCCCACCACAGCAATATGTTGTTTTGAGGTGTCTCCTTTTAATTGTGAAGCGATTGCCATGCCTAATGTGGCAGAAATTGCAGTGCTGCTGTGTCCGGTGCCAAAGGCGTCATATTCGCTTTCGGATCTTTTTGGAAACCCACTAATACCGTTTAGTTTTCGGTTGGTATGAAAAATATTTTTTCTTCCTGTTAGTATTTTATGTCCGTACGCCTGATGTCCCACATCCCAAACTAAGAGATCTTCAGGTGTATTAAACACATAATGTAATGCAATGGTGAGTTCAATTACACCAAGACTGGCTCCTAAATGTCCTTCTTTTACGGCAACAATCTGGATGATAAATTCACGTAATTCCTTAGCGAGTTGAGGTAAATTTTCAATTGAAATTTTCCGCAAATCTGAAGGGAATTGTACGCTATCTAATATATTTTTTTGCACTCGACAAAGATACATTTTGAAAACGAGCTATTGTAATAATTTATAATGAAGAGAATTATTAAGAATAGGAAATTGTATTTTTGATTCTTAATTTTATCTCATGTTACAACCTTATGATGATGCTTATTTTATGAAAAAAGCATTTACTGAAGCTGAAATCGCATATGAAAAAGGAGAAATTCCCATAGGCGCGGTAATTGTAATCAATAATAAAATTATTGCAAGGGGGCATAACCTCACAGAAACTTTACATGACGTGACTGCTCATGCCGAAATGCAAGCCATTACGGCGGCTGCAAATTTTTTAGGCGGAAAATATTTAAAAGATTGTACCCTATATGTTACTATTGAGCCTTGCCAGATGTGTGCAGGGGCATTGTATTGGAGTCAGATTTCAAAAATCGTTTATGGGGCAAGGGATGAGATACGAGGCTGTATTAATCTAAAAACTAAACTACATCCTAAAACCAAAATGAGTGGAGGTATAATGGAAAAAGAGACCTCTCAACTTCTAAAACGATTTTTTATTGAAAAACGCAACTTGAATTAAAATAAAAGCCCACTATTTCAGTGGGCTTTTATTTGGTTAGTAAGAATATATATCTTAGTCGTGAATAACTCGCACTTGTGCAGCTACCATTCCTTTTCTTCCTTCTTCTTCTTCGTATTCTACTTTGTCACCCTCATTTAGAGCTTCACCATTAAGCCCTGTGATGTGTACAAAAATGTCTTTTCCTGTTTCGTCGTTAGTAATAAAACCAAAGCCTTTAGATTCGTTAAAAAATTTTACTGTTCCTTCCATTGTAAATAAAAAAATAAATTAATAATGAAACAAAGGTAATATATTTAAGATGTGGAATGTTAGGAATTTTTTACTTTTTTAAAAAAATCCTTGCTTTAATTCTTCTTTTCTTTCTTAAAATCATTCATTTTTTCAATATTTTTTCTAGTTAACATATAATCTTTCATGTCTTTATTTTTCCACCTATGATATATAAAAAGAGGCATTAACACAAAAACCCCTGTTGCTATGGAAAGACCTATAATAAGTTCTCCTTTAGAAAAGTCAATTGACTTAATATAAAATCCTGTGCCTATTCCGGCAAAAACAAGAATTAGTAAAATGGTTAAAAAGCACTTCATTATCTTGCTGAAAAATCTATTAATTTTCTTCTGTATGCGGTAAGTAATTTCGATTTTGAAACGAATCCGTAATAAATACCATCTTTCAAAACAGGCAAATTCCAAGCACCCGTGTCCTGAAACTTTTTCATTACTTCAGTCATTTTATCTTCATTCAAATTAATAGTGTCTGGTGGATGGTGCATTAGTTCACTCGCTTTCACTTCATCATAAAGGGTTTGGTCGAACATTACAGGCCGCAAATCGTCTAAGAGTATTATTCCTTCTAGTTCCTTGGTTTTTTTATTAAGGACCGGAAAAATATTTCTTTTGGATTTTATAATGGCATCGTTGACCATTTCACCAAGGGTCATATTTGGAAAGATACTCACAAAATCCTGTTCAATCACGGTATGTATATCCATCAACGTAAGTACCGCATGGTCCTTATCATGTGTAATAAGGTCGCCTTTTCTACCCAATTCCATAGTATAAACGGAATGGGGTAGAAAATATTTGGTCAATGAAAAAGAAATGGCCGCAGTAACCATTAATGGGATAAATAGTTCGTAACCGCCCGTAACTTCAGCAATAAGGAAGATGGCAGTTAATGGGGCATGCAATACCCCGGCCATAAGCCCTGTCATTCCCACCAAGGTAAAATTACTTTCTGAAATGGGTGTGGAAAGGATGCCGATGTTATTCAAAATCTTTGCAAAACAGTTACCCATAATGCTGCCCATAAATAGGGTAGGAGCAAAAATACCTCCTACACCTCCCGCTCCAAAGGTAAGTGCACTGGCTATGATCTTAAAAACCACCAATCCACCCAAAAGGGCTATTACGACCCAAATACTGGAAAGGTCCAAATTGAAAAAATTGTTTTCCAAGGCGGCATTTGGATTGCCCTGTACCAGGTTGTTAATCACGTCAAAACCTTCACCGTAAAGAGGTGGAATAAAATAGACTATAACTCCTAGACCAATTCCTCCAATCAATAAACGCTTTATAGGCGAACCTATCTTTTCAAATAAATCCTGAATATAGGTATACATTTTTGTGTAATAGATGGAAACCATGGATGCCACCAAACCCAATAAAATGTAAAAGGGAATGTCATTGATCACAAATTTGTCTGTAATTTTAAAAGGAAGCAAAACATCGGTTCCCAGAAAAAAATACGAGGTGGTAATGGCCGAAACCGAAGCCAATAACAATGGGACCATAGAAGCCAACGTAAGGTCGAGACTAAAAACTTCCACCGCAAAAATAATGGCAGCGATAGGAGCTTTAAAGATAGCCGACATGGCACCTGCCCCAGCACACCCAATCAGTAACGTACGGGTGGCCTGGTTCATGTGAAAAATTCGCGAAAGGTTTGAACTTATGGCCGCGCCGGTTGCAACTGTAGGCCCTTCCAGTCCTACCGAACCTCCAAAACCTACCGTTATGGGCGCGGTAATAAGGCTGCCAAACATTTGGAAAGGACGCATAAAGCCTTTGCGTTTGGAAATTGCGTAAAGTGTTGAAGGAATCCCATGGCTCACTTTATTGCGAATTATATACCGCATAGCCAAATACGCCAACGTAAGCCCAATAATGGGGAAAATAAAATAGAAGGCAGTATGATAATATTGTACAAGGTTACCTTCCAGCAAATGCTGGATGAGATGGGTAAGGTTTTTTAAGATTACTGCTCCCATCCCAGCCAAAAGTCCGATCACAATACTCAAAAGGAGCACAAATTGTCTATTTGAAATGTGTTTTATTCTCCAAATTAAGAAATGGGTAAGCAGTGTACGTTTTTGTTTAGGCATCTTTAAAGCTATCAAAAAATCCTGCCATTGCAGGATTTTATATTATGATTTTATTTCAACTTTTAAATGAAGTTCTTCAAGTTGTTTTTTATCAATTGGCGCTGGTGCATCTATCATTACATCGCGTCCTGCATTGTTTTTTGGGAAGGCTATAAAATCCCGAATTGTTTCTTGACCTCCCAAAATAGCCACCAATCTATCCAGGCCAAAAGCAATACCACCGTGTGGTGGTGCGCCATATTGAAACGCATCCATTAAAAAACCAAATTGTGCTTTAGATTCTTCAGGTGTGAAACCTAAATAGTCGAACATTTTGGCTTGGGTTTTCTTATCGTGAATTCTAATGGAACCCCCACCAATTTCATTTCCGTTCAAAACCAGATCGTATGCGTTTGCCTTAACGTCGCCCGGATTTGTTTCCAGTAATTCCATTTGTCCAGGTTTTGGTGAAGTAAAGGGGTGATGCATCGCATGGTAACGATTGGTTTCTTCATCCCATTCCAATAAAGGAAAATCTATTACCCAAAGTGGTGCAAACTCAGTAGATTTACGTAAGCCCAAGCGCTCGGCCAATTCCATACGCAAGGCGCTTAATTGTGGCCGAACTTTAGTTGTATCTCCTGAAAGCACACATATTAGATCTCCTTTTTGTGCTCTAGTTTTTTTAGCCCATTTGGCAAGATCTTCCTGATCGTAAAATTTATCTACGGAAGATTTATAACTTCCATCATCGTTGCATCTTACATAGACCATTCCCAACGCTCCAACTTGTGGTCGTTTTACCCAATCTATCAACTTGTCTATGTCTTTTCGAGTGTACGAATTTCCTCCGGGAACCGCTATTCCAACAACCAATTCTGCTTGGTTAAAAACATTAAAATCTTTGTGTTGAGCGATTTCGTTTAATTCGCCAAACTCCATTCCAAAACGGATATCGGGCTTATCGTTTCCGTACTTTTGCATAGCATCATCGTACGTCATCCGTGGAAATTCTGAAAGTTCAACGCCATTAATTTCTTTCAGTAAATGGCGGGTTAATCCTTCAAACGTATTTAAAATATCTTCTTGCTCTACAAATGCCATTTCACAATCGATTTGAGTAAATTCAGGCTGTCGATCGGCTCTTAAATCTTCATCGCGAAAACACTTTACAATCTGAAAATATTTATCCATTCCGCCCACCATCAACAATTGTTTAAAGGTTTGTGGCGATTGGGGAAGCGCATAAAATTGTCCTTCATTCATTCGGCTTGGCACAACAAAATCACGAGCACCTTCGGGCGTAGATTTTATTAAATACGGTGTTTCAATTTCAACAAAACTTTTTTCTGAAAGATAGTTGCGAACGGCCATGGAAACTTTATGACGGAAAATAAGATTTTCGCGAACAGGTTTCCTTCTAATATCCAAGTAACGGTATTTCATTCGTAGATCTTCACCGCCATCGGTTTCATTTTCAATAGTAAAAGGAGGGGTGAGGGATTCATTAAGTACGGTGATTTCAGAAACTAGAATTTCAATATCACCAGTAGGCATTTTTGGATTTTTGGATTCTCGCTCAATTACAGTTCCGGTAACTTGTATTACAAATTCCCTTCCCAGTTTTGAAGCTTTTTCCATCATAGCTTTAGGCGTGCGCTCTGCATCAAAAATAAGCTGAGTAATACCATATCTGTCTCGAAGGTCTACCCAAATCATAAAACCTTTATCTCTGGTTTTTTGCACCCATCCTGAAAGTGTAACTTCTTTATTGATATCTGCGGCACGTAATTGGCCGTTATAATGCGTTCTATACATTACTAAAAAATTTGCTGCAAAAGTACTAAGTTTCTTATTCTTGAAGCAATTTTAAGGGAACAAAAAACTCTTTCAATTTGAAAGGGTTTTTAAAATGCTAATTTGTGGTTTTTAACTTTTCTTTTTTATCATCATCAAACCTTATTTTGGCCCGATTCAATAAATAGAACATTGTTGGCACAATCACCAATGTTAAGAAAGTAGCAAAGGTTAAACCAAAAATAATTGTCCAAGATAAAGGTCCCCAGAACATGGTGTTGTCGCCTCCAATATATATTTGGGGATCAAATTCAGTAAACAACGTGAAGAAGTTTATATTAAAGCCAATGGCCAAAGGAATTAATCCTAAAATTGTTGTAATAGCAGTTAATAATACCGGTCGCAACCTGTTTTGTCCCGCAGCCACTATAGCTTCGCGGTAGTCTTCGCGTGTAAGTAATTGGTCTTCTCCAATACCCAACTCCTGTTTTTTACGATCTACGAGCAGTTGTGTATAATCTATGAGCACGATAGCATTGTTTACTACAATACCCGCGAGGGCAATGATACCCATCATTGTCATGATAACAACAAAATCCATTTGAAAAATTACCAATCCAAAGAGGACCCCGATAAAACTTAACACGATTGCCACAAAAATAATTAGCGGTTTAGAAATTGAATTAAATTGGGCAACAATGATCAATAATATCAAAGCAAGTGCAATTACCAAAGCCTTTGAAAGAAAAGCCATGTTTTTGGCCTGCTCTTCTTGTTCCCCAGTAAAATCATATGTAACTCCTTTTTGAAAATCATAATTTTCTAAGGAAGCTTCCACTTTCTGAACGATATCAGTAGCGTTAAATCCTTCTAAAACATTCGAGTAAATAGTAATTACCCGCTTGAGGTCTTTTCGTTTTATAGAACTAAACGTAGCAATATTCTTAGTTGTTACCAAAGAAGAAATAGGAATAGTCTTTAATTTACCATTGTTATCCCTAAATGTAATATTCTGATTGAATAAAGCACTTTCATTATACCTGTTCTCATTTCCGAAGCGAACAAAAATATCATAATCATCTTCACCCTCTTTATAGGTTGAAGCGTCAAAACCATAGATTGCACTTCGTAACACACGACCTACTTGTGCAGTACTTACACCAAGTTCGCCGGCTTTTTCACGATCCACATACACTTCCATTTCTGGTTTGTTTTGGTTTACATCCAGTTTTAATTCTTCAATCCCTAGAATAGAAAGGTCATTTATATAGGACTGAACATTTTGTGCTTCATCCAATAATTTATCATAATCGTCACCTTTTAATTCTAGGTTAATAGCGTACCCAGCAGGCGGTCCTTTTTGATCTTTATCTACAATTACACTTACGCCTGGGTATCCCTGGACTGCATCACGTATTTTACTCAATACATCAGTGCTGCTTATTTTATTTCCATCTTTGTCAAATCTATACTTATATTCCCTAAAGAGTACGGTGACCTTTCCTTTGTTGGGCATTTCGTTTTGCGAAGCACCATCGGTTTGCGGATTGCCAGCACCTTCACCTACTTGCGAAATAATAGATTCCGCCATATAATTATATGTCTTTCCATCCTTTGAGTAGGTATAATTATCCAATAAATCAAAAACCTGTTGTTCTATAGATTTGGTTATTTCGTTTGTTTTTTCAATATCGGTCCCTTCCGGATATTCAATATAAACAATTGCCTGATTGGGCTGATTATCGGGAAAGAACAATATATTAGGTTGGGCTAATTTGAATACAAGGATTGATAAAAGCAACAATCCAAAAGTTCCAAAAACAAACTTATAAGCATTACTACCTTTTAAAGCAAAATCTAAAAACTTATGATACCTTCTTTCTAAAGCAGGCAACCATTTTTTCTGAAACTTTAACGATCCGGGCGCTAATACATATTTAAAGAACCACAAAAGAGCAGCCACAAAAATAAAGAGGTTTCCAAAGCCAATCAATGCTCCCGGACCTCCAATAGCTCCTAGAATACTAAAGAGTATACCTAATGCTAAAAAGCCTAATCCTCGTTTAAGCAAATGAGTCTTACTTCGGTTTTTCCAACCAATGAAACATAAGACTAAGGCATAAATTAATATGATGCTACCTAAAATCTGAAAAATAATATGGGTTTCTGTCCATCCTGAAATAATCAATAAAATGCCAAACACGACCAGCGCAATACTAATCTTGATTAAATTTTTACGGGAAATTTCGCCTTCTTCCGTTTTCATAAATGCAGAAGTAAGCATTGAATTAATTACCAATGCTACAAACAGCGATGAAAACAATACCGTAGATAAAGTAAGTGGGAAATAAATCATGAATTTACCCATAATTCCCGGCCAGAAAGCTAAAGGTAAAAAAGCTGCCAACGTTGTTGCGGTTGATGCTATAATTGGCCAAGCAATTTCGCCGACTCCTTGTTTTGCTGCCTCAAGACGTGGCACCCCTTCATCCATGAGACGATACACGTTCTCTACGACCACAATTCCGTTATCCACCAGCATTCCTAGTCCCATTACGGTGGCAAATAAAACCATGGTGTTTAAGGTGATATTCATGCCTAACATATTTCCAACAATAGGTAATATTAAAAAGGAAAGCAATATGGAAAGCGGGATTGCAATCCCTACAAATAAGGCATTCCTAAAGCCTAAGAAGAACATTAAAACACCAACAACCAATAAAACACCAAAAATAATGCTGTTTTCCAATTCCGCTACTTGGGCTTCGGTACGAACCGATTGGTCGCTGGTAATTGTAATGGAAAGATCTTCTGGAAGATAATTCCCTTTTGCTTTTTCAATGATTTTCTTTATTTCGTCTATGGCAACAATCATGTTCTCACCACCTTTTTTCTTTATGCTTAACATTACCACCGGTTTGCCGTATTCCCTGGCATAGGTGGTTTTGTCTTTTTCCCTAAAATTAATATCTGCCACATCCCGTAACAGTACTACACCGCCATCTTCCTTTACAACAATATTTTCAAGTTCTGAGGGATCTTCGATTTCACCGATTACTCGAATATTTCGTCGTAAGCCATTTTGAATAACATTTCCTCCAGAAATGGTTACATTTTCATTTTGAATTGCCTGTATTATCTGGTTCAAACTCAAATCTGCGGCGGTCATTCGGTACACATCTACTGCAACCTCCACTTCTTTGTCCTCTACACCAAGAAGTGTAGCTTCTTTAATTTCAGGCAGATCTTCTATTTCATCCTGCAAATCTTCTGCAAATTCCTTTAATTGTTCGCTGGGATAATCTCCTTGCAAATTTATTTGCGCTATTGGGGTTATTTCAGATAAATTAAGATCGAAAGCATTGGGTTCTACTTTGGCGCCACCATCTATTGTAGGCCAATCCTGTTGAGCTTTTACCGCATCTATTTTATCTTTTACCTTTACTTTGGCAGCTTCAGGAGTGATAGTTTCTTCAAATTCAATAGTGATCGTTGAATAATCCTGAAGTGAATTTGAAGTAATTTTTGTTACTCCAGAGATATTGTTAAGTTCTTCTTCTAAAGGTTTTGTGATTAGTTTTTCAACATCTTCAGCTGCGTTTCCTGGAAAGACAGAACTTACGTATATTTTTGATTCTATGACTTCTGGGAAAGATTCCCGCGGAAGATTTATATAAGACATTAACCCACCAACAAGTACAATGACTATGATTACAAAAACAGTCATTTTGTTTTCTATGGCCCAATTGGAGAGTCCGAAATATTTTTTCTTTTGTTCCATTATTGTTGTGTGGTTGGGGTTTGTTGTTTAATTTTTACGGTTGCACCATCCTTTAATGTAAGGGCACCTTCTTTTACTATAATAGCATTAGATTCAAGTCCGCTAATAACTTCTACTTGTCCGCCATATTTTTTTCCGGTTTCAATTTGTGTACGGGTAACTTTTGCTTCATCTCCCTCTTTTTCAGAAATTACAAAAACGTATTTATCGCCTTTTGAATTTTCCTGAATCGCATTGGCAGGAATCAATATGGCATCTTCCTGTGAATAATCGTTAATTTCCAGTTTCGCTAAAAGGTTTGGCTTAATGGCCCTGTCCTTATTGGGAACATCAATTTCAATCTCGAAGGTCCGGTTGTTTGGATTAATATAATTTCCTACGTTTCTAATTTTCCCTTCTACTTTTTTGTTTATGGCTGGGAATGTAACATTAACCGGAGTTCCTTTTTTTATACTTCCTAAATACGATTCCGGAACTGAAGCTTTCACATACATATCACTTAGGTTTACAATACGCATTAGGGCTTGACTGCCTGGTGCAACAACTTGTCCCTGATCTGTAATTACTTTATCTATTTCACCACTAAAAGGAGCGCGAACATTGGTTCTGCCCACTTGAGACCGTATTTGATTCACCTGGCTTTGTGCAGCTTCCATATTAGCTTTGGCTTGTAAATATTGAATTTCACTACCTATTTTTTGATTCCATAAGCGTTCCTGTCTTTCAAAAGTGGTTTTTGCAAGTTGGTACTGGGTTTCCACTTGTGCTAATTGATTTGACAAACCGCCATCATCAATTTTTGCCAATAATTGTCCTTTACTTACATTATCGCCTTCTTTAACATAAACGCGGGTTAAAACACCTTGATATTCTGGATAGATTAAAAGGTTTTGACTGGTTTCCACATCGCCTTGAATATCTACAAAATGATTGAATAAAGTATCGTTTAAGGTATAGGTAGTTACTAAAGGAAACTTTTTAAGTGTATCTTTTTCGGTAATAGCTATATCAAGTTTTCCCAATACCGCGGCAATGCTGTCATACGAAGCCAGTACTAGTTCTTTTTTGGCTTTCATTGCTTCCAGGTTTCCGCTTTCAATAACGGCGTCTACAGACCCAGGGTCTTTTTTTCCGCAGGAAACTACTAAGATAAATATGAGTATTAAAGTGATTATTTTTTTCATTGATATCGTTTTTATGATAGTTTTTAGTAGGTTGATTTACGTTTTAATATTTTATTTGAATGCTTTCTGAATCTACTTGCAATTGTGGAATATTTAAAACAGTTTCAATAGTTGCCTTTGCATTTATAAGGCTCAGCATAGATTGAAAGTATTGTTGTTGTGCAGTATATAATTGGGTTTGTGCCTGCCGAAGATCGAAACTACTGGAGAGGCCCTCACCAAATTTTATTTGGTTTTTATTTTCAATACGTTCTGCCAACACAATGTTTTTCTTTGAATTTTCAAAATTTTCAACAGCAAACTGGTAATTACTTTTTGCAGTATTCAATTCCAATTGTACCTTTTGTATTGTTTCTTCCAATAAAGTTTCAGATTGTTCCAAGGCTATTTTTGCACGTTGTGATTGTGCATTTCGCAAACCGCTGCTAAAAATTGGAATATTCATGGTAACACCTAAAAGAGAAGATTGAAACCAACGCTGGTTGCTATCAAAAAAACTAAAATCACTGCTGTTTGCTGAGGTGCCATAATTTACAAAAGCAGATAAGCGTGGGAGCGCCTTACTTTTTTGAAGTTTAAACTCAAGACTTCTTTGTTCGGTTAAGTTATAGGCAATCTTATAATCTATATTTTCTTTAATATTGAGGGAAGAATCCATAAGTTCAAGACTTATATTTTCTTCAGCTAGATTGTCTAAATTATCTTCAAAAACAACGGTTGCATCTACAGGAACACCCAATGCGACATTAAACATTTGGCGAGCGATACTTTGAGAACGTTTTGCATTGTTTAATTGGGTTTCAATATCCAATAATGTAATCTCAAGTTGTTCAACGCTTTCTTCTTCGGTAAGCCCATTTTCATAAATCTTTCTGGTTTCTGAAAGGTTTTCATTTAAGTTTCCCCTATTTTTTTCAAAAATAGCCACTAATTCTTCGGCAAGTAAAACACTTCCATAAGCGTTAATAACTCCTTTACGTACTTCAAGGTTTGTTTTTTCGGCAGCATTTTCTGAATAATCCAAAAAGGCTTTTGCTGCTTCAAGACCAACCAAATAACTTCCGTCGAAAATTAACTGATTTAAAGTTGCTACCGCATTCGCATTTTGTTTGGTGCCAAAAGTAACTGGCACAAAAGTACCTGGCGCACCACCGGAAAATTCTCCAGGAATTAAGGTAACAGGCTGTTTTAAATTGTTGTTATACGAAATATTTCCATCAATTTGAGGAAGTCCGGTTGCAGTGGTTTCCCATTTTTGCTTTAAGGCTTTAGCGATATCACGCCTTGCGTTAATAGCAGTATAATTACTTTCCAAGGCAAAAGAAATAGCTTCCTCGAGTGAAAAGCTATAAGGAGATTCCTCCTGAGAAAATCCCGCAAAAGAGAATAATATAAAACTGAAAATGATACTTTTTTTAAGCATTCTGTTCGTTATTTTTAATAAATAAATTAAGTGTTTCTAATCCTTTTTTTGTTACAATACCACGCAAATGATATTCTAAAAAGTCTTCCATTAATTGATTCTTTGGGAATTTATGTAATGGAAAAACAACATCATCTTTTAAGTTGTTTATGGTAATAAAATAAAGCAATGAAATAAATTCGACATTCATGTTTTCACGAAAAAGACCTTGGGCAATTCCTCTTTTAAGGTTTCCTTCGGTACATTCCTTCATTTTTTCAAATTGCTTTTCTTTAAGAGTTTCCCATATATCTGGATAATATTTTTGAAGCTGATAAAAAGGAGATGATTTTTCATCTTTAAGATGCCTCATTACAAACTTTTTAATTTCATACATTTCTTCAATAGGATTTTTATCCAATTCGCATATACAATCGATACCGTGTGTTATGGTTTCAAATAAACATAAAGTAGTTTCTTTAACTAGGTTGGTTTTGTTTTTAAAATGTGTGTAAATGGTTTTTTTTGATATCCCCATTTCATTGGCGATATCGTCCATGGTTACACTTTTAAACCCTAGGTTTATAAAAAGTTCAGTTGCTTTTTGTATAATTTTATCTTTCATAACGGGCGCAAAGATAATAAAGGAAACTTTAAAAACAAAAAAAGTTTCCAAAGTTTTACTATTTATTAACAATCCTTAAGATAGGTTTTGAAGATTTTAAGTTTTATTTCGTGGGCATTTAAAGAGCATATAGTATTTTAGCGTGAAAATTACCAAATGGACGGATTAGAAAAATATAGCGAATCACTTCGTGAATACCTTAATAAAACATTGGTAATTAAAGAACCTGTGCAGCTTTACGAACCTATAAAATATATAGTTTCATTAGGTGGAAAACGCTTGCGGCCCATACTTACTTTAATGACTTGCGATTTTTTTGGCGGTAATTACGAAAAAGCCCTAGATGCTGCGGTAGCTGTAGAACTTTTTCATAATTTTTCATTAATCCATGATGATATTATGGATAATGCACCCTTGCGTCGTGGGAAAGAGACCGTTCATGAAAAATGGGATATAAATACAGGCATACTTTCTGGGGACGCCATGTTAATTTTAGCGTATCAGTTATTTGAGAAATACGAACCTCAAATGTTTCAGGATTTAGCAAAACTTTTCAGTAAAACTGCCATTGAAGTTTGTGAAGGACAACAATACGATGTGGATTTTGAAACAAGAGACGATGTTACCCTTCAAGAATACATTAAAATGATCGATTATAAAACAGCTGTTTTAATAGGTGCTGCCATGAAAATGGGGGCAATTATCGCAGCTGCTTCAAATGAATGTAAAGAAAACATATACCAATTTGGACGTAATTTGGGTATAGCCTTTCAATTACAGGATGATTATCTAGATGCTTTTGGTGATCCTCTGGTTTTCGGAAAACAAATAGGGGGTGATATCATTTCAAACAAAAAAACGTTCCTTTATCTAACTGCTATTCAAAATAGTAAGCAACAACAAGCAGAAGAACTTGAAAATTTATTCGGTATCAATCCCAAAGATGCTACAGATAAAATTAAAATGGTAACTGCCATTTTTAAAACTTCTGGTGCTGCGGAAGTGACCCAAAATGAAATTGAAAAGTATACTAATAAAGCGAATGAGCTATTACAAGATCTCGATATTTCAGAAGAAAAAAAAGATATATTACGAAGTTTTGCAGATGGGTTAATGAAACGTACCGTATAGAGTAAAGCCGATAGGGTTGAAAAAAAACAAATGAGGTTAAAAATAAGCGCTCCTTTTTATATGAGTATTTTACTATAAGAAATTAGAATAATTAATCTTTTAAAATAGTATTCTTTAAGGATTTCCATTGGGAATTATTTAAGATTTTTTCTCTTATAATTATATAAAAACGAGGGAGCTAATTTATGTAATTGTTGTATTTTTGTATCGTTTTATAAAAATAGCCTGTTTTATTCCTATTTATGGATAGATTTTCATTTCTAAATGCGATTCACCCTTCATATATCGCAGAGCAATACGATAAATATTTACAATACCCCGATAGTGTAGAGCCAAGTTGGCGTGCATTTTTTCAAGGTTTCGATTTTGGTATTGAAAGCGGTTCACTTGAAGATCTTGGCATTGAAAGCGGAGAATCTTCTGGTTCTAAAAATGTTACTAAAGAATTTCAGGTAATTAAATTGATTGATGGTTACCGTACCCGAGGACATTTATTTACCAAAACTAATCCAGTTCGAGAACGCCGAAAATATTCGCCTACCCTAGATCTTGAAAATTTTGGCCTTTCGGAAAGCGACCTGAAGACTCATTTTAAAGCAGGTGAAATTTTAGGAATTGGAGAAGCATCTCTTGAAGAAATTATAAAACATCTCAAAAGCATTTACTGTGATTCTATAGGAATTGAATATATGTATATTCGAAAACCTGAGGAAATACAATGGATACAAGATAAACTTAATATTAACGACAATCAGCCTAAATTTTTAAAAGAACAAAAAATACACATTCTTAAAAAGTTGAACGAGGCGGTTTCTTTTGAAACTTTTTTACATACTAAATATGTAGGGCAAAAAAGGTTTTCATTGGAAGGTGGTGAAAGTTTAATTCCGGCATTGGATTCACTTATAGAAAATGCTGCTTCAAAAGGAGTGGAAGAATTTGTATTGGGGATGGCACACCGAGGTCGTTTAAGTACACTTACCAATATATTTGGAAAAAGTGCGAAAGACATTTTTAGTGAATTTGACGGCAAGGATTATGCACAGGATATTTTTGATGGCGATGTTAAATATCATTTGGGTTGGACCTCCAAACGTAAAAGTGATTCAGGTAAAGAAATTAATTTAAATATAGCTCCTAATCCTTCACATTTGGAAGCAGTTGGAGCTGTGGTTCAAGGTATTGCGCGAGCCAAACAAGACGATCACCATAGAGAAAATCCTAAAGCAGTTCTACCTATTATTGTTCATGGAGATGCAGCTATTGCAGGACAAGGGATTGTATACGAAATTGTGCAAATGGCACAATTAGATGGTTATAAAACAGGAGGAACTATTCATATTGTTGTAAATAATCAAATCGGATTTACTACCAATTATTTGGATGCACGTTCCTCAACTTATTGTACCGATGTTGGTAAAGTAACCCTTTCACCTATTTTACACGTAAATGCAGATGATGTGGAGGCTGTTGTGCACGCCATGTCCTTTGCCCTTGATTTTAGAATGGAGTTTGGCCGGGATGTATTTATTGACCTGTTAGGGTATAGAAAATATGGTCATAACGAAGGTGATGAGCCTCGCTTTACCCAACCAAAACTTTACAAAGCAATTGCAAAGCATGAAAATCCAAGAGATATCTATGCTGAGAAATTGTTTAAAGAAGGGGTCATAAAAGAAGGACATACCAAAAAATTAGAACAGGAATACAAGGATAAATTAGAAGAAAATCTTGAGAATTCCCGTAAAGAAGATAAGACCGAAATTACTGCTTTCATGCAAGATGAATGGCAAGGTTTTGAGTATGCAGAAGAAGATAAAATGATGGAAGAGGTCGATACCACTGTCGACTTAAAAGACCTTACTGAAGTTGCAGAAGTAATAACAAAATTGCCTAAGGACAAAAAATTTCTTCGGAAAATTTCCAAACTTATTGAAGCACGGCATACTATGTACTTTGAAGATAATAAATTGGACTGGGCCATGGGAGAACTCTTGGCATACGGTACACTTTTAAAAGAAGGATACGACGTTCGTATGAGTGGGCAAGATGTAGAGAGAGGAACTTTTTCACACCGTCACGCAGTAATAAAATTAGAAGATAGTGAAGAGGAGGTTATATTACTGAACCAATTAAAAGGAAAGCAAGGCGATTTCTTTATTTATAATTCACTTTTATCAGAATACGGAGTAGTAGGATTTGATTACGGATATGCGATGGCAAGCCCTATCACTCTTACCATTTGGGAAGCACAATTTGGCGATTTCAGTAATGGAGCCCAGGTAATGATAGACCAATATATTTCAGCAGCCGAAGATAAATGGAAACTTCAAAATGGCTTAGTAATGTTGTTGCCACACGGCTATGAAGGTCAGGGAGCAGAGCATTCTTCAGCCAGAATGGAACGTTATCTTCAGCTTTGTGCTAAGGATAATATGTTCATTGCAGACTGTACTACCCCGGCAAATATGTATCATTTGCTTAGAAGACAAATGAAGGTTAATTATCGAAAACCTTTAATTGTATTTACCCCTAAAAGTTTATTGAGACATCCCAAAGTGGTTTCAACAAAAGAAGAATTTGCAAACGGAAGTTTTCAAATGATAATTGATGATGCTGAAGTTAAAACAACCAAAGTAAAAACGTTGGTATTTGTTTCTGGAAAATTTTATTACGATCTTTTAGAAAAAAGGGAAGAATTAAAACGTGACGATGTAGCTTTGGTTCGGGTGGAACAATTATTTCCGTTGCCCACAGGAAAAATGAAAGAGATTATTAAAAAATATAAAAACGCAGATGATGTAGTTTGGGCTCAGGAAGAACCTAGAAACATGGGGGCTTATTCACATATTTTAATGCATTTTGAAGAAGCAAAAACCTTTAGGGTTTGCAGCCGAAAAATGTATGCTGCACCTGCTTCTGGAAGCGCTGTTCGTTCAAAGGCACGTCATCAAAAAGTAATGGAAAGCGTTTTTGATAACACTGAAGAATAAATATGTAAACCCGATATGTTTTACATGTCGTTGGTTTTAAAAAAAATAGATAATAAGAATCCTGCGAGATATATTCTTTGCGATATTTGAAAGTAGGATTATAATATAAATACTATGGCATTAGAAATGAAAGTTCCTTCACCGGGAGAATCCATAACAGAAGTGGAAGTTGCACAATGGTTAGTTGAAGATGGGGATTGGGTAGAAAAAGACCAAGCTATTGCAGAAGTCGATAGCGATAAAGCAACCCTTGAACTTCCTGCGGAAGCAAGTGGTATAATAACCCTGAAGGCCGAAGAAGGCGATGCTGTTGCTGTAGGCGATGTTATTTGCATCATAGATACCGAAGCTAAAAAACCGGGCGGGGATACTAAAAAGGAAACAGAAACCTACAAAAATGCAGGTGATGAAAGTGGAGGCGAAAATGCCGCCCCCGATTTGGATAAAGAATACGCAGAAAGTAAAAAAGACGGCAAAAAAGCGCCACCGGAAAAAAAGGACGATTACAAAAAAGAAGAAGCAAAAACTTCAAAAGATAAAAAAACCTATGCTTCTGGAACTCCTTCGCCAGCAGCAAAGAAAATTCTGGACGAAAAAGGAATGGATTCTAAACAAGTAAAAGGTTCCGGCAGGGATGGTCGCATTACCAAAGATGATGCTTCAAACGCCACTCCTTCAATGGGAACACCAGGTGCAGGAAGTCGCGGAACAGAACGCAAAAAACTTTCCATGTTGCGCCGTAAGGTTGCAGAGCGTCTTGTAGCTGCAAAAAATGAATCGGCAATGCTAACTACTTTTAACGAAGTAGATATGACCGCCATTTTTGAGTTGCGAAAAGAATACAAAGAACAGTTTAAGGAAAAACATGGAGTAGGTCTTGGGTTTATGTCATTCTTTACATTGGCTATAGTGCGTGCTTTGGATCTATATCCTGATGTAAACTCAATGATAGATGGGGATTACCAGATAAAACATGATTTTAAGGATATTTCAATAGCTGTATCTGGACCAAAAGGATTGATGGTCCCTGTTATTAGAAATGCAGAAAATTTAACTTTTAGAGGTGTTGAAGCTGAAGTTAAAAGATTAGCTTTAAGAGCACGGGACGGGCAAATAACGGTAGATGAAATGACAGGAGGAACGTTTACCATATCCAATGGAGGTGTTTTTGGAAGTATGTTATCTACTCCTATTATTAATCCACCACAATCAGGAATTTTGGGAATGCACAATATTGTGGAACGACCAATTGCACGCGATGGTGCCATTGCTATTGCTCCTGTAATGTATGTTGCATTGTCTTATGATCATCGCGTTATAGATGGAAGGGAGTCTGTAGGATTTTTGGTTGCCGTAAAAGAAGCTCTAGAAAGTCCAGAAGACATTTTAATGGATGGCGATATTAAAAAAGCGTTGGAATTATAGAATTTAGTTAGTAGACTTAACCCTTAATTAAAAACTAATATGAACTTTACTGATAGCTAATAAAATAATTTGCAATATTTAGAAATACAATAAAGATAACCGAGATAACCAATAATATAAATATTATTTTTTTAGTTAAATCTTTCTTGTTATTTCCGTTATTATATAACATACTGTCTTTCATAAGGTAAAGATCAAACATATCTTTCAATCTTGAAATACGTAGAACTACGTAAATTTTTCGACAACAATGTTAAAAATTAAATTGAAAAATTTATTTTACATAGAGACAATTCCTTCCATAATCAATAACCGCCCTTACTTTCTTTAAAAAATCTGCGCCAATAATACCGTGAACACTTTCTTCTTTTGCTTGCTCAAGTGCTTCATTTACGTGAGAAAGATCAAAAAGTATAAAATCCATGTTCTTGGTTTCCCAGGTACCTATTGAAAGTTTATTTTTTCGGGTAAGTTTCGTTTCCATATTAATGGCTCCGGCTCCGGCTGCTTTAATTTCACTTTCTTCGCTCTTCAGAAAAAAATAGCTAATACTTGCAAAGCCAATGCAGCTTGTGGATGCGCCTGTGTCTAATATAAAATTACCTTTAACTCCATTTATTTTCACTGAAAGTTTATAATGTCCTGTAGCTAATTTTTTAAGGGGAATTCTATAAAAATTATTTGCTTCGAGGAAGTTTCGTAATTGCGACACGCTTTTTTTTGTAAAGATAGCAAACAAAATAAGTAGCTTTGCAACTATGTTAACAGATACCCATACTCATTTATATAGTGAAGCTTTTGAGGAAGACCGAAAAGCAATGATGCAAAGGGCATTAGATGCTGGTGTGAAGCGCTTTTTTATCCCGGCCATCGATTCTAGTTATACAGAAGCGATGTATGACCTCGAAAAAAAATATCCGAATGAAGTTTTTTTAATGATGGGGCTACATCCAACATCGGTAAAAGAAAACTATGAAGAAGAGTTGGCTCATGTTGAAAAACAGTTCAAAGAAAGAAAATTTTATGCAGTAGGGGAGATAGGGATCGATTTGTATTGGGATACTTCAACGTTAGAAATTCAGAAAAAGGCTTTTAAAAGGCAAATTCAGCTTGCAAAAAAATACAAATTACCTATAGTAATACACTGTAGAGATGCTTTTGATGAAATTTTTGAAGTACTGGAAACAGAAAAAGCAGATGACCTATTTGGAATTTTTCATTGTTTTACTGGAACTATAGAACAAGCACAAAAAGCAATATCATATAATATGAAATTGGGAATTGGCGGTGTAGTGACTTTTAAGAATGGAAAAGTTGATACATTTTTAAATCAAATTCTTTTAGAACATATTGTTTTAGAGACCGATTCACCCTATCTTACACCTGCTCCATACCGAGGAAAACGCAATGAAAGTAGTTATTTAAAACTGGTGTGTAAAAAAGTAGCTGAGGTTTATAATATTTCAGAAGAAGAAATCGAAAAAATAACAACTGAAAACTCAAAACAGGTTTTTGGGATCTAAAATTTCAGAAAAGCGCATGCAAAAACAAACAAATATACTCCTTATATATACCGGCGGAACCATTGGTATGATCAAAGACTTTGAAACAGGTGCGTTGCGGAACTTCAATTTTAAGGATCTTTTAAAACATATACCCGAATTAAAACTTCTAGATTGTAATATAGATACTACAAGTTTCGAACACCCTATAGACAGCTCAAATATGAGCCCTGAATATTGGGTAGAACTCGCGACTATTATTGAAGAAAATTATGAAGAATTTGATGGCTTTGTAGTACTACACGGTAGTGATACCATGTCTTATACCGCTTCAGCGTTAAGCTTTATGTTGGAAAACTTAAGCAAGCCTGTAATTTTCACTGGATCACAATTGCCTATTGGAGATTTAAGGACAGATGCAAAGGAAAATTTAATAACTTCCATACAAATTGCAACTCTTAGAGAAAAAGGTCATTCAAAAATTGCTGAAGTTTGTTTGTATTTTGAATATAAATTGTATCGAGCTAATAGGACTACAAAAATAAATGCCGAACATTTTCAGGCATTTGCGTCTTTAAATTATCCCCATTTAGTAGAAAGTGGGGTCAATCTTATTGTTAATAATGAAGCACTTTATGTTCCCAACCGGCGTAAAAAACTTAAAGTGCACAAAAAATTAGAAGCCAATATTATATTAATAAAAATGTTTCCGGGCCTTAATGAAGCCACTGTAAAACATCTTTTTTCTTATCCTCACTTAAAAGGATTGATAGTTGAAAGCTACGGAAGTGGGAATGTAACTAATAAAGATTGGTTTATAAAAGCAATAAAAAACTTAATAGACAATGGCATTCCAGTAATAAATGTCACACAATGTTCAGGTGGAGGAGTTACTATGGGCTTATATGAAACAAGTGTTGAGTTAAAAAAAATAGGGGTAATTTCAGGAAAAGACTGCACAACGGAAGCTGCTTTGGCAAAACTAATGTACTTATTAGGAAAAAAAATATCAGCTAATAGTTTTAAAACCATCTTTGAAACTTCTTTACGGGGAGAAATGCTTTAAATTAACCTCTTAAATATTTTAACAGGAGTTTTTTTTTTTGTTATTTGGCAATCCTTTTGCGAATAGGCAAAAGATACTAAGAGAGGTGGCCGAGTGGTCGAAGGCGCACGCCTGGAAAGTGTGTATACGCCACAAGCGTATCGAGGGTTCGAATCCCTTCCTCTCTGCAAAACATAAATAAAAGTTGTAACAATGTTAATCCTTTGCTTAGTAAAATAATAATCTTGGAGATTAACTAAATAATTTTATATCTTTAAACCTTTAACTAAAAACAAACTTTAAGTCGATAGCAATGAAAAAATTATTTTCTATTATGGCAATTGCCGCAATGGTATTTGCGGGAACGTTAAACGCAAACGCAGCAACATCATCCATGATGTCTAATAGTGCGGAAACCCTTATTACTGCAGCCACGGTAAATTTTATCCAAGATGAAGACGCAGCACCTGCTGCTGAAGACACTCAAGGATGGCATCAAAATCTAAAACAACGATTTATTGAAGGTGGCCCAGGATTTATGGGAATTGTACTTTTGTGTTTAATTCTTGGTTTAGCGATTGCAATCGAAAGAATTATATATTTAAATCTTTCCACTACCAATACTCAAAAACTGGCTGAAAATGTTGAAGAAGCCTTAAACAGCGGTGGTATTGAAGCAGCCAAGGAAGTTTGTAGAAATACAAAAGGACCTGTTGCATCTATATACTATCAAGGTCTCGACCGTGCAGACGAAAGCATTGAAGCAGCTGAAAAAGCAGTTGTTGCTTATGGTGGTGTACAAATGGGTCAACTTGAGAAAAATGTATCTTGGATTTCATTATTTATTGCCTTGGCACCAATGCTTGGTTTCATGGGTACTGTAATAGGGATGATTTTAGCATTTGATAAAATTCAATCTGCAGGTGATATGAATCCTTCTCTTGTAGCAGGTGGTATTAAAGTTGCACTTTTAACAACTGTATTTGGTCTGATCGTAGCTATTATCCTTCAGATTTTCTATAATTATATCATTGCAAAAATCGACAGCATCGTAAATAGTATGGAAGATGCATCAATCACTTTGATTGATATGTTGGTAGATTTCAAAAACAAACGATAATTTTCAAAACCAAATAAAATGGGTTTACATAAAATATTAAAAATAGTAGCACTACTTCTTAGTGTAGCTGGAATTATATTTCTAGCTATGATTATTTCAAAAGGAGATGATGTTGTAAAAGCAACAGGCGAAGGCGTTGATGGATTTCTGTATGTGGCATATGTTATGTTTGCAATCGTTCTTTTATTTGTCATTGTGTTTGTGCTTAAAGGTATTTTTGCCGGTGATATTAAAAAGACACTATTTTCAGTAGGAGGATTTTTATTAATCGTAATAATTTCCTATGTACTGGCAGATGGATCAGATGCAGGTAACTATATGCTTAATGACGGTAGTTATATTTCTGAAAGTGATTCTAAATGGGTAGGAACCGGTTTATATGCTTTTTACATCATGGCAGTTTTAGCTATAGGTGCTATGGTTTTCAGTGGAATTAAAAAAGTAACAAAATAATGGCAAGAAGATCCTCACCCGAAGTAAACGCGGGATCTATGGCAGATATCGCCTTCCTTTTACTTATCTTTTTCTTGGTGACGACTACCATAGAAAAGGATAAAGGAATAGCGCGACAACTGCCTCCTATTGATGAAATTACAGATCCTCCTATTATTAAGCAAAAAAACTTATTTATAGTTTTGGTTAATAAAAATGACCAATTGCTTGTAGAAAACGAATCTATGGATGTAAAAAATTTACGTCAAGCTGCAATAGATTTTATAGATAATGGAGGAGCACAAAGAGGCGGCGATGCTGAATATTGTAGTTTTTGTAAAGGTGACAGAAATCCTTCATCTTCAGACAATCCAGAAAAAGCTGTGATTTCTGTACAGAATGACAGGTTAACTTCCTATAAAATGTACATTACGGTACAGAATGAACTTGTAGCTGCATATAACTTTCTTCGTGATAGAGAGTCTCAGCGTCTATATGGATGGAAATTTACCGAAGTAAAACGTGCTCTTGATGAAGGTGAAAATATTCCAGGAAGTGAAAGTGATATTCAAGAGAAACTGGAAGTTATTCAGCAAATGATTCCTTTAAAACTTTCTGAAGCAGAACCTAAAAAATCTGGCAGTTAAAAACTTAGAAGAAAATGTCAAAATTCACAAAGAAAAAAAGTAGCGAAGTACCGGCGGTTAATACTGCATCCTTACCGGATATTGTATTTATGTTGTTATTCTTCTTTATGGTAGTAACTGTTTTGCGAGAAGACAACCTTTTAGTAAAAAACAAACTCCCTAAAGGAGATCAGGTTGAAAAACTTAAAAAGGATCGTTCTGTATACATTTATGCAGGTAAACCTAGTGCCCGCTATGTCGATAAATATGGTAAAGAAGGTAAAATTCAAATTGGGGATAAATATACCGACGTTTCCAGTATTAAATTTGCACTTACCGAATTACGAGGAAAGCTAAGACCAGAACTTCAAGATAAAGTAATGGTTGCACTAAAAGTAGATGAAGAAACAAATACAGGTCTTGTAAGTGATATTAAACAACAATTAAGGGAACTTAACATGTTAAAAATCATTTATATTACATCGCCTGGGAACGAAGCACAGAAGTAATTTAAATATTAAATTAAATATTTAAACGCCTTGAAATATTCAAGGCGTTTTTTTGTTTTAGAAATAACCAAATACAGTTATCTTTAACCTATTATGTTTGTACCAAATAGATTATTGTTTTTATTTTTATTTATGCCTTTGGCATTCTGTTTTTCACAGGAAGAAAATAACATTACAGCCCCGGTAGATTCCCTTTACAGGGAAGATCAATTTTATATTGGTGTTAATTATGACATCGTTAATAATTCGGAAGGGGTTAAAGTAAGAGGATTTTCAGGTGGATTACATTTTGGCTATTTTAGGGATATGCCGTTTAATAAACGACGAAGCCTTGCTATTGCTGTAGGTGCAGGTTTTGCCTTTGATCAATATGGTGAGAATCTTTTTATTGGGGAAACACCTTCGGAAGAAACTGTTTTTACAGTACTTGATGATGCTACTTATACATACGACCGAAATCGATTTAGTACGGCTGTAATTGAAATTCCTTTTGAATTTCGCTGGCGATCTTCAACCCCTGAAACATATAAATTTTGGAGGGTTTACGCCGGGTTTAGGTTAGGATATGCTTATTATTACCAAGCCACTTTTAAACAGCCAGGAAATAATATCACTCAGACGGATATCCCTGAATTTGATCCAGTAAGACTTTCGGCAACCTTAAGTTTTGGGTGGAACACTTTTAATTTCTTCGGCTCTTATGCAATTAATCCTTTTTTTAAAGATGCTTTTACTACCAATGGAGATAAAGTAGATTTTAGGGCGATTAAAATAGGATTGATTTTTTATATTCTATAACCAGAAATTTATTAAAATAAGCTGCGGAAGAAATCCTATAAAAAAACCTGTAATTATTTCAGGATAGGTATGGGACGCGGTATGTAACCTTGAAGTAGCTACCCAGCCATTGGCAAAAAAAAGAAAGCCAATCCAAAGTAATAAATTCACTTCAAAATGAATACTCAGTGCAAGAAGGAACATAGTAAGCCCTGAAATACCCATTTGATGCAGACTTACTTTAAATTTAAAAATAACGAGCAATAAAGCTGCTATAGTTGAAAATAATATCCCCACAAAAAAATAATACATCTCAGCACTGTCATAAGGATTAAAAACCATCTTTACGATCAGTAACAATAACATACATTGGATCATCAAAGGTACTTTACGCTCCCGCGTTTCTTCCAAATGGATAGTATTTATAATGGATAAGTTTTTAAGTAAAAAAAAAGTAATTATAGGAATTAGAAATGTAATAATGGCTACTGCAAGTATTTTTGCCTCTATTAATTCAGTTTCAACATAACGTGGGGTAATAAAAAAATAAAGAGCTGTTCCTATAAGAGGAATTAATAATGGATGCAATATATAAGCGGGAATACGTAAAAAATTGTTCATTTAAATTTCTTTTCGAAGACGGGCAACGGGAAGATCTAGTTGTTCCCTGTATTTTGCGATGGTACGGCGTGCTATAGGATATCCTTTTTCCTTTAAGATTTTTGCTAATTTATCATCCGTTAATGGCTTTTTTTTGTTTTCTTCTGAAATGGTTATTTCCAAAATCTTTTTAATTTCTTTTGTTGAAACATCTTCGCCTTGATCGTTCTTCATAGACTCACTAAAATATTCTTTAATAAGCTTTGTTCCATAAGGAGTGTCTACATATTTACTGTTTGCAACACGCGATACCGTTGAAACATCCATATGTATTTTATCGGCTATATCTTTTAAGATCATAGGCTTCAACTTGCGCTCATCTCCACTTAAAAAATATTCTTCTTGATGAAACATAATTGAATTCATCGTCACAAATAAAGTTTGCTGACGTTGTTTTATGGCTTCAATAAACCATTTTGCGCCGTCTAATTTCTGTTTTATGAACATTACCGCATCTTTTTGCGATTTGGATTTGTTTTTCGCTTCTTTATAACCTTTCAGCATATTTGTATAATCCCTAGAAACATGAAGTTCAGGTGCATTTCGGCCATTTAATGTGAGGTCTAGTTCGCCATCTACAATTTTAATGGTAAAATCGGGTACCACGTGTTCAACAATCCGGTTATTTCCGGAGTATGTTCCTCCGGGTTTTGGATTTAAATGCTCGATTTCTTGAATGGCTTCGCGAAGCTGATCTTCAGAAATATCAAACTTTTGAAGTAATTTTTTATAATGTTTTTTAGAAAAATGATCAAACGAATCTTTAATAATATGAAATACAAGTTCTACCGAAGCAGTGCGGTCTTTTCTGCTTAACTGTATCAATAAACTTTCTTGAAGGCCTCTTGCGCCTACGCCGGCAGGATCTAATTCCTGAACGATCTTCAATACTTTTTCTATTTTTTCTTCTGAAGTGTATATGTTTTGTGTAAAAGCAAGATCGTCTACAATATCCCTACTTTCCCTTCTTATATAACCACTTTCATCAACACTTCCTACAAGAAATTTTGCAATTTCTTCTTCTTCCTCATCAAGTCTATATGTACTTAGTTGTTGTAATAGATATTGATTAAAAGAGGTTCCTGAAGCATACGGGGTTGTTTTTTCTTCATCATCTGCGCTGTAATTATTGGCAGAAAGCTTATAACTGGGAGTTTCATCATCACTAAGGTAATCATCGACATTAATATCTGTTTCTATGGAATCATTTCCTTCGTTAAAATCCTCTTCATAGGAGTCTTCATTATTAAAATCATCCTCATAAACATCATCATCTTCCTTACCGCCCTCTAAGGCAGGATTTTCTTCCATTTCTTGAGAAATGCGTTGCTCAAAAGCCTGTGTTGGCAATTGAATTAGCTTCATCAACTGTATCTGTTGTGGTGAAAGCTTTTGAGATAATTTAAAATTAAGTTGTTGTTTTAGCATGCTTCTGTCTCGAACAGATAAAGTTAATTAAAACTGAATACTTATGGAGATCAGCACCATTTTTTAATTAAATATTATGATTTATTTTTTCACTAAATTCAGTGGGAGAGCTATTTCTTTTAAAAATGAGGGTTTTATAATTTCTTTAAAAATAAATTCTAAAAATAGCATTCGGAGTAATGCCTAAAGAGTATTGTTTAGTTTCATTTACCGTATTGTTATTTAAGCGGTAAAAGGTGTATATTTCGTTTTTTCTATCAAATAAATTCCAAATTGATAATCCTAGATCTGTTTTTATTTTAGAACTAATTTTAAAATCATAGAGTGCCGAAACGTCTGCCCTCATATAATTTTTGAGATTTGTGCTATTGGTTTCAGCGTAATTTATCTCATTATTACTTATTTCATTGCCATCAATAGGCATTGTTATTGGTCTTCCTGTATGCCAGTTTAAACTTGCAGCAATTTTTAATTTTTTCGCAGTATAGGTACTTCCCACTGTAAAGGCATGGGTAATATCAAGATTACTTGGAAAAGATTCGTTTTCCAAACTTTTGAATGTATAATTATTGTCCATAAAAGAGTAGCTTAGCCAAAGGTTGAATTTGTTTATATGTTTTCTGAAAAGAACATCCAATCCTATAACATCATAACTTCCACTTGTTTTTATAAATTCGTATTTATTCTGAAATCCTTGGCTTTGCGAAGTAATACCCTTCACAATTTTGTAATATGCTTCGGTGCTAACCAACCAACCATTATTGCTGAAATTAATTCCTATTGAAACTTGTTTACTTCTAATAACCGGAATGTCTTTGTTATTGGATAATTGCCATCTGCGTTTTTCGATTCCCAAAAAATCATTTTGAAAATTAATGATTTGCGATGTATTTTGGTGTTTAAACTCTCCCAATAACTCAAAAGTGAAATTTTCTAGAAACCGATGCGTAAAACTTAAACGAGGTTCTAAAATTTGCTTTTTAAACTTATCTATATAGTTATATCTTAATCCGGCATTTAAACTTGTCTTTTTATTTAAAGATTTATATCCAAGTTGTGAGAAAATACTGTGTGTCCTTACAACCTCAGATACCAAGAATCTGTAAATAGGATCATCCACATCATCTAGGTTTGTAACTTCGGTTTCAACAAAGTGATACCCATTTAAAAGATGCAAATTTTCATTTATTTTATGCCTTGCTTTTACTTTAAGGCTTGTTTCTGAAACGATATTTTCTTGCTGAAATCGTTGGGAATCTATGACATTTACATTAACGGCCTTAAGTTTATAGTCTGTTTCGTATCCTTCAAAAGTGGTATTTAAATTTGAATTCCAAACGTGATTGTAATATATGGCGCCGGCGATACTGTTTTGACTTAAGCTACTTTCACGTGATTCCTGTTCATTATTAATAATGGCGTTTTCCTTGAATTGAAGCTCATTTGCCACATTTATAAAATTTACTCGTAATTCATCTTTGTCACTTATTTTGTATATCCATCGCAAGGAGGTATCATAAAAATCGAAGGTTTTATCTGAGTTGGTGATATTGCCCATATTATTTTCAACTTCAGTATTCTGTGAGATTCTTTTAAAAAATTCATTATAGGTAGGTGTTTTTATAAAATCGCTTATGGATTTTCTTCCGGCAATTTGGATAGAAGATCTTTTTCCGATGGGTAAATCTGTAAAAACGCTCGTATTAATTAAGTTTACGGCTATATTTCCATTAAAATTTTCATTTATTTTGTCGGTCGTAGACATTGCAATTGTTCCTGAAACGCCATCGGTATAAGTAACATCACTTCCATTTTTTCGCAAGGAAACTCTTTGTGTGATTTGTGGATTATACATAGAAATAAGACCAAAAAAATGACCGGATTGGTACATTTTAATTCCATCCCACAGAATTAAATTCTGATCGTGCGTTCCGCCACGGATGTTAATATTGGAAACCGTTTCATTTATACTTTGAATGCCCGGGAAAGCTTGTATAGATTGTAATACATCGTTATCTATAAGCCCGGGTAAAATATCAAAATTTGAAAAATCTATTTCAAATGAACCGTCATTTAGTTTATTGATTCCGGTGGTTATGTAATTAGAAAGTAAAACTTCAGATAGTTTTTGAGAATTGGGAAGCATATAAATTTCCGCACAATCCTTTGTTTTAAATTCACTATAGGATTTTTCAAGTGTCATATAGCCTAAAAACCGAATGTTTATTTGTTCAAAATCACTTTCAACGTTCAACTTAAAAAAGCCATTTTCATCACTTACAGTAGCATTCTGTTTACTTTGAATTGTAGCAAAAGCTAAGGGTTTTAAACTTTCTTTGTCTTTGAGGTAACCGCAAAGGAAGCGTTTATTTTTTTGAATAACCAACACAAAATTATCATCCATTTTTATAAATTTTAATCCTGTGTTGTTTTCAAGATATTGCAATGCTTCCTGAAGGGATAAATCTTTTGGAAGAGGTTTTAAAAAAATAGCATCAATAAGGTCTTCGGCATAATTAAATTTAATTTTATGCTTCTCTTGAAGGGTGGAAATAATTTGTGATAAGGGCTTTTTCTCTTGGGCATAGATATTTAGGGAAGCCAAAAGCAATAGAATAAAACATATTTGCTTACTTGTTTTTCCCACGAATAACAACTTGATTTGATGAACTCAACTCATACGTTATATTCATTGGTTGTGTGATGGCTATTAAGGCGTTTTCCAAATTATTGTGAACAAAGCCTCCGGTAAACAACCTATTTGTATTAACATCCTCACTTTTAATTTGAATGTTATATTGTCTTTCCAATTCTGCCAACACCTCCTTAAATGGAATTGCCTCAAAATCACTTAAATTGGTTGTCCATTTTGGAAGGACAGCAGTGGTTTTGCTTTCTATGAAAGTATTGTTTAAAATTTGATACGTATCACCTGCGTGTAAAAGTCTTTCAATAGTATTTGAAGAAACACGTACTATACCTTCAAAACATTTTACTTCAAAATAATTAAGGCGTTGCTTTACATTAAATTTTGTTCCTACCACGGTTACAATACCACTTGAAGTTACAACATCAAATTTTTTGCCTTTTGCAACTTTAAAATAGGCTTCCCCATAAAGTTTAAGCAATCTTTTATCTTTCCATTTTGACTCGTTATATTCTATAGACGACAATGCGTTGAGGAAAACTTGCGATTTATCGGGAAGCTCAACAGTAGTTTTTTCACCTGCCAAGGTTTTTATTTGTGTTTCATTATTAAAAAAGAAGGCAAAATAAACTCCAAATGCAATTACAAGTACACCTGCAATTTTTAAAAAGGTACTTAGTTCAAACAACTTTTTAGCTGGTTGTTTTTGGGAATAATAATGTTGTTTAAACGTATTAAAATCATCAACTTCTAAAAAATTTGATGCTTTAAAATATTTTGCGTTTTCAAGAATGGCTAGATTAATTTGAGCATCATCAAGCTTCTCAAACGCTACTTTTTCAGTATCGTTCAATTCATCATTTAGCCATTTTTTTATTAAAATATCCTTATTCATTTAGCACTACTTTACTATATAACAATTTCAGACCTATTTCTCCTGATTTATTTTATTTTAAAACCTTCGAGTTCTTTTTTCAAAATTTTAAAAGCACTGTATATTCTATATTCCACGACCTTTTGTGTAACTCCTAATAATTCTGCTATTTCACTGTGTTTTTTACCTTCGGCTTTATTCATTAAAAATGCTACACGTTGTTCTTTACTTAAACCTTCCAATATTTTTTTATAACGTTCAAAGAATTGTTCTTTTTCCAGAATAAATTCCGGGGTTTCATTTGTATGATTTTTTGTATTTATTTGTTGATGTTTTAAAACTATTTGTTGATGTTTTACTTCGTTTAACATCATATTGTTTGCCACTGTAAAAAGATAGGATTTGGCTTTGCTCAATTTAACTTTTTTGCAATTGTTCCACAGCTTTATAAAAGCATCCTGCGCTTTGTCTTTTGGATTAAATCGTTCGCCGTATTTATAGTACAAAAAATCGTGTAGGTCTTTTGAGTATTTATTATATATACCCTTAAAAACAATTTCTTCACAAATAGTATCGGTTAGTTCTTTTGGCAAAATGAAATATTTATTTGTTAAAGTTATATAAATTTTCTTTCTCTTTTTTCAGGAGTTTTTGTAGATGAGTTGTTTTATAGTTAGAAGAATGAAATTTGGTAAACCCCATTACTATGAAAACAACTTTAAAAATTATTAGGCTTATTGCGATAATTTCCTTTTTAATTTTTTCTTCATGTCGAAAAGAAGAAGTAGAACTTGTTCAACCTCCGGAAGATGAAACCCTAGTCGTGAATTCTACAATCATTAACTTAATTAAGCAAGCCGTTACCAATGATGGTTCATATGATAATATTATTGATAAAGCCAATTGTTTTAATGTTAAACTGCCGGTTACCGTTGCTGCCAATAATATTGAGATTATGGTAGCTTCTAATGATGACCTTATTGCAGTTGAAGATGTTTTTGATGAATTTGATGACGATGCAGATACTTTAGAAATATTTTTTCCCATTACCATCGTGTTAGAAGATTATTCCGAGGTAGAAGTTAATAATTATACCCAATTAAATAGCTATTCAAATAACTGTAATGGTGAAAACGTAATTGATGAAGACATAGAATGTGTAGATTTTATTTATCCTATAACTGGTTCAATATTTAATTCCAACAATGAAATAATTGATACAATATATGTAAATGACGATCGAGATCTATATACTTTTATTAATACCCTAGATCAATTTGACCTTGTTACGCTTGATTTTCCTATTTCTGTGATCTTAACTGATGAATCTACCATTAGTATTGATAACCTTGTTGAGCTGGAAGCAGTAATTGAAACCTATAAAAATAACTGTAATGAAGATGATAATTATAATTATGATGACGACGACTGTAATAACTGCACAACCAACCAATTAATAACATATTTAACAAGTTGTTCAAATTGGTTTATCGATCAATTAGAAAGAGACAACAGCAATAATACTGAAAGTTATTACGATGGGTATGTGTTTGATTTTCTGCCGGACGGCACACTAATCTCTCAATTTTATACTTGGACGTATTATGGCACTTGGACAGCAAGCGGAACAGCAAATAATATCACTGTCATTATAAATATTCCCGAGCTTCCAGAGTGTAACAATAATTGGGTTTTACATGAAATTGAAGAAAACCCTGATGGGACAAAAGTTGACCTGAGACTTGGTGACGAACAAATGCGATATGTAAACACGTGTATTTAAAACAGAAATTAATCGAAGATGCGAAAATGGATTGTTTTGGCAATATTAGTTATAGGGGTTTATGCCGGATATAAATATTTATATCACGAACACCGGGATGTTAAAAGTGAAGATGCAATTTATTCCCTAACCGCAACTGAAATCTATAATGAATTCAAAGAAGCTCCTGTTGTTTCTCAGAAGAAATATTTAAACAAAACGATTGAGCTTTCAGGATCTATTTCAGAAAAAAATGAAACAGAAATAACAATAGATGATAAGGCATTTTGCCAATTTTCAAACATACTAAACAAAAAACCTGCTCTTAATTCCAAAATAAAAATCAAAGGAAGATTTATAGGCTACGACGATTTGCTTGAGCAGGTCAAACTAGATCAATGCATTATTAATTAATTTAAAATTAACTATTATGAAAACAAAACTATTACTTTTTTGCCTTTTAGGCATTTTTAGTGTGAATGCACAGACAACCCATAATTTAGAATGGTTTATGGGAATAGGCACCAATGTAGACCTAACTATTGAATCCGGTGACACAGTAATATGGACTTGGGGCGATAGTGCTCCCCATACTGTAGAGAATGATACGGGAAATTCGGTAGAGAATTTTGATAGCGGTACAATTACAGGATTAGGGCAAACGTATTCCCACACCTTTACAGTTGTAGGCGATAACGATTATTTTTGTGGTATCCATGGTGCCGCAAGTATGTCGGGTACTATTTCAGTACTAATACCTTTAAGTGTAAATGAAAATGAATTACCAAAGATGAATATTTCACCTAATCCGGTATCTTCAAATCTAAATGTACAATTCTCAAGAAATATTATGGAAGGCCAAATAGCAGTTTATGATATATTGGGCAAACAACTATATTCTAAGGAATTTGACGCGGAAAGCACTTTTTCGATAAATGTTTCAAACTTTAAAGAGGGGGTTTATTTTGTAAAAGTGGTTTCAGGTAAAAAAGTACAAACACAAAGGTTTATTAAAAACTAATTCTTTTGAAATATTTTTTCCTGCTAATTTTGTGGATACCAAGCATGTTGTCTTTTTCCCAAGAAGATTTACTTGCTGAAATTGATACCGATTCGGTAACAGATCAATATGCAACGGCAGCTTTTAAGGGGCTTAAAATTGTAAATTTTGAATCCACAAAATTAGTAGCTAAAAAAGAACTTACATTTATAGTTTCCCATAGGTTTGGGAGTATTAAAAACGGTTTCGATAGTTTTTTTGGTCTCGACGATGCCGTTACACGATTAAATTTTGTTTATGGCCTTTTTGAGGGATTTAATATTAGTGTATCCCGAAGTTCTTTTCAGAAAATATATGAATCGGCAATAAAATATAATTTAATCAAACAGCAAGAAAATGGGTTTCCGCTTACCATTGTTGGTTACAATTCTGTTTTAATTAATACTGCTTTAGAGAAAGATAATTTGCCCAAGTTGGAATTTAAACATCGTTTGGGTTATACCACACAAGTATTGATTTCCAGAAAAGTGAATACAAACTTTTCAGTAGAACTGGCTCCAACTTATTTTCATGATAATTATGTAACTATAAATGAGCAGAACAATTCACAATTTGCAATTGGTTTTGGGGGGCGTTATAAATTAACTAAACGGTGGTCTTTAAACGTTGATTACGGCTTGCATTTAAACAGGGCAGTTGATTCCCCTTTTAAAAATCCATTGTCTATAGGAGTGGATCTTGAAACGGGAGGACATGTCTTTCAGATGCACTTTACCAATGCGCAACCAATGAATACCAATGGGTTTTTAGGACAGGCTTCTGGCGATTGGGCAGATGGAGATATTTATTTCGGCTTTAATTTGAGTAGGGTTTTTTAATTAAATAATTATGAAAAGGAATTTACTACCAATTGCATTTATAGGGATTGTTATATTTTTTAATAATTGCACCAATGCGAGTGAAGAAGATTTAATAGATGTTATTCCTATTTCTGAAAACATTGTGTACACTGAAGATGTAAAACCTATAATTGACAATAACTGCATTATCTGTCATTCAAATCCACCACAAAATGGTGCCCCAATGTCTTTACTTTCATATGAAAATGTAAAAGATGCTGTTGAAAACAGAAATTTGATACCCCGAATTTCCAGTGAAGATTTGTCTTTTGTAATGCCTTTTGGCGGTCCAAGATTACCCCAGAATTTAATTGATATCGTAATTCAATGGAATGAAGATGGATTAATTGAAGAATAATTTAAAATCAATCAAATGAAAAATATAGTATATATCGTATTCTTTTTGTCTGCATGTTCTTTTAGTCAGAATAAATATGTGACCAAAACAGGAACAATAAACTTTGAAGCTTCTGTACCTTCTTTTGAAGAAGTTGCCGCTAAAAATAATGCGGTAACTGTAATTATAAATACTGAAAATGCTGAGATTGCCGCACTAGTCTTTGTAAAAGCATTCCGATTTAAAAATGCATTAATGGAAGAGCATTTTAATGAAAATTACGCAGAATCATATACATATCCTAAAGCAACTTTTAAAGGAAATATTTTAAATTTTTCTCTTGAAAAACTTACAGGCAAAAACACTTTTTATATTGATGGAGAACTTACTTTTCACGGGGTTTCCAAACAGATAAAACAAATTCCTATAACTATTGAAAAAAATGGAGACCTTATCAAACTCACCGGAAACTTTAATGTTTTGGCTTCCGGCTTTAATATTAAAATCCCCAAAATTGTTAAAAATAAAATATCAGACGAGGTAGGAGTGAACTTTACTTTTGAGCTTCACCCGAAATAAGAAAGGTTTAAAATTCTGCATTTCCGGGAGTACGTGGATAAGGGATTACATCGCGTATATTACCCATACCTGTAACAAATTGAACCAAGCGTTCAAAACCAAGTCCAAAACCACTGTGAACTGCTGTTCCAAATTTTCGAAGTTCCAGATACCACCAAAGCTCTTTTTCATCGATACCCATAGTGGCCATCTTCTGCTTTAAAACCTCAAAACGCTCTTCCCGTTGCGATCCACCAACAATTTCACCAATTCCCGGAAATAAAACATCCATGGCTCTTACGGTTTTTTCATCTTCGTTCAAGCGCATATAAAATGCCTTGATGGTCGCCGGATAATCAAAAAGGATTACCGGACATTTAAAATGTTTTTCAACCAAAAAGCGTTCGTGCTCACTTTGTAAATCGGCACCCCATTCTTCAATTATATATTTAAATTTTTTCTTTTTATTGGGTTTTGAATTTTTTAAAATTTCAATCGCTTCCGTATAACTTACTCGTTTAAAATTATTGTCAAGAATAAAAGAAAGTTTTTCCCGCAAGCTCATTTCACTTCGTTCTGCTTCGGGTTTGCTTTTTTCCTCCTGAAGTAATCTATCTTCAAGAAATTCAAGATCATCTTTACAATTTTCGAGTGCATAACCAACAACATATTTTATAAAATCTTCTGCAAGATCCATATTTGCGTCCAAATCATTAAAAGCAACTTCCGGCTCAATCATCCAAAATTCCGCCAAATGGCGTGAAGTATTTGAGTTTTCAGCCCGAAATGTAGGGCCAAAAGTATATACTTTTCCAAGTCCCATTGCATAAGTTTCAGCTTCCAATTGCCCACTTACAGTAAGGTTGGTTTCTTTTCCGAAGAAATCTTCTTTATAATCTATATTTCCGCTATCATCAAGCGGTGGATTTTTTGGATCGAGTCCTGAAACCCGAAACATTTCACCAGCACCTTCTGCATCACTTCCAGTAATAATGGGCGTATGCATATAATTAAAACCATTTTCCTGAAAGTATTTATGTACGGCAAAAGCAAGTTTTGAACGCGTTCGCATAACAGCACTAAACGTATTTGTACGAACACGCAAATGGGCTTGCTCACGCAGCTTTTCCATAGTGTGTCGCTTGGGGGATAAAATAGTGAGTTTTACATCTTCAGGGTTGGCTTCTCCATGTATGGAGATCTTAGAAGCTTGTATCTCTACATTTTGACCTTGTCCTTGACTTTCAACTAAAGCTCCAGTTACTTCTATAGCAGCACCTACCGTAATTTTTTTAAGGATTTCTTCTTCAAAATTTTCAAAATCAACCACACATTGTATGTTTTTTATAGTGGAGCCATCATTTAAGGCGATAAACCGATTGCTTCGGAAAGATCTTACCCAACCTTTTACGGTTACGTCAATTAATGAAGGTTCACGTTGTAGTAATTCGTTGATTTCTGTATGCTGCATGATTCAATTTTTTGAAGGTGTAAAGATACTTTTAAATAAAATTCCATAAAAGAAAAATACCAAATTACAAAGTTGGGAAAAATGCGTTTTTTTCAGTGATAAAAATTACTTAATAAGTAAAAATTTAATTGAGAATATCGTCTTCCGTTTCATCGTCCTCTTCGTTGTCAGGAATTATTTTTAAGGACGGTTTTTTAAAGGTTTCCTTATTGGCAATATTTTTTTCTAACGATAATAAAAGTGAAGGAAGCAGTAATAAATTTGCCAGCATTGCAAATAAAAGGGTTGCAGAAACTAGCGCTCCCAAGGCTACAGTTCCTCCAAAACTTGAAATCGTAAATACTGAAAATCCAAAAAATAGCACTATGGAAGTATAGAACATACTTACTCCTGTTTCTTTTAATGCGGCATAAACAGATTTTTTAATTTTCCAATTATTGGCAATTAATTCTTGGCGATATTTTGCCAGAAAATGAATGGTATCATCTACCGAGATTCCAAAAGCTATACTAAAAACCAATATAGTTGAAGGCTTAATAGTTACTCCCAAAAATCCCATTAACCCCGCTGTAATAATTAAGGGGAGCAAGTTGGGGATTAGGGAGACTAAGATCATCCGCAAGCTACGGAACATCCAAGCCATAAATATGGCAATTAATAATATGGCTAAGGAAAGTGAAATTATAAGGTTATTTATAAGATATTTTGTTCCTTTTTGAAAAACCAGTGCTTTTCCAGTAATTGTAACATTATAGCGATCTGGCGGAAATATTTTAGTGACTTTAGCCCGAAGATCTTCTTCCATACGATCAAACCGTTCGGTTTTGGTATTTTTCATAAAGGTTGTAATACGTGCATATTGGCCAGTAGTATCTACATAACTTTTTAATAAATTGGTATTTCCTGCGCTATTTTTTGCTTGAGAAAGTATAAACGTTCGTTCCTGACTATTTGGTAATTGGTAATATTCAGGATTGTTGTTATAGTATGCTTGCTTTGAGTACTTCACCAATTCAACAACCGAAAGTGGTTTTGAAAACTCAGGCACTTCTTCTATATATTCTTGTAGTTCTTCCATGCGGTTAAGCGTGGCAAGTTTCATCACCCCTTTTTTACGCTTGGTGTCTACCAGTATTTCTATAGGCATAATGCCTTCATATTCTTTTTCAAAAAACTGAATGTCTTTAAAAAAAGGAGCTTTTTGGGGCATATCTTCAATAAGGCTTCCCGATATTTTTATGTTGAACATCCCAATAATGCTTGTACAGAGTAAAAGTATTGAAATAATATATATAGCAATTCGGTGTTCTTTTACCATTTCCCCCATCCAGTTTACAAAACTTTCTATCCACCGTTTATTAAGATGTTTTAGGTGTTTATCCTTAGGTATGGCCATAAAGCTGTAAACAATAGGGATAATGAACAGGCTAAGTAAAAAGATTGCAATAATATTAATAGAAGCTACAATACCAAATTCCTTTAAAAGTTGGCTATTGGTTAAGATAAACGTTGCAAAACCTGATGCCGTTGTAATATTGGTCATTAAGGTAGCATTACCTACTTTGGCAATCACCCTTTGCAAAGATTTGGCCTGATTTCCATGCCTTTTTATTTCCTGTTGGTACTTATTTATTAAAAAGATGCAATTAGGTATTCCTATAACGATAATAAGAGGGGGAATTAACGCTGTAAGTACCGTAATTTCATAATGCAAAAGGCCTAAAATACCAAATGCCCACATTACTCCAATAATTACAGTTACCATGGAAATAAGGGTTGCTCTAATCGATCTGAAAAAGAAGAAAAATATAAGTGATGTAACCAAAAGCGCGGCACCAATAAACAGTCCGATCTCATCAATTATATTTTGGGAATTCAGTGTTCGTATGTAGGGCATTCCCGAAACATGTACCTGAATGTCTGTTTCCTTTTCAAAGTTCTCAATAAGCGGAATAAGATCGTCTACTATAAAATCTTTTCGGGCAGCTGTGTTTACAATACTCTTTTTAAGATAAACAGCGGTACGAATTGATTTTTTATTGGGACTATACACCAATCCTTCATAAAAAGGAAGGTTGTTGTAAAGTTCGAATTCGTATTTATTTAATTTTTTTTGTGTGAGTACAGAATCATGAATAAAAGGAACCATTTTAAAACCAACGGTATCTTTGTTTTTTTCAAGTTTTTGAAGATCTCCAACAGATATTGTTAAGGCAACTTCGTCAAAATTTTTAAGTTTTTTTGAAAGATTTGTCCAGGCATTAAACTTTGCAGGGGTAAAGAGGGTAGAATCTTTAATCCCCATAATAATGAGGTTTCCTTCTTCACCAAATTTTTCTAAGAAAGTATCGTATTCAATATTGGTTGGGTGGTCATCCGGAAGTAAATTGGCTTCAGTATACGTAAAGCGCATGTTTTTCCACTGCAGAGCCATAAATATTGTAATTACAGCAATTACAATAAGTATGAATATGCGGTTTCGTAAAATAAACCGTGCAACGGCACTCCAAAAACCTATACTAAAAAGTTTGTTCACAACAATAAATTATAAAACCGCAAAGGTATGAATTCCTTTGAAGGCGGGAATATTTATTACGATATTACTACTTTAAAAATTATAGGATACGTATTCCTTTTTGATATTATAAAATGAGAGAATTATAATTTTAAATAAAAAGTAAATTTAAACGATATATTATTTTCAATATCAGGGAGGTGATAATATCCATATCGGTAAGCAAAACTTAACCCAAAACCAAATAGGATTTTATTAAGCTCAAATCCGGTTTCCGAATACAATTGATCCAAGGTGTTGAAAGTAACATTTAAATGGCGGTTGGTATTATTCATGTCACCTAGGGCATGTCTTGTAATCAAAACGAGTTCGGGTTTTAAATGCTCTGAAATATAAAATCTACGCAAACTATGCTTGATTTGAAGCGTTGTTATTTTATCGGAAAAAAACTCTCCAAAATACATGGTCTCAAAACTTTGCACCCCCGCAACAGAGAATCTTTGTAAGATCTCATCTTTTGTTGGGTTGTTTGGATATGCGTGAAATAAATGTGTTAGCGGAACATCACCAGTAGTCAAAGCACCTTCTAATAAGATATTTGTTGAGGAAAGATCTGTCCGTTTTATATAATAATCTAATTTTAGTCCGAATTTAGTATAAGAAAAATCACTTCCAGCCACCCCTTTAAACCCTTGGGTTATCTGTGCACTTATTTTTGGGAAACCATCAAAATATTCAACCGTGCCATCTTCATTAGTGAAAAAATTTGTTTTCGGACTTACACGTACCGAAAGGATTGCCTCGGCAAGTTGATAGTCATGATATACATTTCCATCGTTTAAAAAGGAATAATCTTGTATATTATTGATATCACTGTGTGCCACACGAAATTCTGAGAGAATTTTTGGGGTAAGCTCACTTTGCACATTGGCATGCCATTTTTTGTATTTATAAAATTGGGTAATATTTACTAACCTTGGTTCAAAAACCGAATATACACGTGCATCAGTAAGGTAATCATAGGCTCCTACTTCACGGATATCATCCGTATAATACATGTTTATCCATGTTTTGGTTGGTTTATTTACCTGTACACTTGCGCCCAGACTATATTTTAGGGATGCGTCTTTAAACCCATATGCGAAATATCCCCCGAAGCGATATTTTTTAAAAAGTTTTTCATTGGTAAGGCCACCAAATCCCAAGCGGAAACCTTCATAATTGTTGTATTTAATAAGTGTTTTAAGGTCAATATCAAAAAAACCAACAGGGTAGTATCCTGTAGAGAGAGGATGTTCTTTTTTGTCTTTATTGGTTGAAATGGAATCCTTTTTTGTTTCTATGGCAGGTTGCTGGGCATACGCAGTGAGGGTAATAATAAAAAAAGAAAAAAAGATTAATATTTTAAGCATAGAGTATTAAAGGAAAGATTTTTAATGGTTTAAATTTAAAAATAAAGCGGCATAATAGCCGCTTTATTGTATATAGTTTAACGAAAAACACCATTATACGGTCATGATTTCTTTTTCTTTTTTAGAAAAGATTTCATCAATTTTTTTAATATGATTGTCGGTCATTTGTTGTACTTCAACTTCCAGACCTTTTTTCATATCCTCAGAAATGTCAAGTTCTTTAAGTTCGTTATTGGCATTTTTTCGGTCATTTCGAACACCAATTTTGGCTTCTTCGGCTTCGGCTTTTGCTTGTTTGGAAAGATCTATCCTTCTTTCTTCTGTTAATGGCGGGACATTTATAATAACACTTTCACCATTATTCATTGGGTTAAAACCGATATTAGCATTGTGAATACCTCTTTCAATTTCGGGAATGATATTTTTTTCCCAAGGTTGTATGGTAATGGTCATGCCATCTGGGGTGCTAATATTTGCTACTTGGCTAAGGGGGGTCTGACTTCCATAATAATCTACCATTACGCTACCAACCATAGAAGGGCTTGCTTTTCCGGCCCTAATATTTACTAATTGTTTTTCTAGATGACGTAAGGCTTTTCCCATGGCTTCACGGGTACTATCTAAAATAAAACTTATTTCTTCTTCCATTTTAATTATTTGTAAAAAATTAAGCTAACTATAAATTTACTTTTGTTCCAATATTTTCTCCTGAAATTACTTTTGAAAGGTTTCCTTTTACATTCATATCAAAAACAATAATAGGCAATTCGTTTTCCTGACTTAAGGTAAATGCTGTGGTATCCATTACTTTAAGACCTTTTTTAAGTACATCTTCAAAACTTATAAAGTCGAATTTTGTGGCTTTTTTATCAACTTCAGGATCACTGGAGTAAATTCCGTCTACTCTTGTTCCTTTTAAAATTACATCGGCATGGATTTCAATAGCACGTAAAACTGCTGCTGAATCTGTTGTAAAATAGGGATTTCCGGTTCCTCCTCCAAAAATAACTACGCGCCCTTTTTCAAGGTGCCTAATTGCTTTCCTTCGTATAAACGGTTCAGCAACTTCATTTATTTTAATTGCACTTTGCAATCTCGTTGGTATTCCTTCATCTTCTAGGGCACTTTGTAATGCAAGGCCATTTATAACAGTGGCCAACATCCCCATGTGGTCGCCTTGTACGCGATCCATACCACGGCTTGCCCCGGCAACTCCGCGAAAGATATTTCCACCACCAATTACAATGGCAACTTCTACACCTTTATTGGTTACTTTTTTTATTTCTTCGGCGTATTCTTTTAATCGTTCGGGGTCAATTCCGTATTGGCGTTTGCCCATTAAAGCTTCGCCTGAAAGTTTAAGTAATATTCTTTTGTAGTGCATAGTGGTTTTTTACTGAAGCAAAAATAAAGAAAAATAATGGATGAATGTATTGAAAATAAAAAACCGCCTTCAGAATTATCTGAAGGCGGTTTTTAAAAGAATGTTATAAAATTATACTAAAGAAACTCTTTTAAATCCAACAACCTCTACATCGCCATATGTTTTTACATATTCACCAACGTTTTTTTTGTCGTCTTTAATAAAATTTTGGTCAAGTAATGCTTTTTCATGATCCATGCTTGTATTGTCTGCAATAAAGCGTTCAATTTTACCAGGTAAAATTCTATCCCAAATTTGTTCTGGTTTTCCTTCAGCTTTTAATTCTGCTTTTGCATCTTCTTCAGCTTTGGCAAGTACCTCATCGGTTAATTGTGATCTTGAAATAAATTGAGGAACATTTTTAAGTGTTTTTCCCAATCTACCCAATTCAATATTGTCTTTTTCAATTACAGCAATTCTAGCTTCAGTTTCTGAAGCTACAAATTCTGGATCAAAATCTTTGTAAGATAGTGTAGTGGCTCCCATAGAAGCTACTTGCATTGATACATCTTTTGCCAATTCATCAGCATTGTCAACTTTTTTAGAAAGTCCTGTTAAAGCACCGATCTTATTTCCGTGAATATATGAACCTACAAATGGAGCTTCAAGAATTTCAAAACCACCTATTTCTATTTTTTCACCAATTACACCAGTTTGTTCGATAAGTTTTTCTTCAACGGTCATGCCATCAAAGCTGGCAGCTAAAAGTTCGTCTTTTGAGGTTGTGTTTAAAGCAATTTCGGCCATTTTATTTGCCATTTCCACAAAAGAATCATTTTTAGAAACAAAATCTGTTTCACAATTCAATGAAACAATAACTCCTTTGTTTTCTTCTGAATTTACTTTTGCAATTACAGCACCTTCACTTGAATCACGGTCTGCTCTTTTTTCAGCAATTTTTTGTCCTTTTTTTCTAAGGATAGCAATTGCTTCATCCATATTTCCTTCTGCTTCAACCAATGCATTTTTGCAATCCATCATTCCTGCTCCGGTTTTCTGTCTTAAGTTATTTACTTCTGCAGCTGTTATTTTTGCCATTATAGTAACTTTTTTAAATGTATGAGTAAAAAAAAGTCGCTTAATTAATTTTCAGATGAAAAGAACCAAACGACTTTTATATTTTTAATAATCTATTTTTATTCTTCTTCTTTTGTTGCTTCTAAAGTTTCTTTTTTAGACTCAAGCTTTGCAGGTTTTTTTGCTTCCTTCATTGCTTTTTTGTCTTCTTTATCTTTAGAAGGTACTTCTACATCAGCATCAGCTTTTTCTTTTTTAGCTTTTGGCTTATCACCGTCTTTTGCTGGCTTAGCTTTTTTTGCTTTTGGAGTCTCATCACTATCATCTTCTTTGCCTGATTTTCTTTCAGAAAGACCTTCGATAATAGCCTCAGAAACTGCTGTCATAATTTTATCGATAGATTTTGAAGCATCGTCATTTGATGGGATCACATAATCAATAACACGTGGGTCACTGTTGGTATCCACCATTGCAAAAATTGGAATGTTTAATTTTATTGCTTCAGCAACTGCAATGTGTTCACGGGTCGTATCGACCACAAATAAAGCTGCCGGAAGGCGACTCATTTCGCTAATAGAACCTAAGTTTTTTTCTAGTTTTGCACGTAGACGATCTACTTGTAAACGTTCTTTTTTAGACAAAGTCAAAAAAGTCCCGTCTTGTTTCATACGATCAATAGAGGACATTTTTTTAACCGCTTTTCTAATGGTTACAAAATTGGTAAGCATTCCGCCAGGCCATCTTTCAGTAATGTAGGGCATGTTGGCATTCTTTGCTTTTTCTGCAACGATGTCTTTTGCTTGTTTTTTGGTAGCTACAAAGAGAACTTTACGTCCACTAGCTGCAATTTTTTTAAGGGCTTCATTAGCTTCCTCAATTTTAGCAGCGGTTTTGTATAGATTGATAATGTGGATTCCGTTACGCTCCATGTAAATGTAAGGAGCCATGTTTGGATTCCATTTTCTGGTCAAGTGACCAAAATGTACACCTGCGTCAAGTAATTCTTTGACTTCTGTGTTTGTTTTGTTTGCCATTTTTGTTTTAGTTTACGTTCTGTGAAAGGATAGCAACCTTTTCGCAAGCGAATATGGTTTAGATGCTAAACTAACTCCGCCAAAGACGGATAACAGCTTTTTTTAATTAATAATGAATATGAACTTGTCAACCATAATTGGATATCCCAAAAGGGATACCCAATAAAGTTGAATATTTTATTATCGTTTTGAGAATTGGAATTTCTTACGCGCTTTTTTCTGTCCGAATTTTTTACGCTCAACCATTCTAGGGTCTCTTGTCAATAAACCTTCTGGTTTCAAAACCAATCTGTGTTCTGCATTTACTTCGCACATTGCACGAGATAAAGCCAAACGAATTGCTTCTGCTTGTCCTGTAATACCACCTCCAAAAACATTTACTTTAATATCGTACGTTGTTTCGTTGTCGGTTAAGGCAAGAGGTTGTTTTACTTTATACTGTAATGTAGCAGTAGGGAAATAATTTTCAAACTCACGTTTGTTTATGGTAATGTTCCCTTTTCCTTCAGAAAGGTATACACGGGCAACAGCGGTTTTTCTTCTTCCTATTTTGTGAATAACTTCCATTACTTGGTTTCGTTAAGGTTAATGGTTCTTGGTTTTTGTGCTTCCTGACCGTGGTCTGTTCCCACATAAACTTTTAAATTTCTGAATAATTCAGCTCCTAATTTATTTTTAGGCAACATTCCTTTTACAGCTTTTTCAATAAGCCTAGTAGGATCTTTGCTGAATAATTCGTTAGCAGTCAAACTTTTTTGACCACCCGGATAGCCTGTGTGACGTATATACGTCTTTGCATCCCATTTTTTTCCTGACAAGTTGATTTTTTCTGCGCTTGTTACAATTACATTGTCTCCGCAATCAACATGGGGGGTAAAATTAGGCTTGTGCTTACCTCGAAGTAATTTTGCTACTTCACTGGCAAATCGTCCTAATGTTTGCCCTTCAGCGTCTAAATGCAACCATTCTTTTGTTACTGTTGCTTTGTTAGCTGATACTGTTTTATAACTTAGTGTATCCACTTTTATTAATTTTTTCTACTCTGTCTTCACCTACACAGTAGTATTAAACATTCCTTCTTTTGGATAAATCGGGGTGCAAATGTAATATTATTTATTTGAATTACAAGGTCTCCAACTTTTATTTTTACTTAAAAATAAGCTTATTTATTATTTATAAAAGCTTGACGTTATTTAGATGTTTTCATACAGATTTCTAAACTCTTAACTATAGTAAAGTTTTATTATGCCAACCCATATAATTTGCGTTGTTTTGCGCTTCAAAATTTAAAAAATAAATTGAAATAAAAAAATTATTTAGTTTGCTGGCAATTGCCTTAGTCTTTGCTGCGTGTTCATCTGATGATGACTCAAATGACACAACCGCAAATTTAGAAGGTACTTGGAAGTTAACAGCTTTTAATACTGAAAATGCTTACGATTTAAACGAAGATGGTACTACTTCCACAAGTGTAATGGATGAAACAAGTTGTTATCAAAATGAAACAATTACTTTTAATGCCGATGGAACTGGAACTGCTCAGGTTACCGAGAATATTACTCTTGTTTATACAAAACAATAATTAAAAACTATTTTGTTTTAAAAAGCCGAAAGAAATTTTCTTATGAAAAATAAAAAAAATGCATACACCAAAAAATTCAGTTGTAGGCCCTTAAATAACTGATAAATAAAGCTATAATAATTCTTAGTTCAGGATTTATTCTATCGTTAAAATCAAATCATCCTTCATTACCATTGTGCCGGGTTTTAGGGATATAGATTTTATTTTACCAAATTTGTTCGCGGTAATTGTACTTTCCATTTTCATGGCCTCAATAATAAAGAGGTGATCGTTCTTTTTTATTTCCTGACCCTTTTTCACTAAAATTTTGTACAAACTTCCCTGTAGTGGTGCACCGTATTGAGCGGTGTCCTGAGAATCTATCTTTTCGTGGATCTCTTTTTCTACCTTTATAGACTTGTCTTTTATTTCCACAAAACGATTTTCACCATTTACTGAAAAGAAAACTATACGCACACCATCCTCATTTGGAATTCCTATGGAAAGCAATTTTACAATGATTGATTTTCCAGGCTCCAATTCAATAATGGTTTCTTCCTGAAGTTTCATTCCATAGAAGAAATTTTGGGTAGCGAGAATGGCGACATTTCCATATAACTTATATTTTTCGTGTGCATCTTCAAAAACTCGTGGATATAAACTATAAGAAAGAAAATCTTCAAATTCTATAGGTCTTGTAAACCCTTGCTGAAATTTTTTACTGAAAACTCTGAATTCCGTATCAAAATCTATGGGTTCCAAATGTGCGTTTGGCCTATCAGTATATGCTTTATTGTTTTTTAGGATTATTTTTTGAAGTTCCTTCGGAAAACCACCCAAGGGTTGGCCCAAGTCACCTTTAAAGAAATTGATAACAGATTCGGGAAAGGAAATATCCTGTCCGCGCTCCATAACATCCTCTGGGTACAAATTATTCGTTACCATAAAAATGGCCATATCGCCCACCACTTTGGAACTTGGAGTTACTTTTACCAAATTCCCAAACATTTCGTTTACCCTTGCATACATTTTTTTCACTTCATCAAAACGGTCTCCCAAACCTAGGGCTTCAGCTTGTGGACGTAAATTTGAATACTGTCCGCCTGGAATTTCGTGTTGATACACTTCAGCGGTTCCAGCTTTTAAGCCAGATTCAAAGGGATAGTACATTTCGCGTACATCTTCCCAGTAATTTGAAAATTCATTTAGCTTATTAATATCGAATTTATTTTCGCGGTCTTGATTGCGCATCATTTCTACAATCGAATTGAAATTGGGCTGCGAAGTAAGCCCCGATAATCCACCCAAAGCTACATCCACAACATCTACGCCCGCCTCAATTGCCTTTAAGTAAGTCGCGGATTGTATGGAAGAAGTGTCATGAGTATGCAAATGCAACGGGATATTCACAGTGTCCTTTAAAGCTAAAACCAACTCTGTAGCAGCGTAAGGCTTTAACAATCCGGCCATATCTTTAATAGCAATCATATGAGCACCTGCATTTTCAAGGTCTTTTGCAAGCTGGGTATAATATTTTAAGGTGTATTTGGTTTCCTTAGGGTCTAGAATATCACCCGTGTAGCTTATGGCTGCTTCGGCAATTCCTCCAGTTTTGTTTCGAACATAATTAATGCTCGGTTCCATGGCTTTTACCCAGTTTAATGAATCGAATATCCTAAAAATATCTATTCCATTTTCCCAAGAGGTTTCGATAAATTTTTCAATTAAATTATCGGGATACGCTTTATAGCCAACGCCATTGGAACCGCGAAGCAACATTTGGAAGAGTATGTTCGGCATCAATTTTCGAAGTTCGCGTAAACGTGTCCATGGGCTTTCATTTAAAAAACGAAGACAAACATCAAAAGTAGCACCGCCCCACATTTCAATACTAAAAGTGTTGGGATGGTTTTTGGCAAAACTTTCTGCCACTTTAAGCATATCGTGGGTTCGCATCCTAGTTGCAAATAAGGATTGGTGGGCATCACGGATCGTGGTATCTGTATAATGTATTTTTTTTTCAGCTTTCAACCAGGCACAGAATTTTTCTGGCCCCATTTCTGTGAGCATATCTTTCGTGCCTTTTGGAAAGTTTTCCATTGGCTCAACCTTTGGAATTTTTGGGGTTCTGAAAATTCTATTTTTATCGAATGTCTTTACATCGGGGTTTCCGTTTACAATTACTTCGCCTAAGTAATTCACAATTTTTGAAGTTCGGTCTTGCGAAAGTTTAATTTCAAACAATGCAGGCGTATTGCCAATAAAGTTGACGTTAGCTTTACCTTCTTTAAATGTTTCGTGCTGAATTACATTTTGAAGAAAATGGATATTGGTCTTTACCCCCCGTATGCGGAATTCTTTTAAAGCGCGAACCATCTTACGAACGGCTCCGTCCAAAGTCCTTCCATGTGCCGATACTTTTACGAGCATCGAATCGAAAAACGGACTTACGCTGTAGGACTGGTAAATACTCCCTGCATCCAAACGTATGCCCATACCCGCAGCACTTCTGTAGGTAGTGATTGTACCGTAATCTGGCGTAAAATTATTTGCGGGATCTTCGGTGGTCAATCGGCATTGAAGTGCAAAACCATAAGTGGCGAGTGATTCCTGGCCATAAATTTTTATCTGTTGGTCCGAAAGTTTATATCCCCCGGCAATAAAAATTTGAGTCTTTATTAGGTCTATTCCCGTTACCATTTCGGTTACGGTGTGTTCCACCTGAATTCTGGGGTTTACTTCAATAAAATAAACGTTGTCTTTCTGATCAACTAAAAATTCTACTGTACCTACATTGTTATAGCTTACTTCTTCAGCAATGTTGATGGCATATTTGTAAAGTGATTGTTTTACATTTTCTGAAACATTAAAGGAAGGTGCAATTTCCACTACTTTTTGGTGCCTTCTCTGTACAGAGCAGTCGCGCTCAAAAAGATGGCGGATGTTTCCATGGTTGTCCGCTACAATCTGAACCTCCAAGTGTTTTGGATTTTCAACATATTTTTCGAGGAACATCGTGTCATCCCCAAAAGCATTTAAAGACTCGCTTTTTGCAGACTCAAAATTGTTTTTTAAATCTTCATCTGTCCTAATTATTCGCATTCCTCTTCCGCCACCACCAGAGGCAGCTTTGAGCATTAAAGGATAGCCAATGGCAGCGGCTTCCGAAAGTGCAACTTTTAAAGAAGAAAGTTTTTTAGTGTTACTTTTTATAATGGGAACGTTACATTTTTGGGCAATCTTTTTTGCACTAATTTTATCGCCCAGGGCATCCATAACTTTTGGGTCTGGACCAATAAAAATGATTCCGTTTTTGGCACATTTACGGGCAAATTCAGAATTTTCAGATAAAAACCCGTATCCGGGATGGATGGCATCCACATTTTTAGATTTGGCCAATGCAATGATAGCATCGCCATCGAGATACGGTTTTAAAGGTTGATCGTTTTCGCCTATTTGGTAAGATTCATCTGCCTTATAGCGGTGCTGTGAATAGCGGTCTTCATAAGTAAAAATGGCAACCGTTTTTAAATTTATTTCTGTACAGGCACGCAAAACCCTAATAGCAATTTCACTGCGATTGGCGACCAACACTTTTTTAATTTCCATGGAGAAAACTTTTAATTTTTAGAATATACAAAATATAACCCGTCTGGATAAAGATAGAAAATACTATGCGCGCATAATAAATGTACGTAGGTTATTTATCAACATTTTATCTTTCAGAAATTATGTATGGGTTTTCACTTTTATAATTTCTTATAATAAAATCCAATGCACTTTTTAAAATTTCGCCCATATTCTTGGATTTTTTGAAATTTACGTCTCCCGTCAAGTTGAATAAATCTATTTTTAATTCCTTAATTTTTTTGGTTGTTGAAATATGGTCTTCAAGCATGCAATCCATAAGTTCTTTAAGACGATGTTTTTCGCTAGTGGCTCGCTTTGCCAATAGCGAACGTTCTTCGTTTTTGTATTGTTCTATTGAAGCTTCCTGTAGTAATTCGGAAGTCATTTTTACAAGTTTGTTGTTTTCTTTTAGAAATTGGGGAAGGTAAACCTTTGTATTGCCTTCATAACTTTGCTGGTCAAAATCTATGGCGCGTATTCTATATTGAATACGATCAAAATCGTGGGTCAACACCATTACATAATTGTAGGAGCGCATATCGCCCAAGAGGCGGACAAAACAGCGTTCGTTGAATTTCACGAACTCTTTTGCGATTTCCTTTTTGTCTCTATCAGAACATTTGTCGAGATTGTTTTCAATAAAATCATCACCGGGAATTCCTGAAATATGTTCCTCTATCAAGGTATTTCCGTGCACCAAAAAGTTGATGTGATTTGGGGAGAGCATATGTTCCAATTCTAGGCCATATATTCGGGATGCATCAGCTTTTTTTATGTAGAGAAAAATATAGTTGTCGTTCAGTATGTTTCGCACTTTTACGCGGAAGGGTTTTGAGTTTCCGAAAGTGCAAAAATCGATACTGTCAATATTTATATAGGGCAGCAGCGTGTCGCTTCCGTCGGAATGAAGGATGGAGTACATCCGTTTTAGGCTGAAATTAATTTCCTCTGTTTCAAATTCGGAATAATAGACACTTACCCAAAGAGTATCGTTCCCGTTTTTGTCATAAATATACACTGAGCCCTGAAAGCGCAGCAAATCGTCATAATAAATAGGAATTTTTATGTTACGTCCATGACGGGTAAGATATTTTGAAAGGGCATCAGTAATTGGGTATGCGGGTTTCTTCTTTGAAATCAGTTTGCTCATCTCTTCAGTAAATATTTATTAAAGATATGGATTCTATGCTTGCTTTATTATTTTAGGAATTTCTTCAAAAGCTTGTAACTAATTTTGGAGTTTGTTCAAAAATAATTATCGTTTGTCCGAAGGAAACTATCGTTTTACAGAAGTATGTTTTCGGTTACTTTTCAAGAAAATCAATGCGCCTCCAACCAATTTTCTCCAATTCCAATTTCAACATCTAAAGGAACGATAAGTTTATAGGCGTTCTCCATTTCAGATTTTATCATGGTTTTCATAGCTTCCAGTTCGGGCTTGTAAACATCAAAGACCAATTCATCATGCACCTGCAATAACATTTTACTTTTAAAATTACCTTCCCCCAATTTTTTGTGGATATGGATCATTGCAATTTTTATAATATCTGCGGCACTTCCTTGTATGGGTGCATTTACGGCGTTACGTTCGGCAGCGTTTCTAACAACAGCATTGCTTCCGTTGATTCCATTAAGATATCTTCTTCTTCCCAAAACAGTTTGTACGTACCCATTATCACGAGCAAAATCTACCAATTCACTCATATAATTACGAAGTTTTGGGTAGGTCTTATAATAGGTATCTATGAGTTCTTTCGATTCGCTTCGGGAAAGATCGGTTTGGTTGCTCAATCCAAAAGCTGAAACTCCATAAATAATTCCAAAGTTTACCGTTTTTGCATTACTTCGTTGTTCTCGGGTAACTTCTTCAATAGGAACATTAAAAACCCTTGCTGCAGTAGAAGCGTGAATGTCTTCACCGTTTTTAAAAGCTTCAATCATCGTGTCTTCTTCGCTTAGCGCAGCGATGATACGCAATTCTATCTGACTGTAATCTGCAGCTAATAAAATATAATCTTTGTTCTTAGGAATAAATGCCTTCCGCACTTCTCGTCCTCGTTCGGTCCTTATTGGAATATTTTGAAGGTTGGGGTTATTGCTGCTCAATCTTCCGGTTGCGGCCACCGTTTGCATATAATCTGTATGAACGCGGTTGGTGGAAGGCTCCACTTGTTCAGGTAACGCATCTACGTAAGTGCTTTTCAATTTTGCCAAACCACGGTATTCTAGCACATCGCGAATTATTTTATGATCTTTCGCCAAATAGGAAAGTACATCTTCGGCAGTAGAATATTGACCGGTTTTTGTTTTCTTGGGTTTTTCAACCAGTTTTAATTTTTCAAAAAGAATATCTCCTAATTGTTTTGGGGAAGCAATATTAAACTCTTCACCTGCTTCCGTATAAATTTCTTGTTCTAAGTTTAAAATGTCGGCGTCTAATTTTGAAGATAAGCTGTGTAGGAAATCTTCATCCAGATTAATACCTTCCAATTCCATATCAGCCAATACACGTAATAACGGAATTTCAATTTCATCAAATAATTTTTGGGTATTAGCTTCACCCAGTTCATTCTGAAAATGTTCTTTTAGCTGAAGCGTTATATCGGCATCTTCAACAGCATATTCGGTTTGCTTTTCTAACGGAACATCCCGCATATTTAACTGATTCTTCCCTTTTTTCCCAATGAGTTCTGTAATGGAAACTGGTGTGTAATTCAAATATGTTTCTGCCAAAACGTCCATATTATGGCGCATATCGGGATTTATAAGATAATGTGCCAGCATGGTGTCAAACAACTTTCCCTGTACGGAAACATTGTATTTTGCAAGTACTTTAATGTCGTATTTTAAATTCTGCCCTATTTTTTCAATATGTTCCGCTTCAAAAAACGGACGCAGGGTTTCAATCAATTCCTGAGCTTCGTCCTTATTTTCAGGAAAAGGGACATAAAATCCTTTTCCAACTTCCCAAGAAAAAGCAATTCCAACCAATTCTGCTGTCAACGGATTTAATCCTGTAGTTTCCGTATCAAAGCAAACGCTGGTTTGTTTTAATAAATTTTGAAGGAACAATTTGGTGCCCATTCCCGGTTGTACGGTTTGGTAAAAATGTTCTGTATTTTCGATAGTATTTCGCGAATTGAACGATTTAATTTCTTCGGAAGCTTCCCCATCTCCACCAAAAAGAGAAAATTGTCCTGTTCCTGCAGGCCCCTTCTGCCCTGCGGGCATCTTCCCCGAAGGGGATGAAATTTCACTTTTTGAAGTAGATTTATTTGTAAGTCCTCCACCCACATTATCATCGCCACCTGAAAACAATTTCAGAAATTGGTCTTTTAATCTTCTAAATTCAAGTTCTTCAAAAATTTCCTGCACTTTTTCAGCATCGGGCATCGACATTTCAAAATCCTTTTCATGAAATTTTACATCACAATCTATAAAAATGGTTGCCAGTTTTCTTGAAAGACGTCCTAGCTCTGCATTTTCAATTACCTTTTCCTTCATTTTGCCTTTCAGCTTATCGGTGTTTGCGAGCAAACCTTCCATAGTGCCAAATTCGGCCAGAAATTTTTTCGCAGTTTTTTCTCCCACGCCAGGTAATCCCGGAATGTTATCACTCGCATCGCCCATCATTCCCAAGTAATCAATAACTTGATCGGGCCGTTCCACACCAAAGCGCTTTTGCACCTCGGGAATTCCCCATATTTCAATGGCATTTCCCATTCGTGCGGGACGGTACATAAATATATTTTCTGAAACCAGTTGCGCAAAATCCTTATCGGGTGTCACCATAAATACCTGATAGTTTTCCTTTTCAGCTTGCTTTGCCAAAGTCCCTATAATATCATCAGCTTCCATTCCTGAAATTTCAATACAGGGAATATGCATCGCTTTTATAAGGTTTTGTATAATAGGGATGGATTGCTTTATAACATCGGGCGTAGCATCTCGGTTTCCCTTATAATCAGGAAAAAGTTCGGTACGTTCTGCACTTCCGTCCTTATCAAAACAAACTGCGAGATGATCGGGTTTTTCACGACGGATTACATCGAAAAGGGAATTCATAAACCCCATAACGGCTGAAGTGTCTTGCCCTTTGGAATTAATTCGAGGGTTTTTTATTAGTGCATAATACCCGCGAAAAATAAGTGCGTAGGCATCAAGGAGAAAAAGTCTTTTTTGGTCTGACATTTTTGAATTTTATTGAAGATGATAAAACTACAAAACTTCTCCCTTGAACCGAAATTTATTGAATTGCAATTTGTAATTTTCCGAAGTAAAAAAAATAAGATGAAAAACTTTTCAATTGCAATTCACGGTGGCGCGGGTACTCTTTTAAAAGGGCAAATGACTTCAGAAAAAGAAGCTGCATATAAACAAGCTTTAGAAACGGCTTTGGATGCAGGATATAAAGTTTTGGAAAATGGAGGAAGTGCTACTGATGCAGTTGAAACTTCTGTAAAAATTTTGGAAGATTCTCCATTGTTCAATGCAGGAAAAGGAAGTGTTTTTACTGCGGAAGGAACTCATGAAATGGACGCGGCAATTATGGAGGGAAAAGAATTAAAGGCAGGAGCAGTTTCTTTGATCACCGGAATTAAAAACCCGGTAACCTTAGCCAGGGATGTGATGGAAAAAAGCGAACATGTTTTTTTGGCGGGTGAAGGAGCGATGCAATTTGCCAAAAGCAATGGATATAAAATTGAAGAACCAGCTTATTTTTACGACGAGTTTCGTTATCAACAATGGCAGGAAATAAAAGATAGTGATAGTTTTCAGTTGGATCATTCCGTGAAAAAAGATTCAAAATTTGGTACCGTTGGTGCTGTAGCTTTCGATAAAAATGGAAATATTGCCGCGGCAACTTCAACAGGTGGTATGACCAATAAAAAATGGGGCCGTGTTGGGGACAGCCCAATGATAGGGGCCGGAAATTATGCCAATAATAAAACCTGTGCGGTAAGTTGCACGGGAAGTGGTGAGTTTTTTATCCGTGGTGTGGTAGCATACGATGTTTCCTGTTTAATGGAATATAAGGGAATGACTTTACAAGAAGCAACTTACGAAGTAATTAATAAACGGATTTTGGAAATTGGTGGCGATGGTGGTTTGATTGCCGTAGATGCTAAAGGAAATATTGCAATGCCTTTTAATACCGAAGGCATGTACCGTGCAAATCGCTCTTCCGAGGGGGAAAAAATAATTGCAATTTATAAAGATTGATCATCCATCATTTCTAAATGGATGGGTGAAATTATTATTTTTTTCTTTTTAATATTCAGTTGATCGCCATTGGCAAGAATATGTGTTTTAAGGTTTGTTAAAGACATTGGAGTGCCTTCTTCCACTACAGCTTGATTGTTGTGTTTCAATTTTCGTGGATCAAATAATATTACCATTCCCGAACCAATTACTTCAGCTTCATTGCGATTTTTAATTACGAGTCCGGTATCTTCAGCAAGACCAATTCCTATTAATTTTGGGAAACGTGCAACGGCTTCTGCCAAACGTCCAAAACGGCCACGACGAATAAAATGTGAGTCGATAATTAGGTTTGAAATAAATCCCATTCCTTGGTTCATGCCCACAGCTCCTTTAATAAAAGCCTCTTTTCCACTTCCGCCAGTGATCATTTCTTTAGACATACACATGGCTCCCGCACTTGTTCCAGCAATAACAAAGTCTTCATTTTTATAACGCTCCATTAAAATAGTATGAAGTGAAGTACCACCAATTTTACGAGTGATATTGGATTGGTTACCGCCGGAAAACATAACACAATCTGCTTTTTTTATTAGATCGATGTTTTTGGGATCTTCAGACTGTTCCCTTTCGCGTATATCCAGCACTGTCACATTAGTACACCCCAATTTTCTAAAAGCTTTTATATAATTTTCACCAACTTCAATAGGAATACTGGAAGCGGTTGGGATTACAACAATGTTGGCATCTTTACCACCACTTTCTTTTACTACTCTCGCCAAGATACCTTCCTGAATATATTCCAGGGTGTAATTTTCACTGGTTTCAATTCCTTTATCTTCATTTCCACCAATAGGGATCAATGTACCTTTTACTATCATTCTGTTTTTGTTATAATGACGCCAAAAATACAGGTTTTGTTCTGAAAAAATCCTAAATTTAGCAAATTAGATATTCCGAAAACAAAAATCATCCTTTATGAAAATACGTGAGATTAATGCCATGCGCGGGCCAAACTATTGGTCGGTTCGCCGTCATAAATTAATTGTAATGGTTCTTGACCTAGAAGAAATGGAAGAATTACCTTCCAATAAAGTTCCTGGTTTTAATGAAAGACTAAAGGCAATGTTCCCTACTATGTATTCACATAGATGTTCGGTAGGTACTGAAGGTGGTTTTTTTGAACGGGTTGATGAAGGAACTTGGATGGGTCATATAATAGAGCATATCGCTTTAGAGATACAAACATTGGCTGGAATGGACACCGGGTTTGGCAGAACGCGTGATTATGGTGAAAAAGGGGTTTACAATGTTGTGTTTTCTTATATGGAAGAAAATGTAGGCCGTCATGCAGCGGAAGCTTCAGTGCGAATTTGCGAAGCCCTTATTGCTGATAAAACCTATGATCTTGAAAACGATATTCAAAAAATGCGTGAACTACGGGAAGCAGAACGATTGGGTTCTAGTACCGGTTCTATTGTTGAAGAAGCCGAAAGCCGTGGTATACCGTGGATTCGCTTAAACCGATACTCTCTATGTCAATTAGGGTATGGGGCAAATCAAAAGCGTATTCAAGCAACTGTAACAAGCGAAACAAGCAGTATAGGTGTAGAATTGGCGTGTGATAAAGAAGACACTAAATTTTTATTAGAACAAGCCGAGGTTGAAGTACCTCGCGGAGATATTATTTCAAAAGAAAGCAGTCTTGAAGAAGCCTGTCGTTATGTAGGTTTTCCTTTAGTAATTAAACCCATAGACGGTAATCATGGCCGTGGAATTACAGTAAATATAAAAAGCTATGAAACTGCCTTTGAAGCATTCCATGCGGCAAAAGCAATTTCCAATAAGGTAATTATTGAAAAATATATTACCGGTGAAGATTATCGTTTGCTTGTTATTAATAATATTCTTGTAGCTGCGGCAAAAAGAACTCCGGCCCATGTGGTCGGTGATGGAAAATCTACCGTTAAAGAGCTGGTCGACAAAGTAAATGCTGATCCTAGACGTGGTTATGGTCATGAAAATGTACTCACACAAATTACAATTAACGATCTAACAAAAACCATTATCTCTGGGAAAGGGTATACAGTAGATTCTGTCATTCCGGAAGGTGAAAAATTAATACTGAAAGATACTGCTAACCTTAGTACTGGAGGGACAGCAGAAGATGTTACCGATATTGTACACCCTTCTAATGTTTCCATGGCTGAACGAATTTCAAAAATTATTGACTTAGATATCTGCGGAATTGATATAATGACCAGTGATATTAGTCAGCCGCTATCTGAAACAGGCGGTGCTGTCTTGGAAGTCAATGCTGGGCCAGGTTTTAGAATGCATTTGGCTCCAACCACAGGCTTACCAAGAAATGTTGCTGCTCCAGTTGTAGATAAACTTTTTCCGCAACAAGGTGATAATGGACGTATTCCTATAATTGCTGTTACCGGGACGAACGGAAAGACCACTACCACTCGATTGATCGCCCATATTGCAAAAATGAAAGGCTACAGGGTTGGGTATACTACCAGTGATGGAGTTTATATTCAAAACAGACTTTTAATGAGCGGAGATTGTACCGGTCCTACTAGTGCCGATTTTGTACTTAGGGATCCTACGGTGAATTTTGCAGTATTGGAATGTGCCCGTGGCGGACTCTTACGAGCTGGTTTGGGATTTGGAAAATGTGATGTCGCCGTAGTAACTAATGTGGCAGCAGACCATTTAGGATTAAAAGGTATTCATACGGTAGAACAACTTGCAAGGGTAAAAGGCGTGGTTCCGGAAACGGTTTTGCCTAGCGGATATGCAATCCTTAATGCCGATGATGATCTTGTGTACGATATGCGAAGAGGGATCAATTGTAATCTCGCTTTGTTTTCCATGGATGAAAATAATCCCCGAGTACAGGCATTACAACGTAAAGGCGGAATTACTGCAGTATACGAAAATGGGTATGTGACCTTGTGCCGAGGTGCTTGGAAAATGCGTATCATGAAGGCTGAAAATATTCCGTTGACCTATGGCGGGAAAGCACCTTTTATGATCCAGAATGTACTCGCAGCAGTTATTGCAGCGAATGTTAGAGGGATTAGTATAGAAGATATGAAAGCAGCTTTGGAAACTTTTATTCCTTCCCCTTCTCAAACCCCGGGAAGATTGAATCTTTTTGAATTTAAGAACTTTAAGGTGTTATTGGATTATGCCCATAATCCGTCCGGAATGCGCGCTCTTCAAAAATTCACAGATACTTTTGAATGTAGTTTGAAGGTTGGTATTATCGCAGGAATTGGAGATAGGAGAGAAGAAGATAATAATGAAATAGGCAGTATTGCTGCTGAAATGTTTGATGAAATAATTATCAGGCAAGACAAACGCCTTCGCGGAAAAACCGAAGAAGAACTTATTAAGATGTTGGATGATGGAATTAAAATGAAAAACTCCAATAAGAAGATAACTATTATCCCTTCAGAAAAAGACGCCATTATTCATGCTGTAAACAATGCTAAAAAGGATTCGCTGATTATCCTTTGTAGCGATGTTATTCCCGATGCCCTGGAACTGGTAAAAAAATTAAAGGAACAGGAAAGCATGGGAGAAAAAATATTTTCAGAATAAAAAAAAGCCACATTTACGTGGCTTTTTTTTATTCTGAATTTTAATTGTTTTGAAGACTTCTATTTTAAGGCCTATCATTATCTATAGTTTTTACAACAATCGGTTTTGTAGATAATTTAACAATAGGTTTTTGACTGTTCTTTTCAGTAATAGAAATATTTATAGAATTTGATTCTTTAACCAAATCTATTGCTTCCTTTGCGCTTATTTCTTTTTCTTCCATATAGAATACAGCTCCTTTAGCGGCTAATTCTTTCATATGTAAAGCTGGAACCGGAGGGGGTGGTGGAGCCGGAGCATCTACTACTTCTATAATCTCTATATTTTCCGAATATTCAGGGACTTCTTCAACTTCAATTATTTCTCCAGTTCCGGTTTTATATGTTTTTATTTTTTTTACATGTGGAGGCGGAGGCGGAGGGATATTTTTATCACTGTTATTTACCCCTTTTATCACTTTTATATTTTTTGACGATCTATGAGTATCTGTTAATGGAGGTGGTGGTGGAAAGTTAGGGAAAGGCTCTGCATTTCGGCGTTGTTCTAGTGTCATTAAATTATAAATATATCGTATGCGCTCTAATTCTTTACCCCTTATTACCATATTATCGGACATGGAATTGTACTTTTTTGCAAGTTTATTATACTCAGCTACTTGTTCTTTAGAGGCTTTTTCTTGAATTATTGTTTCCCTATCAATCTCATTATCACTTTGGAAAAGTGTGATAGGAACTTTAGTTTCATTTACCTGAATTTTTTCCTTCTCAATAACTTCTTTCGTACTGAAGCTATACAATAAAACTGCCAATAATGGTAATAGCAGTAGGCTTCTAAACCAAAGCGTTTTTTTTGTAGTGTTTGTTTTCATAACTGTAAATCGTTTTTTGATGAATGAATAATTAATTGAATTTGCCAAAATCGGCGAGTCGGCACTTGATGAGAATGCCAAAAGCGTTTGTTGATATTGTGTAAGGTCTACACCGCGATTTAAAACTGCTTTATCTGCTAAAAATTCGTGGTTTAATTTTATGGATCGCTTTATTAGATAGATCAAAGGATTAAACCAAAATAGTATCTGAAGTAATTCTATAAAAAGTATATCGATACTGTGTTTTTGTCTGGCGTGTATTTCTTCGTGTAATAAAACTTCTTCAGGAATATTTTTCGATTCGAATTTTTGTTGATTTAAAAAAATGTACTTAAAAAAGGTATGTGGTACAACCGATTCCTGCAATAAAACGTTTATAATGTCTTTTACTTTATGAGTAGGATTTTTTCTGATTTTCTGAATCAATCCATTAAGATTTCTGAAGAATTTCAAACTAAAAAATAGAACACCAATTCCATAAATACTCCATAAAATAAGGGGAAGATAATTTATAGCTTCTTTGCTTTCTGAAACGATCATGGGTGTGTTTCCACCGGTATATATTTGCGTAAAACCTTCAGAAGTTTCAACATATGTGGTAAATGTGATCAAAGGAATTACAAATGAAATAACAAGAGAACCAATTAAATAAAAGCGTTTTAAATTATGAATGCTTTCACGTTCTAAAAGAAGTTTGTAGAAAGAGAAAAAAACAGCGAGGCACGCAGCCGATTTCAAAAGGTATATTTCCATGGCTATTTCTTTTTAATTTCAGTGTCTATAATATTTTTCAAATCTTCAAGCTCCTCTTTGGTAAGGTTGGTTTCCTGTGTAAAAAAGGAAGCAAACTGAGATGCCGAATCATTAAAAAAGTTCTTTATCAACCCGTTTACTTGTTTTGAAAAATAATCTTGCTTCTTCACCAACGGAAAATATTCACGCGACCTTCCCATTTGAATATAATCAACAAAATTTTTATCCTGCATGCGTTTTAGTAAGGTGGCTATAGTTGTAATTGCAGGCTTCGGATTGTCATAGGCTTCTATGAGATCCTTCATAAAAGCACGTTTCTGTTTCCAGAGGATTTGCATTAATTGTTCTTCAGAATTTGAAAGTTGCATAAGGGTATGTAAAATATTTACTCTACAAACGTAGAACAAATATTTTAATTCTACAACTGTAGAATGAAATAAATTTCAAACCTAATATTAAATGAGCTTGTTTAAAGGATTAAACTACCTTTACCAAAATTAAATTTATAAAAATGAGTCTGGAAAAAGATCTTGAAAAACGCAGTGAAAACAAATGTGAACTATGCGGAATGGAAGAAAATTTAAGTGTATACGCAATTCCCTCTTCTCCTTCTTCAAAAAATGAAGATGAAACAAATATTTTAATCTGTCAGACGTGTTCTGAACAAATTGAAGACGCTGAAAAAAGAGATCCTAATCATTGGCGTTGTTTAAATGAAAGTATGTGGAGTACCGTACCAGCTGTGCAAGTTATGGCTTGGCGCATGCTGCAACGTTTAAAGGGCGAAGGCTGGCCACAGGATTTGTTGGATATGATGTATATGGAAGATGAAACCCGCGAATGGGCAAAAGCAGATGGTGACGGTGTTGATAAAAGTAACCAGATTATTCACCGCGACAGTAATGGCGTGATTTTGGAAGCGGGAGACTCAGTGGTTTTAATTAAGGATCTAAAAGTGAAAGGCTCCAGTATAGTCGCCAAACAGGGAACAGCAGTACGCCGAATTTCACTCGATCACGAAAATGAAAAATATATTGAAGGTAAAGTAGGTGGACAGCAGATCGTTATTATTACAGATTTCGTTAAAAAAATGTAAGTATATAAAAAAACCTTCCCTAATTTAGGAAGGCTTTTTTATGTAAAAGTTTTTTATTTTACTTACTCATCTCAGTAAAAAAGTAATAAAATTGAGGAATAGTTTCAATTCCTTTTAAATAGTTCCAAATCCCGAAATGCTCATTCGGAGAATGGATGGCATCACTATCTAAGCCAAATCCCATTAAAATGGTTTTGCTTTTCAATTCCTTTTCAAACAAAGAAACTATAGGTATGCTTCCACCACTTCTTTGTGGAATTGGCGTTTTGCCAAAGGTTTTTTCATAGGCTTTTTCAGCAGCTTTATAACCCAAACTATCAATAGGAGTTACATAGGCTTGTCCGCCGTGATGTGGTTTAACTTTTACCTTAACTCCGCTTGGCGCAATACTTTCAAAATGATTTTTAAATAACTCTGTTATTTTTTTCCAGTCTTGATGCGGCACTAAACGCATGCTAATTTTCGCAAACGCTTTACTGGCAATTACCGTTTTGGCACCTTCGCCTGTGTAGCCACCCCAAATTCCGTTAACGTCCAGCGTTGGGCGGATGGAATTCCGTTCATTTGTAGTGTAACCCTTTTCTCCATAAACATCATCTATGTCCAATGCCATTTTGTAGGCATCTTTACTAAAAGGCGCTTCACCCATTTTCTCTCGTTCTTCTTTTGAAAGTTCATCCACATCATCATAAAACCCGGGAATGGTAATATGGTTATTTTCATCGTGCAATGAAGCGATCATTTTTGTTAAAATGTTAATTGGGTTTGCAACGGCACCTCCGTATAATCCACTGTGAAGATCACGGTTTGGGCCGGTAACTTCAACTTCAATATAGCTTAATCCGCGTAAGCCGGTAGTAATTGAAGGAACATCTTTTGCGATCATTCCAGTATCACTAATTAAAATTACATCGTTTGCAAGTTTTTCCCGGTTTCGTTCGATAAACCATCCTAGGCTTTCACTTCCTACTTCTTCTTCACCTTCAATCATAAACTTGACATTGCAAGGTAACTGCCCTGTTTCGGTCATATATTCCAACGCTTTTACGTGCATATACATCTGGCCTTTGTCGTCGCAACTTCCCCGTGCATAAATGGCACCGTCAGGATGCAGATCGGTTTTTTTAATTACAGGTTCAAAGGGTGGATTGTCCCAAAGATTTACAGGATCTGGGGGCTGTACATCATAATGTCCGTACACCAATATTGTAGGTAGGTTTTTATCGATAATTTTTTCGCCGTATACAATTGGATAACCGGGTGTTTTACAAATTTCTACTTTGTCGCACCCTGCTTTTTCAAGACTTTCCTTCACAACTTCAGAAGTTTTTAAAACATCATTCTTATAATAAGAATCAGCACTTACAGAGGGAATCTTAAGTAATTCAATCAGTTCATTTATAAATCGGTCTTTATTTTCTTCAATATAGTGTTTAGCGCTTTTCATATTTTTTCTTTAAAAGTAATAAAATTGAAGTAATTTAGGGAGCTTCTTAACTAGTGATTTAGGGAAAATATATTTTTAAAACTTCTGTTCCTGAACAATGAAAAATCTCTTTTGAATAATTTAAATCCAGTAATTTATTCCACATTGCAATATTTGAAAACTGGGATTCCGTTACTTTGTGTTCTATAATTAAAAATTAACTGGCTTTTCCTGAAATAATACTGTGGTTACGCGAAAAATAATTTTCAAAAAAATAAAGTAAGTTGTTCGTCGTTACGAAGTATTATTTATATTTGCACTCCTTTTACAAATTATCCTAAGTTTTGTAAAAGATTTTGCCTGCGGGCGTGATGGAATTGGTAGACATGCCAGACTTAGGATCTGGTGCCGCAAGGTGTGGGAGTTCGAGTCTCCCCGCCCGTACAAAAAAAAAGCTTCTCTTAATCGAGGAGCTTTTTGTATTTTATACTATTGGGAGACGAGAAGTTTATCCTGAGCGCAGTCGAAGGGAGTCTCCAGTCTGTCCTGAGTTTATCGAAAGGCACGCACAAAAAAAGCTTCAGTTACTAACTGAAGCTTTTTTATTTATAAAGAATTATTAGTTATGGCATTGGAGTAGCGTGTGTTTTACTGTAAATAAGACCCACAAGAAGGCCCATAATGCCATAAAATACAATATATATAACAGCATCTACAAAAGTGCCGGTAATATCTATAATGTTGCTCGTGGCATAGTTTACCAAACCTTGGCCCAAGCCAATCATTATGCCTATCCATACACCAAAAGTAAGTCCACTTCCAGTTCCAAAATTTAGATGTCCCCATTTTCCATAAATTGCAGAAAATGCGAAACCTACTATAATACAACCTATTGCTAGATGTATCATATCTGGGGGGTCTTTCATCACCCCTGTTGCAGAGCCTAAGTGATCGTTAAAAAAATCTACCGTGAGTAATCCCCAAAGGAGATAGCCGCCAAAATAGGCCCAAATAGCAGCCACTAAAGTGCTAATAAGATTTGATTTTGAAAAGATAATATTTATTTTGTTGGTTAATATTCAGAAAGTTACAAAATAATATTATATATAATTGTAGTTATAATCTTACGAAAATATGAGGTGTATTTTCTAAAATTTACGACTTTCCATTCTGAATCAATTCTTCAACCTCTTCCTTATCATCGCCGTTTAGTTTGGGGTTTTTTGGATGTGCTTTTTTATTTTTATGATGGATTTCATAATACATTGCATAATGATCACTACCAAAAGCTCGAGTGCGTTCCATCACTTTAACATAAAGATCTTTTGTGTGAAAAAGATGATCTAACGGAAAACGCATAAAAAAGTATTTTGCATGGTAGGTAGGGAAAAATCCCCGTCCAATACGTGGATCTATCATTCCAGTCATTTTTTTAAATAGCCTTGTTGTCCTTGACCATACTACATCATTCATATCGCCACAAACTACAACTGGCTTTTTTAATTCACGAATGTGGTTTCCGGTAACCATCAATTCTGCATCACGTTCTTTGGAAGTTTCATTTTCTGTAGGACTGGGAGGTGCGGGATGCAAACAGGCAAAAAACACATCAGTTGTTTTATTAATAGGATAATCAAAATAAATAGAAGGCACATCATCTTCTATTTGATAATTTATTTTAACATTTTTGAGTTCTTTTTTTGAATACAAATGCATTCCGTAGAAATTTTCCAAAGGAATTTTCACAGAATAAGGATGCGTTTTTTCAATTTCTGAAAGTCCTTTTTCCCACGCCTTGTTAGATTCCATTGTTAAAACCAGATCGGGGTTATGTTTTTTTACTTCAGAAATAAACTTCTCATAATTAGTATTGGTTTGCAGGACATTTCCTGCTAAAATGGAAAGCATTCCATCACTTTGGAAATTGGGTCTTTTTCTGGGGTATAATGGACTGTACGGAAATACCTTTTCAAATTGATAGATAATAGCCACAATTAGACAAACCAAAAGAATCCAACTGAAAGTTGAATAATCCTCTTCAAAATATAAAAAGCAAGCTAAAAGCACACATTCAATAAAAATAGATTGAAGTCTTATAAAATCTGCAGTCCGAAAAAACCAATGTTGGTTTTCCAGAGCAGGAAAAAAAGGTGTAATCACAAAAATTATGATTAGAATGTATAGAATCATAGTATAAAATTATGATTTTTTATGTCACCAAATTAAAAATTTTCAATTAGATATAATTTTTTACTCTCCTCTATATACTTACTTTTGGCAAACCTTTAAATAAATTTAATAAACTTCCTCTATGAAAAAATTTATACTCACTTTTAGTCTTTTAATTTGTGTTGTGAGTTTAACTTTCGCACAAACGTATGTAACTCCAAATACAGGAGTAACTTTAACTCTTGATGATATTGCAACAAATAGTCCTTCTACAATCACGGTTTCAGGAAATCAATATACAATGCTTGAAAACATTGAAGTTTCTGAAAGTGACACCGTAATAATTGATTCTGATCTAACTTTATTAGTGGATCAAAATCTATTACTTACCGTTTTTGGAAGTTTTACCGTTACTGCAGATGCTGTTACTATTACATCATTGGATACTGCAAACCCTTTTGAGGGTTTTCGTTTTGAAGAATTTTCACAAATCGATATTCAAAATACCACGATTACATTTAGTGGCGGACTTAAAGTACTAACTGAAGATTTTACCATTAATAACTGTGTTTTAGATAACAATGTTTCTGGTGCATCAACGGGGTCGGTTATTTCACTTTCTCGCGGAGAGGCACAAATAACAAATAATTCTTTCTCCAATAATGAATTACCTGCAGTGAGTTCGGCAGCAAATTCATCAGTTTCTGCGAATATTTTCAATAATTATATGGAGGCGAACAATCAATCCAATTCCAATAGACCACAAATTAATATGGGTCCTACTATGGATACAGCTACCCTTAAAATTGTTCAAAATACAATAATTGGAGATCCTTCCTTAGATCAAGTTGGAGGAATAGCTGTTGCAAATTTTGTAGGGGGAACAATCCTTGCTGTAATTGAAGATAATATAATTAGAGATAATCGTTACGGAATGACCGTGGTAGGTTCAAACGCTTTTGTATCTATAATAAATAACATTATTGAAGACAACAATACCCAAAACATACCTAATTTAGGAGGAAGTGGTATTTCACTAAACACATCTTCTGGAACTCAAGAAATTATTGCTACAGGAAATGAAATACGAAGAAATCTTTGGGGGATTACGGTTATTGGTACGGCTTCCATAAATTTAGGAGATGATGTTGATAACCCAGGCGAAAATGTTTTTTCTGAAAATGGTAATTCCGGAGAAGTTTATGCCCTTTATAACAATACCGCAAATACCTTATTAGCAAAACACAATTGCTGGATAGAAGGTCAGGACAATACCTCGGCAGATGCGGAAGCAGTAATCTTTCATCAAGCAGACGATAATTCGTTAGGAGAAGTTATATACGATCCGGTAGGTTGCCAAGCGCTTTCAACAACAGATTTTTCCGTAAACGATTTTAGTTTTTATCCCAATCCTGTTACAACTGAAATTAATTTTAACAATACAGCTTCTTTTACAACTTTAAAGATCTTTGGTCTTCAAGGAAATTTAATAGAAACCAAAATAATTTCTGAAGGTGAAAACACAATTCAAATTAATGTTGCTTCAGGAATGTATTTTGCAAACTTTAGTAATAATAAAACAATACTTGTAAGAAAAATGGTTGTTCAGTAAATAACTAATTTTCATAAAAAATAGAGCATACTGCATTTTGTAGTATGCTTTTTTTATATACTAAATCTTCCCCGAAACGGCGATTAAAACCGTAATTTTGCCTTTTTAAAACCTGAAAAAGAATACGTGTGAAACTTAATAAAGCGGAAAGACTCGAACTCACCAAAGAAGAAATGACAACCTATGGCTATCACGTTGTTGATGCCATCGTGGAGCATTTTGACACACAAAATCAAAAACTACCCGTGGCAACTGCCTCCAGAGAGGAAATGGACACTATGCTTCTTGAAGAAGCTCCCGAAAAACCCATGGAAGCCAAAAAAGTGTTGGACTTTGTTTTGGAAAAAGTAATGACGCAAAGCAATATCGTATCACACCCAAAATCGTATTCTTTTGTACCCGGCCCAAGCAATTATATTAGTGCAATGGCAGATACGCTGGCAACAGGGTTTAACGTATTTTCCGGTGGTTGGGCAGCTTCGCCCGCAGCAGCCGAATTGGAAATAATCACTATGAACTGGTTGCTGAAGATCTTTGGTTTTCCTGAAAAAAAAGGGGGCGGAATTTTCACCAGCGGCGGTTCTATGGCAAATTTAACAGCACTGGTTACTGCGAGACGCACAAAATTAGGGGATGACTTTTCAAAGGGAGTGATTTATCTTTCAGATCAGGCGCATTCCTCGAACATTAAAGCGATTCGGGTTTTGGGATTTAGTAAAGATCAAATTCGCATAATTCCGACCGATTCAGAATTTAAATTTTCGTTAAATAAATTAAAAAACGCCATTGCAAAAGATAGATTGGAAGGCTTACAGCCTTTTTGTTTGATTGCCACTGCAGGAACTACAAATACGGGAACAATCGATCCACTTTCGGAAATTGCTAAAATTTGTAAAACTGAAAAAATATGGTTTCATATTGATGGCGCATACGGTGGTGCTGCTATACTTTCAAAAGAAGGAAAGAAATTATTAAAAGGAATTGAAAAAGCAGATTCCCTCACCGTAGATCCTCACAAATGGTTCTTTCAGCCCTATGAAATGGGCTGTCTTTTAATCCGGAACCACAAACATTTAAAAACCACATTCACCGAAAAACCTGAATATTTACGGGATGTGGAAGGAAATACTTCAGAAATTAATTTTTACGATCACGGTATTCAACTTACAAGACGATTTAGAGCGTTGAAATTTTATATGTCCATTAAAACGTTCGGTTTAAAATCGTTTAGAAAAGCAATAACCTATAATATTCAATTAGCTGAAGAAGTTGAAACCTTGTTGCGGAACAGTAAGGATTGGGAAGTGGTCTCACCCGCAACCCTTGCGGTTATTAACTTTAGGTATAATCCCATTGGTAATAAACTAACGGAAAAGAAACTCGATGCCCTCAACCAAAAAATATCGCAACAAGTTGTTGATTCTCGAAAAGCATTGTTGGTAACAACGGTACTTAACGGGCAAGTAGTTTTAAGAATGTGTTTAATAAATCCGCGAACTACCATAGAAGACGTTCGAGAAACCATAAATCTTTGCGAGGAATTTGCAGAAGCAGTAAACTGATTTAATTTGAAGAAATCCGCAGATATAATTGTAATTGGAGGAGGCGCTGCCGGATTTTTCACCGCTATAAATGCTGCTGCGCAAAATCGTAATTTGAAAATTATAATTTTGGAACGCGGCAAAGATGTGCTTACCAAAGTAAAAGTATCCGGTGGCGGAAGGTGTAATGTAACGCATGCCGAATTCCTTCCGAAGGAATTAACTGAAAATTATCCGCGCGGGGAAAAAGAATTATTGGGTCCATTTCACAGTTTTATGACGGGAAATACCATTGAATGGTTTGAAGAAAGAGGCGTAAAACTTAAAATTGAAGAAGATGGGCGAATGTTTCCTGAAAGTGATTCTTCACAAACAATAATCGATTGTTTTCTTTCGGAAACCAAAAAATTTGGAATTCCAGTTTTAAAAAATCATTCCGTAAAATCTATTCAAAAGATTGAAAACGGTTTTTCAGTTGAAACCACAAAAGGCGATTTTTCAGCTTCAAAAATTGTCATCGCTACAGGAAGTAACCCTAAAGTATGGAAATTGCTAGAACAACTTGGGCACAAGATTATTTCTCCGGTTCCGTCATTGTTTACCTTCAATATAAAAGATCCTCGAATTGAAGATCTTCCAGGAATTGCAACCCAGGCTTCTATACAGGTTCTTTCAGAAAAAGGAAAAACCGAATTGGAAAGTGAAGGACCGTTACTTATCACACATTGGGGTATGAGTGGTCCGGCAATTTTAAAGCTTTCAGCTTGGGGAGCCCGATTTTTATATGCAACCGATTACCATTTTAAAATAAAAGTGAATTGGTTGGTTGATGTTTCTTCCGAAGAAAATTTAGAACAATTGCTTACCTTAAAACAGCAATTGGCCAAACAAACCGTTTTAAAATACAGTCAATTTGAGTTACCGAAACGTTTGTGGCAAAATCTGGTAAAAGCTTCTGGAGTGGAAGAAACCATGAAATGGGCAGATATCACCAAAGAAGAACTTAAGATTTTGGCTTCTCAACTTACCGAAGCCGAATTTCAGGTAAATGGGAAAAGCACCTTTAAAGAAGAATTTGTAACCGCAGGCGGTATTGATTTGAAAGAAGTAAACTTTAAAACTTTTGAAAGTAAACTTCATAAAAACCTCTATTTTGCTGGAGAAGTATTAAATATAGATGCTATTACTGGCGGGTTTAATTTTCAGAGTGCGTGGACTGGTGGATACATTGTTTCACAAAATCTGTCATCCCCCGACCTCCCGATTTAAAATCGGGACAAGCTCCTTAAAGGAAGTGAGCAATAGTTTATTTTCAAACTAAATGTTATATATAATCTATATACAATGGGAAAGACGAAAAAATTGATCGAGCTGGATGACAAGGCAATAGCTATTCTTGAAGAACAGGCAAAGCTTCAAAAACGTTCCTTGAAAAATTATCTCGAATTTATGATTGAGGATAGGGCACTTCATTTTAGTGAACCTTCAAAAGAATATAAGGTGATGATGGATGATATGCTGGAAAGGCAAAAAAACGGAACTTTAGAAACGATTTCTTATTCGGAAATCCGAAAGAAGTATGGATTTTAATTTAGAATTTTCTCGGGAGGCTGATATTTAATTTAATACGATTGATTGTTTTTTTGGTGCAATAGGAATAGGGGAAAGATTTCATAAAGATTTTCATTTACAGGTGATGCGGATACAATCTAACCCATTTCAGTTGCGTTATGAAGATATTAGTATTGTTCACTTAAATCATTTCAATTACTCTATCCATTACAACATTGTTGATAAAACTATAACTGTGCTTAGAATTTTAAGCCAATACCAATCCTATTAGTATGAAAACATACATTGCATTGCTGCGGGGCATTAATGTTGGTGGACATAGGGAATTAAAAATGGCAGATCTTAGAGTCTTATTTGAAGATTTAGGCTTTCATGAGGTGGTTACCTATATACAAAGCGGGAACGTGGTTTTTAAAACAGGGAATAAGAATGAGTTTACTGAAATAATTTCGAAAGAAATTGAGATAAGATATGGCTGGGAAGTTCTTATTTTGGTTAAAAAAGTTTCAGAAATAAAAAAAATAGTGGATAAAACTCCTTTTTCCGAAGATAAGAAAGAGAAGAGTTATTATACATTACTTCACGAAACGCCGGTTTCAGAATTGATAAATTCGATCAACCCTGAAGATTATCCGAATGAAGAATTTATAATCACGCCAGGATGCGTTTATTTTTATTCTGAAAATGGCTACGGAAATGCCAAATGCAACAACAATTTTTTTGAACGAAAATTAAAAGTTGCTGCAACCACCCGTAATTACCGGACGCTTGCCAAGCTTGTAGAACTGGCTTCAAAAGTATAGTTATTTAAAAAAGCAACAATTCTATTTTGGCTGTTTACAACTACATTGGTCTTACGTTAAAATGTCATCATTGCCATTGTCTTATTTTATTGCAAGCCCCTTTTACCTATATTTGTTTCTGAAAAATCAACATTCATGGCGGAAGCAGATTTTATTCCGAAATCCTATATAAAAACTCTTGAAAACGGCAGTATAAACTGGCAAGCACCAAGTAATATTGCTTTGGTAAAATATTGGGGGAAATATGGGGAACAGCTTCCAAAAAATGCTTCAATAAGCTTTACACTTTCAAAATGTCATAGTAAAACAACACTTTCTTTTCAGAAAAAAAACACTAAAGATTTTGATTTTGAAGTATATCTCGATGGGAAAAGAGAAAAGGATTTCGAGCCTAAAATTCAAAAATTCTTTGAAAGAATTGAAGAATACCTGCCTTTTTTAAAAGAGTATAAATTTCGAATTGAAACTAGTAACAGTTTTCCTCATAGCAGTGGTATAGCATCTTCAGCAAGTGGAATGAGTGCATTGGCGCTTTGTTTAATGAGTATAGAAAAGCAAATGCAACCCAATATTACAGATAATCACTTTACTCAAAAAGCATCTTTTTTAGCTCGCTTAGGTTCCGGAAGTGCTTGTAGAAGTATAGAAGGAAATTTGATAGTTTGGGGAAATCACACTAAAATTGAAGAAAGCAGTAATCTCTTCGGAATTAAATATCCTTACCAAATACACGATAATTTTAAAAACTACCAAGATACGATCCTGCTTGTTGACAAAGGTGAAAAGCAAATTAGTAGTTCCCTGGGTCACGATCTAATGCATGACCATCCTTTTGCTGAACAACGTTTTCAACAATCCAATGAAAATCTATCCAAATTAATTTCTGTTTTAAAGGAAGGCAATTTTTCAGAATTTATTAAAATCGTCGAAAGTGAAGCACTGTCATTACACGCTATGATGCTTACATCGCAGGCCTATTTTATTTTAATGAAGCCCAATACCCTTGAAATTATTAATCGAATCTGGAAATTTCGGGAACAAACAGGAACCAATATTTGTTTCACTTTAGATGCAGGTGCCAATGTTCATGTGTTATATCCAACCTCTGAAAAAGAAACAATACTGTCATTTATAAAAAAGGAACTTGCCCGTTTTTGTAAAAATGAGGAGTTTATTGAAGATGAAGTTGGAGAAGGAGCAATAAAATTTTAGATTATATTAGTATTTAGTTAGTTGCGTTTTGGAAAAATGGGCAGTATATTTGCATTATAATTTGAAATGGCAAAGAAAAAGTTTACTTTTATAAAGCCCAATCTGCAACAGTTAATATGAGAGGACCTCTATTTTATTCAAAAATCTTACTTTTCGGTGAGTATGGAATTATTAAAGATTCCAAAGGATTGTCTATCCCGTATAACTTTTACAAGGGGGCATTAAAAATTGACGAACATCATACCGTTTCTACACATCGAAGTAATCAAAATTTAAAACGTTTTACTGAACATCTTATCATTCTTCAGAAAGAAATGCCTGAACTGGTTTCTTTTGACCTTGAATCGCTACAAAAAGACATAGAAAAAGGACTGTATTTTGATTCTAGCATTCCTGAAGGATACGGAGTAGGAAGTAGTGGCGCTTTGGTTGCCGCTTTTTATGATAAATATGCCCAAAATAAAATTACGATTCTTGAAAATTTAACTCGTGAAAAACTACTTCAGTTAAAAACAATTTTTGCTGAAATGGAATCTTTTTTCCACGGTAAATCCTCTGGTTTAGATCCGTTGAACAGTTATTTGAGTATTCCTATTTTAATAAATTCAAAAGATAATATTGAACCTGCAGGAATCCCTTCACAAACAGAAAATAGCAAAGGAGCGGTTTTCTTATTAGATAGTGGCGCTACAGGTGAAACTGCACCGATGATCCATATTTTTATGGAGAACATGAAACAGGAAGGCTTTCGCAATATGTTGAAGAATCAGTTTGTAAAACACACCGATGCTTGTGTAGATGATTTTTTAAAGGGAGATGTAAAATCGCTTTTTGGAAATATCAAACAACTTTCGAAAGTGGTTTTGGACAATTTTAAACCTATGATTCCAAAGCAATTCCATACCCTTTGGAAAAAAGGAATTGACACAAATGCATATTATTTAAAGTTATGTGGCTCCGGTGGCGGTGGCTATATGCTAGGATTTACGGAAGATATAGATAAAGCTAGACAAGAGCTTAAAGACTACAATCTGGAAGTAGTCTATAATTTTTAAGTGACAATTCCATTTTTTTATTCTTGTAAAGCGTATTCATATGCTAAATAGAAAACAAAAACATTTTCTTCTTAAATTTTTCAGCTTGTTTTCTGTGGTTCGTGGCTATAATATTTTAATTATTGTAATTGCTCAATACCTTACCAGTATTTATATTTTGTCTCCAGGTATACCCGTTCGCCAAGTTTTGTTTGATGTTAATTTACTCATGTTGGTACTGGCATCATCTTCCGCAATTGCAAGTGGGTATATAATAAATAGTTTTTACGATAGGGAGAAGGATTTGATTAACCGACCTCAAAAAACGATGTTGGACAAACTCGTAAGTCAGCGTACAAAGCTTTCTGCTTACTTTGTATTGAATTTTCTTTCGGTTGTTGTTGCAAGTTATGTTTCCTTTAAAGCAGTATTGTTTTTTTCGATTTATATTTTTGGACTTTGGTTTTATTCACATAAGCTTAAAAAGTATCCGTTTATAGGAAATATTACAGCAGCTATATTGGCAGTAGTTCCATTTTTTGCTGTATTTATTTATTACCATAATTTTTACCTCGATATTTTTGTTCACGCTACCTTTTTATTTTTAATTATTTCGATGCGCGAACTCGTAAAAGATCTCGAAAATATTACAGGAGATTTTGCGCAAAATTATCGTACTATACCTGTAGTTTACGGTGAAAAAGTTTCAAAACAAATGCTTACCATTTTAAGTTTTCTAACGTTAATTCCTGCGTGGTTGCTAATCAATAAATTCGACAGCGGGTACATGGATTATTTTTTCTACGGAAGCATTATAGCCTTATTTATATTTCTAATTATTTTATGGAAATCTGCCCAAAAGATCCATTATGTCATACTTCATAATATTTTAAAGTTTATAATCGTAATTGGTGTTTTTAGTATCGTATTAATAGATGTCGATGTACTTTTAAGTCGGCTAATATAACTTTTTTCTAAAGTTCAAGTATTCGGATATTCTTTTCAGTTAACTCATTATAAATGCTGTATCTTTGCAAAAATTTTAGTAATGAGCAGAAACGACAATTCAGGAAAAGGAAAAGCTTCAGGCAGAGGTGCAGATAACCAACGCAAAAAAAGCAGCGCAAGAGGAAATGCTCCTTTAAAATCTGAAAACCCAAAGAAACCTTCAGCAAGACAAAATAAAGTTACTTCTACTTCTTCGGCAAAAAAGAAAACCGATGATATCCGTTTAAATAAATATATTGGGAACAGCGGTATTTGTTCTCGAAGAGAAGCAGACACCTATATTGCTACCGGTCTTGTTACCGTAAACGGCAAGGTGGTAAATGAAATGGGCTATAAAGTTAAACTTACCGATGATGTACGTTTCGACGGCCGCCGTATCAACCCAGAACCAAAAACCTATGTACTTTTAAATAAACCTAAAGGCTTTGCAACAACCGATAGTGAAAGTAAAGGGCAAACGGTAATGGACCTGGTTGCCAATGCAACTTCCGCAAAAATAAAACCGGTGGGAAGATTGGGAAGAAATGCTACCGGATTACTTCTATTTACAAACGATGACGATTTAAAGTTGAAATTCAACAAAAAGGGATTATCGCGTTTATTCCACGTAGAACTCGATAAAAACCTAAAAGCTGATGACCTTCAGAAAATAAAAGAAGGAATTAAAATTGAAGGTAAAGCAGTATCTGTTGAAGAAATAAGCTATGTTGACAATGCCCCGAAAAAAGAAGTAGGATTAAAAATAAAACATATGGGCAACAGTGTTATTAGAAATATTTTTGAAAACTTAGGGTATAATGTCGTACGTGTAGATTGTGTTACAATTGCGCACCTTACCAAGAAGGATCTTCCACGCGGCAGGTGGAAAATACTTACACAACAAGAAGTAGAATTATTTTCTATGATGTAAGTGTATAAAAATTATATTTTTTTATTGCAATTCAAATTTTTTTATCACATTTGCGCTGCCTTTAAAAGAACAGATTGAACAATTTTTTTTCATTCGAATTTATGAAGATGAGGAAGTTATCTTCAAAAAGAGCTTATAAGATAAGTATTCGGATTTTAAAACAAACTTCCATTGTAATACTTCATAAAAGAAAAAGAACACTTCATCTACATAATTGTTCATGGGCACCTATCCGTATCTGATTACAGGTTAATTTTTTGTTATACTTTTTAAAATTTGAGGTATTCCCCTCAATGATTTATAATTTACATCTTTCAACAAAAAAACAACATGAATACCAAATATTTTGATTTAATAGACCAAACCTATTATTTTCCGCAGGAAGAGTTCACTTTAAAGGATTCCACTTTAGAATTTCACGGCATCGACTTGATGGCTTTGGTCGAAGAATACGGCGCTCCTTTAAAATTTACATACCTGCCTAAAATCACTGATAATATAAATAGGGCAAAAAAATGGTTTGCAGATTCAATAAAAAAAAACGATTACAAGGGTAATTACAATTATTGTTATTGCACCAAAAGTTCACACTTTAGGCATGTGCTACACGAAGCTCTAAAGAATAATATTCACTTAGAAACATCCTCGGCTTTTGATATAGATATCGTTGAAAACCTTAAGGCTGAAGGCAAAATAACTGAAGACACCTATGTTATTTGCAACGGATTTAAACGTGAACAATACATTGCCAATATTGCTCGACTGATTAATAAAGGACATGAAAAATGTATCCCAATTATTGATAATTATGAAGAGATCGATTTGTTGTCCAACGAAATTGAAGGAGATTTTAAAGTAGGAATTCGTATTGCTTCGGAAGAAGAACCAAAATTCGAATTTTACACATCTCGTTTGGGAATTGGCTATAAAAATATTGTCCCGTTTTATGAAGACCAAATAAAAAATAATGATAAAGTTGAACTTAAAATGCTTCACTTTTTCATTAACACTGGAATTCGTGATACCGCTTATTATTGGAACGAACTTGTAAAATGTTTAAAAGTCTATACCCGTTTGAAAAAAATCTGTCCTTCTTTGGACAGTTTGAATATTGGCGGCGGATTTCCGATAAAGAATTCATTGGCGTTTGATTATGACTACCAATATATGATCGATGAGATTTTAAACCAAATCAATATTACGTGCGCAGAAGCAGAAGTTCCTGTGCCTAATATTTTTACTGAATTCGGTAGTTTTACCGTAGGGGAAAGTGGCGGAGCGATCTATGAAGTATTGTACCAAAAACAACAGAACGACCGTGAAAAGTGGAATATGATCAATTCATCTTTTATTACTACTTTGCCAGATACGTGGGCGATTAGCAAACGTTTTATCATGTTGGCTGTAAATCGTTGGAACGAAGAATACGAAAGGGTGTTGTTGGGCGGTTTAACATGTGATAGTGACGATTACTATAATAGCGAACAACATATGGCGGCAATTTACCTTCCACGCTTTAAAAAGGAAAAACCTTTGTATATTGGATTCTTTAATACGGGAGCTTATCAGGAGACCATTGGTGGTTTTGGCGGATTGCAACACTGTTTGATTCCTTCGCCAAAACATATTTTAATAGATAAAGATAAAGATGGAAACATCACAACTAAATTATTTTCTAATCAACAAACAAGCGAGCAATTGCTAAACATTTTAGGTTATGAGCACTAAAACGTATGCAGGCATCCCGCAAAAATATGCGGCCCTAGAAACTTCAAAAATTGTATTAATTCCTGTTCCTTATGATGGAACAAGTACCTTTCAAAAAGGTGCTGATAAAGGTCCAGAAGCTTTTTTACACGCTTCCGAAAACATGGAGCTTTATGATATTGAAACTGAAAGTGAGGTTTACAAACAAGGAATCTATGTAACCGACCACGTTACTGAAAATTCTTCCCCGGAAGCGGTGGTAGAAGCTGTACATAAAGTAACAAAAGAACATATCATTAAAAATAAATTTGTAACCATTTTTGGGGGCGAACACAGCATTTCAATAGGGACCATTCGTGCTTTTGATGAATGTTTTGACGATCTTACTGTTTTGCATATTGATGCTCATGCAGATCTTCGGAAAGAATATGAAGGTTCAACCTGTAATCACGCTTGTGCGGTTTACGAAGCAAGTCAAACTACTAACTTAATTCAAGTGGGAATCCGCAGTATGGATGAAGCGGAAACCCGCATCTTGGATAAAGAAAAAACTTGGTTTGCTCATGATATGGCAAAAGATGAATATTGGATAGACAGTGTAATTGAAGTCCTGGGCGACAATGTTTTTATCACCTTCGATCTAGATGCATTAGACCCATCTATAATGCCTTCAACAGGAACTCCAGAGCCCGGTGGATTGTTTTGGTATGAAACGTTGGATTTCTTAAAACAGGTTTTTGCTGAACGAAATGTCGTTGGGTTTGACATTGTTGAATTATGTCCAAAAGAAGACGAGAAATCTTCAGATTTTCTGGCTGCCAAATTGTATTATAAAATGTTGAGCTACAAATTTTCAGGAACTGACGAAGCCTTAGAATACGAAAGTAATTTTAATGAAACCAAAAAAGGTGTTTCAAAATTTAACGAAGAAGATGAGTACTAACAAAGGAGCAATTTCAGAATTTATTCAAAAGTATTATTTACACTTTAACGCCGCCGCTTTGGTAGATGCGGCGAAAGGGTATGAAGATCAACTCAATAAAGGCGCAAAAATGCTTGTTTCCCTTGCAGGTGCTATGAGTACAGCAGAATTGGGGAAGATATTTGCCGAAATGATCCGTCAGGATAAAGTGCAAATTATTTCGTGTACTGGCGCTAACTTGGAAGAAGATATAATGAATCTGGTAGCGCATTCTCATTACAAACGTGTGCCCAATTATCGGGATCTTACACCACAGGAGGAATGGGATTTATTGGAAAAAGGCCTTAATCGCGTAACCGATACGTGTATTCCTGAAGAAGAAGCGTTTCGAAGAATTCAACAACATATTGTAAAAATTTGGAAAGATGCAGAAGCTAATGGCGAACGCTATTTGCCGCATGAATATATGTACAAATTATTACTGAGTGGCGTTTTGGAAGAATACTACGAGATCGATTTAAAAGATTCTTGGATGTATGCAGCTGCTGAAAAAAACCTTCCTATTATTTGTCCGGGCTGGGAAGATAGTACTATGGGAAATATTTTTGCCAGTTATGTTTTGAAAGGTGAATTGAAAGCTTCAACCATGAAAAGCGGAATCGAATATATGACATTTCTTGCCGATTGGTACACAGATAATTCTAAAAACGGAATTGGTTTCTTCCAAATTGGTGGAGGAATAGCCGGAGACTTCCCAATTTGTGTGGTGCCTATGCTTTATCAGGATATGGAACGAACCGAAACACCATTTTGGAGTTATTTCTGTCAAATTAGTGATTCTACTACTAGCTACGGAAGTTATTCCGGTGCTGTTCCGAATGAAAAAATCACCTGGGGAAAACTTGATATCAACACCCCAAAATACATTATAGAAAGTGACGCTACTATTGTAGCACCGCTTATCTTTGCTTACCTATTGGATATGTAATTATGGAAACCTCTAAAATTGAAAATATAGAATTAAAATTTCTTACGTTGGAAGACTACGAGGCTTTAAAAAAGGCCACTGTCCAATCGTATGGAGGATTGGCAAATTCGTATTGGAAAATTGAAGAGATTGGAAGTCTGCTCACCATCTTTCCGGAAGGGCAGGTGGTCATAAAAGTAGATGGTGAAATTGCAGGTTGTGCATTATCTATTATAGTTGATTATGATGCAATTGATGATAAGCATACCTATGTAGATATAACGTCAGATCCTACCTTTAAAATCCATGATCCTGAAGGCGATGTTTTATACGGTATCGATGTATTTATACATCCCGATTACCGTGGAATGCGTTTGGGAAGAAGGCTTTACGATTACCGGAAGGAACTCTGCGAAAACCTTAATTTAAAAAGTATTGTTTTTGGTGGAAGAATGCCTAATTACCACAAACATGCCGATAAATTTTCTCCAAAACAATATATTGAAAAAGTAAAACGGAAAGAACTAGAAGACCCTGTACTTAACTTTCAAATCTCTAATGATTTTCATCCCGTTCGTATTTTAAAAGGGTATCTGGAAGGCGATACAGCTTCAGCTGAATACGCTGTATTAATGGAATGGGATAATATTTACTATACCAAACCCACCAAAAAGCCCAGCGCTGTAAAAAGTGTGGTTCGATTAGGGTTAATACAATGGCAGATGCGCTCCTATGCAGGATTGGAAGAGCTTATGCATCAAGCAGAATATTTTATTGATAGTGTTGCAGGATACCGAAGTGATTTTGCAGTTTTTCCTGAATTTTTCAACGCGCCGCTCATGGCCGAATACAACCATATGAGTGAACCTGAAGCCATCAGGGAATTGGCTAAACACACGGGTGAAATTATTGAAAGGATGGCTAAACTTTCTATTTCTTATAACATTAATATTATTTCGGGCAGTATGCCAGAAATAATAAAAAATAAACTCTATAACGTAGGCTATTTATGCCGAAGGGACGGAAGTATCGAGCGATACGAAAAAATACATGTCACCCCAGATGAAGCAAAAGTGTGGGGAATGCAAAATGGGCATACCCTAAAAACCATGGAAACCGATTGCGGTAAGATTGGTGTTTTAATTTGTTACGATTCTGAATTTCCGGAATTGTCACGATTATTAGCCGACGAAGGTATGGACATTCTTTTTGTTCCTTTCTTAACCGATACACAAAATGGATATTCGCGGGTGCGTTTATGTGCGCAAGCAAGAGCGATTGAAAATGAATGTTATGTTGCTATTTCGGGAAGTGTAGGCAATTTGCCTAATGTGCATAATATGGATATTCAATATGCACAATCTGCTGTTTTTACGCCTTGTGATTTTTCTTTCCCCAGTAACGGAATAAAAGCCGAAGCTACTGCCAATGCTGAAATGATCTTGGTTGCCGATGTGGATATCGATTTACTTCGTGAATTGCATACATTTGGTGCTGTAAGAAACCTAAAAGACCGCCGGAAGGATTTTTACAGATTGGAACGTGTTAAGAAATAGTCTTTCCTTTTGCAAAATTTTAACCTGCAAGGTTTCCAAAACCTTGTAGGTTTATGTGATATACACTTAAAAGAAAAATACCTACAAGGTTTTGGAAACCTTGCAGGTACTTGAAACTTGGCAGGAGGACTTCCAAATTTCGAAACCACCATATCCTGCTGCTATGAGATATTCCAAAGCTACCAACCACAGATTTTCTGAAAAACCATCTGTTCCGTAAGCCGAATAACTTAGCATGACCACAAAACTCCAAATAATCGGAAATTTGTACTTTGTAAAAACTGAAAGCAATAAAGGAGTTGCAATGTACCAAGGATGTACTGTTGTAGAAAACAAAAAGTAAACCGAAACGCCAAAAAGCATCCCCACAATTATTTTTTTCGTTGAAATATTTTTTCTAAAAAAAGTAAGGAATAGTAAAAAAGCAATCGTAATTAACGGAAGAATCTTCCCAACGGTTTCAATAATATTATAACCATTTATTTGAAATCCAACCCAACGGATGATATAATATACACTCGCATTAAATTCGAAATTCTGAAACCATAGCGCAAGGGTTGTACTGAAATTTGTAATGAATTCCGAAGAAAGAAAAGGTAAAAAAGTCAATCCGGCAACCGCTAGTACAACTGTATAAAAACCCAAAAGTTTCAAAATACCGTATTTAAAAAATTTCTTTTCTGAAAAATACTGAAAGAATAAAGGCAAAAACAACAACGGCAATAATTTCACCGAAACTGAAATTCCCAACAAAATCGCTGCCCAAAACCATTTTCTTTTATGAAGTAAATAAAGTGACCAGGTTACAAAGAACAACATAACACTTTCAAAATGAAGGTTTCCTGTCATTTCAATAATAATAAACGGATTCAGGAAATACCAAAAGATGTTATTTGGGTTGAGGTTGAGGTTTTTCAATAATTTCCTTCCGAAGTATAAAATCCCAACATCGGCCAAAATAATTATAAATCGCATGATTATTACAGATCCTAAAATACTTTTACCCGCAAAAAGGGCAGCAATGGCAAAACATAATTGATTTACAGGCGGATAATTACTGAAGTGGCTCGCGTTTAAAGCTCCCATTCCTTCGTAAAGCTTATTCGCTTGTTCAATGGTTACCCCGAGCCCTTCGACTGCGCTCAGGACAGGCTCCGTCGAATTCGTATTCAAAAATATTTCTGGAGTAAATAAATATGGATTGATTCCTTGAAAAAGCAACCTTCCATCCCAAATAAAACGATAAAAATCTTGCGAAAGATTGGGTATTGCGACTAAAAAAAGCAGTCGGGAAATAATTCCAAAGCCCAATAACCATGAAAATTTAAGCTTCCATTTTTCAATAAATAGGTAGGCTAAATAGAATAATCCCGCATAAAGCGTAATAAGTTTAATAAAATCACTCCGATCCAGATCGTATGCAAAACTTGTGTAAAATGCTACGCTTATAAGTGCAAAAAGTAGAGGTGTGCGGTATAATTTTATAAAATCGAGCATTTATTATTTTATTCCTGCCACTCTGCAATAAACAGGTTGGTGTCACGTGTTCCTCCGTTATTTCTATTGGAAGAAAACGCCAAATATTTCCCGTTGTTTGAAAATACCGGAAAAGCATCAAAGGTTTCGCCGTGGGTAATACGCTCCAGATTTTTTCCGTCAAGATCTATCATATACAAGTTAAAAGGAAATCCGCGTTCTGATTCAAAATTACTTGAAAAAATAATTTTTTCCCCTGAAGGATGGAAAAACGGAGCCCAATTAGCATTGCCTAAATTAGTGAGTTGACGCAGGTCGCTTCCGTCTACATTACAAATGAATAACTCCATTTCGGTGGGTTGAACCAAACCTTGGGCGAGCAGATCTTTGTATTCTTTTATTTCCGCCTCAGTTTTTGGACGCGAAGAACGGAAGATCAATTTACTTCCATCAGGCGAAAAGAAAGCGCCACCATCGTAGCCCAATTCGTTAGTGATTTGTTTTACATTTTTCCCGTCAAGATCCATAGTGTACAATTCCAAATCACCACTTCGTGTGGACGTAAACACAATTTTATCGCCTTTTGGCGAAACGGTTGCTTCAGCATCATAACCCGGTTGATTTGTTAATTGTCCTGTGATATTTCCATCCAGATCTGCCACAAAAATATCGAAAGAATCATACACTGGCCATACGTATTTGCCGTTTTTCCGAAGAGGAACTTCAGGGCATTTTTTGTCTACCAAATGTGTGGAAGCATAAACAAAATGCTTGTTATCCGGTAAAAAATAGGCGCAGGTTGTACGTCCATTTCCGGTACTTACCATAGAGGGTTTATTATCTTTAAAAGTTTCAGAAGCGTTCATCACAAACATTTGGTCACATTCTAATCCCCACGCTTTATTATTAGATTGAAACACCAATTTCTCATCATCAAAACTCCAATACGCTTCCGCATTATCACCACCAAAGGTGACTTGCCGTATGGATTTAAAGTGTTTTTCTTCAGGATAAATAAGAGTGTCGTTTGTAATTTCGATGGAAGCTTCTGGCTTTTCTTCAGGAATTGATATCTTTTCTTCTTTATTTTTACAAGAGATAATTGTAAGGAACAGCAAGAGTAAGCAATGAATTTTCATCATATTTAATGTATTTTTGTGCAAAAGTAACGATATGCGCTCATTTTTAATACTATTTTTTACAACCATTCTGTTTTCGTGTCAAAATTCTTCTGTTGAAACAGTTTCAATGAAAGATGATGTCTACGTTTTAGCAGATAGCACTTTTAACGGAAGAAGAACTGGAACCGAAGGCGAACGCCAAGCAGCCGAATATATTGAAAAACGTTTTAAAGAAATTGGGCTTGAACCTAAAGGATATGAAGACGGCTATTTTCAACAATTTACATTTCGACCTAGTGCAAATCCACATCAGGATGCTGAATTTACCGGGCTGAAAACTGATAGCACTCAAACAGGAAGGAATGTATTGGGTTATATTGACAATAAAGCGGAAACAACGGTTGTTATTGGTGCTCATTACGATCATTTAGGAATGGGAGGCGAAGGCTCGTTATATCGTGAAGGAGCAGCCATTCATAATGGAGCAGACGATAATGCCAGCGGCGTGGCAATGATGTTGCATTTAGCTGAAAAACTTCAGAAGAAAAATACGAATAATAACTATCTTTTTATAGCTTTTTCAGGAGAAGAAGAAGGGCTTTTGGGCTCTAATTATTTTGTAAAAAATCCCACAATCGACACCAAAAAAGTGAGTTATATGATCAATATGGATATGGTGGGTCGTTTAAATGAAGAAAACACCCTTGCCGTTCATGGATTGGGGACTTCACCTGTTTTTAAACAAGTAGTGTTGGCGCATAAGGATTCGTTGAAAATATCACAGCACGATAGTGGTATTGGACCCAGTGATCATACCTCTTTTTATTTAGCAGATATTCCGGTACTTCATTTTTTTACTGGTCAGCATGAAGATTACCACAAACCCAGTGATGATTCCGAAAAGTTGAATTATAAAGGAATGGATGAAATTTCAGATTTTATATTTAATATTATTACCGACCTTGATGATAATAGCCAATTAGCTTTCAGAAAAACTAAAAATGAAAGTGAAGAAGTACCCGATTTTAAAGTAACATTAGGTGTGGTACCCGATTATTTATTTACGGGTGAAGGAATGCGAATTGACGGGATTAGTGAAGACCGTCCCGCTCAACACGCCGGAATGCAAAAAGGAGATATCGTAAAAAAAATGGGAGACCACAATGTCAACGATATGATGAGTTATATGAAATCCCTTTCTATGTTTGAAAAAGGGCAAACTACAATGGTAACTATTGATAGAAACGGTAATGTGATGGAAGTTGAAGTTACATTTTAAACCTTGGAAGCAATCGATTTAAAAAACACAAACCCAAACCCAATACTTAGCATTAAGTGAAAAGGGAAAAGACCAAAATCCCCGCCTTGGGTCCCTACAACAAATGCGCTGTACATTCCAAAAATAAAATACAGCATTAAAATTCCTTCAATTACAGTGTTGAAAGAGAAATGATTGGTAAGGTATTTATTGCCTTTCCAACCTTCTTTTAAAGAACCAATATTGAATTTTGGTGTACGGATAAACTCACTTTTTTTCCCCAAATGACCTTCCAGAACGGCTAACGAATTATGAACCGAAAACCCCATTGCGATGGAGAAAAAGGTTAAAAACATTCCTATATATTTTACGAAATTTTTAAATCCTCCTCCGTGGATCTTTGCATACGTTAGCCAATAACAACCAAAAAAGATGACCGTACTTATTGCAAAACTAGCCAGAATATAAAAAAACCATTTTAACTCCGGATGATTGGCTTTAATATAAAGCATGGGGACGCTTAGAACTGAAACCACCAATATAAGTAAGAACATACTGCTATTCAGCAAATGAAAAAAGCTATGATATTTTGTTTTCCAAGAAACCGTAGGGTCCTTTAGCAATTGAAAATATAATTTCTGAAAATTCTCCGCGGCGCCTTTGTTCCATCTAAATTGTTGCGATTTTGCAGCACTTATTACCACCGGAAGCTCTGCCGGAGTTTCCACATCTTCCAAATATTTAAATTTCCATTTTTTTAATTGTGCTCGATAACTTAAATCGAGATCTTCAGTCAATGTATCGCCTTGCCAGTTTCCAGCATCTAGGATACAACTTTTTCGCCAAACGCCTGCTGTTCCGTTAAAATTGATAAAATGGTTTCCAGCGTTTCTGCCTACCTGTTCTAAGATAAAATGAAAGTCCAATGCAAACGCTTGGATTTTGGTAAGTAGGGAATAATCTCGATTAATATGTCCCCAACGGGTTTGGACAACACCAATTTTCTTATCTTTAAAATAGGGGATAGTTTTTTGTAGCCAATCTTTTTTTGGAAGAAAATCGGCATCAAAAATAGCAATGAATTCCCCTTTTGCAGTTTTTAGACCTTCTTTTAACGCACCCGCCTTAAAGCCCACACGATTTATACGAGAAATTTGCTGAATGGGAATTCCTTTTTTCTGAAGTTGTTGAATGTGTTTTGTTGTAGCTTCAAAAGACTCGTCGGTGGAATCGTCCAAAACTTGGATTTCCAATTTATCTTTTGGGTATTCAATTTCAGCAATGTTATTCAGCAAACGCTCCATCACATAAAATTCATTATAAACAGGAAGTTGAATGGTGACAAACGGAATTTCTTCAGCATTTAAAAAATTAAATTTTTCACTTTCTGAAGGGTTTTTTTTCGCTTTTAGATAATTAAAAAGAAGATTGAGCTGTGCCAAAGCGTACAAAAAAATAAGTACGATTGCAAAGGTGTAAAGACCAATTATAACAAACTCTAAAATCATTTTTTTACTGAATATTTAAAAATCCAAACTAAGATTTTAACGCCCGCAAAGATAGCACCTTTTAATGTTCCTGAAACTTTTGAAACACCAATTCTATTCCTGTATTTTACGGGAACTTCCGCATACGTGAAATTCTTTTTTAAAGCTTTTAATTGCATTTCTACCGTCCAACCATAGGTTTTGTCTTGCATTTGTAAGGCAAGTAATTTTTCATATTTTATAGCGCGAAAGGGTCCTAAATCTGTAAATGTTGAATTAAAAAAAAGTTTCATCAGTGTAGTAGCCAATTCATTCCCAAAACGCTGAGGGAATGTCATCGATCCTTTTTTACGTAGATATTTATTTCGTGCGCCAATTACCAAATCGATGTTATCTTTAATAATTGGGGTTATAATTTTTGTTAATTCTTCTGGGTGATCACTGTAATCGCCATCAAGAAATACGATAATATCTGGCTTTTGGTTTTGATGTGAAATGTAATCCATTCCTTTTAAACAAGCATAGCCATAACCGCGGTTATCTTCATAAAGCACTGTGGCTCCAGCTTCACGGGCGACCGCTTCGGTATTATCGGAAGAGTGATTGCTAATTACAATTATTTCTGAAACCAATTCGGGAATATCCTTAATTACCATTCCGATGGAATTTTCTTCATTGTAAGCAGGAATAATAACTTTGATTATAGGATTCATTAATTGGTTTTGGAACTTTTAAAGCTAATATAAATGTAACTGATGCAACGGTTAGACGAAATATCTTCTGAAACTAACGTCTTATTTTTGATTTACATAGTTCATTAAATTCAAATCGTTCCCCAATAAAATCTCATTGCTATCAATCCTATTTTCACGTGGACCATTTTCCAATTTTAAAACTCCTCGCGGACAAACTGCAGAGCAAATTCCGCAACCTACACAACTGGAACGTACTATGTTTTCACCTTTTTGAGCGTACGCACGAACATCAATTCCCATTTCACAATAGGTAGAACAATTTCCACAGGAAATACATTGTCCGCCGTTTGTAGTAATTCTAAATCGTGAAAATAAACGCTGCTGAAATCCTAAAATGGCTGCCATTGGGCATCCAAAACGGCACCAAACGCGGTTGCCGAAAATAGGGTAGAAGCCCACGCCAATCACACCGCTAAAAATAGAACCTATTAAAAATCCGTATGATTTTCGCAATTGGTAGGCATCAAAAAAGAATAATTTTCCAGAACCGCTGAAATAGGTGAAAAACAATATTGAAATAACCACTACAAAATATCCGATAGCTCCGTATTTTGCATCCTTGGCAAGTTGTTTCCTCTTAAAAAGCATCACCCAACCAAAAACCAGCGTTAATAGACCAATTACAAACCAAACAAAAAATTCTTTAGAAATCCAAAGGTAGTCGTAAAATTGAACTTTCTGTCCTTTTGCAATGGTTAAATCTTTTCCATTTGGATAATCATTCAGTAAGGTTACACTTTCTCCTTTTTTGATTTTATCGATATTTTCTTTGTTTTCCATTTCAGAAATTACCACATAATCTATTGTTAAGGGAACAGAACTTTCAATTTTTGGTGATTTTTTAGTTGGGTCTTCATTAATAAAAACCACACCTTTTACGCCTCCTTTTTGAGCGGCTGCAATACGTTCGCCAATTGGTTTTCCGCCGGTCTCACTTATAAAAACTATTTTATTTTCTATATGGCTGTATTCTGAAATGCCTTCAGATTCATTGTCTTTTAAATACGAAAATACGACCGCTGTAGTCATTACCGTAACAAAAACCACAACGCTGTGAATAACCCATCGCTCCACTTTCCACGCTACTTGTCTTTTATCGGAAAGATGACGAAAAGGATCGCCGGCAGTTTCCGCAAGTCCGCCACAACCACACACCCAACTGCAATACCAGCGTTTTCCGAACTTATAGGTGAGAATAGGAGAGATCACAAAAATGGTAAGTACCCCAAAGATCAACATAATCAATCCCACATCACCGGCGCTTAAAAATTCATCTATTTTATAGCCTGCGAACAAATCATAATTTAGGGGCCAGATATTTTTAAAATCATAATACGGCTGATTTAATCGCACCAATATTTCAGGAATTAAAAAAGCAAAAAATAATTGAAAAAACATGACCGAACATGTTCTAATGATCTCGTATTTGTTGTGGCGATATTTCAACATAAATTTTATTCCGAAGACCAATATGGCAATAGTATAAAGCGTTCCATAAACAAACCACTGGCTAGCGGGACCTCCGCTAATTAATTTACTCAAGGGATCGAATAGGAAAATTATTCCTTTGTTATTACCATCCTGTACCAAGCCCAAATACTGAGGAAACCAATATAAAATCACATAAAAAAGGGTAAGTGTAATACCCAAAATCCACGCCCAAAAACCGCGGGAGGAAAGCGACTTAAAATACACGCCGTCATTTTTTATTCCCTCGTGTTTATTTGCATAGGCAGCAATGGCAAACCAAATCGTCCCTGCTGAAATCATTCCCAAGGAAGCACTAAGCCATAATGCTTTATATGGAAAATCAAAATTGAAAAGCGCCAAAAATAAAAGCACCAAGCCTATTAACCCTAATACACTGGCAATTTTTTGTTGTGTGTTTATCGATTTTGGCGGTTCGCCCGTAAGTGACATGTCTCTTTGAACTGTGCTCATATTAGGAAACTATTTGTGGTTGGTTTGTAAAAGCAGATTGAATCTCCTTTTCGTAATTTTTATAGAATTCAGTGTCAAAATTGGCTTGTTTCAGGTTTTTGATCACGTAACCGATTGTTTTTTTTTCTGTGAGCCATTCATCAATTACGGTATGTTTCATTCGTATTCCGAAGGTATTAATGCCTAAAAATTCTTCTGAATCTTTATGGTACGAAATGGTAATACAACGCAAATCGCTTGAGCATTTCCAATGGAATTGTTTTTCGTGTTCCTTTCTTTTTTCTCCTGAAAATACCCATCCGTAGGTTTGATATTCAATATCAAAAAATTTGGCACTATTAAACCAATTTCCGGGATTGTAAGAAAAACTATTTCCACAAATGGTCTGTGCCAAAGCTTCCCCCATCATACGTCCGGTATACCAAACAGCTTCCACTGGAGCTCTGTATCCAATAGGTTCGCGTTGTTGTGCACAATCGCCAATAGCATAGACACCTTTTATATTGGTTTCTAGCATTCGGTTTACTAAAACTCCTTTATCAGTTTCAATATTAGAATCTTTTAAATATGTAATATTGGGTTTTACACCTGTAGTTATACCAACCGTAGTACAAGGGATTTCCTCCCCGTCTTCTGTCAACACAGCTCTTACATTGCCATCTTTATCACCCAGAATTTTATCAAGATTTGTGTTGTGGCGAAGATCTACTCCGTGCGATTCAATGTGTTTAGAAATCATTTCAGCATCAGAGTCGGTCAAAACATTGTTCCAAAAACCTTTTTCACGTACCAAAAAAGTAACTTCAATGTTGCGAGTACGAAGCATTTCGGCCATTTCCGCGCCAATTAATCCACCGCCAATAATAACTGCTCTGGGGCAATCCTTATTATTTGGGGCAAATTTTTCAAGTTTTTCAAGGTCTTGTTTTGAAACCAAACCCGTAACGCCTTCAAGTTCCAGGCCTTCCCATCCAAATGTATTTGTGATAGAACCGGAAGCGATTATAAGTTTATCGTACGTTAGTGAGTCACCTTCTGCAAAATGGAGCGTTTTATTTTCTGTATCAACCCTTTCTACATATCCTTTTTTAAGTTCAAGGCGGTTTTTCTCCCAAAACCAATCTTCATAGGGTTTAATATCACGCCAGCGCATGTGACCCATATAAACATACATTAATGCGGTTCGGGAAAAAAAATGGTCTGCTTCAGCAGAAATTAAAGTGATTTTTTTATCGGAAAGTTTTCTAATATGTCGTGCAGCTGTAACCCCAGCAATTCCGTTACCTATAATGACAATATGTTCCATATATTTTCAACTATTGGTTTTCAGTCGTATTTAAATGTAACAACATTACAGTGAAAAGGGATTAGTTATGACTATAATTTTTTCATAAAATCTGAAAACCCCATAATTACGTATCTTTATTAGATACTTTGTAAGTTTATGCATAGCATTTTCGACTTAGATAAATATGATAAAAAATATAACTTTTCTTTTACTCGTGCTTTTTTCTTTTGGTATTTCCGAAGGGTTTTCACAAACTACAAAATCTTTATTTGATGGGGCTGATGCATTTTTTGGAATGTATGTTTCCGATGGAAAAGTGGATTATAAAGCCATTAAAAATCACCCGGAAACTTTAGAATCTCTTCTAAAAAAAGCTGAAATAATTAAAGTTTCACCTTCAGACCCAAATACGTATAAGTCCTTTTGGATAAATGCATATAATCTTTCTGTGATAAAAGGAATTATAGATAATTACCCTATAAATTCACCTCTGGACAAAAAAGGATTTTTTGACGAAACCCAATATGCTTTAGGTGGAATTTCGCTAACGTTAAATGATATTGAAAATAAAATGCTCCGCGCAAAATTTGAAGAAGCCCGATTTCATTTTGTGCTGGTCTGTGGCGCGAAAGGTTGTCCGCCCTTAATTTCGGAAGCTTATAAGCCTTCTGCTTTGGAAAGTCAATTGCAAACGCAAGCTGAAAAATCATTAAACAAACCTGAATTTATACAAGTTTCAAAAGTAAATGTAGCGCTTTCAGAGATTTTTAAATGGTACAAAGAAGATTTTACCAAAAACGGAAAAAGTGAAATTGCATTTATAAATCAATTCAGAAGCGATAAAATTCCTTCCAATTACACTATTTCATACTATCCTTACAATTGGCAACTCAATTCAAAATAAGTTGTATTTTTCAGGACTAAATTTAGGTTTATGAAAGTACTTTTTTGCGCATTTTTTACCTTTTGTTTCTTTACTGTTTTTATAAGTTGTGCGCAAAAGTCTCCTGTTTTTTTAGAAAAGAAAATCAATGGGATAAGTTACGTGGCTTCCCGTTCCGAAATTCAGCAAACACATATAGATCCGCTTCTTTCTGTTTATGCCAATTATGCTGCTGTGATGCCTTTTGGTTTTATAAAAAACCTGGAACATCCCGAAATTATTTACAATCAGGATCGTCAATGGTTTGGGGAAACTGCGAAAGGTGTTGCTCAATGCATCGAAATGTTGCATAAAAACAATATTCAGGTCATGATGAAGCCTCAAATTTGGGTTTGGCGTGGCGAATATACTGGGCATTTAAAAATGGCTTCGGAAGAAGACTGGAAGTTATTAGAGGTTTCTTACCGAAGTTTTATTTTGGAATATGCTCGCACTGCGGAAACGTCAAAAGCTGATATTTTTTGCATTGGGACCGAACTTGAACAGTTTATCAAAGAGCGTCCAGAATATTGGAATTCTCTAATCTCTGAAATTCGTAAAGTCTATAGTGGAAAATTAACCTATGCTGCCAATTGGGATGAATACACACGCGTGCCATTTTGGAATTTGTTGGATTATATTGGCGTTGACGCTTATTTTCCGGTTTCAGAAAGTAAAACACCCTCTGTGGCAAAAGTAAGAAAAGGCTGGCAACGTTGGAAAAATGAAATGAAATCGCTTTCAGAAAAAGAAAACAAAGAAATTATTTTTACTGAATACGGTTACCGAAGTGTAGATTTTAGTGGTAAAGAACCTTGGAAAAGCGACCGCGAAATGAATAGTGTAAACTTTGAAGCACAAAATTATACTACCCAAGCTTTGTTTGATGAAATTTGGACTGAAGATTGGTTTGCAGGTGGGTTTTTATGGAAATGGCATGTAGATCCTAAAGCAGGTGAATCGGAAAATGCACATTTTACACCGCAAAATAAACCTGTGGAGGAAATTGTAAGAAAGCATTATAAGAAATACGAATAGTTTTCACCTATTTTCCTTCATTGCTTTTTGATAATCTTTGGAAAGCGTGGTTTTCTGTGTTTCGGTAAATACTTTTCCCGCCAACTGAAAAAAAGTGTGTTCTTCATCTTTTAAATGATGTTCTACTTTTTCACACAATTGTTTTGCATAAATCAACCACCCCGGTGAATCCATATCGGTTTCTTCCAGTTTTTCTATAAGTTCATCCATTTCATGGTGTTCAGCTATTCCGTGACGCGCGTGTTCCTGTGTCATATCATCATTAATTAGTGGAACATAAAAATGACGTTCCTCAGCGTTTGCGTGTATGTGAAGTTCTGTCTTTAACGCTTTAAAAAGTTGTTTTCTGGCATCGGTTTTGCCTTCAGTTTTTGTAAGTCGCTTACACAAATCACGTTGAATATCATGATCTTCTCTAATAGCTTCAAAAATATTTTTCATGGTGGTTGTTTTTATTTGATTTTAAAAATACAATCAAAAAAAGAGGGGAGGTGTTTAAAAAATCTTAAATTATTTATCTGAAAAAACGTTACGAGTGTTTTCCTGTTGCAAAACAGTATTTCTTTTCTTTCCATTAATGTGTTTTACATAATAATTATACAATTCATCTGCATCTGCTCCTAGCCATTTTTTTATGTAAATTCTTAAAAAATAATACTGAAGATGCCAAACACCTTTTTTGCGATATAATCTGGCTGATGAAGTAAGCCATTTTTGGATTACAACAAATTTTTTGCGTTTGTATAATTCATTTAATAAAATATTGTCTTCGTAAATAATATAGGTTTCATCATAACCGCCAATTTCATCAAATAATTTTCTGGTTATAAACTGACTTTGATCGCCGCCACGAGAAGCCCTCCAATTGAACTGCGTTAACCAGCCTGCCAAGAGTAACCACCAGTGATTACTGTCGAATTTCATTTTAAAACAACCTGCGGGATTTCCTTTTTTTACTTCGGAAATAATAAGTTTGTCAAAATTTTTGGGAGGATAGGAATCAGCATGTAAAAAATATAGAATACTTCCTTTTGTATTTCTTGCGCCGGTATTCATTTGTTTAGCGCGGCCTTTTTCAGAAGTTAGAATTTGAAAAGAAAAAGGAGAAGTTTCAACAAATTCTTTGATTATTTTTTGGGTTCCGTCTATACTTCCACCATCCACTATCGTAATATCAGCAATGTTTTCTCCTGAAGTATTTTCAGTAAGATGCTGTATATTTTTTTTAATAGTTTCGGCTTCATTTAAAACCGGAATAATAATACTTATCATAGGCTAAACATACGAAATAAAAACCTCGCAGGTTTTAGTGGTCTGCGAGGTTTTTTAAAATTTCAAGTTTTTTTATTTCTGTTCGTTCAAGCTCCAGTTGTATTCTTTAAAGGTAATTGGAGCGACCAAATCTATTTTTGTATCACTGTATTTATTTATATATTCTGCAATACCAGGCTCAAAATCTTTGGTGTAAAAATCAAAAATTGAAGAGACTTTAGGAACATTTCCGGTAAGTTCATTTTTATCACTATTTATAAATTCAGTAGCAGCTTTATCTAGTTGTTCATTAATTTTTCCGGCGGTATAAGCATCTCTTTGTAATTTGGGACACGATATAGAAGCACAATTAAGGGCAAAATGAACTCGTGGTTCGTTCATTTTTCGTAAAACACCATTTTCAATTGCTCCTAACGATAGTTCTTTTTTATTAATTTGTATAAATCCTTTAGTAAAAGCACCACTTATATCCTGAATACTTTTTGTGGGATAATTATCTAGAATAAGTTCTATGGTAGATGCATTATATAAATTTATATAATAAGCTAGTAATTCCTGTACGCTCCAATCATTACTTGGGTCATATGAAGCTAATTTTTGAAGGTAACTGTTCAGTGAGGACCTATCATTTATAAAGCCTTTATAATCAACAAGGCCTTCTTTATTTACGTGTTTTTTAAGCAGTTTATCCCAATTACTGTGATCTACATTTACTGAGGAATTTGCGGTTGTGGAGGTTAATGTCCCATCAACACTTTTGGTAGGTTGACCTTGACTAGTTAAGCCAGCTGCTGAAGTTAGATTACAACTTTGTACCGTGAAGGCGATTAAAATAACTGCAAGAAATTTAAATATGGTTTTCATCATTACTTTTTTTGGTTTTTATTGGATATAGTTCTTGTTTAAAGAATCCTTTAGGGAAAGTTTCATCTCCGGAGAATCCCAATTCGATATCACGACCGTTATACGGTATGTGATTCGTCCTGAAAAGATAATCCCAAACACTTAAACTCAATCCGTAATTAACACCATATTTAGTGTGTTTTGGTAAAACTTTAGCGTGATGCCAGATATGCATTTTAGGATTATTGAATATGTACTTTAAAATTCCATAATCCCAACCTAGATTGGCGTGGTTTAAATGACCAATTGCCAAAGCTGAAAAATGAATTATTGCCACATATTGAATATCGAAGCCACCAATAATTGCAATAGGAATGTACAATAGGGATTTATAAACCACCGGTTCCATCCAGTGATAACGCAAGTGTGCTGCGAAGCCCATTTCCTTTACTGAATGATGTACTTTGTGAAAATTCCAAAGAAAAGGAACCCGATGTAAAAGACGGTGCGTGTTCCATTGTATAAAATCTGAAATAAGAAAGAAAATAAGTAATCCCACCCCAAAAGGTAACTTGTCTACATTAAATAAATTAAAATCTGAAAGTTGTATACCTATAAAGCTTAAGGCATCATTAAAAATTGCTTCTACTGTATTGGAAAGAAAAATAAGGACAATTAAATTCAGTAGAAAAAAATTAAAGAACATATAAAATGTATCCAGCCAAAAATCCTTTCTGAAAATTTTTTGTTGTTTTCGCCATGGGAATAATATTTCCAAACCCCACACCAGTAAAGAAACCAATATTAAGCCATAGAAATAATTCTCCCAGTGAAACCGAGTAATTTCATCCCATAAATACCTTCCGTACCCGGTATAAGAATCTTTAAAGATGTTGAAATATTTTTCCAAGGTTTTTTAGTCGTAATCGGGATGGTTAGTTTACAATTGTTTTATCAAGTCCATAAACAATGTAATCATATCCGGCTCGGCTTTTCCGGCAGAAGCAATAATATCTTCTATATCCACGGGTTTTAGATTCTCTGGGTCACATTCATCAGTTATTACAGAAACAGCAGAAACAGGCAATCCTAAATGATTTGCCACAATAATTTCGGGTACGGTACTCATTCCCACGGCATCGGCACCAATAATTTTTAGGTAGCGGTATTCGGCACGTGTTTCTAATTGCGGACCTACCACACTTGCGTATACTCCTTTATGAAGGGTTATATTATTTTTTGAAGCAATTTCTTCTAATTTTTTATTCATTACGGCATCATAAGGAGCGCTCATATCTACAAAACGCTCACCCATTTGTTCGATACCACGAAATGCCAAAGGGGATCCTCCCTGAAGATTTATATGATCGTCAATAAGCATAATTTCTCCTTTTCTAAAACTTTTATTTATAGCTCCTGAAGCATTGCTTACAAGTAGTTTTTTTATACCAAGTTCATGCATAACCCGAACAGGAAAAGTAACATCAAGCAATGAATACCCTTCATATAAATGAAACCGGCCTTGCATGACAACTATTTTCTTTCCTGCAAGAGTACCGTAAATAAGTTTCCCTCGATGAAACTCTACGGTAGCAGATGGAAAATTGGGAATATGATTGTAACTAATTTCGCTTTCAATTTCAATTTTATCAATAATTTGGCCCAAGCCGGTGCCTAATATCATTCCAATTTCTGGTGTTTCAAAACCTCTTTGTTGTAAATATTCTGCGGATTCTTTAATATATCTCATCATAAGTTTTTATAAAAATTTCTGAAAGGCTTCTATATTTTGAAGGTCTTCATAGTGGTCAATATCATTACGAAAGGATAATTTAAAAACAGATTCATTTTTTAAATCATTAAGTGTCTCCTTTAAAACAGTTTCTGTTCCCCAACGTTTATTTTTAAAAAGCGCTTCTTTATTATGTTTCATTCCCAATAAATAATACCCTCCATCTTCAGCAGGACCAATCACATAATCATGATCGTTTAAAGCTGAAAATGCATTTTCAAGATCTGGAGCATGCAAATCGTACATATCGCTTCCTATAATAATAATTTTTTCATAACCGGCTTCAAAGAGTTCGTTAAATGCATTTTGCATACGCACGCCCAAATCATCACCCCGTTGTAGTTTTTTTCTGAAAATATCGCGATTCCAAATATCTTCTTTCCAAATTTTTTCAGAATAAAAAACATACTTGTCGGCGCTAAGATTTTTAGTAATATCTACTGTATGTTGAAGTAAAAATTTATAGATCTCCAGCGCTTTTAAATCACCTGTTTTAGCGGCCAGACGCGTTTTACATTTGCCCAATTCCGGATTTCTTGTAAAAATAATAAGTGCGTTTTTCGAGGTTGGGAAATGAAAATCGAATGCTATTTCATGATCCCCATCGGTATCTTTTGTACTAAATAATCCCATTTTAATAAATCTTTATGCCTTTTTTAAGCCATTTGCTCCATACTTTTGAAAAGGTATGGACTTTTTGAGTTTCCGTATTTGTAGAGTCGACTAATGGGTAATTCTTGTTTTTCCATTCAAAAATACCACCATATAAATTTTTTACTTGAGTAAATCCTGCTTTTTCTAGTTTTTCACCAATTTCTTCACTTCGGATACCAATGGAACAATAAACGACAATGGGTGTATTTTTATTTGGAATTTTTTCGGAAATTTTTTCGGAAGAAAATTCTTTAAACCCTACATTTTCTGCTGAAACGATGTGACTTACTTGAAACTCTTCTGTTTCACGGGCATCCAAAATTACAATACTGTCATTCATTTGGAGCATTCGCAATTCTTCTACCGAAATATAAGGAACACTTCGGGTGTTATAAATTTGTAGAAGTTCATCCAAGGTTTTTTGAGCGGTAGCTGAAAAAGTGGATAAAACAATAAAGATGTAAATTAATTTTTTTGTCATCATTTAAATTCCTTCACGTGTATATTATAATTGTATGCCAAATCCTTGAAAACCACTTTCTATTGGAGGAAGGATTTCGGTATTATCCCAAATTCCCGTAATAATAGTGCGAGCATATTCTTGGGGAAGTGCTTCCTGTTGCATTAATTGGCTGGTGAGTTTGTAATCATAATCAAAAGAATAGTGATAAAAATTAAACATATCGTCTTTATCCTCCAATATGGCAAACCAAACTTGCGGAGTTCCATCGTTGGCGGGCATTCCGATTACACCAGGATTAATCCACAAATGTTTATGTTTTTGATGGTGAAATGGCAATCCGCAATGACCTCCTACAATTACATCACTTTCTGTTTTTTTAAAATTTGGTTTTTTAATATCCCAAGGGGTAGATTTAAAAATGAATTCTGAAACGTCAAAATACGAACCGTGTACCGTTGTTACCTTTTTATCGGCATATTCAAACTGAAGATGGTCTGGCAAGGTTTTCAAAAATTCAATAGAATTCTTTGAAAGTTTACTTTGCGCATATGGATACCAAAGTTGCGAAAATCCATCACAGCGAGAGCCTTTTGTAAAATCGCAGCCACAATCCTCAGCTCCATCGCGCAGTTGTAATTCTACATTTCCTGCAATACTTTTGGCACCCCATTGCTTGAATAGCTGAACGGTCTCTTCGGGTTGTGCACAATAACCAACAATATCTCCTGTACAGATGCAATTTTCAGGTGGTATGTTTTGCTTTTCAGCAATGCTTTTCAGCTTTTCCAAAGCCTGCAAATTACTATACACGCCGCCGAAAAGTAAAACTTTTCCGCTTAGTTTGCCAAGATGTTCTATTTTTTTATCCACGTTGGTATAAAATATAAAAGGATACAACTCAAAATACCCCAAATGTTTACCCATAACAAATCTGCGTATTTTCCATCAGTAAAAATTAAGGTTTGGGGAAAATTTTTGAATAGAAGTAAAAATCCAAAAACCAAGCCACAAATCACACTTAAATAAAAGCTGCTTTTAGGTGCTTTTACCTTCCAAAAAATAAAAACAGGCGTTAACCCGATTACCATAGTTCCTGAAATTGTGGTGGCCGATAAAATTTCGGCATCTAAAAAAACGGGGATTGTTCCCAAAATTGCAATTGCAGCCATTGAAGCCCTTCCGAAGGTAAGATCAATCCCCATTTTTAAATCTACAGACAGTAGTTTTGAAAAAGAAGAGAATGTAGAATCCAATGTTGAAGCAGCAGAGGTTATCATAATAAAATTTATTACCAATAAAATCACTACGCCAAAAGCTTTCCCAACCTCAACGGCTGCTTGTCCTTCCATTCCCTTTGATTTTGCGAACACTCCAATAATACTAAATAAAATTATACAAATTACTCCCAATATACTTGCCCAAAGAAAACTTTTTCGCGTTACTTTTGGGGAGCTTAAAAATGCTCGATCTGTTAATACCGGGTCGTGAAATGGATAACTGAACGATTGAATGATCGCTGCAAAGAACAGGTTTAAACCAAGATCGAAACTCCATGTTCCGGAAGTTGCAACTTCCTTTACCGAAATATCACCAGAAGAAAAAATACTCCATAAGATAATGCATAGTAAAACTGAAAATAACCCCATTTGAATGATATCGGTGAAAATAGAACTGCTCAACCCACCTTTCATTGCATAAGCCAAAGTAAGGACGGTAAATACCATAATTGCCCAGTAATAAGAAGAGCTTCCTTGATCTCCAAAATAGGTTCCTATAACAATTGTATTGCTCCAAACTTCATTAAATAACCGAATCACAATCAATAATGAAAATAATGCCATTGCGCCACGACCAAATCTTGTAGTTAAAAATTGATGGATACTTTCAAAGCCACCCTTTGTTCGCATTTGGTAGATTAATATTCCTGCAATAGCAAAGGATAAATAATAGCCTGCATAGGCAACACCACCAACAATTCCATAATCCAATCCAAGATTTGCGGCATTGGTAATACTTTTTGCAAAAATCCAAGAAATGATTAAACTACCCGTTAGCATAAAAGCATTTGGCGCTTTTTTTCTATGGGTCGCTTTAAAAAATTCATCTGTTGTCTTGGCCAAAGGCGAAATAAAAAATAATATCAAACTTGATATTATAATTAATCCCCATTGCCAAATTTGTATGTTCATGTTTTTTTGTTTAAAAAATCCTGTCCAATCCCTCTCAAGAAGGGGCTATTTAAATATTTTATCTTTTTAAGATATTTTCAATCATTATTAATTTTGAGTAACGCCAATTCCCCCTTTTGGGGGTTAGGGGGCCTCATCCCACCAAACCGGTGCATTTATACTATTTCCGTTTGTAGCCGTAGCAGCTTGTTGGTAATTTTCAGTATTTAGCGCTTCTTCTTCAGCCGGATACGGCATACGTACAGGAATTAGTCCGTCGTTTAAACTTGCATCAACAGACTTAAATACTGGGAAACCAGTTCGTCGCCATTCTACCCAACCTTCATAACCGTTAATAATATTTGCAATCCATTTTTGAGTAACAATTTGCTGAATGGGAGTTGTTCCTGTTGCATTGTATGCTGCAGGACCGGTTAAATAATCTCCTGGAAGTGTTGTGTTCCAGTATTCAAAAGCCAACGTAACGGCGGTTTCGTAAAGCGATTCTGCATTTGCAGAAATCAATCCTCTTTCGGCTGCTTCGGCTAAATTGAAATAAGTTTCCCAAGCCGTTAAAAAATTTGCATCGAGCAGGGAGGTATCTTCCCTAAAAATGGATCCAGCCAATGAATAATTGCCTAATTCAATCGAAGTTTGCGATGAATTTATCCCATTTATCAAACCGTTAAATTCTCCAGAAGTTGAATTTGCAAACGGACTAAAAAGTATTCCGGTCCTGTCATCATTCAAACCCAATAAAATTTCTTCCATGGTTTCTGAAAGTACAAAATTATTAAAATCACCAACCCGCAATTGTGCTAACCTGAAACTATTTGGGTCTGTGTTGGTAAAATTAAAAATGGCATTTTGATCATTGGTCATAAAGTAATTTCCGCTATTGAAAACTGCTTGCAATTGGGAAGAAACATCAACTTTACTTGAAATTCGCAACAAGTATTTAATCTTTAATGAATTCGCAAACGTAATCCAGTTTTGCAGATTACCATCAAAAAGAATATCTCCTTCCAGCGTAATTACATCATCATAGGAATTAATAGCAGCAATCCCTTTCTCAAGATTATCCAGAATTCCACCTTCAGCCATGTAGATCTCTTCCTGAAGATCGTACTTGGGTGTTACCGTTCCATTTACCCCGTTAAAAGCTTCAAAATAGGGAACGTCACCAAAAAGATCGGTCAATCCAGCAGCCATATAGGCTTTTAATATTAACGCAGGACCTTTATACACCGCAAAAGTTTCAACGGTTTGAGCTTGATTAAGTAAAATTTCATTATCCCTCAGATTAATATAAAAAACAGGCCAAGGATTTCCTCCCAATTGTGGCGATTTCAACGCATGCCTATCGAACAAATTAAAATCGATCGCCGTACGGTGTTGCGATAAAAGGTCGCCGGCCACAAAACCTTCGTAGCTCATTTGTTCTCCGAAATCGTAAATTACTTGCCTGAGTAATAGACTTGGTTGAACCGAATTTGGCGCATTGGTATTGGTGTTTATTTCTTCAAAATCTTTGGTACATCCGCTTGTGATAAGCAGACCCATAAAACTGAATATATATAGTAGTTTTTTCATTGTATGTGTTTTTTTCATAATAATGCGATTCCTGCCTGCGCAGAAATTAAAAATTAAAATCTGCTTTAAAACCAAAACTCCTGCTGGTAGCATAACTCATGTCTTCTACTCCGCTTACAAATCCAGTTCCTTGAACCGCAAGTTGTTCTGGGTCAAAGTGTGGGATGTCGCTAATAGCGAATAAATTTTTACCAATCAATGCCAAGTTGATATCCAGACCTTCTTTTAAACCAATCACGCCCGGCGCCAATTTAAAAGTATACCCAATAGAAAATTGCCGAAGTTTTAAATACGATGCATCGTAAACATTATTTTCCTCGTGGTTTCTATCGTAGAATTGACGGTAATAGGTTTCTGCCGAAACTGCAGTTGTATTTGGGACATAAATTGGATTTTCTGCCGTCCCTGTATTTACAACACCTTGTGGTACAATTCCACCATCCGGTCTAATTTCCGTTTCTTTAAGTTGGCCACCCACGGTTCCCAAAGCTCTTGTTCGGGAAACCAATTTGCCCCCTTGTCGCCAATCGAACAAAAAGTTGAGGTTCCATTTTTTGTAGTAAAAATCGTTGTTCCAGCCTAACATAAAATCCGGATTGTAATTTCCTATTTTTTTCAGAGTATTATCTGCTATGTAACTTCCATTTTCAGTAAGTATAAAATCGCCGTTTTCATTTTTTAAATAGCCTGTTCCGTAGATATCGCCAATTTCGCCTCCTTCTTTAACTTGGAACCAAACTGTTTGGTTGGCACTGTCATAAATTCTACTGAAAGCTAAAGTTAAACGACCATCTGTTTGCGGAAGATCTTCCACTATTGACTTATTTTTACTGAAGTTAAAAGTACTAGCCCACTGAAAATTTTCAGTTTTAAAAGGAGTAATTCCTGCTACAATTTCTACTCCTTGCGTTCTTACTTTTCCTCCGTTTATAACTTGTTGATTGTATCCTGACGATATAGCAATTGGTAACGAAATAATCTGGTCTTCTGTCAATGAATTATAATAAGTAACATCAAAACTCAAACGGTCTTTAAAAAACTGAACATCGGCTCCCACTTCGTAAGAGGTAACTCGTTCAGGTTTTAAATTGGCATTTGGGATAAAGTTTTGATTGCTAAATGTTGGTTGTCCCAAATAAGGTGTTTGCGATACAAATGCTCCCGATGTTTGATATGGACTTGTGTCGTTGCCAACCTGAGCAACACTCGCGCGTAATTTTGCAAAGGAAATTGCATCTGGTAATTTCGTCACATTTGAAAGTATAAAACTTGCAGAGGCCGAAGGGTAAAAGAAAGAAGTTCCATCGACCGAAAAAGGAGTTGCCAATGTACTCGACCAATCATTACGAGCGGTAATATCTAAATAAATGAAATTTTTAAATCTAATTTTAGCAATTCCATAAAGGGAGTTAATTCGTTTTTTCGATTCAAATTCAAAAATTTCTATTGGGGATGCAGCATTGTTTAAATTAAAAATTCCCGGTTGTGCCAAGTTTACAGTTTGCGATTGTTTTGTATAGGCTTTTTGGTCCAAACGGTTTCCACCTACAGAAACATCCAGAGATACTTTTTCAAAATTATTAGTATAGTTTATTAGGAAATCGGTATTTATTTCCCTGTAAAAAACATCGTGTTCTGCATAACCGCCATTCTTAAATCGATTGCTGCTATAAGCACGTCGAAGTTTTCGAAGTTCACTAGAATAATCCATTCCCGAGCGTACAGAAAAGCTTAGATTTTCAGTAAGACTCTGTTTCAAGGAAATATTTCCAAAAACACGATCCCTATTAAAAGAATTCCTGTTTTCCAATAATGTAAAATACGGATTGTCAAAATAAGTATAGTTGAATGAATACTGCTGCACGCCTTCCAATCCAGGTTGCCAGTAATTTTTCATGTTTTCAATATTTAGGGAACGTGGTCCCCAAGCTACCAATGCATAATTTACATTCTCACTTCCGTAGCCATTGGATGGGCGATTATCACTTTGAGAATTTACATAACTAATGGAAGACGAAATTTTTGTGTATTCTGAAGGACGAAAATTAAGTTTCGTTGCAATGGTTTGTCGATCTAAATTTACACCTGGAATTATAGATTCGCTCCGTAAATCGGTAAAAGAAAGTCGGTAATCACCAATATCAAATCCGCTCGAAACAGAAGCATTATTAATAGTTGTTATCCCTGTTCTATAAAAATCCTTCAAATTATCTGGATGCGAAACAAATGGTGTTGGTGTAATTGGCAAACCACTGTATAAAGAAGTATCACCACCACGAACTACGGTTCCATCTGGTAAAACCACTGGACTGTCATACTGAGGAATTAAATTCCCAACATCCAATTGTGGTCCCCAAGAATAAGAGATAAGATCGTTCGTTCCACCGCCTAAGCCATTTACATATTCAAATTGTCCTGAATTTCCTTGTCCGTATGAATTTTGAAACTCGGGAAGTTTAAAGGCTGAATCAATAAAAATAGAAGAATTTATGCTGATTCCCATGCCTTTAGTTTTACTGCCATCTTTAGTTTCAATAACAATAACTCCGTTGGAAGCACGTGTTCCATATAAAGCAGCTGCTGTTGGACCTTTTAAAACTGTAACACTTGCAATATCGTCTGGATTGACCTCCATAGCACCATTACCGAAATCTATTTCCTGAAAACCTGCTGCGGCTTCATTTGTAAAGTTGAAAACTGTTTCGTTGTTAATTGGAACACCATCTACTACAAAAAGCGGATTATTATTTGAAAAAGATGCTTCCCCGCGAATGGTAATTTTTGAAGAAGAACCCACTCCCGTTGCGCCAGAAGTAATACTAATGCCGGCAATTTTTCCCGAAAGGTTATCGAGAAAATTTACAGATTTAACTTCCGATATTTCTTTAGCTTTTAAAGTTTGTACTGTATATCCCAATTCTTTAGTCTCACGCTCTAAACCCAAAGCAGTTACGATCACTTCATCTAGATCGGTTAATGATTCCTGTAAAACCACATTGATAATAGTACGGTTTCCTATTGTTACAGTTTTTGTTTTAAAACCAATGGAAGAAAATTGAATTTGATCGGTAGAGGCACTTATTTGTATTGTGTAATTTCCGTTACCATCGGAAGTGGTAGCAGTATTCTTATCGTTTAAAATAACATTCACAAAAGGAATTGTATTTCCGTCCACCTCACTTGTTATGTTACCGGTTATTGTGGTTTGTGCATAGCTGTATGCGGAAAGCAGCAGCAAAATGCCAAAGTATATTTGCTTCATAAAAAATAGTTGATTTAGTAAATAATTTGATTTTTACTGAAAAAAATCCAGTTAAAAAAAGCACAGATGTGCTTAATAAAAATGAAGCAATACTGGAGAACCTTTGTTAAAATAAGTGGTTTTAAGAAAAGAAGAAGTAGCTAAAACATTATTTAAAATGAGTTTCTTTTCCGAAGAAATAATAGAAGAAATTATGTTTTTTAAAGTTGCTGAAAGTTGTTTAAAACTGTTCAGCACAGTTTTTATATCGGAAACCGAATCAATATCGGTAAGGACTTTCAGAAAAACCACTTTAATATTTCTGGCAGAAAGTAAACGGGAAATAGTTTGAGTTACCCGTGAAGTTTGCCAGGGAATATTTAAAAAGAGTTCCTTATTGAATTGAGATTTATGCAATCCCATTAAATAATAGCCACCGTCTGCAGAAGGTCCCAAAACAATTGGATTTTCCTTCAGTTTTTCAACTGTTTCCCATAGCTGATTAGTTTGTAAATGTGGTGTGTCGTTACCAATGGTGATTACATTTTCGTAGCCTTGGTCGTATACAAATTGGATAGCATTTGTATAACGTTCACCAAATGTGTTTCCATTTTGTTCTTTTTCAGAAAATAAAAAATAGGGAAGTCCGCTTTTTTTAACTTTTTGAAGAGTTTGCCGGTTCAGCTCTTCAAATAAAGGAACCGATCTTCTGAAGGGTTTTGAATTTCCTTCTTCTAGTGCCGAATTGGCAAAAATTAATATGGCGGTCTTTTGGTGGTTCATTTGTTTGCTGCAAGGTTTCAAAAAACCTTGTAGGTGTTTCAGAAAATTTAGTTTTAGACCTACAAGGAGCCCTCGTTCCTCGGGGACACCTTACGGGTTCTATCGCCTATTCTGCAACTGCGCCTTGGCAGCTACTTCCTGCTCCGGCCGTACAGCCATAGCAATGTTGAGAAATAATAATTTTTCGGTTATTTAATAAATCTTCGTTATAATCTGAAATATGCTTCACTTTACTGTCCACTTTTAACCCCAGCATTTGGTTAAAATCGCAATCGTACAACCATCCGTCCCAACTTATTGAAATAGTATTGGTACACATCACATTTTTTACAGCCACCGGATTGTAGGCTTCCACAAGCTGATGCATATAATCTTCATAATTTTCTGAAGCAATCAAATAATCCAGAAAACGTGCAATGGGTAAATTGGTAATAACAAATAAATCATGAAAATGAATCCCGAAATCTTGAAGCAATGCTTTTTTAAAATCCTTTTCCATACTGGCCTGATCGCCGGGAAGATATGCTCCACTTGGATTATAAACTAAGTCTAAACGCAAGTCACTATCCGGCATTCCATAGCCTAGTTTGTTTAATTCCTGCAAGGCTTTTATAGATTTGTCAAAAACACCTTCACCCCTTTGTTTATCAGTTTTTCCACGAGTCCAATGCGGCATGGAACTCACCACATGAACATTATGGTTTTTAAAGAATTCCGGTAAATCGTAATATTTTTTATTGGCACGAATGATCGTAAGATTACTTCTCACGATAAAATCTTTAATCCCGGCTTTACTAGCTTCATCTACAAACCACCTGAAATTTGGATTCATTTCCGGTGCACCTCCAGTTAGGTCCAGCGTGTGAGCGCCTGTGTTTTTTATAACTTCCAAACATTGTTTCATGGTTTCCACGGTCATAATTTCTTTACGATCGGGTCCGGCATCCACATGGCAATGCTCACAAACCTGGTTGCACATATACCCTAGATTAATCTGAAGAATTTCTAACTTTTTGGGTCTTAATGGAAACTGATTGGTCTCTTTTATTTTTTCTACGAAAGTTGGTAATTCCCCACTTTTAAAAATTCCATTGGAAAGTATTTCGAGTTGCCGGTTGGATTGCGCAAGTTCACTATCTCTTTTATGTAAGGATTGTTGTTTTAATTTTGACATAGAGTCTTTTTTCTTTTTCAAATTTTTAAATGGATTCTACTTTTCAGTAGGATAAGCAATTTTCAAGGATTTTAAAAAAACCAAAGATCTTCTTACATTTCCAATTTGTTCACTTTATTCATCATCATGGTACCGTGAACAAGTGTTGCACCACTTTTAATGGCAGCGCCCACGTGTATGGCTTCCATCATTTCTTCTTTGGTTACACCACGTTGTAAGGTGTCTTTTGTATAAGCATCAATGCAATACGGACATTGTTCTGTATGCGCTACGGCAAGAGCTATCAAGGATTTTTCACGAGCGGTGAGGGCACCTTCTTCGAAGACTTTTCCGTAATAATCAAAAAATTTTGTACCCAGTTCTTCACTCCATTCAGTAATGCTTCCAAATTTTCTTAAATCTGCTGGATCATAATAGTTATTTGTTGCCATAGCTTTAAAATTATACCTACGAAATAGGATGATTTTTGGTTTTCTTTTTCCGTAAATATACAGAAGTAGTCTTTCGGAATAAAAAAAGCTTACTTAAATTTTAGAATTTAATCAAAAGTATAAGCAATACCCGTTGTGAAATCATACTGGGAATTTGGAATTCCTACTGCGGGGAAGGTGTCGTAAGTAAAAGTATAAGTTGTCTTAAGTGCAAAATTTTTAAAAAGATCTACCAACAAAGAAGATTGGCTTGAAATCCTGTAATCACTAAATATTTTAAGTTTTGGCTGGTAATAGGTTGTGCTTACCAAGCTTATATTTTTGGCAGGATAAATACGGAAAGAAATATATGTACTTCCGCGCAAATTTCGTTGTAAAGGAGTAATGCCGTCACTTAATTCTTCCTGTTCGAACATTATAAGGGTGCCCAAATAAAATTTATAATTTTCGAAAGTGGTGAGTTTAAAACGGGGTCCTGTGCCCAACAAACCTCGAAAATCTATTTTTGAAACTTTATTGTATTGTGCCTGTGCAAACACTTCCCAAGCGATTTGTGGATGAAACTTGTAATTATAACGCAGATGCTGTATACTGCTGTTTTCAAATTTTTCTCCTTCTATTTTCTGAAAAGCGATGTCATTTTTGAAAAGCACCAAATGCTTATTCATTTTATACTGAACGTGGATATTATTAGAAAGCGACAAGAAATCATTTGTGTTTCGTTTTACAGCGAAATCCAAACTTGCCGAACCTGAAAACCCCGAGGTATCTGTGACCTTTCGAAGCGATTCGGCATTTAATATCTGTGCTGTAACTTTTATTGAAAGGAATAGAAATACTATTAGAAATAGAAAGAATCTCATAAGAAATAAAAAAGTTTTTATTTTTTAATCTTCATGTTCGTCTGTGTTTTTCCAAAGCCATGGGAAAAATTGGCGTTGCTGAAACTTTGGGTGAAGGTATTTTTTCCATTCCGATCCTCCGGTAGCAGTTTTGTTTTCCCCTTTACTGTCTAAATAATGTTGTGCTGTTTTAAGATGTACCATAGGCCATTTTACGTTGTACATCTGGTCGAAGTCCAGCAATTTGTTTTGCAAAGCTTCAGAAGGATTTTCAATTTTTAAAATCATTTCTTCCAAAGTTTTCCCTTTTAATTTTTTTGCCAAAGCGATAAAACTTTCCAGATATTTTTCTTCAAACTGGCGCATGGTTAGCGTTTTTTTTCCGGTTTTAGGATTTTTCCCGGCGTTCTTCCAATAAATGTTTTCAAAATAATCTTCTATGGTAGGATTTTCGGGAAGTTGTTTTTTATCCTCTTCATTTATTAAATTTTCCAGACGGGTGCAGAAAATTTCAATATAACGGAATTGGGCACTTTGAAACCCGCTTGCAGGTGTTAAAGTTGAACGGAAAATATTATAATCTTCATAGCTCATTCCTTCTTTCATCACGGCAAATGAAGTGATTAGCATTTGTGTATAGCGTGATAATCGAGTTAGTTTATCTATCCAAACCTCTTCTGAAAATTCTTCGTTTTCTGCCAATTGTGTAATTTCGTGAAGCATCATTTTTAATACCAATTCGGTAACCTGGTGGTACATGATAAAAATGGCCTCATCTTTAAAATTAGTACGGGGTTTTTGTAATGAGAGTAAGCTGTCTACTTCAATATAATCCCAGTAATTAATGGGTTTTGCCTGTAAAAGTCCTTTTAAATATGTGTCGGGGTTCTCACCAAGTGATTTATACTTTTCATTTATGGCTTTTATAATTTCTTCTTGGCTCATCTTTTTATTTTCTAAAAGGAGTAGGGATAAAGATATTTACTTTTTTAAACTTGTTTGATACAATTGTATAGAACTTTTTCGTGAAGTGTTTAAAAAAGAAAAATTTAATTAAACAAAAAACCCGAAAATTCAATTTTCGGGTTTTGTGGTACCTCCAGGAATCGAACCAGGGACACATGGATTTTCAGTCCATTGCTCTACCAACTGAGCTAAGGTACCATGCTTTTAAAGCGGTGCAAATATAAATCTATTTTAACTATTGCAAAACATTAAAGAAGAAAAAAATTAAATTTGTCTGTTTTTCAATTTAAAACAACATTAACACGCTTACATTTGTCATATTGTATTTTTACACTTGAAACTTCGCAATGAATTTAGTTATAGATGTTGGGAACACTCTGGTAAAGTTGGCAATCTTTGAAAAAGAGAGCCTTCAGTATAAAAAAGTGTTTATAAAAAATAAATTTTTAGAAGTGCTCACAGAAGTGAATGAGCTCTACCCTTTTATTAAAAATTGCATAGTCTCGTCTGTAGTAAATTTCAGCGAACATCAATTTTCCAAATTAAAAAAGTGTTATCCAGTACATGTTTTAAGCCACGAAACTTCCATTCCGTTTATAAACAAATATGCTACTCCTGATACCTTGGGGGTAGATAGAATAGCATTGGTGAGTGCGGCGAGTATACAGTTTAATAAAAAAAATGTATTGATAATTGATGTTGGAAGTTGTATTACATATGATTTTATTTCAGAAAAAAATGAATATTTGGGAGGTGCTATTTCTGCAGGAATAGAAATGCGTTATAAAGCATTGAATACGTTTACAGCAAGGCTTCCTTTATTGGATGCAAATAGTCCTAAAGAGTTTATAGGAAATTCTACGGCATTTTCTATCCATAGTGGAATCATTAACGGTGTTTTGTATGAAATAGATGGCTTTATAAGTACTTATAAAAATATATTTGACGATTTAACAATTATTTTAACAGGAGGAGACGCTCATTTTTTGCGAGATAGCTTAAAAAATGACATCTTTGCGAACTCAAATTTTTTATTAGAGGGTTTAAATTCTATTTTAGAACATAACAAAACTTAATGTTGAAACAACTTATTATAATTACAATATTCTTCCTCATTGCAGGAGTTACAGTGGCTCAAGAGGGAACGACTTCGCCGTATTCTTATTATGGTATAGGCACTCAAAAATTTAAAGGAACTGCTGAAAACAGGGCTATGGGAGGCATAAGTGTATATTCAGACAGTATTCATCTAAATATTCAAAATCCTGCGAGTACTGCCGGGTTAAAATTAGTGAATTATACAGTAGGGGCTAGTTATAAGTCTTCTACACAAAAAACGGATACTGAATCTCAAAAAACGCACACGACATCGCTAGATTATCTTGCTATTGGAATTCCCATGGGGAAATTTGGAGCCAGCTTTGGATTAATTCCTTATACTTCTGTAGGGTATAATATAAGGTCTGAAACGGCAAATGATACTACCCAGTTTAGTGGCTCTGGAGGATTGAATAAAGCTTTTTTAGCTTTAGGGTACCAAATCAATCCTAAGTTTAGTGTAGGTGTTGATGTAAATTATAATTTTGGAAACATAGAAAATATTGCTTTCACCAGAGAAAATAATGTACAATATGGTACGCGTAGAGTAAATAAATCTGATCTTTTAGGATTTAGTTTTAATTTAGGCGCTATTTATAAAACCATGGTAACTGATGAATTAGAGCTTACAACTTCCTTGACTTATACTCCCGAAACGAATTTTACTGCAGAAAACTTTCGTGAGATATCATCGGTGTTAACAAGTCCTGGTGGAAATCAAGTACTTATTGATTCAAGAGAAATTCCTCAAGATAATTCCGATTTTACTTTTCCTTCACAATTTACAATTGGAGGAGGAATTGGCCAACCTAAAAATTGGTTTATTGGGCTAGAGTATACAAATCAAAAAACTAGTAATTTTACAAACCGTACAGTTCCAGCAGAGGATATGGCCTTTGATGTTACTTTTAAAAATGCATCTAAATTTCGATTAGGTGGATTTTATATTCCTAACTATAATTCCTTGGGGAACTATACAAAAAGAATTGTTTATCGGGCAGGAATTAGATTTGAAGAAACCGGTATAAACATACGCGAACAGGATATTAACGAGTTTGGCATATCTTTTGGAGTAGGATTACCTGTAGGACGAACATTCTCCAATATAAACCTTGGTGTTGAAGTTGGAAGACGTGGAACAAAAGATTTTGGATTAGTCCAGGAGAATTTCGTAAATGCGTTTTTGAGTTTCTCATTAAATGACAAATGGTTTGAAAAAAGATATATTGATTAATACAAATACAGTAAACACTAACACTATGAAAACGAAAGTAATTTTATTATTTGCAGCAATTTTGCTGACTTTTGGAGGCAAATCATATGCACAAGCTAATGATTGCGTTATTTTGGGGTCATTATTTTTTGAACCTGCAAAAGCAAAAAATTATGATGTTGCATTGACTCACTATGAAAAATTAATAAAAGAATGCCCAACATATAATGTGGCTATATATCAGTATGCCGAAAAAATGTTTAAATACTTTATTGAAGAAAAAAACGATAAAAGTAAAATTGATGATTTAATAAGATCATATCAACTTAGATTGCAACACTTCCCTAATGACACTAAAGAAGGTGGTGTTCTTGCTGATATCGCACAACTAAAGTATGACAATAATGTTGGATCAAAAATGGAGCAATTCAACGCATTTGATAAAGCTTTTAATACAGATCCTGAAAATTTTACAAGTCCTAAAAGTATATATACATACTTTTCATTGGCGGTAGATTTATATGATAATGGTGAAAAGGATGTTCAAGAGGTCTTTGATATGTATGATACAATTACTGGTAAAATTGAAAAAGAAAAAAATGACTTGGCTGAAAGCCTTACTGTTTTAATGAATAAACAAGATACTGGAACAGAACTTTCTTCTAAAGAAGAAAGATATATGGGTATCTATGAAACCAATATTAGTGCTTACGGAAAAGTAACCAGTAGTGTAAATGGGAAATTGGGTATCCTAGCAGACTGTCCAAATCTTATTCCTCTTTACGAAAAAGATTTTGAAACTAAGAAAAAAGATGTTTCTTGGTTAAAAAGAGCTGCCGGACGTTTAAATGCTAAAGATTGTGACACCCCATTGTTTTTTAAAATGGTGCAACAATTACATAAATTAGAACCTTCAGCTAAATCTGCTTATTATCTAGGTAGACTTGCAGATGCCGACGGTAAAAATAATGAAGCATTAAGGTATTACAACCAAGCGGCAGAATTGGAAACCAATGCTGGCGATAAAGCAGATATCTATTATCGAATAGCCGACAATTTTAAAGACAAAGGAAGTTTTGGTCAAGCTAGAACTTATTACCTTAAAGCTATAGAACAAAAGCCATCTTATGGTAGAGCATATTTAAAAATTGCTAATATGTATGCAAGCTCAAACAATTGTGGTAATACACCTTTTGAAAAAAGAGCGGTAAACTGGAAAGCTGCAGAAATGGCAGAAAAAGCTGCTCGAGTTGACCCGTCTATAGCATCAAATGCAAGAGCTGCTGCGTCAAGTTATATGCAACGTGCTCCTCAGAAATCTGAAATATTCAGCAATGATATGGCAGGAAAAACCATAAGTCTTAACTGTTGGATAGGTGGAAGCGTAAAAGTGCCTAACTTATAAGGATGATTAAATTTAAACATATTTATAAAAGCGTGATAGTAATTATATTTGCTATCACGCTTTTTGCATGTGAAGGAAATTATAACAATATCCAAAAATTAAATTTAAAAGATGATGCCCCAGTTGGAGAAGGTAAAGGAATAAATATGAAGTATACAGATTCCGGTAAAGTGGTTACAAATTTAATTGCCGAACGGTTTTTAGATTATAGAAACTTTCAATTTCCATATATAGAATTTCCAGAGGGAATAACCGTTTATTACTGGAAAGAAGGAAAAAAGAGTACAATCACTTCAGACTATGCAATTCAATTTCAAGAAACCGGAATTGTTGACCTTCGGAAAAATGTAGTAATATTTACAAGTGACAGTACCACATTAAAAGCTGAACAACTTTATTGGGACCAAGAAAACCAATGGGTTTTTACCGATCAGCCATACCAAATAATACAAAAAGATGGATCCTATAATGATGGGGCGCATCTAGATTCCAATGAAGAGTTCACCAAATTATTATCCCGAAAAAATGAAGGGGTACAACTTATAGACAAAAAAAACACACCTAATGCAAAATAAAATTTACCGTCTTTTTGAATATGCATACCTTATAATGGCTGCTTTTTCTATATATTTAGTTTATATAAACTGGGAAGAAGACAGGAATCGTGCTTATTTATTTGCTTTTTTTACTGTAGTTGCTATTTTTATGTTTTTCTTTAAAAGAAATTTCAGAAAAAAAATGGAAGAACGAAACAAGCAGTAAATTTATAGATATATTAGCTAAAATTAAGATACTCAAACCTTGGATTACAGCATACTTATTATAGTAATAATGCTTATTCTTTCCGCATTTTTTTCGGGAATGGAGATAGCCTATATATCTTCAAATAAGATTCACATTGAAATTGAAAAAAAACAAAACAATTTTTTAGCCGGAATTTTAAAAAAAATTACCAAACGCCCCTCCAAATTTATTGCAACAATGCTAGTAGGCAATAACATTGCCTTGGTAATTTATGGTTTCTTTATGGGAGATTTGATAATGGAGTACATTTCCTTAACAGGGTTAAGTGGTCTATTGGTTCAAACGATTATCTCAACCTTGGTTATACTTTTAACAGCCGAATTTTTGCCTAAGGTTTTCTTTCAGATTTATGCAAATAGTTTAGTGAAAATCTTTGCTGTGCCGGCTTATTTTTTCTATATCATATTTTCTTTTATTTCTGAATTTGTAATATGGATTTCAGATTTAGTTTTAAAAATTATTTTTAAGACTGAAGGTGACATCGTACAATTGAGTTTCAGTAAAATTGAATTGGGGAATTACATTTCAGAGCAAATGGAAATTGTAGAAACCCACGATGAAATTGATACCGAAATTCAAATTTTTCAAAATGCATTAGATTTTTCCGAAGTAAAATCACGCGAGGTTATGATTCCTCGTACCGAAGTGGTTGCTGTAGATATTTCCATGACCCCAAAAGAACTAAGTAAGATTTTTATAGATACAGGCCTTTCTAAAATACTTGTGTTTCAAGAAAATATAGATAATATTTTAGGATATGTTCATTCATTTGAACTTTTCAAAAAACCTGAAAATTTAAAAAAGGTATTAATGCCGGTAGTTTTTGTTCCGGAAACAATGCTGGTAAAAGATGTACTTAATATTTTGACAAAAAAACGAAAAAGTATAGCCGTTGTTATTGATGAATATGGAGGAACTTCGGGCATTATGACCGTTGAAGATATTATTGAAGAACTTTTTGGTGAAATTGAAGACGAACACGATTCAGTGGCACTTATAGAAGATGTTTTGGGTGAGAATCACTATAAATTTTCGGCAAGATTTGAAGTCGATTATTTAAACGAAACCTATAAACTCACTTTCCCAGAGAGTGAAAACTACGAAACCTTGGGAGGAATGATCGTTAATTTTACAGAACAAATTCCCGAACAAGATGAAACCGTTGAAATGGAGAATTACATCTTTAGAATCCTTGAAGTTTCAAATACTAAAATTGAACTTGTTGAGGTAAAACGAATCCCTGAAGATTAGATTTTTAACAATTTATTATTTTTTTTAAATTAGTTTTTTATTACTGCTGGGAAAATGGTATTTTCGCCACCTATAAAATTTGATAGAAAGATGGCAGTTTTAAATAAAATCAGACAACGTTCCGTATTTTTAATAGTAATTATTGCATTAGCATTATTTTCTTTTGTACTAGCAGATGTAATCCGTAATGGAGGATTAAGTTCAAATAAATCGCAAACTACTGTAGCAACTGTGAATGGGAACGATATTCCCAGACAGGAGTTTATGGAACAAGTAGAAGCTACTCAACGTACTCTTGGCCCAAATGGCACTTCAGCACAAGCAATGAATATTGTTTGGGAGCGTGAATTACGCAGTATTCTTTTGGAAGAACAATATGAAAAAATAGGGTTATCTGCAGAAGAAGAGCAAATCAATAATGCCATGAGCACAAGTTTGGCTACCAATCCTTCTTTCCAAAATGAAGCAGGTATGTACGATCCAGCCAGAGTAAGAGAGTATGTGGCTAGTATTCGTTCTAATCCTCAATTGTATTCACAATGGACAGAGTTTGTTAAAAACACAAAACGCTTTTACCTTGAAAACACCTATCTAACCATGATTAAAGCGGGAATGACTTCTACTTTAAATGATGGACAAGCAGAATATCGTTTTGAAAATGATAAGATCAATATTGATTATGTTCAAATTCCTTATGCAAAAATCGCTGATGAAGATATTACGGTAAGCGATGCCGACATAAAAAAATATATGAATGAGCATCCTAAAAAGTTTGAAGTAGAGCCTCAGGTTGATATTCAATATGTTTTAGTTTCTGAAGCTCCTTCCGAAGATGATATTGAAGCTTCTAGAACAGAAGTTGAATCTTTATTAAAAGATAAGACCGAATATAGTTCTGCAACTAACGGAACCGATACAATCTATGGTTTTAGAAATACGAAAGACATTCAAGCATTTGTTGATGCAAATTCAAGTCAGCCGTATACAAATACTTGGTTATATAAAAAACAATTACCTAAAGTAGCTGCCGACACTTTAGGTAAAATGAATAAAGGAGATATTTACGGGCCTTATAAAACCGACGCTTCTTATAATATTTCAAAAATTGTGGATGCTCGTCAAATGCCAGATACAGTTTCTGCAAGACACATATTAATTCCTATTGGTTTAAACCCAACAGATTCTATTACAAGAACTGATTTACAAGCCAAAGCTACTGCTGATAGTCTTATGAAAGTTGTAAAAGGGAATCGTTCAAAATTCACAGATTTAGTAAAAGCTTTTTCATCAGATTCTGGAAGTATGGAAAAAGAAGGAAAATATGAAGATTTTGCATACAATACAATGGTTGCGGAATTCAGGGATTTTGCTTTTGAAAATAAAGTAGGGGATATAGGAGTTGTTAAAACACAATTTGGATATCATCTAATTGAAGTTACAGATCAAAAAAATATGCAAAAAGTTTACAAGGTAGCTACTATCAGTAAAGAAGTAGAGCCTTCAGAAAACACATTGAACGATGTTTTTTCTACCGCATCAAAATTTGAAGTAGCTTCTAAAGATGGTGATTTTGCTAAAGTAGCAGGAGAACAAGGTCTAGAGGTAAAACCAGTAAATAAAATTGGTAAATTAGATACTTCACTTCCGGGAATTACCAGTAGTCGTAACATTATTAGTTGGGGTTTTAAAGAAGACACCAATATTGGAGATATTAAGCGTTTTAGCGTTCCTAACGGATATGTTATTGCACAACTTACACGAAGAAACAAAAAAGAAGCTATGAGCGTTTCAGAAGCTTCCACAACAGTAACCCCTATTCTTCGAAATCAGAAAAAAGCTAAAAAGATTCGTGAATCTATTTCAGGAAATACATTGGAAGAAATTGCTGCCAATCAAAGCGTAACTGTTAAAACTGAAGCCGCATTGACTAGAGCGGTTCCAACCATCGCTGGAGTTGGTAATGAACCAGAAGTTGTAGGTGCAGCTTTTGGTGTAAAAGCCGGTGAAACTACAGGTTTGATCGACGGTAAAACAGGTGTTTTTAAAGTTAAAGTACTTGAGGTAAACCAAGCTCCAGATATTAAAAACTATGCCTCTTACGCTGAACAATTAAATGCAATAGTAACTCCTAAGGTTAATACTGGTGTTTATAATGCTTTAAAAAATGAAGCAGAAATTGAAGATAACAGAGCAAATTTCTTTTAAGGAATAGATTATATAAGTAATAAAAAAATCCCCAAATTTTGGGGATTTTTTTATTTAATCATCTTTTCAAAAGGAATAATTGTAGCATATCCTTTTTTTCTGAAATAATCTTTGTCTTTTTCACCACCAGTCGCTAATATAAAATCTCCCCCCCAAGCACCTAAACTTTTTAAAGTGTGTGGGTAATCACTAAAAAGTTTTTCTTTAACAGTAGGGGCTTTTATTATTTTTGAAATAATCTGTTCGTGAGCTTCAAGAAGCTTTTCAAAATCTGTAAGGGAATAACACAATAGAAGCTTATTACTTATTTCAGATATTTTTTGAATTTCACTCTCCGTAGCCAAATTGGCATTATACTTTTCAATTCCTTCTTTGCTGTCCTGTTTCTTGTTTAAGTGAACAAAAAAGACAGAATCTGTAAATTCCCAAGGAAGATGTGCTTTTCTTACAGAAATTTCCTTTTGTTGTAATTGAAATAAAATAGGTTTCTCGTTTTGGGCTGCAGCAATATCATAGCCACTCCCTTTAAAACTGTTTTTAAGGAGCGTAAAAGCATTTACATGAGCCCATTGAGCAATATTATTTATTAAAGTAGAAGATGTGCCTAAACCCCAATTACGGGGGAAGTTTAAACGGGTTGTAATTTTAATACCCTCTTCAGTATTTAAAAAATTTGGATTTAGTTGTTTTGCTTTTTGAAGTATTTTCAATAAAGTTTTTGAAACAGGATCATTACTTTCAGTTTTCAGGAAATGGGTAGCATCATAATTAAATTTTACATGAAACCAAAGAGTCCCTTTTTCATCTAGACTACTCCATTCTATTCCTTTTTTAACTGAATGAGTTAAAATTAAAGATTGTCCATAATACGTAGGTATTGCAAGTGATAAAGCGCCATCCAATACAACATACTCGCCTGTTATTAATAATTTTCCGTTGCTGTAAAATTCTTTTTTCAAAATTATTTCCGAAGGTTTTCAATAAAATTTACGACACCACTATGAGAAATTATATTTGTTTTAAAATATAAAACAGCTTTGTTCTTTTCTTCTTCTGAAGCTTCCAATTGATTAAGCATATTCATTAAATGCATTTTCATATGCCCTTTTTGGATTCCTGTGGTGACCAAAGAGCGAACAGCTGCAAAATTTTGTGCCAACCCCGCAACGGCAACAATTTCCATAAGTTGTTTTGCATTTGGTTTTTGAAGTATTGTAAAAGCAAAATTAACCAAAGGATGTAAAGAAGTAAGTCCGCCTACTGTTCCTAATGCAAGCGGGATTTCAATCCAGAATTTAAATATATTATTTTCTATAATGGCATGTGTGAGGCTTGTATAATTCCCATCTTTTGACGCGTATGCGTGTATTCCAGCTTCTACCGCCCTAAAGTCGTTTCCGGTTGCTAAAACAACGGCATCAATCCCATTCATAATACCTTTATTATGGGTAACTGCTCTTCGGGGTTCTGCTTTTGCAATTTCTATGGCACGAACAAACTTTTCGGCAAATGTTTTACCATCTATATTTTTTTGAGACAGATTTTCTATAGGACAACTTACTTCAGCACGAACTAAACATTCTGGAACATAATTAGAAAGAATGCTCAAAACTACCTCAGGGAAGTGATTTTCTTTTATAAAAGCAGGATAGTTTTTAGATTGGGTTTCAAATGTTTTTGCTATTTCTTCAAGACAAGTGTTTATAAAATTGGCTCCCATTGCGTCCAAGGTTTCAAAAGTGCAATGAAGTTGATAATAACCGTTCAGCTTTTTAGTACTATTAACAAGTAAGATATCTTTCAAACCACCACCTCGCTTTTTCATATTTACTTGCAAGGCTTCAATACTTTCAATAAGCTTTGGCTTTACATCATCAAAAAAAGCGTTAATATTTGATTCTTTTCCGAAGAAATTAAAATGAATCTGCCCATTCTTTTCAGTTGAAATTACTTCAGCCTTAAAACCGCCACGATCTAACCAAAACTTAGCAGCATTAGAAGCAGCAGCAACCACAGAACTTTCTTCAATGACCATTGGAATTACAAACATTTGGTCGTTTATAAGAAAATTAGGAGCAATTCCAAAAGGTAAATAGTAATTCGAAAGTGTATTTTCTATAAAATCGTCGTGTAATTTTTGAAGGGTTTTATCGCTATTCCAATACTTTTTTAAGATATCAACAGCATCATTCTGGCCTGATAAATAGTTATCAGCTAGCCATTTAATTTTTTTATCTTTGGTTTTTTTTGAAAATCCGGAAACGGGCTCTCTCATATGATATACGATTGAAAGAACAAAGATACTATTTAATGATTACCTTTTATAGTTCCTTTTGAGAACCGTAAAAGCTATTTAACATATAAAATCGCCTTTTTTTGGCAAAATTTTAGTAAACTTGGCATACTAAAAATTTAACATTTTGAAGAGATTATTTTCAATGCCGTTGCTTCTGCTGTTTCTTACAGCAATTTCTACAGGAGTAGCACAACAAAAAGATATTACATTAGAAGATATTTGGGGAGGAACCTTTCGCACAGAACGATTGGATGCCCTTAGATCTTTAAACAACGGAAAAGAATATTCTGTATTAAATTACAATAGGGATGAAAAAGCTTCAACTATTGATGTGTATGATTATAAAAGCGGAAAAAAGGCAGGTACGTTAGTAAGTACAAAAGACATTCCGGGGATTGAATATATTATATCATATGAATTCAGTAAAGACGAATCAAAAATCATACTTGCCACACAACTTCAGCAAATATATAGGCGATCTTCATTAGGAACCTACTATGTATATGATTTGAAGTCTAAGCAAATTACGTTGGTATCTGAAAATAAAATTCAAGAGCCTACATTTAGTGGAGACGGTTCTAAAATAGCGTATGGTTACGAGAATAACCTTTATATAAAGGATCTGAAAACCGGGAAAACCGGTCAAATTACAGATGATGGTGAAGTAAATAGTATCATTAACGGAATTACAGATTGGGTATATGAAGAAGAATTTGCCTTTGTTCGGGCTTTCGATTGGAACAAGGATGGAAGCAAATTGGCATATATTAAATTTGATGATACCGAAGTTCCGCGATTTTCAATGAATGTGTATGGGGAAAAATTGTATCCTTCAGAAGAGGTTATAAAATATCCAAAAGCGGGAGAGCCTAATGCTAAAGTATCACTTCATCTTTATGATTTGAATTCTGGGGAAACCTCAGATATTAATTTGGCTAATTATAACAGCTACTATATTCCCCGAATTAAATGGACCAAAGATCCAAATATATTAAGTGCCCAGTTAACAAACCGTCATCAAAATACTGTTGATCTTATTTTTGTAAATAGTGATACTAAAACATCTTCCTTAATACTTCAAGAAAAAGACGATGCTTATGTTGATATTACAGATAACCTCACTTTTTTAAATGACAATAGTTTTATTTGGACCAGTGAAAAAAATGGCTGGAACCATATTTATCACTATGATAAAACCGGCAAATTAATAAATCAAATAACCGATGGTGCCTGGGAAGTAACCAATTATTATGGTTTTGATCAAAATACAGGACGAATCTATTACCAAAGTACCGAAAACGGAAGCATTAACCGGGATGTATATTCTATCTTGAACTCGGGAAAAAATAAAGTACGTTTAACAGATAAAACAGGTACAAACGATGCTTCCTATAGTGCAGACTACACCTATTTTATAAATTCATTTTCTGATGCCAACACTCCCTATGTAATTACATTACGGGAAGCAAAGACAGGAAAGTTACTTCGTGAGATTATTACAAATAATGCGCTTAAAAATCAAATAAGTGGATATAAAATCAGTCCTAAAGAATTTTCAACTATTTCAATAAATGGGGAAGAGTTGAATATGTATATGATAAAACCATTGGATTTTGATGAAAACAAACAATATCCGTTATTTATGTATCAGTATTCAGGTCCTGGTTCTCAAAATGTTTCTAATAGTTGGATGGGAAGTAATGACTACTGGCATGAAATGTTAGCTCAACAGGGCTGTATCATTGCCTGTGTTGATGGAAGAGGAACAGGTTTTAAAGGGCGTGATTTCAAAAAAATGACTCAAAAAGAATTGGGTAAATATGAAGTGGAAGATCAAATAGCTGCAGCAAAAAAGTTAAGCGAATTGCCATATATTGATGCTTCAAGAACCGGAATCTGGGGTTGGAGTTATGGTGGATTTATGTCATCAAACTGTTTATTTCAAGGACCCGAAACTTTTGAAATGGCTATTGCAGTTGCACCTGTAACCAGCTGGCGTTTTTACGATTCTATATATACTGAACGTTATATGCAAACACCTCAAGAAAACCCTGGTGGTTACGATGAGAATTCTCCTATGTCTCACGTAAGTGGGTTAGAAGGAGATTTTTTATTGGTACACGGTAGTGCAGATGATAATGTACACGTTCAGAATACTATGAGACTAATTGAAGCTTTGGTACAAGCCAATAAGCAATTTGATTGGGCTATTTACCCCGATAAAAACCACGGTATTTACGGCGGAAATACACGACTTCATTTGTATACAAAAATGACTAATTTTATAAAAGAAAATCTTTAACAACCACACTAATTAATAATCAATAATATGTCAGAAGAAATTCAATACCGCAAACAAAAAGAATTATTTGGCCATCCAGTAGGGTTATATGTCTTATTTCTCACAGAGATGTGGGAACGTTTTTCCTATTACGGTATGCGGGCTATTTTGGTACTTTATTTAGTAGAACAAACTACCTCATCAAACCCTGGTTTGGGATGGACCACTGGAGAGGCTATAATGCTTTACGGCTGGTACACGATGTTGGTATATTTAGCGTGTATTCCAGGCGGGATCATCGCGGATAAATTATTAGGGCAGAAAAAGACTGTTTTGATAGGAGGCGTGCTATTAACAATTGGTCACGGAATTTTGGCTGTGCAAGCGATGTGGGCTTTTTATTCAGGTTTAGTGTTTATTGTTTTGGGTGTCGGAATGCTGAAGGCAAACATCTCAACTATGGTTGGGGGACTATACAAGCCAGGTGATATTCGACGAGATAAGGGGTTTACTATCTTTTATATTGGTATCAATACTGGGGCATTACTTTCTGCTTTGATTGTGGGATATGTGGGAGAAAAAATTGGATGGCATATAGGTTTTGGTCTGGCTGGAATTGGCATGTTATTGGGTTTGCTTACCTTTTACTTCGGACAGCGTTATTTAAAAAATATTGGAGATAAACTTTCTGAAGGAGAAAATGAGGGAGCCTCTTTTGGTGATTTATTTAGTGATTTATTTAAGTCACCCATGCAGTTGGTTATTTCTGGGATATTAATGCTATTTTCAATTTATTGGACCGTATTTCAACATATAGGTTATGGTTTGCTGTTCATGTTCTTAAGTTTAGTAGTGGCTATGATGCTGATGGTTTATAAGGACTTAACAACTAAAATAATGAAAGATCGGTACGTTGTTATTTTGATTGCTTTTATGATGACCATAGTTTTTTGGGGAGCTTTTGAGCAAGCCGGAGGACTTATGAATATTTATGCCAAAGATAAAACAGACCGATTAATTGGATTCTTAGACTTTACAGTTCCAGCTACTTGGTTTCAATCCTTAAATGCTGGTTTTATCATTATTTTCGGAGTAATTGTGGCCAATTTTTGGGCAAAAAGAAAACTCAAGAGTAAGGAAGCTTCTTCTATATTCAAAATGGCTTCCGGGATTATCATTATGGGAATCGGATTTGTCTTTATGGCTTTTGCTTCCAAACAATACCAAGCAGATGGTTCTTCTGCCATGTATTGGCTGGTATTGGCTTATCTTTTCCATACTATTGGTGAATTGAGTTCTTCGCCTGTAGCCTTATCTTTCGTTACAAAATTGTCTCCCGTAAAATATGCATCCATTATGATGGGACTCTATTTTGCCGCTACTGGACTAGGAAATAAGGTTGCAGGAATAGTGGGGGAATTGTCACAAGGCGAACCGACAAAAATCGAAGTGGTAGGAACGCCAAATGAAATCATGCAATATTTAAATGCTGCCGACAGTACGTTTGTAAAAGGCAAAAATTTTGAAATTAATGCAGAACTTTATCCTGTTAACGGGGAATTTAGGGCGGTAGATGAAAATGGAAAATCTGTTCTCAACTTGGTGGCTTTTAAAAAGAAAGAAAATGAAGAAGAAGTCATGCTAGTTTTGAAGGAAAACAATGTAACCAAAGAACATCCTTATTCAGCAGTTTTTCAATTTTCTAAAAATAATGATGCTAAAGAAGCAGTTACTAATGATAAACTGAACTATGGTGGAGTATTCTTTATTGATGAGGTACAGTCCAAGATGGAATTTAGAACTTTTGTAGGTATTACAGTATTTACAGCTATTTTCGGATTGTTAATTATCTTATTGTTGAAACCATTGAAACGGTTGACCCACGGCGTAGAAGATTCTGAACGTAAGTTATCCGAACAAGAAGGCTATGAATTAGGAGAAGAAAATTTTGATAATCCGAATAAAAAATAAGGATTTAATCATGGTTCAGAAGATAATGAACGTGAAATAAACGATGATAATGAGCCTTATGAGCTTGCAGATCCAGATTTTAATTAAAAAAAAACAAAAAACTAAAAGAAGATAAATATTATGGCAGAAACTTCAACCGATCAGTTTTTTAAAAATCCTGTGATAGGTCATCCGGCGGGACTTTTTGTACTTTTCTTTACCGAAATGTGGGAACGTTTTTCTTATTATGGAATGCGTGCTCTGTTAGTATTATTTTTAACCTCTTCCCTTTTTGATGAAGGGTGGGCCTGGCCTCGTGAACATGCTTTAGCATTGTATGGCACCTACACTTCTTTGGTATATTTAACACCTATTTTAGGAGGTTGGATAGCTGATAGGATTATTGGATATAGAAAAGCTGTAGTAATAGGAGCTTTAATTATGACATTAGGCCACGCTGCAATGACGGTAGAAACTCATATGTCATTATATATAGGGTTATTTTTGTTGGTTGTAGGGAACGGTTTTTTTAAACCCACGATGACTTCTATTATTTCTCAAATGTATGAGAACCATTCCCATAAAAAAGATGGTGCGTTTACCATTTATTATATGGGTGTAAATGCTGGGGCTTTTCTTGGGATTTTATTGTGCGGTTACCTTGGAGAACAATGGGGCTGGGGCTGGGGCTTCGGTTTAGCGGGTGTTTTTATGTTTTTTGGAATGCTACAATTTTATTTTACACAAGGAATATTTGGCAATATTGGATTAAAACCTAACAAAGAAACCGACAAGCCTTTTGTAGAATCCTCTGCAGATAAATTAAATCCTTTTCTTACGATCGATAAAGTATTAATAGTAGTAAGTGCTATTATTGGTTTGGTGTGGATTATTAATGATCCGGTTTCTAAAATTGGAGACACCGATCTTTTTGATTTTACGGTAGGTCCATTGTCAGGAGCTAATTTTATGATTTTGCTAGCACTAGCCTTATTTATTATTTTAACTGTTTCCCGAATTATTAGATATGCTCCTGTTGTGCGCGATAAAATGATAGCGGTAGCTATTTTTGCATTTTTCACTATTTTCTTTTGGGCCGCGTTTGAGCAGGCTGGAGGATCCATGACTATTTTCGCAAATGATTATACCGATAGGGTTTTGGTAGGGAGTTCTGCAAATATTTTTCGAATTGCAAATACATTAATTACCATTATACCTTTAGGTGTTATTACGTGGGTTCTTTGGAAATTATTTCAACAAACATTTTCTAAATACCCACTTGGAAACTTTTTTCTTGGGACAAGTTTTGCTATAGTTTGGGCATTGGTGATTACAATGTTATATCAACAATACAATGCTGAATCACCCGAAGTTCCTGCATCTTGGTTTAGTGTTTTAAACTCATTATTCATAATTATTTTTGCACCCATGTTTTCTAAACTATGGGAAAGTAAATACAACCCAAGTGCTGCTGTTAAATACGGATTGGGCTTAATTCTGCTAGGAGTAGGGTTTTTAGCATTGGCGTACGGATCTTCAGATATACCTCAAGGGGCACAAGTTGCAGCTGTTAGTATTATATGGTTAGTGCTTGCATATTTCTTCCACACCATGGGAGAACTTTGTTTATCGCCTGTAGGACTCTCGTATGTTAGTAAACTAGTACCTGGCCGAATGATCGCCATGATGTTTGGTGTTTGGTACCTTGCCATTGCAATTGGAAATAAACTAGCAGGAAGTAGTGGTGGAATGATCGATGCTATAACGGCGGAATATTCACTTTCTACTTTCTTTATGTTGTTTTTTGCTATTCCTGCCGCAGCTGGGGTTTTGGTTATATTACTCAATCCACTTTTGAAAAAATTAATGCACGGCATTCGATAAAAACACAATTAATGCAAACAAAAAACGTTCAAATATTTGGAACGTTTTTTGTTAATTCGTTTATTAAACTTTGAAATATTACAGATGAAAAATATTTTTTTACTTCTCCTTTTATCAATAACAGCATCAGTTTCATCACAAACCATAAATTGGATGACGATGAATGAAGCACTTGCCGCTCAAGAAAAAAAACCAAAAAAAATTATTATGGATGTATACACCGATTGGTGTGGTCCTTGTAAAATGATGGATAAAAATACGTTTAGCGACAAAAAGGTTATCAAGTTTATAAATGAAAATTATTATGCAGTAAAGTTTAATGCTGAAGGTACTGAAGAAATCACTTTTGAAGATTTCACCTATACAAATCCAAATCATCAAGAAGGTCGTAAAGGCCGAAATACAACACATTTCTTTGCGGATGCTCTAAAATTAAGAGGATATCCAAGTTTAGTTTTCTTTGAAGATAATGGAAAATTAATACAAGCAGTCGCAGGATATAGAACACCACAACAAGTGGAAATATATCTTAAAATGATTGCTAATGATGATTATAAAGACCTAAAAACTGCTGAAGCTTGGCAGGATTATCAGGCAAATTTTAAAGGCACATTCTAAGAATAGTATTTAGTTAAGTGTTTTACTATTCCAAGATGAAAGCTCCCTCTTTTCCAGTATGGCGAAAAGGGAGTTTTTTTATGCTACAGGTTTTTCTCCAACGATTTACATAGGTTGTATAATTACTTCCGTCTGCTATTATAATTCTAGGCTGCAATGTGTCTATTAATCTTTCTAAGTTAATTTTAGGGCTTTGGATGAGTATAACAATATCAATTTCACGAACCCACGGATAGGCTCCTAAACTGTCTATAACCAGTATCGTTTTATTATTATATTTAAAAATTGAGGGAATACTTCCTTCAGAAGAAACCTCGCTATTTTCACCTATTTTAAAATCCTTTACCGGAAACGTATTTTTATAGGCAGAAGCTGTATCACTCTGTAATAATGCTATATAACTACCGTGTTTATTTCCTAAAATTGAATGTTTGATCTTATGAAAAATAATCAATTTTGAAGTTGAAGTTTTATACTTGTCATATATAAAAACCCCAATCAATAAACTAAAGCTACATAGAAATAGTATTATATTCTTCGAATGAAATTTTTTCCAACAAAATATCAAACAAATTAAAAATAGATAACTGCCAATTACTTTTTCTTCTGTAAAATGAATGTTTTGAAATAGGAAGCTATCTTGATTTGCAATCCAGTGGATAAATGTATTGAGCATCTCAATAGCATTGTTGTATAAAAGCACTATCCAAGCCGGAAGGATATTAAAAAGGGATAATACAATAATTGATAAACCACCACCTATCAGAATTGCCAATGTTGGAAGTACGACAATATTGGTAATAAAAAATAATCCCGGAAATTGATGAAAGTAATATAAACTTAAAGGTAAAACACCTATCTGTGCAGCTATTGAAACCGTAAAAATATCCCAAAACATTTTATCAATTTTCCAACGAGGATTATAATAACTATTGAGCTTGGGGTGTACCCAAATAATAAAGAATACGGCCAGATAACTTAATTGAAATCCAACGCTAAATAATAAAAGCGGATTCCATAGAAGTAAAATAAAAAAAGATAAGAATAAGTTATTAATCGTACTGCTTTCACGGTTTATCATTTTCGCAAAAGCAAAACAGCTAAACATGGTTGCTGCTCTTGTTACCGAGGGCGATAATCCCGTTATAAAGGCAAATCCCCAAAGCAAAATAATTAATAAGGAGTATTGAAGGTAAACCCCTTTTTTAAAATCCCTAAGGGGTCTTAAAAGCAATAGAATAATAATATATATAATGCCCACATGCAATCCTGAAACCGCAAGAATATGAACCGCACCGGCTGCTGCATAGTCTTTGTATAATTGTGATGAAATATCTCGCTTTTGACCTAAAACCAATGCTTGTAAAATGGCCCGTTCATTAGTTTGTAAAGAAGTTTTTTCTAATTTTTTCAGAATAAAATTCCGAAATCTTTCGGCCTGGCCACGAAGTGTAAAGGTTCCTTTTCTAGATTTTAAAATTTCACTTTTATCAATTTGTGATTCAAAATACACACCCAAGGTTTGCATGTATTTTTTATAATCAAATTGATGCGGATTTAATGGAGAAGGAATTTGTTTAATGCTTCCTGAAACTATTAAAATATCATCAATCGTAAAGTTTTTGTCAAGGCTGTCTTTTTTGATATTGACTAAAATCTTGCCCTGTGTTTTAAGATTTTTTATGGCAAAAACTTCAGCAATATATTTTGTATTATAGTTATCGGGTTTTAAAACCTCAACTATTTTTATTTGAAGAATTTCTTCCTTTTCTTCAGAAATAAAATAAGAATAATGACTTTTCTGGAATTTGGGTAAGCGGATTTGATAATTAAAATAACCTACACTGAAGAAAGTTGCATACGTTACAATTCCGAAGAAAACAGATTGCACTAATTGATTACGTGCAAAAATCCAAGTTATAACTAACAGGGTAAGGCAAAATAAAAGAATGAACAAAAAATTAAAAATGGGAAAGAAATATGCCACCACTATTCCCAAGATGAGAAAAAGAGAAAACTTTACAACGGCAAAATTGATGAATTTCATTCCCTATGATTTTAAGCATTGCTCAAAATTCACTAGGGAGTTTCATTAAAGATAGTATTTTATATAATACGGCGAATTTCTACAAAGGAATTTTTCCAGTAGTCTTCTTCCATTGAGGAAATTATAACCCCGCGCGATGTGGTTGAGTGGATAAAGATTATTTCCCCTTTTTTGTTTTCTAGAACGAGGCCAACGTGGGTTATGACATTTTTTTTTCTACTTGTGTGAAAAAAAACCAAGTCTCCTTTAGTGGCTTCTGGTAACGTAATCTCAACTCCTTTTGTGGCCATATCCCTTGAAATTCTTGGGAGTACAACATTCTCTTCCATAAATGAAGTATATACCAAACCTGAACAATCCATTCCTGAAGTTGTAGTGCCTCCAAATTTATATCGGGTGCCTTCAAAACTTTTGGCAATGTCAATTATGTTTTTAAGTTTATTTTTATTGGAATCCTTTGTGATGACTTCATCTGCTTCGGTTGTGGTAATAATGATATTTTCCTTTGATTTCTTCATTTCAACCGTTCTTGTTCGATTGGGAACACCTTTTTTATTTACAATAATTGTTTTGGTTGTGTTTTTTGAGGGCCCACAAGAAATTAATAAAGCAGAAAGGAAAAGAAGTAAAAGAATTGTTTTCATTAATAGATTAAGGATAAAGGGGTTAAGCTAAGATATTAATTTTATTTGAGTTGAAGCGATTCATAAATAAGTTGTGCGGTTTTTTCACTAGCGCCTTTTCCTCCTAATTTTTTTTCTAGATCGTAATATTCTATAAATAAAGTAGCTCTTTTATAGGGGTCTAGAATAAGAGAAAGTTCTTCTTTTAAACGTTTTGAATTAAAATCTGTTTGAATAAGTTCGGTAACTACTTCTTTATCCAAAATAAGATTTACTAGGGAAATGTATTTTAATTTTATAACGCGTTTCGCAATTTCATAAGAAATCCGGCTTCCTTTATAACAAACCACTTGAGGAACTTTAAACAAAGCTGTTTCCAGAGTTGCCGTTCCTGAAGTGACCAAAGCAGTATTTGAAATACTTAAAAGGTCATAGGTTTTATTAAGTAATAAATGCACGTTTTGTTTTTTTATAAATGGGGTGTAAAACTCTGCCTCTTGACTGGGCGCTCCGGCAATTACAAATTGATACTCTGGAAAGTCTTCCACAATAGAAAGCATCACCGCCAGCATTTTTGAAATTTCCTGTTTCCGACTTCCTGGAAGCAAAGCGATAATGGGTCTGTTATCCCAACCATTCTCCTTTTTGAATGTTCTAGGATTTACTTGTTCTCTATTGGAAATAGCATCAATAAGGGGGTGACCTACAAAATGAACAGGGAAGTTGTGCTTGTGTTCATAAAAGTGCTTTTCAAATGGAAGAATTACGTACATTTCATCAATGTCACGTTTTATATCTTTTATACGTCCTTCTTTCCAAGCCCATATTTGAGGAGAAATATAATACTGAGTTCTATACCCTTTTTTCTTTGCCCATTTGGCAATACGGAAATTAAAGCCGGGATAATCAATAAAAATTATTACGTCGGGATTAAAAGCTTCAATGTCCTTTTTACAGATGGAAATGTTTTTTAGAATTGTTTTTAAATTGAAGATCACTTCAACAAAACCCATAAAAGCAAGTTTTTTATAGTGTTTAACCAGCTTACCTCCGGCTTCTTGCATTAGATCACCACCCCAAAAACGTATTGAAGCATTGGCATCTTGTTTTTGTAGCGCCTTTATTAAATTGGCTCCGTGTAAATCTCCCGAAGCTTCTCCCGCAATAAGGTAATACTTCATAATTAATAGAATTTAGAGATCAAAACCAAAATGGCTGCCAATACGGTAGCCAATACCACACCTCTTGCCCTGTAATATTGCTTTTTTTTCAGAAAAATAAAAAAAACAATAAGGTTTAATATGGCACCAAGTGCAATGAGACTTCCAAAGATATCTTCTTTTAATGATAATTTTATTGTGTTTTCCAAACTGTAGTTTGAAAAAAAGTAAATATATAAATAGCTTCCGGCCAAGTTTGCAACTATGCCAATTAAAAATCCTATAAGTATTTCTTTTTTCATTACAGATTCCACGTATTAATATCTTTAATTGCGTGATGCGCTGTTAGGTCAAATTGTACCGGAACAATGGAAACATATCCATTTGCTAAAGCCCATTCGTCAGTATCTTCACCTTTGTCTTCATTTACAAATTCACCTGTAAGCCAGTAGTAGTCACGTCCTAAAGGATTGGTTCGCTTATCAAAATTTTCTTCCCAATGTGCATTTGCCTGGCGGCAAACTTTCACTCCTTTTAGTTTACTTTCGGGAAGTTTTGGGATATTTACATTTAAAACAACGCCTTTTGGTAATCCGTTTTTAAGACATTGTTTTACTATTAACTTAATATATTTTTTTGCAGGCTCAAAATCAGCTTCCAAAGAATAATCTAAAAGTGAAAACCCTATGGAAGGAATTCCCAAAGTTCCAGCTTCTACTGCGGCACTCATTGTCCCGCTATAAATTACGTTAATTGAAGAATTGCTACCGTGGTTAACCCCACTTACACAAAGATCGGGCTTGCGTTTTAAAATTTCATTTACAGCCAGTTTTACACAATCTACTGGAGTTCCGCTTGTACTATATTCAATTTGAGGAGCCCCATTTATGGTTTTTATACTATTACAGTACAAAGTGTCGTTAAGGGTAATGGCATGGCCGGTACCACTTTGTGGAGAATCGGGTGCAACAACACAAACCTCACCAATGGTATTCATTACTTCAATAAGGGCACGAATTCCGGGAGCTGTAATTCCATCGTCATTGGTAACTAATATTAGCGGTTTTTTCTTGGGCATAAAAGGAAAAATTTAAGAGGTAAAAATACATAATTTATAACGTTTACTTCAATTAGTTTGTTTAACAAAAAATTAGTAACATTACTCACAGTTGGCACAGTTTTTTCTATAATTTAGGAGACTCAAAATATAAGTAGATTGATATGCGTATAATGAAAAAGAATTTTAAAATATTACTCTTGTTAGTTTTTGTATCTGTGGCTTCTTGCAGTTTTACTACCAAGCAATTTCAAGATCCAGATAAAGATAAGGTACTCATAGATTTAATAACCTATGTGCTTCAAAAAGGCCATTATAATCCGGCAGATTTAAATGATGAATTTTCTACAGAAGTGTATGAAGACTTTATAAATGGGCTAGATCCTATAAAACGGTATTTTCTCGCTTCAGATATAGAAGAGTTCAGTAAATATAAAACTGAAATAGACAATCAATTAAAAAATAAGGAACTTACTTTCTTTAATTTGGTTTATAACCGTCTTTCAGAAAGAATGGAAGATGCCAAAAAAGTGTATGCTGATGTTCTTGTACAGCCTTTTGATTTTTCAGAAAAAGATATAATTAATGTCAATTATGATAAAACCCCTTATGCAACTTCAAAAAAGGAATTAAAAGAAAGATGGAGACAACAATTAAAATTTTCTACTATTGCCTCTTATTACGATGGTATTGAAGAGAATAAAATCAATCAAGAAACTGAAAAAGACTACAAGCCAAAATCATTAACTGAATTAGAACAAAAAGCCAGAGAAACAACAAAAAACTCTTTAAAGGAATATTTTGAGTTTACAGATGATTTGGAACGCAAAGATTATTTTGCAATCTTCTTAACTACCATTGTTGAAGAATTCGATCCTCATACAAATTATTTTGCACCACCAGACCGTGATCGCTTTGATCTTAGAATGTCAGGAAAATTAGAAGGTATTGGAGCCCGTCTTCAAAAGAAAAATGATTTTATTAATGTAGTAGAGATTATAAGTGGTGGTCCAGCTTGGAGAGGAGATCATATAGCCGTGGGAGATATAATTTTAAAAGTAAAACAAGAAGATGAAGAAGATCCCATAAGTATTGTGGGAATGCGAATAGATGATGCTGTTAATCTTATAAAAGGTCCAAAGGGAACAAAAGTAACCTTAACCCTTAAACGTGTAGATGGTACTATTGAAGATGAAACGATTACCCGTGATGTAGTAGAACTTGAAGAAACCTATGCAAAATCTACTCTTATTGAAACCAATAGTCGAAAATTCGGGTTAATTAACTTGCCACAGTTTTATTTTGATATGCAAAATTACAAAGAGCGTAATGCTGCAAGTGATGTAAAAAGAGAAATTGAGCTTTTAAAAGAACAAGGCATGGAAGGGTTGGTTTTAGACCTTCGGGATAATGGAGGAGGCTCTTTGCGAACTGCTGTAGATATTGCAGGTTTGTTTATTAAAAACGGACCGGTAGTTCAAGTAGCTTCAGGAGGAAGCAAAAAAGAAGTATTGGAAGATGAAAATGATGATATTGTTTGGGATGGTCCACTCGTAATTTTAGTGAATGAACTTTCGGCTTCCGCTTCTGAAATATTAGCCGCTGCTATGCAAGATTATAAACGTGCTATCATCATAGGGAGTGAACAAACCTACGGAAAAGGTACCGTTCAAAATATGATCGACCTTAACCAATGGTTGCGTAAAAATGACCTTGGCGATATGGGAGCATTAAAATTGACCACACAGAAATTCTATCGTGTAAATGGAGGCTCCACACAACTTGAAGGAGTTAAGAGTGATGTTGTTATGCCAGACCGTTATAGTTATATCGATATTGGCGAACGAGATTATGACAATCCATTGCCGTATGATAAAATTGAACCTGCAGATTATAAAGTGTGGGACGGTTATTTGGGTTACGATGAAACAATAAATAAAAGTAAGGCTAGAATGGCAAAAAGTCAGCAACTCGCTTTAATTGATGAAAATGCACATTGGATAAAAAAACGTCGTGATGAAATGGAGGTAAACCTTAATTTTGACGCTTATAGTGCTGAAATTGAAAAACGAAAAGCCGAAACAAAGAAGTTCGATTCAATTGATAAATACGATAATAAATTATCATATAGATCGCTTCCTTCTGAAATTGCTTTGATGAAACAAGATACTACCCTTGGAGAAAAGCGAAAAAGATGGCATAAAAACTTAAGTAAAGATATTTATGTTGAAGAAGCTGTGAATGTTCTGGAAGATTTAAAAATAAATAACATTCGTAAGGGGAAAGTGGCCGACATTAAAAATTAATGTTCGCATGAGTAATTCCACCTCACTAACTAAAATTGCGCTCCAAAAGTTTAAAAAGAACTTTTGGGGCGTTTTTAGCTTTTGTTTTTTAGTGCTTTGTATTTTGGTTGCCGTATTTGCATATGCATTAGCACCAGATAATTCTCAAAATGCAAATCAAATGCACCTTTCAATTCACTCAAAATCTCCCGGGTTTACTACTACTATTCTCATCATTCCAACTTTGGTAAAAGAGCAAAATGCGATTTCGGTATTTTTCTTCGGAAATAAAAATGCAGATACTGAAATTCCTATTTCCAGTTACAGTATTGAAAATTCACAATTACAAACAATAGAATATACGGCTGATGGGAGTGCTGGGCTTCAGAAGGATTACGATCTTTCACAATTTTCTGAAGCAAAAAAATTAGAAGATATACCAAACCATTATATTTCAGAAAAAAAATTCCTTTTAGGAACCGATAAATACGGTAGGGATATGCTAAGCCGAATGCTAATTGGTATACGTATTTCTTTAGGAATTGGGTTTGTAGCCGTATTTATTTCTTTGGTAATTGGTATAAGCATGGGAGCAATTGCTGGTTATTTTGGAGGTAAAATTGATGCTGCCATTATGTGGATTATAAATGTGACCTGGTCCATACCAACGTTACTTTTGGTAATTGCAATTACTTTGGCATTAGGAAAAGGATTTTGGCAGGTTTTTATAGCTGTAGGACTTACCATGTGGGTGGAAGTGGCTCGCGTTGTACGTGGACAGGTTATGGGTGTAAAGGAGATGCAGTATGTTACAGCTGCACGAGCATTGGGTTTTAAAGACCTAAGAATAATTATGAGGCATATTTTACCTAATAGTATGGCACCTGTTATTATAATTTCGGCGGCTAATTTCGCAGGCGCGATTCTTATTGAAAGTGGTCTTAGTTTTTTAGGAATTGGTGCACAACCTCCCATGCCTAGTTGGGGAGGGATTATTAAGGACCATTACTCTTATATTATTTTAGGAAAACCTTATTTGGCTATTATTCCCGGACTTGCAATTATGAGTCTTGTTACTGCTTTTATGTTGATAGGAAATGCGTTGAGGGATGCTTTAGATGTAAGAAATTAATTAATTTTTTATGAAAAATCAAGAATAATAGTAATTAGCACCATCTAACCGCACAAAAATAAATAGCAAAATAGTGAACCCCCAAAGTCCGGACCCTCCATAACTAAAAAATGGAAGTGGAATTCCCACTGTTGGAAAAAGACCAGAAACCATCCCGACGTTTACAAAGAAATGCACAAAGAGTATTGAAGCTACACTATATCCGTACACCCGACTGAATTGATTTTTCTGTCGTTCGGCTAAAAAAAGAAGTCGGACTATTAAACCAACAAAAAGCATAATAACCACCATACTTCCCACAAAACCCCATTCTTCTCCTACGGTACTAAATATATAGTCTGTATGTTGCTCGGGAACAAAGTTTCCTTTGGTTTGAGTACCTTGAGTCCAACCTTTACCAACCCAACCTCCACTGCCTATGGCAATTTCACTTTGGTTTGTATTATAACCTATACCTTTTGGATCGATTTCCTTACCCAAAACAATGATGAAACGATCTCTATGACGTTGTTCAAAAACATTATTAAAAATATAATTTACTGAAAAAGCAAAGATTATACATGTAAGCGCAATGGTAATATATTTTATGAGATTGGGTCTTCTTTTTCTTTTTCGAAAATAAAGAAACCCCATGATTAATAATACACCCAACGCTACCCATACAACTCCAAAAACAAGGGTAGATACAAATAATGCTGTTGCAAAAAAGCCTAATAAAAGGTAAAGAAAATGAAGACCTTCTCTATATAATGGAAAAATAAAAGCCGCATAAATAAGGGCACTTCCCGGGTCTGGTTGAGGGATAATTAATATTGCTGGAATTGCTAGAATTAAAAAAGCGGGAACCTGTTGCTTAAAATCTTGCATGTTAGTTTGTATATCACTAACATATTTTGCTAAAGCCAAAGCGGTTGCAGCCTTTGCAAATTCACTGGGTTGAATGCTCATTCCTCCCAAATCATACCATGAAGTTGCGCCTGATATCGTTTTTCCAAATACAAATAATCCTATCAAGGAAAGTAAAGAGATTATATATATAATACTTGAAAACCGCTCATAGAATTTTGCATCCAAGGCTAGGATAAATATGATAATTAAAACGCTAAGGCCAATCCAGATAAGCTGTTTTATGTAAATCTGTTCAAAGTCAAAAAACACAGTTGCAGAATCATTTAGGGAAGCTGAATAGATATTCATCCATCCAATTCCAACTAAAGCCACATATAAAAAAATTGTAAGCCAATCAAACCGAACTGCTCCTTTCCCTACTGCCATTATTTATTGATTGTAAATGGTTTTCCGCTATGGGGTTTTGCATACTCACTTTCCAAGCTACCTTCAAGGACAAATTTTTCCATGTCGGTACGAGTAATTTCACCTTTAATATATTTTTCAATCATTAAACCTGCAATACGTCCTGCCCAACGTGATCCCCAGTATCCGTTTTCTACAAAAACAGCAATGGCAATTTTAGGATTGTCCTTAGGGGCAAAAGCAACAAAAATAGAATGGTCTGTTAATTGAACTCTTTTGCCGTCAATTTTTGTATAATTTTCAGCAGTTCCTGTTTTTCCACAGATTTCTATTCCGGGTATTTGTATAAAAGAGGCCGTACCTTTATTATAAACATCAAACATTCCCTGTACCACTGGATCAAAATATTGAGATTCAATACTGGTATTTATTTTTTTTGTGTATTCACTTGGAATTGTGTCAACTTCATTAATATTTTTTATTATATGAGGCTTATAATACCATCCCCTGTTAGCAATAGCGGCTGTAAAGTTTGCCATTTGAATGGGTGTTAGGGAAACTTCTCCTTGCCCAATTGCATTTGATATGGTAGCCGTTGCGTACCATTTGTATTCTGGATAACGATAAATTTTATTATAATAATTTGCATCCGGAATATTACCAGGCCTTCCACTAGGAAGGTCATATCCTAAATAATCACCAAGTCCAAAAGATTCCAAATGATGTTCCCACGTATTAATTCCTTCTTGCGGAGTGGGATATTTTTCAATTATTCTTCTATATACAGTACAAAAATATGCATTGCAAGAATTTGCAATTCCTCCAACCATTGCTAAAGGAGTGTAATGATGGTGACAAGCGAGCTTATTCCCTCTTCCGTAAAAATAACCACCATTACAATACACAGTTTCTTTAGTGTCAATCACTTTTTCTTGAAGACCAATAAGTGCAGTTAGGGTTTTAAATGGAGATCCTGGAGGGTATTCACCTTGTAGGCCCCTATCGTATAATGGTTTAGCTATTGTGTCATAATAGAGTTTCGTAAAATTTTTAGACCGTTCGCGTCCTACTAATAATGCAGGATCATAGCTTGGGGCTGTGACTAAGGTTAAAATTTCTCCAGTAGATGGTTCTATAGCTACAATACCACCACGTTTATTAACCATTAGTTCTTCTCCGTATTTTTGAAGAGCAGCATCTATAGTTAAAGTGATGTCTTCACCTCGTTTCGGCAACGTATCAAAAATGCCATCTTTGTATGGACCGATGTCCCTGTTAAAACGATCCTTTTGAATATATTTTACACCTTTAACGCCTCGCAGCACTTCTTCATATTGACTTTCTACACCTTGCATTCCTAGAAGGTCTCCCATTTGATAATAAGGATTTTTTTCAATTATCCTGTTATTCGCTTCAGCAATATAACCTAAAACATTTGCTGAATGTTCTACCTGATAATCTCGCAAAGAACGTTTTTGAATATAAAAACCTTCATATTTGTGCATTTTTTCAGAAAGATAGGCGTACTCCTCTTTTGATAATTGTGGTATTACCACAGAAGGTAATCTTGGAGAATAGACTCTAGACTTTTTTAGAATAGATTTGAAATCGTCTTTACTAATTTGCAGAAGTTTGCAAAATTCTAGTGTATCTAATGGTTTTACATCACGAGGAATTACCATAACATCATATGAAGGTTGGTTGGCAACAAGTAATTTTCCGTTACGATCAAAAATATAACCCCGTTGCGGATAGTCGTAAATTACTTTTATTGCATTGCTTTCAGATAGTTTTTGAAAAGAAGTATCGTAAACCTGAAGATAGAAAAGCCTAGCGGAAAAAACAATTCCGGTAATTAAAACAAGTGTGATTAATAATATTTTTCGCATTATGTTTTTCGACTAAACAACAATAAGGTACACAAAATTAATACTGTACTGAATATTCCTGAAAATAACGTTGATTTTACTAATAGCAGTATATGTGAAAAGCTAAAAATTTCTAATAAGAATAACACAAAATGATGAAGTAATACCATCGAAATAATATAAGTAAGCCTTTCTGTTAATGGAACTTTATTGATTTTAACCATGTTATATTCATAACTTATCCCAAAGGAGAATTTTAGTATCCAAGGGCGTATATAAGCTATAAAAACACTGGCAGCTGCATGTATTCCTCCGGAATCACTAAAAATATCGATACTTAAACCTAAGAGAAAACTCAAAAGAATTAATAAGGATTTGTTCCCGCTAAGGGGGTAAAGAAGGATAAATAATATATAAATATATGGATTTATATACCCTAGAAAATTAATGTGATTAAACAATAATATTTGTAAAAATGCCAATAGTACAAACCTGATAAAATTAATATAAATCTCACTATTTTGCATCGATCAGGTTTTTTTCCAGCATTTTAATTTCTTTGGCATCTTTGTTTTCAATGATATACACATGTTCTAAATTTGTCATATCATTGAACAATTGGATATCTAAGTCATAACTATCATTTTGCCCTAATTTAAATTCTTTAATAGTACCTATCAAAATTCCTTCAGGAAAAATTGTGGATTTACCATCTGTTATAATTGTATCTCCTATTTTAACAGGCGCTAATCGGTTTACATCAATTAGTTGAACAACATTTGGTTCTTTTGTATCCCATACCAAACTGCCAAAATGATTAGAGTTTTTAAGTCTTGCATTTATTTGGCTCCGGGTATTTAATATAGATTGAATAGTTGCATATTTATTTGAAACATTATTTATTATACCCACAATACCTTTTGTGGTAATAACACCCATGTCTATTTTTAAACTATCTCTAGCGCCTTTGTTAATAGTTAAATTGTTTTTAGTTTTTGAATAACTGTTATTGATTATTTTAGCAGCTATGAAATTGTATTTTGAAGGCATTTGGGTAGAATCCAGAACCTCACTTGATACATTTTCTTTATATCCTTCTAGCATTTTACGAAGGCGGATATTTTCTTCGACCAACCGTTGGTTTTCTATTTTTAAACCAAAGTAGTCTGTAATATTATTTTTTGCTGAATAGACTCCACCGCTCACCACATTTGCAGAACTTACATATTTATTTGTATGAAAAGAATGAGAGCGTATAGTAAAAATCAAAGAAATTAAGAATAAAACACCAAACAACAGGAAATTTTTATTCCTTATAAAGAAAAATATAATCTGTTGCATAACAAGTTATTCCTATTTTATCAATACGCTTTTGTATTTATTGAGGTTTTTTAAACAAATTCCTGTGCCGCGAACAACTGCTCTTAAAGGATCTTCAGCAATATATACTGGAAGGTCTGTTTTTTGGGACAAACGTTTATCAAGACCTCTTAACATAGACCCACCACCTGCTAAATAGATTCCTGTATTGTATATATCAGCAGCCAATTCAGGAGGAGTTTGAGATAAGGTTTCCATAACCGCATCTTCAATTCGCAAGATCGATTTGTCAAGGGCTTTGGCTATTTCCCTATAAGATGTTTGTACTTGTTTTGGTTTTCCGGTAAGAAGATCTCGACCTTGCACAGCCATTTCTTCTGGAGGAAGTTCAAGGTCTTCTGTTGCTGCACCAATTTGTATTTTAATTTTTTCAGCAGTACGTTCTCCTACATATAAGTTGTGTTGTGTTCGCATATAATATACAATGTCGTTTGTAAAAACGTCACCGGCAATCTTAATTGATTTGTCACAAACAATTCCACCTAATGCAATAACAGCAATCTCTGTAGTTCCACCTCCTATATCTACAACCATATTACCTTTAGGCTGCATAATATCTACTCCAATACCAATAGCTGCTGCCATAGGCTCATGGATAAGATACACTTCTTTTCCGTTAACACGTTCAGCACTTTCTTTTACCGCACGCATTTCAACCTCTGTAATTCCACTAGGAATACAAATCACCATTCGTAAGGAAGGAGTAAGCCATTTCTTTTTTAATGCAGGAATATCCTTAATGAACATATTTATCATTTGTTCACTGGCATCAAAATCGGCAATTACCCCATCTTTTAGAGGTCTAATTGTTTTAATGTTTTCGTGTGTTTTTCCTTGCATCATAGCAGCCTCTCTACCTACGGCAATTATTTTTCCGGTGGTACGATCTTTTGCTACAATAGAGGGGGCATCAACCACAACTTTATCATTATGAATGATTAAGGTGTTCGCTGTACCTAAGTCGATGGCTATTTCTTCAGTTAAGAAGTCAAAAAATCCCATATGTTATTATAGTGGTATTGAAATTAAACATAACAAGCAACTGCTTCTCACAAATGTAACAAAATTTAATGCTTAAAATGACGTGTTCCTGTAAATACCATCGCCATTTTTTGCTCGTTGCAATAATTGATACTCAATTCATCTTTTATGGACCCGCCGGGTTGTATTACGGCAGTAATTCCTGCGTTATTTGCAATTTCCACACAATCCGGAAACGGGAAAAAAGCATCACTCGCCATTACAGCGCCTTTTAAATCAAATTTAAATGATGTGGCTTTTTCAATCGCGTGACGTAATGCATCAACTCTTGATGTTTGTCCTGTACCGCTGGCAAATAATTGTTTTCCTTTAGCGAGAACAATAGTGTTTGACTTGGTGTGCTTACAAACCTTTGAGGCAAATAACAAATCTTCTAACTCAGTTACACTAGGTTTATTGTTAGTGGCCAACGTTAAATTTTCTTCATTATCTGTAAGATTATCTTTGTCTTGAACTAATATGCCATTTAAACAAGTCCTTACAGTGGTTTGGGGAAGTGTCGCTTCTTTTTGAACCAAAAGGATTCTATTCTTTTTTCCTTTTAAAATTTCTAAGGCTTTTTCTGAATAAGAGGGAGCAATTACTACTTCACAAAAAAGCTTATAAACTTCTTCGGCAGTAGCTTCATCTATTTCAGTATTACTTATTAATATACCGCCAAAAGCTGATACGGGATCTCCGGCCAAAGCTGCCATATAGGCTTCCAAAAGAGTTTCCCTTTGGGCAATTCCACAAGCATTGTTGTGTTTTAAAATTGCAAAAGTAGGAGCTTCTTTAGAAAATTCAGCCATTAAATTTACAGCAGCGTCTACATCCAATAGGTTGTTGTAACTTAATTCTTTTCCGTGAAGATTTTCAAATATTGCTTCAAAATCACCAAAGAAAAAACCTTTTTGATGCGGATTTTCTCCATAACGTAATTCTTTCCCTTTTGCTTCACTTATTTTTAAAGCTGAAATTTCTTTTTCAGAATTAAAATAATTAAAGATAGCAGTATCGTAATGTGAAGAAACCTGAAAAGCTTTTGCAGCGAAATATTTACGTTCTACTAAAGAAGTAGAACCTTGATTTTTAGTAATAATTTCCAAAAAGATATGATAATCTTCCATAGAAGAAATACACAAAGTGTCTTTAAAATTTTTTGCTGCAGCACGAATTAAAGAAATCCCGCCAATATCAATTTTTTCAATAATATCTTGTTCCTTGGCTGCGGAAGCAACTGTTTTTTCAAAGGGATATAAATCTACAATTACCAGATCTAGTTGTGGAATGTTGAATTTTTCCATCTCTTGCACATCACCTTCATGATCCTGACGGTTTAAAATTCCTCCAAAAATTTTTGGGTGTAACGTTTTTACGCGACCCCCTAAAATAGAAGGGTAATCGGTAATATTCTCTACTGCAATCACTTTAATCCCTAGGTCAGCAATAAATTTTTCAGTACCTCCTGTAGAATAGATTACTACGCCCAGTTCATCTAATTTCCTTACGATGGGCTCGAGCCCTTCTTTGTGAAATACTGAGATTAATGCGGAAGAAAGTTTTTTAGTATCACCCATTTCATGAAATTTAAGGTGCAAAAGTACATAATTGCATAGGAATTTTGTAACATAACTTTATAGAAAACGTCCTATCTTTAATTTGAAATTAATTTCATAAAATCTGGCCAATGCTTATTTATTTACGCGTCTTAAAAGAGAGTTTTAATTTTGCATTAAATGCTCTAAGAACCAATAAGTTGCGTACTTTTTTGTCACTTGTGGGAGTGACCATCGGTATTTTTTCCATTATTGCAGTATTGGCTGCAGTAGATTCTCTTAAAAAAGAAATTGAAGGAAGTTTAAGCGGACTTGATAATAGTACCATTATTATTATGCGTTTTTCTTTTGGTCCTACTGAAATTCCACAATGGAAACGCCAGCAATTTCCAGATGTTTCTTACGATGAATATCAGTATATAAGTAAGAATATGCCCGATTTGGAAGCCGTGTCTTACGCGTTGAACGTTCCTTCTGAAAGCATCAAATTTGAAGAAAATTCAGTTTCAAATGTTGAAATTGGTGCCACCACACATGAATATTATGACATTGAAGCGTTACAAATTACCAATGGTCGTTTCTTTAATGAATCTGAATCAAATAGTGGGGCACCTGTTATTATTTTAGGACATGAAATTGCTAATAATCTCTTTGGAAGTAGTGATCCAATAAGAAAAAAAGTGCGTTTATACGGAAGGAAATTTACCGTAATTGGAGTATTGAAAAAGGAAGGAGCCGGTATATTTGGCAATTCAAAAGATACAGCTGTCTTTTTACCAGTGAATATGGTGCGTAAGGTTTATGGAGATAACAACAAGGCTACTTTTCCGCAAATAATTGTAAAACCTAACAAGAATGTGGATAATGCAGAATTTATTGCCATACTAAAACAAAAAATGCGGTTATCCCGCGGATTGAGACCCGATGATATCGATAACTTTTTTATCAACCAATTACAGGGTTTCGCAGATCTAATAGATAATATTACAGGACAAATGAATCTTATTGGACTTGTAATTAGTGGGTTTTCTTTGCTTGTGGGTGGATTTGGGATTGCAAATATTATGTTTGTAAGTGTAAAAGAACGAACAAATCTAATTGGAATTCAAAAATCACTTGGTGCAAAAAACAAGTTTATATTACTTCAATTCCTGTTTGAAGCGGTAATTTTGGCAATTATTGGTGGGTTGATAGGTCTTTTTCTTGTGTTTATTGTATCTATATTAGCATCACAATTCACTGGTGATTTTGAGTTTGTACTCTCACCGTGGAATATGTTCTTGGGAACTATTATCTCGGCTATTATAGGTTTAATTGCTGGAATACTACCTGCAGTTTCGGCTTCTAAACTAGATCCTGTTGAAGCAATTCGTACCGGGTTCTAAATTCAGTTATATATAGTTTTTTTGAATCTGAGAACTAAAGTATTTCAGATACCCTTTGATTTACCCATTCTAAAAAGCGCACATCTTCAGGCGAAAATGGGTCTTCCGTATGTGAATCGATATCAATTTGACCAATATTTTTTTCATCTTTAAATAAAGGAACAACTATTTCAGCTTTCACATACATATTACAAGCAATATAATTGGCTTGGGCTTTAACATCGGGTACTACAAAATTTTGGTTGGAAACAGCAACTTGTCCACAAATTCCTTTTCCAAAAGGTATTACCGTATGATCTGTTTCTTCTCCGGCAAAAGCTTTTAAATGAAGTGTTTTTTCAGCCTCATTTGCAAAATAAAAACCTACCCAATCATAATAACCAATTGAAGTTTGCAACAACTCACATATTTCAGAAAGACGCTGTTCAACGGTCTCGCTAGTATTGGCGAGGATGGTTTTAATTTTAGATTGTAACCTGTCAAATGGCATAGTAGTTATATTTGAAGTAAAAGTATTTTAAAAGAGACACATACACCAAAATCTAATCCTGTATTTTTGTTAAAAGTTGAATATTGAAATCCTTATTTGTAAAATATAAAATTGTAATCCGGTTTGTGGTTTTGTTTATGGGCACGTATTTGCTCTTAAGTTTGTTATATGCCGTTTATTTGCAAGTCTCTACAAATGAAAGCCATAGTCCCGATTATATTACTACATTAGTTTCAAACCAAAGCAAGGAAGTAATTTCATCTTTTGGTTATAAGGCTAATGTAATACCATATGGAAAGGAGCCAAGTATAAAATTATATATTAATAATCAATATCTTGCTAATATTATAGAAGGCTGTAATGCGTTAAGTATTATTATTTTATTTATTTCATTTGTTGTTTCCTTTTCCCAAAATTTTAAAAAAACACTCCTATTTATATTTGTAGGGACCGTTCTTATTTACTCCATAAATATTTTACGTATCGCTATTTTGGCGATTGCTATTTATGAATATCCCCAATATCAATCGTTTCTTCACGGAATTATTTTTCCGGGCCTTATCTACGGAATGGTTTTTCTTTTATGGATGCTTTGGGTACGTATGCTAAAACATAAAACTTAAAATTATGAGAAAAGTTAAAATATTTTTTCTTGTATTTGTTTTAATAATTCTCTTAGTGCTTGTTAGGATATTTGAAGAGAGCTTGTTCTATGATCCTCTATTATTATTTTTTAAAACCGATCATTTAACACAACCACTTCCACAGTTTAATGCTTTTAAATTATTGGGAAATGTAGCGTTTCGATTCTTTATAAATACCTTAATTTCATTAATAATGTTATGGGTGCTTTTTAGGAGCCGAAGCATTATAAAATTATCCGCTATTCTATACAGTATATTATTTATCTTGCTTTTTGCTGCGTATATGTATTTGATTTTCTTCTCTGAAAAGGGATCTTATATGACATTGTTCTATGTACGAAGATTTCTTATACAGCCGCTATTCTTGTTGATTTTAATTCCCGCTTTTTACTTTCAGAAAAAAATGACACCATAATTTTAATATCTTTGAACAAAAATATATTTCTATGAAAAATTTAGCAGTTATAGCACTTACAATTATTTCCTTATTATTTAGTTCTTGTGCCGACAGCAAGAAAAATGAAAAAGAAAATGAACCGGAAGTAATTACGGTAGATACCACCCCTAAAAAAGAGTTTTATACTTCTGAAGATGGAGATGTTAAATTTGAAGATGAATTAATAACAGCTGTTTATAAAGAATATATTGAGCTTAAAATGGCTTTTGTAAACAATTCGTCCAAACTAGCTTCTTATCATGCATCTTTATTCATGGAAAAATTAAATGACGCCAAGGCAGATAAAAATCTAATAAAGACAACACAAAAAATAATAGGATCTAGCGATATTGAAGAACAACGCATGGATTTTACAACTATTACTTCAGAGGTCGAAAAAATGATCCAAGGCCAGATCAAGTCGGGTACAGTTTACAAACAATACTGTCCAATGGCTTTTAATAATAAAGGCGGTTATTGGTTAAGTAATAGTAAAGATATTTACAATCCGTTTTTTGGAGATAAAATGCTGAAATGCGGTAGAGTAGACTCTGAAATAAAATAATATAAATGTCTAATTTTTTAATTTGACATAAATATTGACTATTTTTACGCAGTAATGAAAAAAGGATTCCACAAATTACTTTCTTTTCTAATGGCAGTTGTAGTTTTATTTTCTACTATGTCATTTACAATAAGTTCGCATTATTGTGGAGATAGCTTGGTGGACAGTTCAATTTTTTCAAAATTAAAAACCTGTGGAATGGAATCTGAAAACCAAAGGGACACGACCCCTCAAAGTTCAGATTGTTCCATAACCAAGAAAGGTTGTTGTAGTGATGAACATCAAACTATATCGGGTCAAGATGAACTTCAATTAAGTTTTGATAAGATTTCTTTCGACCAGCACTTTTTTGTCGCTGCTTTTTTATACTCTTATAACAATCTTTTTGAACCATCAAGAGAGGTTACAACATCTTTAAACTTTTATCCACCACCACTCATTGTCAAGCATATCTACAAACTTGACGAAACCTATTTAATTTGATTTTTAAACAATAGACTTTATTGTCCTTTGGGTGTTTTCCATTAGGATAGTTTTTTATATTCGGTATTTTCTTAATGCCAATGTTTAATTGTTTAATTATCAAAAAATAATGTTCGATAAACTCATAAAATATTTTCTGTACAATCGTTTGGTCACCGTACTTCTGCTTGCATCTTTCATCGGTTGGGGGTTGGTTACGTCACCTTTTGGCTGGGATACCGGCTTTCTTCCCAAAGATCCTGTTCCCGTAGATGCGATTCCGGATATAGGCGAAAACCAACAAATTGTTTTTACCGATTGGTCCGGACGGTCTCCTCAGGATATTGAAGACCAGATTACCTATCCCTTAACCACTTCCTTACTTGGAATTCCTGGAGTAAGATCCATTAGAAGCACCTCCATGTTTGGGTTTTCAATTATTTACATAATTTTTGAAGAGGATGTAGAATTTTATTGGTCACGAACCCGGGTTTTGGAAAAATTGAATTCGCTTCCTTCTAATATTTTACCACAAGGAGTATCTCCTACAATGGGTCCGGATGCAACGGGTTTGGGACAGGTATTTTGGTATACGCTGGAAGGACGCGATCCGCAAGGAAATGTTACCGGCGGATGGGATTTGCATGAATTACGTACAATACAGGATTTTTATGTAAAACTCGGTTTGAGCGGTACTACCGGCGTTTCAGAAGTTGCCTCTGTAGGTGGGTTTATTCAGGAATACCAGATAGATGTGAATCCTGATGCGCTTAAAGCCTTTAACATCGGTATAGATCAGGTGATGATGGCGGTGAAAAACTCTAACCGCGATATTGGCGCAAAAACTCTGGAAATTAACAAAGTGGAATATCTGGTTCGCGGACTGGGCTATATAGAATCTGTCGAGGATATTGAAAATACCGTGGTTACTGAAATTAATAACAAACCAATCCTGATCAAGGATTTGGCTGTGGTACATCTAGGCCCTGCTGAAAGACGTGGGATTTTAGACAAAGGCGGTGCCGATGTTGTTGGTGGCGTGGTCGTGGCCCGTTACGGGTCAAATCCGTTACAGGCCATTGAAAATACCAAAGAAAGAATTAAAGAAATCTCAGTTGGACTACCTCAAAAAACATTAGCCGATGGAACCGTAAGCAAAGTTACCATCGTTCCGTTTTATGACAGGACAGAACTCATTCACGAAACTATTAGAACACTGGAAAACGCGCTTTCACACGAAATTCTGATAAGTATTATTGTAATTTTAGTGTTGGTACTTAACTTAAGAGCTTCCCTTTTAATTTCCAGTTTGTTGCCTGTTGGGGTGCTAATGACCTTTATCGCCATGCGGTATTTTGGGGTAGACGCCAACGTGGTAGCACTTTCGGGAATCGCAATTGCTATTGGGGTGATGGTTGATGTTGGAATTATTTTTGTGGAGAATACCATAAGGCATCTTGAAATGCCTGAAAACAAGGATTCAAAAGGAGCCAGACTTTTGGCGATAATTCATGAGGCCACCATGGAGGTTTTTCCTGCGGTAACTACTGCGCTATTAACCACCATTGTGAGTTTCCTACCTGTATTTTTTATGGAAAATGCCGAAGGAAAATTATTCAGGCCATTAGCTTTTACCAAAACCTTCGCGCTTGTAGCTTCGTTCATAATTGGAATTCTAATCCTGCCAATGCTGTCTTACTTTGCATTTAATATCAGAATTCAAAAGGCAAAAATGGTCCGAATATGGAATATCATTCTGATTGTTGTGGGATTATTTTTAGCTATTTACTACAGCTTTTGGCTACCTCTGGCATTAGTGATTATTGGGGTATTAAGATTGGTAGAAGACAGCAATCCAAAATTTTTAGGAAAGTATTCCACTCAAATTACCTTGTTTATTATTGTTGCTGTAACCTTGTTTTTCCTTACAGAGGAATGGTTGCCTCTTGGACATCAAAATTCGGTATTTTCAAACTATATTTTCGTGATTGTATTATTGGCTGGTATTTTGGCAATTTTAATGGGCATGGTTAAATACTATCAGCCTATTTTAAGTTGGTGCCTGGTCAATAAAAAGAAATTCCTGATGGTCCCAATAATAACCATTTTCTTTGGAATTATGGTTTGGCTGGGTTTTCCAAAAATATTTGGGTTTGCGGCAGACGGATTTGAAAAAGTGGGCTGGAATGTAAGAACGACATCGGTTTGGACAGGAATGGCCGATACTTTTCCCGGTGTAGGGAAAGAGTTTATGCCGTCTTTAAATGAGGGAAGCTTTTTGCTGATGCCCACTTCTATGCCACATGTGGGAATTGAAGCATCCAAAGAAACTTTGCAAAAGCTGGATATCGCAGTTACCAATATTCCGGAAGTTGACGTGGCGGTAGGAAAATTGGGCAGGGTTGAAAGTGCCCTGGATCCCGCTCCTATTTCTATGTATGAAAATATAATTAATTACAAACCCAAATACATCCTTTCACAAGATGGAAAACCACTGGCATTTAAAGTGGATGATGAAGAACGTTTTATCCTAAAATCAGGTGATACTTTAAACAATGAGGAAGCTATAAACCAAAAAGTTTCCCAGGAAAATCTGATTGAAGATGAAGACGGGGAATATTATAGAAACTGGCGGGAACACATTAAAAATCCCGATGATATATGGGATGAAATTGTTAAAGCTACCAATATTCCTGGGGTTACTTCAGCCCCTAAACTTCAGCCTATTGAAACCCGTTTGGTCATGTTGCAAACAGGGATGCGTGCGCCAATGGGTATAAAAGTCTATGGGCCTGACCTGTTGACAATTCAGGAATTCGGATTGCAGTTGGAAGGACTTTTAAAAGAAGTGCCTTCTGTGAAAGCGGAAGCTGTTTTTGCCGATCGTACCGTTGGAAAACCATATCTGGAGATAGAGATTGACAGAAATGCCATTGCGCGATATGGTCTAAGCATTGAAGATGTACAAAAAACCATGGAAACGGCTATTGGCGGAATGGAAATAACCAATACCGTTGAAGGCAGGGAACGTTTCCCTGTGCGGGTGCGCTATCCGCAAGAGTTGCGCGATGATCCGGAAAGCATTAAAAAAATACTCGTACCTACCAAAAGCGGGGCTCAAATTCCCTTAGGAGATTTGGCAGCATTAAATTACGTCCGCGGCCCTCAAATGATAAAAAGTGAAGAAACTTTTTTGGTAGGTTATGTGCTTTTTGACAAACGAGATGGTTTTGCAGAGGTGAATGTAGTTAACGATGCGCAAAAACACATTCAGGATAAAATTGATTCTGGCGAATTAATAGTCCCAGCTGGGGTGAGTTATAAGTTTTCGGGAAATTATGAAAATCAGGTGCGGGCGGTAAAAAGACTTGCTATTGTGATCCCAATCAGTTTGGTTTTAATATTCCTGTTGTTGTACTTCCAGTTTAAAACCATCATCGCTTCCACCATCCACTTTTCGGGAGTATTCGTGGCTTTTTCCGGTGGATTTATTATGATTTGGTTATACGGGCAACCCTGGTTTATGGATTTCGCGATTTCCGGAGAGAATATGCGGGATCTGTTTCAAATACACACCATCAATTTGAGTGTGGCGGTTTGGGTCGGTTTTATTGCCCTTTTTGGAATTGCGACCGATGATGGGGTTCTAATGGGAACTTACATTCACCAGGTTTTTGAAAGAAGAAATCCACAAACCGTTCCCGATGTGCGGGATGCGGTGATGGAAGCCGGATCAAAAAGAGTACGACCGGCTATGATGACTGCGGCTGTGGCTATTATTGCGCTTTTGCCGGTATTGTCTTCCACGGGAAAAGGAGCAGATATTATGGTGCCTATGGCAATCCCTATTTTTGGGGGTATGGTCATTCAGATCATGACCATTTTTGTAGTTCCGGTGTTGCAAGCTATTTGGAGGGAATCTGAAGTGAAGTCCCCCTCTAATTTCTCCAAAGGGGGAGAATTAAATTCTCCTAATTTGAAATCATAGAATTAAAAAGATATAGACAATGAAAAAATCTTTATTAAAATATTTTCAAAAGCGATTTTCAGGTATGAAATTTCTGCTTCTTTTGCTCCCCTTATGGGGGATGGGGGGATATTCGCAAACACTGGACGATTATTTGAAGACCGCTGCAGAAAACAATCCGAAACTTAAATCCTCGTATGCGCAGTTTGAAGCAGCAATGCAACGAGCACCTCAGGTATCCAGTTTGCCAGATCCCACTTTAACTATGAGTGCGTTTGGACAGATGATAGAAACTCGTGTGGGAGCCCAGGAAGCCAGGTTTTCGCTCACGCAAATGTTTCCCTGGTTTGGAACACTTCAGGCGAAGGAAGATGCTTCGGTTTTAATGGCGGAAGCTAAATTTCAGGATTATCTGGATCTTCGGAACCAATTATTCTTCGAAATAAAATCGGTTTATGCCGAATTGTATGCGATTGAAGAAACAATTCATCTTAAAGAGGAAAACCTGACAATCCTTGATTCCTACCATGAATTGTCCTTGAGCCGATTTAAAAGCGGAAATGCGCCCATGGTAAATGTTATCAAGGTTGATATTCAGCGGGAAGCGGCAATTACAGAAATTGAATTGCTTGAGGAGATTAGAAAACCTCTGGGAACCAGGTTTAATTTAATGCTGAACCGGGAGCCGGAAATAGTCATTCAGATTCAGGATACATTAATATTTAAGAATGATGAAATTTTATTGGATATTAAAGATCTATTTGAAAACCATCCCAGTGTTACAGGTTTGGGAAAACAAAAAGAATCTTATGAAATACAGCAAATTGTAGCTCAAAAAGAAGGATTGCCAATGCTTGGATTAGGAATTGATTATTCCGTCATTTCAAAACGCAACGATGCCAATCCTGAAATGAACGGACAAGATGCAATTATGCCGATGCTGACGGTTACCCTGCCAATTTTCAGAAAAAAATACAGAGCTGCAAAAAAGGAAGCAGAGTTTATGGCAAGCAGCATGGAACAGCAACAGGAAGCCCAAAAAAACGAATTGCAAAGCGCTTATGAAATGACGCTTTACGACCTTAAAAAAGCAGAGCAGCTAATCGCTTTATATGAAAAACAACTGGTTAGTTCGGGACAGGCAAACAAATTGCTTATTTCCGGATTCAGTAATTCCATCATAGATTTTGAAGAGGTTTTACAAATGAACCAGGATATATTAATGCTGCAAACGCAAAAAGTAGAAGCTATAAAAAATGGTTTTACTGCTGTAGCAAAGTTGAATTATTTAATTTCTAAATCAGAGAAATAATGAATGCAAAAAATAAAAAATTACTTAAAACAGCAGGAATCCTGGTAATTGGAATCTTATTGGGATGGTTGGTCTTTGGAGGCGGTGAAAAGCAAGAGGATAAGCTTGGGAAAAATCACGATCATACCGATGCTGCCATTGGGGAAATATGGACCTGTTCCATGCACCCGCAAATTAGGATGAATGAACCGGGTAGTTGCCCCATATGTGGCATGACTTTAATTCCACTAGATACAAAAGAAGTTGCTGATGACCCTAACGCTTATCAAATGAGTGAAAGTGCTATGAAATTGGCCAATATTCAAACAATAGTAGTTGGAAAAGGAGATGCTTCCAAAGAAATACGGTTGAATGGGAAGGTGCAGGTAGATGAGCGCAATGCGTATTCTCAATCTACCCACATTCCTGGAAGGATTGAGCAAATAACTGTCAATTTTACAGGAGAAAAAGTAGGACGTGGACAGGCCCTGGCAACTGTTTATTCACCTGAACTGGTCACCGCACAGGAAGAACTCTTACAAGCAGCGAGCATCAAGGAAAGCCAACCGGAATTGTTTGAAGCTGCCCAGGAAAAGTTGCGCAACTGGAAAATAGGCCAGTCGCAAATTGATCAAATAATCGCCAATAAAAAGCCCATTCAACGATTTTCCATACGTGCCGATGTAAATGGAGTGGTAACAAAAAAAATGGTAGATCTTGGGGATTATGTAGAACGCGGGATGCCCATTTATGAGATTTCAGATCTTTCTAAAGTTTGGGTACTATTCGATTTATATGAAAGTGAACTCGCCTGGGTCAAAGAAGGCAGTGAAATTGAATATACCGTTAATTCGTTGCCGGGAGAAACCTTCACAGGAAAAATCAGTTTTATAGATCCGCTGATCAATTCTCAAACCAGGGTGGCTTCTGCTCGCGTTGAGGTAAGTAATAAAGACGGGCGGTTAAAACCCGAAATGTTTGCATCCGGGATTGTAAAAAATAACATTGGAAAAGTAGATACTCAAGAAATTGTCATTCCCAAATCGGCGGTATTGTGGACCGGAAAACGCTCGGTGATTTATATAAAAGAAGGTTCGGGTTTCAAAATGCGTCAAATTACTTTAGGACCGGCCCTTGGGGATGCGTATATCGTAAAAGATGGATTGGAAATTGGGGAAGAAATTGTTTCCAATGGAACCTTTACTGTAGACGCCGCGGTTCAACTATCCGGCAAGCCCAGTATGATGAATCCTGAGGGCGGAGCTGTAGCTACAGGCCATGCAGGAATGGATATGGGCAGCGCGTCCAGTACCAAAAAGGACGACACGAAAATCATAAAAGGCCAGATACCCACTAAAAAATTCCTGGAAGGGAAAGCCTATGATTTCCGTAAAGAAACCCCGAAAGCGTTTAGGCAACAATTGGACAATGTGATCCACGCTTACCTTTCACTAAAAGACGGCCTGGTGGTGGCCGATGAAACCGCCACCCAGAAATACAGTTCACAATTAATGGTTTCCCTCCAAAAGTTGGATGGGAACCTGCTCAAAGGCGATGCCAAAGCATTTTGGGATGAAAAAAAGGATTTCCTTATGGAACACGCCCAACTTTGCCAAAAAGCGCCCACCATTGCAGGAAAACGGGAAAACTTTATTTATCTATCCCAGTCTTTAATAAAAGTGGTCGAGGCCTATGGTCCAGGTGATGAAAAACTCTATGTGGATTTTTGCCCAATGGCAGATGGTAATAAAGGAGCATATTGGTTGAGCCTTTCAAAAGAAATTAAAAATCCCTATTTCGGTAAAGCCATGATCGATTGCGGGGAAATTAAATCTACTATAAAATGAAGGATTGTTGCAAAACAGGATCTGAATCTCGATCAAAAATTGAAATATGGGGAAAAAGAATGCTTTGGGGAATTGTTGTGTTAATAGTTGTTGGAGCCGCCCTTAATCAATTCTTTTAATTCTTAAAAATTAGTAATTTAAACCCTTTAAAACCACAACAATTATGAAAGAAGTAAAAGCATTTGTACGGCTATCAAGACTCACGGACATAGTTAACAAGCTCAGGCAGGGAGACTTTTGCTGTCTGACTGTTTTTGAAGGGGAAGGAATGGGGTATATTTCAGACAACAGAAAAGAATGGTCAACACTTTCATATCCTTTTTCACATTCTAAAATAGCCAAGATAGAAATGGTTATTCCTGATGAAGAGATGAATAAAGCGATACAAATCATTCATGAAAACGGTAAAACAGGTTATCCCGGGGACGGAATTATATACACTTCGGAAGTTTCAATTGCCGTAAAAGTAAAAACCCTAAAACCTGTTGAAAACGTTTAAAATCAAAGAAAAAATAATTGAATAAAATGAAGAATTTAAAATACATATCACTGCTTATTATAATGGGATGCCAAACCATTTTTGGTCAAAACATTTATGAGCAGTCCCAAGAAGGGAATAATGAAAATCTACCCGTTCACGAATATACATTGACCATCAAGGAAGAAATGGTTAATAAAGCTGGAAAGGAAGTAAAAGGAATGACCGTAAACGGAACAATCCCTGGTCCAACCTTGGAATTTACCGAAGGCGAATATGCTGTCATTTATGTGAAAAATGAAATGAGCATTGAAACATCCGTCCATTGGCACGGAATTATCATTCCTAATTTTTATGATGGTGTTCCCTATTTGACCACGCCACCTATTCGCCCAGGCGAAACCTTTAAATATGAATTTCCCATAAAACAGGCAGGAACATATTGGTATCATTCCCATACGATGTTGCAGGAACAAAGTGGTGTTTTCGGGACGTTATTAATAAACCCGAAAGAGAAAACCTTGGATTATGATAAAGATTTGGTTTTGATGCTTTCAGACTGGACCAATGAAAAGCCTATCAATGTATTGCGAAACCTGAAACGAGGCAACGAGTGGTACGGAATGAAAAAAGGAACATCCACTCCAATAAACCAAGTAATTGCCCGTGGTGCGTTTGATGCACAGTTAAATTTTTGGAGACAACGAATGGAAGGTGCTGACATAGCAGATATTTATTACCCAGCCTTTTTGGTTAATGGAAAACAACAACCAGAATATCCCGATTTTAAAGCAGGAGAAAAAGTGAGGTTACGAATCATAAACGGTTCGGCATCTACCCAATTTTGGATGACTTTTGGCGGAGAAATGCCCACATTGGTTTCTGCCGATGGACTTAATGTTGAGCCTGTAGAAAAGAACAAAACGTTTATTGCTGTTGCAGAAACCTATGATTTTATCGTTACAATTCCACAAAACGGTAAGATTGAGTTCAGGGCAATGGCACAGGACGGTTCGGGTACTGCCACTGCTTTTATTGGAAAAGGAGATATGCTTCCTGCGGAAGTGGTTGCAAAACCCGATAAAATAAAAATGATGCAGCAAATGGCAAAAATGGATATGAAGATGGGCGCACATGCCCTAAAATTCCAACCCAAAAAAGATGAGCGTTTTGAAATGAAAGAAGAATATGGAATGCAGATGGATAAAATGGGCGAAATGAAAATGAATCACGAAGAGAAGAAAATGGATATGCCAAAAGATTCAACGATGAATGAAAAAATGGATCATTCAAAAATGGACCACTCGAAGTTGAATATGGAAATGTCCAAAGATTCAAAAATGAAGATGGATGATATGAAAATGGAACATTCTGATATGAAAGATATGAAAGATATGCAGATGGACAGTTTGGAAGGAATGCAAATGTTTTCAGAATATAATTACGATTATTTAAAATCGCCCGAAAAAACAACCTATGATAAAGATATTCCCGTAAAGGAAATCTTGCTGAACCTTACCGGAAATATGAACCGTTATATCTGGAGTATGAACGGTGTACCACTTTCTGAAACCGACCAAATAAAAATAAACCATGAGGAGGTTACACGATTAACGTTGAACAACCTCACGATGATGCACCATCCAATGCATTTGCACGGACACTTTTTTAGAGTCATTAACAAGAACGGCGAATATTCGCCGTTGAAGCATACCGTTAATGTGCCACCAATGCAGGAAGTTACGATAGAGTTTTATGGGAACGAGTATGGCGATTGGTTCTTTCATTGCCACATTTTGTACCATATGATGAGCGGGATGGCAAGAGTTATAAGTTATGATACGCCACGTGATGACCGTTTAAAAAGTTATCCCATAAGCGGTTTGATTACCGAAGCCGATAAATATTATACGTGGGCGATGGTGGATGCAGCTTCGCATATGACGGAGTTTAATTTTACAACTTCCAACATTCGGAACCAGTTCAATGTGATGGCTGAATACGGATGGAACAAAAATCTTGAAGCCGAAGTAACCTACGAGCGCTATCTGCACGATTACTTAAGGGTGTTTGGCGGTGTTAACATTGAAAATGAACTGGAAGATAGTTTGGATGAAATTTCAACCACAGCAATTGCGGGAATTCGATTTTTGACTCCGTACCTTTTCAATCTTGATGTGCGCATAGACAACAAATTGCGGCCGCAAATTAGTTTGAGCCGTGAAATACTAATTTTTCCCAGAACAGCTATTTTTGGTAGTTATGAATATCAAGCAGATTTTGGATGGGTAGATGACCTTCCTACAGGAGATAATTTCGCAAACGAAGTTGTTTGGAATGTAGGAGTGGAATATTTTTTATCTCGAAACTTTTCATTGATGGCAAGCTATGATAATCGTTTTGGTGCAGGTGGTGGACTATCAGTAAGATTTTAAATATGAATAATAACTATAAAAAAAACAGTCTATCACTAATAGGAGCTGTAGCATTAGGTACAGGCGTAATGATTGGTGCGGGAATTTTTGCCTTATTGGGTCAGGTCGCTGAACTATCAGGCAACTTATTTCCATTTGCTTTCGTTGCGGGAGCGATAATCTCAGGATTTAGTGCATATGGCTATATCAAATTGTCAAATGCATTTCCGTCCTCTGGCGGGATAGCTATGTATTTGGTCAAAGCCTATGGCAAACGAACTGTTGCGGCATCGGGTGCACTTTTAATGGCGTTCTCTATGGTTATCAATGAGAGTCTAGTGGCCCGTACTTTTGGTTCTTATACCTTACAGCTCTTTAATGTGGGCAACAACAATGTTTGGGTGCCAATATTGGGAGTAATCCTTATTGTCGGTGCGTTTCTAATTAATATTTCTGGCAATAACTTTATTGGAAAGTCATCATTGGTTATGGCAATCTTGAAGGTTGGGGGTCTTGCTGTTTTTGCTATAGGAGCACTTTGGTTTGCTGGATTTTCTTTCCAAGATACTATTTCATTAAGTAAGTCAACAAATTATGCGGCAACCGATTATTTAGGTGCATTGGCTTTGGCTATTGTGGCGTATAAAGGATTTACTACAATCACAAACAGCGGTGGGGAAATTGTAAACCCAAATAGGAATGTAGGTCGGGCAATTATAATTTCTCTTTCAATTTGTACTGTAATATATCTATTAGTGGCATTTGCAGTTTCCTCTAATTTAACTATTTCAGAAATTGTAGCAGCCAAGGATTATTCATTGGCCGAGGCTTCCAAGCTAGCTTTTGGTAAATACGGATTATGGTTCACCGTTGGTATAGCAATAGTAGCCACCATATCTGGAATCATAGCCAGCATCTTCGCCGTTTCCAGAATGACAGCAATGTTAACGGATATGAAGCTCATTCCTCATAAACACTTTGGAATGCCCGGAACTGTTCAAAACCATATGTTGGTTTATGTTGCTGTTATTGCAATTGTATTGACTATATTTTTTGATTTAAGTCGCATAGCATCTTTGGGAGCAATATTCTATTTAGTAATGGACATCCTCTTCCAATGGGGTTTACTGCGAAACTTAAGAAAAGAAGTTAAGGCTAACTCAGCTATAATTATAACTGCAATACTTTTAGATGTTATAGTATTAAGTTCCTTTCTATGGATTAAAGCAAAGTCTGATATAACAGTCATTATTGTTGCATTAGTTGCTATGACGCTTATCATTTTAGGAGAAAGATGGTTTTTAACAACTAAAGAACACAAACAGGATTCAGAATAAAATATATATAAATAATTTAAAATAAATAAAGATGAAAAACGTAAGAAGAACAACAGTAAAAGCTTTTATGATAATTGGATTAGTGGGAACACTGGCCGGTTGCAAATCAACATTCAATGCCACCAAGACGTTGCAGGTTGAAGAAAATAGGAATGCCATTTATCAAGAAATCATTTCAAACCCTATTCAGTTTGCCAATTTCATTAGTGAAGCACAAAAAAGTGAAGAGGCTAAAAAGTTAATGATGAAAGCTCATATGGAACAGATGGAGCAGATGGAATCTGGAAAGATGGAAATGATGATGGAGAAAAACCCCGAAATGAAGGAAAAAATGCAATCTCATATGCAGAAGATGATGGAGAAAAATCCGGAAATGATGCAAAAGATGCAATTAAAAATGCTCGGTAAAATGATGGAGAGTGAAAAGGGTCGAGAAATGCTGATAAATGAAATCCATAACAACGAAATGATGAAAAAGGACATGAAAGCAAAGATGATGCAAATGATGAGTGAAAACCCTGAAATGATGGAAGAAATAATGCAAAAAATGATGAAAAACAATCCTGAAATGATGCAAAAGATGAAAGGGAAAATGAAAAAATAAACAAAGAGGCCAACGAAATAATTTCAATTTTGGAAATTGTAATTGAAAAATTATAAGGCTTCATAAAAATGGATAAACAACAAATTATAATTATAAACTTAAATTAAATCAAAATGAACTTTTCGAAGAAAAATCACGAACACAGAAACAACAATAAAAATGTTGTGAGTAAAAAACTAAGAGTAACAATAACAATTATGACAATGGCTTTTATAAGCCTAACAGCAATGTCTTGTAGAGATACTAAAAAGGAAGAAGTGGACGACTCTATGCATTCCGAAATGCCGGAAGAAGGACATCATGATGATTCTATGATGGATCACGATAGTTCAATGATTGACCACGACAATATGGATACATCCGATAATATGATGGATTCCAACGCACAAAATTCCGATGCCAAACAAGTCTTGGCAGATTATATGACGCTAAAAGATGCTTTGGTAGCAGATAATAAGGATGAAGCAGCAAAGGCTGGGAAAAAATTGGAAAGCACATTGAACGGGTTTAACGTTAGCAGCTATACAGCCGAACAACAAAAAGAGTTGAAGGATATAATCGTAGATGCTAAGGAACACGCAGAGCACATTAGCAAAAATGAAATGAAACACCAACGCGAACATTTTAAGACCTTAAGTAAAGATATTATGGATATGGTTGCCATAACCGGCACGGAAACTACGTTATACCAACAGTTTTGCCCAATGTATGATGGTGGCAGTGCGTGGTTAAGTATGAGCAAAGAAATTAAAAACCCTTATTACGGTAGTAAAATGCTAAACTGCGGAAAAGTGCAAAAGGAGATAAATTAGTTCTAACCTGCAAGGTGTTCCCCGCTTGCGAGGCACGAAGCAATCAGCGGGGTTCCTTGTAGGTTTATAGAGGCTGGATGTTGGGGGCTAGAAGTTGGAAGCTGAAAAGTTGAACAACCTGTAAGGTGTTGCCGAGGTACGAGGCCACCTTGTAGGTTTAAGCTAATTATTACAAATGAAAAGGATTCTGAAAATATCGTTGTTGGTTTTATTGGTAGCATTCATCGCTATCCAATTCTTCCCTACGGAAAAAAACCAAAGTGATGTAGTACCAAAAACAGATTTTTTGTTGGTAAATAATCCACCTAAAAACATTAACACACTATTGCAAGAATCTTGTTATGATTGCCATAGTAATAACACTGACTATCCTTGGTACAGCAAGATTCAGCCAACAGCTTGGTTTTTGGAAGATCATATAGCAGATGGAAAGGATGAATTGAATTTTAATACTTGGGATGAGCTAACAGATAGAAGGAAAAAAAGTAAATTAAAGTCGATTATAAGTCAGATTGAAGATGATGAAATGCCTCTGTCCTCATATACTTTGATTCATAGGGATGCGATTTTAAGTGATTCAGATAAGAGTGCTATAGAGGATTACATGAATAGTTTAATAGGTAATATGGAATAATTAATCTTAAAAAGATTTCAAATGGAAAATTACGACACCCTTTCAACAACTATGGAGCAATTGCAAAAGCAAGGTTACAACTATGATTTTAATTTATGTTTGGGGCATATCGAATGCAATGCACTCAAACTAAAATTACACCCAGAAGATTTTGAGGTTGATGAGATACATCGTTTCGAAGGTATGAGCAGCACCGACGACAATAGTGTGCTGTACGCCATTCATTCTAAAAAAGGGATTAAAGGCTTATTGGTAGATGCCTATGGTGTATATGCCGAAAACATTTCGGAAGCAATGAGAAAAAAATTAAGATAAATGACAAAAACAATTCACATCAAGAACATGGTTTGCGACCGTTGTAAGTCTACTGTATTACGCGAATTCAAAAAATTGGGTTATACTGTTGATTCTGTGGAATTGGGCCAAGTGATTGTTGGTGCAAACAATGCTGTTGATATGTCAAAAGTAGGGGAAGTCCTTCAAAATAACGGATTTGAACTCATCAAAGATGAAACGGAAAGCCTTATAGAAGACATAAAAATTGCGCTCATTAAGAAAATTGAAAATCAAGATGACACCAATCTATTTTCCTATTTGACAAAACGATTCAATAAATCCTATTCGGCATTGAGTAAGCTCTACAGTAAAACTGAAGGTATGACTATAGAAAAATATGAAATTAACTTAAAGATTGAAAATGTAAAGGAAAAGATTCAGTTAAGGAAATTAAATTTTTCCGAGATAGCATATAGTCTCAATTATAATAACAGTGGACATTTGGCGAGACAGTTTAAAAATGTCACAGGAATGTCGATGACTGAATTTAAGAACCTGCAACAATGGGACAGAAAGGCCATTGACCAAATTGTGTAGATAGTATCCAAAATTGTATTAATGAAGATTCTGAACGAGAAGTAATTTTGAAAAAAATAATTCCAATACTCATGAAACACACATATCACATACACGGAATGACCTGCAATGGTTGTAGAAGTCACGTAGAAGAAACACTTTCTAAAGTAGAGGGAGTTTCAAAAGTTACTGTCGATTTAGAAAAGGCAGAAGCTGCTATCGAAATGGAAAGCCATATCCCAATCGAAAAATTTCAAGAAGCTTTAAAAAAAGATGGTGGAAGCTATAGCATTCATAAGCCCCACCCAGCTTCCCCAAAGGGGAGGAGCGTCAAAACCAAAACACATAAGAGTGAAAAAAGCCCCCTTCGGGGGTTGGGGGGCTCCTTTTACTGCCCAATGCATTGTGAAGGCGATAAAACCTATGACAAACCTGGAGATTGCCCAGTTTGTGGAATGGGTTTGGTTCAAGAGCTGTCCCACCTCCTTGGGAGGGGGCAAGGGGGAGGCTGGACCTGCCCAATGCACCCTGAAATCGTATGGGATGAACCGGGAAGCTGTCCTATCTGTGGGATGGATTTGGTACCTATGGAACCCGACCAATCCTCAGAGGAAAAAACCTACAAAAAACTGCTAAAGAAATTTTGGATTGCGGTAGTTTTTACCGTGCCAATTTTCTTAATGGCAATGAGCGAAATGCTTTCTAACAATCCATTATATGATGTAATGGAGCAAAAATATTGGAACTGGGTTCAGTTTGCGCTTTCCTTGCCTGTGGTATTCTATGCCACCTGGATGTTTTTTGAGCGCGCATATAACAGTATTAAAACTTGGAATCTCAATATGTTCACGCTTATCGGTATTGGCTCAGGTGTGGCTTGGTTATTCAGTGTTTTTGGAATGTTCTTTCCAGATGTTTTTCCAAACCAATTCAAAACGGAGTCTGGAGCAGTACACGTCTATTTTGAAGCAGCAACCGTTATACTAACACTTGTGCTTTTAGGACAGCTATTAGAAGCTCGTGCGCATAGTAAAACCAATTCAGCAGTAAAAGAGTTGTTGAAGTTAGCACCTAATAAAGCCATAAAAATAGTGGATGGTGAAGAAGTTGAAGTAAGCATCGACAACATAGAGTTGAATGATATTTTAAAAGTTAAACCCGGAGATAAAATTCCTGTTGATGGAATAATTTCCAAAGGAAATACCAGTATTGATGAATCTATGATAACTGGAGAACCTATTCCTGTAGACAAATCGGAAGGAGATAAAGTCAGTAGCGGAACAATTAATGGCAACCAATCCTTTTTAATGAAGGCCGAAAAGGTTGGATCAGATACATTATTGTCACAAATCATCCAAATGGTCAACAAGGCAAGTCGAAGTCGTGCGCCAATTCAAAATTTAGCAGATAAAGTATCTGGTTACTTTGTGCCTGTTGTGGTCATAATTTCTTTACTAACCTTTGCGGTTTGGGTTATTTGGGGTCCAGAACCAGTTTATGTTTATGCGTTTGTGAATGCTATTGCAGTCTTGATAATTGCGTGTCCGTGCGCATTAGGATTGGCTACCCCTATGTCTGTAATGGTTGGTGTGGGTAAAGGTGCTCAAAATGGCGTATTGATTAAAAATGCTGAAGCTCTCGAAAAACTGAACAAGATAGATACCCTAATCATTGATAAAACAGGAACTATTACGGAAGGAAAACCAACCGTAGAAAAAATAGGTTCTTTCAATGATGGTTTTAGTGAAAGTAAAGTGCTACAATACATAGTGTCATTAAACAGCAATAGCGAACATCCATTAGCCGAAGCAACCGTTAAATACGGTAAAGAACAAAATGCTGATCCCGAAACTTCGGGATTAAAATCAGATTCATTTAGTGCAGTTACCGGCAAAGGTGTAGAAGCTACTATTAACAGCGAAAAGGTAGCATTGGGAAATCCTAAAATGATGGAATATACAAGTGCAGAAATTACCTCGCAAATGCAGGAAGAAGCAAAAACCTATCAAAAACAGGGTAAAACAGTTTCGTATTTATCGGTAGATAAAACAGTTGTTGGTTATGTAGTCATAGGTGACAAAATAAAGGAAACAAGTGCGAAAGCCATCAAAGAACTTCAAGACAAAGGTATTGCGGTAATCATGTTAACAGGCGATAATCACGATACAGCACAAGCAGTAGCTTCTAAACTTAATCTTGCCGATTTTAAAGCAAGTATGTTACCCCAAGATAAACTCAAAGAAGTTGAGAAGTTACAAGAAAAGGGTAAAGTTGTTGCTATGGCAGGTGATGGTATTAATGATGCACCAGCGTTAGCAAAAAGTGATGTTGGTATTGCTATGGGTACAGGTACTGACGTGGCCATAGAAAGTGCAATGATAACATTGGTAAAAGGGGATTTACACGGTATTGTGAAGGCACGGAATTTAAGCCATGCCGTAATGAAAAACATCAAGCAAAATCTGTTTTTTGCACTCATCTATAACACATTGGGTGTGCCCATTGCAGCAGGTGTGTTATTTCCATTTTTCGGTATTTTACTCTCACCTATGATTGCGGCATTAGCAATGAGTTTTAGCTCGGTCTCAGTAATTGCAAATGCGCTTAGATTACGGACGGCTTCAATAGAATAAGGATGATAGTTATTAATTTTATTCTTATTGTTTACATCATTAATTGGCGCTTCGTTGTTGCTTCATTATAGTTTTGACCTTTTAAGTATGTTGCCAGATCCTTCCCAAGTTAAAATTATGGATACTGTATATTTTAAATTCAATTATACCTTTTATTTAAATATTACATTCTTGATAATTTCGGGAATTCTGGTTTACATTGGTTTTTTCAGAAAAAAACAGTTGAACTATAAAAAGGGCGAAATGGCTCGAAAATATTTTAAAATACGCTGTCATATTTTGTTACTTCTGGTTGGCCGGTGGATTAGTGGCCAAATTCTTAATTTTCTGAATTATTCATGAAAAATTTAGTCATCTATAATACACATTCATATTTAGCATAAAAAATATTTAAAAGCTACTTTATTGACCATCAATATTCTTTTAATAATTTTAATTTATATTACTTTTATTTTAGTTAAATTTTAGCTAACATAATAACAACGATATCAAATCTTACGTACATTTATGTAGTTCTTAAATTAATATACTATGGGACAAGATAAGTCAAGTAAAAAGCCTTCTCAACCTTCTAAGGGTCAACCTCAGAAGCAAGATAAAAGAGCTCCACAGACTCCTTCTAAGAAGAAGTAATGTGTGTGTAGGGTTTATTTCGTATAAACCTTTTTAAAAATGTAAAACAAACAAGACCACCCTGACTGGGTGGTTTTTATATTTTATAAATATTTTCATTTAAAATTAATACATAAAAAAACTCCCGGAATCCCGGGAGTTTTTTGTTTAAAAATGATTTTACTCAAATTTTATAGATAGCAATTTGCTATTACATCATCCCGGGCATTCCACCGCCACCCCCCATAGGAGGCATTCCAGAATTGTCTTCTTTAATATCTACTAAAGCACATTCTGTAGTAAGAATCATACCAGCAACTGAAGCTGCATTTTCTAATGCAACACGGGTTACTTTTTTAGGGTCAATAATTCCTGCTTTCAGCATATCTACATATGTTTCAGTTTTAGCATCATAACCAAAGTTTTTCTTGCCTTCCAAAACTTTATTGATTACTACAGAGCCTTCACCGCCTGCGTTTTCAACAATAGTACGAAGAGGTGACTCAATAGCTCTTGCTACAATTTGAATACCTGTAGATTCATCTAACGTTTCAGTAGTTAGTTTTTCTAAAACACTTTTTGCACGAACCAAAGCAACACCACCACCGGCAACAATGCCTTCTTCTACAGCCGCACGGGTTGCATGAAGTGCATCATCTACACGATCTTTCTTTTCTTTCATTTCTACTTCACTAGCAGCTCCCACATATAAAACGGCAACCCCTCCAGCTAATTTAGCTAAACGCTCTTGAAGTTTTTCTTTATCGTAATCGCTAGTTGTAGTTTCTATTTGAGCCTTAATTTGGTTAACACGGGCTTTAATATCATCTTTTTTTCCGGCACCATTTACAATAGTAGTATTATCCTTATCTATTGTAACTGTTTCAGCGGAACCTAGCATATCTATTGTTGCTTTTTCTAAAGTAAAACCTCGTTCTTCAGAAATTACGGTACCACCTGTTAGTACGGCAATATCTTCTAGCATTGCTTTACGTCGATCACCAAATCCTGGAGCCTTTACAGCGGCAATTTTAAGGGAACCCCTTAATTTGTTTACAACTAGAGTAGCCAACGCTTCTCCGTCTACATCTTCAGCAACTATTAAAAGCGATTTGCCTTGTTGTGCTACGGGCTCTAATATGGGAAGAAGATCTTTCATTGAAGAGATTTTCTTATCGTAAATAAGAATCATAGGATTCTCAAGTTCCGTTTGCATTTTTTCACTGTTGGTTACAAAATATGGAGAAAGGAAACCGCGGTCAAATTGCATTCCTTCAACAACATCTACGTATGTTTCAGTACCTTTTGCTTCTTCAACAGTAATAACACCTTCTTTACCAACTTTCGCAAAAGCTTTGGCGATAAGATCTCCAATTTGCTCATCGTTATTAGAGGATATAGCCGCTACTTGTTTGATCATCTCTGAAGAGTTACCAACCTTAGTAGCTTGTTTTTCTAAATTTTTCACAATAGCTTCAACTGCTTTGTCGATTCCACGTTTTAAATCCATTGGATTTGCACCAGCAGCCACATTTTTTAAACCTTCTTTTACAATGGCTTGAGCCAATACAGTTGCTGTGGTTGTACCATCACCCGCAAGGTCATTAGTTTTTGAAGCAACTTCCTTTACCATTTGTGCGCCCATATTTTCCAAGGCGTCATCCAATTCAATTTCTTTTGCTACGGTCACACCGTCTTTGGTTACTTGTGGAGCACCAAAGGACTTACTAATAATTACATTACGACCTTTAGGTCCTAAGGTAACTTTTACTGCGTTTGCTAATTTATCTACCCCGCGTTTTATTGCATCACGAGCTTCTATATCAAATTTTATATCTTTTGCCATTTTTATTGTTTTTGTAGTTAATAAATTCTAATTAAATAATAGCCAGAATATCCTCTTCACGCATGATGAGGTAATCTTTGCCATCAAATTTTAATTCACTTCCTGAATATTTCCCGTAAAGAACGGTATCACCAACTTTAACAGTCATTTTGTAATCTTCTTTTCCTTTTCCTACAGCAACTACTTTACCTTGTTGAGGCTTTTCTTTTGCTGAATCTGGAATATAAAGTCCAGATGCTGTTTTAGTTTCTGCCTCTTGAGGCTCTACTAAAACTCTATCTGAAAGGGGTTGAATTTTTAACGCCATTTTCAATATGTTTTTTTATTATTAATTTAGTTTGAATGTTTCGCCAATCATAAGTCAGAAATTATGCCATTGCTATAAAACTGACATATAGATAAAAAAAATGCCAGCTTATGACAAGCTGGCATTTTAAATTTCTTAAAAAGACTCTTAATTACTACCTTCTTGAACAGGAGAATCAGTTGTGTCTGAATTTGCAGGGATTTCTGCTGGAGGCATTGTGTTTTCTATAGCGTCATCTTGAAAAATATCGGCCTCAGGGCGAGTACTTCCCACAAGAGGAATACTAGAAAGCAAGATTAATACTATCATTACAGTAGCAAGCGTCCAGGTACTTTTGTCAAGGAAGTCACTTGTTTTTTGAACGCCTCCTATTTGCTGGCCACCGCCACCACCAAAAGATGAAGAAAGTCCACCACCTTTAGGGTTTTGTACCATGATCACTACGATCAATAAGAATGCTACGAAAATAATTAAAATTAAAAAGATTGTAAACGTACTCATGATTCCTCTGTATTTATCAATTTTTGAATTGCCCGAATTTGGTCTGCAAAGAAACCACTTTTTTCGGGATTTTTCAAAATTAATATTTTATATGCTTGTATCGCTTTTTTATAGCTTTTTTGTTGCAAATAAACCTTGGCTAAAGTTTCGGTCATTAAAGCATTCGAAGCCTGTGTATAAGGCTCTGCAAGATCTTTGTTCTCTGAAAAAGATGATGTTTTGGTTAGTTTTGGTTTTTTTTGAATAAACTTTTCAATTAATTCAAATTTTCGTTCTTGATGATTTTGTTTACTGCTTTCTGCATTTTTTACTTCAGATGAGGATCTATCTATTGGAGTTGCTTTTGATAATTTTAGCCATTCAGTAAAAGAATGAGTGTCTTTTTCAGTAAACTGTAATGGTTCATCAATTTCTAAAACTTTTTCAACTGAAGTTTTTTTGCGCTCAAAAAGGCTGGGATCAAGAATATCTTCGGCTTTTTTTAATTCGGACTTGAGCTGATTGTCAATTTCAAGACTAACTTTTTCGGAAATATCTTCAGACACAACTTTAATATCACTTATTGAATCATATTGTTGTTGGATGGCTTGAGAGATTTCATTTTGAATAAAATTTTCTGAAGTAATGTATTCAAAAAGAATATTCCTGTCTGTGGTATACGCTGCTGCAACTTTTAACGCATCGTTGTATAAATAACTGTTTTCATTTTTTAAGCCTTTTAACTGAAGCGCCCTTGCACTTTGAAAATAAGAATAGGTTGAAATTATGGTTGCAAGTTTGGTAAGGTCTTCCGAGCCTATTTTTTGGGAATTTTCTAGCAGATATGTAAAGTTTTTGGTGTTCAAAATTACCAGTTGGCTAAAGATTGGTTAAAAATGTCTTGGGTAATACGTTCAAAAATTTCGGCAACGGCATCGTTAAGAAGGCCTCCCGTAAGTTGTGCAGTAGCCGGATAATCTTTATAATGTGAAAATTGCTGTTCAAAATCTTTTTCTTCGGTCTTTGTATTGTAAAACCTCACGTTCACTCTAATTGTCAAACGGTTTTGGGCTGCATTATTATTTGATGTGGCGGTAATAGGCGAAATGTAATATTCGGTTATTTCACCTTCATAAATTAAATCACCGTTATTATTTACCAAATCCAAGCTGGTTTGATTGAGAATAATGTCCTGTAAACTAAGGGTTAAATCCCGGGCAATTCCAGGTTCTACAATAGGAGCATTGTTTTGAAAATAATTTACCTGAAAAGATTTTGTAGTAGAATAATCAATATCGGCCCCTGTTAAAGAATAAATGCCACAACTTTGAAAAAGTGTTGATACAGCTATTAAAAGAATAATGTGTTTCAGGTATTTCATAGGTTTCTAGAAAGGATAACTTTTGCGTTATAAATTATATTGTTTTATTTTTCTATATAGGGTTCTTTCTGAAATGCCCAATTCGTCAGCAGCATCTTTTCGTTTTCCACTGTATTTTTCTAACGATTTTTTAATGAGCTCCAGTTCTTTTTGCTGAAGAGATAAATTTTCTTCTTCCTGAATTTCTTCGGCAAAATCGTATTTGTCTTTTTTTGCTTCAGAAGCCGATGAAGGGATATTTAATAATTCCACATCTGTTTGTTCTTGGTTGTCTTCATCTTCTTCTACTATGGAAGCAAGTTCTTCTTCATGTTTAGTTTTTTCAGAATATATTTTCTCGATCAATGTAGAATTTTCTTCCCGTACTTTGGAAGCATTTCCACTCTTCATTAATTCTAGGGTAAGTTTTTTTAGATCGTTTACGTCGCGTTGCATGTCAAACAACACTTTAAACAAAATTTCACGTTCGCTGCTAAAATCGCTTCCTTGTTTTTTATTATTTATCACTGCGGGTAAATTACTTCCTACCTCAGGAAGGTAATGCCGTAATATTTTATACGTAATGTTGCGCTCTTGTTCGAGGACCGAAATTTGCTCGGCCACGTTTCGCAACTGCCTAATATTCCCTCCCCATCTGTGTTGCAATAAGAGGCCTACCGCATTATCATCTAAACGGATTGTGGGCATTTTATATTTCTCCGCAAAATCTGAAGCAAATTTTCTAAATAACAAATGGATGTCTTCACTTCGCTCACGTAAAGGTGGAAGTGATATATCTACTGTACTTAAACGGTAGTATAGATCTTCCCTAAATCTTTCTTTTTCAATAGCTTCCACTATTTTAACATTGGTTGCGGCCACAATACGAACGTCGGTTTTTTGAATTTTGGATGAACCAACTTTTAAAAATTCGCCATTTTCTAAAACACGTAATAGCCTTACTTGGGTTGGAAGTGGTAATTCTCCTACCTCATCCAGAAAAATAGTGCCACCGTCTGCTACTTCAAAATAACCACTTCTTGTTACTGAGGCTCCTGTAAATGCACCTTTTTCGTGACCAAAAAGTTCACTATCTATGGTTCCTTCAGGAATGGCACCACAATTTACAGCTATATATTTTCCGTGTTTTCTATGCGAAAGTGAATGGATTATTTTTGGAATACTTTCTTTTCCCACGCCACTTTCTCCTGTTACCAATACCGAAATATCGGTGGGGGCAACTTGAATTGCTTTTTCAACGGCGCGATTTAGTTTAGGATCGTTTCCTATAATTCCAAAACGTTGTTTTACTGCTTGAACGCTTTCCATATTTTATTTAATTATTCTCACTATATCCTACCGGCACTCCAATTAAAGTAGCGCTGGTGCAATCGGTTATTTTTACATGTACAAAATCTCCTAATTGATACTTCTCTTTTGGAAAAACAACCACTAAACTTTGTGGGTTTCTGCCACTCCATTCAGTATCACTTTTTTTAGATTCCCTTTCAATAAGAACTTCTACTGTTTTACCCATAAATTGTTGGGTACGGAAAGCACTGTGTTTTCTTTGTGCATCTACAATTTCAGTTAAACGGCGTTTTTTAATTTCTTCAGGAATATCATCTTCCAGCTTTCTCGCGGCCATCGTACCTGGTCTTTCCGAATATTTAAACATAAAACCAAAATAGAATTTCACGTATTCCATTAAGCTTATAGTTTCTTGATGTTCTTCTTCTGTTTCGGTAGGGAAACCTGTAATGATATCTTGCGAAATACCACATTCGGGTATAATTTCATTAATTTTTTCTATCAAAGCCATGTATTCTTCCCGTGTATGTTGACGGTTCATTTCTTTTAAAATACGTGTATTTCCACTTTGAAAAGGCAAATGTATATAGTTACAAATATTTTGATGTTTCGCCACCGTATGCAATACATCTTCCGTCATATCTTGAGGGTTTGAGGTAGAAAAGCGAATACGGAGTTTGGGTTGTGCTTCAGCTGTCATCGCCAATAAATCTGCAAAGGAAGTTGAAGTGGCCTTTTGCATTTCAGAAGCATTTTTAAAATCTTTTTTAAGTCCGCCGCCATACCATAAATAACTATCTACATTCTGACCTAAAAGCGTAATTTCTTTATATCCCTTTTCAGCAAGGTCATTTACTTCCTTTAAAATACTTTGTGGATCGCGGCTGCGTTCTCGGCCTCTGGTAAAAGGAACCACACAAAAAGTACACATATTATCGCATCCACGTGTAATACTTACTAAAGCATTAATGCCATTACTTCCAAGCCTTACAGGTGAGATATCGCCATAGGTTTCATCTTTTGAAAGAGCTACGTTTACAGCATCCCGGCCTTCTTCTACCTCTTTTAATAAATTAGGAAGATCTTTATAAGCATCGGGGCCAACGACCATATCGACAATTTTTTCTTCTTCCAGAAATTTGCTTTTAAGGCGTTCGGCCATACAACCCAATACGCCAACTTTCATTTTTGGATTGATGCGTTTTACAGCATTGTATTTTTCTAAACGTTTTCGAACTGTTTGCTCTGCTTTATCGCGAATTGAACAGGTATTTACCAATACAAGATCTGCTTCTTCTAAAATGTTGGTTGTGTTATAACCGTCATTTACAAGAATAGAAGCTACAATCTCACTATCGCTAAAATTCATTTGGCAGCCATAACTTTCAATATAAAGTTTTCGTTGATTGCCTTTTTTAGCTTCTAGGGTAAGGGTTTCACCTTGTTTGGTTTCGTCAATAATCTTTTCCATAAATACACTTCAGCCTTAATAACTCATTTTATTACCAATGAGCGTGCAAAGATACAATTAAATATAGTCTGTGACAAAGTGGCAGATTTCTTTTTACTAAATTTGATGCTTAACTAATAAAACAATCAACTATGAAACATCCTGTATTTCAAAAAATAGAAACTGCGAACTCCCCAGATTTTGGTGATATTCTCTCCAAAAGCTTTATTCTTTTTAAAAAGGCATGGGTTGAAGGAATGTTACATGTACTCCTTATTTTAGGACTCATGATCCCATTGTTTATCTTACTATATGCTCCTTTAATTCCATTACTTATAGATAGTGTACAAAATGGAAGGGATTTTAATCCTTTTCAGGAATATTCATTACTCCTCATAATTGGATACTTTTTTGTCTTTTTAATCTTAATGATAATTTCTCAAGTTTTTAATTATGCAATTATGGCTCACTTGTATAAAGTTTTGAAAAAAGCGGATACCGGTTCAACCCAAGAAATTGGAGGGTATTTTTCTTGCTTAAAACGGGATTTTGGTAAACTATTTGTCTTGTCACTTGCAGGAATCGGAATTGCTTTATTGGCAACTATACTTTGCTATTTGCCTTTGATTTATGCCATGGTTCCCTTACAATTATTGGTTGTAATATATGCTTATAACCCGGAACTTTCAGTTTCTGAAATAGTAAAGGCAAGCTTTAAACTTGGAAATAGGTTTTGGCTTATAATTTTTGGATTAATGATTATTGGGGGACTTATTTCTCAAATTGGAGTGGTTTTATGTTTTGTAGGTGTAGTTGCAACGGCATCGTTTGTTCATTTTCCTATGTATTTTTTTTATAAGGATACTGTAGGTTTTGAAAAAGCACCAATTCAATAAAAGTTTAGTTTTTTAAAGAAATGTTTTGGTTTTCCGGCTAAAGTTATGACTAAAAAAAGGCATCTTGCATCACTTATAAAAAAATTCACATACTTTTGTATCCCTAAGAAAATTATATATGGCAAAGAATTTAGTGATTGTAGAGTCCCCGGCGAAAGCAAAAACTATAGAGAAATTCCTCGGAAAAGATTTCAAGGTAACCTCTAGTTTTGGACATATTGCCGATCTGCCATCCAAAGAATTGGGAGTAGATGTAGATGGAGATTTTACACCTAAATATATCGTTTCGAGCGATAAAAAAAGCTTGGTTAAAGAACTAAAATTACTTTCCCAAAAAGCTGAAATGGTTTGGTTGGCGAGTGATGAAGATAGAGAAGGAGAAGCTATTGCTTGGCATTTATCGGAAGAATTAAAACTCGATAAAGAAAAAACAAAGCGAATTGTTTTTCATGAAATTACAAAATCTGCCATTTTAAAAGCGATTGAAAATCCCAGACAAATAAATTATAATTTGGTAAATGCCCAACAAGCACGAAGGGTTTTAGATCGTTTGGTAGGATATGAATTATCTCCAGTTTTATGGAGAAAAGTAAAAGGAGGACTTTCGGCAGGACGAGTACAAAGTGTAGCTGTGCGATTAATTGTAGAACGTGAACGCGAAATAGAAGCCTTTACCGCGATAGAATCCTATAGAATTGATGCCGAATTTATTACAAATGACGGAAGTAAATTTAAAGCCAAGCTTCCAAAGAATTTTGAAACTGAAAAACAGGCACGCGATTTTTTAAATAAAAACCTTAAAGCGACTTATAAAATTTCAGACCTTGTAAAAAAACCTGCTAAAAAATCTCCTGCAGCACCTTTTACAACTTCAACGCTTCAGCAAGAAGCTTCCCGAAAACTGTATTTTTCGGTTAGTAAAACCATGACAATTGCTCAGCGATTATATGAAGCCGGTTTTATAACCTATATGCGTACCGATAGTGTTAACTTATCAAACGACGCAAAAGCCGCAGCACAAAAAGAAATTGAAACTTCCTACGGAAGCAAGTATAGCAAGCTTAGGGATTATAAAGGAAAATCTAAAGGAGCGCAGGAAGCTCACGAAGCAATCCGTCCCACAGATATGTCGCTTCATTCTATTGAAGGAGATTATGATCAGGCACGTTTGTACGATTTAATATGGAAACGTACAATCGCATCGCAAATGAGTGATGCCCAGTTGGAACGCACCAATGTAAAGATCGATATTAATGCGCAGCAAAAAGTTTCAGAACAATTTACTGCAAACGGGGAAATGATAAAATTTGACGGTTTCTTAAAAGTATATCTGGAAGGAACCGATTTTGAGGAAGAAGAACAAGACGGAATGTTGCCAAATCTTACTGAGGGAGACTCCTTGGAAAATGGGTATATAACAGCAACACAAAGATATACAAGACCGCCGTATCGATTTACGGAAGCTTCTTTAGTTAAGCAATTAGAAGAGTTGGGTATTGGGCGTCCATCAACCTACGCACCAACTATTTCTACTATTATGAATAGGAATTATGTTGAAAAAGGAACGATTGAAGGAGCAGAAAGAAACTACCTTCAGTTAACCCTTCAAAATAGTTCAGTAAAAGAAAAAGAGTTAACCGAAATGGTTGGCTCAGATAAAGGAAAGCTTGTTCCTACTGATATTGGTTTAATTGTAAATGATTTTCTTGTCGATCATTTTAAAAATATTTTAGATTACAATTTTACTGCAAAAGTAGAACAGGATTTTGATGATATTGCTGAAGGGAAAGAAGAGTGGAAAAAAATGATGAAGGATTTTTATGCAGAATTCCACCCCAATGTAGAACATGTTCAGGAAAATGCCGACAGGGAAAGTGGAGAACGTATTTTAGGCGATGATCCGGAAACAGGAAAACCTGTTTTGGTGCGTTTAGGTAAATATGGGCCCATGGCTCAAATAGGTGAGCCGGACGATGAAGAAAAGAAATTTGCCAGTTTAAGACCAGATCAGCAGTTACATTTGGTAACCTTTGAAGAGGTAATGGATTTGTTTAAACTTCCTAAAACTTTAGGAATTTATGAAGGCGAAGAAGTAGAAGTAAACAATGGTCGTTTTGGTCCTTATGTTCGGTTTGGAAAAAAATTCATTTCATTGCCAAAAGGCATGGATCCATTAGAAGTGGAAATGTCCTTTGCGAAGGAAATGATTGAAGAAAAGAAAAAAGCGGATGCTCCTATTTACTTTTATGAAGAGCTTCCTGTACAAAAAGGCATAGGCAGGTTTGGTCCTTTTATAAAGTGGAACAATATGTTTATCAACGTAAATAAAAAATACGATTTTGATAACCTTTCCAACGAAGATATAGAAGAACTTATCGAAGCTAAAAAGCAAAAAGAAATAGATAAGCTTATAAATGAATGGCCAGAAGAAGGCATTAAAATTGAAAAAGCTCGCTGGGGACGTTTCAATTTAACAAAAGGAAAAACAAAAGTTGAGCTTCCAAAAAGCACAAAAGCAGAAAAAATAACTTTGGAAGAAGCAAAAGAAATATTGGAGAAAAAAGCTCCAAAAAAGAAAACAAAAGCTAAAAAGAAAACTACTGCCAAGAAAAAATAATGATAGAGTTTCTCACGCCTGTTTCTAAGTCGGTAATAGCTCACAAAGAAGTTTTACCTCAAGGAGTTTTAGGAAAAAAAATCGATTGTCATTTTAAAAATGGAGATCTTCCCGATTTAAAAGACGCCAAATTTGCATTATTCGGTATTAAAGAGAACCGAAAGGATATTAATTATATAGGTGAAGAAATTTCTTTTGATGGTATCCGCAAAGCGTTTTATTCATTATATCCGGGTAATTGGTCTCATAAAATAATTGACCTGGGCGATATTGAAAAAGGAGAAGCCGTTGAAGACACTTACTATGCCGTAAAAACAGTAACTGCTGCATTATTAAAAAAAAATATTATTCCTCTTATTTTAGGTGGAAGTCAAGATCTTGTTTACAGTCAGTATCGCGCTTATGATGTGTTGGAAAAAATGGTGAATATGGTAAATATTGACTGTAATTTTGATTTGGGGGATGCAGAGCTGCCAATTCATAATAAATCGTACATTGGTAAAATAATAATGGACAAGCCATATAATTTATTTAACTATAGCACCTTGGGGTACCAATCTTATTTTAATCCACCTGAGGAAATATCCCTAATGGATAAACTTTATTTCGATGCATATAGATTGGGAGAAATTACGGCAGATATTACATTAGTTGAACCCATAATGCGGAACGCGGATATTGTAACTTTAGATATTGCTGCAATAAAAAGTGGTGATTTAAGTTATAAAAACAGTACGAGTCCTAATGGCTTTAACGGAAGGGAAATATGTGCCATAGCACGATATGCGGGAATAAGCAATTTAACATCCTCATTTGGAGTGTTTGAAATTAAAAATTCTAACGAGTCCAAAAGTGCAGCTATGTTAGTAGCACAAATAGTATGGTATTTCGTTGAAGGTGTTAATTTCAGGATAGCAGATGAAGATTTTACCAATGAAAATCTTTATACAACATTTAAGGTTCCGGTAGATGAGGATATTTTAGTGTTTAAGAAGAGTAATAAAACAGGAAGATGGTGGATAGAACTTCCGTTTATTTCGAATGTTAATAATAAATTAAATTCACGAGCGTTATTACCTTGCACTTATGGCGAATATTTGAGTGCGTGTAATCAAGAAATTCCTGAAAGGTGGTATAAAGCCTGCCGGAAAAACGAAGTGTAGACAAACAAATTAAGTAAGAAAAGAGAGTTAAGGATTTTTTAAAAAAATGTTGTTTTTTAAAAATTTTATAAATAGGTTTACGCCCTTAAATCTCGAAAATTTAACCTAAATACCTATGAAGAAGTTTATTGCATTTACTGCGATTGTTACCTTTTTGTTCAGCTGTAACTCTGGAGACAGAGGAGAATTAGTAGGAGCAAAAGGGAAAAAATGGTATCCTGAAAAGCCTTATGGAATGACGCTCATTCCAGGTGGTGCCTTTATTATGGGTAAATCAGGTGATGATTTTGTTGCGGTTAATGATGCCCCTACAAAAACGGTTACAGTTCGTTCTTTTTATATGGATGAAACTGAGATTACCAATTCCGAATACAGACAATTTGTAGAATGGGTCCGAGATTCTACGGTTCGTCTTCGTTTAGCAATTCTAGCTGATGAAATGGGTGAAACACCTGGTACTGGAGGAATTGGAGAATTTGCCTTTGTAGATCAGGAAAATGCAGATATGACCCCTTGGGAACAATATAATTACGATAATTATTATGGAATGGGCGAAGATTTCTACGCAGGTAGAAAAATAAACCACGATGTTGACCTTATTTGGGATACACAGGATTATCCAGATGAATATTATTCCGAAGTTATGGATACTATGTATATCCCTGCCGAAGAAGCCTATAATGGTCAGCGTACCATTGAAGTTTCAAAACTGAATTTCCAATATACGTATATGGATATTCAGGCTGCAGCACGTGATAATAATAAAAGAAGAAAGGATTTCATTATTAAGGAAGAGGTAAACATTTATCCAGACACTACAGTTTGGATAAAGGATTTTAATTATTCCTATAACGAACCAATGCACAATGATTATTTTTGGCACGCAGCTTATGGTGATTATCCTGTTGTGGGTGTAAGTTGGAAACAAGCAAAAGCATTTTGTGCTTGGAGAACCCTTTATAAAAATGCATATCAAAAAGGCAGGAAAAGACAGTTTGTAAACTCTTTTAGACTTCCTGGTGAGGCTGAATGGGAATATGCTGCGCGTGGTGGATTACAAGGAGCAGATTATCCTTGGGGAGGTCCTTATGCAAAAAATGATAGAGGTTGCTTTTTGGCAAACTTTAAACCATTACGTGGAGATTATGCGGCAGATCAAGCATTATATACTGTTGAAGCAGATGCCTACGAGCCTAATGATTACAATTTGTATAACATGTCAGGAAATGTTTCAGAATGGGTGGCTTCATCATACGACCCTTCCTCATACGAATTTACTTCCACAATGAACCCTAATGTAAATGATCCAGACAATATGCGTAAGGTCGTTCGAGGTGGTTCTTGGAAAGATATTGCATATTTCTTGGAGGTAAGTACCCGTGATTATGAATATGCAGACTCCGCAAGAAGCTATATTGGTTTCAGGACTGTACAAGATTATATGGGAACCGATGTTACACTTAACCAAAACTTCGGCGACGCTAGATAATAAAACTAATTTAATTAAAACCAAACCCTACTTATAACTTATAACTAAACAAAAAACTAAACTATTATGGCACAATCAAGATCATCTAAGAAATTATTTAATATGGCATACGGCCTTGGAGCATCTATCGTAATCATAGGGGCTCTATTTAAAATTCTTCACTGGGAAATTAACTTGGGATTCTTTAACTTGAATGGAGGCTTTCTATTGGCAGTAGGACTTATTACTGAAGCAATCATTTTTGCTATTTCAGCCTTTGAACCCGTTGATGACGATTTAGACTGGTCTTTGGTTTATCCCGAATTATCAGGTGGACAATCAATAGGAGGTAAAAAGGAACAACCACAAGATGCGGAAGGTCTTCTTTCAAAAAAATTAGACGAAATGCTAAAAGATGCACGAATTGATTCAGAATTAATGAACAGTCTTACAGACGGTATTCGTTCTTTTGAAGGAGCTGTAAAAGGAATGGCACCTACTGCTGCAGAGGCAATGAACTCTACAAAAAAATATAGCGAAGAAATGGCATTGGCAGCTGCGCAAATGGATTCATTAAACAGCTTATATAAAGTACAAATAGAATCTACCAGTCGTCAAACTGAAGTAAATGAGCAAGTTGCAGAAAATGCAACCCAACTTAAAAACCAAATGGAGCATTTAACGACTAACCTTTCTTCATTGAATGGAGTATATGGTGGAATGCTTTCAGCAATGGGAAACAGAAACTAATATAGTTTTCAACTACTAATTATTAATTTTAAAAAAAGAAATTAAAATGGCCGGAGGAAAACTAGGACCTAGACAAAAGATGATTAACCTAATGTATTTGGTATTCATCGCTATGTTGGCATTAAATATGTCAAAAGAAGTATTATCTGCTTTTGGTTTATTAAATGAAAAATTAACACAAGCAAACACTGCTTCTGATGCAAGAAATCAAGCATTTTTAGGAGGTTTGGCTGAAAAAGTTTCAGAACAGCCTGCAAAATACCAACCCATACAACAAAAAGCAGAACAAGTTAACACCTTGGCTGCAGATCTTGACGGATATATATCTTCGCTAAAAGCCGATATGATGGAAGAAGTTGAAGACCCTAATGACTATGAGGTGCAAGACAAACCAGATCATTTAGATCAAAAATTATTTGCAGGGGATAATCTTTCTGAAGAAGGGAAAATTTTTAAAAATAAAATCGATTCTTTCCGTGAAGGAATAGTAGGAATTATTGGTGATAGCTATCCTACAATCGCTTCAGATGTACAACAGAAGTTTAGCACTGCTGATGTAGAAAACAGAGATGGAAAAGAAATTGAATGGATTAGTTATAATTTTGAAGGATTCCCTTTAATTGCATCAAGAACTAAGTTAACTCAAATGCAAGCCGATATTAAAACCACACAAAGTGAGTTATTATCAGCAATGCTAGCAGGTGAACAAGTTCAGCAACTATCAATGAATAACTACGAAGCTATTGTTGTACCCGCTAAAACTGCATTCTTTAGTGGTGAAAACTTTAAAGGAAAAGTAGTATTGGGTCGTTTTGACAATACGTTGAACTTCGAAAAGATTATAATTAATGGACAGGAAGTTAAAAGCACGCAAGCCGGACAGGTTATGCTTGATTTTCCAGCAGGAAATGTTGGAAGTAAAGAACTTACCGGAGAGCTTCAGTTTAAAGAAGGAGATTCGTTAGTTAAAATTCTAATTAGAAGTGAATATGCGGTAATTAATCGTCCTAACTCTGCAACTATTTCTGCAGATAAAATGAACGTAGTATATCGTGGAGTGGTAAACCCAATGACAATTTCATTTGCAGGAATTGCAGATAATAATGTAAATGCAAGTGCTTCTGGACTTAGTAGAAAATCTGGAAGTAATTATGAAATAAGACCAGGTTCGGGTAGAGAAGTAATTATTAGCGTTAATGGAACATTGCCAGACGGAAGTAAAGTTTCAGATTCCAAGAAATTCCGTATTAAAGACATTCCACCACCTACAGGAGCAATTCGAGGTGAAAAGGGTGTTGTAAGAATGGAACGTCAAGGACTTGAAATATCTTCAGTAAGTGCAGAATTAGAAGATTTTGATTTCGACCTAAACTTAAATGTAACTGGATTTAGCTTTAAAGTTTCAGGACAGCCAACTATAAATGTAAGCGGTAACAAACTTAACGCCCAAGCTAAAGCAGCATTGCGAAGAGCTGGAAGGGGAGAAACCGTACAAATATTTGATATTGATGCAAATATTTCAGGAAATTCAGGATATAAACTTAAAAGAATAGCTCCTGTTTTTGTTGAATTAACAAACTAGTAAAACCCAAGTTTTATGAATTTTAAAAATGTTGTTTTATGTATTTTTAGCTTTGGAATGATTGCAGGGGCAAACGCTCAGGTAAACATACTCAATGCCAAAACACCAGATGATATAGGTAAAAAAACAGAAGCGCAAATTGCCTATGATAATGATGAACCATTGCCTTATGGGTATACCGATGAGCGTGATGTGCTATGGTCTAAAACGACCTGGGAAATTATCGATCTTGATGAACGTGTAAATTTTCCATTGTATTATCCTATTGATACAAACAACATTGGTTCAGAAAGACGTTCTTTATACGATGTGCTTGTGAAAAATATCCAAAATGGTAAAATTGACCAAGTGTATGCAGATTCATATTTTACTGAAAAGCGTACCTTAGGCGATATTGGTGCCTCCCTCGTTTACAGTGATACTACCGATGTGGGAATTGAACAATACAATGCCGAAGGCACAGTAGATCCTCAGTACGTCCGTAGTTTTAGCTTGGATGCTGGTGATATTGAAGAATGGCATATACGAGGATACTGGTACTTAGATAAGCGTCAGGGAGAACTTAAATACCGTTTGTTAGGTATTTGTCCCGTAGCAAACGAAGCGCGTTCTAAAGCCTTTCCTGATGATAATATCGACTCTAAAGTTGAATTGTTCTGGGTGTGGTTTCCGTCAACACGGGAAGTTTTGCACAACGCCAAAGCCTTTAACCGTGAAAATACTTCACAACCCTTATCTTATGATCATCTCTTAAATTCAAGACGTTTTCACGGAGTTATCTATAAAGAAGATAATGTTCAAGGAGACCGTAGTGTTAATGATTATATTAATGACAATGCCTTGATGCAGTTATTGGAATCTGATAGGATTCTGGAACAGATTCGTAATATTGAAATAGATATGTGGAATTATTAAAATTCTAATACATACTTAATATATAAAAACCTTGAAATACTTTTCAGGGTTTTTTGTTTCCAAAAGAAAAACTCTAGACTCTTTCTCAATTGAAATAATTGAAACAAAGTATCTTTACCCTATGAAAAATGTGGATTATATTATCGTAGGATTAGGGATTGCGGGAATCTCCTTTTGCGAACAATTATACAAACACAACAAGTCTTTTGTGGTTGTTGACAAAGGCTTTGATGCCTCTACAGCTGTTTCGGGAGGCGTTATTAATCCGGTTGTGCTAAAACGCTTTACCATTGGGGATGATTCAAAAAAATATTTAGAAACTACAATCCCCTTTTATAATGAAATCTCAGTAAAACTTAAAGAAACTATTTTTATAGATCTTCCGGTGCTTCGAATTTTTAATAGTATTGAAGAACAAAACAATTGGATGGTGGCCGGAGATAAAAAAGAACTGGAAACATTTCTGTCTTCGGAAATTATAAAAAATAGTAACTCCGCTATCAAGGCTCCTTTTGGCTTCGGAAAAGTAAACGGAACTGGAAAAATATTTCCTTCAAAACTACTTTCTTTATATGGCAAATTTCTTCAGAAGCAAAATAAACTTCTGTGTGAAATTTTTGAATATGATAATGTTTCAGAAACAAATAATAAAATTCATTACAAAGATATTTCAGCAAGCAAAATTGTTTTTACTGAAGGCGCCTCAGCTGTAAAGAACCCTTTTTTTCCGAAGGAATTTTTACAGGAAAACAAAGGTGAATATATACTTATTAAGGCTCCCACTTTAAAAGTAAGGGAAATATTGAAAGGCCCTATGTTTATAATACCGTTGGGGGATAACCTTTATAAAGTAGGCGCTACGTATAACCGTGAAGATGATAGTAGGGAAATTACTGATATGGCAAAAAATCAAATAATTGAAAAGTTAAAAAAAATGATCCTTTGTGATTTTGAGGTTGTAGATCAAGTTGCAGGCATTCGGCCTACCGTAAAAGACCGAAAACCATTGCTGGGTAACCTTTCTGAAAGTAATCTAAAAGTTTTTTTTAATGGTTTGGGAACACGGGGACTTTTAATGGCTCCATTGCTTTCAGCCCAGTTATATGATTATTTGGAAAATAATATAGCACTTCCTAGAGATATTAATATCAATAGGTTTGAAAAAAAAATAAGCTAATCGGCTTTTTTTTCATCAAAACTAAAAAACATATTTATCCATATATTTCGGGATACTCTTAGGATTACGGGTAGTAAAATAATTAAAACACCCGAAATTATTAAAAATGTGGAAAGTCGGGAAAAGTTTAAGAAAAAATACGAAATTATAAATACGGCGATAGCAATTGCAACACCCATACCATAGCTCACGTACATTGCTCCATAAAAAAAAGAAGGCTCAATCTTGAATTTTGTATCGCAATGTGAACAACGCTCATGCATTTTCTGAGCTTCTGCAAGATAATACGGATTTCCTTGATAGTACATTTTTCCAGTGTGACAAACGGGGCAAGTCCCTGTAAGAATACTGTAAATTTTAGAACCTTTAAGGAATTTCATTCTTCATTTTTTTAACAGGGTAAAATTAAGCATCTTTGCAAAAAATTTCAGCCTTTTACATGCTTAATATTCATAATCTTTCGGTTTCATTTCAAGGAGACTATTTGTTCGAAAAAATTACCTTTCAATTAGGTGCTGGCACCCGTGTTGGGCTCGTTGGTAAAAACGGGGCGGGAAAATCTACGCTGCTTAAAATTATCTCTGGAGAACAGGAATACGATGAAGGCCAGATTGCAACAGATAAAGAATTATCTATTGGATTTTTAAAGCAGGATATCGATTTTGAAAAAGGCAGAACCGTTTTGGAGGAGTCTTATGAGGCTTTTTCTGAAATAAAATCATTAGAGCGCCAACTTGAGAAAATCAATACCCAGCTTGTTGAACGAACCGATTATGAAAGTGATGGCTATCACCAATTAATGGTTGACCTTAATGAAGTACAACATCAATATGAAATCCACGGAGGCTATAATTACCAAGGGGAAACAGAACGTATTTTACAAGGCTTAGGGTTTCAACGAGAGGATTTCACCAAACTCACCGAAACATTTTCGGGAGGGTGGCGTATGCGTATCGAATTGGCTAAACTTTTACTTCAAAACAATGACATTCTTTTGCTCGATGAGCCTACCAACCACTTGGATATTGAATCTATTTTATGGCTGGAAGAATTCTTAAAAAATTATCCCGGTGCAGTAGTAGTGGTGTCTCACGATAAAATGTTTTTGGATAATGTTACCAATCGTACTATTGAAATTTCATTGGGGAAAATATATGATTTTCCGAAACCATATTCTAAATATTTGGTCCTTCGGCAGGAATTGAGAGAGCAACAATTGGCTTCTCAAAAAAATCAGCAAAAGCAAATAGATCAAACTGAAAAGTTAATTGAAAAATTTAGAGCTAAGGCTAGTAAAGCGACAATGGCGCAATCGCTAATAAAAAAACTGGATAAAATTGATCGTATTGAAGTAGATGAAGATGATAATAGTGTGATGGCACTTAATTTTCCAATCTCAGTAGTACCTGGAAAAGTTGTAATTGATGCCGATAAGATTTCAAAGAACTATGGTGATAAAGAAGTGCTTAAAAATGTAAGTCTTTTAGTAGAACGCGATAGTAAACTTGCTTTTGTTGGTCAGAATGGGCAAGGAAAATCAACTTTGGCAAAAATAATTGAAGGAGAGATTTCTTATCAAGGAAAACTTACTTTGGGCCATAATGTACAAATAGGATATTTTGCCCAAAACCAAGCCGATTATCTTGATGGTACTAAAACTGTGCTCGACACTATGATTGATGCTGCTAATGAAAAGAATAGGAGTAAGGTAAGAGACATTTTAGGGTCATTTCTATTTAGAGGAGAAGAAGCCGAAAAATATGTACGAGTTTTAAGTGGAGGAGAACGCAACCGTCTTGCGTTGGCGAAGCTTTTATTACAGCCCTTTAATGTCTTGGTAATGGATGAACCCACCAACCACTTGGACATTAAGTCTAAAAATGTTTTAAAAGATGCTCTTAAGAAATTTCAAGGAACCTTAATTCTTGTATCTCACGATCGTGATTTCCTTCAGGGATTAACTGATAAAGTATACGAGTTTAAAGATCATAAGATAAAAGAATATTTAGGCGATATAGATTATTTCTTGGAACAACGTAATATTCAGAATTTACGAGAGGCTGAAAAACGCACCGTAAAAGCTACTGCAGGAAAAGATAAAAATCTTTCCAAAAAACAGTCTTACGACGATCAAAAAAAATTTAAATCACTTACCAATAAGTTGAGTAATGTAGAATCTTCCATTCAGAAACTCGAAAAGGAAATCAAAGCTATAGATGTAGAACTTTCGGTTAATTATGATAAGACCATTGCAAAGCCTAACTTTTTTAATGAATACCAAGCAAAGAAAGATAAACTGAATTCTTATATGAAAGAATGGGAAACCATTCAAGTAAAATTGGAAACTCTAGCTTAAATTTAAAGAATGTACGAGCATTTTTTTCAATGCCCATATTGTTGGGAAGAAATATCAATGTTGCTAGATGCATCAGTGAGGTCGCAAACTTATATTGAAGATTGTGAGGTATGTTGCAATCCAATAGAGGTCAATGTGCAATTTGAAGAAGGAGAATTAATGAGTTTTGATGTCAAGAATATTGAACAATAACTATTAAAATAAAAAAACCGGCTACTAGCCGGTTTTTTTATTTTAGTAATAAAGATTATTGACTATCGTCAGTTCCTTCTACTTCTTCTTTTACTTCTTGCGCTGCGTTATCTATTGCGTCACCAGTATCTTCTGCTGCTTTTTCAACAGCATCACCTGCGTCATCCATAGCGTCGCCCATATCGTCCATATCATCAGACATTTCCATATCAACTTCCGTTTTCTCCTCTTTAGTTTCTCTACAAGAGTAAATAGATAATACTAAGCATAAAGACGCGAATGATAAAATTATTTTTTTCATAAGTTTGGTTTTAAGTTATTAATAATTGGTAAAGTTACTATATTTTTTATTTATGCCAATTAATAGCTCTTAATTATCATTAGTTTGTTGCATATCATCAGTGCCTTCAATTTCTTCATTTATTTCGTCTCCGGCATTTTCAATTGCATCACCAGTATCTTCAGCAGCCTCTTCAATAGCATCTCCAGCAGTTTCTATATTGTCTTTAGTATCTTCTGCCGCTGCTTCAACAGCATCTTCAGCTTTTTCACCGGTTGTTTCTCTACAGGAATACAAGCCAAATGTTATTAAACTCATTATTGATAATGATAAAATTAATTTTTTCATAATAAAAGATTTTGATGGTTATTTTATTTAAAAATACTAAATTTTTATCTTCTCGTTAAATTATTTTTCGTTTTATGTTAAAAAATCACTTTTACCGATAAGGATTATTCTACTGTTTTAACAGGCGGAATGGAAATATTCCATTATAATCTTGGATATGTTCCAAAAACAATTAACTTTGAGTATGGAAAAAGAAATTTCTATTGAAGCGAAACGTTTTAAAAAGATTCGTGAAGATTTATATTATACGCAACAATCTTTTGCGGAGCTACTAAAAATGGGAAGTAGTACTGCCGATGTAGAACGCGGTAAAACAAAACTTACAGGAAAAGTAGTAATGGAATTGTTAAATCAATTTCAGATTAACCCAATGTGGTTATACGGTAAAAGCTTTAATCAATATTTAAATGTAAACGGCGGTGATGTAAATCCGCGAGTTATTACTGTTGATAAAACTGGGGAAGAGACTATTTTATTGGTAAATCAAAAAGCTGCTGCAGGATATCCTCATAATATTCAAGATACAGAATGGTATGATACACTTCCCGCATTTAATATTCCATTGCCAGAGTATAGAAATGCTACGTATCGCGGATTTCAGGTAGAAGGAGATAGCATGTTGCCTAATATTCGACCTAAAGAATGGGTGTTAGGGAAAGCGGTGTCAAATATTACAGAAGCTACCGACAGTAGAATTTATATAGTAGTTCTTAAAGATTCCGTTTTGGTAAAAAAATTACAAAAAGTACCAAACGATGTTCAGAAAGTACGACTTATTTCCCTGAATTCAGAATACCTTCCAATAGATGTAAAAGTTAAGGATATACAAGAACTTTGGCGGGTTAACAGTAAACTTACATTTGGGGTAGACGAGCCTAATGACAGTTCGCTTTTAAAGCAACTTCAACAATCGATGCAAGAGTTAAAGGGCCAAATAAATGATCTAAAAGCATAAAGAAAGCGGATCGTTTAAGATCCGCTTTCTTTTTTAATGAATCTAATTAATCATTGATATCGGTTTTGATTTTGGTATCTCCATCATCATCCACTTTAATTTTAACTGATTTTTCATCAGTTTCCATTTTTATTTTATCTCCGTTATCTTTTATTTTTATATCTGCTCCATCCTCTTTCATTTCTTGAATTAATTCTTCTTCCTGTGTCATTTCTTCTTTCTTCTCTCTACAAGAAGTAAATGTTGCGCTTAGGAATAAAGCGGATAAGGCAATAATTATTGTTTTTTTCATAATATTGATTTAGGTTAAAATTATAATTTTTTATTTTTTATCGTTTCCTATTTTATCAATTTTTTTATCAATTTCTTGATTTACTTCTTTGTCCACCTCTTTGGCTGTTCTTTCAAGAATTCCTTCTTTAGGTTTTTCTTTTTCTACTTCAACTTCACGAATAACTTCAACTTCTTTGGTTTCTGTTTTTGTTTCTCTACAAGATGTTGTTATAAAAGTAGCTGATAGTAATACTAGTACAATGAATATATTTTTCATAATTATATGATTTCTGTTAAATTAATAAGCAAATTTACGTTTTTTAACATTTGAGAGGTGATAAAGTTTTATTAAAGTTTGATAAAAATTTGTCTGGCAATTTCTTTATATACTCGGGAATCAGTATTAAAAATATTTATTCTTTTTAAAGAATAGTTGTAATATAATTCATGATTTTTTTTGTTGCTCCCGTATTGCTATTTACAAAGTGACCACATATCATCCCCGTTTTATTTCTGAATGCACTGTCACCGATAAGCTTGCTAAAGATTTTTGAACATTCTTCACTATTTTTTATTGAAAAAAGCCCGGCTAATTTTCTTAATTGAACCGCTTCAGGAAATTTATGAAAATTATGACCTATTATTATGGGAATACCAAATGTTGCAGGTTCCAAAATATTATGAAGTCCTGTATTTCCAATAGCTCCACCAACATATGCTATGTCTGCATAGCTGTAAATTTTTGTAAGAATTCCTATAGTGTCAATAATTAAAACTTCTTTTTTCTGGAGGTTGTTGTTTTCTTTTTCAGAAAATAAAACACTTTCTTTTGCTATTTTTTTTCTGAAATTTTCAATTTTTGTAGAGTCAATTTTATGAGGAGCAATAACAAATTTTATATTTTCAGAAGCATTTATATAATTAAGCAACACCTCTTCATCTTCGGGCCAAGTGCTTCCACAAACAACACAAAGTGAATCTTGCTTAAATTCTTCTATAAAAGGCAAGGTGTTGTCTTGTTCAATTTGATGGGAAACCCTATCAAAACGAGTGTCACCACTAACAGTTACATTTTCAAAATTCAATTTTTTTAATAAATCTTTAGAAGTTTCATCTTGGACAAAAAAATGATCAAATGCTTTCAAAGCATTTCGCATAAAACTACCATAAGGTTTAAAGAATATCTGATTTTCCCTGAATAACCCGGAAATAAGTAGTGTGGGAATATTTTCTTTTTTTAATCTGAAAAGATAATTTGGCCAAAATTCATATTTTACAAAAACAACCAAGCTTGGGTGAAGTGATTCGATAAAACGCTTTGCATTTTTTGGAGTGTCTAATGGTAAATAAATAACTAAATCTGCAATAGGAGAGTTTTTTTTAACTTCATACCCCGAAGGAGAAAAGAAACTAATGACAATTTTATATTCTGGATTCCAAATTTTAATTGCTTCCGTGATAGGGAGACCTTGTTCGTATTCTCCTAAAGACGCGCAATGAAACCAGATAGTTTTGTCTGTTACTTTTATATTATTTTCAATGTTTTTAAAAACATCTTTCCTTCCCTTTACAAACAACTTCATTTTTTTACTAAAGAATTGGGAGACCCAAATAAAAAAGATACTAAAGTATGTAAGAAAATTATATAGAATATGCATAGTATATAGCTGTGGTGCTAAAATACGGTTCTTTACTCAAATACATTGCTTGCCGTTTTCTATTTTAGTATTTTTACCGAATGAAATAAAGTATAAACTTTAACATGTATGGAGTTTAAAGATGTAATATTTTCTGATTGTCCGCAAACACCCATAATTATTTAATATTGATTATATTTATTGCAAAATTAAAGGTATGAATTTATTTAGTTTCACGGCTAATTTTGGAAGCGAAGATGCGTGCCGCTTGCATTTCA